>ENA-OWPA01000041-OWPA01000041.1-bioreactor-metagenome-genome-assembly--contig:-NODE-41-length-218801-cov-30.698387_pt1 | contig 218801 bp, 186 predicted proteins | sample MGYA00238139_ERZ651803 | MGnify/ENA primary metagenome ERZ651803 (study PRJEB26909, sample SAMN07631231) | bioreactor metagenome | isolation source: Switchgrass digestor | place: USA: Dartmouth...
AAATCATACATGATTTCTCACTATGGTTGTCAATTTTTTATTTCATTTTACTGTTGCATTTAATTTTACAACGAACCAATATTTTTTATTAGACCTTCAGATTGATTTTTACATTGACTTTACCCATTAAAAGGTTCGCATATTGCAAAATACATATCCGGTATAATTACATTATATTACCTGTATAACATGAAGACAATGATAATACATAAAAAGACAACGTTTCAGAGAATTAAACAAAATCATTCCCTGTTATTTGCCTCTTATATTTTTAATATTCAATTGAGCAAAAATTGCCGCAAGAATGTTATGTATCAGCAAAATTATAATTTATGATACAATTTTTATGATATAATTATGATATAATTAAAAATAGAATCATTTGTTCGCATTTATTTTACTCGCAAATATCCAGTTAATTCATGAATTTCAATATCGCTATTCTGAAGCTTATCCAAAACACAAGTGTGAACAATCAAATTTTAAAAAGGGGGAGATATATAGTGAAAAAACTCATTATCACTGTTATAGTATCTGCTGTCCTTTTAACTGCTCTTATACCGCAGTTGCCTGTTTTTGCAGCAGACTATAACTATGGAGAAGCACTCCAAAAAGCAATTATGTTCTATGAATTTCAAATGTCCGGAAAGCTTCCCGACAACATCCGTAACAACTGGCGCGGTGATTCATGTCTCGGAGACGGAAGCGATGTAGGTCTTGACCTCACAGGAGGTTGGTTTGACGCCGGTGACCATGTAAAATTCAATCTGCCTATGGCTTACACAGCCACTATGCTTGCATGGGCTGTGTATGAGTACAAGGACGCGTTACAAAAAAGCGGTCAATTGGGCTATTTAATGGATCAGATTAAATGGGCATCGGACTACTTCATAAGATGCCATCCCGAAAAATATGTATATTATTATCAAGTGGGTAACGGTGACATGGACCACAGATGGTGGGTGCCGGCAGAATGTATAGATGTTCAGGCACCAAGACCGTCTTACAAAGTAGATCTGTCAAATCCCGGTTCCACAGTTACTGCGGGTACAGCTGCCGCACTTGCTGCAACTGCCTTGGTATTCAAAGACACTGATCCGGCATATGCCGCTCTGTGCATACGTCATGCAAAAGAACTCTTTGATTTTGCTGAAACCACTATGAGTGATAAAGGATATACCGCAGCATTGAATTTCTACACATCTCACAGTGGATGGTATGACGAGCTTTCCTGGGCAGGTGCATGGATTTATCTTGCAGACGGTGACGAAACTTATCTTGAAAAAGCTGAAAAGTATGTGGATAAATGGCCAATCGAAAGCCAGACAACTTACATTGCTTATTCATGGGGTCACTGCTGGGACGACGTTCACTACGGAGCAGCACTTCTTTTGGCAAAGATTACAAACAAATCCTTATACAAAGAAGCGATAGAAAGACACCTGGACTATTGGACAGTTGGATTTAATGGTCAGAGAGTCAGATATACACCAAAGGGTCTTGCTCACCTCACTGACTGGGGTGTATTAAGACATGCCACTACTACTGCATTCCTTGCATGTGTTTATTCCGACTGGTCAGAATGTCCAAGGGAAAAAGCCAATATTTACATAGATTTTGCCAAGAAACAGGCTGACTATGCCTTAGGCAGCAGCGGCAGAAGTTATGTAGTCGGATTTGGTGTAAATCCTCCGCAGCATCCGCACCACAGAACTGCCCACAGCTCATGGTGTGACAGTCAAAAAGTTCCTGAATACCACAGACACGTTCTTTACGGAGCACTCGTAGGCGGACCTGATGCCAGCGATGCTTATGTTGATGATATAGGAAACTATGTAACAAATGAGGTTGCCTGCGACTACAATGCCGGTTTTGTAGGATTGCTCGCCAAGATGTATGAAAAATATGGCGGAAACCCCATACCAAACTTCATGGCTATAGAAGAAAAAACAAATGAAGAAATTTATGTTGAAGCTACCGCCAATTCAAATAACGGTGTCGAATTGAAAACATACCTTTACAATAAATCCGGATGGCCGGCAAGAGTTTGCGACAAGCTTTCCTTCAGATATTTCATGGACCTTACGGAATATGTATCCGCCGGATACAATCCTAATGATATAACTGTTTCTATAATTTACAGTGCAGCACCAACTGCAAAAATTTCAAAACCAATACTTTATGACGCATCCAAAAACATATATTATTGCGAAATCGATCTCTCCGGTACCAAGATATTCCCCGGAAGCAACTCAGACCACCAGAAAGAAACCCAATTTAGAATACAGCCTCCTGCAGGCGCACCTTGGGACAACACCAACGACTTCTCCTATCAGGGAATCAAGAAAAACGGTGAAGTTGTAAAAGAAATGCCTGTTTATGAAGACGGAGTTCTCATATTCGGTGTAGAACCCAATGGTACCGGTCCTGCAACACCAACGCCGAAACCGTCCGTAAATCCTTCACCTTCACCTACGCCAACATCGGATATTCTTTACGGTGACATCAATCTGGACGGAAAAATTAACTCTTCAGATGTTACACTGTTAAAAAGATATATTGTGAAGTCCATAGATGTTTTCCCAACCGCTGATCCGGAACGAAGCTTAATAGCATCAGATGTAAACGGAGACGGAAGGGTAAACTCTACAGACTATTCATACCTTAAACGTTATGTCTTGAAAATCATACCAACCATACCCGGAAATTCATGAGATTATCGTATTCTTTAAAACAAAAAGCTAAAGCTAAAATAATAAACTAAAAATTGAGAAGATATTTTAAGATAATCAAAAAAGAGAAGAGTTCAAAGCTCTTCTCTTTTTTTACAGTTCATCAAATCATCAAAATATTTATTCTCTTGTTTTTATAGCAATCAAAATACCTGATGTTATTGATATCCGCGCCTTTTTTTCAACAAAACAATTGCTTACCCCTCTGGTTGACCCCATTTCAATAGCCTCTCCCCTAAGGGGATAATAAAGTCCTTCCGTAGTTATACCTTCCACCTTTGAAGTAAGAGGCAACAGTGTAAGATAACATCCGTCTTCGGCTTCAATCTCAGTACTGTCATTAATCAAAAACATTTCATTGTATTCATTTATGATTCTGCCCTTTACTCCTCTGTCAAGCATCAGCTTTAGCAGAAAAATATTCGACAAAGTGTGATCCAGTCTTGTACCGGTGCCTCCGATTATCACAATATTTTTGTAACCTCTGTCAATGGCCGTATTTACCGCAAGCTCCGTGTCCGTCATGTCCTTTTCCGCCGGAAACTTCAATATCTCCACATTCTGCTTCATGTAGTATTCAAGATGTTCACTTTCTATAGAATCAAAATCTCCCAACAGAACATCCGGCTTTATTCCCAGCCTCTGCAGATGTAAAGCTCCACCGTCGGCACAAACAATAAAATCAGCTTCATCAAAAAATTTTCTGTAAAATGAATAATCTATAATGCTTCCGTTACAAACAATAAGAGCATACATCATATCTTCACCGGCCTATTTCCTGTACGAGTTCATTCTAAGCTCTTGAATTATTTTTGCAGTATCTTCCGCAGCAAATATGGTAGAACCTGACACGATGACATTTGCACCGGCTTTTGTAACGTATTGAACAGTTTCAGTGTCTATTCCGCCGTCCACCTCTATATCAATATTAAGTCCTCTGCTTTCAACAATCCTTTCCAACTCTTCTATTTTACGGGTTACTCCGTTTATATACTTCTGCCCCCCAAACCCCGGGTTGACCGTCATAAGAAGAATCATATCCACATCTTCCATCACCCATTCCACAGCACATAAAGGAGTGGCAGGATTTAAGGCTACAGCAGCTTTTATCCCGAGCTGCTTAATCTTCTGAATTGTTCTATGAAGATGACGGCAAGCTTCCGCATGAACTGAAATAATATCAGCTCCGGCATCGGCAAAGCTTTCTATGTACATGTCAGGATTTTCAATCATCAGGTGAACGTCAAAGGGCAGCTTTGACACCTTTTTTAGCGACTTTACCACAGGAGGACCAATTGTTATATTAGGTACAAAATGTCCATCCATAACATCTATATGTACCAGATCAGCTCCGGCTTTTTCTATCCGAAGTACCTCTTCGCCAAGCTTTGAAAAATCCGCCGAAAGTATGGATGGAGCAATTTTAATCAACATTAAGCACATCCTTTCAAATAATTAAATCTATGCACATTCAATATATTTTACAAACAAAAAATATATATGCCAAATATATACCAAAAAAATAGCTTCAACACATATTCAATCAATAAAAAAGTTTTGACTTTTATATATTAACTTTATATCCAAACTTCTTAGGAATACTTACGTCGCTGCTTGTCCTTTAACATATTGTAAAATATTATATAGCGGCCATATCTGTCCTTGTTTATCATTCCGTTCTCCAATGCGCTTTTGACCATACATCCGGGTTCACTGATATGGCTGCATCCGGCAAATCTACATTTGCCGATATAGTCTCTAAACTCAGGATAATAGTTTTGAAGTTCTTTCGGTTCAATTTCCGAAAGTTCAAAAGAACTAAAGCCGGGAGTGTCCACAACAAACCCTCCTGACTTTAGTTCCAAAAGCTCCGCATGTCTTGTTGTATGTCTTCCTCTCTCAATTTTATCACTGATCTCGCCCGTCTCCATAACATATGAATCCAAAATTTTGTTTAGTATGGTAGACTTTCCCACTCCCGACTGTCCGGCAAAAACAGTAGTCTTTCCTTCCAGCATTTTCGCCAGTTGTTCAAATCCCACATTTAAAACCGAACTGACACATACTGTTTCAACTCCGGTACCTTTATAGCAGTCGATTATAACGTCCTTATATCCTTCATCCAAATCTATTTTATTTATGCAAATTATCGCATTTAATTCTTTTTGCATTACGGTTATCAAAAGCTTATCCAAAAGAACAAAATCCGGCAACGGTGATTTCACCGAAACAACCAAAGCTATCTGGTTTATATTTGCCACCGCCGGTCTTATCAACTGTATTTTTCTTTCACAAATTTCTTCAATATATCCTTTCTTTTTTTCTTCATCTATAACCGATATAACTACTTCGTCACCAGGTAAAGGAATCTTGGAATCTTTACGGAAAACGCCTCTGGCTTTGCATTCATAAATTCCGTTCTCCGTTTTTACATAGTAGAATCCTCCAATACCTTTGATTATAATACCTGATGGCAAACTTTATACCTCCTTAAAACTATCCTGCAGCTTTTGCATGGTTTGTTTCACCGGACTCTTCCGTTCTTTCGTTATCGTTGTTGGCATTGTCAGTATTATTGGTATCATTAATATTATCGGTACCGCTACCGCTACCGTTATTGTTGGAATTACCGTTATTGTTGGCAGTATTACCGGTATTAGTTTCATTACTGCGTTTATTAAACTCTTCTGTAAACTCCATGTAGTTCTTATTATCGAGATATACCCTCACCAAAGTACTTCCGCCGTTTGGTACCGGTATGGAAATCGTTATCGGGAAATCACTTTTTTTCCGTACTTCACTGTATAAGGTCTCAACCCTCTTTGTATCCGATCTTGTTATATTTACCAAAAACTTTATATTTTCTCCGTAATTGTCCGGATTGTCAAGTTCAATGAGACGGGTAACATATTTCTGATCAGGATTATAATCCTCAAGGTATATATTCACCGGAGTTCCTTCTTCAACTTCAGTTCCGGCTGCAGGTTCCTGCCTTACTATTTTATCTCTGGCATAAGTCATGTCTTCAGGGTATATTTTACCCATGGTAAGCTTGGCTCCAACCAAAAGGTTCAATGCCTCGCTTTTTGTCTTTCCTATCAAGTTCGGAACCAGGCTGTATTTTATCTCCGGACCCAAACTCTTATAAACATTCACAACCGTACCCGGTTTTACCTCCGCGTTTATATCCGGTTCCGTCCTGATTACAACACCTTTTGAAACGACATCACTGTACTCATCGATTACATTTGCTTCAAGTCCCAATTGTCTGAGCTCTATCACCGCCTGCCTGTATTCCATCCTTCTGAGGTCCGGTATTTTTACAAGCAACGGACCGTCACTCACCACAAACTCAATCTTTGCAAATTCACCGGGTTTTATTCTTTCCCCAACGGCTTTATCCTGAGAAATTATTCTATCTTTTGGTATTTGATCATCATGCTTCCTTATCTCTATTGCCTCAATATTGTATTGAGACAATTTGCCTTTTACCTCATAGAAATTTTGATTTGTGTAATCTTCAACAATAAAATCCTCCGGTTTGTTGAACATTGAATAAACAACAGGCCCCAAGCCCTTTACCATCAAGGCGCCCAGAACGAAAATCACCAGAATTGATGTTACCACCGCCCATACAGTGGTTTTGTTGTCTTTTTTCTTCTTTTTCACTGCATCATCACCTGCTTTTCCCGATGTGTCCATCTCCAGAACAAGTTCTTTCTTCTTGATTGACGGAATTCTTACCGTGGGACTGTCCTCCGTGGTTCTGGTTTTTGCAAACTGGGCGTCGGGCTGTTTCAAAACTTTGTACAAATCATTCAGCAACTCGGACGCGGATTGATATCTTAATGCCTGATCCTTTTGAATGGCCCGCATAACAATACTGTTAACACCCGTGGGTATATCCTCTTTAATATTTATTGGCTCTTCCGGTTCATCCTGAATATGCTTTATTGCAACAGCCACAGGAGATTCTCCGTCAAAGGGAACTCTTCCGGTCAAAAGTTCGTACAGTACTATTCCCAATGAATAAAGGTCCGATTTTTCATCGGTAAATCCTCCCCGGGCCTGTTCCGGTGAAAAATAATGCACCGAGCCTATTGCATTTCCCGCCATGGTTATAGTGGATGAACTTACGGCTCTTGCTATACCGAAATCGGTAACCTTCAGCATTCCGTCTTTTGTAAGCAAAATATTGTGAGGCTTTATATCTCTGTGAACAACATGATTTTTGTGTGCATGTTCAATAGCCTGACATATTTGAATCGCAATATTTACAGCATCTTTCCAGTAAAGAGCGCCATTCTCGTCAAGGTACTCCTTTAAAGTCTGTCCGTTTACATACTCCATAACAATATAATGTATATCATTCTCCTGGCCTACGTCATATATGGAGACAATGTTCGGATGTGACAGGCTTGCAGCGGCCTGAGCCTCTATTGTAAACCTTTTGAGAAATTCCTCATCATTTATAAATTCGGGTTTTAAAATCTTAATTGCCACAAACCTGTTTAACAATTTACACCTTGCTTTATATACATCGGCCATTCCTCCCCCGCCGATTTTCTCAATCAATTCATACCTATTTCCTAAAATTTGACCAACCATATTAAGCACCTCTGCTTTTCATAGCATTATCAAATTACACCTGACTCCCTGCTGTTTTGCCATTCTTCCATCAGTCGTTTATTACTACAATAACCGTAATGTTGTCTTCGCCGCCTTTCTCATTTGCCAATCGCACAAGTTCACTGCATGACACTTCCGGGTCGTCATTTTTCATAATTACGTCCAATATTTCATCTTCTTTCAGCATGTTTGTCAACCCGTCAGTGCACAAAACAAAAATATCTTTTTCCTTTACATCAACGGTAATTGTATCAATAAGAATATTTTCCTCACAGCCCAAGGCTCTCGTAATGATATTTTTATTTGGATGATTTTCAGCTTCTTCTCTTGTCAGCGAACCGTTTTTAATCAATTCCTCAATATATGAATGATCAGTGGTAACCTTTTCTATTTTACCGTCTCTGATCAAATACACCCTGCTGTCTCCGACATGGCCTACATACATTTTATCTTTCAGCATAACGGCTGTAATAAAGGTGGTGCCCATTCCGAAGTTTAGTTGTGATTCTGCAGCTCTGTTAAATATCACCGTATTTGCTTCTTCCATCAGTTCTTTTATTGTTGAAAGTACACTTTCCTCACTGGAGAACAGTTCACGGTGCTCCAATATGTACTTTTCCGCAAACTCAACAGCCATACTGCTGGCCAGTTCTCCCGAACTGTGACCTCCCATTCCGTCTGCAACAACAAAGACATCCGGAACATCTTCGTACCCTGTTATCAACTTATAGTTATCCTCATTGAGCTCCCTGACTATTCCCCTGTCACTTTTCGCTGCAAATCTCACTCTATCACTCCCCTGTTTAGCTTAAAGTCTTGTACCTTTACGCCAGCTTCAAAGTACCCAAATACTAATATACCAATTGTCCGTTTTCCACAAGGTTTCTACGAAGCTGTCCGCATGCCGCATTTATGTCACTTCCAAGCTCGCGTCTTACAGTTGTTTCAACACCAAACCTTTCAAGGATTTCCTTGAACGCCGTTATTTTTTCCCTCGAACTTCTCTTAAACCCGGTATCTGATACGGTATTTACCGGTATCAGATTGACATGACACAACATGCCCCGGATTCTTTTTGCAAGTTCCAGCGCATTTTCCTTTGAATCATTCAAACCGTCAATCATAGCATACTCAAAGGTAATTCTTCTATTAGTAGTCTCAGTATATATCTTACATGCTTCAATTATTTTGTCAATAGAATACCTTTTATTTATAGGCATAATTTTTTCTCTGATTTCATCATTTGGAGCATGAAGTGAAATGGACAGGGTAACAGGTATTTTTTCCTCTGCCAGCCTTAAAATCTCAGGAACAAGCCCACAGGTTGAAACCGAAATGTGTCTCGCCCCTAAATTAATACCGTCCTTGTGATTTACAAGCCTTAAGAACTTCACCACGTTTTCATAGTTGTCCAGAGGCTCTCCTATGCCCATTATTACTACATTTCCAATTCTGTTTTTTGTATCATTCTGTATGGTCAGAATCTGGTCAAGCATCTCTCCCGGCGTAAGATTCCTTACAAATCCGACACCTGTGGATGCGCAAAATTTGCATCCCATTTTGCAGCCCACCTGGGAAGAAATACAGGCACTATAGCCATGCAAATATTGCATAAGCACGCTCTCAATTATATTGCCGTCATTTAATTTGAACAAATACTTAATTGTGCCGTCTATTTTCGAAACAAACTTTTTTATGACTTCAAGCCTGTTTATATATGCTCTTTCCTTTAACTTTTCCCTTAAGTCTTTTGAGAGATTCGTCATGGCATCAATATCTTTAATTCCTTTATTGGTCCACTGAAAAATCTGTTTTGCGCGAAACTTTTGCTCTCCCATTTCAGCCATCAGATTCTCAAGTTCCTCTATCGTCATACTCAGAAGGTCTGCTTTTGCGTCCATTTTACTTGCTCCTTTTTCTCATTCTTGCAATAAAAAATCCATCGATTCCGTCTATATTCGGATATAGCTGAATGTATCCTTTGCCTGCGCTTTCTTTTCTTAAAGCATCAGGAAGAAACTCTGTTATATCTTCCAAATAAAAGTCCTTGTTCTCTTCAATAAACCTTTCCACCGCTTTTTCGTTCTCTTCCGGCTCTAACGTACAGGTGCTGTATACCAGCACACCACCGTCTTTTACATATTTTGACGCCGTTGAAAGTATTTTATGCTGAAGGCTCACAATCTCAGCCTTGTCTTCCGAATTTTTTGACCACTTTATATCAGGCTTCCTTCTTATTATACCAAAACCGGTACACGGAGCATCCACTAAAACCCTGTCAATTTTTTCTATTAATTTACCGTCCAGAACTGCGGCGTCAAACACCTCAGTTTTTATTATTTCCAGACCCAGTCTTTCTTTTGCCTGTTCTATCAGTTTAATTTTATGTTCATGAATGTCTCTGGATATCACAGTACCACGGTTTTTCATAATCTGTGCTATATGGGTGGACTTTCCTCCTGGCGCACTGCAGACATCAAGTATTGTCTCTCCCGGCTTTGGATCCAATACCTTTGCCACAAGCATGGAGCTTTCGTCCTGTACTTGAAAATATCCCTTCGCAAAAGCATCCATCTTTTGAACCGCCGAAGGATTCCTTATTATCAGTGCTTCATCCAGATACTTGCCGTTTTCAACCTCAAAACCGTCCTTTGTTAAAATATCCACCAGCTCTTTTTTAGATATTTTTAAATCATTTACTCTTACAGTAAACGGTGCAACTTCATTATTGGCTTTCAAAAGCCCTTCGGTAAATTCCTCACCAAAGCAGTCAAGCCAATCCTTTACCATCCATACTGGATGGGAATACTTTACAGAAAGATAGTGTGCCGTATCATTGTTTCTGTCGGGATACGGCAGATTCTCCTTGTTTCTCGCTATATTTCTCAAAACAGCATTAACATATTTGCTGCTGGCAGCATGGCCATACTTTGCCGCAAGCTTCACACTTTCATTGCACGCAGCAAAAAAAGGTATTTTGTCCGTGTAAATCAACTGGTAAATACCCATCCTCAAAATATTGAATATCCACGGAGAAATCTTTTTAATTTTGACTGACGAAAACTTTTCAATTAAATAATCAATGGTATATTGCCACTTTAACGTACCGTACACAATGTCAGTGATAAACGCCCTGTCAATACTTTCAAATTCCTGGCCATTCAAATATTTATTCAGGGAGATATTCGAATATGCTCCCTTTTCATTGATATCGTACAATATCTTAAGTGCAGTCTCCCTTACTTTGTCCACTTTTGTCCTCATATCCATCAATCTCTTCTTTTCGTAAGCATAATCAGACGCAGAAGGTTTCCGATTGCAACAGCGGCAGCAGCGACATAAGTCAAGGCAGCAGCCGACAACACTTTCTTTGCCGGGTCAATTTCATCATAATTCAGCACACCGGTATCTTCAAGGGTGCGTATTGCCCTGCTGCTCGCATTAAATTCAACAGGCAGAGTAATTACGTAGAATGCCACTGCAAGAGAATAAAATATTATTCCCAAATTAACCAAAAAAGGCAAACCAAAAAACAATCCGGCTATCGCCAATGGGAATCCCAAACATGAACCTATGTTTGCCACCGGAACCAAATTGCGTTTTAAAACCAGGGGGCCATATTGTTCACTGTGCTGGATGGCATGGCCTGTTTCGTGGGCCGCAACTCCGATTGCCGCCACGGAATTGCTGCCGTAAACCGACTGGGAAAGCCTTATCACTCTTGTTCTGGGATCATAATGGTCCGTAAGTTCTCCTGCAACTCTTTCAATCCTGACATCACTAAGTCCGTTTCTGTCAAGAATCAGTCTTGCCACATCCGCTCCTGTCATACCGCTTGTATTTCTGACACGGCTGTATTTATTGAACGTACTTTTCACCTTGAACTGCGCAAATATTGAAAGAATAAGTGCGGGCAAAACTAAAATTATATAATATTGATCGATACCATACATAGCAAACCCCTCCTTTTTACTCCTTTTCATTTATAATGCTTTCAAGTTTATTCCTTATAGCATCAACATCCACATTTGTATTATAGCATGGACCGTTGGGCCTGTCATTAACTATTCCAATAACAGGTATTCTCCCCACATCGGCAATTCCGCTGCTCAAATCCCTTTCACACGCCACGGAAATAATAATTTTCGGCTCCTTCTTTGAAACAATATTTCTTGCGGCCGTCCCTCCGGTAACCACATAAGCCGGAACTTTTTTTTCGGCCGATATGTCAGCAATGAAACCAATACAGCATCTTCCGCATCTTTTGCAGTTATTTATGTCATTTGTTATTTTGTATTCGCATTCTGAATACTGCAAACAATGGGGAAGAAGTATCATTATTTCATCAGGACTGTATTTTTTGTCCATGGTGTCTACCAGCAAATTGTTAAAATCAATGTAAAATTTCTTTATTGTGTCTTTATTTCCACCAAACAACCCGGTCAAAACAATAACCAGGGGAAAAAGCATTCTCAATCCTGTTCTCGAAATACATAAAACAATTCTGCTTGCTTTTTTGCGTCTGTAAACATACATAATAGCTATAGAAGATACAAAATAAAACAATGTAACTATTACTGTAATCAGTATCAAAACCAGCAATATGAAATTATAGGTATTTATTGTCGAGTAACTGTACAACAAGCCGAAAGCAGCCAATATTGTCACAAACAAAACAAGTACAGTACCCATTAACGAAGCAAAATTTCTATAGCTATTGTCCAAGTACTTCACCTTCACCCACTTTATGTCCGCAAATATACTCCTCTACGGTCATTCTCCTTGAAGAGTCAAACTGAACTTCTTTTATAACAACTTTTCCAACACCGCAGGCAACAACAAGGCCATCCTTGCCCACTTTTAAAATGGTACCCGGTGTAAAATTGTGGTTCTCTTCATCTAAAACGGATGTCATCCACACTTTCATTTTTTGTCCTTTATAATATGTAAACGCCACCGGCCACGGATTTGTTCCCCTTACAAGATTGTGAACATCCCTTGCCGATTTTGACCAGTTAATACATCCAACAGTTTTGTCCAACATAGGCGCATATGTAGCTTGCTCGTGGGGCTGGGGAATCCTCTGGAGAGTACTGTCCTCAATCTTTTTTAAAGTTTCCCTAAGTACCTCCGCTCCAAGACAGGCAAGCTTGTCATGCAGTTCACCTGCCGTCATATCGTCGGATATCTCTATTTCGGCCTTAAGAAGCATATCCCCTGTATCCATGCCGGCATCGGTATACATTGTCGTAATTCCGGTAACCTTTTCTCCGTTTATAATAGCCCAGTTTATCGGAGCCGCTCCCCTGTATTTGGGAAGAAGCGAACCATGAACATTTACGCACCCATAGGGAGGTATGTCCAGAACTTCCTGGGGAAGGATTTTTCCATAAGCCGCGGTAACAAGCAAATCGGGCCTAAGTTCCCGGATGGTACTTACAAACTCGGGAGTTTTTACCTTTGACGGCTGCAAAACCTCAATATTGTTTTTTATTGCAAACTCTTTTACGGGAGGCATGGCTGTCTTCTTTCCCCTGCCCTTGGGTTTGTCGGGCTGGGTCACAACCGCCGCCACTTCATATCCTTCTCTTACAAGCATTTCAAGGCTCGGAATGGCAAATTCCGGAGTACCCATGAAAACTATTCTCAACGCTGTCACCTCATTTGCGAAAATCCGCTTTTTATCTGTCATTCATAATTTTTCATTATTATCCTTTATTTTGTCTTATTTTGTTTCTTCGTTTATTTTCTCTTCTTCTTTCCATTTCATCCTCATCAATAAAGCGTATAACTTTGTCCGTAAACAAAATACCGTCAAGGTGGTCAATCTCATGACACAATGCAACAGCAAGAAGTTCTTTACCTTCTACCGTTATTTTTTCGCCTTCGCGATTTAAAGCTTCAACAACAACCCTTGCCGGTCTTTTTACCTCTCCGGCAACTCCGGGTATGCTAAGACAACCTTCTATATCTATCTGTTCTCCTTCCTGCTCCACTATCTCAGGGTTTATAAGTTCCATCAGTCCGTCTCCGACGTCAATTACAACCACTCTTTTTAAAACTCCCACCTGTGGCGCTGCAAGGCCAACACCGTTGGCAGCATACATTGTTTCCGCCATATCATCAAGCAGTGTTTTTATTCTTTCATCAATAACATCAACTTTCTTTGATACTTTCCTTAATATTTCGTCTCCGTCTTCTCTGATAAATCTTACAGCCATTTTCCTTCCCCCATCTATTTGTTTAGTCTACAAAAATATAGATGTATTATAACATATTAACCGGATTTATATCCACACTTAAAGCAACAGAATTTTTCGCGCTTTTGGAATAATAACCGTCTGAAACTTTTGTCAGTACATCTATAAGTTTATCTGATTCTTCACATTTTATTACTATTCTCCATCTATATTTATTTTTTATTTTAGCCAATGGTGCTCTCAATGGGCCTAAAATTTGTGCCGTTGAACCATTATCTTTAAAATGTCTGCACAGTTCATTCTTGACAAAAAGTGCCCTGTTTAACACCTGTTTGTCATTTACTCCGCTCAGTATCACCGATGCCAAATGAATAAAAGGCGGATACTGAAGATTTTTTCTTACAAGAATTTCGTTGTTGTAAAAAGATACATAGTCCTGCTCACAGGCACAGACAATACTGTAGTTGTCCGTGTTGTAAGTCTGGATTATAACTCTTCCGGGAATCGTTCCCCTTCCGGCTCTCCCGGCAACCTGCGTAAGCAGTTGAAAAGTCCTTTCCGCCGCTTTGTAGTCTCCGGTGTTCAGAATGCTGTCCGCCGCAAGTACTCCCACCAGTGTAACGTTGGGAAAATCATGGCCTTTGGCAATCATCTGGGTTCCAACCATTACATTTATATTGTCATCCCTGAATTTCCTGAGTATCTCCTCGTGAGAGTTTTTACCCGTGGTAGTGTCCAAATCCATTCTTATTACCGTGCATCCCTCAAACTGCTTTTTTACTTCTTCCTCGATCTTCTGAGTACCCGTGCCGAAGTTCCTTATATGATTGCTTTTACATTTCGGACAATGCTCCGGGTTCTTTACTGTAAAGCCGCAGTAATGGCATATAACCCGCTCCTCATGGGAATGGTACGTCAGCGAAACATCGCAATAAGGGCATTTTAAAACATAGCCACAGTTTCTGCAAAGTATAAACGTCGCATAGCCTCTTCTGTTGAGGAAAACGATTGTTTGCTGTCCGCTGTCAATATTTTTTCTGATTTCATTTTGAAGACATCGGCTGAACACAGACCTGTTTCCGGCATTCAGTTCATTCCTCATGTCAACGACTTTTACTTCGGGAAGAAGCATGTTGTTGGCTCTTTTGGTCATCTCCAAAAGCTCAATTTCTCCCGTCTTTGCCCTGTAATAAGTCTCCACCGAAGGTGTGGCGGAACCATACAACAGCACCGCATTTTCCATGATGCATCGCTGCCTTGCAATTTCAGCCGCATGGTATTTGGGAACAATTTCCGATTTATAGGAGCTTTCATGCTCCTCATCTATAATCACCAATCCAAGATTATCAAAAGGTGCAAACACTGCCGACCTTGCTCCGACCACAACCTTGGTTCTGCCATCTCTTACAAGCCTCCACTGGTCATATCTTTCACCCAGGGACAATCGGCTGTGCATTACAGCCACATCCTCACCAAATCTTCCTTTAAACCTGTTCACCATTTGCGGAGTTAATGATATCTCAGGAACCAGGACAATAGCCTGCTTTCCCATACTAATGCAGTGTCCTATCAATTGAAGATAAACTTCCGTTTTTCCGCTTCCTGTGATTCCATGCAGCAAAACTTCGTTAAACTCTCCCGAATCCAGCATGCTTTTAACTCTGTCTATTACAACCTGCTGCTCCTGCGTAGGTTTCATTGGAAGTGTTCTTTCATAGGGCATGTTGGCTGCAGGGTCCCTTGTAACTTCAATATCTTCAAACTCCAAATATCCCTTCTTTTTTAAAGTATCCAGAACGCCTGCCGACACACCGACAAAGCGCACAATATCGCCCACCGGAATGTACTCATTTTCAGCGAGCAGTTCAAGTATTCTTATATGCTTAATATTCTTAATCTTGTTTGTTTCAATATCATAAACCACTTCTTCCCAAGGCTTCGCAAGGTACACCGCCCGAACGTATTTTTCCTTTACTTTGGAAGTAAACTCTTCATGCACCTCAATACAACCTTGCTCCTTCAGATTATTAATGTATTTTGCAAAGGTTTTGGTATTTACCTGCTTTTTTAATTCTTCATATTCCATTTCACCGCCACACTCAGCCAAAACATCAATTATCTTTTTAATATTTCCCTTAAAGCCGCCTTCACACTTTTTGAGCCTTACAACTTTTGTACTGCTTACTCCTGTTCCCGGTGGAAGCATGCATTTTATTGTATCATAATAAGTGCAAATATACTGTCTTTTCATCCAGCATGCCAGTCTTATCATATTTTCTTTCAAAACCGGCTTTTCATCTATAACCCTGCTTATCTCCTTCAACGAAGAAACTTCAGGGCTTTCCAGCACATCCAGGACATAACCTTCCACCAGCCGGTTTGACTTGCCGAAGGGCACAATCACCCTCATACCCGGTACTATACTGCCTATATATTTATCAGGAATTATATAGTGATAATCCTTGTCAAATTTCCTTGTGGTATTGCTGATAGCAATTGAAGCAATATTGTTCATTACGGCACCCTTTTATAAATTTTTTTGCTATATCTTTTATTATACATTGTACACCATTTGAACACCAACAACTATTATATTACATAATTATAACACATAATAAACAACGCATAACAAAAACTTGGAACACATAAGTCGCTTCACTTTTTGCTTTTTTAATTACATTTGGTAAAGCCAAATAAAAAGCCAAAGATACCCTTTAATATCCCTGGCTTAATACAAATTCAATATAATCATAAACTTTCGGAGCATCTTCAGACGGGAAAAATGTACAAAAACAAAATCCCTTTTCCAGCCTTTAATAACACACTTTTATAAAATCAGGCATGGAATCGGGATCGCCTTCAATGGAAACATAAAAATCAACATTAAACTTTTCTGAAAGTTCATTGAAGCCGTCAAACAACTCTTTCATCTCATGAGGCGGCTTCCTGACAATACGTATCAGATCGTCCATATATACCCACTTTACGTCAAAATTACTTGAAATTATACCACAGAGAAAACTAAGAAAAGTACAGGAACTGCTGATGTCGATCGGAAACTCGGATACATTGATGAACCTTACCTTGTGATGGAGGTCACACATTAGCTGACTGCTTCCGTCAATAAAAACTGCGTCGCCCAAAGCTGTCGACACGAAACTGTTTGCAGAGTCCACCAGGGCCCTTGTCTTTCCAGACCCCTTTTTGCCACAAACAACCTTAATCATCAGCATCTATCCTTCCTATTATATTAATTTTACCTCCTAATTATACAATAATATAAATTCCAGATATTTTCAAGCCCCTTTTCTATCATAAAGCTTTGATTATTCTTTCAAAAGCCTTTTTATATTCATTATCAGGAAGATTTTGGATTTCCTTTAACGCTTTTTCAACGTATTTATTAAGAAAAACTCTTGATTCTTCAACTCCTCCTGATTCTTTAATCAATTGTACCACATGGGCGGCTTCATCCTCTGTAACGTTTCCTTTTTTATCCAGAAAATTCTTGAGAGGTTCCCTTAATTCAGGTTTCAGCTTAAGCCCCAATATTACAGGCAGAGTTATTATCCCTTCCAAAATATCGTTGCCGACAGGTTTATCCTCCTCGTACTGAGCTTTTGTGTAATTATTGATATCATCCTTTATTTGAAAGGCCATTCCATAATAAAGTCCTAACTTTACAAGACTTCTTGAAACTTCCTGTGGACATTTGGCGATATAGGCTCCCAAAGCACATGCAGCACTGAAAAGCACCGCTGTCTTACGGCCTATTCTTTTTAAATAAGTATATACCGATGTATCAATGGAATATTTGTGCTGATATTGGTCAACTTCACCTTCACATATCGCTTTTATACCTTTCGCAAGAATACTGAGCCTTTTTTCCGGAACATTGCCGGCCAGAAGCAAAACAGCTTTTGTATACAAATAATCTCCCACATACACAGCCATATCTACACCAAATTTTTCAGATATTGTAACTTGTCCCCTTCTAAACTTCGTCCTGTCTACAACATCATCATGTATCAATGTGGCCGTGTGAAGAATTTCAATTGCCGCAGCAGCAGGAATAACCTTTTTTCTGTTATATTTTCCAAATTGGGAAGCAAGAATGACAAAGGCAGGTCTAAGTCTCTTTCCGCCTGACTTAACAATACTGCTTACAGCCTCGTTCAAAAGCCGGTTTCTGGACCTTATATTCTTTTGAATAAATTCCTCAAGTAAAACAAGTTCCTTTTCTATTTCTGGATAATATGATGACGACATTTTCTCATATCCCTTCTTAAAGAAAAAATTAATCGAATATCCTTGTTTTTCTCAACACACCTTCCAAAAAACTGCTTACAAGACCTACAAAAAAGCCCATTATACAGCCTGATACCAAAAGCACCGGCAAAACCACGGCAACCGCCAGGTCTTTCATAAAAACAGCTGCTACAAATATCTGGCCGACATTGTGCGAAACCGCTCCAGCTATACTTATTCCCGTTATACTGAATTTATCACGTCCTGATTTATAAAGAATCGACATGACGACAGAGCTAAGCACTCCTCCCGTTACACTGAACAGGAAAAGCATCCATCCCCCTCCGCCAAATATAGATGAAAGAACACACCTTGCAATTACCACCGAAACTGCTTCCCTAAATCCAAAAAATATGATAGTTATTACGGTTATTATATTGGCAAGTCCAAGCTTTACTCCCGGCACCGGCGAGGGAATTGGTATCCATGATTCAACTATTGACAAAATCAAAGCCTGAGAAACAAACAACCCCAGCAAAACAGTCTTTTTTACTCTGTTCACATTTATACCTCATAGCATTATGTTTTTATCTGATGTTTTAGTATAAATATACCGCCCCAAATTATACTGCTTTTAAATTACTAATACGTAACTATGTCCACGTCACTCGATTGCCCCTCAATTTTTATCATGGTTTTATTGGGAAGGCACACCGCCGTATCCCCTTTTCCCGTAAGCCAACCGGTATTTACACATACCCTGTCTGGGCAATCGGCTTCCTTAAACCTTATTCGTCCTTTTTCCACCAGTATTATATTGTTATATTCGCCTGAAACACTGATTTCCAAAGGTTCATTTACATTATCTATGTCAATCCTTTTTATTTCCTCGTTGTCTTTTATAATAACCGCTATTTTATGAGCATTTGAACCCGAATTCTTGTAAAGGTAAACACCGGTAAAAGATACAATTATCAATATCAGGACAAATCCTAAAATAAAGAAATCACCTTTTTTCAACATATTCAAATTCCTTGCTTTCATCCTTAAATATGAATGTATCCTTCAATCCGTCCGTTACATATATTTTCTTATCCGCGGTAATAAACACCGCATCCACCCCATCAAGGCTTTCAACAAGTTTCATGCCTTCCTCAAGACCCAGCACAAAAACCGCTGTCGAAAGAGCATCGGCATCAATTGAAAAGTCCGAAATAATAGTGGTCCCAATAAGTCCCGTATCAGCAGGATAGCCGGTCTTGGGGTCCAAAATATGGTGATATCTCACACCGTCTTTTTCAAAAAACCTCTCATAGTCACCGGAACTGACTACCGCTTTGTCTTTCACCCTAACAATCCCGATATACGAACCATCGTTACCTCTGGGATTTCTTATGCCCACCATCCAGGGACTTCCGTCAGGTTTGCCGCTCAATGTAAAAATGTTGCCTCCAAGGCTTATCAACGCAGATTTTACACCGTGTTCTTTGTATATTTCAACCGCTTCATCCGCGGCAAATCCCTTTGCAATTCCGCCAAGATCCACAATTTGTCCTTCTTTTGCCAGCATAGCCGTTGAATTTTCAAAGTCAATATTTATATCTTTATAATTTACCAGTTTTAAAAGCTCATCAATTTCATTTTTCGATGGAACCCTCGGATTGTCTGTAAAAACACCCCACGCTTTTACCAAAGGACCTATAGTAACGTCAAAGGCTCCATTGCTAATCTCTGCATATTGTTTTGCTTTGTCAAGCACATACAGAGTATCCTCGCCAAGTTTTACATATTCTTTTCCCGCTGCGTCGTTTAAAAGATTTATTTCCCCACCGGGCTTGTTTATTGTCATGGTCGATTCAATTTCGGCTATTCTGTCATTTACCTCTTTTGCAATTTCAGCGGCATTTTCATGATATATTTTCTGTAAAACAACAGTCCCCATTAAAAATTCCTGAGTTTCATACAAATCGGAAGAATTATAGCCGCATGATACAAACAAAACACTTGTGCACAAAACTATACTTAAAATAATTACCGTAAATCTTTTTGTCATATAATCACCAATTAGCAAACAATGCCATATTTTATTGACAAGCATTATTATTATTCAATCAATGTAATTTTATTTATTCCAATATTCTCAAATATCCTTATCTAATGCTTCCAAGGTTATATAAAACTTTTGTTCAAGTTAAAATTATATTATACCGAAAAAAGATATGTCAATTATAAAAAGCCTAATCTTAAAATTAATATTAAAATAAAAATTTCTAATACAAGAATAATTTGTGTTATATATAAAAATTCGTGGTATATAATATATGTATTACACAACGTATAAATTATTATATCTATTTCCACTTTGTTGAATTAATGTTTTTTTATTGAAAGAAATAATAAAATAATCAAATATAATATCTGTTCAATTACAATAATTGTTTAGATTATTTCTATACAAGGAGGATTTGGATGGCTCACAAAGTATTAATACTGGGAGCGGGGTATGCAGGTATTGAAGCTGCCTTGACGCTCCACAAAAAGAAACGCAAAAAAGATGATATCGAAATAACCATTATCGACAAAAATCCTTATCACACTCTTCTTACAGAACTCCATGAAGTCGCGGGAAACAGGATAACCGAAGATGCCGTCATAGTACCGTTAAAAGATATCTTTGCATATACGGATGTAAAAATCGTTAAAGACGAAATAAAAAATATTGATTTGGAGAATAACAAACTTATATCCGACACCAATGAGTACCAATATGACTACCTTATTTTCGCGGTGGGAAGCGAACCTAATTACTATGGTATTCCGGGAATGGAAGAATACGCTTTTCCTTTGTGGTCTTTCAAAGATGCCGTTGCAATTAGAGAGCATATAAAAGACTGCTTTGATAAAGCTTCCCGGACAACAGATCCGGAAACAAGGAAGACCCTTCTTACCTTTGTTGTGGGAGGCGGAGGCTTTACCGGTGTTGAAACCATCGGCGAAATCGCTCACTGGGTCAAATCTTTGTGCAGGGAATACAATATAAAAAGAGAAGAAGTTGACTTAAAGCTTATCGAGGCTTTACCAAAGATACTAAGCAATCTGAAAGACAAAAATATCAACAAGGCCATGAAGTATCTTACAAACACTTTGAAGGTTGATGTTCTGTTGAACAGCGCGATAAGCAAGCTCAATGAAGACAGTGTAGAGCTCAAAGACGGACGGAAAATACCTACCAAAACCCTTATCTGGACTGCCGGTGTAAGGGCATGCTGTCTTAATGACAATCTTTCTCTTGAAAAAGGAAGAGCGTGTAGGATAAAGGTGGATAAATACGCCGCAACTCAATTTAAAAATGTATATGCAGTGGGAGATGCCTCTTGTTTCGAGTACAACGGACACACTCTCCCGGCGCTGGTTGAGGCGGCGCTGCAGACCGGAAAGGGAGCTGCATTAAACGTCCTCAATGATATCAGAGGCAAAGAAAGAGAGGAAATAAAGCCCAAGCTCCACGGCGTCATGGTTTCCGTCGGAAGTTTCTTTGCCGTTGCTGAGATTATGGGGGTTCTGCTTCCAAGGTTTTTGGCAATATTAATGAAATACCTCGTAAATATACACTATTTGTTTGGAATAGGCGGTTTTGAGCTTGTATTTAAGTACATCAGGCACGAATTTTTCCAAAAGAAACAGGATAAATTCCTGCTGGAAAAGCACTACTCCGTCACCAGTCCTACTTTCTGGCTTGTTCCATTGCGTCTCTTTTTAGGATACTCATGGCTTATGGAAGGACTCAACAAATTAAAAGAAGGCTGGCTCAGCACTCCTATGCTTGCCGGCATGGCTGTTGACGGTCAAACCAGCGCTTCCGTGACCGAAACCGGAGAAAAGGTGTTCAGAATTATATCATCTCATACTCCTTCGTGGTATGCTTTTATAGCCGAAAAACTTGTAATTCCCAACGCCCTTTTCTTCCAGTGGCTTATAGTGCTTGCAGAAATAGGCCTTGGTATTGCGTTTATTTCAGGAACATTTACATTTTTAGCAGGATTGGGTGCATTGGCACTGAATATCAACTTCCTGCTGTCAACAGGACTGTATGAGACCTCCTGGTGGTTCATCCCGGCTGCAATTTGTATGCTCGCCGGTGCGGGAAGGTCCTTTGGAGTGGATTATTATCTGATTCCGTATCTCATGAGACAGTGGAGATATTTCGTAAGAAACCAAAAAATAAAGCTCTTCCTTTTCCGATAAGTTTAAAATTAAAAAACGGCATCATAAAAGGTGATCTGCAAAACTTCAGATCACCTTTTTTTACGTTACCGCCCTATTTGTAAATCGCATTAAAAAAACATTATTAAAAACAAAACCAATCAATTTTTCATCGCTTCCGTCTTTTCCTCTTGCCTTTCCTCCTGTTTTTCCTCCTGCTCCTCTTTTGGTTCCACTTTTCGGTTTATTTTATCACACACTTCCATTTTGGAAACTGAAACCTCAAATGCCACTTTTGTTACAACTTCTCCCGTATCCAGCTTTTTCTGATACTCTCGGCTCTGTATCCTTCCCCATATCTTTATGTTTTGGCCGACCTCAAGTCCGGCTGAATATCTGGCATTTCTTCCCCAGCAAATACACGGTATGTAGTCCGATTTATTGTACGGTCTGTTGACAGCCAGCAATATATCCGTAATTTCCCTTCCAAAAGGAGTTGTTCTGTATACCGGCTTTTTACATATAAAGCCGTTTAAAAAAATTTGATTTGGATTCTTGATTTTCTTATCATCCTCAAGGAAACGGATTTCTCTGGCAAACACAGTCAGTATAAGCTTGCTTCCCTCAGGATTGTCATAATTGTTATAGGAACGGAATTGTCCTTCCACCTCAATTAATTTGCCTATTTGCAAACTTTCCTTCGAAATCAGACGTTCCGACACCGTGACATTAATTTTGTCAGTACACTCGCTCAGTCTTGGAACTTCCAATGTAAAGCAATAAAATCCCTCACCATAAACCTCATGACTAAATACTGCTTCTGACACTATCTTACCGGAAATGGTCACCATGTTGTTCTCAATTATGTTTCCGACCATCCGACCCCCACACTCCTCTCTTAGGCTTCTTACGTATATCCAATAATTTATCTAATGTAATGTTATTCACCAATGATGCTTTTTAGAATTACTTTATTCACACATTAGCTAAATTTGTAGGTATTTCCTGAAAGAAGCTAATAATTTTATATAAATATACAGAATAAAACTCAATTACAGTTTCCTAAAGAAAGGAATCCGGCATGGATAAATCCACTTTTTAGATTTCCTCAGTAAAACAAAAAAACATCTTCTAACTTTGTCTGTAATATCCAAAAACCATTCGTAATCATTATTATATTATATATCGACCAACTTGAAAATGCCCGACAGTATTTTTGTGTGACTTGCCTTAGTTTTTCATTTGATTTATATCAAAACCGTTTACCAAAACAAAGGTTGCCGCAGCCAAAACATTATTCGGGTCAACGCTCTCAAGATCAGTCTTAACCTTAAATTCCTGCGGCTCAATTACCGTTCCGTTTTTTGTATATATTCTTCTTTGCAGGCAACACAACATGTTATCCTTGGCTACAAGGTCTCCTATGCTTGATGTGGTCATACTGGCCTTGAGATTAAAACCGTAAGTGACAATATAATGTTTAATGTCTTTAAAAAACTTGTTAAGCTCATTATCATCAGCATTTACTATGGCTATACCTTTTTCTTTCAGCAAGGAAAAAGCCCGTTTCATCAAATCCATATAATTTTGTTCAATTTCTCCATTTATTTCATCGGCTTTATCAGTAAAAACAATAATATCAAATCTCAAATAGTCATAAATTTCCTTAGAAACATCTGTTAAGTCCAGTTTCAGAATAAGAATATCAGTATTATTTCTCTCCAGCTCTGCCAAATAACTTTTCAACCGTTTGCCGTCCAAGCCGGACAAATTCTTTGAGTCAACTATGCTGATTCGCTTCTTTGAATTGTGTAATATGGAATTAATGACATTTGCAGTTTTTTCTTTGTCATTCTGTCCAACTATTGCTGTTATCAGCACCCGGTTCAAACCCCATTTCTTTTGATAAACTGTAATTTTATAATGTACTTTTTTCTTAATTTTATGTAAAAGGATAAAAATCACACTGCAAATGCCGGCAAAAAACTTGCGTTACTGTTTTTTTATCTGTCTTCCCCTGTAATCAATTTCATAATTTTCCCTCATAATCATTTGGGAAACAGGAATAAACCCATATCCTTTCTGCTTAAGCGAAGTTATTATTTCGGGAAGTATTTTGGCTGTATGTTTTGTATCATTATGAAACAGTATGATTGAGCCTTTGTTTACATTTTTAAGCACCCGGTTTTTTATTTCTTCAGCAGTAATTCCGGGCTTCCAGTCCAAAGAGTCAACATCCCATTGTATTGTATAGTGATTCAGTTCTCTTGCAATTCTCACAACGTCATTGTTGTAATCGCCATAGGGTGGTCTGAACAGTTCCACATCTTTTCCCGTGATTTTCTTCAATACTCTGTCACATTTTAATATTTCACTTTTTATCGCCGAACTGTTAAGGCTCGACATTTTATAATGGGAATAGGAATGGTTTGCCACGTCGTGTCCCTCATCCGCAATCATTTTTACCTCATCGGGATTTTTCTCAGCCCACACCCCAATAATAAAAAAGGTTGCCTTAACATCATGCTCCCTCAGGGTATTCAGAATGTCCGGTATATCCTCACTCCCCCAGGCGCAGTCAAAGGTAAGGGCAACTTTCTTTTCGGGATAATCCACAGAATAAATGGGAATTTCTCTTTTTTGTTGAAATGCACCTACAACGTCTTCCCGGGAAAAATAAACAAAGAATGAGACAGCCAATACAATAACTGCTAAAAAAGCATATTTTATGAGATTATTTACTTTCACAACATAAAACTTCATTTTTTATACTTCCAATTTTCTTATTAATCCTGCATTATACATATTTTAACCGTCAAAAATATATGCATATAAACTCTGTTATTTAAATCGCTGTAACAAGTATCGGAAAAAATTCATTCGGAAAATATTTAAAAGTAATAAAAAATGATTAATTTTCATATAAATTTTCATACAGGCTTGAAGCAACAAAACATGCCTTTTATGCATATATTATTGATATAAAAGACTTAAACTTCAGGCAAAGGTGCCGCAAGTCATTAAAGGGCACCTTTTTATTTTTATCTAATATCGGGAGTTGATATCAATATGTGCGGTATTGCAGGATGGATAAATCTTAAATCAGACTTGACCAATCAAAAAGAAATATTAAATTCAATGATTGACAGGCTGACCCCCAGGGGACCCGATGCATCGGGAAGTTGGATTTCTCCAAATGCGCTTATTGCCCATAAGCGTTTGATAGTTGTCGACCCGGAAGGCGGAATTCAACCCATGGTTCGCAGGCAGGGTGAAAACACGTACGTTATTACATACAACGGGGAACTTTACAACACTGCGGACCTGCGAAACGAACTTGAATCCAGGGGCCATGAATTTTTAACAAGCTCTGACACGGAAGTTTTACTTGTTTCCTATATTGAATGGGGTGCAAAATGTGTCGAACATCTAAACGGAATATATGCTTTCGGAATTTGGGATGAAGGAAAAAAGAGGCTTTTTCTGGGAAGGGACAGATTCGGCGTAAAACCCCTGTTTTATGCCCAAAGAGGAGATTCTTTGATATTTGGCTCTGAATTAAAGGCGCTCCTGGCAAATCCCCTTGTGGAGCCAAAATTGGATGCCGAAGGCTTAGCGGAAATCTTTGCGCTGGGACCCGCCCGAACACCGGGACACGGTATATTCAAAGATGTTTATGAACTAAAACCCGCTCACTCAATGATTTTTGATATAAACGGAATACAGATCAGAAAATACTGGTCGCTGGAAAGTTATCCCCATACCGACAGTGAAAAAGCCACCATATCCAAAGTCAGAGATTTGGTATTGGATGCCATCACAAGGCAACTTGTGGCAGATGTTCCTGTCTGTACTTTTCTGTCGGGCGGACTTGATTCAAGTGCCATTACGGCTGTTGCTTCAAAGACTTTTGCCTCCCAGGGCAAAGGACAGCTTAACACTTTTTCTGTAGATTATGTAGACAATGACATTTATTTTAAGCCCAGCATGTTTCAGCCAAACTCCGATGAACCCTGGATAAAAAAAATGAGTGAAAGCTTTAATACATGCCATCACTATGTAAAATTTGACACACCACAGCTGGTTGACGCTCTTATTGACGCTGTAAAGGCACGGGACCTGCCGGGAATGGCAGATATTGACTCATCCCTGTTTCTTTTCTGCCGGGAGGTGAAAAAATTTTCGGTTGTGGCATTATCCGGTGAATGTGCGGATGAAATATTCGGAGGATATCCGTGGTTTCATAATGAGAAAATGCTGTTTGCCGATACTTTCCCCTGGTCCGTTTCGGTACACGAAAGGACAAAAATACTGTCCCCTGAGATTTTGAATTTAATAAAGCCTGAAGAATACATCCAAAGACGTTATAGAGAAACTCTAAGCGAGGTTCCGCACTTAAAAGGGGAAAACAGAATTGAAGCCAGAAGAAGAGAAATCTTTTACCTAAACATCAACTGGTTCATGGCCACCTTGCTTGACAGAAAAGACCGCATGAGTATGGCATCGGGTCTTGAAGTAAGGGTTCCGTTCTGCGACCACAGACTGGTCCAATACGTATGGAACATACCATGGGAGTTGAAAATGTACAACAAAAGAGAAAAAGGGCTTTTAAGACAGGCTCTAAAAGGCATACTTCCAGATGATATAATTGAGAGAAAGAAAAGCCCATACCCGAAAACTCATAATCCTTCATATAAAAAAGCTGTCAGCAAATGGCTGCTCGAAATATTAAACGACAGCAGTTCACCTCTTCATCAATTAATTGACGTAAAAGTGGTAAGGTCCATGGCCGAAGGAAATTCGGACAACACAGATCCCTGGTTCGGCCAGTTGATGGCACAGCCCCAAATGCTTGCCTATCTTATCCAGGTGGATTTTTGGCTGCGGGATAACCATATATCAATTGTATAATAAGCAAACAACTAAAAATCCTGGCAGCCTAATCCGCCGCCAGGATTTTTAATCATACAGCATTACAGCAAATCATCATGCCTTACTATTGTAGAAGCACTTTCCCACTCTTTCATTTTTTCATTCATGAAATTCGTTTTCTTTTGACTCTTTAAAAGACTTTCAATCTCAGATTTTTTCTCTTCCTGAGTATACGGTTTTGCTTCCGTCTTCTCATACACTTTTATTATATGATATCCGTAAGGACCTTCAACAAGATCCGATATCTCGCCTACTCCAAGAGCCAGGGAAGCATCTTCAAAACTCTTTATAAATCCGCTGTTTTTAGTAACGGTGTATCCGTCCTTGTACTGTTCGCTTTCCATTCTGGGATCTTCACCGTATTCTTTTATAAGAGCCTCAAAGTCTTCTCCGTTTTTTGCCTTGTTCAGTACTTCTTCAGCCTTTGGCTTTATTGCTTCGAGCTTTTCCTTCAAATATGCCTCTGCTTCCTCATCCTTTCCCTCACTTTTCAGGTTTTGGTACTCCTGCTGTTCTTCCTCAGGTAAAGCTATCAATATATGTTTTACCCTTGAGCTTGCCGGCTGAATCAATTGTACTTCGGCATACGCAGCTTCTTCCGGATTTTCCTGCTGGATCTTCAACTGTTCGTCATAATATTTCTTGATTTCTTCGTCGGTTACAACAATATCCTTTGTAAGGTCTTCCATAAAATCCGTTACAATCATATATTCGGCAGTATCTCTTATATACTCGTCCATCGTTATTCTCATAGCTTTAAGCTCACTATTAATGAAGTCCCTTGCTTCTTTGAGAAAATCTCTGCTTTCAGCTTCGGACGGACTGCTAAGTTTCATTTGCTCCGCCATATTACGAATCATCTCTTCAATTGCTTCCGAAGCCTCATCAAGTCTTTCCTTCGTTACTTCATATCCTGCTTCTTTTGCCTTTTGTTTTGCAAGTTTTTGCTGAATCAACTGAGTCAACAACTCTTTTTTTATAGTATTTAATATTTCTTTCGTATCGTCACTCAGTGAATCTTCATCCTCAGTAGTAAGACCATAATATGCCGCCTGCTGGCTGTATATAAAATAGAAATCTTTGTATAGTATCTGCTCCCCGTTTACTTCAGCAATTACTTTACTTGCCTCTTCTTCCGTCAACTGTTTGGTAATCGGAGAAATATTACTTTCATCCTTTTCTCCAAACAAGGGTTTCAGTATAAAATAAGTTGCCACTGACAAACCCGCAATCAGCACTACAACTATACTAATAACCAATATAATACTTTTTGATTTTTTCATCTTAATTCATCCTTTTTTTTAATTTTTAAAGAATACCAAATTTTCTGATAATCCAGATTTCTTTCTTAAGACAAAACAATTATAGCATTTAAACTTGTCCTAATTGTTTCAAAATTGTAAACTTTCTATAAATCTATAAATATCTCTCATTCGTCTTTATTCAGTTCATCCCCCCACCCCTAACAGAAGTCAAAAAAAGTCTTGTCTTGTTCCCTGCTTTTTGATTATAACATATATTTTATAAATACTACATAAAAATTTTTCAGCTTTTAAAGGGAAATCTTACTTAAAATAGTTTACTCCTGCCTCAAACAACTTTTGGTCCTTATCCCCCGGCACATTTTTGGCAACATTGGTTCCTATTCTCTCAGAATGTCCCATTTTACCCAGAACTCTTCCGTCCGGGCTTGTTATGCCCTCAATTGCTTCGAAAGAGCCATTTGGATTAAACCTTATGTCATAGGTTGCATTACCGTCAAGGTCAACATACTGGGTTGCTATCTGACCGTTCTTTTCCATCATTTCAAGCACTTCTTTACTTGCCACAAATCTTCCTTCACCGTGGGATACGGCTATGGTATGAATATCTCCCACCTTTACATTGTTAAACCATGGCGACAGAGTGGATGTTATTTTTGTCCTAACCATACATGAAACGTGACGGCCTATTGTGTTAAAGGTAAGGGTGGGGCTGTCTTCGTTAAGGTCCCTGATTTCACCATAAGGTACAAGTCCAAGCTTTATAAGAGCCTGGAAGCCGTTGCATATACCCAGCATAAGTCCGTCTCTCTCTTTAAGAAGCCTCATTACCGCATCTTTTACCCTTGGATTTCTAAACGCCGTGGCAATAAATTTTCCTGAACCGTCGGGCTCATCACCGCCGCTGAACCCTCCGGGTATCATCACAATTTGCGAATTGTCAATTCTTTTTGCCATTTCCCTTATGGATTCATCTATTTCGCTCGGAGTAAGGTTTTTAATAACGAGCATGTCCACCACCCCGCCGGCCTTTTCAAAAGCCCTGGCAGTATCATACTCACAGTTGGTTCCCGGGAATATCGGCATGAATATTCTTGGTTTTGCTATTGAAACCGAGGGCTTTATACTGTTTCTTTTTTCAAATTTATACTGTTTGGGAGTACTGCTTACAGGCTCAGTAGCCGTCGGGAAAACCTTCTCCAAAGGCTCCTGCCATTTTTGGCAAAGCTCCACCAGGTCAAGGCCGACATTACCAAAGTCAATTGTCGTCTTCTCCTGGGTAACACCCAAAAATTCATATTCCACATCTTTCAACAACTCATCCAAATTTAAGCTTTCATCCAACTCAAGCACAATAGACCCGTAAAGCGGCTCAAAAAGCCTTCTTGCATCCACTGATGCCTCAAATTTGAATCCTATCATGTTTCCAAAGCACATTTTGCTTATGGCTTCAGAAATTCCGCCGCTTCTTACAGTGTGGGCCGCAAGCACTTTTCTGTTCATAATCATTTGATGCACAGCCGCATAATTTTTATCCAGCTGAGCAAAATCCGGAACTCCATTTTCATTTATTTTAAGAGGAATGAGAACCACTTTGCTTCCGGCCTTTTTAAACTCGGAAGACACTGTATAATTTACGTCCATTGTTGCAACGGCAAAGGAAACCAAAGTCGGAGGCACGTTCATGTCCTTAAAGGTTCCGGACATGCTGTCCTTTCCTCCAATGGCAGGTATCCCTATTTTGGTCTGGGCATAATATGCACCAAGCAAAGCACTAAAGGGCTTACCCCACTTTTTGGGGTCTTTGCCAAGTTTCTCAAAATACTCCTGCAGGGACAATCTTATTTTTTTGTGATTTCCGCCCATGGCAACAATCTTGGCAACAGATTCTATCACGGCAAACATGGCTCCATGGAAGGGACTCCATTTTGCAATGGAAGGATTGTACCCAAAAGCCATAAGCGTACCGGTGTTTGTATCTCCGTCCGGTACCGGAATCTTTGCCGCCATTCCTTCCGAAGGCGTGAGCTGGTATTTTCCGCCGAAAGGCATCAGCACCGTTCCGGCACCGATGGTACTGTCAAATCTCTCAACAAGTCCTTTCTGGCTGCATACATTTAGTCTCTGCAAGTTTCGAATCCATGCATCACGAAGATCCTTTGAATAATCCTCAGCCTCTTTTGGAATCCCGGCAAAATAATACTCTTCTTCCAAAGGAGCGGCAACCAGGACATTGGTATTTTGCTTAACTCCGTTGGTATCAAGGAAATCCCTCTTAATATCTACAATGGCCTTGCCTCTCCAGTACATTACAAGTCTTCTGTCATCCGTCACTTCCGCAACAGGTGTGGCCTCAAGATTCTCTTCTTTTGAAGCTTTAATGAAAGCATCCACGTTTTCTTTTGCCACCATAACCGCCATTCTTTCCTGGGATTCCGAGATGGCAAGCTCAGTACCGTCAAGACCTTCATACTTTTTAGGCACTGCGTCAAGATTTATTCTAAGTCCTTCCGCAAGCTCCCCTATGGCAACGGACACTCCTCCGGCACCAAAGTCATTGCATTTTTTAATCATCGTGCTGACCTCGGGCTTTCGGAACAGTCTTTGAATTTTTCTTTCAGTTATAGGATTACCCTTTTGCACTTCGGCTCCACAGGTAAGCAAAGACTCTTCCGTATGCTCCTTTGAAGAACCGGTAGCACCTCCGCAGCCGTCACGGCCTGTCCTTCCCCCAAGAAGTATGATTACATCTCCTGCTTTTGGCTTTTCTCTTTTTACATTTTTTCTAGGAGCAGCACCGATTACAGCACCTATTTCCATTCTTTTTGCCACAAAGTCTTCATCATATATTTCAGCAACCTGTCCTGTGGCAAGGCCTATCTGGTTTCCATAGGAGCTGTAGCCCTGAGCCGCCTCCGTTGTTATCTTTCTTTGCGGAAGCTTTCCGGGCAGCGTATCATCTATGCTGGTACGCGGATCGCCGCTTCCCGTTACACGCATGGCCTGGTACACATAAGACCTTCCCGACAGCGGGTCTCTTATGGCACCTCCAAGACAGGTGGCAGCTCCTCCGAAAGGTTCTATTTCCGTTGGATGGTTGTGGGTTTCATTTTTGAACATCACAAGCCACTCTTCATTTTTTCCGTTTACATCCACATTAACCACTATACTGCATGCATTTACCTCATCAGACTCATCAAGGTCGTTAAGCAATCCTCTTTTCTTTAATTCTCTCATGCCCATAACCGCAATGTCCATAAGGCAGACATCTTTCTCTTTGTCGCCATAGACAAACTTTCTTGATTGAAGATAACTCTCGTAAGCCTCCTTTACAGGAGCAGTAAATCTTCCTTCTTGAATATCCACATTCTGTATCCTTGTAAGAAATGTGGTATGACGGCAGTGATCGGACCAATAGGTGTCAATAACCCTTATTTCGGTGATGGTTGGGTCCCTCTTTTCATCATCCCTGAAATATTTTTGGCAGAATTCCAGATCCTCCAGAGACATTGCCAAACCCATGCTGTCCGCAAAAGCTTTGAGTTCTTCCCGGCTCATATTGACAAATCCCTTTAAAACTTTTACATCCTCGGGAACGGTTACTTCCACATCCAAAGTTGACGGTTTTTCCAAAGACGCTTCCTGACATTCCACAGGGTTTATCAAATATTTTTTTACTTTTTCATACTCTTCCTGCGATACATCCCCCTGAAGCACTATAAGTTTTGCAACTTTGACATTGGGTCTTTCCCCATGGGTCAGTATCTGAATACATTGAGATGCAGAATCTGCTCTCTGGTCATACTGTCCCGGCAAATATTCTATGGCAACTATTTTGTCCTTTTCATCTATACTTATTGTTTCGTCAAAAACCTCTTCCACCGGAGGCTCGGAAAATATAGTCCTCTTTGCGCTTTCATACTCTTCATCGGATATTCCCTCAACATCATACCTGTTAATTAGCCTTACACCGGAAAGTCCGGCGATTCTCAAGTTTTCTTTCAAATCCCTGTACATTCTCTGGGCTTCCAGATCAAATCCTTTTTTCTTTTCAACAAAAACTCTTCTAACCATACTCCTGTACCTCTTTCAAATTATTTTTTCAGTATTTTGACGGATACAAATACATTATAATATGATAAAATAAATAAGTAAAATTAATAATATTAATAAGATGTATTAGAGGTACTTATATGGATATAAACTTTGAATTGTACAAAATTTTTTATCATACGGCAAAAGCTAAAAGCTTTTCAGCTGCCGCTGACACGCTTCATGTTTCACAGTCGGCGGTAAGCCAGTCTATAAAAAGTCTTGAAGAAAAACTGGGTTCCAAGCTCTTTTTTCGAAAAAACCGGGAAATAAAGCTTACCGCGGAAGGAGAAATACTGTTTAAACACATTGAGCAGGCTTACAATTTCATAAAAACAGCCGAACATAAAATATATCAGACCCAAAATATGGAAAGAGGTGAGATAAGAATCGGTGCCAGCGACACAGTCTGCAAATATTTTTTAATTCCTTATATAGAAAAATTCATAAAAAACTATCCTAATATTAAAATACAGGTGATAAACAGAACTTCGTCGCAAATTGAAGAGATACTGAAAAAAGGGCTTATTGACTTTGGCATAGTAACTCTCCCGGTGCAGGACAGTAATAAAATCCACCATGAAGAATTTTTAACCGTAAAAGATATATTCGTGGCCTCCGACAAGTTCAGCATGCTTAAAAACCAGGAAACCGACATAAAAACCCTTGCCTCCTACCCTCTTCTCATGCTTGACCGTGGCACTTCGACAAGGCGGAATATTGACTCTTATCTTTCCTCCAAAGGAATTGGCATTGTACCGGAGATAGAATTGGAAAGCATTGACCTTCTTGTAGAGTTTGCAAAAATTGGACTAGGTATTGCTCTGGTTCTGAAAGAAAGCGTCGCCGACGAACTAAAAAAAGGGACTCTATTTGAAGTAAAGCTTAAAGAAGACATTACCCTTAGAAAACTTGGAATCATCACCATGAAAAATGTACCGCTCTCCAGAGCTTCTTCCGAATTCATCAAGCTCCTTCGCACACATTCAAATCCAATGTAAACAATCAACATACAACCACAACCAAAAATTTAACCACTCTGTCCTCTTTCCCTTTACATACCGGCTTCTCCTATGTTACGATAAAAGAAGTATTATCGTCGTGGACAAGTTTATTAAAACCGAGTTTATTAAAATACAGAAAGGATGGTTCCATGTCTGAGCAAATCAAACAAATCAGTAAAAGAATTAAGGAACTTAGGGAAATCTCCGGTATTTCCGCGGAAACGCTGGCAAGGGAACTGGGCATTGACAGCAAAACCTATACAGAATACGAAAGCGGCAACGTAGACATACCGGTCAGCCTGTTGTTCAAAATTGCCGGCAGATTTAACGTTGAGCTTTCCGAAATCCTTACAGGCGAAGCTCCAAAGCTCCATACATATTGTGTTGTCAGAAAAGACAAGGGTGTAAGCGTGGAAAGAAGAAAGGACTATAAGTATCAAAGCCTTGCATACAATTTCGCAAACAAAAAAATAGAACCATTCCTTGTCACCGTTGAACCCGACTCAAATTCCGAAGTGAACTACAATTCCCACCCGGGTCAGGAATTCAACTACGTTATCGAAGGTGTTTTAAAGGTAATTATCAATGGTCATGAAATCATACTTAATGAAGGTGACTCCCTGTTCTTCGACTCGGGCGCAAAACACGGCATGAAGGCTATGAATGGCAAGCCTGCGAAATTTCTGGCTATAATTTTATAATGGAGGTTTTATATAATGTTAGAGAAATATTTGTCAAAAGTAAATTTTAATTCATATGACGATTTTGTTCAAAATTTTAAATTGAACATTCCTGAAAATTTCAATTTTGCTTATGATGTTGCCGACGAAATTGCAGACAAAACTCCTGAAAAAGTGGCATTAGTCTGGTGTAATGATAGGGGCGAGGAAGCAACATTTACTTTCGGCCAATTAAAAGAGTACAGCAACAAAGCCGCAAATTTCTTTAAGAGAGTGGGAATAAAAAAAGGCGACCGTGTAATGCTTATTTTAAAAAGGCGTTACGAATTCTGGTTTGCAATTCTCGCTCTTCACAAGATAGGCGCGGCATGCATACCGGCCACTCATCTTCTTACCGCAAAAGACATAATTTACAGAAACAATGCGGCTGACATCAAAATGATTGTATGTGTTGGCGAAGACGAAGTAATAAAACACGTTGAAGAATCACTGGAGCAATCACCCACTGTTATGGCAAAAGCTCTTATCGGCAGAGACAAGGAAGGCTGGTACAACTTTAACAAAGAAATCGAAAACGAATCTTCACATTTTGAAAGACCAACAGGCAAAGATGCAACAACTAATGACGATATCATGCTTTTGTACTTTACTTCAGGAACCACCGGAATGCCAAAAATGGTGGCCCATGACTTTACTTATCCTTTGGGCCATATTGTAACCGCCAAATACTGGCAGAATGTAATTGACGGCGGACTGCACCTTACCGTTGCGGACACTGGATGGGCAAAAGCCGCCTGGGGTAAAATCTACGGTCAATGGATTGCCGGAAGTGCTGTTTTTGTATACGACTATGATAACAAATTTGTTCCAAAGGATCTTCTCGATGTAATATGCAAGTATGGTGTTACTACTTTCTGTGCACCTCCTACAATTTACAGGTTCTTTATAAAAGAGGACTTAACCAAATATGATTTCAGCAAGCTGAAATATTGTACCGTTGCAGGTGAACCACTGAATCCTGAAGTATACAACCAGTTTTACAAAGCAACGGGCATCAAGCTTATGGAAGGATATGGTCAGACAGAGCTTACTTTGACCATAGGTACATTCCCCTGGATGGAACCCAAGCCAGGTTCAATGGGCAAGCCGTCTGCAGGCTATGTCATAGATATTCTTGACGAAAATGGCAATCCTTGCGAAGTCGGTGAGGAAGGCCAGATAGTTATAAGAACGGATAAAAGCAAACCTATAGGAATGTTTGACGGATATTACAGGGATACTGAGCTTACAAAAAAGGTATGGCACGATGATATCTATTATACCGGAGACATGGCTTGGCGCGATGAGGATGGTTATTTCTGGTTTGTCGGCAGGGCTGATGACGTTATAAAGAGCTCCGGATACAGAATCGGGCCTTTTGAAGTAGAAAGCGCCCTTTTGGAGCATCCCGCGGTTTTGGAATGCGCAATAACAGCTGTCCCGGATCCTATCAGAGGTCAGGTGGTTAAAGCCACTGTCGTTCTTGCCAAAAATTATTCTCCTTGCGATGAACTTGTAAAGGAACTTCAGGAGCATGTCAAGAAAGTAACCGCACCTTACAAGTACCCCAGAATTATCGAGTTTGTTGATGAGCTTCCAAAAACCATAAGCGGAAAAATCAGAAGAGTGGAAATCAGAAACAAGGACCAGGCAAAAAAATAACAACTTCAAAATAACAACTTGCAAAATAAATGTTTATAAAAATGTCCTTCGAAAGCTTTATTTTCCGAAGGACATTTTTATAAAATCTTACTGAAATCCTATTAGCAATCTTAGCAATTGGAGGGAATCTCTTCCTGTCAATTTCTCTTATCGCTTCTCTTACCGCCAATCTCTTACAGACCGGAAGCAAGCTTTGTAAGCAATGAATTGCTCCTTTCAATAAACTTTGTCATGTCATCCGGTTCGAGCTGCTTATGGCTCATTTTTGCAAGGTCATAAATATGTTCGCATATAAGTTTGACATCCTCTTTTCTGTCCTCTTTGTCCTTAAGATTCAGAAGGGATTTGATCAAACCGCTGTTGCTGTTTAAAACAAGGGTTTCTTCCTCTGCGTAAAGTCCTTCCAAATTAAATCCTCCGTACCACCTGCTCATCTCCTGTATCCTTCTTGCCTGTTCACTAATCAGAATCATTCCCGGCAATGCCGAAGATTTCAAAGCCTCAACTTTTATTCTGAGCTTGTCATTATTGAGACTTTCTTTAAACATCTTTTCAAGGGCTTCTGAAATCTCCTTTTGTGAATTTTCATCCACATTGTTTTCTTTATCTTTCATACTTTCACTCAAGTCGGCATCTATGCGCAGGAACTTGACACCGCTGTTATTCATTTCCATAAACTGTATGAAGTGAGTGTCTATTACCGTATTCATCATAACAGCTTCCATATTATTATCCTTAAACATCTTTATATACTGTGCCTGCTGTTTTTCATCAGTTACATAGAATACCTTGTTCTCATGCTTGTCTTTATTGCGTTCAAGATAATCCTTCAGTGTCACATATTCTCCGCCCGTCGTCTTAAAGATAATTATATCCTTTACCCTTTCATAAAACTTCTTTTCCTTTATGCATCCGAATTTAACAAACGGATTTATATCATCCCAGTATTTGTTGTAGCTTTCTCTCTCATTCTCAAATATTGAAATAAGTTTGTCCGCAACCTTCTTTGTAATGTGGTTAGAAATTTTGTTTACGTAGCCGTCATTTTGCAAAAAGCTTCTTGATACATTAAGAGGAAGATCTGGACAGTCAATCGTACCTTTAAGGAGCATCAAAAACTCCGGAATGACTTCCTTAATATTCTCCGCAACGAAAACCTGATTGCAGAAAAGCTTGATTTTTCCGTCAAAATTATCAATCTCGTTTCTGAGCTTCGGGAAATAAAGAATTCCTTTCAGGTTAAAAGGATAATCCATATTAAGGTGAATCCAGAACAAGGGATCATTAAAGTCAAAGAATACTTTTTTGTAAAAGTCCTTGTATTCCTGCTCGGTACAATCCTTTGGGTTCTTCAGCCAAAGCGGATTTGTATCGTTTATAGGCTTTGGTTCTTCCGCCTTTTTCTCCTCATTATCTCCGCCTTCCTTTTTGTCTTCCTTTGCTGCATTTGCATCCTCCAAATATATTTCATAAGGAAGGAATGAGAAATATTTTACAAGGGTTTCCCTTACCTTGTAAAAATCAAGGAATTCTTCACTGTCTTCCGCAATATAAAGAGTTACGGTAGTTCCCCTTTCCGTTCTGTCAGAGTCCTCCATTTCATATTCAATACCGCTTGTGCTTATCCACCTTACAGCCTGTGCACCTTTCTGATAGGACAGGGTGTCAATCTGGACTTTGCTTGAAACCATAAAAGCGGAATAAAATCCCAGACCGAAATGTCCGATAATCTGGGCTTCTTCGCCTTTATCCTTGTACTTTTCAACAAAATCCTTTATTCCTGAAAACGCAATCTGATTTATATATTTTTTTACCTCTTCCCCGGTCATTCCGATACCGTTGTCAATTATCTGAAGAGTCTTTTTTTCCTTGTCTACAACAACCTTTATATAATATTTTTCATTGCCGTCAACTTCCGCCTCTCCAATGGATACCAGCTTCTTCAGCTTACTTATTGCGTCACTGCCGTTGGAAACCAATTCACGAATAAAAATATCTTTTTCCGAATACAGCCATTTCTTTATAATAGGAAATATGTTCTCCGTATGGATAGATATGCAACCACTTTCACGATTCATTACGGTCCCTCCTGATCCTGATAATAGATTGTCCGACTAATTTGTACTAATAAATATATTACCTTTACAGCTAAAAATTTGTCAAGACAATTTTAGCACTCATTTAAGGTGAGTGCTAACAAAAAATTTAAATATAAAAACGATATATAAAAATACACGAAAGATACTTAATTTGTCCCGGTTAATACCTTTTTTGCAATCAATCCTTTAACCAGATTCTTATAAACAAGGGTTAATACAAGACAAATCACGCTTATCAGCACTATTGTACCGCCGGGAACCATGTCCAGATAGAAAGAAAGAGTAAGGCCCGTTACTATGGAAAAAATTCCGTACAACAAAGAATAAACAATTGTCTGTTTAAAGCTTTTTGCTATCTGCATCGCTGAAGCAGGAGGAAGAACTAAAAGCGAGGATATAACCAAAGTGCCCACTATCCTGGAAGACACCGCAATTGTCACTGCCGTAAGAACGGCAAAAACAAAGTTAATCATTTTAACAGGCACTCCGGCAAGTCTTGCGGCCTCTTCATCAAAGGTTATGAAAAACAGTTCTTTAAACAATGCTGCAAAAGTCACTATTACCACGGCGCTCAAAACAACTATAACGCAAAGCTCAAAATCAGATATTGCAATAATGCTTCCAAACAAATAGGAAGACAAGGAAAATCCGCTTTTTACATAACCGGACAATACTCCTGCAAGTCCAATTCCCGTGGACATAATAACAGCTATCGACACTTCGGCATATTTTGGGAAAGCTCTTCTGATTTTCTCTATTCCCAATGCCGCAGTTATTGAAAACAAAGTTGCTCCGACTATGGGATTGATGCCGGCAATCAAGCCGAAAGCCACGCCTGCAAGAGAAGTATGGGAAAGGGAATCTCCTATCATGGACTGTCTTCTTAAGACTATTATCACTCCGATGGCAGGTGCCATTATGGCTATAAGCATACCAATAAAATATGCCCTTTGCATAAATCCCAGATTCAAAATGAAGTCCTCACCGAAAATGCCAAACATTTATACAGCTCCTTTCTTCCAGCAGTTCGTGCAGCAATGCCTGTTGGCATGAAAATTCACATCATACCCGTATACTCCTCCAAGATTGTTTTTCACAAAATCTTTGGTGTTTTCGTTCATTACCAGGCCTTTGTCTCCCACGTACGCAATTTTGTTTGTATGCACAATAACAGCTCCGATATCATGAGTAACCATGACTATTGTTATTTTCTTTTCCTGGTTGAGCCTCCCCAAAAGACAGTACAAAGCTCCTTCCGACTCGGAATCTATCCCTACGGTGGGCTCATCCAAAAAAATCAATTCCGGCTCCGACACGAGAGCCCTTGCTATAAACACTCTCTGCTGCTGTCCGCCCGACAAATTTCCGATCAGCCGGTCTTTATACTCCTCCATCCCGACAGTTTCGAGCGCTTTGTAAACAAGCTCCCTGTGCTTGTTTTTTATCCTTTTGAAAAGTCCGATTTTGGGGAATAAATTGGCGCTTACCACTTCTTCCACCGTTGCGGGGAAACTGGTGTTAAAGGAATTTGCTTTTTGGGCAACATATCCTATCTTGTTCCACTGGTCAAACTTTTCGATATCCTGGCCTAAAAGCTTGATTTGGCCTTTAATCGGCTTAAGCTGCCGCAAAAGCAGTTTTATAAGAGTGCTTTTCCCTGAACCGTTGGGACCTATAATTCCGACAAAATCCCCTTTTTCAACGGAAAAGCCCACGTTTTTAAATATGAGCCTCTCCCCGTAACCGAAACTTAAATCATTTACCTCTATAACTTTTCCCATACAAAATCAACCTCTAATCCGGTTTTTATTCAAAAGCCTTTTTTAACGCCTCCAGATTTTCCCTCATTACTGTAAAATATTCTTTCCCCGAATCAATCTCTTCCTGTGTAAGTCCGCCAAGGGGATTTAAAAATTCCACCCTAACTCCTGTCTCAGCGGCAATAGCATTCGGTACTTTCTGGCTTAGCAGTTTTTCCGAAAATATGACCTTTATATCATTTTCTTTAATAAACTTTACTATTTCAGCCATTCTGGCCGGCGTCGGCTCAGATTCCGCATTAAGGCCTTCAATGGCATACTGTCTTAGTCCGTATTCCTTGCATAAATATCCGTAAGCCTGATGTCCCACAACAATATCCTTTTTTGTATACTTCGCCAGTTCTTCTCTGTATTCTCTGTCAAGATCGTCAAGCTTTTTGACATTGTCTTCAAAATTTTTTTCATAATATTCTTTGTTTTCAGGATCCGCTTTTACAAAAGCATCTTTTATTGCTTCCATTTGCTTTTTGGCATTTTTGGGACTTAACCACACATGAGGGTCGTATGCAAGGTCATCATGACCGTCGGATTCTTCCTCCGCATTTTCTTCATCATGATAGTGGCCGCCACGAAGAAGTTCTATATTTTTTGATGTTTCAACCACCACAAGTTCTTTGTTAGTTATAGAACCCAGAACCTTTTCCACCCAAGGCTCCATACCCGCTCCGTTATATATAAACACGTCAGCTTTCTCAATCTCAAGAATATCTTTCGGTGACGGTTCCCAGTGATGAGGTTCCGTTCCCGCAGGCATAATATTGACAAGGTTAATCCTGTCGCCGCCTATTTTATTTGCAAAATCATACATGGTATAAAAACTGGCATATACATTGATTTTATCACTGTCCTTTCGCTCTCCCACCTTTGAGTTGCCAAAACAGCCCGTAATGAGAAATACCAGACATGCAACCAGAAAAGCCACCTTTTTTGTATTCTTTCTCATAAAAAGCGTCCTCCCGAAATTAACTATTATAGCCAATCCATTTACAGTTAATTATATCCATAAATCATTTTCATATTAACTATATTTCAAGCAACTTATTTCAAATGCAAATCATTTGCATTTAATTTGATTATATATTGGACGACGCAATACAGTCAAGCAATACTATTTATCCTTATTCTTTTTTACAATTAGGGCAGATACCATAGATTTCAATTTTATGACCGGTTATGTCAAAATCACTTCTCATACCGATATCCTTTTCCATATTTTCCAAAGGGCAAAAATCTATCGGCACTGATTTATGGCAATTTGTACAGACCAAATGATGCCTGTGACCGTCCACCGTAAGCTCATACCTTGCTTTACCGTCCATCATCACAATCTTGTTTACAACGGATTTGCTTTCCATAAGGTCAAGGGTTCTGTAAACAGTGGACAGATTGACGGACGAACCCTGTTTTTTTATGCATAAAAATATATCCTCTGCAGAAAGAGGATTCTCAGCATTTTCAAGAACCTCAATAACTGCTTTCCTTGATTTTGTGTTTTTACATCCAATTTTAGCCAATATATCATCCGTTGTTTTTCCCATGGCATATTCATCCTTAAACCAAATAATATATTTATTATTATTCTACTTCATCTTAAGCATTACTTCAACAAAAAACACCATAACCCCGCATGTTATCGCATATGTCATTCTGAATACGGCTTTTCCGTCCTTATCTTCAAAATTGGTGTAAGGCTGTATGCTGAATGTGAGAAAAACAGTCTTTAAATAATTAAATAAATGCATCAATCTTTCTTTTCCGTTTCGATTGATAATAAGGATAATTAATGCAATTACACCTCCCGCCAAAAAAGAATAGGCCATTATCCAAAGCGCGGCTCTAACCCCCAAAACGGCTCCTATTGCGCTAAAAAGCTTAACATCTCCGGCTCCCAGCATCCTTAAAGCGTATAATACAATCAACAATAAAAAGGGGACAATAATACCAAGCAAAGAATCTAAAAGTCCCCGTACTCCATCCAATACGAGATTGGTCACAATTCCTATAAACATAAATGAAAAAGTAAGTTTGTTTCTTATCTTGTAGTGCCGAATGTCGCTTACAAGAGCAATCAGAACAAGAACCGCTATTTCAACCCATCTTATCAGTATTGTACCTCACCACCCGCCAAAATTACCCGTTATCCTGTTAATTATTCCTTTAATATTCAATATACTGTCGCTGTAATCTCTGTATATATGCTGGCATACCGCAACAGCTGAAATATTGTCGGCAGCTCCTCTTAATTTCACTATCTCAAGAAGCTCCCTTAAAGTTTTTTGAACGTCAGCATCTTCTTTTTTACAGGAAGAAAGGGAACAATATATTTCATGCTCATCAAGATAGTTGTGAAATCCGTCGCTGCAAACCAAAAATCCGTCATCGTCCGAAATATCACCGCAAGCTTCAAATATCTCCAAATTCTCCATAACTCCAAGGCATCTGGTAAGTATGTTTCTTTTCGGATGATACTTTGCTTCCTCCTCTTTTATCTTCCCTTCCTTTACTTGCTGGGCAACCCACGAATGATCTTCCGTAAGTTTTGTGATGGAACTGTTAATTCTGTATATTCTGCTGTCCCCTACGTGTTTTATAAAATATTTGTTCTGATAAATAAAAAGCAATGTCAGAGTCGAACCAACCTTGGCATTAATTGATAATCCAAAGCGGATAATTTTTTTGTTTATGTCCTGTATAAGCCTGTCCAGCTCCCAGCTTATAGCATTTAAAACCGTATCTGTGTCCAAGACCGTATTTCCTTCCTGGTTTAAAATCCCGGGAAGTTGCCGTTCCCACCACAAATTGAACTCATTTACAATAATCCCGCTTGCCACCTCTCCCGCGGCAAGTCCTCCCATTCCGTCGGCCACTAAAAAAAGACCGAATTCACCATTTTTTTCATCTCCTACTTTAACAAGAATGTTATCCTCATTGGTTTTCTTCACGTTTCCTATATCAGTCAATGCTCCGATTGCAAAGCTTCTTTTCAGCATAATTCCCCCGCATTGTTTATCTTTTTACATACAGTTTGACACACTTTTTATAAGGCAATGCTCAAATTCCATACATTGCCTCTCTTATTATTCTATTTTATCAATAATACAGGTAGTTTTGCAATAAAAATAAAAGCTGCCGCAAAAAGCAACTTTCGCAGCAGCCTGATAATTGTTATTGAATATTAATGCCGTTACTGTTCAGCCGGGAATTTTTCAATAAGTTTTAATATGTACCTGTTGAGCACATACAAATCTGTGGAGTTTATTCTTCCGTTCCCGTCAACATCCGCAGCTGCAATGAACTTCTGGTGCTCTTCAGGATCTGTGAATTCCAAAGACTTTATTACATATCTTTTTAAGCGTGAATAATCCGTCGAGTTTATTCTTCCGTCAAAATTCACATCTCCGAGCATTATTCCAGGTACTGATGTCGGTGTAACCGAAGGAGTGGGGCCAACGGTGATTGTCGGCGTCGGATCGGGCTCCGAACCTCCGTCCGGTACTTTACCCCATACTCTCACATTACCGTCATACAACGGTATATATTCAGTCTTTTTGCTTGTAAAGCCCTGCTCAAGTCCCTGGAAGGAGAAGTCGTTGGTATTGTCCCAGTTACCCTCTCCATACGGCGCCGTAATAGTGAAATATACATCCCTCTTGTATTCATTTATTCCTCCGGGGAATATGTTTATTCCCGTAAAGTCAATGTTTACATAATAAATATGATTGTCCGGATCCCACGGAAGAAGCTGTGAAACCTTGGCTCCGCCGTTAGTAGTCGACTGAACGGTAATTTGATCCAAAGTAATGCCTTTTGCAACAGCTTCGGAAATATCGACAAAATACTTGGCTGACAATTTATCTGAACCTCTTGCCGGCCAACCGGACTTGTTGATTATTGAAGCTTTGATATTTACAAAACCGGGTCCTGCAGCATTTACCGCAGCTTCAACATAAAATTCTTCCCCCGGTGTTTCAAAAGCAACGAAATTCGGAATCGGTTCTCCGCCATACTTCTCATACATCTTGGCAAGAGCACCTACAAATCCAGCATTATAGTCGTTGGCCACCTCATTGCACTGATAATCATCGAGCCTGTCAACATATGAATCCGAACCGTCCGGTCCGCCAACTAATGCACCCACCAGAATATGTCTGCACTCCGCAGGTTCGGTCATTAAAGCGCTCCATGAGCTGTGGGCCGTCCTGTGGTGAGGATTTCTTGGCGGATTTTTTCCAAAACCTACTACAAAGCTTCTTCCTGTGCTTCCTAATGCATAATCCACCTGTTTTTTTGCAAATTCCTTGTAGACAGCCGCCTTAGCCGGGTCACAGCCGGACCAGTCCGCATAAACGCTGGCAAGGAACGCCTGTGTGGTTGCATATCTCAATGAACCCCATCTGTCAAGATATGCGAGTCCTTTTGGAGTATATTGAACTCTGCTTCCGTTAAATCCGACGGTCCAATAGTCAAGATGGTTTTCAATACATTGCTTGTAATAAGACTTGCCGGTAATTTTTGCTAACAAAAGCAAAGAACCGTACAATTTGTTATCCCAGCAATGAGCCCAGGAATAACTAATTAAAGTTGTACCTCTTTCCCTTTCCCAATGAGGTTCATAGGATTCTGCTTTATCAAGATAAGACTGGTCTCCTGTTGCAAGATACAGCCATATACTCGCCCAGGTAAGTTCATCATAAAAACCGCTGTGGGATGAATAGTATCCCTCTGCCGCTCTATATCCTGCGTCACTTCTTGTGGTGTCGGCAAAAGTAAAGAGTTCTTTCGCATGCCTTAAAAGTGTGGCAGCATATTCCGGGTCTGTAGGCTTGAAAACAATTGAGGATGCAGCCATAGCCGCTGCCGTCTCAGCAACCACAGTCGAACCCGGATTGGTCAAATCCACTTTGAAGGACGGTCTTGGCATCTGCATTACTTCAGCAGGTCCCCACCATGAATGGTCCAATGCTCCGTCTCCCACCTGATAATAATATACATTTGGACTTGGATGGCATTTTATAAAGTAGTCGGTAGCCCATTTAATATTGTCCAGTATGTAAGGAAGCTGTCCGCTTTGTACATACGCATCCCGGGATTCATAAACACTCCATGCGAGCATGGTAACGGCATAGGCCATCGGAAGGTTGAACTTTACATGGTCACCGGCATCATACCAACCGCCTGTAAGGTCCAAACCGTTGTCTGCGCCGTCATTAAGAGCGGAATCTCCACGCCAGTTGTTTCTTTTGTTTTCGGGCAGTTTTCCCGAGCGCTGGAACTCATAAAACATTATTGCTTTCTGAAGTGCCTCACCATAGTTGAAATCCGCAGCAAAACTTACCACGGCTTGTGGAATGGCCACTACTGCCACCAGCGCAACTGTCAGCAAAAACGCCAAAATTTTCTTCAACTTAAATCTCCCCCTTTTATTAAAAACTTTAAAAATTATTAATAAATTATTTAACCATTTATTTTTTTCGTAATATCGGTTTTCTGCATCTCCCCTTTCACAAACTCTGTTTTTTCAACACTATGCATTTCTTACAAGGAAATTTTTCAACATTTAACGGATACTTTGTTTTTACAGTGATGACAGGAAAAACGGATTGCTGAATGGTATTACTTCGATTAATTTCTATTGATTTACATCAAATTTGAACATTAATTGAATATTATATATTTCTTGTTCCTATATATCTATTTTATCATCCGGACGCAAGAATTTCAAAGCATACATGCAAATACAGCGCAATTTGTTTAAATTATCCCATCCAAATTATATCTCATTTACTTCTGCACGAAACACCGGTGCATACGTTCCGGCAGCATTTGTGCCAATATTGTACGGCTACATTAGCAAACGGTGGCCGTTGTCCTTAAGCCACTTTCGTCTCAGCTCAAAGTCGGGAATTATGGATTTTACAATGTTCCAATAATTTTTCGAATGATTCATTTCTTTCATATGGCAAAGCTCGTGCACAATAACATAATCGATAACTTCCATCGGAGCCATGACCAGCTTCCAGTTAAGGCTGATATTACCCTTGCTGCTGCAGCTTCCCCAGCGGGTCTTTTGTTCTCTGACAGTCAATTTCCGCGGGCAAACACCTATTTTAGGAGAGAAAAAATCCATCCTTGTTTTTGCAATATCAACAAACTGATTAACATAAAAATTCTTTAAAACATTTCGTATATATTGAGGTCCGTTCACAGAGACTTTTGTCTCGTCCGCTGCAACAACGATATAGTTTTCTTCCAAATTAACCCCTTCGGGCAGTACTCCTTTTGCAATTCTTAAAGTATATTCCTTTCCAAGATACAAAAAAGTCTCCCCGTCCGCGAACTTATTTTCAAGCCGAGATTCTTCACATATTTTCCTAAGCTCCTCCTGCTTTCTTAAAATCCAAGGTAGCTTCTTGAGTATTATATCTTTCAGCTGCCTGTCCGGGATATTCAAAGGAGCCGCAACTTTCACCTCACCGTTTTCCGTTATCCTTATGCCAACAGTTTTCCTTCGGCTTCGGGTAAGAGTATATGAAATACTGTTTGTTCCGTTGGATATGCTCTGGACTTTTTCCATAATTCTCCCTCTTGTTCATTGTTTTCGTCCGACTAATACAAAGGTATCAATCCGGGGTTGTCTCCCGTTATACACTTTCCTCCCTGTCCGGTCACTATAAAAGTATTCTCAATTCCAACCATTCCTACGTTTTCAATCCCCTTTTTCGGCTCTAAAGCCAGCACCATTCCTTCCTTCAGAGGTTCATTAAAACCTTCGGCAATAACAGGCATTTCATCCACCTGCAGTCCAATTCCATGGCCTAAAAACTTTACCTTCCGCTTTCCAAATCCCATAAAGTTTTGATGAAACTTTTCATCAAGGCTGTCCATTATATCCCTGTAAATATTGGCAGGTATTGCTCCGGGTTTTAGCATTGAGGCAATTTTATTTTGAATGTCAACACATTTTTTGTGATTCTCAATGGCCTCATCGGGAAGCGGAGAGCCAAACATGTATGTCATGGTTTTATCGGTATGGTATCCGTCAACTCCACAGGCTACATCAATAAACACCAAATCACCCTTTTTGAGCCTGCGTTCACGGCTGCCCAAAAGCGGCACGGCAGGGCTTAAGCCATAGCATCCTCCCGGCCCGTTGAAATATGTGGGATAAATGGAACTTTCACCAAAGCAGATATGCCCTATAACCATTTCGGTATCAAACATCGAAAAACGGGATATTCCCTGGTGTCCCTCCTCCACCATTACGGAAAACAGCCTGGTTGCAAGTTCCGCCTCAGTCATGCCTTCTTCAAGAATTTCCGGCACCCGTTCCTCCAGTACTCTTTTGTGAATTTCCCCGGCTTGTTTCACTATCTCCAGCTCATAACTGCTTTTAACTGACCGTAGTTTTGCAATCACCATATCCAAAGGCTTCACATTTTTAAAAGGAAAATACTTTTGAAACCTCTGAAACATCGCTATGGGGACAAACTCCGTCTCAAGATAAACCGTATCCGGCAAATTTTGGTAGCTTCCCACCGCATCCCTGTAACTATTCATAGGTCTGATTTCAGGAAACAGCGATTCATCCTTTGCCCTTTCAAAACTCCTGCGAACCCACAGTACCGCCTCATCTTCCCGAGGAATCAAAAGCATGCCCTCAGGCATGGTTCCGGTAAAATAGTATATGTTAATTTTACTGAATATCACTGCCATTTTCCATTCGGGATTATATTGATTCATCATTGTACGGAACCGCTCCATACGTGCCTTAAGCTCTTCCAAAGGTACCCTCTTTACCATAACAACCTCCCACCTCGAGTTAATAATAAAAATATCAGTTTGTAAATGAAATTACCATCTTGTCAATAAAATTCATAAGGATTATATCACAATACCCATAACATATGCTATACCCATCACTTCAAAACATAAAAAAGCCGGCCCATTTCAGACCGGCTTTTTAAGTATTTAACACAAACACCCATATACTTTTGAGTCTTATAAATTCTCATTTCTGAGTGCGTCAATGGGGTTGTCCTTTTTTATCTTGCTCATGGAATACAGCATTGTTGAAAACACTACTATAAACACGCTTCCAACAGTAATAGCCATACTGTACCACGGGACAAAAAACTTCGTTTCCAATCCTTCCGCAATACTTCGATAAATAAGATAAGTTACACCAATGGACACCGGAATACCGTACATAAGTCCTTTTATTCCGTACAGCAGGCATTCATAATTCATCATTTTGCTAAACCCTTTCTCCGTCATTCCTATGGACTTTAACATTGCAAACTCACGGCGGCGAAGCGAAATATTTGTTGAAATGGTGTTAAACACATTGGCCAGGGCTATCAGGGATATTAAAACGATAAAACCATAGGAAAAGACATTGACAATGGTAATTAGAGCACGGTTTGCCTCATCTGTTTCTGCATAATTGATTAATCTTGACACAGGAAGTCCTTTTTCATTTAAAACCTTGTATATCCTGTCAAAAACAATCCTGTGATCTTCGGTCTTAAAATACATCGTTACATCAACTTCACCGTTTTTACCCTCCTGCAGTGCGGAAATTGCACTGAAAGGATATATAACGGTCAACATATATGGTAAATTATCCTGCACACCCAAAGGTACACTGTCAGTCACACCGACAATATCAATCTTTTCTCCGGCCGCATCCTCTCTTTCTTTCAGCATTTCCACGGTAATATCGTGAATTCCTTCGTCAAGAAGGTTTAAAGTATAATGTTTTTTCTGCTGCGCATCATAAAATTTCATAGAATCAACCACAACGGCATGCGGTACGTTGGAATTTCTATTTGTATTACTGGCTAAAGAATTCTCTTTAAGATATTTTTCATACGTGACATCATCCACAAAGTATACTCGGATGTTAACAAGATAATATTCTAAGTCAGTTTCCATATAGTTTTCTCCATACCTCTTTTCCAAATGACTTATATATTCTTTATTCAACAATCCGGTCGGTATTTTTGCATATTCAAAATCTCTATAAAAATATCCGTAACTGCTGTCGGCAACACCGTTTATTTGAGACAGTTCCCCGTACAATTCGTCAAAAGAGTATTTTTCTTTAAGATCCGATGTAAAAGTATATGATATGTCATAATCCAGGCGTCGTACAACCGAATTTGCACTTTTCGTAATATAAGCACAGAAACTGCTTGATGATATAAACAGCACCACACTCATGAAAAGCGAAACCACCGTGGTACGATATTTTCTTCTGTTGCGTTTGAAATTCTTGCTTGCAATCATACCTTCAAATCCAAAGAGTTTATAGACAAGCTTTGATGTTTTCACCTTTTTGGCTTCAATTTTAATATCCTGAGTCTGCCGGATGGCATCAATGGGCGATATTCTTAAGGCGCGTTTTGCGGGAATATACGCCGAAATCAGCACGGTAGCAAAACCAACCACTATGGCAACCACAACAGCTCCCAGGGATACATGAAGGTCCAGAACCACACCGTTATCCACCTGTAAAAAAGACACAAACAGATCTTCGGTCAATTTCAGCGTTACCCCTATTCCCAAAACTCCTGCCAATATGCCAAAGGGAATCCCTATAAGGCTTAAGAAACAAGCCTCAAACAACACACTTTTTAGCATTTGCCGCCGGGTTGCACCGATAGACGCCAAAATTCCAAATTGTTTGGTCCGTTCATTGACGGATATTGAAAAAGCATTGTATATAAGCAGGATGGAACCGAACATTATAAGGGCAATTAATATTCCGGCAAGTCCATACAATATTCCCTTGAAAGTTGGATCATATATAACTCCGCTGAATCTCAAAAGGTCATCGTTGATTCTTCTACCATGTCCTTGAAATTTTTCGTCCATAAAATCAATAATACCACTCATCTTCTTTGTTTTAATATAAACATCATAATCATAACTGCTAAAAGCATTGTTGTCTTCAACTGTCAATGCGGTATATCCCGGCGCAATAAAAGGCTCAAATCCCGGGCGTTCATAAAATCCCACAACAGTGAAAGTACGTCGTTCCCTAACTACCAATTCCTCTGTTTCACCACCGTCTTTCTCATGCAAATAGGAATTGTTCTGGTTAAGCTTAAAGCCGTCGGAAATCCTGTCGCCGATTTCAAGGGACAGTATATCTCCAATTTTAAATTTCACTCCGCCGTTGGTCTCCACATGTTTCGGCAGGATAATTTCAGAGTTGCTTTCCGGCATTCTTCCTTCTGTCAAATGAATCGGCATTGAATCCTTAAATCCTTCTCCCATCGCTCCTATAAACAAATACGGCTTGTACTCGTTCTGAGAGCCTTCGAGCCATGCATAGCCAATTTTCCGAAGCCATACCACGGATTTTACCTCTTTATCTTTCTTTAAACTTTCAATCTGTTCTTTTTTCACGTCATATACTACGCCGTACCAGTCTCCCTCCCGTGCAACAACCATATCCACCAAAAAGTCCTGAAGACTTGAAATAAAGCATGTGACCGCCGTAATCATTGATGCGGATAAAATAATTCCAACGATGGTGACGAGGGTTCTTGCCTTGTTCTTTTCAAGAATTTTTAGTGTTAATTTGTAAAAAACGTTCATTGCCGAATCACCTCGTCACGAATGATCCTCCCGTCCTCAATGGCAATTACTCGGTTTGCCTGCAACGCAATATTTTCGTCATGGGTAATAACAATCAAGGTTTGATTGTATTTTTTATTGGAGAGTTTCAAAAGTTCCACAATTTCCTGGCTGTTTTTCGAATCCAGGTTTCCCGTGGGTTCGTCCGCAAGCACCACCGAAGGAGCATTTATCAATGCCCTGCCAATGGACACCCTTTGCTGCTGGCCTCCCGACAGCTGATTGGGCAAATGATTTTCCCTTCCTTTAAGATTCAAAGTCTCAATCAACTCTTCCAGTCGTTCTTTGTTCACTTTTCTTCCGTCCATAAGTACCGGAAGTGTAATATTCTCCACTACATTTAACACGGGTATAAGGTTGTAAAACTGATATATGAGCCCCACCTGCCGGCGGCGAAAAATTGCAAGCTGCTCGTCATTTTGAGCATAAACATCCTTGCCGTCCATAAAAACCTTGCCGCTTGTAGGTTTGTCCACTCCGCCTAAAATATGCAAAAGTGTGGATTTGCCCGAACCCGATGGCCCTACAATTGCAATGAATTCACCCTTTTTTACCGAAAATGAAACACCGTCCAATGCCCTGACCATGTTCTCTCCGGTGCCGTACGTTTTTGTCACGTTTTCAACCCTCAATATCTCCATAAATACTTTCATCTCCCAAAAGTTCAGTCTATGCTTTAATTATAATCCGCCAATATGACAGGAAGGTGACTTAAAAATAACAAAAACGTCACTTAAGAAGTAAATGTATCAGACGACTCCCTTGTAAAACCTCACCGTAAATTTTGCACCGCCGTCATGGTTGTTTTGGGCTTTAATTGTACCGTTCTGACTTACTATTATCATTCGGGCCAGGGCAAGTCCTATTCCCATGCTATGTTCGCCGGAATTTTTTCCTTTATAGAATCTCTCAAAAAGGTGAGGCAAATCCTCCCTGTCTATACCCGGTCCGTTGTCCGTAATTTCAATCTCGGTGAAAATAGCATTTTCACAGGCCTTTATCACTATCCTGCCGCCCTTTGGAGTATGTTCCATGCAATTTTTCAGAATGTTTCCTATGGCTTCAACCGACCAGGACAAATCTCCGATAAAAGTTTCATTCCCCTCCATAAATACATCAATCTGCTGCTCTTTAAGCTCCATGGGTATTGCAATCGGCTCTATAGCGCGCCTTACAAGCTCTGCCACCGATACAGTTTTGCGCTGAAATCTGACCACTTCCGCATCAATTTTCGACATTTTGAGAAGTGCCGTAATCAGCCAGTCTATTCGCATTAACATTAGTTCCAGTTCCTTGGCAATTTCTATTCTGTGTTCATCGGAAAGCTTTGGTTTTAACAGCTGTGAAACCAATATGTTGATTGAGGTAAGCGGGGTTCTGATTTGATGAGAAATATCCGCAATGGAGTCGGCAAGAAATGTCTTATCTTTCTTTAAAGCTTCAGCCTGTTCCCGAAGCCTTATCGTAAGTTTCGATATCTCGCTTTCCAAAATTGCAAGTTCCCCTTCCGAGTAACTGCCAAAGTTTATAGATTCAGCACCATGAAGGACTCTGTCAACCTCACGGGTAAACTCTGCAATTTTCCGATATCTTAGATATGTTAAAGCAAAATGAACCAAAGTAAACACAAAACAAAGGCACAGCACAAAAAATCCGACACTTTTATCATATAAAAACCCTATGCTTGTTGATACAACCGATAAAACAATAAAAATCAAAAAGCCTTTTTTTATTTCGGGATTTCTAAAAAAACTCACTTTAATCACCAACTTTGTATCCCAGTCCGCGAACGGTCTTAATAAAAGTCGGATTTTGCGGGTCATCCTCAATTTTTTCCCTCAGACGCTTTATATATACCGTAAGGGTATTGTCGTTTACATATTCACCGGCAATGTTCCAGATTTCCTCCAGCAGCCTGCTTCTGGACAAAACAGCTCCCTTATTGTTTAAAAAGACAAGAAGCAGGCGATATTCAAGGGCGGAAAGGAAAATCTCCGAGCCGTTTTTGGTAACAATCCCCCGAACCGTGTCAACCCGAATATTGTCATGCTCTATTACAGCTCCCGCTTTGCCATTTCGCCTTAAAGCTTTTCGAATGCGAGATAAAAGCTCCCTCGGCCTGAAAGGCTTTACAATGTAATCATCAGCTCCTATCTCAAGACCGGTAACAATATTGTACTCATCATCCGAAGCTGACAAAAAGATAACCGGGATATCATTATTCTCCCGGGCTGCCGAACATACTGCAAAGCCATTCCCATCTTTTAAGGATATGTCCACAAGAAGCAAGTCATACTTGTTTTTATCCATTTTGTTAATTGCCTCATTCTGTCCGCCGGCAGAATCCACGTCAAAGCCTTCGTCACGCAAGTATTCGGTTAAATTATTTACAATATCTTTATCATCTTCAACAATTAATATCTTTGGCATCTTTTCTCTCCTTAAAATTCAGGGACTTTAGCCAGCGGCCAAAGTCCCCTTTTTTCCACCGTTTTTTATTGTCTTATTTATACGGCAACTCACTTATGCTACGCAAAACATACCTTTTCATAATTGCCAAATCCGTTGAATTTACAGTTCCACTGACATTTACGTCCGCTGCTTCTTTATTGATATTTTCAACCAAACCCAACAAATATCTTTTCAACAATGCCACATCGCTGGAGTTTACCCTTCCGTCTCCGTTCACATCTCCGTATGTAACGGTATCCGTCGGCGGTGCAGTTATTGTTGTCGGAGAAGGAGTTGCGCTGGGAGACGGAGTAACCGACGGTGTATAGTTTGAAAGCTGACTTATTGATATACCGTTTCTGCCGAGAGGAATCTTGTGGTCAAGACCTATAAACTTTCCGTCCTCGGTTTTCCAAAGAACAGGATACAAGTAATTGTCGTACTTGTTGTCATTCCACTTAAGATCTCTTCCCCCCGGGAACGGTGTTCCCTCATCACGGGTAAACAATCCGCCGGTATCTGCCGAGTCAATGTTTATGCACCAGAAAGTATGATGCAATTTATATTTGTTTTCCAATATAAAATCTCTCATGCATCTTAAATACTTCAAGTTCAGGTCAAGAAGCGGGTGGTCGCCTTCGGTCATACCTCCCCATTCGCCAAGGAGCAACGGTGATATTCCTTCTTCCATGATATATGCCCAATTGTCTCTCCAGCATTGCTCATACAGAATCCTTTTTGCCTGTTCATCATTGGCAGTGATAAAATCGCCTTTAAACCAATCCTGCTCATAAACTATCGGGCCATAATCATGAGGTGAATAAACAAGCTGCGACTGATATTTTCCAAGATTAATCGGATAATCCTTCACGCCTCTTAAGTTACCGCCCCACCAGTTTCCGTAATAGTCATTGTTTCCTGTCCACGGGCTTGTGTCAAAAGTTTCGTCATCCCATATGCCGTCTTTGGGATACATCTCCACACCTTCAACAAATATCAATACATTTGGATGTACTTCCAATATTGCCAAGGCAGTTTCCTCAGCCACTCTTTTCCAGTTGTTCGGATGGTTGGAGTCATCCCATATGGCACTTTGAGCTTTTATTTTCATGGTGCCGGTATTGGTATGGGGCTCATTTTTTAGGTCAAATCCGATTATTGTGTCATCATTTTTATAGCGCTCAGCCACCCATACCCAGGCCTTTTTGAATATCTCCTCCGTTATAGTGGTATTGTACCAAAGAGGATAGTTATGCCCCTGGTTGTCAGTTTCCGGGCTGTGCACATCAAGTATAACTTTGATACCGACTCTTTTGAAATTTTCCAGCATGAAATTAAACAACTCATAGCTGTTTAATCCAGCCAAAGCCGGATTGTTGTAGCTTGTATCGGTTGAAGGCGGATATATCCCCTGGCTCCATGCATAGAGCAAATCTGTCGCAATCGGCATTCTAACCACATTTATACCTTTATCCGCAACCAATTCAATATCTGCTATAATATCGCTATGGTATGAATCCAAAAGCATTCTCTCTCTACAATTGAATCCAAACCAGTTGGCTCCTGTTATCCAAACTTTATTGCCGTACTTGTCAACAATATTCGTACCTTCCACATGCAGCCAGTCGTCATCCGGTTCTGCCAAATCAGCATATGACCCTTCTGCCGATGTTTGCACACCGGGAACCACTAATAAGGTTGCAATCATTATTAATGCAATCAATAAAACAAGAAATTTTTTCATTGCATTTTTCCTCCTAAACAAACTAATTAAATTAAGGTTAAAATATACAGGCAAATACTTTTCTCTAAAAATTTTAAATCCGTCACCCCCATAAAATATTAAATTTCACAAGTATATGTAAAAAGTATTATCTGGGTAATACTTGTTTGTAAACTGATTTCCAATCTTATCATATCATATTATTTTTTTAAATACAATAAACTAATATCATATCTCACAAGCACCATCCACCAAGCCTTTCCAGCCATAAAAAAAGCATGGTTACTTGACCATGCCAAAAACTAAAACAAAATCATTTTGACTCTTTATTTCAATGTTTCCACCGGCTTTATTCCATACATTGGTTGTATTGGTCCAATTGGTTCAACACCATACTTAATTCCGACTATCGGACCAACGCCATACTTTATAACAACTTCCGGTTCGTCAATCACAACTCCATACTTAACAACAGGCAGTGATGGTTTATATGTATAGTCTTTCTGACACTGGATACTAAAAGTGGATCCTCCCGTCATTTCCATAAGTTCCTCATCTGTCAATTCTCTTCCGATGTTCAGTTTCTTTGCTTCTGACATGGTCTCACCCCCTTTTTAAGTTATCTTATATACTATTCCCCTCAGGAAGAATGCTTGCTTTATCTCTGATTTGCATTCTTTCTGAGAAGAGATAGTTCTTTTTTACGAAGCCAAAGTGTTTTCTGTCTGTTTCCACATCTTAAAATAACAACCTTTTAACGCTATAAGCTCGGTGTGAGAGCCACTCTCCACTATCTCACCGTCTTTTAGCAGATATATTTTGTCACAGTTTACTATTGTGCTCAGCCTGTGGGCTATTATAATAACCGTTACACCATCTTCCAAACCGTATATTGCATCCTTGATATGGTTTTCGGTGATGCTGTCCAAATTGCTTGTTGCCTCGTCGAGTATCAAAATATCCGGTTTTTTAAGCAGTGCCCTTGCTATCGCCAGCCTTTGTTTTTGCCCTTCGGAAAGATTTGCTCCGCTTTCATTCAAAAAAGTATCATATTTTAGGGGCAGTTTTTCTATAAAATCATGGGCATTTGCCATTTTAGCCGCTTTTATAATCTCATCCATATCAACATTTTCATTGCCAAGACAAAGATTTTCTTTTACAGTACCACTGAAAATAAAGACATCCTGTGAAACAAAAGCTATTTTCTTTCTAATCAACTCCAAACTTATATTTTTTATACTGTGTCCGTTTATCAAAATGTCCCCTTTTTCCGGACTGTAAAAATTCATCAAAAGCTTTGCCAGAGTAGTTTTCCCGGAACCACTCTCACCTACTATGGCTACCGTTTTCCCTTTTGGTATGGTTAAATTAATGTTTTTTAGCACAGGCTTTCTTAATCCGTAGCGAAAATCCACATTCCTAAATTCAATGTCTCCTTTTAATGATATGACAAAATCATCACTGTCTTCTCTCAGTTCCTTTTCAGTGGCAAGTTCAAGTATCTCTCCAAGCCTGTTGGAGGCTACCACCGCCGTTTGTATAAGCGGCTGAAGATCAATTAAGTTTTTCACAGGTGTGAGAAAATATGCCAACAGTGCATTAAAAGCAAGAAGCTGTCCCCCGCTCATGTTTCCCTTTATGACATTGTATGCACCGGCCCAGAGTATTACAATACCTCCAAGCCCGGCAACAATACCGGTCAGGGAAGAAAGATTTATGTACAGCATCCCTTCTTTAAAAGAGCTTTTCATTACAGTTTCAATTTTGTCTCTGGTGCTTTTTTCGGTCTGTTCCTCGGCACCAAAGGATTTTATCGTCTCAATCCCTTTAACCGACTCCACCAGCGCCGAAGTTAATTTTGCATTATCCTCCATTATTTGCCTGTTAGCATTCTGAATCGGTTTGTTAAACACCGTCACAATTATTCCGTACAGCAATATGATGATAAAAGATATAAAGAACAGGGAAGAGTTTTGTATATATAAAAGAATTCCTCCGATAACGGCCATAATTGTATCAATCATTATGGTAAGGGTTGCTCCGGAAATTGCCTGTCGTATTTTTGAAGCATCCATAAATCTTGAAATTATCTCCCCAACTTTTCTGGAATTGAAAAAATTCATGGGAAGCTTTAACACATGGGAGTAATACTCCATCATTATGGACTTGTCAATGCTCATTCCAAGTTTGGTAACAAGTATGCTTCTGTAATAATTAAGAAATATCTGAAGTAAAAATATAACAGCAAATCCTGCGGAAATTATATGAAGGTCGTTAAGCTTTTCAAATTTTATAAGGTCGTCAAACAAAAACTTGATATAAAAGGAGCCTGCAATTCCTAAAGCAGTATATAAAAGCGAAGCTAAAAATATACACAGTACGGTTTTTTTTAAAGGCTTCAAAAAACCTGCAAATTTCACCATCATATTTTGGGTATAATCCCCTTTTTGGAAAGCTTCGCCGGGCTCCAGCAAAACAAGCCCACCGGTCCAAATTGAACAAAAATCATCCATACTATACCTGACAATTCCCTTGCCAGGGTCGGCAACCGTAATTATCCTGTTTTTAATTGAATAAATCACTACAAAATGAGCAAGCCTGTTGTCAACAATTACATTTGCTATGGCTGGAAGCCTAAAATCTTTCAGCAAATCCTCTTTTGAGGCCTTAACACCTTTTGCTGAAAACCCCAGTTGCTTTGCAGCATGAATTAAACCATAGGCATTTGTGCCCTGGGTATCGGTGCCTGTCATCTCACGTATCTTTGCAAGGGACATTTTTAACCCGTAATATTGGGCAATACTGGACAAACAGGCTGCTCCACAGTCTGTCAAATCATATTGCCTTACGCATACATACTTTTTTTTGAACAAACGCCTGAGCATTTCTCCACTCCTAAGAAGCATTTGTAAGAATATCATAAAGGTCCTTGCTTGTGTCTATAAAACTCTTGTATTTTTTTCTTCCCTCTTCAAGAACTTCCAGAGCTTCTTCTTTCCTTCCGTTCTCATAAAGCAAAACAGCCAGGTCATAGTAAGGGTCTGTGAAGTTTTCATCGGACAGAGCAATTGCCTTTCTCAAATACTCTATTCCTTTTTCCAATTCTCCCAGTCTTCCTAAAGACAGACCCATTCCCTTGTTTGCATAAGCGCTGTCCGGATTTATTTTCAAAGCCTCTTCATTTGCTTTCTTTGCATCAAGGTAGTTTCCCAGCATAAAACTTATATATCCGTAAAACTCAAACACCCCAATATCGCGACAGCCTTTTTCAATGGCTCTGGAAAGCAGTATTTCGGCCAGCTGAAAATTGCCATTGTCTGCAAATTTCTTTGCTTTTGAAAGCATTACATCTACGTCTTCAATTCTGTCAAGCTGCTCTCTTGCAGTGATTATTGCCACATTATACGAACAGTATCTGTTCTCAGAATAGACGCTTCCTTCCATTGTCAGCCTTGTATTGGAGCAGCCTCCGAGACAACGTTCTCCGAAATAGCATTTTTTACACAAGCCGGATAACTTGTCCTTGGTCATTTTTCTGTTCCAGCTAAAGCTGTCAGGATTCATCCATATTTCTTTAATAGGGGTCTGTCTGATATTTCCTTCAATAAAGCTTCTGTCTCTTACGGATGTACAGCCTAAAATATCACCGTTATGCAGAATGCCGAGACTGTATTTGCCGGCACCGCATCCGGTCCAGTTGTAACCATCCCTTCCTCCACCGTAGCTGTTTTTCCTCACTTCTATTTCTTTTAAATTAAAATAGCCAATACAGTCAGCCAGCTGAACATCTATATTATAACCCTCTTTTACGGTCTTATAGGAAAATTCTATCACTTCGTCTATATGGTAAGGCTGAGCCACAAGCTCATTGTTTTTAGCCATATTTCCCATGGGAAGCCCAAGCTGAAGCTGCCAGCCTCTTACTCCCTTTTCAATCAGAATATCTCTAAGCCTTGGAAGCTCCTTTATATTTATGTTGTTTATTGTGGTAATGGCTGAATAGAATATATTCCTGGTCCTAAGGATATCGAAAGCCCGCATTATCCTTTGGAAAGAGCCTTTTTTCCGAATAAAATCATGAGTTTCTTCAAGCCCGTCCACACTAATGGCAACTGTGTTGATTCCCGCTTCCACCGCTTTATCGGCAATCTCCTCATTCATCAGCCATCCATTGGTTATCATATTGGGGATTATCCCATTTTCATTAAGCCTTTTGGCTATAAGATGCCAATCCTTTCTTGTTGTAGGCTCACCACCGGACAAAGTAATCCACTTAAAACCCAACTCACCCAATTCATCGCAAAGTTTCAAAGCTTCCTCGGTGGTCAACTCTCCCTCCAGGGCATTCTCACAGCTGGAGCCGCAATGCTTGCACCGCATGTTGCACCCCATGGTGATTTCCCAGACGGCAGTAATTGGATTGTTCATTATTTTTCCACTCCTTAAATTTAAAAATTTGCACGAGAATAAATTGTTTGGTGCATAGTTAATTGGATAAATTGGGAAAATGAATAAAGTAGATTGAAGCATAGATAATGCATAAATTACATGCATTTATAGATGATGTATAAATTATATGTATTTATTGTAATTATAATTTTATATTTTGTTTTTAAATTGTAGATTGAAGTCTGTTAATTTCTATAATATTCTATAATAAACAAAGAAAATAATATAAACTTGTAATTTTATTTTACACTACTTTCTACCTTAAGTCAAAAAACAATTTCGCCTTTTTTCGTTGAAAAATTCAGTCTATAAATACATAAAAACTACCATATGTATCTTACTGCTTCTTTCAACTGAGTAAACGAATTAATCTCAGCATCCGGTTCAAAAGTCTTTTCCTGCGGCTCCCTGCAAAATCTAATCGTTTTCAACCCCTTTTCAGACGCAGTTTTTAAATTTTTATACCTGTCATCAATAAACACACAGTCTTGAGGATTTACATTCAATCTTGAAAAAAGAATATCATAAATACCGTAGTCCGGTTTTCTGCATTTAACTTCGCCGCTTATAACCACTTCCCTGAAAAACCTGTCTAAATTGTATTTTTCCCGTAAATACTTCCCCCATTCCTTTACGTCAATTGACAGAACGGCAAGGTCATACTCAGCCCCTAATTCTTCAGCAATACTTATAAACTCACCATCTAAAGTCAAACAGGTATCAAGGTATTCTCTTTCTATTTGTTCATATCCGTTCACAAAGCCCAGTTCATGCCAAAATTCCCGTGAGCTAATCTTTCCAAGGCTTGCCCTCATATAAACCTCATTAATATGTTCCTTTAAAACAGCCGGATTTAGTTTTTGTATATAAGGATTTTCACCAATACTTATTTTTCCAATTCAATACGATACATGATTTTTTCATCCGGTTTTGTAATTACCGTATAGAAAATAAGCCGAGTTTTAGAAAAAGGCTGAATACTTCCGCCCATTGACAAGTGCATGCCGTCCTCAGCCTTGTCAATAACTTTTAACCTGGGTATAGGCATGTTTTTCAACGCGGTATCATGAATTTCATCATCGGATAACACTGAATTTTTTATAGGCATAACATAAATGCGAACGGTCTTATAATCAAACATGTCCCCAAATTTCTTTAAAGCCTCTCCAAATTCGTTAATCTCGTCCTGAAGATGTTCAACATATTCTTCAACATCCGGTGAATCTTCATCAATCACCTCAGCCCAAATATAAGGATTTATGCGGGCAAATAAATCCGTTAGTGTGGTTGCACCTTTCATAAAATCTTTTACATTAATAGTTATGCAGTCACCGTTAATTTCCCACGGATCAATATCTTTAAGCCCGGTCAGCGCCTCATAAAGGGCTATCGTCGCAGGAGACAAACACATCATCTGATATTTGGCCTTCGCTGTTGTATCGCAATTTCCGAAAGCTAAAATTATTTCATTATATTCCTTGTAATCACCTTTTGAAAAATCTGCGAACAAAAATTCCTTTCCCAGCTCGCAATAAATTGTATCAACAAGACTGTACTTTTCTTTTTTTCTGCCAATTACTTTTATAAAAAACTCAGCGTCTCCGACACTATTTATACGAATTTCAGTCTTTGACTTGCGAAAAGATTTTACATCAATATAGTAATAATGTAAACAATTGAAATTAATCTCATGCTCTTCTCCGTCCATATAGCGGTTAATCCACTCTTTCGGCTTCGGAAATATTGTTGAAATAAAACCTTTTTCCTGATAGTCTTTAGTAATATTGCGCACTGCAAAATCTTCAAATACCAGCTGATACGAATCTCCGGCCTTCTCTTTAAGAAAGTTGAAAGGATTCCCTTCCTGAAGCAGCGACTCCATCAGATACTGCTTTTCGTTTTCAATGATATCCACATATGATTTTGCCCAAACAAACTCAAGATACCCACAAGCTTTTCCGTCTATCATTGTATAAAAATGGCTATCAAGAACGTTCATACTGTCATTTGCATGTTTATTTAGCACAGTATTTGTTCCTTTATTCTTATTAATACTTGCAGATACAAAATTAGCAACTGTTTCGTTCGTAAAATCAGGAGGATTGTGATTGAGGTTATTGTAATATATCCTCTGAAAATGATGAGTCAGTTCATGGCCTAAAATTGCATTCAAGTTTTCCATGTTCGATATGGATGAAGTTTTAACAACAATATAAGGTACAGAATACACCGTAGCCCTTTCTTCAATTATATTCTCCTCAGAGGCCACTTTTACCAGCCAATTTCCGAATTTCTCAACGGGATTAAAATTTCTGATATACCATGCCAATGCTCCACTCGTTTCCGGCGGCTCATAAATATAAACAGGAAGTGCCTTTTTTATCGCATTTTCATCAATGCCGCACGCATTTAAAACCTTTTTCATATGTATATGACTTTCAAAGTTAAGCACTTGAAAATTGTAATCCCATTCAATACCCAAAAAATCACTTATATCATCTGCAATCTTTTCCTCAGAACCTGCCAATTCCTGAACAACTTCACGTTTTACCGCCGATTTTCCCGTTTCGGTATAAAATATCAAAAACTTGCCGCCGGGAGATAAAATCGCTTTATCAAGAACCGTAACATCATATTCATCCTCAGCAAACACGTATTCGGAAAAAGGAAGCCAATTATTTTTATAAGCTACGGAATTCTGACTGGCATCGGGATGAATTTTTATATCTGTCATTAAAATTTTGCTGGCAATATATTCCAACGTCTCGTCGCTAAGTTCATCTTCATGCTCTAATACCGCATTAACAACATCCGGCGGAAAATCAACATCATTATCTGATTTATACAACGGATCAAGCTTTTCAACATCATACAAGCTGTATGCCAACTGCAAAACATAAGTATCTGCAGAAATTTCACCTTTTTCAAAAGAGCGGGTAAGTTTTTCTTCCGCGGAAAATTTTTCTTCATAATCAAACCTGGCTTCCAACTTTTGCTGTTTTCTTTCTTCAATCTTGCTTCGTATGGTATTAAATGCAAAGAGGCCAACTGCCAAAACCAGAATTGTTAATAAAGAATATCCAAAGCAGCCTAAACAACCTATTTTCTTTTTTCTTGCGGGACGCTTTGAATCTGCAACATGATTTGCATTACCGGCGTTGCTTTGATTATACATCGCATCCCCCTTCTTTATTTTAACTGAACCACAATTTTCCAGTGTATAATTATAGCATTTTTTCCTCTCTAATGCCACAATGATAAATCCGGGGGATATACATCAAATATTGTCCACATATATATTACATGTCTTGAAGCCGGGCTTATTTCTCTGTGCATGCATCAGGCCATACTCTCGTCTTGCAATTTATCTGCAAATTATAAAGCCAGTATTTGTTCTTTTAAAAACTTATTTGCAACATAAACTGCTGCCGAAGAAAATTTGTTAAAAATTTCTTTCTGCTGTTCGGTGTATTTATTGTAATTTTCCGATAAGTTAGGATCATTTGTATAAAATGTTACCGATGCTACCAGCTTAATATCTCCTTTTACAAACGCCATAGTAAAGCCCGTGTAACCACCGCGTGCGTCAATAATCCCATCTTTTGATACTGCAGTTTCATTTAATTGGTTAAACGCATCCGATGACATTGTACGCAATTCATCCAAAGTTTTTGTCTCTGCAAGTCCATAGATCTCCATTTTCTGTTCTTCGCTTAAGTTTCCTACGATTTTCGTAACCGTTAAAATGAAGTTGAAAGGAGGCATTTTCTCCAGTGTAGAAATCTTTGCCTTCAGATCCGCAATAATTCTTTGATTTTCATAATAATCAGTCGTAACGGAAAGCAGCTGTTTGGCTTCATTCCAGGTCACTTTTGCTCCCACTTTTGAAAACTCGGCAACCGGCACATAAATATAAGGGTATTGGGCATTTGCCGGCTTATAGTTAAGTACAGGATACAGGCCTGTGTTTATATCAACACCGTTTACCAATACAGGCTGGGTAACTATCTGTAATGTCGCCTGGGCAACGGGAATGCAGATTTGTTGTCCAATATAAAGCCAATTTGGATTTATTCCCGGATTTGCTGATAATATCGCCTGATAGGTTGTATTATATTTTGATGCTATTTTGTACAGCGTATCGCCGGATTGAACTGTAATAGGTTATGTTTCCTGTCGGACAAGGCATCTAAATTCAACTCCTGAACATAATATCCATACTGCATAATATAAAATAAAAAGTAAAATGACATAAGACTTTATAAAATCATAAAAAATATTCATAAATAAAAGTTCAACTAAGGTTCTATGATTTTTTCGTTTCATCTACGAGCTTCTGTCACGTTTTTTCGTATGTCGCCGACAGCACCGGTATTTAACCTGCCTTTAGAATTTAACCTTGCAATCTCTTTATTACATCTTCCATTTTATACTCCTGCAGCAATTTCATATTTTTCTTTGAAATATTCAGCCCATATTCCAGCTTGCTTTTCAAGCCAACATAATCCCTGTCACAAAATAATTCATTAGGGGTTTCCCATGCCGTTGCCGGAATCAGGTAAGATTCAGGAAACTTGCCATCTTCAAATATTAACAGTGCTAAATATGTATTGGGGCTCTCAATATTCCATTTTTCTTTTTGTACAAATACATAGCTCAGTTTACGAATTGATTTCACCTGAATTTCAAGGAAAACACCAGATTTCGTTTTAGCGATGAAATCTATTCCATGATCATCTACTTCTGATGTATATACTTCAAATCCATAAGAGGCAAATTCCATTTTCGAATAATATTCAGCATATCTGCCAAGTTGTTGACTACTTAATATGGACCAATTAGTATTAGGTATATAAGTAACCTCACTTTCTTTTAATAATAAAAAACCAAGGATTCCATTATCGAAATCCTTGGTCTCTTTTATCTGGTGCCGAAGGCCGGATTCGAACCGGCATGGTATTGCTACCGCTGGATTTTGAGTCCAGTGCGTCTGCCAATTTCACCACTTCGGCAAGTTATTCATCAATCACGCAAGATGTATTATACAACAACATCTATAACAATGTCAATCTATTTCTTAAAAAATTTTTTGACAATTTATCACTTATTCTATACGGACAAAAATTTTATAAAAATTTTTAAATTTGGTGTTGACAATATGATGCATCCCCCTTATAATATATAATTGTTCGGCGGACAAAATAAGATATGCGCCATTAGCTCAGTTGGTAGAGCAACTGACTCTTAATCAGTGGGCCCGGGGTTCGAGTCCCTGATGGCGCACCAAACAAAAAGAAAAGCCTTGAAGTTTTAAGTTTCAAGGCTTTTCTTTTTGTCTTCCTTTTCCTCAAAATATATATCCGAAAACTCTATTTTGATAACTTGTATCAAACGCTCATCTCTCAAATCGTCAAAACAGTCATTTTCATATCCGCATTCAGTTACGGCATCAGGCAAAGTGACTGTAAAAGTACTGCCAATGTTTTCTTCGCTCGTCACACTAATTTCTCCGCCCATAGCATTTACAAACATGCGAACCAGGGACAATCCTATACCTGTACCCTCGGCATTTCTTGACAATGAACTGTCCACCTGCCCGAACCTTTCAAAAATGGTCTTGATTTTATCTTTGGGTATCCCTATTCCACTGTCTTTGACTTTTATCTCCACACATCCCTCCTTAGCTGAAACTTCCACATATACCGATCTATCTTTGGGGGTAAATTTAATTGCATTTGAGAGCAGGTTAAGCATAATCCGTTCATATTTTTCTTCATCAATAGCAATAATCTTTTTATCAATATTGGAATAAAACAAGAGCTGTACACCTTTTAAATCGGCAAACATTGATACTGACTCGGTTATCAGACGAGTCAAAGCAACAATATCCAGATTCCTCTTGAATATTTTGATATGACCGGCCTCAATTCTGGCTATATCCAGCAAATTATTTACAAGCCTTATTTGCCTGAAGGTATTTTGCTTAATCCTGTTTAAGTATTTTTTTACCCTGTCGGTAAGCTCATCTCTGCAAAGAGCCTCTATTGCCTGCAAAGCCGAGCTTATAACTACCAGAGGAGTTTTGAACTCATGGGTTATGCCGTACAAAAACTCATCTTTGAATCTGGCCAGATTTTCTATATATTTTTTCTGTTCTATCTCCTGGGTTATATCAATGGGAATTATCAGAAAACCTACTATTTTATTACGAGAATTTAAAATCGGCTGGTGCATTAATTTATAATAAATTTTTCTGCCATTATTATCAATTTCAACATTAGGAAGATATACCGGCGACTTTGTAAAAAGCATTTCAGCTAAATATTTTTGGTTTCGACAAGAATATACTTTTGATAAAGCATTTAATATATTATTACCTTTTTTAACCTCTCTTACAAATGCAACACATTTACGCAAAAGCTTTACATCTTTCTTGGCTTTATTATTAATTCCAATTATATTAAAACTCGGATAGGATATACTTACTATCGGAAGTTCAATACTGTTAAAAATCTCATAAAGGCAATTATATTTTCTTCTAAGAATTTGGTAATATCTTTCAGCAAGCAGCTTTCTTCCGGATTTTTTTAATTTAAGTGGATATGGCTTTTTTAAATCTTTCTTTATATTCATAGTTGGAACTTTTTCTTTGATTATTGCCGTATTTGTTAAATTACTGAACCTGCATAGCTTCTTATTGCAATTAAAACATTTTATTTTTCCCGGCTTACCCTCTTTTTCATCCTTTTCGATTTTGCCGTCACATAAGTTTCTGTTTGCACAACTGAATATCAACTCCAGCGTGTTTCCGTCCAAATTATATCCCTCCTCTTATACCAGTTTAATTAAATAAATATACATATTAATTATATTTTAAATACATATTTAATTAATACTACCAACACTCTTTATTGAATAAACAACTTTTTATCAAAAAATTTCATTTTTTTAATAAAATTGAATTATGTTAACTTTCTGTCTTTTTCGCCGTTTTTAAATTTATAATAATTCCACTTGAAATAAGGACATAAAACAAATATACTTTAATGGGAATAAAAATTATAATAAGGGGGACTCATTGTGCAAGAGCTTCTTAAAGGTATACTTGGTATGAGTTGGCAAAACATTGCCATGTTTATTATTGCAGGTATACTTATTTACCTTGCAATAGCGAAAGAATATGAACCAACTCTTTTACTTCCTATCGGATTCGGCACAATTCTGGCAAACATACCTTTTTCAAATGCTTTAGGTGAAGAAGGTGTATTAAGCATCTTATACAACGCAGGAATAAAGACTGAACTTTTTCCGGTATTAATTTTTATTGCCGTAGGTGCGATGATTGATTTCGGTCCATTACTCAAAAATCCGTTTATGTTGTTCTTCGGTGCAGCCGCCCAGTTCGGTATTTTTGCTACAATGCTGGTTGCAACTTTACTCGGTTTTGATTTAGCTGAAGCTGCTACAATCGGTATCATTGGTGCTGCTGACGGTCCTACTTCCATAGTCGTTGCCCAAAAACTTGCTCCGGGTCTTATCGGTCCCATTACCGTAGCCGCATATTCTTACATGTCTCTGGTTCCGATAATTCAACCTCCGGTTATCAAACTCCTCACCACTAAAAAAGAAAGACTTATAAGGATGGAATACACCGAGGAAAAAGTACCAAAGTCAGTCAAAATTTTGTTTCCCATAATAGTTACATTGCTGGCCGGACTTATTGCACCATCCAGTGTCGCCCTTGTAGGATTCTTAATGTTTGGAAACCTTATCAGGGAATGTGGTGTGCTGGAGAGACTATCCAAATCCGCTCAAAACGAACTTGCCAATATTGTAACCATACTTTTGGGTATTACAATAGGTTCAACAATGGTAGGAGAGCAATTCCTTAATAAGCGTACATTGTTAATTATCGGTTTGGGACTGGTTGCTTTCATATTTGACACTGCCGGCGGAGTAATTTTTGCAAAAATATTGAATTTGTTCTTAAAGAAAAAAATAAACCCAATGATCGGTGCTGCAGGAATTTCCGCATTTCCAATGTCTGCTAGGGTTGTTCAGCAGTTGGCTACCAAGGAGGATCCTACAAACTTCATAATAGCACAATCCATTAGTGCAAATGTTTCCGGACAATTAGGTTCAATAGTTGCCGGTGGTATGATCCTTGCACTGGTTCCACTATTTATGTAAAAAGGGGATGATTTTTAATGAAAATAAATTGGGAAGCATTCTCCAGTGGTATCAATGTAGCTTTGTTAGGACTTGCTGGAGTATTTACCGTTTTAATATTATTTTATATTATAACGAAACTCTTGCTATATTTTTGCAATAAATTTGATAAAGAGAACTCAAATCCTGACAACGTTTAATGTTTAAATTGTTTATAATTAGTAAATTTAAGTTATATTAGTTTAAATAAAAAACTATTACAACAATTTTTAATTGTGTAATAGTTTTTTATTGTTTTCTTATCTACTGTTTTCTTATCTACGGCCGGACCGTATAGGATGTTTCAATCCGCTGATTTCCCCCGGTTATTACTATCGGATAAGTTCCCGGTATTGTGTTTGACCGCACCTTCCACACCCATGTCGCAACTCCGTCTCTGTTTGCCTTCCTTTTCTCAACGACAGTGACATCTTCTCCGCCCCATTTGTATCTTGACGTTATGGTATATGTTTCCTCGGGTTTACCGATTATGCTGATGCTTGCATATTCTTCATAGCCCACTGTTGTATTGGCACTCAGTATCCTGATTTGATCAGAACCCACATCAAGTGTATTCTCCTGGTTAAGCCTTGTAAATTCAACATTATTTTTGTCATCATAATTTATATTGGAGCTGCAGCCTGCAAGTAAAAAAACTGCAAGAATTATTACGCCAAATTTTAACTTCATGAACACCACTCCAAATTTAATAATAAAAAGTATTACAAATATATAATCTCCCTTTTTCAGTGATAATATGTTAATCCAGGTATGGACAAATAATGCTGTATAGCTTAAAATACCATTGTCCCTAAAGTTATAAAACACGGTTTTTCATAACATAATAGATTATAAATAAACCTGGTTTTGAACATAATTTCAATGACCATCGACAGATTTAATTAAAAACAAATTAAAAACTAAAAAGAAAGTAGAGATAAGCGCATGAATTACATAGTATATGACCTGGAACTTAACAGTAAACCCTTTAAAAGCAGTATTCCCAATGAAATTATTGAGATTGGGGCAATAAAGCTGAATGAAAACCTGCAGGAAATAGGCATGTTTAGCTCTTTCATCAAGCCAAAATACTTTAAAAAACTTTTTTCCGTGGTTAAGCAAAAAACCAAAATTACTCAGGAGCAAATTAACAGTGCGGACAGTTTCAGAAATGTCATAAAACAATTTATTCGATGGATTGGAGACGACTATCTTCTAATCAGTTGGGGCCACGACGATGTACTCAATCTGATATTGAACTGTAAATTCAACAGAATAAAAATTGACTGGCTTAAAAGAAACATTGACATTCAAAAACAGTTTTCAGCAATTTATCATCTGCCGTCGGGTCAAAGATACAGCCTTGAAAATGCTCTGGCCTTGATTGGAGTTGAAATAGACGAAAATCTTCACCGGGCATTAACTGACGCCCAGTATACGGCAAAGATTTTTAAATCAATATTTGACAAACTGGATTTGGAAGTTTACAACACTGTTCATATAAAAGATAAATATAAAAGAAACATTAAAAAACTCATCAAAACCAAACCTAAACTTAAGCAAAGCAAATTGGTAATAGAAAAAAGCAAATAATAAAAGAAAAAAGCTTTTATTATTTGCCTGACAGAATCCTCTTTGCTTTTTCCACCTCTTGCGCACTCGGCCCCTTTACTCCTTCAAGCATGTATTTCTGACCAAGTTTTTCCCATTTGTATGCTCCCATGTTGTGATAAGGAAGAACTTCGATTTTTTCCACCGTTTTAAGCTTTTTTATGAAATCAGCCGCCATTTTAAGGTCATCTTCATCGTCGGTATATCCGGGGACAAGGACATATCTTATCCAGATAGGCACTCCCTGGTCCGAAAGATACAGCGCAAAACGCTTGATTTTTTCGTTGGACACACCGGTAATTATCTTATGTTTATCCTCCCGGGCATGCTTTATATCCAGCAATACAAGATCGGTGTATTTTATAAGCCTTTCAACCTTCTCTATGTCAGCAAATCCATTGGTATCCAGCGCCGTATGCACTCCCTGCTCTTTTGCAAGTCTGAACACCTCGGCCACAAAATCGGCCTGGAGAACAGGCTCCCCGCCGGTAACAGTTATTCCGCCTCCGGAGACCTTTATATAGTCTATGTATTTCATCATTTCATCAATTACTTGCCGGGGAGTGTACTCACTCCCCGCATTAACATCCCAGGTATCCCTGTTGTGGCAATATATACAACGCAAGGGACAGCCCTGCATGAAAACCACAAATCTTATACCCGGTCCGTCCAGTGTCCCAAAAGATTCAAATGAGTGTATCCTGCCCTTTAATGTCATTGCCCCGTCCCTTCTATTACTTTTAATTAAATCTTTCCGTGAATCGTTCTGTTAATAACATCCAGCTGTTGCTCCCGTGTAAGCTTTATAAAGTTCACTGCATACCCGGACACTCTTATGGTAAGTTGTGGATATTTTTCCGGATGTTCCATGGCATCTAACAGTGTCTCTTTTTCAAACACATTTACATTTATGTGGTGGCCGCCCTGCTTGAAATATCCGTCAAGCATTGATTTAAGATTGTTTATTCTGGTTTCCTCGTCTCTTCCCAGAGCTTTTGGAATTATGGAGAAAGTATATGAAATGCCGTCCTGGGCATATTCATAGGGAAGCTTCGCAATACTGTTCAGTACAGCCAATGCTCCGTTTATATCCCTTCCATGCATCGGATTTGCTCCCGGCGCCAAAGGTTCTCCAGCTTTTCTGCCGTCAGGAGTGTTTCCGGTTTTCTTTCCATATACCACGTTTGAAGTTATGGTAAGTATGGAAAGGGTCGGAGTGGCACTTCTGTAAGCCCTTTGCTTTCTAAGCTTGTTCATGAACATTTTTACTACTTGCACTGCAATTTCATCAACACGTTCGTCGTTATTTCCGAATTTAGGATAATCACCCTCAACTTCGTAGTCAACAACGAGGTTGTTTTCATTGCGTATCGGTTTAACCTTTGCATATTTTATCGCGCTAAGGGAGTCTGCCACCACAGACAAACCGGCTATTCCGCATGCCATCGTCCTGAACACGTCTTTGTCATGCAATGCCATCTGCAGCGCCTCATAGGCATATTTGTCATGCATGTAGTGAATTATATTGAGGGTGTTCATATAAAGCCTTGCCACCCAGTCAAGCACCATGTCAAACCTCTTCATTACGTCCTCGTAATCAAGGTATTCGGTTTCCACCGGTGCAAACATCGGAGCAATCTGTTCTCCCGTCATTTCATCCTTTCCGCCGTTAATAGCGTAAAGAAGAGCTTTTGCAAGATTGCATCTTGCACCGAAGAACTGCATCTGTTTTCCAATTCTCATAGCAGAAACACAGCATGCTATTCCATAATCGTCTCCCCAGTGTTTCCTCATTATGTCGTCGCTTTCATACTGGATGGAGCTTGAATGAATTGATACCTTTGCACAGTACTTTTTAAAGCCTTCGGGAAGATTGACGGACCAAAGTACTGTAAGGTTGGGCTCCGGTGCATGTCCCAGGTTGAAAAGAGTGTGCAAAAACCTGAACGAAGATTTTGTAACCAGCGTTCTTCCATCCAGCGCCATACCTCCGATACTTTCGGTTACCCAAGTGGGGTCTCCGCTGAAGAGCTTTTCATACTCAGGAGTTCTCAAAAATCTCACAATTCTCAGCTTTATAACCAGCTGGTCAACCAGTTCCTGAGCCAACTCCTCCGTGAGTTTTCCTTCTTTGAGATCCCTTTCAATGTATATGTCAAGGAAAGTCGAAATTCTTCCAATACTCATTGCCGCGCCGTTCTGTTCCTTGACTGCTGCAAGATATGCAAAATACAACCATTGAAAGGCTTCTCTGGCATCCTTTGCAGGACAAGATATGTCAAAACCGTAACTTAAAGCCATTTCTTTAAGTTGTTTTAAAGATTTAATCTGCTCGCTTATTTCTTCTCTGTCTCGAACAGTCTCATAGTCAATGTAATCTCTTTCAAGACTTGCCATTTCTTTCTCTTTTTCAGCAATCAGCCTGTCAACGCCATAAAGTGCAACCCTTCTGTAATCGCCAATTATTCTTCCTCTGCCGTATGCGTCGGGAAGTCCTGTAATAATCCCGGCTTTTTTGGCTTTTCTCATTTCGGGAGTATATACATCATAAACTCCCTGGTTATGAGTCTTTCTGTACTTTGTGAATATTTCAACAACCTGAGGGTCCACACTGTGGCCATAAGCTTCGGCTCCCTTAATCACCATACGTATACCGCCAAACGGCATTATGGCTCTTTTTAAAGGCTCATCCGTCTGAAGCCCGACAATAACTTCAAGTTCTTTATCTATATATCCAGGTTTATGAGACGTAATCGTTGAAATTGTATGGGTATCAACATCCAATACCCCGCCGTTCTCCCGTTCTTTCTTTAACAGTTCGGAAACCTTCTCCCAAAGTTTCCGCGTTCTATCCGTAGGTCCTACAAGAAAGCTTTCATCGCCTTCATAAGGAGTATAATTTCTAATTATAAAATCACGAACGTCAATTTCCTGGCACCAGTTGCCTTTATTAAATCCGCGCCATGCATCCATCCTTCTCATCCCTTTCAAATCTAAAATGTCACTATATATTTACCCAATAAACAAGAACAATATCCAAAATAAAAAAAATTGTCCTAAAATACCTTGACAAATTTGAAAAGGTCCTTTATTGGTCCATTCAATTGACTTTTAAGTCGCTACAAAAGTATTTTTTTCCTTAATATATTGTACAAATATATTGTACAATAAGTAAAATACAAAGGCAATTATTTTGATATTTTAAATAAAGTTTAAAAATAAAGTTTAAATAAAAAACTATTTTTTCATTTTTAACCTAAAATATAATTTACTATCCAATGATATCACAAATCTCGACAAATGCAACCACTTTATGATTTTATTTTGTCAAAATACGTCCAACTTAATTATATTATCATTATTTTCCAATTTCAAAATATAATTTGTCATCTTTTATAATGCAGTTTGTATCAAGCCTATTACATAAATTTTTCTCTCTTTCCAAAATAGGTTTTGCTTCATCTCCTTTTTGAGGAACTACCTGTATTTTTCCGATTGTTCTCACGGGTACAGCCTCTATTCCTGTCAGTCTGCTGCCTTTGTAATCAAGTGTCACAATAAAGGACTCCTGGTTTTCGGGATCGTTCTGATCAAAAATAAAATTACCCAGACTGTAGAAAACAGGTTTGCCCTTGTAGATTTCTATACCTTGGAACTGGTGGGGATGGTGTCCCAATATTACATCCACTCCGTTATCTATAAGACTGTGGGCAAATTCCCTCTGTTCAGGCAGAACTTCAAAGCTTTCCTCCACTCCCCAGTGAAGTGAAACAATTAAAATATCCACCTTGCTCCGTAACTCTTCTATGTCTTTTTTTATGGAATCGTCAAATTTCAAAGGTCTTGGTGCAACCCCCGGCTTGTCCTCTCCGGCCGCAAACTTGTAGTTCGGATTGCCCTTGTACACAATTTCCGCCATATCGGTGTAAGCCAACATTCCCACTTTCATGCTCTTTACTTCCATTATTGCGGGCTTTCTGGCTTCTTCCAAATTTCTTCCCGCTCCGGCATACTTGATACCGTTTTTATCCAAAATATCCATCGTATCAAACAGCCCGCGCTCATAATAATCAAGTATGTGGTTGTTCGCAAGGTTCATCAAATTAAATCCGGCATACTTAATCCCCTCTATCGCCTCAACATCATTTTTGAGCACATATTTTCCGCCTTCTTTTATGCCTGTAAGGGAATGAGTGCTTGATGTAATGGGCTCTTCCAGATTGCCAAACACAACGTCCCCTTTCCTTAGGATGTCCCTGACCTCAAGAAAAGGATATGTAAAGTCTTTATTGCCGTTTTTAAGCCTCATGCCCACACCCCGGCCCAAAAGAATGTCTCCCACCGCAACAATCTTTAACTCTTTTTCGGGAGTTGCCGTGGGTTGGACGGTGCTGTAAACAGTTTCACTTACAGTACCAACTGTGCCGTCTTTTGCAGCATCCGCTACTTTCTTTTGATCCAAATCATTTTCATAAGTGCCGGTATTTTTCTCATTTACAACGGCAACACTGTCAGATCTGAAATTACAGCCACCAAGAGCTGAAATTCCTATAAGAAAAACAATTACCGCCAATGCTACATATTTTTTTCTCATGTTAAATCTCCTTTTTTATATTAAAATTAACCATAATCAGATTAGAAAAAACTAAAGTAGCATCCGCGGCTAATTTTACTCCACTCTGCATATCTTGTCAACTAAACAAGCTTGTGCTCCGTCAACGGAGTGTAAACCCGTTTGCCACCTATTTGCTCGCTTTTAAAAAGATTAACGCTCTGAACTTCAATTGTTGCAAACCGATAGTTTCCAACAAGACCTTTAATTTCTTCAAAATCCTTGTTGAACACCACATCCTGTGCTATGGTTACATGCGGCACATAGCGTCTTTTTTCCTTTTCAAACCCCAGTTTCTCCAACATTATGTCTATTTCCGACTGAAGGCTGTGAAGGCTTTCAAGCTCACCGGCAAGCTTCAACCACAGCACCCTAAGGCAGCCGTTTCCCGGAAAAAAATCAAGTCCGTCTATATTAAGACAAAATTTTTGGGTTTTGCCACATACCTCATCAAGCCCTTTTTTAATATCTTGAACCTTGGATTTTTCTATTTCACCCAGAAATTTCAGGGTAAGGTGAAAATTGTCAATATATTTCCATCTTCCCGAAACAGCCAAATTTCTAAGTTGTGTCTGAAGTTTTAATATTTCTTTTTTCAATTCCGTATTAAAATCAACCGCTACAAAAGTTCTCATAATTGTCCTCCTGCCGTTATTTCGCGAACAACCGTCAATTCATAACACAAGGGATTTAATCACATATAACCCATTTCATATTTCAATCCTCAACAAAAGTATATCATAAATATAAATATCATAAATATCTTAGGAATAAATAAAAATTTATCTAATATCCCGTGATTGCAATTTTGCCCATCGAAGTTTCCACCTTTGCTTTTGTAGAGTGATTAAAGTCATTAAATTCATTTACCTCCAGCTCTCCCACACTTTCAAAAGAAACTTTTGAGCCGTAAGGAAGCATTAAATCAATATTTCCTGTCCCGGTTTTAAAAGTATAATCTCCTCCTTCTTCAAATTCAGCCTTTACGCTTATGTTTCCTATGTTCTTGACTATACTGGATTTTCCGGATATTTTGCCGCTGGATATTTTTACGTTTCCCACATCCCCTTCGATATTCACCACACCGACAAACCTGTTAATCTCCATATTTGCCATGTTTATATCAGCGTTTAAAACTCCCTTGATATCGTCGTAGAATTTTATATTTCCGATATCCAGTTTTAAGTTTAAGGTTTTTTCAGCTTTCGGAACATATATTTTTAAATCAATGCTTTTGTCAATGGGATTTTTATCTTTGCCTTTGTACTCCGACTTGAAAATAATTTTATTTTCGTTCTCGTTTATGTCAATATTGAAATTATTGAGTTTTTGAGACAAAATCTCTTCACTTTCAGTTCCTCTTACCCTTTTTGTCATTTCAAACTTTACTCCATCTTTATCCCAAGTGTACATTTCAATGTTGCCTGAATCACAGAAAATGTCCAAAACTAAAGGCCCTCCGGCCTCTACAATCTTTTCACTGTACAAACTTACTTCCTTTTTTGGTCCTAAAACAAGTTCTGAAGACATGCATCCTGAAAATAAAATAAGCTGAATCAAGGCTGCAAGTACAATAATTTTGCTTCTCAAACCATCCACCTCTTTCCTGAAACTTTTAATTTTGATACATAATAACACATCAACTGAAAGCATTACAAATATTTCCCATTATCGATTATTGCCGCAAAACAATAATTTTACCCTTTGAATTTTTGCACATAATAAATTTGCACAAAATAAAAAAGAGCTTAAATTTATCAAGCTCTTTTTTAATCCCTGTTTTTGATAATCAGCCTTGAATAATTAAGCCTTCCTTTATATTTTTTTTCTTTTGCAAATTATTCTTATAATGGTTTTAATATCAGTTCCTTCCTCAATAGTGTATTCTCCCACCTGTATAGATGTCTGAAGCTTCATTGCTCTGATTTCATTTATAAAGGAATTGGCATTATCTATCAACCCTTCTTCAACAAGCTTTTTGGAAATAACATACGAATTATCCCCCGGAGCTATCTTTATTTTAACCTGTCTTTTTTCAACGTTCTCCGGAGTTGATGCAGGCTGGATCTGTACATTTTCAGCATTATCCGGATTTGCGGTTGGTTGAACCGGCGCATCTTTGGTAACTTCCGGATTTTGAGTCGGTTGTGATTTCATTTCTTCGTTGTTTTCCAGGCCATCACTCGCATGAACCTGTATATTTTCATTATCCACCTGTTTTCCGGCCGGCTCCACCTCCGCTTCTTCCTCATCAACCAGTTCGTTTTCAGATTCTTCAATTATCTCGTTGCTTGGAACCATGCCATACTGCCTTGCCTTTGCCATTATTTCCTCTTTGCTCATTTGAGGTTCCCTTCCGGCAGAATAAATAATACCTGTCAATGCCGTAAGCACCAAACCCATTCCAATACCCAACAGTATGTTTTTAATGTGAAACCTTCCCATACAATCCCCCGCAAACAAAAATAAAGTTCTTTTATTTGTTTACACCAAGAATAAGCTGTATCTCACCCTTGCCCATGCTCAGCTTTTTCGCTATCTCAGTTTCATTAAGACCTTTTTGAGCCAATGCTAAAACTTCCTTATGCTTGCTGTTTATGGGTATGACTTTCTCATCCTTTACGCCCTGAAGTTTTATCTGATAAGGTTTTGCAGCACTTACAGGCGCATCTTCTTCAAACTTCAGGTTTTCAATGACAAGATCAGACTTACCGCCTGCATAGGAATCTTCCGTATTGGTAACAAACTTTTCATTGCCCGAATCCATTGATGCACTGGCATACTCTTTTGTTAACTTTTCCAGCCTCTCCTCGGCATTTTTAATCAAATCGAGCGTTTCTTTATTCTTTTGCTCCACTTGGGAAATGATATAATCGGAAAATTTGTTCAGCTCCTGAACCATAAGATCTGCATCTGCAATAATTTTTGCAAGTTCCTCCCTTTTTTGATCAATTCTCTTCTCAGTTTCGCTCGATTTCCACTTATCCAGAAAAATTAAAACCAGGGACACAATTATCAATAAGATCCCTATAAACATCATACTTGCATAAAAACCCGTCATTTCATCACTCCTTTATCCTTTGTCTGGTATTAAATTTATAATCTTATGTCTATCACACTTGTTTGTTCTTCCGGCTCTTTTTCTCCTTTTGTTCCGTACTTGGCTCGGTTTGGATTTTTTTTCCGGCCTCTTTCTTCCTTTTTCTTTTTCTGTTCACTGTCTATTCGCACTTTTTCAGCATTTTCCCTTGCATGCACGGTATTAACGTTTTCCTCGAACTTCTGCCGTGTTATATTGGTTTGCTGCTCATTAACAACGACACTTTTCTGCTGTTGATCATTTTGTATTTTTGATATCTCGGCTGTTTTTGGAATCATCATCTGAAAATCAATGGGTTTAATCGACATCCGGCATCACTTCCATAAATATAATTTTATTTGTCAATAGGCCCAACTCTTATATCAGCCCCGTCCCTGTATAATGTACAATATTGCAGGTCCTCTTTGACATACATCATGCTCGTCCCTATTGTAACTTTTGTTCCCGGATATATATGATCAAATACCCTGATTTTTCCGTCAGCCTCCTTCTGAAGCCTTTGCTCTGTTATTATCAATTCTTCTTTTAATTCACCAAGCCTGTTCGAATAATAAATCTTTGTTCTAATGCTTCTGGCCATCAGTTCCTGCTTCTCCGGAGTAAGCTTTCCTGCGGCCTCAAGCTTCTTTAATATTGTTATGGCCTGTTCCGCTTTAACCAAATCCTCTTCTATTTTCCGAATCTCATCCCGAAGCTCCTTGTAGCGCTCTTTAATCTGCGGATCAACACCCACCTCAATATCGGTGTGAGTGGCAAGATACGAACCGATAACCTTCGCTACTATTTCTTTTCCCACTTTGCATTTTCCGCCTATCAAAAGACCTTTCTTGCCGGAAAGCTCCAGCTTGTTTCCGCATTTTACGTTGCTGTGCATTATTGCCTCGGCTTTTATGTCACCTTTGGCTTCAATAATGCTGTTTTCTATATATTTTGCAATTATGTCACCGCCGCTTTTTAATATCCCTCTTCCAAGCCCCTGCATTCCCCTTCTTAGAATAATGTCACCATCGGCCTTTATAACGGCAGCTTCCACCACTCCCATTACCTCAACACTGCCTCCGGCTTCAACGGTAAAACCGGACAAAACATTTCCTCTTATGATAACATTGCCTACAAAACTTATGTTTCCGGTGGAGTTGTCAACGTCTGCAGGAACTTCATAATTGGCAAAAACACTTACCTTGCCGTCTATATAATTTACCTGTCCGTCTATGCCGGCAATAAGACTTTGTCCGTCTTCACTTATTTCAACATTTTTCCCTTTTGGAAGCACGGCAGGTTTTCCGTCCAAAGCCGGAACCTCGATATCCTCCACCGTTCTGCCCGGTGTACCCGGAAGCGGAGGAACCAGTGTACAGAGAACCTGTCCTTTTTTTACACTTTCAATAAGATTCAGTTCTCTGAAATCCACCCTTCCATCCTCAAGGATAGTAGGTTTTCTTTCTTTTTTCAAATCAAAATGGAATTCCACTTTTCCATTCTGTCCGTTTATGGGAGGCGTACCTTCGGCAATTACTATAATCTCATTATAGACAGGATATTTTGAAACATTCTCAAGCATTGACTCGTTTATTCCGTATCTTACCCCGCTGTTTTTCAAAATCTCCATCATCTCGTCTTTAGTAAGCATTCTTCCACCGTCAGGGGGTCTTATTACCATTGTTGCTTTCATTTTGTCCGGGGAAATGTTAACATCTATTGTCGCATCAAGTTTAAGTTCCTCCTGAGGTTCGCCAATTTTCACAGGTACGTTTGACGCTCTCTGAACAGCCAATTCAACCATTTCTTTATCATAGACAATTTTCTTCTGCGTAAGCCTGCTTATTACATCGTTTACTTCAACCGCCTTGCCTTTTCCTATTGGCGGATGCACTGTAAGATATACTCCGTCTTCCTTATACTGGATCTCAAAAAAACCGTTATTCGGACTGTCATTGAATGAGCCTTTCGTAACATCTCTCATGCGGGTATCCCCCCTTTTTTTGCTTGATTATAAACTTTGTCAATCACTTAAAATACTTTTGTGACGTGCAAGCTTACCTCTAAGACGCAGAATCGCTTTGGTGTGCAATTGAGAAATTCGAGACTCCGACACTTTCATTATCGCACTAATTTCTTTCAATGTCAAATCTTCAAAATAATATAAAGTAATAACCATTTTTTCTTTCTCCGGGAGTTTGCTTATAGCATCTGCCAGTATTTCTCTGAGCTCCGCCATTTCTATATAACCTTCGGGTTTTTCATCCCTGCTTTCCGGAGCTGTCGTAACACCTATCTCATAGTTTTGCTCCAAAAACTCTTCCAAAGATATCATCGATGAAAGATTTACTTCATTTAATAGTTTGTTCAATTCATCGACGGTTATTCCAAGCTTGTCCGCCACCTCTTTGTCCGAAGCGGAACGTCCAAGTTCATTCTCTATTTCGGCATAGACCTTTTCCAGTTCTTTATTCTTCTGCCTCAAAGATCTTGGAACCCAATCCAGCTCCCTTATACTGTCAATAATTGAGCCCCTGATCCTTAACGACGCATAAGTTTCAAACTTGACTCCCTTGTTGATGTCAAACTTCTCAATTGCGTCAATGAGGCCAAATATTCCATATCCGATCAAATCATCATATTCAACATTGGAACCAAAGTATATGCTGAGTCTGCCTGCAATGTACTTGACAATATTTGAGTATTCAATAATCAGTTGTTCTTTTATCGCAGGATTTTTAGTATCAGCATACTGTTTCCATAATTCCAGTTGTTTGTTGCTCGCGGATGCCATATTAATCCCCCATTACCCATTTTTTATTTATATATATATATAAATTTGAAACTTATTGTTTGTCGTCCTTAACTGTAACACGGCTTGCTTCAAGCGGTCTGAACTCTTCATCATAAAGCACGTTGTCTTCAATTTTTTCATTATTTTTCAAGTTCGGTGTTTCGTCGCCTACTCTATAATCAATTCCATGATTTTTTTCATGTTCTTTTTTACCGGTATTCTGAGATTCATTGGTATTGTGGATTTGAAGCTCACTTTTTTCCTTTACTTCTTCATAAATACTGTTTATAACCTTTCTTAGCAACACACCGGCAGCAAAGAAGAGAATCATACCGGCTGTCATTCTGACACAAATTGCCTTTAGGTCATAGCCATTGTTATAACTGATTATTCCTATTACAATCGCAGCAGAAGCACCCATTATAAACGGCATTTTGCGCATGTAGTCCATTTGTCAATCCTCTCTCATATTTGTTTAGTTCCATATCCTATGGTTCTAATCAGGAGCATGCCGCTCTCCGAATCAAGCTCAACAGTACGCCCGTAATTACCTCCGGTATCCTCGGAGACTACGGGAATGTCGAGACTCTCCAGTTTGCTTTTTGCCGCCGCCACATTTCTTTGACCGATACGCATTAATTCGGCTCCTTGTGTAAAAGTAAACATCTGCGCTCCTCCGGCCAGCTTTGCGACAATTCTTTTCTTTGACGCGCCAAGACTCAGCATTTCTTTCACAAGGAGTTCAATAGCGGTATCTACAAATTTTGCGGCGTTAGTTTTATTTTTTACCTGGGAACTGTCAGGAAGCATTGCATGAGCCAGCCCCACTATTTTTGTAGTTCTGTCATAAAGTGCTATTCCCACGCATGACCCAAGTCCCAGAGTAGTTAATATCGCAGGATGATGCGATGCTTTCAAATCAGCCATCCCAATTCTTATAATATTTCCCATTAATTAGCGACTCCTAATGCTTTTAATAATACTTCATAAGAATCAATATCAGGAACAAGGAAGAAATTTCCCACAACTTTTGTACTGCCTTCAGAGAATTCAGTTTCAATGAACAGAACCGAATCTCCAAGTTTTCCGAATTCGATTGCCGGAACACTTATTATCGCTCCCGCCATGTCAATTGCAAGTTCAGGCACCGACGGCAGTATGTTTAAGTTCGTCAAAGTAGATAAAGCCGAAAGGTACGAACCCGCAAGAATATTGCCTACTTCCTTCAGAGCTGAAATCGCAATCTCATCGAAGACAACAATTTCATCCAAAGGTTTCCCCATCAGGATGTTAACCAGAACACCGGCAGCCTTTTTTTCAAGAATAAACATTATACTGCCGCTTATGTCACCGGTAACCCTAAGCAAAAGGCCAACCACCGGAATTTCGGCACCACCTAAAATATCGCTCACTTCTTGAAACTGAAGCACTTTTACTTGGGGAACGTCCATGTTAACTCTTTTATTCAACATCTTCGCCAAAGCAGTAGCTGCATTCCCCGAGCCAATATTTCCTATCTCCCGCAAAACATCAATTTGTATATTGTCAAGATTATCAAAATTTACACTCATTTTCCTAATCCCCTTGTTTGTCTTCTTCATCAATATCCGTAAGCTTTTCAAGGTTTAAAAGAGTAACAATCCTGTCCCCTACTTTGCCGACTCCGTATATATAGTCCATCGAAACATCATTGGAAAAACTTGATACATTTTCTATGGATTCCTCTGTCAAATCCAGTACTTCATCAACTTCATCCACAATTATTCCAAAAGTAATATCATCAAACTTCAGAATAATGATCCTCGTTTCATCAGTCTCCTCAACCGGAGGCAAGCCGAATTTTTTTCTAAGATCCATTACTGGGATTATTTCTCCTCTTAGGTTTATTACACCCTTTATATAATCGGGAGTTTTCGGTACCCTTGCAGCCGGCATCATTCTTTCAATTGTCGTCACCTTTTGAATGTCCAGTCCATAGTCTTCCTTTCCCAGTTTGAAAACAACATATTGTTTGCTTTCCATGTTGGCTCTTTCTTCCACATCCTTCAACTCCCTTCTACACGGCAAGTAAATTAACATCCAGTATCAATGCAACATTTCCGTCTCCCAATATAGTGGCACCGGCAATTCCCTTAATGTTTGAAAGGAGCTTGCCCAGTGATTTTATAACAATTTCCTGCTGCCCTATCAGCGAATCTACCAAAAAGCCGGAAAGTTTTTCTCCTTTTTTTACAATAACCACAGTCATGTCTTTCTTTTTTCTTTCCACCGGAGGAACTTCCAAAATTTTATCAAGCCTTACTATCGGAACCACCATGTTTCTTAGCAAAATTACCTCCTGCTTTTGAACCGTCTTTATCTGTTCCGGAGTTACCTTTATTATTTCCTTGGTACTGCTAAGAGGTATTGCATATTTTTCATTACCGACCATTACCAAAAGCGCCTGTATTATTGCAAGGGTAAGAGGAAGTCTTATTATAAACTTGCTTCCTTTTCCCGCCTCCGTTTCAACTTCAACAACACCTCCAAGCTGCTCGATTTTGGTTTTTACCACATCAAGCCCCACACCTCTTCCGGATATGTTTGTAATGTTGTCGGAAGTGCTGAAGGACGGTTTAAACAGGAAATCAATAATATCCTTCTGTGACAGGGTATTGACTATTTCTTTCTTTACAAGCCCTTTTTCAACAACTTTTTTCTTTACCTTTTCCACATCTATTCCCTGTCCGTCGTCCTCTACTTCAATTACAACATTGTCTCCATCCTGATAAGCCCGCAAATTAATATGTCCGACGGCAGGCTTGCCCATCGCAAGTCTTTTCTCTTTTGGTTCGATCCCGTGGTCTGCCGAGTTTCTAAGCAAATGGATAAGGGGATCTCCTATCTCGTCAATAACCGTTCGGTCAAGTTCGGTTTCCACACCGGACATATTAAGCTGAATCTCTTTTCCAAGCTCTCTGGCAATGTCCCTTATCATTCTCGGAAATCTGTTGAACACCATCTCAACCGGTACCATTCTAACCTTCATAACTGCGTCATTGAGACTTGTTGTTATTCGATCCAGGTACTCAATCGTCTCATTATAAGTTTGAGCATTATCACTTCCGCTAAGGCCGGCAAGTCTGGTTTTAATGATAATAAGCTCACTTACAAGATTCATCAATACATCCAGTCTGTCAATGTCAACCCTGACAGTTTTTCCGGTTTTGGTTTTATGGACCTGAGATGAAGTATTCGATTCACTTTTCTCTTCCTGGACATGCACTTCTTCTCCGCCTGTTTGAACATTTTCCCGCTCATAATTGTCATCATTCTGAACTGTTGAGGTTTTCAGCTCAGGAATATCTATCGGAACTACAATTACTTCGTCAACCTCGGCAATTCCGTTAATATCCTTTATAAATACCTCTTCGTTTTCTTTTGTCACGCATACTACGGTAAATTCAAAATCAAACTTTTCATCTTCAATGTCTTCAACTTTCGGTTCGGACCTGATAATCTCCCCATGTCTTTCCAATGTCTGAAATATAATGAATGCCCTGGCCGACTTCAAAACACAGCCTTTATTCAGTACGACTGTAATTTTAAAGACATTCATATTCATTTCTCTTGCTTTGGCTGCAACATTCAGTTCGTACTGATTAAGCTTGATTGCGGCAGTCGGATGTTGATTTTCCTCTTTTGAAGTTCCATCCAGGTCCGAAACTTTTTTCCCGGATAAAGACGATTTTTGCTGTCCTCCGTCAGATGATTTCGTTTGAACGATATCATTAAGTTCCTTAATGATATCGTTATATTCATTGCTGCCTTCATTTCCGGTGTTTACAATATTATCAGTATAGTTTTCAAGAGCATCAAGGCATTTAAACAGCAAATCCACAAGTTTTGAAGTTGCTTTTATTTGATTGTTTCTCAGTGCCTGTAAAACATTCTCCATATCATGGGTCAGCTTTGCCATTTTAGTAAAACCCATTGTACCGGACATGCCTTTTAATGTATGGGCAACTCTGAATATTTCATTCAGAACCGATGTATCATCCGGATTTTGCTCCAATTCAAGCAGTGATTGGTTCAAACTTTGCAAGTGCTCTTTTGTTTCGTCGATAAAAATCTCGAGGTATTGACTCATGTCCATTATTCATGCACCCCCACTATTTTCATAATCTCATTCGCTATTTCTTTCAGCGGTACAACAACATCCACTACTCCGGTGCTAATTGCGACCCTTGGCATACCAAATACAACGCATGAGCTTTCATCCTGTGCAATTATATATGCATTGTTTACACTCTTGAGCTTTTTGATGCCTTCACTTCCGTCCCGTCCCATCCCTGTCATTATGACCGCAACAACATTTTTAAATCCTGTATTGGACACCGATTCCATCATTACATCAACAGACGGTCTGTGACCTCCCAACGGGGGATCTTTGGAAAGCTTTATTTTAAATGTATCATTGCCATTCTTCTCAAGAAGCATATGGAAGTCTCCGGGAGCAATGTATACATGGGAATTTTCAATAATCTCATCATCTTCAGCTTCTTTTACCTTTACATTGCACATGGAATCAAGTCTTTCAGCCAAAGATTTTGTGAATCCTCCGGGCATGTGCTGTACTATCAAAAAAGCTGCGTCCACATTTGCCGGAAAAAGCGGCAAAACATCCTGAAGTGCCCTCGGTCCGCCGGTGGAAGTACCAATAACTACGATATTGCGAATCCTGCTTTGGGTTGTATTGGCTTTTATTACAGTACCCGTGCTCTTTTTGTCGCTTTTAAAATATTTGTAGTTTTTTGCAATTTTTACTTTTTCAATTATCTCATTCTTTATTCTTTCTTCTTTCATATCAAATATGTTTTCAGGTTTTGCAACAAAGTCCATTGCTCCTTCGGCCAAAGCCTGAATGGTTGCCTCCGCTCCCTCCTTGGTAATGCTGCTTAACATAATAACCGGAATGCGCATGGTTTCATTCAGTTTTCTTAAGCACTCGAGGCCGTCCATAACAGGCATCTTCAAGTCCAGGGTAATAACGTCCGGTTTTAGCTTTTGCGCCTTTTCAATAGCCTCAAGACCGTTTTTTGCTGTATCAATAACCTTGATTTCTTCATCGCTGTTTAGAATATCCGATATTACTTTTCTCATAAAGGCTGAATCGTCAACTACCAACACAGTGATTTTTTGCTTCAGATTCCAAATCATATCGCAACATCAACCCTTTTTTATAAGTCTTCTTTGTTCCTGAAATATATATCCTATAATTCTTTCTCTGTCTCTTTCCTCAATCTTTTCAAATTTAACTCCTATCTCATATTTATAAACATCATTTTTGCTGTCGTATTCTGTAAGCCTTACCACTCTTCCCAAAAAACTTACTTTATTAAAATCATTCAAGAACAATTCACATTCCAGAAGCTCTCCGGTCTCGATTCTTTCTTTAAGCCTTATACACACCCCTCCGCCGCTTATATCTCTGGTATATGACTTTATAAATCTTCTTTGTAATATATTGATTCTATCCTTTTCCACTACCCTGTAGCTTATCGGAATTGAACAATCAAATCTGAAGAAATCCCGTCTTTGTATCTTTCTTATCTCAGACAAGGTTTCAACCCGCAAAAGACTTATATTATGTCTTACCTCTCTGCCAATAACCTTTCCTTTAAATTCATAAAGGTTGTCGCTTTTTATAAACACTATGGCAAGTTCTTCACCGACACTGACAGGGTAAATTTTTCCCCCCTTTATCGGAGCTGCAATATATATTATCCTGTCATTTTCAGCCCATTCAAATTCGCTGACAAAGACAGAATCGCCGTTTTTTTCATCCGAACCTTCAAGTTTTAATTCGAGCTTCAACCCTACGCCCAATTCATTAAACCTCATATTTTACCTCCGTATAAATACTCCTGATACGATTTTTTGCCGTCAAGCATTCATAAGGTTTACCAGTCTTCGCACAAAGCCCTTTATTCCACCTTCCTGCCGATTGGACAGGCCGGTACTTCCTTCTATAAGTCTTTTTGAAATCTCTTTTATATGCTTTGTGGCATCACATTTAGGGAAGCTCAAAGAAAACGGCTGCTGCATTTTTACCGCTTTTATTACCGATTCGTCCTGGGGGATAAATCCCAGCGGATAAAGCTTCATTGCAAGAAACTTTTCCGTCACCATTGAAAGCCTGTTCAGTATGTCTTTTGCTTCATTTGCATTTTCAGCTCTGTTGACAACCACCCTTATTATTTTGTTATTTTCCCTGTTTGATATCATTTTTATAAGTGCATAAGCATCTGTAATGGAAGTCGGCTCGGGAGTTGTTACAAGAAACACCTCATCGGCCGCCATCACAAAGCTCATCACACTTTCCGAAAGTCCTGCTCCCGTGTCAATCAGTATAACGTCCGACAGTTTGTCCAAAAGAGAAATATTGCTGACAAACTTCTCAAGCTGCGTGCTGTCAAGCTTTACCAGTTCTTCAACACCTGAACCTCCGGACATGAACTTTATGTTTTTAGGTCCGTCGGTCAAAACCTCAAGTATATTTTTCTTGTCATACAAAACATCCACCAGTGTATATTTGGGCACAATCCCTAAAAGGATATCGATATTTGCCAATCCAAAATCCGCATCCAAAATTGTAACTCGCTTGCCAAGTTCACTTAAGGCTATGGCAAGATTTATTGTGATATTGGTCTTGCCCACACCGCCTTTTCCACTGGTTACAGTGATGACTTTGGCGGTTTTTTCCCTGACGCCTGAGGGATTATCTAAAGTCACAGCATTTCTGAATTTCAAATCGTCTATAATTTGTCTGAGTTTTTCTGCTTGATCCATCATCTACGAAATGCTCCCCAACAAATTTTTTGTTATCATGTCAACATTCGCAAGCTCAATATCATCCGGCACACTCTGTCCGGTTGTGACAAATGATAAATCCCTATTGGTCAGGCGTCTTGAATTAAGTATAAGCCCTAACGCTGAACTTTCATCCAGTTTTGTAAAGATAAGTTTGTAGTTTTCCAAAAAGCTATAGTGTTCAATGATTTCCCTGCAGTTTCTCATACCTGTCGTAGTACTTAACACCAGATAAATTTCATCGGCATTGGTTACCTCGACCAGTGTCTTAAGCTCGTCAAAATGTTCTTTGTTTTTATAACTTCTTCCCGCAGTGTCAATAAGTATCAAATCTTTATCACTGTATTCTTTTATTGCATCTTGAATTTCATTGGCCGAATATATAACTTTAAGAGGCATTCCCAGTATATCTGCGTAAGTTTTAAGCTGCTCCACGGCTGCGATACGATATGTGTCGGCAGTAATCAATCCGACATTTTTGTTGAGATTCAATGAATAATTTGCGGCAATCTTCGCCAAAGTGGTGGTTTTACCCACACCGGTCGGCCCTACCAGCATCACTACCGTCGGCTTGCCGTCATTCCTCAGCTTTATATCCGAAGGTTTGCCCATCATTTCCGAAATAAGGTTGTAGAGTATTGATGCAGTTTCACTGACACTTACATTTTCTTTTACCTTTCCTCTCACAACACTGATAAGCTGTTTTACTATCTCAGTATCCACTTCATTTTTCAACAGATTGTTGTAAAACAGATCAAGAACTTTGGACTGCGGCTGCTCATTATCATCATTTGTCGCAGCAATCAGCTTTTCAGAAGGTTTTTGGATTTGCTCATAAATCTTATTGATTTTCTCCTCCATGCCAATTATTTTATTCTCTAAAAGATGTATTTTTTCCTCTTTTTCGTCAAATTTACTTCTTAAATTTTCATTATAACTCAAATTACCACCTGATACGACATCATATCCTCTGTCATTTTTTCCTCTGCTTTCATAAGCTGTTCTTCTGGAATTTGTACCATAATTGTCATCCACGGAAGCCAGAACCTCAACCAAAGGTTTTGAAAACATTTTGAAAAAACCTTTCTGCCTTATCTTTCTGGTGTTTAATATTATGGCGTCACTGCCAAGATCCATTTTTACTTTTAACAAAGCTTCCTGAGTATCTTTTCCAATGTATCTTCTGATTTTCATTTCAGATGCTCACCGTCCCTATTGACTGAATCTCAATACTTGGGTCAAGCTCATTGTATGACAGTACCACCAGTCCCGGTATGGACTGTTCCGACAGTCTCCTAAAATACAGTCTTACAAAAGGTGAAGCAAGAACTATAGGCTGCTGGCCCAGCTGCACCAGTTTCTGAACTTGCTTTGACAAATTGTTTAAAATTTTATTTATAACACTTGGTTCCAAATTAATATAAGAACCATGCTCCGTTTTTTGAACAGAATCCATAATCATTTGCTCAAGTTTTGGATCCAAAGTGATAACCGTAGATTTTTTATCCCTGATAAACTTTTTGGAAATTGCCCTTCCAAGAGCTTGTCTTACATATTCCGTCAACATGTCAGTGTCATGGGTAATCGGCGCATAATCTGCCAAAGTTTCCAGTATTGTTACAATATCCCTTACCGATACACCTTCTTTTAACAAGTTTGCAATTACTTTCTGAATTTCTCCGATTGTCATTACTTTCGGAACAAGCTCTTCCACTATGGCAGGATAATTTTCTTTCACCTTGTCAATAATTGTCTGAACTTCCTGTCTTCCTGTCAGTTCATGGGCATGGGCTTTAATTACTTCAGTCAAATGAGTTGCAATTATGGATGGCGGATCAACCACAGTATATCCCAGCATTTCAGCCTTGTCTCTTTGTGCTTCGGTTATCCACACGGCTGGCAAACCAAATGCCGGTTCCGTTGTCTTGATCCCCTCTATCTCCTCTTCCACAAATCCCGGACTCATTGCAAGATAGTGGTCAAGCATTAATTCGCCACCGGCCACCTCAACTCCTTTTATTTTTATCACATATTCATTGGGATTTAATTGTATATTGTCTCTAAGCCTTATTATAGGCACTATCATTCCAAGTTCCAGAGCAAGCTGCCTTCTGATCATAACCACCCTGTCCAAAAGGTCCCCGCCTTGGTTGACATCCGCCAGAGGTATGATACCATAGCCAAATTCAAGCTCTATAGGGTCAACCTGAAGCAAATTTACAACATTTTCCGGTTTCCTTATCTCCTCAACCTCATTCTTCTCGATCTGTATTTCTTCCTGTTTTTCAACCTCAACACTTTGTTTCTTAAGCTGCAGGCCGACTATTATAAATAAAGCCGCCAGTGCCAGGAAAGGCAATGTCGCCAAAGGTATTGACAGCAATATACAAAAACCTGCGGCTATAAAGAATACTTTGGGATTGTAAACTATCTGCCTTCTCAAATCATTGCTTATACCCTCATCGGAAGTGGACTTTGTAACTATAAGTCCGGTTGCCACCGATATCAAAAGCGCCGGCACCTGGCTTACCAGTCCGTCTCCTATGGTAAGTATTGCATAATTTTGTAAAGCCTCGCCAATTTCTTCATTTCTCATTATCACACCAATTATAATTCCACCAACAACATTTATTATGGTTATTATGAGGCCGGCAATGGCATCCCCTTTTACAAACTTGGTGGCACCGTCCATGGCCCCGTAAAAATCGGATTCTCTCTGTATCTTCTTTCTTCTTTCTTTGGCTTCGGCTTCAGTTATAAGGCCGGCATTCAAATCGGCATCTATCGCCATTTGCTTACCCGGCATTGCGTCAAGGGTAAATCTTGCAGCAACTTCGGAAACTCTCTCGGTACCCTTTGTGATTACAAGGAATTGAACAATGGTAATGATTAAGAAGATTATGGCACCCACCACAAGATTTCCCTGGGCAACAAAGTTTCCGAATCCCCGGATAACCTCTCCTGCCTCTCCCTGCGCAAGTATCAATGTTGTCGACTTAATGTTCAGCGCCAAGCGATACAGCGTAGTAAAAAGCAGCAAGGAAGGGAATACCGACAATTGAAGCGGCTCTTTTGAGTAAACGACATTTAAGAGAATCACAACAGCCAACGATATATTAAGTGCAAGAAGAATATCCAAAACTCCACTTGGGACAGGCAGGATAATTATCAGTACAATTGCAACAAACATAACTGCTACGGAAATATCTCCAATTTTGGCCTTCACTCGTTTCACCCCTTATGTGCAACATTAGTTACCAATGATGCTATTTCTTCATTTTTTCTTTTAAGCTATATACAAAGGCAAGAACCTCGGCTACCGCCTGGTATAGCTCAGGAGGTATTTTGCCGCCTATTTCCACGGTTTTGTAAAGTGTTTGTGCAAGAGGTTTGTTTTCTACAATTTCCACTTTATGCTCTTTTGCTATTTCCTTTATTCTCAAGGCCATATAATCCTGTCCCTTTGCAACAACAACAGGAGCATCTGCTTCCTTAGGGTCATATTTAATAGCTACCGCATAATGCGTCGGGTTTGTTATAACCACATCTGCTTTCGGGATATCCTGAAGCATTCTCCTCATTGACATCTGTCTTTGCTTCTGCCTTATTCTTGATTTTATCTCCGGATTTCCTTCAACTTCTTTATTTTCTTCCTTGATTTCCTGTTTTGACATTCTAAGACTCTTCTCATATTCCCACCACTGGTAACCGTAATCGGCAACACCTATAACAACAAAGGCAATACACATTCTTATCGCCGCGTTTAAAATTGTAGAACCAAGAAACGATGCAGAACTTACCACATCCACGTCCATCATGCCCAATACATTTGTCATTTCACCTTTGATGTATCCATAGCCTATATAACCAACTAGTGCAATTTTTATAATCGACTTTAAAAGCTCAACTAAAGATTTTAGTGAAAAAATCCTTTTAAATCCTTTTAAAGGATTAATCCTGCTTAGCTTTATTCCCAGTGTCTTGGTAGTGAACAAAAATCCAACCTGGGCATATGCAGAACCAATGCCTGCAATCAGCACCACCATAAGCACCGGAGTGGCAATTTTCAAAAAAGTTATCACTGTTTCACCATAAAGTTCGAACAAACCATCAATTGTAAACAAGCCGTCATTTAAAGGATAAACGGTTATAGCAACTTTCAGGCATTTTAAAATTTCTTCATACATGTATTGTCCGAAAATCCTTAGTGTTACAAATGCACTTAGAAGCACTATTGCCGAATTCAGTTCCCTGCTCTGAAGTACCTGACCTTCTTCTCTTGCCTTTGATCTTTTTCTCGGAGTGGCTTTTTCAGTTTTCTCGCCGTTATCCGCAAAAAGCTGTAAGTTTGCCTTTATTCTTCCGGTACTTGTTTGATGGATTTTAAATTCTTTATTTTTTCCAAACTTCGATAAAACATCTTTCAGAAAATATTTCAGTTTCATTTTGGTGCCATATCCTTGAGAAAAATGTGCATTTCATTGTCTATACCCGTTATCAGGTTTTCAACAAGGTTTAAAAACATCGGTATTGTAATAACCATCACAGCCAATCCCAGAATAATCTTAAGAGGCATTCCCACCATAAATACATTAAGCTGCGGTACTGTTTTTGAAACAATTCCCAGTGCCACCTCGCTTATCATTATTGATATGGTAATAGGTGCACTGATTTTGAAAGCAATCAGAAATATGTTTCCAAAAACCCTTACTATATCATTTACCATATCCTCTCCAAACACACCGGTTCCCACGGGTATATAATTGTAACTGGCAAACAATGCTCTTATCAATATATAATGGCCCCTGCAAATCAGGAAAACCAGCATGCACAGCAGGAAATAAAAGTTTGACGTAATAGATACCTGTGTACTGTTCAAGGGGTCAATTACATTTACCACTCCAAACCCAATCTGCATGTCTATAAACTGCCCCGCAACATAAATAGCCGTGAAAATCATATATGCCACATAACCTAAGGTAATTCCCACCAAAAACTCTTTCAAAACAAGGATAAAATATTCGTAAATATTGCTAAAATAAAGCTCCTGAACTTTTATGGTATTTACAAGTATCAATGCCGTCATGAATGAAAACCCTATTTTGCAATATGTCGGAATATTCCTTGAGCCAAAAATGGGAGCTATTACGAACAGACCTGTCATTCTAACGAATATTAACATAAATACTTCTATATCAACATGCAAAATTCCTTCCAAAACAAACAATTTATTGTCCTCCGGTTTATAAATTTAAGTTATCTGATGTAGTGATTTATGTTCATGTAAATTGCCTGGGTGAATTCAATCAACACTCTCAGCATCCACGGGCCAAAAATTGCTATTGCTCCGAGCACAGACAATATTTTAGGTATAAAAGTAAGAGTTTGCTCCTGAATCTGGGTCGTGGCCTGAAAAATACTTACCGCAAGACCTACAAGCAAGCTAAGCCCGAGCATTGGTGCAGCCACATATAAAACCGTCATAATTGCCTTTTGCGCCAATTCCATTACCAATCCCTGCTCCATAACACTCTCCCTTTCTCATAGTTTTATTTTTGTAAAATAATGCACAACCACTCTATGTAACAAAACTGTTTACTATCATCTGCGTCATAAGATTCCATCCTCCCACCATGATGAACAGCAATATCTTGAAAGGAAGAGATATCATTACAGGAGGAAGCATCATCATACCCATGGACATAAGAGTACTTGAAACCACCATGTCAATTACCAGAAACGGTATATATATTAAAAAACCTATTTTAAAAGCTATTGTCAGCTCACTTATTATAAACGCCGGAATAACTATGGTTAACGGAAGTTTTGGAATGTCTTCTTCTTTTATGGGTGTTTCCATGCCGGAAAGCGATACGAAAAGACCGAGATCATTTTTGGATGTTTGCTTTAGCATGAACCTTTTGATAATATCCGAAGACCTTTCCAAAGCAACTTCCTGAGTAATTTCCTGATTTGTGTAAGGCTTAAAAGCAGTTTCATTTATCTCCGTTAATACAGGCCTCATGATAAACAGGGTTAAAAACAAAGCTAGCCCAATCAAAACTTGATTCGGCGGCATTTGTTGGGTTCCAATCGCGTTCCTGAAAAAGGAAAGCACGATGATTATTCTGACAAAACTTGTCATCATAATTAATATAGATGGAGCCAATGACAGAATCGTTAAAAGCACAATTATCTGAATAGTGGTCGAAACATCCTGGGGATTGTCGGAAGGTTCCACCGTAAAGCCTAGTTTTGGCAAAGCTATTGAGTCAGGCTCTGCATAAACATTTGACGTTATTAACATAAATACTGTTATTGTTAATAAAATAATCCCAAGATATTTTAGCCTAGTTTTCATTGGTATATTCCTCTCCATCTTCTGTCTTGTAACTTGCGATACTTGCCGTAATTTTTTTAAGCCGGTTCAAATTTGTATTAAATACCGGTACACTTCCGGTTTGTTCTTTCTCACCGCTTTCCGCTTTGAAAAAAGACATACCTTCCATCTTCTTTGAAAAGCCCTGTGCATATTTACTAAAAATTTCCCTGAATTTAAAATCGTTTTCAGTTTCTTCGGCTTCATCGGAATAATAGCCTTCCAATTTCACCTTGGCCAACATCTGGACATTTTTCCCGCAAGTTGATATCAGCACAAACTCTTCTCCGGCCTTTACAAGATGAAGCCTGCTGTCAAATCCCAAATTGACCGTTTCGATTATTTTTATATATTTGCCTTTAACAATTTTGTTTGTTCTGGTTCCGATAAATTTCGTGGTGACATATGCCAAAAAGAGCACAGAACCAAAAACAACGGTAAACATAACGGCACTGATAAAAGTCTCCATTTTATACTTCCTTTCCCACCGTTGACCATCTGTACACTCTATTAATCAGTAAACTGTTATTTTGCAAAACTAGCCCAGAACTTTTTTTACCGCTTCAACCACTCTTTCGGCCTGGAAAGGCTTTACAATAAAGTCCCTTGCTCCCGCCTGAATTGACTCAATAACCATGGCCTGCTGACCCATGGCGGAGCACATTATAATTTTGGAATCGGCATTGATTTTCTTGATTTCTCTTACAGCCGCTATACCGTCCACTTCCGGCATGGTAATATCCATAATTACCAAATCCGGATTAAGCTCTTTGTACTTGTCAATTGCCCGTGCTCCGTTTTCCGCTTCTCCTGCCACTTCATAACCGTTTTTCGTTAAAATATCTTTTATCATCATTCTCATAAACGCTGCATCATCAACTATAAGAATCCTTTTTCCCATTGATACCCTCTCCTTAAAATTATTGTCTATACTATTGTCAAACTGATAAATACAAAACAGTAACTTAAACAGTAACTTAGCTTTGCTTTACCCGGACATTGACAGTTTATGATGAAAGCTTAAAGCCTTTTCGACGGATGAAGTATGTCTGTAATCCTGACACCAAAACTTTCATCTATAACCACAACTTCACCTATGGCAATTACTTTCCCGTTTACCAGAATATCCACGGGTTCACCTGCAAGCTTGTCAAGCTCAATTATTGAACCAGGTCCGAATTCCAAAATATCTTTAATAAGTTTATTGGTTCGTCCAAGCTCAACTGTAACCTGAAGCGGCACATCCATGATAAGCCCGATGTTTTTCTTGTCAATTGAGATTTTCGAACCGTCATCAAAAGCTTCAAACTGTGCAGGTTGCACATTTATAGGATTGCGGTATCCATCATTTTGTCTGGGTGGCTGCTCATACGGCTGGTAATACTGCTGATATTGTTGCTGATACGGTTGATGGTATGGTTGTTGATACGGTTGTTGATACGGCTGCTGAGGCGGCTGTTGATACGGCTGCTGAGACGGTTGAGCATGATAATACTGCTCATTATGCTGTCCGGCAACAGGTTCCTGAACAGCTGATGCAGCAACCTCTTCTATTACCTGATTGTCCTCGGGTTTGGAATTCATAATATTACTAACCATTTTTTTGGCAAAATCGATAGGCAAAAGCTGCATAATTTGACTGTCAATCAATTCTCCGATAACCATTTTAAATGCAACTTTTACTATCTTGTCGCCCCTTGGAAATTCCGCTTCAGGAACGGCAGCGTCCAATGTCATGGGAAACGCTTTCGGAGGCGAAATATCTATTCTCTTGTTAAACATCGAAGACATTGAAGTGGCTGCAGAACCAATCATTTGATTCATTGCCTCACTGATTGCACTTAAGTGCAAATCCGTCAATTCTCCCTCTTTATTACTGCCGTCTCCGCCCATCATCAAATCGGTAATCACCTTGGCATCGTCCTCTTTTAAAAGAAGAAGATTCATACCGTCAAGTCCTTCAGTATATTCGACTTTTACAGCCACATAAGAACTGTGATATTCTTTCGCTAATTCTTCCCATGTACATACTGATACTTTGGGAGTTGTTATCACTACCCTTTGTCCCAACAACGAGTTAAGAGTAGTAGCAGAGGTTCCCATACTTATGTTGCCTATTTCACCCAATGCATCAATTTCCTGTGACGTAAGCTCCTCATTTGCGCTGTTTTCTTCATTCCCTTCCGATGAGCTACCATTTAGCAAAGCATCTATTTCAGCCTGAGACAACATATCCTCCATGCTACTCATCCTCCCTTCTTATTACTTCGGTTATTTTGATCGCATTCCTGTTTTTCTTAACCCCGGGAGAACCACGGAATTTCAGCAAGTCACCCACCAATACATCAAGATTTCCGTTGACGTTTGAATCCAGAGTTATTACATCCCCCGGTTGTAATTCAAGAAAATCAGCCACTTGAATGGTTGCTCTTCCCAGTATTGCTCTGACAGGTACTTTTGTATACTCAATTTTTTTCTGAATGGTTTCTTTGTCTTCTTTTGTTGCTTCTTTTTCAACACTGGAAAACCAAAACTTCGTATTCAGTTTTGAAACTATTGGTTCTACTACTATATGAGGAATGCAAAGATTAATCATTCCTTCAACTTCGCCGATTTTTGCTCCCAAAGTAATCAAAGCCACCGTCTCATTGGCCGAGACTATCTGTGCAAACTGGGCGTTGGTTTCAATTTTCTCAAGCCTGGGTTTAAGTTCCACCACGTTTTCCCACGGCTCTCTCATAAGGTTTACAAGCTGTATGATAATTCTTTCGATAATGGCAATCTCAACTTCCGTAAACTCCCTTACTCTTTCAATTGGCAAGCCTTTTCCGCCGAGAATCCTGTCAATCAGTGCATAAGCAACAGGTGGCGCCATTTCAAGGATAATTGATCCTGTCAGCGGAGCAAAATCAATAACTGCAAGCACCGCAGGATTTGATATTGAATTGTTGAATTCATAATAAGCTATCGGCTCAACGGAAATAACTTCTACCTGAACCAGAGTCCTCAAATATCCTGAAAGGAAGTTTGTGATAATTCTTGCATAGTTGTCGTGGATAACATTTAAAGTCCTTACATGATCTTTTGCAAATTTACTGGGCCTTCTGAAATCGTGGGTTTTTATCTTCCTTTCCTCGATTTTGGAACTGATTTGCTGGACATCCAGTTCACCTGTATTCAGGGCCTTTAGTAAATCGTCTATTTCATTTTGAGACAGAATATCTCCCAAGCCAAGCACCCCCTACTGGTAGAACCACTGATCGAACACAACGGTATATATAATGTCGGAATTTATATTTTCATTTGCCAGTAACTGCTCGTTCATCATCTTTGTGAGATCCGCCCTGGCTTTTTCCTTTGCATCGGACTTCATAACCTCTTCCAAAGTCAACGACTGAAAATATGTACCGACAATTTCCTGCAGTTTGCTTTTATTTGACTCTATTTTGGCTGTAGTGTCAGAGATGCCCTTAACCTTGGCAAAATAGGAAAGTTCAACATTGACAACTATCACAGATATCTTCTTTGAGTCCGCACTTTTAAGGTTGAAAGGTGTCTTTTCATCAAAAAGTTTCATCTTCAGCAAATCTTTGTCTTTAGGCGTAACAACCACTTTGACTGATGAATTTGGACCTTCTGCCCTTCCTCCCTGTACAAAGAAGATATATCCTGCCAACAATGCAAGGGCTAATGATAGAAATGCAACTACGCCAATGAGAACAAAAAAGCTACTTTTACGCTCCAAATTCTCTGCCCCCTTATCTTTGGAATAGATGTAAATCCAGGCATTGGTATTTATGATTAACACATGAAGAGCATCAGGATGTTAACGGTCTTGATTGATAAACACGTCTTTAAAAAGATAGATTTTCCTTTTATACTGTAAAACCTTTTCGACTACTTCCTCAACACTTTCGACAACAACTACCTTTTTTCCTGTAGTTGTTGAAATAATTGTGTCCGGAGTCTGCTCAATGAATTCGATTAAATCACTGTTTAAAATAAAGGGTTTGCCATTTAACTTCGTTAATTTAATCATAATATTTTTACCTCGAAAACTCAATAGAAAATTAATATTTTTTATGAAAATATTACGCTTTTTGTAGCAAAAACACATTATTCGACATTTTTCTTACATCCTTGAAACACTACGTTAACAACCTGAAACATTACGTTAACAAATTTTTAATTAGTTATATACAGGAGAGTGTATGCCGGACAGGCCACCATACACTCCCCATCCTCCTATATACTATCTCTTAAGGTTGACAAGCTCCTGGAGCATTTCGTCGGAAGTTGTTATTATCCTGCTGTTTGCCTGAAATCCTCTTTGGGTAATAATCATTTCAGTAAACTCTTTTGACAGATCCACGTTGGACATTTCCAACGTACCGGGGCTTAAAGTTCCCACTCCTTCAGTGCCTGCCTTGACACCTTTTTTAAACTCTCCGGAGTTGGAAGTCGGAATATACATATTCTCTCCTACCTTTTCAAGACCCGCAGGGTTGTCAAAACTTGCCAAGGCTATAAGTCCCAACGGCTGCTGCTGACCATTACTGTATATACCCATAATCATTCCGTCGGAACCAATACTGAAGGTCACAAGCGAACCTGCCGGATATCCGTCCACATTTGTAGCTTTTGCGGAACTGTCTGCCGCATACATTGTAAGTCTGGAAAAGTCCAGCTTCACATTGATATTCTGGCTTCCAACGCTGCTGTCAGGTATAATTGTTATACTGGGTGTAACCGCGGAACTTTCAATTACCTGTCCCTGATCGTCAAACAGTATAGTTCCGGTAGCTCCCGATGCTGTTACCCCATTTCCCGAATCAACCTGCCATGTCCATGTGGTAACACCGCCTGTAACGTCGGTTTTCCAGAAACTTATATTTATTTTGTAGCTGTTTCCCAAAGAATCATATACCGTAACAGGCATAGTGAATCTATTGTTGCTGGATGTGCCGGATGCTGCGCTGCTGTAAATTGAATAGGATGCATCCAGATTTCCTTCAAAGATTGCATAAGTAGTTGCTTTTGCTGCTATCATTCTTTTATTTTTATTCACATCGTCGGAATAAAGATTTATAGGTTCAATTTGACTTTCAGTGTCAAATTTATAGGTTCCGTCAGGCAGTTTCGTATAGGACTGCCAGCCATAAACATTCAGTCCGCTTCCGGTTACAAGGTTTCCCAGTCTGTCTATTCCGAAGTTTCCGGCTCTTGTGAATTTGAATGTGTCACTGCTTCCGCCTTTTACAATAAAGAATCCGTCTCCTTCAATTGCAAGGTCGGTAGGATTATCGGTTCTTTGAACACTTCCGCGAGTCATGAGTGTGTCAATGGTTGCAACTCCCAGACCCAATCCCACCTGCATGGGATTAGTTCCTCCTCTCCCGGTAGTTGGATCAGGAGAGCTGGCTCCTTTTAAAGTCTGGCTGAAAACTTCCTGGAACGTCACCCTGCTTGATTTAAAACCTACGGTGTTAACGTTTGCCACATTGTTTCCTATAACGTCCATTTTTGTCTGATGGGCCTGAAGTCCTGAAACTCCGGAAAACATGGATCTCATCATAATAAACGACCTCCTTCTTTTACGGTCAATCATAACCATCAACTGTTGGTGCATCGGTTCTATTCCTTCTGTCAGTCCGGAATAGAGATGGCCTCCCGGAAGGGGTCCGGCCACAAATTCAGCATAGAATACTATATCGCAAGTTTCTTACTTTTGATTGAAAAATCATGCAAACACTGCTCCGTCGATGTTTGTAAACACGTTTTCTTTCAGCTCATTGCTGTTTACGGCGGTGATAACCGTCCTGTTTCGTACATTTACAACAAAAGCAATATCATCGATAAGTACAAGGGAATCCTTTACTCCCTTTTCTTCCGCTTTCTGGACTGCTTTCGATATCTTTTCCTTTTGTTCATCCGTAAGCTTGATATTTCTCAGTTGAAGCCTCATCTCAGCATGCTTTGAAAATTTCAGTCCGCGATTTTCGTTTACCTTGCTCTCTAAAATCTCCTCAAAGCTTCCCTGTACTTTTCCGTCAGGTTTGCCCGATGGTATTGCTCTCTGGCTTCCGTTAATCCTGCTGATATTTACATAATAATTATTATTAACAATCACACTATCACCTCACCTGCCCATCCCGTGATTTACCGAATATCTTAAACAACTATACACTGTCAGATTCTTCGTCCCGGGGTTCTCCGACCTGAGGTTCCTCCACTTGAGACTCCTCAGTCTGGGACTGTTCAACCTGCGGGTTTTCGTTTGTGCCGTCAGCCGCGCCCGTATTCGCAGATGGTTTCTTTATATTGCTGATGCTGTCCACAGGCACATATACCCCATCCAAAATTCCGATAATCTTACCGTTCGGTGCTATCTTGAAATCTTTAAGAACCCCTGTAACAGGAACCTTAAATCCATAACCGTATGCGTCGGTGATTATAAGAGAAACTCCCTGGCCTACGTTTTCTGTAAGGTAATCCTTTCTAAAGTTCGGATCTGCCGAATTAAATTCAGTGTCTATTCCGGAAATTATTACCTCTACACCGTCCATTACAGCATAATCTTCATAAATACCTTTCTGGATTTCCCTTACAATTCCACTCACGCCGACAATGTCCCCGGTGGAAGGATCATATACACTTCCGCTTACTTCATAGCCGATAATTCCGGTGTATTGGGATATATTTGAACTATTGTACTTGTAATAATAATTGCTTTCTTCTGAAACACTGAGCACATTATCCACCGGAACATCCAAGCCATTGACTTCCAAAAGAATTTTTCCGTTTTCCATTTTCACACTGCGTACAATACCCTCTACAAAACCGGCTCCTGAATCACTGCCGTTACTGGTAGTACCGGTAATATATTTTCCTATCATGCCAAAGGCCTTTGTGGCTGAAAAGCTTTTATTGAGGTTCTGCATTTGTTCCAGGGCGCTGAACTGTGCCATCTGGCTGATAAATTCCTTGTCATCCACAGGATTTAGAGGGTCCTGATATTGAAGCTGTGTAATGAGAAGGTTTAAAAACTCATCTTTTCCCAGTTCCCCGGTATTTCTTTGAGTCGACTTGTTTGTGGTACTGTCAATGATTTCCTGAATGGTCTTTTGACGGCCTACAGCATCTACTGCCATTATGACTCCTCCTTGTTATGCAGTTAAATCAATACTGCTGCTCCCATAGCTGTAAGGATCGATGTTTTCATGAATTCTTTGCATTCTTTCAACTCCGGTCATATCCGACACCTGCAGTTTTTCACCGGATATTCTTTGGTTCGCAGTGCCCTGATTCGTTTTGTCTCTGCTGTTCTCGCGTCTTTTGTTGTCTCCGACCGTGACACAAAACCCTTCCACCAAAAAGCCCTGCTTTTCCAAAGATTCCTTGAGCATGTTCATGTTTGATTCCAAAGCTGCCTTTACCTGCTCATTTTCTGCAACAAATTTGGCAACAACCATTCCTCTTTCGGTAACAATTTTGAGTTCCAACTTCCCAAGGTGCTCCGGCTTTAAGTCAATGACCATTTCACTTTTGTCACCGCTTAATACCACCTTTGCTTTTTCAACAACCTGCTCGACTATTTCCTTATTTGTAACCGGAATAATATTTCGGGTTTTGTCCGGTTCTGCCTGGCCTGTTGCTCTTTGAACAGTTAAGTTTGAAACTGCTTCAAATTGTATGTTGTTACTGTTTTTTGCTGCAGATTCCGCTTCAACGCCTCTTGATGCCATGGATGATGTCTCGCTGCCGGCGTTTCCGCTGTTGTCGGCGCTGTCTTTTTCATCCGAAGAATATTTTGCCTCCCTGACATTGCCGATGTCTTCCACATCAGTTTTCAACCCAATCTCTTCAATGTTTTCACCATTCACACTCACTGTTTTCAATCCGGCTGTACTTTCATCCTTTTGTACCACTTCCACAACTTTAGCGGCAATCTGCTTTAAGAAACCGTCCGTTTCTTCATCGAGCTTATTTTTTACTTCCTGAGAAACTTTGGAAACATCCAAATCATTTCTCAGCGCCGAAGTATCTTCCACCGCCGTCTCAGTTTCAGCATGGAAAAGCTCGACCCCATAAGCTTCATTCTCATCCTTCATGTCGTATCTTGTAGCATCATACGCAGACTGAACATCCTTGAAGGCCTGTTCAACTTGCTTTTGAACAAGGGACATCATCTCTGCCAGAGCCATTTTCTCATCCTGGTTTAAACCCAGATATGCTGAAATTTTATCGGCAGCTTCCTGAATACCCGTTTCACCGTCAGCATTCTCAAAATTTATGCCCAGCTGAGCCATGAGCTTTTCCAGCTCTTCCACACTAATTCCAAGAACTTCTGCCAGAGCTTTCTCCATAGCTTTCCCTTTCAGCTTTCTGTCATTTTCGCCTTCGATGTTTTCTTCTTCCGGAGAAGCTGTGCGTTCTGCCTTATCTGATGCCCTGGATGTTATCTGGTTTGATGCTTTGTTAAAAGGCTTGGTTCTGTCCGGTCTTCTTTCCTTTGTTTCGGCTGAGTCCAGTATGTTTTTGTTTTGCAAACGCTGATAAGGCCTGTCTTTGATATCCATTGCATATTCATAGGATTTAGTGCCGCTCTGCCATGCATACGACTTTTCGACAGCCAGGTCAAGGGTATCTTTAAACTGCGATGAAGAGCTTTTTTTCATGCCCGCCGACTTTTGCACTTCGGTAGAACCGGTCATTTTTGCAATAAAATCGGGAATTAAATGTTGAGTTATCATTTTTTCACCTCCTTTCGAAATTGTCCAAATATCTTGAAAACTTTTTATTTTTCAAACTCAATTCCATACACTTTTGAAAGCTTCTCGGTAACTTTTGCCGCATAGCTTTGGCTCATTTCCGATATAATTTCGGCAGCCACATCTTTCTTCATGTTTCTCAGCGTCTCAACAACCAAGTCCAATTGCGAATCGCCCAGTTCTTCAAATATTTTTGCAGCAGCCTTGGTGTCCATTTTTTCGTATATCTGGGCAAATTCCTTCGCCTTTTCATTGGCTTTCTCTTCCTTGAGTATCTCTTCATAAAGGCTCTGTGCCAGTTTCTCGTTCATCTTTTCATAAAATTCCTTAAATCCTTCTTTATCAGCTTGTACCAAAAGCTCCTCTGCTTTTTTCAGTTCCTCTTTATATCTTGTTTTTTGAGCTTCCATTTCCGCTTTTATCTGATCATTTTCCTTCCTCAACGCCTCAATATCAGCTTGAGAGCTCTGAAGCTCATTTAAAGCTTTTTCAGTTTCCTCAAGTTTCTTTGCAAGCTCGCCGTTTTCTTTCCGGAACTGGTTGTACTTTTCGATAAGCTCATCCAATTTGAGATTTTTTGGATCAAGAGGGTCGTAATCCGCCGGCGGAGGAGGCAAAGCCATTCTTAAAACAGGAATATTTTTCAGGTTGTTTCTGTATTTTTCCGCCAGCCCGTTTACATTGTTTTTAATGACAATGAAAAAAACCCCTCCGACAACACTGACTATGACAATCAGTGTTATCAACAGCACAAGCAGCCCAAACAGAAAACCATTTTTTTCAGCTTTCTTTTTTTCAGTTCCGCTTCCTTGCGCTTCAGGGTTTTTAACAGTTTCTTTTATCTTTTCTTTTGCCATGTCTCTCTCCCAACAGCATTATTTATTGTATTTATTATTTAAAATATATTTTTTGGAAGTTTTACTCTTCTTCCGAATTGCTTATGTTAAAGCTTACAATTTCGTCGTTGAGCTTTTGTTCTTCCTTAAGCTGCTCTCTTACATACTCTTCATACTTTTTTTCCCTTAGCTTTTCAAGCACTTTTCGCTCCTGCATGGCTTTAATCAGCTTATCTCTATATTTATCGACAACTAATTGCGCTTTCTTAATATTTTCTTTTTGAAGCTTTACCCTGTCACTAAGATAAGATATGTAGGTATTGTATTTGCGAAGCTCTCCCACCGATATTCCTTCACCAAATTTACCGTTTATGTTTTCGATACATTCATTCATTTCTCTATTGAGCCTGTTTAATATATCCTTTTGCCTTTCCAATTCCCGGACCGCTTTTCCCAGTTCATTTTTAAGGCTGTTTTCCATTTGAATTTTCAGGTTCAGCAGAGACTGCATTCTAAAAACAAATTTTCCCACAATTATCACCTGCCCTGCTTACCCACACTGTCAAATCAAAACATTTTTCATCAGATTTATAGTCTCTTCATAAGAGTATCGTTCATGGACACCCTGTTTAATAAATTCTTGTATCTTGTCAATTACCTCAATGGCATAGTCAATTTTTTCATTGCTTCCTTTTGCATAAGCACCGACATTAATCAAATCCTCAGCTTCTCTGTATATCGCCATGGTCTTTTTGATATCGTTTGCAATCTTTTGATGTTCATCGTCCACTATATCCGGCATAACCCTGCTCACACTCGCCAGAACGTCAATGGCAGGGTACTGGTTTTTATTTGCCAGGTTTCTGGACAAAACAATATGTCCGTCAAGAATTCCCCTGGCAGTATCGGTCACGGGTTCAGTCAGGTCGTCACCGTCAACCAACACCGTATACAGTCCGGTAATCGACCCTGATTGAGAATTTCCGGCCCGTTCCAGCAGCTTTGGCATTATCGAAAACACTGAAGGGGTGTAACCTCTTGAAACCGGTGGTTCGCCAATTGACAGCCCAATTTCCCTCTGGGCCATGGCAAACCTCGTAAGAGAATCCATAAGCAAAAGTACGTCTTTTCCCTGATCTCTGAAATACTCTGCTATGGCCGTTGCCATAAGCGCGCCTTTAAGTCTGATAAGTGCAGGCTGGTCGGAAGTTGCAACCACCACAACAGATCTTTTCAATCCTTCCTCTTTCAGGTCTTTTTCAATAAATTCTCTTACTTCCCTACCTCTTTCACCAATAAGGGCGATTACGTTGACATCAGCCTTTGTATTTCGGGCAATCATTCCGATTAAAGTACTCTTTCCCACGCCGCTTCCCGCAAAAATACCTACTCTTTGTCCCTTGCCCACAGTCAAAAGACCGTCTATAGTCTTCACTCCCAAAGGCAATGGTTCCTTGATTCTGTTCCTTTTTAAAGGATGCGGAGGTTTATTTTCAACGGGATATGTAGTCTCGGTAACAATCTCACCTTTGCCGTCAATGGGCCTTCCCATTCCGTCAATTACTCTTCCTATAAGTGCATTGCCGACACCAACGGACAGATAATCCCTGGTTGCCACCACTTTGCTTCCGGGACCTATTCCGTTCATGTCACCTAAAGGCATAAGTAACACTTTATTGTCCCGAAACCCCACTGCTTCCGCAGATATAACCTTGTTTTCCCTTAAGGCGTTTATCTTGCAGATTTCACCAATGTTAACCTCGGGACCGTTGGATTCGATTGTAAGTCCCACAACTTTGGAAACCTTTCCGGTATACTCGATAAAGTCCCTGTTATCCAAGACATCATAATATTTTGAAAAATCAATGGTCGCCATAAAGCTTTCCCATCCCGGATTCTTTATTTATTAGAAATGTGAAATTATTTTCGACTTGCCAATACCTTGAAAAATGCCTCTTCAATCTTTTTAAGTTTTGTATCCATTCCTGCATCCACACTTCCATAGGGTGTTTCAAGAATCAGTGCACCAAGCTTTAAAGCTTGATCCTTTACGATTTCAAGTTGCCCTATACCTTCCACCATTGAAAGAATTCTGTCTTTGTTTTCAATTATAAAATCATAATCCGCCGAAGAAACTTTCAGCGTTATGTTTTCCCTGTTTGAACACCGTTCAAAAGCCTGTGCAATCATTTCCAGAAGTTTTTCTTTGTTCATGCTGATTTCTGTGCCGATAACTTTTCTGGAAATATCTAAAATAATATTTAACGCATCTTTTTCAATACTTTGAAGTGTCTCCTGGTATTCCTTTAATGCATTTTCCCTGATTAGCTCAGCCTCCTGAATCAAATCCTCATACTGGCTTTTGGCTTCTTCATATCCCTTTTCAAATCCCTTTTGCCTGCTGTCTTCCTCTATTTCCGCCATCAACAAAAGTCCCTTTTCCTTGGCTTCCTCCAATATTTTAGCCGCCTCAAGCTCGGCTTGCCTGATTATTTCATCTGCCTGCTTTCGGGCTTTCTCCAAAACATCCTTTTCATTTTCAACTTTTTTACTGAGGAGCTCGGACTTTTCATTTATACAGGAATCAAAGTCAATTTCAGGCTCTTTAACTTTTTTAACATTCTGATAATTAGCTGGAGTAATAGGAACTTTGATCTGAACGGGAATTCCGATATTAATCTGACTGCTTTTAAAAACTTTGTTGCTATACAACTATATCATCTCCCCCACCTCTTGAGATTACTATCTCTCCGGCGTCTTCAAGTTTTCTTATGACATTTACAATCTTCTGCTGAGCCTCTTCAACATCCTTAAGCCTTACAGGACCCATGAATTCCATGTCCTCTTTGACCATTTCAGCCATACGTTTGGACATATTGGCAAAAATCTTGTTCTTAACTTCGTCATTGGTTCCTTTAAGGGCAATGGCCAGCTGATTGTTGTCAACTTCACGCAGGAATCTTTGAATGGAGCGATTGTCCAGAGTAAGTATATCTTCGAATACAAACATTCTTTTCTTTATCTCTTCTGCCAGATCGGTATCTTCAACTTCCAAAGTTTCCATAATGTATTTTTCGGTTCCTCTGTCAACGTTATTCAAAATATCAACTATCGCCTGCACACCACCGGCAGCGGTAAAGTCTTCGGTAACAATCGCGGAAAGCTTTTTCTCCAGCACTCTTTCAACCTCTTTTATTACTTCGGGAGATGTTCGGTCCATCGTTGCTATTCTTCTTGCAACATCAGCCTGTTTGTCCTGGGGAAGTGCAGACAGGACAATTGAAGCCTGCTGAGGCTTCAAATACGACAGAATCAACGCTATCGTCTGAGGATGCTCGTTTTGAATAAAGTTTATAAGCTGCGACGGATCTGCCTTCCTTACAAAGTCAAACGGTCTGACTTGCAGCGACACTGTCAGCTTGTTTAAAACATCCAGTGCCTTTTGAGTACCCAAAGCTTTCTCGAGTATCTCTTTTGCATAATTTATTCCACCCTCGGCAATGTAGTTCTGTGCAAGACATATCTGATAAAATTCTTCCAAAACTCTTTCCTTGTCCTCAGGACTTACGGTTCTGATATTTGCAATTTCAAGAGTCAACTGCTCAATTTCATCTTCCTTCAAGTGCTTGAAGATTTCTGCCGATCTTTCAGGCCCAAGAGCAATTAACAACATTGCTGCTTTTTCTTTTCCGGACAGTTCTGATTTTGTGGAGCCACCTCGAGCCACAATAATACCCCCTACACCTGTTGTTCTTTTGTAATAAACCGCCAAAATCAATTAATCCCAGTCTTCGGACAACCAATTTCTAAGAAGCTGCGCAACTGACTCCGGCTTTTGTTTTACAAAGTTTTCAATCTGTTTCTTGATTTCAGAGTGTTCTTCAAAGTTTATAGGAGGCAATTCTTCTTCAGCTTCATCAACATTAGGACCTCCCGCCGTTGCAAGTTCAGGCGCCAGCTGCGGTGATTTTTTCTTCCTCGGCATTACTGAAAGCATTAACGCAATTATCAATATAATCAACAGTGCAAAGAAACCATAATCATCTATAAATTGTTTTATCCTTTCGGACATTGGCACTATCTCTTCCTCCTGAGGTGCCAATTTCTGCTTGTTAACAGTTATTTTTCCAACAGGAATTCCTGTAGCATTGCTCAACCCCTGTTTAAACTCTTCTATAAATTCATCTGTCAGTTTGCTGTCATCAGGCACTCTATTCCCATACCACAGGGCAACCGTCATTGAGGATTCTTGAAAATTCATTGTCCCTATGGCTTTTTCTTCCGCTGTCAATGTCTCGGTAAATATTCTGTTTATTATCTCCGATTTGCTTTCATAAGAAGAGTTTTGTCCTGCATCTATAGGATAAGTCGGAACATCCCCGGTTCCCGGATTTGCATCCATTCCCGGAGCGCCGCCTTGATTTCCGTTTATCAGCTCTTCGGTTTTTCTTTCCTCACTGACTACAGCCTCATCCAATCCGGTAGGCTTTTCAATTTCTTTTCTGTTCTTTGTAACTTTGTCCAGATCCAAAACCGGATTTACGGCAACACTTATAAAGTCATAGCTGTCCGAACGACCGGAATACAGGTTTTTTATATTCTTTTCAAGCTCTTCCTTTATACGAAGTTTAAGCTTGTAATGGCTCGAGGGTATATTCATGCCGTCTGACAAATCCTGATTCAATATATTAAAGTTATTGTCTACAACCGTTACGTTTTTAGGATCCAGTCCTTCTATAGACGAGGCAACTACCATAACTATTCCTTCAACCTGCTCGGGAGTTAATTCTCCCTTGGGAGTTATTCTGACAGCTGCTTTGGCTTCACTCTTTGAATCGGTGAAAAACATGGTATCTTCCGGTATTGTAAGCTCAATGTCGGCGTCTTTTACATTGTCAAACATTTTAAGTTTCGCAATAAGACTGTTTTTCTTGAAATTCTGCCACAACTGCTTTTTGTCACTCTCAGAAGAACTTACTTTAAGAAGGCTCCATGCATCCTCAAATGTCATTCCCGGCTCAGTCAATCCTGCGGATGCAAGAGCAAATTCAGCCTCATTCTTGTCCTTTGAGTCGACAAGAATACGCCTTCCCTCGCCGTGCTTATATTTTATGTTTCTTTCCTTCAGAGCCTCCTCAATAGCAGAAATGCTATCAGGATCTTCAACTGTAATCAAAGGAACATATGTAGTCCTTGTAAGCATTACTATGGCTATTGTAAGTACAACTACCAAAATACCGGAAGTCACAAGAATCCTCGTTTTTTGGGACTTGTCCAGGTTTTTCCAGAAATCTGTGACCTGCTGCTGCATTTTTGATAGTACCTCAGGCATGAATCCACCACCTTAGTCAACGGTTATCATCTTTCGTGAGATCTATGCACCCAGTAAAGAAGTGATATGTAAAACATGCAACCAATTAGATCTGCATTCTCATTATTTCATTATAAGCATCCAAAATTTTGTTCCTGATTTGCAATGTAAATTGAATAGCTATATCTGCCTTTTGGGCGGCAATCATAACCTCATGGATATTGTCGGTTTTGCCTGCCGCAAAATCCTCCGCAACAGCCTTTGACTGTTTTTCAAGCTCATCCACCTGTTTTATGGCGTTTTTCAAATAATCACTGAAAGACTGAACAACATTTTCATTTTTATTACTTATCGTATTCCCTACCGTAAAATCAATTCCTGATACCGAAGGAGTTACTAAATTAATACCGTTTACAGCCATAAATATCCTCCTTGAACAACGTCATTGAATTTTTCATATTTAAAGACAGACCGTCGGATTACCTTCCGATCTCCAGCGCCTTCATTGCCAAACCTTTTGTAGTGTTTATAGCTGTTATATTTGCCTCATACGCCCTCGTTGCCGAAATCATATTCACCATTTCCGTAATTACGTCAACATTTGGCATTAAAACATATCCTTCCTCGTCCGCATCCGGATGTCCGGGATCATACACTCTTTTAAAAGGAGATCTGTCTTCCACTATTCCCGTTACTCTGACTCCCGCTCCCGCAGTTTTTCCTCTGATGCTGTTTTCTAGATATTCGGAAAATGAACCGGTTGAAGATTTTTCTTCAAACAGCACCGTTTTTCTTCTATAGGGCTGTCCGTTTTCAGTTCTTGTGGTATTTGCATTCGCAATATTCTGTGAAATTGTATCCATTCTCAACCTTTGGGCTGTAAGAGCAGATGCGCTTATATCAAGAGAAGTGAAGTATCCCATGATTTATTATCTCCCTTCTTTAATAACGGACTTGATTTTATTGAAGTCACCACTGATTTTCTGCGTAAGCAGATAATATTTGATGGTGTTTTTAGCCATCTGGGCCATTTCTTCTTCAATATCGACATTATTTTCATCAAGTCTCATTGAAAGTGAACTTCTATCCTCAGAAACCTTTATATCAATGTCCATCACGTCTCTGGCACCCACCGGGATGTGTTCAGGCCTCGTCCTTATACCTTTAATTTTTGCTCTTGCATCATTCAAATATTCCTCGAAAGCAACCGTCTTTCTTTTATAACCCGGAGTGTCGACATTCGCTATGTTCTGTGAAATAGCTTCATTCCGTAGCAATGCTGCATCCAACGATTTTTCAAGCACATCGGTTCCTGCAAGAATTCTGCCCAGCATTGGATACACCTCCTGTGTATTTTGACTTTGCCATCAATTAAGAATGTAATGCTTCTCAATATATTTCGACAAATAAACATATTTTCCTGCATTATTTTTTTGAGTTGCAATGGTATTATTAACCTTGACACTCACACAGGAATATACCTCTATTTACTTTTCTTAGTCTTTTATGGAAAAATTAAACCAAAAAGTACAAATAATACTCCCGACTTTTTAAAGACAAGTGAAAAAAATCAAAAAAGAACTGCATGAAATCTGGCTAATACATAAAATACCATTACTTATAAATGATATTATCACAACTTGTGAAAAAATACAACTGTTTTTGCACAAAATTATGATAATAATTTTATATTTTTTCATAATTTAAACAAAAATAAAACAACAATCATTCTATAATTAAAAAATTTATATTCAAAAAGCCTTGTTTATTTATTTACGAATACTTTGAAACATACTCTTTTAAAATCTTAAGAGCCCGCATTGCCGTCTCATAATTTCTTTTTCTTTTATCCCGTATTTTGAGAGGAAAGCTCTCCATTATGCCAAAATTAACATTCATGGGCTGAAAATTTTTTATACTGCTGTCGGAAACATAATGACTCAAAGCACCGATGGCTGTACTTTTCGGAAATACAACCCTATCCTTTCCCAGAAAATCCATGGCAGCATTAATTCCCGCAACCATGCCTGAAGAGGCTGATTCCACATATCCTTCAACTCCGGTAATCTGCCCCGCAAAATAAATATTGGGAGATTTTTTAAGGCAGTATGTGGCATCCAAAAGTACCGGCGAATTTATGAAAGTATTTCTGTGCATTACACCATACCTTACAAATTCAGCATTTTCAAGTCCCGGTATTAATCGAAACACTCTTTTTTGCTCCGGCCACTTAAGCCTTGTTTGAAAACCTACCATATTATACATGGTTCCCTCACTGTTGTCCTGTCTTAACTGAACAACCGCATAAGGTTCCTTTCCGGTATTGGGGTCAACAAGACCTACCGGTTTTAAAGGACCGAACCTTAGAGTATCCTTTCCTCTTTTGGCCATGGTTTCAACAGGCATACACCCTTCAAAAACCACTTCGCGGTCAAAGTCCTTTACTTCCGCAAGTTCTGCATTCACCAGTTCATTCCAGAAAATCTCGTACTCTTCTTTGTTCATGGGACAGTTTATGTAATCATCCGTTCCCCTTCCATAACGTGCGGCCTTAAATGCCTTGTTCATGTCTATTGACTCGAAAGTAACAATAGGAGCCGCAGCATCGAAGAAATGAAGATAGCCTTCACCTACAAAATCCGCCAAATGTTTTGACAGATCCCCGGATGTAAGAGGCCCTGTGGCAACAATTGTAATTCCTTCCTTCGGCAGCTCCCGTACCTCTTCATTTATCACTTCTATATTTTCATTTTGTTTTATAAGCTCCGTCACCATTTGAGAAAACTTTGTTCTGTCCACTGCCAGAGCTCCTCCGGCAGGAACCTGGGCAGCATCGGCACATTTCATAATTATGGAGTCCAAAAGTCTCATTTCCTCTTTTAAGAGTCCGACTGCATTTTCCAGCTGGTTTGAACGCAAGGAATTGCTGCAAACAAGCTCTGCGAAAGTTTCCATATGATGTGCCGGTGAAAATTTTTTCGGTTTCATTTCAAAAAGCTTAACTTTTATTCCTCTTTTGGCAATCTGCCATGCCGCCTCACAGCCGGCAAGTCCGGCGCCTATCACATTTATATAATCGATCATATTATTCATCTTCCTTTTTTTCTTTCCCCGTTTTTACATAATCACAGTTTTCATTGCTGCATTTTAGCTGTACCTTCCTGCCGGAATACTTTTTAAGCAAAAAACTTCCGCATTTCGGGCAGTTTTCTTTTGACGGCATATCCCAAGTCATAAAATCGCATTTGGGATCGCTGTTGTTATTCTCACAACCAAGATATTTCCTGCCTTTCCGCGTCTTTTTAATGTACACTTTACCGCCGCATTTAGGACAGGTTATACCCGCATCCTCCAAAATAGGCTTGGCGTTTCTGCACTCCGGAAAACCGGGACACGCCAAAAATCTTCCTTTCTTTCCAACTTTAATTACCATGTTTCTTCCGCACTTTTCACAAATCTCATCGGTTACTTCCTCGGGAACTTCAATATTACCTATCTTTTCCTCCGCATTTTTCAGAACATCAACAAATTGGGAGTAAAAGCTTCTCATGACATCTACCCATCTTTTTTCGCCCTCTTCCACTTCATCAAGCGTTTTCTCCATTTGAGCCGTAAACTCTACATCCACGATATCCTGAAAATAGTTTTTCATAATATCCGTAACGATTTTGCCGAGCTCGGTCGGAACCAATGTCTTGCCTTCCTTCACCACATAACCCCGGGCCAAAATGGTTGTAATGATGGGGGCGTAAGTACTCGGTCTTCCTATGCCTTTTTCTTCCAAAGCCTTAACCAGGCTTGCTTCCGTATACCTTGGCGGCGGCTGGGTGAAATGTTGTCTGGGTTCAAGATTTTTAAGCTTTAAGCTTTCCCCTTCCGCAAGCTCCGGAACAATGACCTCTCCTTCTTCCGTTTCATCGTCCTTGTCTTCCTGATACAGGACCGTAAATCCAGGAAACTTTACAGTGGAGCCGCTTGCCTTGAAAAGATATTTTCCGGCTTCAATATCCGCATTTATAGTGTCGTATACGGCCGGTGCCATCTGACTGGCCACGAACCTATCCCATATAAGCTTATACAGACGGTACTGCTCCTTGGTAAGTGAATCCTTAACAGACTCAGGATCCATTTCAACCGATGTCGGTCTTATACACTCATGGGCATCCTGAGAGGCAGATTTGTTTTTATAAACATTTTTTTCTTTGGGAAGATAACTTTCACCAAACTTTTCTTTAATATACTTTGCAGCTTGATTTTGCGCCTCCTCGGAAATTCTCGTGGAATCGGTACGAATATAAGTGACAAGACCCACAGCCCCGACACCTTTTACTTCAATTCCTTCATAGAGCTGCTGTGCCACCATCATTGTCTTTTTTGTGGAAAATCCCAGTTTCCTGGAAGCTTCCTGCTGCATCGTACTGGTGGTAAACGGTGCGTTAGGATTTTTCTTTTTCTCCCCTTTTTTCACTTTCTGAACCACAAACACGGCGTCTTTTATCTCATCCAGAACTTTATTTACTTCTTCCTCGCTTTTAAGTTCAGTCTTTTTATTGTCTAGACCGTAAAATTTGGCCTCAAAAGGAGCCTTTACTCCACCTTTTAAGAGTTTTGCAGTTATGGTCCAGTATTCCTCAGGTACAAACTTTTCAATTTCTTCTTCCCTGTCGCAGATAAGCCTTGTCGCAACCGACTGAACCCTTCCTGCACTCAATCCTTTTTTAACTTTTTTCCAAAGCAGGGGACTTATCTTGTATCCCACAATCCTGTCCAATACCCTTCTTGCCTGTTGGGCATCAACCAGGTCCATGTTGATTTCCCTGGGTGATTTTATGGCGTTTTTAACAGCATTTTTGGTTATCTCATTAAAAGTTATCCTGCATTTCTCATTTTTATCTATGTTAAGCAAAGTAGCCAAATGCCACGAAATAGCCTCACCCTCACGGTCAGGGTCGGTTGCAAGATAGATAGTGCTTGCGTTCTTTGCTTCTTTTTTAAGTTTTGAAATTATTTCACCCTTACCTCTTATTGTAATGTACTTGGGAGTAAAATCATTCTCTATATCGACCCCCATCTGACTTTTGGGAAGGTCTCTCACATGTCCGACAGAAGCAACTATCTTATAGTCTTTTCCCAAGAATTTCCCAATAGTATGTGCCTTTGCGGGAGACTCAACAATAATCAATTTGTCAGCCATCTTTTTCCTCCAGTTATATTTATCTGTTATTTTTTAATAGTATATTATAATATTTATTAATATTTATTATAATATTGTCATATTTCAATTATTATTTATTACTTACAACTTTAACTTGAATATCTTTCCTGGAAGCTGCTCAACAACTCCCTTTAATTCGAGCATTACAAGTATTGAATTAACAAGCTGTATGCCAAATCCGGTTTTTCTTGCAATATTGTCAATATGCATTGACTCAAGTTTCAAACATTCCACAACTTTTTTTTCATCATTGTCAAGGCCTCTTAAAATTCTTTCATCCTGAAGATTTTTGTTAAAGGAGACTTTTGTATTTTCTTCGATGAAATAAATATTTAATTCTTCTAATATATCGTCAATTCCTGTTACTATTTTTGCCCCTTCTTTTATTAATTTATTGGTTCCGGTACTTTTAATACTGTTGACATTTCCCGGAAGCGCAAAAACTTCTCTTCCCTGCTCCAAAGCAAAATTTGCCGTAATCAAGGAACCGCTGCGCTCTCCCGCCTCTATTACAACAACTCCCAGTGAAATACCACTGATAATCCTGTTGCGCGCGGGAAAATTGCCCGGCACCGGCGTAGTACCCGGAAGGTACTCGGACAGGCAGGCACCGCTTTCAATTATATTTTCCATAAGTTTTTTATTTTCGTATGGATATACTATATCAAGACCGCACCCTAAAACGGCTATGGTCCTTCCTTTTACTTCAAGAGCTCCCATATGGGCAAAAGAATCAACTCCCCTCGCCATGCCGCTTACAACGGTAATACCGCATTCAGCAAGCTCTCGGGATATTTTCTTCGCCATATCCAGTCCATAGGACGTCGCTCTTCTTGAACCAACCACAGCCAGATATTTTTCCTCCTCTTGAATGGTTCCCTTCATATAAAGAACCAAAGGAGGATCATATATGTTTTTAAGGTACGCAGGATACAATTCATCTTCCAATGTAATAACCTTGATATCATTTTTGTGGATATTTTCAAGATGCCGCTCAACGTCTTGCTTGAATTTTACATTGGTTAAATTTAAAATATCTTTCCTGTTTAAAAAAGGAAGCACAGCCAATTCAGCCGCAGTGGCACTCCAAACATTATGTATATCCCCAAAATGCTCCAGAAGTTTTCTGGACTTGACTGCTCCAATTCCGGGAATGGAACTTAGCCATACCCACTCTTTCAAATTACTTTCCATTAATATTCCCCTTCATAAACGAGCTTAAGTGATGCCATAGGCAAACCAAATGATTTTTCAAATTTTAAGCGGCACTACTCACATTTTCACAAAATAATTTATCACGTATTGTTCACTGAATCAAGGTTTTCCGGATACAATCATTGGCAATGTCCCAGCTGCAACATTTCTGATTGTCGCTATTTTATTTGAAGCTCTACCGGACAATGGTCCGAGCCCATCACATCATCATGTATGGAGGCACTTACAAGACGGTCTTTTAGTTCCTCCGACACACAAAAATAATCAATTCTCCACCCTGCATTCCTGGCACGGGCATTAAACATGTATGACCACCATGTATACGCACCCGTTTTATCAGGATAGAAAAATCTGAAAGTATCAATAAAACCAGCATTAAGAAGCTCCGTAAATTTTGCGCGCTCTTCATCGGTAAAACCGGCGCTTCTTCTGTTGGATTCCGGATTCTTAAGGTCAATCTCCTTATGGGCCACATTCATGTCTCCACAGACAATCACCGGCTTTTTGGCCTTAAGCCCGACAAGATAATTTCTGAAGTCATCCTCCCATTTCATTCTGTAATCAAGCCTTTCCAGCTCTTTCTTCGCGTTGGGAGTATACACGTTGACCAAATAATAATTGTCAAATTCCAGGGTTATTACCCTGCCTTCCCTGTCATGTTCGTCAATTCCAATACCATTCTGAACACAAAGAGGCTTTATACGGGTAAACACCGCAGTACCGGAATATCCTTTCCTCTCAGCATAATTCCAGTATTGATGATACCCGTCAAGTTCAAGCTCAATTTGCCCGGGCTGAACCTTGCTTTCCTGTATGCAAAATATATCTGCATCGGCTTTTTTGAAATAATCTAAAAATCCCTTGTTTATACAGGCCCTCAGACCATTGACATTCCATGATATTAATTTCGTCATGACCTTTCTCCTCAAAAGCAGTACTTTTCAACAAATAAGCCTTTTTCAATATAAACATCCATTTCAATAACATTCATTTCAATGATAATATAAATATAGTAATCTTTACACCAACAACTTGTCAATCAATCATATTCTCCAATTAAGCATCCGGTATATTACAAATACCACGTTTTATGCAATTATATCATTAAAACTGATTTGTTTTAATTTATTCTTGCTCCAAAAGGCACAAGTCCAAGTTTCGCAAGCTTGAAATGCTGAAGGCCGAAGGGTATTCCGACAATTGTTATGCAAAACAGCAATCCCGTAATAAAATGGGATAAAGCAAGTTCCCATCCGAAAAAGATAATCCAGATGATATTGAGAAGCAATCCACCGACTCCAAAATTTCCAATCTGCACTTCCCTGCCGAAAGGCCATAACACAAGCGCACCAATTTTAAAGCATTGAACACCGAAAGGTATTCCAATAATCGTTATGCATAAAATCAACCCTGCGAGCATCCAGCCCAAAGCCAAAACAATTCCTCCAAACAACAGCCATATAATATTTCCAATAATCCTCACTGTTTTAACCCCCATCCATTTAACTTTGCTTATTCACCAATTATTTTCACCAAAACTCTTTTCGGCCGTTTACCGTCAAACTCTCCGTAAAATATCTGTTCCCACGGCCCAAAATCCAGTTTTCCGTTGGTAATGGCCGCCACCACTTCACGTCCCATTATTTGGCGTTTCAGATGGGCGTCGGCATTATCTTCGTATCCGTTGTGCTTATACTGACTGTACGGTTTTTCCGGTGCCAAGGTTTCAAGCCATTTTTCAAAGTCTTGATGAAGCCCAGGTTCGTCGTCATTTACAAAAACACTTGCGGTAATATGCATGGCATTAACCAATACAAGCCCTTCTTTTATACCGCTTTCATCAATACATGCCTGTACCTGGGGCGTAATATTCACATATGCCCTCCTTGACGGAATATTAAATACAAGTTCCTTTCTGTAAGATTTCATTCTGTTTCCTCCTGTTCTAAATATTTAAATATTTTTTTCTGTCAAGACTTCTGTACTGTATAGCCTCCAACAAATGATTCGCTTTTATATTCTCACTTTCCTCCATATCGGCTATAGTGCGGGCAACTTTGAGTATCCTGTTATGCGCCCTTGCACTTAATCCAAGCTTTTCAAATGCATTTCGCAAAATTTCTTTGCACTTGTCATCCAGTTTGCAGAATCTCCTGATTAACGCCGGTGTAAGCTCCGCGTTGGAAAAAATGCCAAGTCCTTTGTATCTTTCCTGCTGTATTTTTCTCGTTCTGTTCACCCTTTCCCTTATAACGCTTGACTTTTCCCCTTCCTCCTCGTTTTCTAAGTCATTGTATTTTACCGATGCAACTTCTATGTGTATATCAATTCGGTCCAAAAGAGGGCCCGAGATTTTTCCTAAATACTGCTGAATCTGTTTTGGCGTACATGTGCATTCTTTTGTATTGTCAAGGTAATTGCCGCATTTGCACGGATTGGCGGCACAAATCAATGTAGTTCTTGCAGGATAGGTTAATGTGGCGTTAATTCTTGAAATAGTCACCACACCGTCCTCAAGAGGCTGCCTTAACACCTCCAATGCATCCTTATTGAATTCCGGCAGCTCATCCAAAAACAGCACACCGTAATGGGCAAGACTTATTTCGCCGGGCTTTGGTATTTTTCCTCCTCCGATCAGGCCGACGTTTGATATCGTATGGTGCGGGGCTCTGAAAGGTCTTTGGGTGATAAGAGAAGTATTTGCGGGCAAAGTGCCGGCAATACTGTGAATTTTTGTTACTTCCAGAGCTTCTTCAAACGTCATTAAAGGAAGAATTGTCGGAAGCCTCCTGGCAATCATTGTCTTGCCGCTTCCGGGGGAGCCTATCATGAGGCAGTTGTGTCCTCCGCTGGCCGCAACTTCGAGAGCTCTTTTTACATTTTCCTGCCCCTTTACGTCAGCAAAATCCACATCAAAATCAAGACTGCCGTTAAAAATGGATTGAATGTCAACTTCATGTTTCTTAATTTCCAGTGCTCCGTTTAAATGATTTACCACATCCCTTATATTCTTTGCCGGAAGCACATTAATATCTTTTACAACCGCTGCCTCATCCGCATTTTCAATGGGCAGGACTATGTTTTCCACACCGTTGTCCCTTGCACTTAAGACCATGGGAAGAATGCCCCTTACAGGTTTTATTTCTCCGTCCAGGGAAAGCTCTCCTACAAAGGCATACCTGTCAAGATTTTTATTATTTATCTGTTCCGTTGCTGTCAATACCCCCAGGGCTATTGGCAGGTCAAAAGCAGAACCTTCCTTTTTCTTGTCTGCAGGTGCGAGATTTACAGTAATCCTCTTTATCGGAAACTCAAAACCGGCATTTTTTATAGCCGCCCGCACCCGTTCTTTTGATTCCTTTACAGCAGTATCTCCAAGCCCCACCATGTCAAATGACGGGATTCCGTTGCTTATGTCCGTTTCCACTATCACGACATACCCATCTATACCCATCAAGCCCATCGTTTTTATTTTTGAGAGCATCCTTCCCCCAACCTTTCAAAACTTTATCCAAATATCGCCACATAATTATACCACAACCTGTACAAATTCTACATCTTTTTTAAAAATCTGTTTTATTTATTTTTTAATTTATAGCAGTGATTTTGCAAATTTACAACACTAAATTGTCTATATAAAAACCATTTATATAAAAATTCTGTTGTTTTATCTCCTATACTCTACAACAGTAACCATTTTTACAATTTAAGGCTATGATATATTATAGAAACTCAAAATGTATTACCTTATCGTCACAAACTGCATCATAGCCGTATTCTCCTAAAATTATGTGTAAGGAGGAATGTTTGATGTTTTTCCTGAGAAGGCGAAGAAGAAAACAGACGGAAATAGAAAAAATCAGGCAAAAGCCTGACTGTAAAACAATTTTCGATGCAAAGTCTTTTTTATTCGATAATACCTGTTTTTCAGCCCATATGGCAAATTACATAGGCGAAACCGTAACCGTATTCGTTGAATCGGGAGGAATTTCCGGGGCAGGTTTTACAGGCATACTTTTATTTGTAAATGAAGTGTACATTGAGCTTCTTATTTCCATAGCTCTGCCCCCGGCATGCTCCCTGAACAATCCCTGTATTTTATATCCTGTCTGTTCATACGGTTTGGGACAGTCTTATTCTCATTTCAGCCCTCTGGGATCACTCGCCATAATTCCTGTGGACAAAATTACTTCCTTTGTACATAACCTTGTCTGAATCGAAATCACATATTTATTTGCGGATTTTGCGTTCCCAAATGTCAAATTCAAAGCCGGCGTCCATCAGACCGCATTATGGACAAAGGCTACTATGCTGTCTACAGGTATGTCAGCCACCGAACCGACGGTATATACAGGATAACCATTCCAACCACCGGCGGTTATTGCACCGTTTTCATTGGCGGGAAGTATCGGTCCGTATCCTTTTCCATATCCTGCGGCATAGCCACCGCTTATACCGCATCCACCACCCGAAGGCGCAATGCCTTTTCCGTACTTATTTCCAACGTCAAATCCCGTACAGGCATTACCCAAGGCACATCCCGGAGGCGGACCAATTCTTGTTATCAGTCTCACAAAACAGTCATTGACAGAAAGAATCACTCCGGTAAAACCTGCTCCCGACTGTCCGCCGCTTTTTGTAAATATAGTAACGGTTTCACCAATATAGTTTGACAGTAATTGAGAAATGCTTTTTGCTGACAATCCTCCAACTCTTGACATCAATCTCTCTCCTTGAATGCACAGTCATCCTTCTATATCTTATGTTAACCACAGCTGATGTGTTACAAAAATAAAAGCCGTAAAGCCTCGGGAAATTAGCCAAATAAAAAGAGAGACCTTTTAAGTCTCCCTTACTTTTTTTGTATATGTGTTTATAAATTATTTTTCAATTTCCACTTTACCTTCTTTAAGCACTGCAAGAATAGGTTTCAAATCAAAATCACAGAAATTGCTTTCTCCAAAAGTAATTAAACTATATTTTTTAGTTGATCCGCTGTCTTTGAAAATGTCAGGTTTTATTCTTACAGTCAATTTTGCAAAAACACCATCAGTCTTTATCAGCCCTTCACCCTTTTGCTTGTCATCATCAAAGAGAAAGACTATTTCAGAATCCTTGTAAACGATGTTGTAATCAAAATTGTTCGCCGGATCCGTAATTATGCTTCCCGGTTCCACTTTTAAAACTTCTATGGCTTTGCTGTCATAATACAAACTCAGGTTAAAGGACTGTATTCCATGGGACGGTACGTTTTCAAATTTTAAAGGTATCTCCACTGTATCACCGGCTTTTGCCTTTACCCCTTCAACCAGCACATCCAGTATATAGTCCGCAGTTTCAGCTTCATGAATTGCCACAACCGGCGCAACATCCGGCTTATCGCCGTTCTGATTTTCCGACATTGCCACTTCCACACGTCTCAATCCTTCATTCCAGACCACATCCACTCCCAGCACGTCACCTATTGCTTTAAGCGGTAAATAGGTCCTTCCGTTGATGGCAACTATCGGATCCTGGGACTTAAACTCCTCACCTTTTACAAAAACCTTGAACGTTGCCCTCAACGCCGTCCACTGGTTTGCCTCAGCAGCATAAGCAATAAGACATGTACTTGCCAAAACGACTATCACCAAAATACACAGCCATTTTTTCATCATATGCACCCCGTTCATTTATTGTGTATTTTCAGATAATTATACCATGTTGTACAAATCAAGTCATTGTAACATGCCGCCTTAATTAAGCAGTAACATCCGATTCGTCAAAGAATTTCTTGATTTTGCCAAGGCTTGCGTTGAGTTTTTGATTCTGACTCAATATGGCATTCACATATACATTCTTTATATCGTCATATTTTGTTAATATCTTTACTAACCTGTCCACTTCCGCTTTTATAATATAAAAGTCAATTTCAACAAGATTTTTAAGAAGGGAATTGTATATCGGAGATTGAAGAACCCTGTCCGACATTTCATTTATTGAATTGACAGCCTTAATAAACCTTGAGCGGCTTTTTGACGGATGATAAACATCTCTCTTTAAATCCTCTGCTGTCTCAAGCTGCCTTTTGGAAAGCTGTTCCAGCCGTCTTATCTCCCTTTGAACGTATGCTCTGTATTCCTCGATTTTTGAAGCTACCGTATCCGCAAATTTTCCTTCCTCATGCAGCGACCTGATATGATCTTTAATGCCTGATTCTGATAAATTACAGCTCTTTAGTGCGGCCTCAAGAGTTTCATTTCTGGCATACGAAATATTCAGTCCTCCTTCGGTGGCATTTATTATTGTCGTTTTGTCCCGCACTTTTTCAAAATATCCTTCAAACCAGTTTCTCATTGCAAGAAATGGCCGGGTGGTATAAACTTCATTTCCGTAAATATCTTTTGCAAGAACATATCCCCTTCTTTTTGCTTCCCCGGCACCGTCTACAACCGTTCCCGGCACCTCACCTGCATACATGCTTCCGTATGTAAACGCCATGTCCTGACCGATAATTATAATCGGGTCGCAGCCCATCTTAAACAAGATGTCAAAGCAGGTATTGGCAACCGAGGGCCCGCTTAGGAAAAAATCCGACTTGATACCGGCATACTCAAAAAAGCCTGCCGTATACATGTCAATAGGATAATTCATAACAAATTTGGGGCCTTTGTAGCCATCCACAGAATATGTTGAAACCTGGTTTGAATAAATAAAATATATATCTTTGTTTTTTACGTTGGAATGTATTTCCCCTTCTTTAGCTCCCGCGTCAATTCCCACCATAAAATGCGGTGCCAGACCGAAATCCTCCATAATTCGTACTGCCGTTCCCGCTGCCATAATCACACACTTATCCTCAAGACCTTTTAAAAGGTGGATGTTTTTTTCAAGGGAAGGCCCGGCCGATACCAATATACCGGGAATGCCCTTGAATTTTCCGACCAGAACACCGGCATTGGAGGCTTCACAAATTTTGTTGAGATTTTTTATATTATTGTGCACCCACAGCTCTCCAAATTTCCTTCTGGTTGCAATATCGACAGTGAAATTGTTTGCAAGCTTTATGAAACTGTCCCGAAGCTTGTCCCACATTTCGGGAAACATTTCACCATACACCTCAAGAGGCTGTACCTGAATCCCGCCCTTTTCCGTATCCCAGAACAAGGAATTTATTCTCTCAAGTATAACATCCAAGTCTTCATCCACAATTATTTCAGCCTTTTTAATCACCGGCTCAAGATTTCTTATACAGGCAATCTGATAAAACAAGTTTATATTGGGTTCAATTACAATTACTTTTTTGTTAGGAAAACTTGTAAGAAGAACTTCAAGGTGAAATGCCAATCCCATTCCAAAGACAATGTCCGCCTTGTTGGAAGGGTCAATATATTTGTCAATCCAGGCATAAGCTTCATTAATCGGGTTTTCATGGTCACAAAGCAGAAAATCTTTGTCAGAGCATTTTACCAAAATATTTATTATGAGATCGTCCTGACGGGCCAAAAGTATTTTTTCCACTGAATTGTCCTTTGGAACATACTCTCCCTTTATGTATCTGTCAAGCTTCAGGTATGTTTCAGGCTGATACTCTTTTAAAAGGGACAGATTTTTAGCCAATACTTCATTCACGGTTAATCACTCTTTCCTCTTTTGTAAATTAACTCCTGCTTGCTTCCCAATGTTCCTACTTCTCGTTTAAAAGCTTGCGAAGCTCGTCCATAAAGGTATTTATATCCTTAAACTGCCTGTAAACCGACGCAAACCTAACATAAGCCACTTCATCCAAGTTTTTGAGCTTTGCCATTACCATTTCTCCGATATCTTTGGAAGTAACCTCCCTCTGCAGGGAATTATGAATTTGACTCTCAATGTCATCAACCAGTTTTTCCAGTTGTTCAATGGATACAGGCCTTTTTTCACATGCCCTCAAAATTCCGTTTAAAAGCTTCTCCCGGTCAAAAGCCTGTCTGCTCTTGTCTTTTTTTATGACCATAATGGGAAGACTTTCAACCTTTTCATAGGTGGTAAATCTTTTCAGGCATTTGGAACATTCTCTTCTTCTCCGTATTGCCGACCCCTCATCCGTTGGCCTTGAATCGATAACCCTATCCTCAATATAACCGCAATATGGGCACTTCATTTCATACCTCCTCCGACTGTTTTTTTGAAATACTTTTTATGCAAATCCATTTCCATCAAATACTATCTTTTGCTATGTAAAAATACATATCTTTTTATATAATACACTATAAAATGTTTTTAATAAATACCGTTATTGATTCAGCACTCATTCAAAATGTTTTCGTATAAATCTGTCATCCATTTCCACCAGAATAATATCTTCCCCTATCTTTTTTATTTTTTCCCAAGGTATAACACATTCATTGTCTCTGCCAATGAGCCCAAGGAGTCTTCCCCCGCTTGGAATTACAATCGCCTCAATTCTGCCGCTTTGGAGATTTATTTCCACATCGCTGACAAATCCAAGTCTCCTTCCGTCTTTTATATTAATTACTTCTTTTTCCCTAAAATCAGACGTCCTGTTCATAATACCACCACCGAATAAGGCTTTTTTAATCTCTACGTTTAATATATGATTTTACGAAAAATGATATGTTACAGTGGCTTTTGTCCCATTAATTAAGGAGTCAGAGAACATCAAAATGTTTTCCGCTCCCTGACTCCTTCAAAATTTATCGAAATATAGTTTCCAATCCCCATTGTATCCTTTAATTGATAAATTCTATCCTTTAATTGATAATCAGTGGAAACTATTTTCTATTACACAAATATACATCAAAACATCAAATATACTTTCTCATATGCATAAGCGCAGTTTTTTCAAGTCTTGAAACCTGGGCCTGCGATATTCCTATTTCTTCAGCAACTTCCATCTGGGTTCTGCCGTCAAAAAAGCGCAAATTCAGTATAAGCTTTTCCCGGTCATTGAGTTTTCTCATAGCTTCACTTAAAGCTATACCTTCAAGCCAGTTTTCATCATTATTTTTCTCGTCTTTTACCTGGTCCATCACATAAATTGCATCTCCACCGTCATGATACACGGATTCAAACAGAGAAATCGGATCCTGTATTGCATCCAAAGCAAACACAACTTCTTCCTTTGGAAGGCCCAGTTCTTTGGCTATTTCCTCTATGGTAGGCTCTTTTGAATTTTGATTTGTAAGTTTTTCTTTTGCCTGAAGCGCTTTATAGGCAATATCTCTCAAAGATCTGCTTACACGAATCGCATTGTTGTCCCTCAAATATCTTCGGATTTCTCCAATTATCATGGGAACAGCATATGTGGAAAACTTAACATTCTGAGTAACGTCAAAATTGTCAATTGCCTTTATAAGACCTATACATCCGACCTGAAAAAGGTCGTCAACATATTCCCCTCTATTGTTAAATCTCTGGATAACACTTAACACAAGCCTCAAATTTCCCTTTATAAATTCCTCTCTTGCCGAGGTATCTCCTTTATGCATTCTTTCGAAGAGCTCTTTCTTTTGTTCATTGGTAAGTACTGGCAACTTTGATGTGTTCACACCACATATTTCTACTTTATTGACTAGCATAGAAAAAACCTCCCGGCAATAATTTAAAGTCAGTATCATTATTGCCACGGAGGTCATTTTTATACTGCTAAAAAGACTACAAAATTTCATAAAAACACCTTGACAAACCGCGAAGTAATTGGGAATTCTAACATTCAATTTTTCTTGTATTTTTTTACAATCAAACCATTCTGCTTATCTCTTTTCTAAGCCTACTGATAATCTTCTTTTCCAGTCTGGAAATGTACGACTGGGAAATACCAAGCATATCGGCAACTTCCTTCTGCGTTTTTTCAACTCCGCCGTTTGTAAGACCAAATCGAAGCTCCATTATCTTCTTTTCCCTGACAGACAGCTTTTTCATTGCCATGGCAAGAAGCTCTTTGTCTATCTCGTCCTCAATACTCCTGTGGATAAGGTCATTTTCCGTTCCAAGAATATCTGAAAGAAGCAATTCATTCCCGTCCCAATCCACATTCAGCGGCTCATCTATTGAGATTTCCGTCTTCATTCTGTTGTTTCTCCTAAGGTACATAAGTATCTCATTTTCAATACACCTTGATGCATATGTGGCAAGTTTTATATTTTTATTGGGGTCAAATGTGTTAATTGCCTTGATAAGTCCAATGGTGCCAATGGAAACAAGGTCTTCAACCCCCACTCCGGTATTCTCAAATTTTCTTGCAATATAAACCACAAGTCTTAAATTCCTTTCAATCAAAATTGACTTTACCCCAAAATCCCTTTTCTCAAGCTTGCTTAAAAGATAATTTTCCTCATCGTTGGTAAGCGGCGGCGGAAGAGCCTCACTTCCCCCAATGTAGTAAACAGGATAATTGTTGTAAAGCTTCAGTTTGTTAAGTAAGTTAATATACCCAACCATTAAAGAAAGTTTCAGCTTCTTTAAAAAAAACATATTATATACCCCTTTCGTAAAAAATTTATATTCGTTGTTGAAAAGTTACAATTTAAATCAGTTCCGGGCTAAGTAGTGCACTGTAATTATTATTCTTTGACAGAGCTCTGTTATAAATGCCGATAATTACATCCGTTATTCCTTTTTTCTCCGCATTTTCCCCCACTTCAATATAGTCCGGTCTGAACCCAATCAGCATTCCGTTCTCTTTGCCCAATGAGGTAAAAGGTATAAGTCTGAATCTGGACATCCACTTGGAGTCGGACACTATTTTGGTCACACTGTCCAGGTCATTTTCCTTTGATTCATCAAAAATTCTCTGAATTTCCATGGGTAATATGTTTTTTATGGCATTAAACTCCACAACCACAACAGGGGAGTTGGTCAACGGGTCGCAAAGAGAGTTACCGGTATCAACCAAAGCAAACAATTCTATGGTTCCATTTCCAAAAGCAATCTTTAGAGGCATGAGAAGCTTTTCTTTTGAAATTCTTTGCTGTACTATGTCCCAGAAAATTCTTATAATTATGCCGACGGTTGCCACAGCAAAAAAGAGGGTCGTTCCTTTCGAATTCCATATGTACACTATGCCGTTCCTGACAAAACCGCCGGTTTGATTCAAATAAAGAAATGCAAATGCCGCTCCCGCAAATATAAAAGTCGAAACATAAAATACCGCCAGTGTTTTAATGAAAAGTGCCGGTTTGGCCGGAGAAAAAGCTATTGCAACAATCAGGAGGGACAAGGCAAATTTAGCCAACGTGGTGCAATATACTTTCAAATTGGGCATCAAAAGCAGTACAACCACATATGCCGCCCCTGCCAAAGCCCCCAGAAACAAACGCAAATGAGACGGCTTGTGTCTCATAAACTTGGCAGTAAGCAGTAAAATAAGATAATTCATAACGATGTTTTCCATTACCAGCACATCGATGTATACCTTCATTCCCTCGACCCCCGAATCCGGCAAAATCATAGAGAAAATTATTCTTACAGTACCTTACATAAAGCACTGTCCTAAATAACATATATGCAAAAGCATGTATTTTTATTATTGATTATACAGATAAATTTATATTTATTTTGTAAAACTGAAGCATAGAATAAAAAAATCTTATGACAAAAAAACACAGGAGTATATCCTTTTCGATATACTCCTGTGCTTTATTGTTGAAAAGTGTTTATTTAAATCTGTTTCTCCTGAGGAAAGTCGGTATTTCGAGTTCATCCGCCCCAAACTGGCTTGCAGAAGCTTTTTCGCCGGAAGTTGCCGAAGGCGCTTTATCAGCCACAGCAGACTTGTCAGATTTCCTGATTGAAGGAACTTTGTCAAACCCTGTAGCAATTACGGTAATTAAAATCTCATCCTTCAAATTTTCATCAATAACCGCACCGAAAATAATATTCGCATCAGGATCAGCCGATTTTTGCACCAGCTCTGCCGCAGTATTAACTTCAAATAATCCCAAATCAGCCCCGCCGGTAATATTAAGAAGAACCCCTCTCGCTCCTTCAATGGATGTCTCCAAAAGGGGACTCTGAATAGCCTGTCTTGCAGCTTCTTCAGCTCTGTTGTCGCCGGATGCCCGTCCAATACCCATATGGGCAAGCCCTGTATTTTGCATAATGGTTTTAACGTCTGCAAAGTCCAAATTCACCAAACCGGGTACAGCAATAAGATCAGATATACCCTGTACACCCTGTCTTAACACATCATCCGCTATCCTGAAGGCATCTACAATGGAAGTTTTCTTTTCAGCCACCTGGAGCAGTCTGTCATTCGGTATGGTAACCAGAGTATCAACAGTGTTTTTAAGGTTCTCTATACCTCTTTCGGCATGCTGCATTCTCTTTCTTCCCTCAAACATAAAAGGCTTTGTTACCACTCCGACAGTCAGAATTCCCATTTCCTTTGCAATTTCAGCAACTACGGGAGCAGCTCCGGTTCCTGTTCCTCCGCCCATGCCTGCAGTTACAAAAACCATGTCCGCACCTTTTATTGCCTGAGCAATTTCATCTCTGCTCTCATTGGCCGCTTTTTCCCCGATTTCAGGATTCGCTCCGGCTCCAAGACCTTTTGTCAACTTATCTCCAATCTGAATTTTCGTATTTGCCTTTGATAAATACAAAGCCTGTTTATCAGTATTTATTGCAATAAATTCCACTCCACGCAATCCTGCATCTATCATTCTATTAACAGCATTATTTCCTCCGCCGCCAACACCTACAACTCTTATCTGGGCAAATTGTTCCATATCAATATCAAACTCCAGCAACTTAAGTCCCCCTTCTTTTTCATTCGTAATAACCAAACCTTCATTAAAATTTCTATGCCAATTTACAAAGATATCATTCTAAATTCATTAATTGGGTAACATTTATTCCCTCAATATTTAATAATATATTAATATTGGAGATTGCGCAAGATTGTATTTTAAGTATCCCATCCAATATTTATAAACTTAAGATATACATTCAGGATTTAATTTCATATATTAATCGGTAAAAATCGAAAAAATTTTATATAAGATTTAAAACTAGTTAAAAATAATTATATTCCAAATCAATTAAAATGTATATTTGAAAATTATAACCAGCATGTCAAAATAATCCGTGAAAAAAACTGGCTATTTTTTTCAGAAAACCATATTCCTTTTTTTGCTTCTGTTTGCCGGGCTTGTTGTTTTTAGTACCGCCGCCTTTTGCCTCAGACTTGATTCTGTTTGCAACATACTTTACCGTGGCCATTGCCGTCACATGTTCGGCATTTTTTATTTCCAGGGCTTTGTAAGACACAATCCTGACAGGCAAGCCAAAGATTTCCTTTGCAGACTGAACAGAACCGTCAATATATGAAATGCCGCCCCCGGCCAGTACAATTCCCCCATTGAAACCATTTAAGATTCCCTCTTGCTCAAGCCTTTCTTTGCACAGCGAAAATATTTCCTGAACTCTTGCCTCGATTATTTCAACAACTTCGGAAACCTTTATCGTTCTTTTGGTGTTCTCGCTAAACTCATTTATTGTTATGTCATGGTCGTTGTCAATAAGTGAAGTAAGAGCCAAACCATAATCCCGTTTTAGTTTTTCAGCATCATTCAATGATACTTTAAGTCCAATGGATATATCGTTTGTTATATGGTCTCCTCCGACAGGTATGGAATCATACAGGGCGAGACACTTGTTTTTGAACACGGATATGTTTGTAACTCCTCCGCCGACGTCAATAAGAATTGCGCCTATATCTTTTTCCTCCGGACTTAAAACCAAATCACCCACCGCCAATGCTTCCGCAATAAAGCCATTTACTTTGATATTGGCGTTGTCGAGGCTTTTTATAATATTGTTGAAGGTAGTGATTTTTCCAACTACAACATCCGCTTCAAGTTCAAGCTTCACTCCCGCCATTCCGACAGGGTCAACTATTTCATCACAACCGTCCACAATATACTGTCTTGGAATAACATCAATAATCTGAACATTATCAGGAAGCTTTACATCCTCAACCTTTTTCAGCGTTCTCTCAACATCTTCGGATGTAATTTGACGGTCCGGCCTTAAAATATCAACCGCAGCTTTGTTAAAAAAAACATCAACATGTGACCCCATGACGTTTACATAAACATTCTCAATGTCAATATTAAGCAAAGCCCTTATCTTTTGAGCACAACTTTTTAAGGCATTGGAAACACTGTCTATATCAACAATTACACCTTTTTTCACACCGCTGCACGGTTCAGTCGCCCTGCCCAATATTTCAACATTGCCGTTCTCATCAAGTTTCGCTACAATGGCACATACTTTTGTAGTACCTATATCAATACAACTGATTATATCATCCACTTATGTAAACCTCCTGTATGCCAAAGTACGAATACTTATCAATCGCCATACATTATCAGCAGTTTTTATTCTTGTTGACCTTGACATAGTAAAAATTTTACTTTTGAAAATCAAAAGTCTTGCCTGAACACCATTATGCCATTAACATTTATGTAAAAGATTTTAAGCTTCTTTAGTTTCCATCATATTATCTTTAATATTATCCTTTTTGGTTAACTTATTCAATAGAAATCTTCGAATAACAGCAAAATTTAAAAACAGTCTGTTTCCAAAAGCAAATATCGCAGCGAAATAAATTTGTATTCCAAGCTTGTCCCCTATATAAGTAAGTGCGGCAGCCAAAAGAGCATTTCCGAAAAAGCCTGACAGAAAAATTCCCATATCAAACTTCTTCTGGATGGTGGAAACAATACCTCCAAAAACAGAATCCAGTGCCGCAAGAATAGCTACTGCCACATAGCTTGAATACTGCTCAGGAATACTGTATGGAATAAATATTCCAATCAAAATTCCAATAATCAAACCAAATAAAGGAATCATTCCGCTCCTCCCTCTCTAATCTGGTATAAAACTCGGATATTCACCCGATGCAAAATCCAGCAAACCCTTGTCTTCCTTTGTTAACTGGAAGTAAAATATCTCTCTTAAGAAATTGATTCTATATTCACTTATATCTTTATAGTTTCCAAGATTAACCAATATCCTGGAGTCAAGGTAGAGTTTAATATTGTCAAGATCAGATACATCAATATAGTTTATTATACCTTTTATACCGTATTCTTTGCCCCTTTCCCCGGAATTGGAATCAGCGGACTCAATAACCTTCATTACCCTGCGAAAAGCTTCCAAACATTTTGGGTTATGCGTCGGTAAAGCCTGTCCCAAAGTATAACCTTCGCAATCTACTCCTTTTATCACAGGCAGTTTTTCGTCCTCAGCATTGCTGCTTAGAGCAAGCACAAAACACTCATTGTCAATCACAAGATTCGCACCCATATAGGGCACCAAAGCAACAGGATCCCTTTCAGTTACTTCAATACGAACCACACCCGTAAAGTCTATTTTCACTATCGCACTTTTTAAATACGGACATCTGTTAAGCAAAAGGTTTTCCGCATCAATTGATCTGAAAGTAAGTATTCCTTTCAGATTCACACTGTTGGATTTAAACCAGTTATTGCCTATTACCAAACCTGAAGCTTCAATCACTTCATTGCTATTATAATGCTTATTGCCATAAACTTCAATCCTATTTACAGAAAATAATGGAGACAAACCAACGCATACTAAAATAGCCGCAAAAATCCCACTTATCAATATAAATTTAAAAAATGAAAGTATTTTTTTTCTTTTTTTTCTTTTGTGTTTTCTTTGCGGCTGATACTCTGCAACGGTTGTTATCTCATGTATCTTCAACGGACTTACCCCTTTATTCTTCTCTTTTAATTATAGCTCCGACCATGGAAAGCTTTCCTTCAATATTTTCATAACCTCTGTCGATATGTTTTATTCCGCTTATTATGCTGGTACCTTCAGCTGCCAGCGCCGCAAGAACCAAAGCAGCTCCTCCTCTTAAGTCCCTGGCTGTAACAGTTGCCCCGGTAAGCCTTTTTACTCCTTTTATTACCGCCAGCCTTCCTTCAAGCTTTATGTCGGCTCCCATTCTCAATAGTTCCTCAACATGTTTGTACCGGTTCTCAAATATGGTCTCAACTATAATGCTGGTTCCTCTGGCAACCGAAAGCAGAGAAACAAACTGCGACTGCATATCGGTGGGAAAACCCGGATATGGCAGAGTCCTGATTATGTCAATAGCCTTCGGCCTGCTGGGACCTGAAATATGTATATTGTTCCGTTTTATGTTGATCCTGCATCCGCTTTCCCGAAGATATGACACCACGGACGTTATATGCTCCGGCATAACATTCTTTAGATTCAATTCTCCTCCGGTAATCCCTGCCGCCACCAAATATGTACCTGCAACTATCCTGTCGGGTATAACAGTGTGCTCAACATTATTAAGTTTCCTGTTCGTACCTCGTATCGTTATGGTACTGGTTCCCGCTCCTGACACATCCGCACCCATTCCTACAAGAAAATTCTGAAGGTCTACGATTTCAGGCTCCTTGGCTGCATGCCGTATAACAGTCTCGCCCTCGGCAAAAACCGCAGCCAGCATTATATTCTCTGTGGCTCCCACACTGGGAAAATCCAGTTGAATCTCGCATCCTTTAATTTTATCAACTTCACAGTATAAAAATCCGTGATGTGCATCGTGCACCTTGACCCCCATCCGTTTCAGAGCCTTGATATGAAGGTCAATCGGCCGCGGACCTATTTCACACCCACCCGGGTGGCTAATCTTATTGTACCATAAATGAAGATTATAATTCAGCTTTTAATGCATTAAACAATCTTTATTCACTATTTTATCATTTTAAAAAATATGTATCAAATGTTTTTTAATGGGGGAGATTTTAGTGGGTATATCAACTAATTATTTCGGGAAATACTTCCCTAAGAAAAATATTTGTTCATAAGTAAAACTCTTTATGTTATAATTTTAAAGAAATTAAGCGAAAAGAAATTAAGCGAAAAATACAAAAGAAAAAGCAGGGATACAGATGAATATAAGACTTATTTTCACAATAATTGTTACAAAACTCCTTATTCTTGCATTAAGAATTTTAAAAAGGGGAGGAACTTCTCTTCCGGGAAAAGTCGCGTATAAAATTTACCCGGACATAATTAAGGTAATTTCAAAAGATTTTAAAATAATAATGGTTACGGGAACAAACGGCAAGACCACCACTACCCGTATAATCGGAAAAGTACTTGAGGAAAACAATATAGAGTACATTACCAACAAATCCGGTGCCAATCTGGTAAGCGGTATTATTACCACTTTTATTGAATCTGTAAATATTTTCGGAAAAAGCAAAACTTCCACAGCATTGCTGGAAGTTGACGAGGCTGCCTTCAATGTGGTAACCGACTACGTTCAGCCGGATGTTTTGGTGGTAACAAACTTTTTCAGGGACCAGTTGGACCGATATGGTGAGCTCTACACCACTGTAAGCAATGTCAGATCAGGCATCGAAAAGTCACCGAATGTCAAGCTGGTTTTAAATGCAGACGACTCTCTTTGTGCATCATTAGGTCACAATATGGACAGAGAGGCCATATACTACGGTTTTTCTGAGGAAGCGTACAACAACAGCAGCACAGTTGTAAACAGTGATGCAAGCATTTGCCTTTACTGCAAAAGCAAATATGAGTACTCCTACAATGTATATGGCCATCTTGGGGGATTTTCCTGTCCAAACTGCGGATATATGCGACCTGATTCCAAGGTAACATGCGTAAAAATTAACGAGCTTAACACTTCGTATTCCGATATCATATTTTCATTAAGTCCAATAAAGGGCAATGACGAGCCGGTTTCATACAACGCCAGAATTAATCTTCCCGGACTTTATAACATATATAACGCACTGGCTGCGGCGTCCCTGGGACATCTTTCAGGCTTTTCGCCGGAAAGCCTTGTAAAAGCCATGGAAAGTTTCGAATGCGGTTTTGGACGAATGGAAACCATCGAAACCGACGGTAAAACCATAAAGGTTATTCTGGTTAAAAACCCAACCGGCTTTAATCAGGTTTTAAGTTATCTTCTTACGGAAAAGCAAAATACTCAAATAGCCTTTGTTATAAATGACCGCCTTGCAGACGGCACCGATATTTCGTGGCTGTGGGATGTTGATTTTGAGCAGCTTCAGCAAATGCAGGACAAAGTATCCAGCTTTTATGCTTCAGGAATCCGTGCGGAGGATATGGCTGTAAGGCTTAAATATGCAGGAATAAACATCGATAAGATTCAGATTGAAAAAGACTATGAAGAGCTTCTCAATAAAGCTTTAGCCACTACTTCAGAAGGGCAGAATCTTTATATACTGCCCACCTATACCGCAATGCTTGAAGTAAGAAGCCTTCTGGAGAAAAAATTCGGTTTAAAGGAGTTTTGGAAATAATATGTATGAGCTGAATATTTGTCATTTATACCCTGACCTTTTGAATTTGTATGGTGACAGAGGAAATATAATGGCTTTGAAAATGCGCTGCGTATGGCGCGGAATAAACGTAAACGTTTCAAACATATCCATCGGGGACAAGTTTGACGCCGAAGCCTACGACATTATATTTTTGGGCGGCGGTCAGGATTATGAACAGGAAATAATCCAAGATGACCTCCTAAACCAAAAAGGAGAGGAAATCAGGAACGCCGTAAAAAATGACAAAGTGTTTCTGGCAATTTGCGGCGGATATCAGCTTTTAGGCAGTTATTATAAAACGTGGGACGGTAAGGAAATTCACTTTCTGAACGCTCTGGACTTATGGACCATAGGCGGCAAGGAAAGAATGATCGGAAACTTTGTGTTTGAATGCGATTTTTTAAAGAATGACCATTATGATGGAAAAATCGTAGGCTTTGAAAATCATTCCGGAAGAACCTATTTAGGTCCTGGAGTAAAGCCTCTCGGCAAGATTATAAAAGGCTATGGAAACAACGGAGAAGACGGTTTTGAAGGAGCCATTTACAAAAATGTTTACTGCTCTTATTCCCACGGAAGTCTGCTTCCCAAAAACCCGGCCTTGGCCGACCATCTTATTTCTGTCGCCTTAAAACAGAAATACAAGGATTTTGTGTCGTTATCTGGTATTGACGATGAATTTGAAAACCTGGCCCATGATACAACGATTAAAAGAATAATGGGGTGACCTTGGCAGAGTAACAAGGTCACCTTTTTATCTTTTCTTTTATCAACTGCGTGGCTTAAATAGATTTTATATAATATATATTCATATTGGGTTTTATTTTTTATGTATCCATTCACTTGCCCAATTTTCAATTGAAACAGTTTGCATATTTTTAACTTTACTGATGGTAATAGTATACATTTTACAACAAGCAATCTCCAAGACTCTCAGTTGTGTAGTAAAATTTAGTTTTACTTAATTGCTTTCATTATTGTCTTCATTTAATCTCTTGCAAAACCTCTCAAACCTATAATCAAAAAGGAAAGGAGCTTTGTATTTATTGTCTTTATATACTATTACCTTTCCATATATCATAAGTCGGTCAATTACTTTTTCATTTTCATCATACATAAACACAAATATATCGGGGCTATCATTAGGCAATTTTAGGTCAGAACCATCAGAATAACTAAACGAATTTAAATATTTAATTATTTTGTTTATTTTGCCTCTATCTTTCGTATATACACTCGCTTCCGGTATACCAATAGAAATAAGATAAACTTCATCCGGATTAAATGTTATCTTTATTGTATTTACTTTATTATATATGAAAAATACAATTGTACAGACAAAAAGTATTGCACAAAGTCCAAATAAATAGTATTTTCCTCATCTCTTTTCTCTCCCTCCTAATATTCCTAATATTATATACTGTTAAAAAATATTCTAAACTTATCATTTCAAGTAGCTTAAATCAATCAGGTTAGATAAATTGTCGACACCAGAATATTTTTCACCGAAATGAGGGTGCGGACATTTTTCTGGGCTTTCTCTTATCGTATGAAGCAAATATCTTTTTAGCAAAGTATAGTCGCTGCTATTTATATTATTGTCACCATTTAAATCACCATATTTAAAAGGAGCCTCACTATTCTGCAGCAATTTAATATTTGTATCTGCAGTATTAGCCACTTCAGCCGAACTTGAAACAAAAAAGACACGCAAAATTACAATAAAGAGCATGAAAAACAAAGGGAAATAATTAATAATTTTAATCTTTCTCATTTGTACATATCCCTTAAAAAGATAATACTTACCAAAATTTCTTTGAAATTTTAGCATAAAAATATCCTATTGCAAATACATTTTTTGTCGAATTTTGTAATTATATAAAAAATATCTTCAACTAGTAATTTTACCGGGGATTTTATATGCATCGTTATATATCAATCAGTGGAATATTTTTGAAATTTGACCCCAATATTTTTTTATTGGACAGGTACTTTGCAGCTTTACAATAACATTTTGTATCTGTTCACAAAATAAAAAATCCCTGACAGAATTGAACTATCAGGGATATGTCATTTAGTATCCGGATGCGGTAAAAAACATGAAATTTCAATGGTGATTTAAGCTACTTCCAAACCTCGTACCTTGTAATGTTATCAATTGTTCCAGAACACCTGTCAAAATGGCCTTTTTCCTTGCCGTTAAAAATACCTTCAACAAAAACATACTTTCCGTTCGTTTTTTTAAGATTTTCATATGTTGTTCCAAGCAATTTCTCATCCAATGTCAAGCAAACAGCATTTTTCGTTATCGCATTTTTGTAATCATCTCTTGAAAGATATAGGCCACTGTTTTCAAATTCAACTTTTGCCACTCCTGTAACCCTTACTAATTTCCCGTCATACTGTTCCGGCGTGGCAATCAAATTTATCAACGAAACTTCTATTGCATCCTGCGATACCTTTCCATATGCTGATACCGCTCCACTTCCCCATTTATCTGAGTTCATAACCACTGCTAAAAAAGCAACAAGAATAATAGAAGTAGTACCAATAATCCATTTGAATTTCTTTATTCCATTCATAAGAACCATTCTCTCCTTTCAAGAGAACCAATATTAAGTTTTCCTATGCATTATACCCAAGCTCCAAAGCCTTTTCATAGCACTCCTGCGCTTCTTCTTCCTCGTCCAGTATTCTTAAAGCCTCGGATTTTGAATAATATGCTTCGGCAGAACGCGGATTCAATTCTATGGCTTTGTTAAAATTCTTCAGTGCTTCTTCAATATTTTCAAGGCACATCTGCGCCTTGCCGATTCCAACGTAGGCGGCTTCATACTCCGGATACAAATTTATAGCCTTGTTATAGCTTTCTATCGCATTTTCAAACTCATTTATCATAAGATAGGCATTTCCCAGATTATAATAATATTCCGCCTGACTGTCATTTAGTTCAATTGCAGTCAGAAAAGAGCTGACTGCTTCATCAAACATTCCAAAATACCCCAGAATCTTACCCTTGTTATTGTGTACCTCCGCATCATCAGGAGATATTTCCAAAGCTTTGTCACTATACCTTATGGCACTTTCCATGTCGCCCAGCGTCATATACAGCTGGGATTTTCCTATATATGGATAAATATAATCCGGTTTTAGACTCTCAGCCCTGTCGTAGAAAATCATACTGTTTGTATAATTACCCACCAGGAAATAAAGATGACCTATGGCCGAATAACACTCAGCAAATTCATGCCACAAATTTATGGCATAGTTGTAATTTTCCAAAGCGCCTTCAAAGTCTCCCAAATATTTAAGGGCATTTCCCTTGCTGTAATAAGCATAAGCACTTTTGGAATTTAACTCAATTACCTTGTCAAAATAGCTTAAGGACTCTTTAAACCGTCCTGTATAATAAAGTATGTATCCCTTCCCGTAGTAAGCATCTAACAGCTCGGGTTCAAACTCGATGGCCTTGTCGCATTCCTCGATGGCCTCGTCAAGTCTTCCCAAAGTAAACAGGATATTGGCCCTTTTTTCATGGGCATAGCCGTCGTCCGGAAATTTCTCAAGATAAATATCGATTTCCTGAAGCGCTTTTTCGTGATTTCCCATTCTTTTGAAAACTTCAGCCCGGTCATAATAAAACATAGGAAACTCCGGATCAATTTCCTTTATTTTATCCAACAGTTCCAGGACATCCTCATATTTGTCCATCTGCAGCAATATGTGCGCTTTTGAATAATAACCTTCAATATATTTGTCATCAAGACTTATTGCCTTTTCACAGCATTCCAGGGCTTTCTCATATTCCTGCATTACATATAACGACTTCGCACGGCCAATATAAGGATTGGGGTGGTTGGGAACTTTCTCAATATATTTGTCAAAAAACTCTATAGCCTCCTCAGGTTTCCCCATATTCCTCAGTATTTCTGCTTTGTAGTAGTACAAAGCATGATGGTCCAAAGATAAAGCCATGGCATCTTCAATACATTTAAGAGCCTCTTCGAATTTATCCTGTCTGAAAAACACACCGCTCTTTTTTACCAAAGCACCGATATCTTCAGCATCCCTGTCAAGCAGAACGTTACAGGCCTCCATGGCTTTTTCGTATTCTTCAAGAGCAATCAAAATATCAGCTTTTTCAAGATAGGGTTCTCTGTATCCGGGATATTTTGTTATATATCCATCCACATATTCCAAAGCTTCTTCATACCTTCCCAGATTTTTCAGCGCAACACCCTTGAAATATCCTGCAATATCACAAAACTCTTCATCATCGAGCAGTTTTTCGAGAATTTCTATTGCCTCATCATATTTGCCAAGTTCACATAAAATAAGGCTCTTCCTGTAACATGCACTTCCAAACTGTGGCCTCAACACAAGGGCTTGGTCGCAATCTTCCTTTGCCTCCTCATACCTTTGCATAAATTGCAGTACTTCAGCCCTCTCCACATAAGCTTCAGGTACTTTAGGCACAGCATTTATATAACAATCAAAAGCTTCAAGTGCCAATTGGTACTCATCTAAATGCTTGTATGTAACTCCCATTAAAAAATAGGCTATATAATAGTCATTTCTCACCCCGAGTGCTTTTTCGTACATAAGAATTGCCTCTTGAGGCATTCCCAAACGATTATAAGCTTCCCCCTTTTTCACAAGAACATCCGCTCTGTCTTTATCAACTGCAAGAGCTTTGTCATAGCACTCAATAGCTTCGTTAAATTTACCCATGATATGAAACGCTTCACCCTTGCACTTTAACAATGTGCATATTTTCTCATTTCTGTCTCTGATATCGGAAGCTTCTACAATATTCAAAATATTATCCAACACTTTCAAAGCGTCAGCGTACTTTTCCATCTTGCAAAGCAATTCCGCTTTTTCGATGTAGGCATCAACACAATACCGGTCTATCTGTATTGCCTTGTCATAATGATATAAAGCCTCTTCATTTCTGCTTAAATTCATCAACAAATTTGCCTTGTTGTAATGGACAAGTACAAAATCAGGATAAACTTCGAGTGCTTTATCATAATAAATCAAAGCTTCATCGGCATTTCCCAACACCTCAAGAGAAACTGCAATTCCGTTTAATGAGTGCAAATATTCACCGTCTATCTCCAGCGCTTTTCGATAATATATTATTGATTCCTTTATAAGATCCATGTCATCCGTATCTCTGCCCAGATAATACAAAGAAGAAGCTTTTTTATCATATATCTCCGCATTTGCAGGATTAACCTCAAGAGCCTTGTCAAAGTAATCTATAGCTTCTTTGAAACGGCCTTTCTTTTCCATTATCTTACCTTTGTAAAGGAATATACTTTCCAAATCATCATTATATTTAAGGTCTAATGCTTCAAGAGTGTCAAATATCTCCAGAGCCTTGTCATATTCCTCCATATCATAAAGAAGAATTGCCAGTGGAATCAAATAGAAAACCCTCTTCCTTATTTCAACCGCCTTTATATAATTCTCCAGAGCTTCACGATATCTCTTCATTTTTTTGAAGCATTCAGCCTTTATAAAATACAACTCCGAAGCATCCTGAGGATTAAGAGCCAATGCCCTGTTGCAATACCTTATACACTCTTCATATTTTCCCAATATTATCAATGTATAACCTAAGTTTACATAAGCTTCAAAATATTTGGCATATGTTTTTATTGCCTTTTTGTAATAGTTCACAGATTCGGCATACTTATTGTTCAGAAACAATTCGTCTCCTTTTTTGGACAACTTTTCAGCCTTGCTTTTTCTGTCTCCGAACAGTGTATATATATTGAAAATTCCCAAAATAACAACCTACCTTTGCTCTTTAATGATGTATTCTTTTCTATGCAATATACAACATATAAATAAATAATATCATTTTAATACAATATTTTAAACCTCATTAATATATTATTTTAAACCTCAAAAAATAATTTCTCTATAAAAAATCCAACCTACCGGTTATGTACTTTAAATTTTTTCAAATATTCTCAGACTTTTGTTTTTATATTTTTGCCGCTTCAGGTCAAATAGATGAGGGGATTTAGGCGCAAAACCGGCTCCCTCATCCCCTAAACGGTCTAAACAATGTTGCTTCACTGCTTTACGGCAATTAGTAATAAATCTCCCATGGATTGCTGCGATCCACCCTCGGATCGGTATCCCATGTAAACTCATCATCGGACATATGATTGTTCCTAAGATACCATGCCCCCAAAGCAGCAGTTTCATCCGCATATCTTACAATCCAAGATTCGTCCGCACCGTCAATCCAACCTGTATTGTATCCCATCAAGCCGTGACGCGCTATGTCCCTGCCGCTGTATTTTTCCTTCGCAAGTCTTGCAAAGTGCAAAAAATGTCTGATTCCCATATGTACGGATATACCCACATCATAGAAGTTGTATTCCGTAAAATCATATTGGTGCATCTCCGGAACATTATGCTCGGGCATGTAGTTGGGATTCGCATTTGCATAAGCCGTCTCGGCTGTCTGCAAAGGGCCAAAAGCGTGTGAAGCCCCGCTTCCGGTCTCAGTTGCAGCTCTAAAAGTGGACTCTCTGGTAGCCATTCCAAAGAAAAACGCATAAGCAACTTCTTTATTCTTAAACCCACACACGTCCCTTATAACATCCCAGTGTTCATCCACCTGCTTTTTTATAATGGCTTTAACTTCACTCACTTTTAGACTTGAAGCCCTTGCTATAAGTTCATGCTTCGAAGTTCCCGGAGGAAAATATCCGTCATTCAAAATGCCGGATTGTGTATTTGCAGGAGCGGCAGGTGCCTTTGTCGGCGTCGGTGTCGGTGTAAATGTCGGTATGGGCGTAAATGTAGGTGCCGAATTGTAAGAGTTCTTCGGAAATTCCCTAATCATATGAAGTAAATATCTTTTCAAATAATTACAGTCAATATCGTTGATAACATTATCTCCGTTTACATCTCCGACCCACATATCATCGTCAGCAGGAAAATCTGCAATAATACGGAGAATATATCTCTTCATAAGTACATAATCACTGATATTTACAACACCGTCCGCATTTACATCTCCAATAACTGCCTTATTCCAGGCATAAACATCAAAACATCCCACTTCAAAATACAAAAACTGGGAAATTGCAATTGACAGCAGTACAAACACAATCAAAATTTTCCTTTTCACAGTATACCCCCTTGTATCCGTAAAAAATAAAGCATTTGACGAAATTGCGGATAAAAATAAAAAAGCAATCAAATATATAGGGGACAGTATAAATCTGTTTGTTGTTCCAACTTTTATTTTATTATATTGTATCACAGACTTCAAATCATGTTCAAGACTCGTAAAAAAAGGAGTCAAAATAATTCCGACTCCTTTAATCTATATTCAGTGACACTCTTTTGCATATTCAAGAATCCTGTTCAAAGTAGCTTCATAGCATCTTTCCACCGCGTCAAAATCCATATTGGGTATGTAATAGTTTTCCATACTGTCATGAAATGCTTTTGCTTTTGCAATGGTTTTTATAGCTGTGTCAAGTAACATTTCAAAATTCTTTTTGTTATTTTCCAAAGTTTCCTGATATTTTCCCAATTCCGTCATATCCAAATATTCATCAAGGTTATACTCAGCGGTGTTTTCCACATTGGCACTGTGATAATCATTTGACGTAGTTATTGAAACATTCAAACCAGGTATTATAAGATGTTCCAACTTATACGGATTTAGTGCGCAATAAAAAGATTCAACATCATAACCTCTTTCCACAGCCGCTTCCTTTATCTTTTGAATCACTCTTTCAGTCCCTGTTCCCGGCATACCTTTGAGAACATACACCTTATCTGTATTAATCAGCGTATCAAGATAGTTTACAAGTCCGTTCGGAGTGATTGCACTTGCAAAAAGTTTTCTATCCCTGCCCTGCCGGTCCGCAATGTCCTTGTCGCCCATAATTTCGTCTTTAAGCCTATCGGAGAGTTTGTTTACTTTTGCGTTGTCCATGCACCGGCTCACTATTTCCATATTGTCCTCATATATAAAATAGGCAGCTTTTATATATCTGTATGCCCTTCTGAACGTTCTTCCCACCTCTTTATTGTCCCTTAATATGCCTTCCTTGTTCTTTCTTAGCTCTTTTTCGTTCCAGAAGTCACCGAGATGTATTATCTCATCTACCGCTCCGGGATTTTTAGGATCCACAACATGGGGAGCCGTTCCGTCGAGAAGAGCTATTTTCAGTGACGGTATTACCACACCGTCAAGGCTGTTGTTATCACTTGAACAGTGCATAAATTCCACGTCATATCCTCTTTCCACCATCTCTTTTCCTATTTTCTTCATGAATGTTGACTTTCCGACACCGGGACCGCCTTTAATACATATAATTCTATTGGCTTCCTCCTGGCCTAATATATAATCATAATAGCTGAAAAAGCCCTGTGAAGTGTTACCTCCCGGAAACATGTGCCTTATTCTGCCTTTTGTCATGCAAAGTCCCTCCATTTAAATTGATTCTTAAAATAGTTTGCGTAACCCACTAATAAGATATGCAAAATATGCCTGTTTGTGTTTGAGATATATTTGAGACATAAGATAATAAAAAAGAAGACCGCCCAAAAAAGGGCAGCCTTCGTCTTTCATTTTGGTATTCAGCTTTTATTTTATCGGAATAACCTCGATTGAACGGAGCAAATATCTCTTTAAGACTGAATAATCGGTTGAATTTACTTTATCGTCTCCATTAAGGTCAGCTGCTTTTACCGGAACATTTAATTTCTCAATTTGTTTAACCACATACCTCTTCATCAAAGCCAAGTCTGATGAATTAACCCTGCCGTCCCCGTTTAAATCTCCATATGTGAATTCCGGTTCCTGTGGAGGTGTGGGAGTCGGCGACGGAGTAGGTGATTGAGGTGTTGTTCCGTCCGGCTCAATTCCTCCCACAAGAACACCGGCATCATAAACACATATTCTGTTGTTTCTCGCAGGAGTTCCTGTATAATTACTCTCTTCTATCTTCAATTCCTGATAACTCCAGTCGTCGGTCGGATCCCAACTGTTGCCCCATGTGTATGTACCCAACGCAAACTGGTATTTTTTATTGGAATTAGCGATTGCAAATCCTTCCCACGATATTTCCACATAGTAAATATTATCTTTATAATGGTGAGGACCTGTAAGTTTGGCCGCATAATCCGTCTCTGCCGCTGTCTGGTCATAAAGCTGTCTTATCTCCATCTTGTCAGGGTCAACCGATGACATCCCCGTGGCATCGAAGAAGTACCTGACGGAAATATTCTTTGACGGTTTCCTTGAATCCGAACGTACATACAAAGTGACTTCAGTTGCTTTTGGTCCATCGCTTTGTACTATGTCCACACCAAATGCTTCTACCCAATAGGAACCTCCGTTGTCAGGGTCCGATATCTCGACCTTCGGCGGGAAATTAGGTGTAATCTCCATTGAAGGATCCCCAAAGTATCTGTAAAGGCCGGCACATGCACCAACAAAAGCAGCATTGTAGTCTATTGTAACTTCATTGTAAACCCAGTCTGATGTCATATCTATATGCTGGTCATTCTCATCCGGTCCGCCGACCAGCGCACCATACAATACATATTTGTGAGGATCAGGGTCTTCACATTTTGACAAACCTGATGCCGCCCTATGGTGCGGGAATTTTACGGAAATATCGCTGTATCCTACAATGTAGCAACGATTAAGAGGATTGTTTCCCATAAGGTACTCCATTTGCGACCTTGCCCATTGACTGTATGCTGAAGGCGCATCACCATGGTGTTTGTCATACACAAGAGCTACAAACTGTGTAGCTGTGTTGTATCTTGCCGAACCCCATTTGTTAAGGAATGCATATCCACCGGGAGTAATTGTAACAGTCTTACCGTACATCCAGTTCTCTACCAGTTTTGCAACCTCGGCCCAAAAATCTATCGGTTCATAAGGACTCTTATTTGCAGCCTGTCTGTACCTGTTTTCAAACTCCTCGCTGTCTTTGTCGTAAAGATCGTCTATTTGAGCCAAAATGCATGCCGTACCTGCCCAAACGTCATTCCAGCAGTGAGTCCAGCAGGAAGGTGCATAATAATCATAATACTTAAACAGTTCATTCAAATAATTGTCATCCTGGGTTGCAAGGTAAAGCCATGCCGCAGCCCAGCAGTAGTCATCCTGCCATTTTGAAGAAGTATAATATCCTTTAGGACCGTCTGCATTAACTTCTTTGTCATTTTTTTGTGCAAAGTCAAACAATGCTTTTGCATAGTCAAGGCTTTTTTCGGCATATTCAGGGTCTGTATCTTTGAAGTTGAAATAGTTTACTGCAAGAGAAGCAGCAGCTGCGGACACGCAATCCGTTGAAGGCAAATGTTTAGTGGCAAACCATCCTCTACGGAACATATCATCAATTTCAGGTGGATTCCAGTAAGCATGGTCAATGTCACCGTCACCCACTTGATAACAAAACGCAACTACATTGCCGTCTTTATCTCTGAAAGTACATCTCATGAAATAATCATTAAAATAACGCAAAATCGTCTCGATATGCTGATCCTGTCCTGTCTGCTTATACTGTTCCCTGAATTCATAATATCCCCATCCCAGTGTGGAACCGGAATATGCTTCAGGCATACCGAATTTCACATGGTCACCGGCATCATGAAAACCGCCGGAAACATCAACTTTACCGTCTCCGTCAGGATCAAGTACACTTATGTTCTCTCTGATAAATGCATCGGACATATTGGTGTTTACAGAATCGAGCGGAAGTTCCGCATCATAAACATGGCAGTCGCCTCTCCAGTTGTACTGTCCGTTCTCGTCAACCCCGGTACCGCACATATTTGCATCGTAAAAGTATATGGAATACTGCAACGCCTTTGCATAGTTGTATTCCACATTAGCGGCACTAATATTGACAGTACCGACAGGGAAAACCATCAAAGCAAGAATTACAAAACTAACTATTAATGCTTTTGTTCTTTTTGAAAAGATTTTTTTCTCTCTCATCCTTTCCCATCCCCTCCAAAATACTGATAATAAACAATAATTTCAGGCAAACAGCCTGTTGCGGTACACTTAAATTAAATAACTAAAATATACACCTCCTATTTGCTTTGTAATATTTATAAGCATAAATTTATAAGCAAAATTATTGCACAGGCCAGATTATTAAATCAAATTTTCAGGAAACGGCAAAGCATATTTATATTATATATTTTCGTAATGCTTCAACGAAATAGGACTTATTGTACGGAAAAGATTTGGTGCGAAAAGAAAAACGAAATGTTTTTGCATCAATTGTTGCAGGTGTATGCATAACTATTAACCCAAAGCACACTTTTCTATATTCTTCTACAATTTATATTACTATATTTTAATTCTCTTTACAATTGAATTGTTTTATTTTACATATATAAAAGTATTATGCTCACTCTCTGAAACAAATACATTTTGTTGAAAATTATGGGATTATAGTGTAAAATTAATAGCAAAATTATAAACTTTTTCATCGAAAGGAGATAAAAAATACTGTAACTCCTGTTTTTTTGCAGAAGATGGCAATTTATCGGAAAATGTCGTTTATAACATGTACGATGCCCGCAACAACAACAATTTTGATCAGTTTATCAGTAGTTTCTATACTGCAGACATGTTGTCTCAGGAAGATATTGAAGCTCTTAAACTGGGCTTTTACAGCGAAAGAATTGAATACACAATTGAACCTTTAGAACGTGTTTACGGAAAGCTAATCGCAGAATTTACATATAAAGAGATATCAAAAATAAGGTTCAACAACAACAGATTTGCCCTCTCTGTATATGAAGTTACTGCAGTTCTTTTAAAAACAAACTCCGGATGGAAAATACTTACACTCGATTACTCTCAAAGCTCTCCGCTTACATTTCCTCAGGATGTCGTAACTGCTTTTTATGATGCCCGAAACACCAGGGACTTTGATACATATATCAATTGCTTCTATTTTGCGGACCTATTGAGTGAATCAGACCTTGAGTCATTAAAGTATCCATACTTTACAGATACTCCTTATACAATCAAATCAGAAATCGAACCAATCAGCTTGTCTGTAACAGATTCAAACAACGTAACATTTAAATATTATGAAATTGAAACAATTACAGCCGAAAAATCAAAACTGCTCCGAAAAAATGAAGTAACAGTAAACCTAAAAAAGAAAAATGATGAATGGAAAATCGTATCCTTTGATTTCGGTACCAGCGAAATTACAATTTTAGAACGATATTAATATTTCTTTTTCCAAACTAAAAGGGCAGCTAAAAAGCCGCCCTTTTAGTTTGGTTATTAAAAATACTCAATTAAGCTTTTCACTTTTAATTATTCTTTTAATTTATTAATTATATCTTGTAACTAGACCTTAGGTAAAATCACATTTTTAAAAAATTCCTCCGCCGCCTCCGGCAAAACGCCAAAAATCTCATTATTGACCTCTACCGCAACTCCGTTCTTCTGGCACTGCTTCATGCAAAAAGTTGCTTTTATATCAATTTTGTCATGCAAAGCTTTTTCCTCAATAAGATGCTGAAATTCATTGATAACATTATAAGAACCTTTCAAATGGCACGAGCTTCCGACGCAAATTTTTATCTCCAACATACTACTTTGCCTCCTTTTTTGAAGCATAATCAACATGAAGAAGTTCATGAACCCTGCCCTTTAAAATGCCTTTATAAAGTGTCATCATAAGAGGATTTTCTTCAGAAGATTTGATATTGCAGAGTTTATCCGCACTGTACAACCCCTTGCCCCTCTTTTCTCTTTCCTCACTTTGAACAAAGGGCTGTCCTCCTCCGTTTATACAACCTCCCGGACATGCCATAACCTCGACAAGATCATAATGCTCACCGGCTTTAATCCTTTCAATCAAATCACCGGCATTTTTAAGCCCGCTGACCACTGCAACTTTAAGCTTTCTGTCACCGTACATCACCGAAGCTTCTTTTACTCCGTTCATACCCCGAACACCGGTATAGGCAAGTGATCTGAAAGATGTCGGAGATTTGTCCGAAACCACTCTTCTTAAAACCGCTTCAGTGACACCCCCGGAAACCCCAAATATCACACCGGCTCCTGTATACGTTCCAAAGGGCATGTCAATTGCTTCAGGCTCCAGTTCAGAGAATACTATCCCCGATTCTTTGATCATTCGAACAAGCTCCTGGGTTGTCAGAACATAATCAACATTTGGAACTCCATTGACTTTAAACTCTTTGCGGGCCGCTTCAAATTTCTTTGCCGTGCAGGGCATAACTGCAACATGCACCAACCGTTTGCTGGAAGTTGAATATTCCTCTTTTATTATGGAGGCAAACATCTGCATCGGTGAACGGCATGTGGAAACATGGGGCAAAAGCTCGGGATAGAACTTTTCGCAGTAGTTTACCCATGCAGGACAGCATGACGTAAAAAGAGGCATGTCATTTTTTCCTTCTCTAATACGCCTTAGCAGTTCTGCCGATTCTTCCAGAACCGTCAAATCCGCCCCGGTTGACGTGTCAAATATATCATCAAATCCCATGCGCCGCAGTGCCGCCACAATTTTTCCTATGGCATTTTCTCCGTCATTTAAGCCAAGTTCTTTTCCTAAAGCAACACGGACAGCAGGAGCTATCTGCACCGATACCCGGGTATTTTTATCATAGATTTCCTTCCATACTTTCTGTGTATCATCTTTTACAACAATTGCTCCTGTCGGACATGCCAGGGCACATTGTCCGCAGCCCACACAATTTGATTCAAAGATAGGTTTGTCAAATACCGTACTGATTGTCATTTTAGAGCCTCTGTAGGCAAAATCAATAGCACCCACATTCTGTACTTCATTGCATACACGAACACAGTCTCCGCAGAGTATGCATTTGCTCCGGTCCCTTGTTATGCAAAGGGAAGAATCGTCCACATCCGGATTTGAAGCAGTGTTTGGGAATCGAATATGACTTATATTGTACCTCATCGCAAGATCCTGCAGTTTGCATTTTCCGTTGTTATTGCAGGTTGTACAATCCCGACAGTGATTGGCAAGCAAAAGCTCCAAAATCATTTTCCGGTATTTTTGAAGTCTTTCAGTGTTTGTTTTTATACTCATGCCCGCTCTGGGCGGGGTGGAACATGCAGCATCCAATCCGCCCCATTCATTTTCAACCATGCACATACGGCAGGCACCGTAAACCGACAATTCGGAATGGTAACAAAATGTCGGAAGCTTGATGCCCGCTTTTCGAATAAGCTCAAGAAGGTTTTTTTCACCGTTTATCTCAACAGGAATTCCGTCTATCAACATATACTCTCTGTTATCCATCTCTTCAGCCCTCCAATATTGCGTGGAATGCACAAGTTTCAATACATGCACCGCACTTGATACATTTGCTTTGATCTATAACAAAAGGCTCTTTAACTTTTCCTGTTATTGCGCCCACAGGACAACTTCTTGCACACTTTGAGCAGCCTTTGCACAAAGAAGCATCAATAGTAATGGTTTTAAGCTTCTGACAATTTCCTGTGGGACATCTCTTGTCATAAATATGTGCTTCATATTCTTCTCTAAAATTCTTAATCGTACTTACAACAGGAAATGCTGCAGCTTTGCCAAGTCCGCAAAGTGCCGTTGCTGAAATGGTGTCCGCCAATTCCAAAAGAAGTTCTATGTCACCGTCCTGGCCGTTTCCTTCTACAATCCTTTCCAAAATCTCCAGCATTCTCTTTGTACCTTCGCGGCAGGGAACACATTTTCCGCAGGACTCATTCTGGGTAAAATTCATAAAAAAGCGCGCAACTTCTACCATACAAGTATTGCTGTCCATTACAACCAATCCTCCGGAACCAATCATGGCACCAGCTTTTTTCAGTGAGTCAAAATCCAGTGGAAGGTCCAAATCTTTTTCCGACAGGCACCCTCCCGACGGGCCTCCGATTTGCACGGCTTTAAAATCCGCGCCATTCCTCATTCCTCCGCCGATGTCAAATATAACTTCCCTCAAGGTTGTTCCCATGGGAATCTCAATAAGACCGGTATTTTCTATGTTGCCCGTCAGCGCAAAAGCTTTTGTTCCCGGACTTTTTTCAGTCCCGATGGATTTATACCAGTCAGCTCCGTTTTTGATAATAAGGGGAACGTTGGCAAAGGTTTCAACATTGTTTAAAACCGTAGGCATATCAAACAAGCCCTGCTCCACGGTTCTTGGCGGCTTTACCCTGGGCATGCCACGTTTTCCTTCAATCGATGCCGTAAGCGCGCTTCCCTCACCGCAAACAAACGCACCTGCGCCCCGATTTATATGAATATTGAAGCTAAAATTGCTTCCCAGTATGTTTTCACCAAGCAAGCCAAACTCTTTTGCCTGCTCGATGGCCCTTTTAAGTCTGGACACAGCAAGTGGATATTCTGCACGCACATAAATATAGCCCTCGGACGCCCCGCAGGCAATGCCTGCAATTATCATCCCCTCAATCATTCTGTGGGGGTCACCCTCCATAATGCTCCTGTCCATAAACGCTCCCGGATCGCCTTCATCTCCGTTGCACACAACATACTTTTGTTTTGCATTCTGCCTTTTTACCTGTGCCCATTTACGTCCTGCCGGAAAACCTCCTCCTCCGCGTCCGCGAAGATTTGCTTCAGTTATTTCATTTATAATTTCATCGCCGGTCATGTCAAACAACGCTTTCTCCAGCGCATAATATCCCCCGGTTGCAAGGTATTCGGTTATGGATGTGGAGTCAATTTGACCACAGTGTTCCAGTACAAGACGGGTTTGCTTCTTGTAAAAGGGAATTTCATCCTGTTTTTTGTATACAACTCCGTTTTGTTTATAGGCAAGCCTTTCTATATGTTCCCCCGCCACTATCGTTCTGTCCACAATCTCTTCACAGTCTTCAAGCTTTACTTTGGTGTACAGATAACCTTCAGGCTCAATTCTTACAAGGGGTCCCATTTCACAAAAACCATGGCACCCGCTTTTTTTCATGCCTATGGTATTGTCGTGTGGTTCTTCTTTCAATTCAACCTGGCAATCCATCCCTCTCTTTGAAACCAACTCCGAAAGCCGCTCGAAAATCTCCATGGAACCGCCGGATACGCAGCCGGTGCCTGCACAAACAAGAACTCTTCTCTTTTCCGCCTTAAGGTATCTTGAGTACATCTCCCGGGCCTTTCGCAACTCTTCTCTGTTTTTAAGCATCGGCATCTCCCTCCCTCAACTGTTTTATAAGCTCTGAGGCTTTGTCGGGGGTCATTTCGGCATACACCTTGTCATTTACCGTTATTACGGGAGCAAGGCCGCATGCCCCAAGACAAGATACCGTTTCAACCGTAAACATCAAATCATCAGTTGTCGGCTTGGTACCGGAAAGGCCCAATTCTTTTCTGAGCCGTTCGATAATCGGAATTGATTTTCTTACATGGCACGCCGTTCCGTCGCAGACTTTTATTATATACTTTCCTTTCGGCTCCAAAGAAAAGTTTTCATAAAAGGTTGCAACACTGAATATCCTTGCTTCACTTACTTTAAGTTTTTTTGAAAGATAGGGAAACACTTCTTTCGGAATATAATGATATTCTTCCTGAATGCTTTGAAGTATTGCAATAATTGCAGTTTCAGAAGTTCCGTGTTCCGACAAAATATTGTCAATCATGCTGTAATCAAAAGCTTCACTCATTGTAACACTCATTGTCACTCACCTCAAAAATAGCTAAGATTTATTGTTTTGCCCATTTGCTTAAGTATCTTTGAAAGCTCTTCCACCAACTGCATTTTAATATTAAATCCTATGGGAAGATTGGGATTCTGGTGGGCAGGATTAATAGCCTTTCCAACATAGAAATTGATGTCCGTTGCTTCCTCGAAAAGCATTCTTGCTATTATCGAAGCACCGTCATTTTTGCTGTGCCACTCGTTATAAAGAATGTTTTTCCCAATATAATCCTTTGCATATTCCAGAACCCGGCTTATTGTCAACACGCCCTCCGTCACAAGATCAACTCCTTCAATCCTGGCAATGGGCGGAATTCTCGGGTCAATATAATCAATGGTCGTTTCAAGCTCCTTGCCCAAAAACTTCGCTGCAAGCGTTGATGTGGTACCGCCACATACAATATGTCTTCCCTGTTTTGCAAAAAACAGAGACATCATATTATGGACATCTTCAGGATTCTGCGGCGGACCAAACATCAGATTGACTACTTGTCTTTTTCTAATCTTAATTGCTGCAATGGTTGTATCATCTCCGGGCATGTTTGCATACAGGTTGTTGCAAGTATCAATCAAAAGAGATGTAAGAGCATTGGCAGAAAGGCTTTTGTCATAATGAGACTCAATAAACTCAATAATATTCTCCCTTTGCCAGCCGTAATTTAAAGTCTGGCCGACTCCCGCATAAATTGCCCCGTCACTCATCGCAACAAACACATCATCACAATTCAGCCTTATTTTTGATTCAACGATTTTTTTGCCGGATATTATTTTTGTCTGTGTGGGATAATCATATTTTTTACCGTTCCGCAAAAGTATTACCAGAGGATTGTCATACTGAATTATTTCTGCGTAGGTGTTGTTGGTAATTTTTATTATGGTAAATGTTGAATAGGCAATTCCTCTGACCTTGCAAACCGGAAGAGTTGACATAATCGTATTGACACATTCTTCAATACCCATATGCGCTGCAATCATCGTTGAAATAATCTTTGAGGTAAGGGTGGATAAAATATTGGCCTTGACACCACTTCCCAAACCGTCGGCCAGAACCAGAATTGTAGTGTCATCATCTTTTACAACCTGTATCATGTCGCCACACAGCTGCTCCCCAAATTTGTTAAGGCTTTTATATCCTAAATCAACGCATAAATCATTCATCCTCCATAGTCTCCTTCAGCTTGGTCAAAGCAATTTTAGTCTCAGCGGCCGTTTCTCCCAAAAGCAGTGCTATTTCCTGCACTACGCGCATCTGCTTTTCCACAACTTTATCCGCTATTTCAATTGCCGCCTCGCTTTGCTTGTTTTTCAGCGCCTTGATTTTCTCCTCCTCAGTCACATCCCTCATAATTATGATAATGACGTGATATTCCTTATCATAAATTATGGTTTCGTCGACATATTTTTTATATTCCGCAAAATACTTCCTTTTATAGTAACAGTTTTTGCCCTCTCTCAACGCAAGAATATAATCTATAGGATCAAGTATTCTGCTAACAGGACTTCCCAAAAGATCTGTAGACGGGCTTAAGTTCAGAATTCTTTTTGCGGAATTGTTTATCTGCTGAATCTCAAGGTCTTCATTTAATACTATAACACCGTTGGGTGTATTTTTAATAATTGCATCTGAAAAGCTTTCCGCTTTTTCTTTCAGGTATGGAAGACACATTGTAAGGTCTGCTTTTCCATTTAATACTGCTACCGCTTTGTCGCGGCAGGTGTCATAACCACAGCTTCCGCAGTTTAGCTCATGCTCTATGGAGGTCTTGCCCATTTTCTTTAAAATCTCCTCGATGGCAGTACCCCCGGGCATTATCTTGTGCACACCTTCAAACCGGAATTCTTTTTTTAGTTTTTCAGGTTCGGGCATCGGGACAGAAAAATCTTTTGCTCCGGTGTTTTTATTTACGGCTAATATAGCTCCGACAATATTATTGCTTTTGCGCCTTGCAGGCGGACCGTTTATACAACTGCCTCTGCATGCCGACATCTCAATAAAACAGTTGTCAATCTCTCCTCTTTCTATATTCTCCAAAGCATTTATGCAGTTTTCCATACCGTCCACTACCATGTAATGATATCCTAAATCTTTATCCATACTACTGATAATGCCTCCGGAAACAGGAAAACTTCTGGTCCTTCCCTCTTTAGAGCTGCCCCTATTGCTTTCAATTGTAATATTTTCTGATTTTAGCCATTCATCCAGTTCATCGAAAGTAAGCACAAGTTCCACGTAACCTTTATATTTTTCTGCTTCGTCTTTTTTGGAAATGCACGGTCCGATAAATACAACCTTTGCACCTTTATGTTCTTTTTTCAGCATTTGCGCATGGGCAAGCATCGGCGAGACTACATCTGCCAGATACTGAATTGCGCCGGTATAATGCCTTTGGATCAAGGTGTTTACCGTATGGCAGCACGAAGATATAATAATTTTGCTTTTTTTCTCTTCTATCATTTTTTCATATTGTTTCTTGACAATGTAAGCACCTTTCGCCGTTTCATCCGCACCTTTAAACCCAAGCTTTATTAACGCCTGTTCCATATCATGTATGCTTTTGTTATGAAACCATGCGACAAAGGACGGAGCTATACTGGCATAAACATCATATTTTAAAACCAGTTGTTTTGCTTTTTCCACATCGGATCGTATCTGCTTTGCGTTTTGCGGGCAAACGACATAGCATTCGCCGCACAAAACGCATTCATCCCTTACTATATGAGCCTGACCGTCAGTGAATTTCAATGACTTAACCGGACAATGTCTTATACACTTATAGCAGTTCTTGCAATTTGATTTTTTAGTTTGCAAACATTCGGTCATTAGACTCGCGCTCCTTATCCACAAGCAGCACCGCTTATTTGTTTTTTAATTTTCAGTCCTCAAGTTTTTTAAGAATCTCTGTTTCAAAAAAGCTTTTCACGTTTTCCGGGGTGACAGAAAACAGTTTATCATCAACTGTCACGCTGACACCGTTTACACAGTTTTTCATGCAAAATGCCCCACCAAGTTCAACTTTCTCTTTCAGGTTATAGTCGGCAACCAGGCTTTGCAGCTGTTCCACTATCTGCTTTGCTCCTTTTAAGTGGCAAGAGCTCCCTATGCAAATAGACACTTTCATCCCAAATACCTCCTATTCGTAATCTACAACATCAATCCAGCGCATTAATAACTCCCTTTCAGCTTCTCTTCCTTTTACAAGCTGGGATGCCGCTACAATTGAAATCCACTTCTGAACATATTGCTTTGCAGTGTCGCTCTTTTTACAGAAAAGGTTTAAATACTTGGCTGCCTTGTCAATATCGCCGGAAAGCCAGAACAACAGGTATGTTCTCGCGGCATCGGCGCTGGCGTTTCCCTGGGTGACGTGCGACCAGTCAAGTATATAAGGAGTGCCGTCTTTGGTTATAATAATATTGCTGGGATTGAAATCACCATGACACACCTTGTTATGGTCGGGCATACTTTGAAGTCTTGTATGAAGCTCATAGCGCGTCGTGGCATCAAGACCGCTCTCTGAGATTTTTCTGTGCATTTTGTCTTTCAGCTTGTTTAATAAAGGAGCCCTTTTGCTTAACACTTCGAGCTGAATATCAACAAAGAGGTTCATATATTCATCATATTTTAAGGGATTTTCTTTCATAAGCTGCTCTAAGGTCTTTCCTTCAATAAACTCCGTCACAATTGCCCATTTGCCATCAATTTTTGTAACTTCAAGAAGCTTCGGAATGTTAAGCCCGGTTTCTTCCACCCTGGCCTGGTTTAAAGCTTCATTCAATACGTTGGCCTTTGAATAGTTGCTGGAAAAGACCTTTATTGCCTTGTCTCCATCTCTGTAAACGGTTTTGTCCGTTCTCACCGCTATAACCTTTTCAAGCTTCATTTCTTCGCACCTCCGTAATAAGCGTTCAGATACATTTGCCTGATTTCATTCATAAGCGGGTATCTTGGATTTGTACCTGTGCACTGGTCGTCAAAAGCCTGTTCCACCATTTCGTCCAGTCTGTCCAAAAATTCCTTTTCATCTATGTCATAATCTTTGATGGTCTTCCTGATGCCCACCTTTTCTTTAAGCTCATCAATAGCTTTAATCAAGTTTTCAACTTTTTCTTCGTTATTCTTGCCCTTAAGTCCGATATAATCGGCAATTTCTGCATACCTTTCCAGCGTGCGCGGATGGTCATACTGCGGGAAAGTACCCATCTTGGTCGGAGCCTCGGATGAGTTGAATCTGATTACTTCGTTTATCATAAGTGCATTGGCAACACCGTGGGGCAGGTGATAAAAAGCACCCAGTTTGTGCGCCATTGAATGGCATACACCCAAAAAGGCATTGGCAAAAGCCATTCCGGCTATTGTTGCTGCATTAGCCATTTTCTCTCTTGCAACCGGATCATTTGCACCGTTTTCATAGGCTCTCGGGAGATATTCAAATATCATCTTAATTGCACGAAGGGCAAGGCTATCCGTATAGTCGGTTGCAAGCATTGAAACATAGGCTTCCAGAGCATGGGTCAATGCATCTATACCGGAAGCTGCGGTAAGTCCCTTTGGAGCATTCATCATCATATCGGCATCTACAATTGCCATGTCCGGCAACAATTCATAGTCGGCCAGAGGGTATTTAATTCCTGTTTTTTCATCAGTAATAACCGCAAAAGGTGTCACTTCTGAACCTGTACCCGCGGAAGTCGGAATTGCGATAAAGTATGCCTTCTGTCCCATCTTCGGGAAGGTGTAAACTCTCTTTCTTATATCCATAAATCTCATTGCCATGTCCATAAAGTCAACTTCCGGATGTTCATACATCACCCACATGATTTTGGCCGCGTCCATGGCAGAGCCGCCGCCGACCGCAATAATGGTGTCAGGCTGGAAAGCCAGCATTTCTGCCGCACCGGCTTTGGCAGATGCAAGGGATGGGTCTGGAGACACATCAAAGAAGGTCTTGTGCACAATTCCCATTTCATCCAGCTTATCCGTAATCGGCTTGGTGTAGCCGTTATTGTACAGGAAGTTATCCGTTACAATAAATGCTTTCTTTTTACCCATTACATTTTTAAGCTCATCCAATGCAACAGGCAGACAACCTCTTTTTATATAAATCTTTTCAGGTGTTCTGAACCAGAGCATGTTCTCTCTCCTCTCGGCAACTGTTTTAATGTTTAACAAATGCTTGACTCCCACATTGTCGGAAACTGAATTTCCTCCCCAGGAACCGCAGCCGAGGGTGAGAGACGGAGCAAGCTTGAAGTTGTAAAGGTCACCGATACCTCCCTGGGATGACGGCGTATTAACCAATATACGGCAGGTTTTCATCCTTTCAGAGAATTTCTGAAGTTTCTCTTTCTGTGTTACCGTATCTATATAAAGTGACGAAGTATGGCCAAATCCACCGTCAGCTACCAACCTTTCTGCTTTATCAAGGGCATCGTCAAAATCCTTTGCCCTGTACATTGCCAGTACCGGGCACAACTTTTCGTGGGCAAATTCTTCGGAAATATCCACGCTGGTAACTTCGCCTATCAGAATTTTTGTAGTCTCGGGTACCTCAAAACCTGCAAGGTTTGCAATTGTGTGAGCTTTCTGACCTACTATCTTGGCATTTAACGCACCGTTTATTATAATTGTTTTTCTTACCTTTTCAGTTTCATCTTCATTTAAGAAATAGCATCCTCTTTTTTCAAATTCTTTTTTTACCTCTTTATATACCCCGTCCAGAACAATGACCGATTGCTCTGAAGCACAAATCATACCGTTGTCGAAAGTTTTTGAATGTATTATTGAGTTCACTGCCAAGACAATGTCGGCCGAATCATCAATAATTGCAGGAGTATTGCCCGCTCCGACACCAATAGCCGGTTTGCCCGAAGAGTAAGCTGCTTTAACCAGTCCGGGACCGCCTGTTGCGAGAATCACATCTGCTTCTCTCATTACCAGGTTGGTAAGTTCAAGGCTCGGCACATCAATCCAGCCAATGATGCCTTCCGGAGCACCGGCTTTAACGGCCGCCTCCAAAACAATTTTCGCCGCTTCTATCGTTGAGTTTTTTGCCCTGGGGTGTGGGCTTATAATAATTGCATTTCTCGTCTTTAATGCAATAAGAGTCTTAAAGATTGCTGTCGATGTCGGATTCGTAGTAGGTATAACCGCCGCAATAACCCCCAAAGGCTCTGCTATTTTTTTAATACCGAAAGCAGGGTCCTCTTCAATAACACCGCAGGTTTTAGTGTTTTTGTACGCATTATAGATATACTCAGAAGCATAGTGGTTTTTGATAACCTTGTCTTCAACCACTCCCATGCCTGTTTCCTCCACAGCCATTTTGGCAAGAGGAATTCTCATTTTATTGGCCGCCATTGCCGCCTCAAAGAAAATTTTGTCAACCTGCTCCTGTGTATAGGTTGCATAAACACTTTGAGCTTCTCTTAAACGTTTCAAAGCCTTTTCAAGCTTTTCAACATTATCAATAACTTCGTATTTATTCGCTATTTTCGTCATTTTCCTCATCTCCTTTTCCGATTCCATTATTCTTTATTGCTTCTGCCAAGTGTGCGGAAAGTACAGCCAGTGATGCCGCCATGTTTTCTTGCTGGACTAAAATGTTATCCGGTACTTTAAGGTGAACAGGTGCAAAATTCCATATTGCATATATTCCGCTGTCTACAAGCATGTCGCATACTTTTTGGGCTGAATCTGCAGGGACGGTTATTATACCGATACGAATTTTCATCCGCCGGCACAGTTCCTTCATTTTGTCCAAAGGGAAAATTTTTCTCCCGCAAATTTCAGTGCCGATTTTACTTTCATCAATATCAAACGCTGCAACAATATTTAATCCATATTCTTTAAAGCCCTCATAGGATAAAAGAGCTCCTCCAAGCCTTCCCGCGCCCACAATTATCGCATCGTTCAAAGAGTCATACCCAAGAAAACTCTCTATATCCCTTATCAACTCTTCAGCAACATATCCAAGCTTTGGACGGCCTTTTTTGCTTACACAGGCCAGATCCTTTCGAACTTGCACATCATTCAGTCCCAGCGCCGAAGCAATCATTGTAGCCGATACATATTCACCGTCCTGCTTTGGCAGCGATTTTAAGTAACTTAAATATGAAGGTAATCTTAAAAGAGTCTGTTTTGAGATAGCTTTCGGATTATTCATATATATTGGTTCCTTTCTTTTTTAATAATTACTTATTAAACTATTTTAGCCAATCCACCCCTTTTAACTCAAGTACTATAAGATTATTGATATCGATATTTATTTATCGGTATTTTTTTATCGATATTTTGTTATCGATATCATTTTACCGTTTAATACAATCAAAGTCAATACACTTTTTATACATTTTCATATCAATTTGAATGAAAGTTTTATATAGTTTTCACAAAAATAAATTTTCTGAGAAAATAAAAAAAGCGGAAGCTAAAATTTTAGCTCCTGCTTCTTATTAAAACCGGTTTAAGTCTCAGACTAATCAATATTTAATAAGTATCGGCTGAATCTGCTTATGATTTAAAGCTTCGAGGATTGTCGGCATTATCTGTGTTGTGTCTGCAACCAAAGAATTCGGCTTGGTACCCGGTCCGTCCTGGCCAAAAGGTACAAGATATATATTTTTCATATTTAAAAGCAATCCAATGTTTTTTGCATTTGCGCCTAGCCCGTCATTTGTAGAAATAGACAAAACCACCGGCTTTTGATTCCTAAGATGAGCCTTGCACGCCATAGTTACCGTTGTGTCGGTTATTCCATTTGCAATTTTTGCCAGGGTATTGCCGGTACACGGCGCTACAACCATTATATCAAGAAGAGATTTCGGACCTATTGGCTCTGCATCAACAATGCTGTCTATAACTTTGTTTCCCGTAATCCCTTCAAGTTTGAGCCTTAAATCCTCCGCTCTTCCAAACCTTGTATCAAATTTGCTTACCGAACCCGACAGTATGGGGAAAACCTTTGCACCGTTGCTTACAAGCTTTTCAATCTCGGGTATTACTTTGTCTATGGTGCAGAAGGAACCGGTAAGTCCAAACCCAATTTTAATCCCTTCCAGCAACATTTTCTTATACCCCCAACTCATCAATAATATTGCTAATAGTGTCTTTTATGAATTTTGCTGCTGTCACCGGTGCTACTTTTCCCGGAAGAGAAAGAGCCCATATTGTTTTTAATCCCATCTCTTTTGCTTTTTCAAAGTCAATTCCGCCAGGCTTGGAAGCAAGATCTATCAAAAGGCAATCCTTGTTTACCTTCCTGAGCAAATTTTCATCCAGTACAATGCTGGGAATAGTATTAAAAATAACATTTGCCCTGTCTATGTAACTTTCAAGCTCAGTTATGAAAACCGGTTTGTATCCATAACTTTCAATCCAAGCCAGGTCGGAATATTTTCTGGCCTCGACATACACGTTGCTTCCAATTCCATGGAGCATTTTTGCAAGTATCTTTCCAATTCTTCCGAACCCTAAAATTAATGCATTGCTTCCATGAAGAGTTATAGGCATTTCCTCCATTGCAATTTGAATTGCCCCTTCTGCAGTCGGAATGGCATTTAAAACCGCCATTTCTTCTCTTTCAAGCAAATCAACTGAATATACGTTGTAGACATCTGCAAGCTGGGCAATCTTATCGGTTATTCTTCCGGCAATAAACAACTGGCTTTTATTCATCTTTTTGAATATGTCTTTAATAAAAATTTTTTGAGAATGAAAAGGTGTATTAATTGTTTCATTATCTGTTGAACATGGAGTAGGACCTACTATTACATCCGCCTCCCCAATAGCGTGGTCAAGATCTTCGCTTTCTTCAATACCTATCTCGAAGTTAGCATTCTTAAACCCATATATGTTAACTTTATTCCCTTCCGCTACAATCAACTCAGCCAGCTTGACACTCCTAAGATCACCGCCGATAATTGTAAATTTTTTATTCTTCACTATATTACCTCCTTCTGTCCACTTACAAGTAAGATTAAATCCAATATTATTTTTCTTCTGGTATTATAAACCAACTTATGGTGACTTAGTATATCTTATGTACATTTAAAAATATAAGTGCTTGTATAATTATAAGTAAGCTTTACAAATCAAGGCATAAAAAAACCCCGACACCACTAATTGGAATCGAGGATTTTTGCCCTTTAAGCATTAATTATTTTTCTAATATCTATTTCCTTTTTTATGTTACCCACTATCGCAAAACTGATTTTATCCAAACAAAAAATTTGTTTTATAACCCGTTCAACACTTTCTTGATTTACCGCATCAATCTTCTTTAATATCTCATCCGGAGTATATATTCTGTCCATAAGTACTTCCGATTTTCCCATACTGTTCATTCTGCTGCTGGTACTCTCAAGTCCGAGTATATAGCTTCCCTTAAGCTGTTCTTTGGATTTTTCAAGTTCATCCTTAGAAAGTCCTTCTTTTAAAAGTATCTTTATTTCTTTTATTATAAGCTCCACAACCTTTTCCAAATGCTCTGCATTCATTCCTGCATATATCGTAAACAAACCGGCATTTTTATAAGATGACGGGTATGAGTATATGGAATACACCAATCCTTTTTCTTCCCTGATTTTCTGAAACATTCTGGAGCTCATTCCGCCGCCCAATACATTGTTTACGGCAAGCAGAGGATACAACTCATCACTTCCGTGCGCAACTCCTTCAAATCCCATACATATGTGTATTTGTTCCGTATCTTTCACCTTGATTTTGGAATTCACCTTAAACTTTGCATCTTCAATAGTTTTACTGTCTTTTCCGCTGGCATTCCATCCGCCGAATTTTTCTTTTATAACATCAATTATTCTGTCCTCTTCAAAATTCCCGGCCACAGCTATAACCGTATTCTGCGGCAAATATCTCTCATTAATGTAAGCTTTGATTTTATCTTTGTTGATATTCAAAAGGGTTTCCCGTGTTCCCAAAATGGGAAGTCCAAGTGAATTATCCTCCCATACGGTTTCAGACAGGATATCATGCACCAGCTCCTCCGGAGAATCCTCATACATGCCTATTTCTTCCAAAATAACTTTCTTTTCAACTTCTATATCTTTTTCTTCAAACCTTGAATTAAAAAACATATCCGAAAGAACGTCCAAGGCAATATCAGCATGGGAATCCAAAGTCTTTGTATAATAACAGGTACATTCCTTTCCTGTAAACGCATTAAGTTGACCCCCAATGCTGTCAATGCTGTCGGCAATCTCCCGGGCACTTCTGTTGTCAGTCCCTTTAAAAAGCATATGTTCAATAAAGTGAGATATTCCGTTGTTTGATTGGCTTTCATTCCTTGAACCGGTTCCAACCCAGATACCGATAGAAACAGATCTGAGATAGGGAATTTTTTCGCAAACAACTCTGACACCGTTTTCTAATTTTATACGTTTATACATACAGCCTCCATATTTTATATATGAAATCATCTTTTGTACATGAAATTAAGTAAGGCGCAAACAGAATCAAATTCACGCCTTACTTTCATAAATGGGATATCTTTAAAAAGCTCTGTAAAGGATAAACCATCCTATTTATCCCATTCATCTTCCATTGCATCCTTTCTTGAAAGATTTACACGTCCCTGCTTGTCAATTTCTATAACCTTAACAAGTATCTGATCTCCGACTCTTACTATGTCTTCAACCCTTTCGACTCTCTTCTTGTCCAGCTTGCTTATATGCACAAGCCCTTCTTTTCCCGGAAGAAACTCTACAAAAGCTCCAAAGGATGTAACTCTGATAACTCTGCCCAAAAATACCTGGCCTGGCTCAATATCTTTTGCTATTGCCTCTATCATACTGCGAGCTCTTTTTCCGGCTTGAATATCCGAACTGAATATATAAACTCTACCGTCGTCGTTTATATCAATCTTTACTCCGGTTTCGTCAATTATCTTGTTTATCATTTTACCTCCGGGGCCTATTACTTCCCTGATTTTATCCGGATTTATGGTAGTTGAAATAATCTTAGGCGCATATTTTGACATTTGTTTTCTCGGTTCCGGAATAGCCTTCAGCAACACATTGTCAATAATATACAAACGACCTTTTCTTGTAAGTTCAAATGCCTGTTTTATAATTTCCTCCGTAAGTCCGTCTATCTTTATATCAACCTGAATGGCTGTTATTCCATCCTTCGTTCCGGCAACTTTAAAGTCCATATCTCCAAAGAAATCCTCTATGCCTTGGATATCCATAAAAGTAACAAACCTGTCGGGATTATTTTCGTCAACAACCAAACCGGCAGAAATTCCCGCAACAGGCTTTTTGATAGGCACACCTGCATCCATAAGTGCCAGAGTGCTTCCGCAAACGCTTCCCTGAGATGTGGAACCATTTGACATAAGAACTTCAGATACCACCCTTATTGTATAAGGGAATTCTTCTTCACTTGGAATCACAGGCTCCAATGCTCTTTCCGCTAGAGCTCCGTGACCGATTTCTCTTCTTCCCGGACCTCTTGAACTCTTAGCTTCGCCAACGCTGAATCCAGGGAAATTATAGTGATGCATATATCTTTTGGTTTCTTCAGTGTCAATACCGTCCAGTATCTGAACATCCCCCATGGCGCCCAAGGTAACACTTGAAAGCACCTGAGTCTGTCCCCTTGTGAAAAGACCTGAACCATGAACTCTCGGAAGCAGCCCGACTTCAGCCGACAAAGGCCTTATTTCGTCAAGTCTTCTGCCGTCAACTCTTCTGCCCTCTTCCAAAATATATTCCCTTACAACTTTCTTCTCCAGTTTGTATATTGCTTCTTTAATGGCTGGTTCCATTTCAGGGAACACTTCCGCAAAATGCTCCGTTATTTCTTTTGTAAGATCATCAATGTTTTTGTCTCTTACCTGCTTGTCCACAGCAAGTACGGCTTCCCTCATCTTGTCATAAGCATATTCCCTGACGGCATTGAATATTTCCTCGGGAACTTCCGCAGATTCATATTCAAATTTAGGTTTGCCGACTTCCTTTACAATTCCGTCAATAAAGTCAACAATTTTCTTTATTTCCTCATGTCCTTTTTTGATGGCATCCAGCATGACTTCATCGGGAACCTCGTTTGCTCCTGCCTCTATCATGACAATTTTATTCCTTGTGCCTGCCAAAGTAACATACATCTGGCTTATTTCTTTTTGTTTTTCGGTCGGATTTATAATCACTTCACCGTCAATAAGCCCCAGAATAACTGCTCCGACAGGACCGTTAAACGGTATGTCCGAAATTGACACGGCAATGGAGGATCCCAATAAAGCGGCAAGTTCCGGTGAATTGTCCTGATCAACGGACAAAACTGTATTTACAATAGCCACATCATTCCTCAAGTCCTTGGGGAACAAAGGCCTTAAGGGTCTATCTATAACTCTGGCTGTAAGTATTGCCTTTTCCGACGGTTTACCTTCTCTTTTTATAAAACCTCCGGGAATTTTTCCTACAGCATACAATCTTTCTTCATAATCCACACTCAAAGGAAAAAAATCGACTCCCTCTCTTGGTGTTGCCGAAGCGGTAGCTGTTGAGAGTACAACAGTATCACCGTATCTGACCAATACTGAACCGTTTGCCAGTTGAGCAAGTTTCCCAGTTTCAATAGTAAGTGTTCTTCCGGCTAGCTCCATGCTGAAAGTTTTATACATTATTATACAATCCTCCTCTTATTAGTTAAACCACAGACTGTAGGATGTAGATTCTACAGCAAAAGCCCATTTTTTTGCTTTTGCAGCACAATCTACCTTCTACGGTCTGCAGTTTACAATCACTTTTACTCTTATCCAAATCAAATTTATTTTTTATTATTTCAGATTTATATAAATTGTATTTATGATGTTTATGATGTGATAATACAAAAAAGCGGATTACTCCGCCTTTTTATTATTTCCTGAGATTTAACTTCTCGACAATGGCACGATACCTTGCAATGTCGGTCTTCATAAGATAGTTCAGCAAACCTCTTCTGTGTCCAACCATTTTAAGAAGACCTCTTCTTGAATGATAGTCTTTCTTGTGAACCTTTAAATGCTCAGTAAGATGATTAATTCTTTCCGTCAGAAGAGCAATCTGCACTTCCGGTGAACCGGTATCTGTTTCATGTAACTTGAATTTGTTGATTATTTCTTGTTTTAATTCCTTTTGCATTATAAAACATCCTCCTTCTTTTTTAATCCCTATGGCTAAGTAAAGGGTCGGAGTTACCCTGAACCGAGCTCATAGTTATATTTCCCTCAAACATTCTAACATACTAACTAGATACTGTAAAGAATGAATATAAAAAAATTTTTCAATAAATATTATATCCTTTTTATCAACTGGAATATCAAAGAACTTTTTACTTTTTATCTGAATATTATGTTAATAAAATTACTCAACATAAAATTATCCAACGCAAAATTTTGTCCTGGAGGTAATCGAAATGATGGAATATCCTAGTTACAATCCCGGTATGCTGCAACCTGTCCATGACCAAGGCATGATGCAACCCTGCCATACCCAAAGCATGAGTCACAATGTAAAAATTCACTGCATGCCAATGAAACTGGCCCATGCTTATGTTCCGTTCCAACATATGAGCTGCATTTTTCCGCCTGTGAAGGGTCTTAATGCGGGAACAATATTTCCCGAACTGTACAGTCCCTACGGAAAAGACCCTGAATACACCGTGGACGCCTAAGGAGGTGAAAATATGAATCCCAATCAAGCCCAGCTGCTAAAGGAAGTAATGGCTGCCGATTTTACACTTATCGATTTAAATCTGTATTTAAATACGCACCCATATGACCAGAATGCCATAATGCTTTTTTACAACTGTGCCCAAAGAGCAAAAATACTCAGAAACGAATACGAGAGATTGTATGGCCCGCTAACCGCCCAAAGTACCCCTTACAAATGCCCGTGGCAGTGGATAAACAGCCCATGGCCGTGGGAATAGCCTTGTCGTGTTAAACAGAATTTATTTGTATATTTCTATGATTGTTCCGAGGAGGTAAAAAAATGTGGGTTTATGAAAAGAAACTTGAATATCCGGTAAAAATAAAAAATCCAAATCCAAAATTGGCAAAGTATATTATTTCCCAGTACGGCGGTCCTGACGGAGAACTTGCCGCTTCTTTGAGATATTTAAGCCAGAGATTCAGTATGCCTACAAATGAGGCAAAAGGTATTTTAAATGATATAGGAACCGAAGAATTGGCACATCTTGAAATGATTGGAACCATAGTGTACCAGCTTACAAGAGGTGTCCCGGCGGATGTGCTGGAACGCGTTGGACTTGGTGCTTACTACACAGACCATGACCATGCCGTCTACCCCATGAGTGCTTCCGGCACCCCTTTTACCGCAGCATATATACAGTCAAAAGGTGATCCCATCGCCGACTTGCATGAAGACATGGCCGCAGAACAAAAAGCCCGTGCCACTTATGAAAACCTTATAAATCTGACCGACGACCCTGATGTAATTGACCCGTTAAGATTTTTGAGAGAAAGAGAAGTCGTACATTTCCAGCGTTTTGGCGAAGCTCTGAGAATAGTACAAGATAAACTTGCCGAAAAACCTTTCTATGTAAAAAAACCCGATTGCATGAATCCGGCGTACAAAAGATGAAACGTTTTATTATCAATAACCAAACAAAAAATAAAAGTTTCACTAAGTCTATTAATTTTAAAAAGGACCGGCAAAAACCGGTCCTTCACAAATAATTTCAGATTATCTTATCGATATGGCAATTCTTCTATGTTCTTCATAACATATCTCTTAAGTATTGAGAAGTCTGTTGAGTTAACTTTGCCGTCCGCATTCACATCTGCATTGTCAAGATTAATATTAACATTTTCTTTCTTTAAATATCTCTTCATTACTGCGACGTCTGTTGAATTTACTTTGCCGTCATCATTACAGTCGCCGTAAACTATCGCAGGCTCTTCCGGTTCTTCAGGCTCTTCCGGTTCTTCAGGCTCTTCCGGTTCTTCAGGTTCTGTACCGCCCGGCGGCGTTCCCCAAACAAGTTCTCCATTCTTATACAGGGTAACCTTGCCATAATCCTGGAACGCTTTTATAGTTGGATCGAACGAATAGTCGTTCGACTGATCATGGAAGGAGTTATCTGCATATCTTATAACAAACTGTATTTCCCCAGTCTGACCGCCGGCAGGCAGCTTGACATCTTTGAATTCCAGCTGCAGATAATGCTCGTCACCCGAGCCGCCAAAGGACGGAATGAGATTTCCGGAGCCTATGGGTGTATAATAGCAGATAAACTGAAGCTGTGAATTGTGCTCCTTGGTAAAGTAGTATCTTAATACTATATCTTTCAGCGAATAATCTCTGTTTCCTGTGTTAACTATATTGAATTTACCCTTGATTTCCTGAGTGGATGTTTGCGTATTTTCGCACAAATACTGTACTTTTACATCCCGTGCCTGTTTTACAAATATTTTTACGGAATCAGGTGTTGAAGCCGCATCGTCATCATCATAAGCAATTACACTTATTTCGTGATTGCCTTCCACAGCTTTCCACTCATATTCATAAGGTGCTTCCCTGTCTGAACCGATTACTTCACCGTCAACAAGGAAATCAACCCTGGAGATTTTGCCGTCAGAGTCACTGGCTGTTGCTGTAATCTTCAGGAACTCATTTCCATAAGCCACAACATTTGACTTGGGTGCAGTAAGTTTTACAGTAGGTTTCACAATTACCTTAACAAGTACAGGAGTTACCGGTGACTCAATTCTTCTTCCGTCAGACAGCACTGCAACCGCTTTAAGGTTATATGCTCCGACAGCGGCTCCTGTTATCTTTGCTGTGTAAGGTGCAGTTGTGTCACTGGAAATAAGCGTATCTCCATTGTAAAACTCTACTTTGCTTACAGGAGTTTTTGATTTAACAGTTGCGCTTATATTAATGTCTTTACCGGCTTCAAATCTTTCTCCTGCAACAGGCGAATCAATAGTTACCTTATCGGTTTCACTGTCTGTGTACTGCTCGTCAAGATAAGCTGTAACCCATGCAAACGGAGCATTCCAGTTAACAGTTATCTCGTTGGTTGACCATGAGTCTGTATGGTCGATAAAACATTTCTGTGGCGGTGTATCCTTCTTAACGGCCGCATTTATTGTCGGGTCCTCGAAACGGGAGTTCGGACCGCCGGAAATTATACCCGGAGGTGGAGCAGGGAATCTCTTACTTGTCTGCGGCGTCCAGAACCTGTCATGAGGATTCTGAAGCGGACGCTCACCATACCCTGTTACATAGGACTGATCCATTGCGTTTCTTCCCAACAGGTAGCTTATGCCGTCAAACATTCCATCGAGATATTTGGAGTCACCTGTAAAGTCATAGGCATATCCCATAACTATCATCTGGTTCAAAATGAAGGAGTTTGAACCCCATGGATAACCGCCTCTCTCATCCTCCGCCTGTTTGATCGGCAGTCTGTAACCTTGCTCTTCAATATTCTCAAGCCATTTGTCTGCAGCTTTAGCTATATTGTTTCTTGCCTTTTGAATGTCTGCAGACGGCAATCCGTTTTCAACTAATGCAAGAGTAATAGTTCCCAATCCTTGAGTAGTTCCCCAGGTGAAGCATCCCCACAATCCGTTGTCTTCTCCGTTTGCTCCACCGTTTTCACCCATCTTTGCAGGCATTTCAAGATAGTGAGGTGAATTCATCAGGTAATTCTTATATTCGTCTTTTCCTGTTGTTACATAAAGTTCGCAGGCTGCCCAGTAGAATTCGTCTCCGACATAGTCGTCATTGTATGGTCCGCCTCCGGGACCACCGCTACCGGGAGTATACTCAGCATAAATATCAGGATGCTTTAATGCCGCCTGCCATGCTATTTCAGCCTTTTCCAAACAGTCAGCAGCAAAAGTCGGATCATAATCTTTCCAAAGACGTGCACTTTGTGCCAAAGTTGCCGCAAAGTTCAAAGTCGCAGCCGTACTTACCGGCCTTAAGTAACGTGGCTGGGGATCTTCGTGAGGCAACATACCCAAAGCAGTCCATCTGAAGTCGTGAATTTTGTGGTGTACCATTCCGGCTATGGAAGGATCCTCTTTTTCAGTTACCTGCATTTTCTTAAAGAACTCAATTTCCCATCTTGCTTCATCAAGAATGTCCGGATAACCGTTATTTCTCTCCGGTATGTTCATTCCACCGTCTTTATAAGCACCTTGATTAGCTATGCCTCTGATTTTTGCCCTTTCATACATGTTCATCAATGTCCAAACAGCTATACCGCCGTTTACAACATATTTACCGTGGTCACCGGCATCATACCATCCACCGGTTACATCTTTTGTATAATATTTTTGAGGTCTTCCTGCATATTCATCATCCTGAGGCCATGTAGGAACATTTGTGTCTCCTTTGTTCGGAGCAACACCAATATGTCCTGCAGGTCTGGTCCACTGTTCTCCTCCTGCATACGGCATTTCAATAGGAATACCGCTTCTCTTGTGATAGAAGAATGCCAATGCATCATATTTCATCTGAGTATAGATGTCTTTGCGAATGTCAAATGGATGACTGTAGTTTGTAGGACTGTTTACAGTCGGAAGTTCAAAATAGTAACCAATTCCTTCGGTTGCAAAATCGGAAAAATCAAGCCAATGTACATAATCCTGCGAGTCTTTGTCAAGACCCTTTGGTTCGGTATAACCTTCCAAAACTACAACGCCTGCAGCATTCTTAAGCTGCCATTTTACCGGCTGAGTTGAATTGCATACCACAGTGGCAACTTTCTTGCCCTCCGGCAGGTAGCCAACCTGGTTCACACGTACATCAGGCTGCGGAAGTATATATTCAACAGGCTTCGTATATTCTGGGTCATAAAGGGATACATCATCAAGATAAACTGTATATGGAGGAGTTGCTGCCAATTCGCCACCTAAATGGAATGTAAATTCGCATGTGTCGTCAGTTGGCTTGTCCATAACAAACGTCTCGTCAATTTCCAATACCTTACCTGCTGTCAGTGTGTATGGACTCCACTTGTTGTTCCAATATTCAGCATAGGGCTCGCCCATTTGTCCTATTTTTATATAAACTTTACAGGACGCATCTGCCCAAATCTTAAGCCGTACTCTATATGTATGTCCCTGTTCAAGAGTAAGACCACGGTGTCTCATCTGAACGCTCCATCTGTTTTGCCCTTTGTCAAGAACAGTAACGGCAAATGCTTTATTACCGGGCTGCCCCGGAACATCGACCACATCAAAGGAGCATTTTCCTCCGCTGTCTTCACAGGTATGCCATGGATAACAAAGTCCCTCATCAAAAGTCCTCTCATACAAAAGGTCGTTTTTATACGGCGGCAAAGTCGAAGAATTATCTTCTAAGGCAAACACGGATGTCGGTACCAGAAGTGTCAATAAAACCGCCAACAAAACAGCAGTACAAATTGACCTTCTAAATTTCATTCTTTTCCCTCCCGTTAAAGAATTGCTAAAATCAGGATTGAAGCTTTCTCATTTCTTTTGCATTTCAAACTAATTAAAAACTAATTAAAAAAGGTTTACAACCCTTCTTATGAGTTCACCTCCTTGAGGGTTTTATATTATTAGTTTGAAATATGCCATGTGAGAAGCTTCAATCTAATATAGCCCATAGCGCACAAACAGTTAATGGGTGTTTATTGAATTTGTTACAAAAGACACCTGCTTTAAAGATTTGATGGATATGACAGCATAGACTTTTACTAATAGATTGCATTGATTATAATACCCCAATGATACAACCCCATATATAATACAACCCCAAATACTTGTTAATTTCAGAATTTAGAACAGGATCGGTGCAAATTATGTTCCTTATACTTTAAATATATAAAATGTCAACCAGTAATGTCAAGTATTTTTCAAAAGGAATGACCTTTTTTCGTTATAAAAAAAGAACCGGTAAAACCGGTTCTTTTTTTATAACAGATTATCATTATATGGCAGTTTTTTATTTATGTGGCAATACATCTATCTCTTTAAGAATATATCTCTTCAATATTGCCAAGTCTGTAGAGTTAACTCTGCCATCAGCATTTACATCAGCATTATCAGTGTTGATGCTTATACCTGATCTCAAGATATATCTCTTCAATGCCACAGCGTCAGTTGAATTAACTTTTCCGTCGCCATTGCAGTCACCATAAATAACCTCCGGTTCTTCTGGGTCTACTCCTCCTGGCGGTGTTATTAAGTCAATTTCATCGAGATAAGCTGTAACCCATGCAAACGGAGCATTCCAGTTAATAGTTATCTCGTTGGTTGACCATGAGTCTGTATGGTCAATGTAGCACTTCTGCGGCGGTGTATCCTTCTTAACTGCTGCAGTTATTGTCGGGTCTTCGAAACGGGAGTTCGGACCACCGGCAATTATACCCGGAGGTGGAGCAGGGAATTTCTTACTTGTCTGTGGCGTCCAGAATCTGTCATGAGGATTCTGAAGTGGACGCTCACCATACCCTGTTACATAGGACTGATCCAGTCCGTTTCTTCCCAACAGGTAGCTCATACCATCCTGCATTCCGTCAAGATACTTGCTGTTGCCTGTAAAGTCATATGCGTATCCCATAACTATCATCTGGTTCAAAATGAAGGAGTTTGAACCCCATGGATAACCGCCTCTCTCATCCTCCGCCTGTTTGATCGGCAGTCTGTAACCTTGCTCTTCAATATTCTCAAGCCATTTGTCTGCAGCTTTAGCTATATTGTTTCTTGCCTTTTGAATGTCTGCAGACGGCAATCCGTTTTCAACTAATGCAAGAGTAATAGTTCCCAATCCTTGAGTAGTTCCCCAGGTGAAGCATCCCCACAATCCGTTGTCTTCTCCGTTTGCTCCACCGTTTTCACCCATCTTTGCAGGCATTTCAAGATAGTGAGGTGAATTCATCAGGTAATTCTTATATTCGTCTTTTCCTGTTGTTACATAAAGTTCGCAGGCTGCCCAGTAGAATTCGTCTCCGACATAGTCGTCATTGTATGGTCCGCCTCCGGGACCACCGCTACCGGGAGTATACTCAGCATAAATATCAGGATGCTTTAATGCCGCCTGCCATGCTATTTCAGCCTTTTCCAAACAGTCAGCAGCAAAAGTCGGATCATAATCTTTCCAAAGACGTGCACTTTGTGCCAAAGTTGCCGCAAAGTTCAAAGTCGCAGCCGTACTTACCGGCCTTAAGTAACGTGGCTGGGGATCTTCGTGAGGCAACATACCCAAAGCAGTCCATCTGAAGTCGTGAATTTTGTGGTGTACCATTCCGGCTATGGAAGGATCCTCTTTTTCAGTTACCTGCATTTTCTTAAAGAACTCAATTTCCCATCTTGCTTCATCAAGAATGTCCGGATAACCGTTATTTCTCTCCGGTATGTTCATTCCACCGTCTTTATAAGCACCTTGATTAGCTATGCCTCTGATTTTTGCCCTTTCATACATGTTCATCAATGTCCAAACAGCTATACCGCCGTTTACAACATATTTACCGTGGTCACCGGCATCATACCATCCACCGGTTACATCTTTTGTATAATATTTTTGAGGTCTTCCTGCATATTCATCATCCTGAGGCCATGTAGGAACATTTGTGTCTCCTTTGTTCGGAGCAACACCAATATGTCCTGCAGGTCTGGTCCACTGTTCTCCTCCTGCATACGGCATTTCAATAGGAATACCGCTTCTCTTGTGATAGAAGAATGCCAATGCATCAAATTTCATCTTGGAGTAAATATCAGCACTGATATCGAAAGGATGGCTGTAATTTGTATCGCTGTTTACAGTCGGAAGCTTGAAGTAATAACCTTTTCCTTCAGTCTTAAAGTTGGAGAAATCTATCCAATGTACATAATCCTGTGAATCTTTGTCAAGTCCTTTTGGTATTGTATTACCTTCCAAAACAACCTGATTTGCCGAATTGAGAAGCTGCCACTTAAGCGGGCTGGTTGAAGAAGATACAACAGTAGCATACTTCTTTGCAAACGGCAAGTATCCTACCTGGTTAACACGTACATCCGGCTGCGGAAGTACATATTCAACAGGCTTTACAAACCTAGGATCGTAGAGAGATACATCATCAAGGTAAACATAGTAAGGTGTACCTGCAGCAAGTTCTCCACCCAAATGGAATGTGAACTCGCATGTGTCATCAGTAGGATAGTTCATTGTAAAATTCTGTTCAACTGTAAGCTTCTGTCCTGGTGTAAGGTTGAATGGATTCCAGTTATTGTTCCAATATTCAGTATAGGGTTCACCCATCTGACCAATTTTAGCATAAACCCTACAGGATTTGTCAGACCAAATCGTAAACCTTACCGTGTATGTATGTCCTTGCTCGAGGGTAATACCTCTGTGTCTCATCTGGACACTCCACTTGTTTTGTCCTTTGTCAATTACTGTCAAGCGGAAAGCTTTGTTCCCAGGCTCTCCTGGAACATCAACAACAGCGAAATCACATTTTCCTCCACTGTCTTCGCAAGTATGCCACGGAAAGCAAAGACCTTCGTCGAATGTTCTTTCATACAAAAGGTCGTTTTTATAATCCGGCAACTTTGGAGACTTGTCTTCCAAAGCAAAAACAGTTGACGGCAGCATAATGGACAGTACAATTGTCAACACTATGGCTGCGCACAACATTCTTCTGAAATTCATAAATCTACCTCCCGTTAATTAATTTAAAGCATTAGAAAATGAAGCTTTTCCGTTGCATTCTTTACAATACTCTTTTTTCTTTCTGTCGAATATCATAAAAAATGCAACAAATTATTAAACCTACCATCAAACTAATAAATACAGGGTTTTACAGCCCTCTGATAAGAGTACACCTCCTTTGCAGTGTTTTTATTTATTAGTTTGAAAAGCTTTAAGCTTCACTTTAACAACTTAAAACAATTAAAATATTTAAATTATTTACAAAATTAACCTATGCCGAATAAGTAGTACTGAATGAGGAGTATTTTTTGATGGATTGAGTATTGAATAAATAATAGGAAAACTACTTTAAAGATAAACAGATACATTGGTACGAACAAGCCAATTTGTAAGAAGATACCCCTAAACCCCAAATTATACTATTTGAAAAAACAGTATCGTATATTTTAAATATATTTCTATATACGTCAAATGTCAAGTCTTTTTTGCAATTTTAATTTAAAATCAAAGGAAGATATAAATCAAAACCTTGGCTTGACTATAACATAATTTTATAGAATTTTGGAAACAAAATTTGTACTTACATCATTACAACATTACATTCTGTATGGCATTTTACATTATATTATTATCATTACTCACAAATTACTTCTTTTTAATATCGGTTTTTTTAAATAATAATTAACTTAAAAATAATGTACTATAAAGCAAAGATATGGTATAATTATCAATAAGTAAAAATGTGTTAGAGAATTTTAACGCTGCATTCTGCAACATTTTTGTATTGGAGAGATATAGTTTTATATTTGCACGGATTATTGATATTGGTTTTGTTTTTCATGTTATCATCTTATCTACGGGCACTGTGTTACAAACCCAATGCTTTTTAAAGGAGTGATTTGTATGGGTAATAAGAAGGACATCAACTTATTACCGGAAGAATACCGTTTTGCATCATCAAGGCCATCATCGGACAAACGCAAAGACGACGGTGGAATCAAAGAAGTCGGAAACAGTATTAAAGGTCTTATGGATATAATATCTTCAAAAGTTTCCTCCCTTCAAAATGAAAAAGTCAAGGGTTTTAATTCGAATACGACAAAAAGCCTTAAAAATAATATCAGCGAAAGTATATCCCAGAATTCCGAGAAACCTTCCGGCTTACCCTATTCTTTGAAAAGAGCCAGGCTTAGAAACCTGGAAGATATACTAAATCTCAGTAAAAAAGATCTTGTTGTATCCAGCAAGTTCAATTATGTCTATTGTACTGATTTTGGAAAAGTCGTCATTATTGATAAAGATTCTCAAGGTCAGCCTAAAACTGTAACTATAAAAGAAGCAGACAATATTTCTGTCAAGACCATCAAATTTCATAATGCACATCCATTTCTTTACCCAAAATATGATGAGAGCAGTCTGCCCGAACAAATTATTTACATGGACAAGAATGAAATCTGGTATCTGGCTGACTCTGAAGCAATAATTGTAACCTTTAAAAATGATACTCCGGATGTTCTCAAAATCAGTCTTGCCAATTTAAAGCAAAACAACAATCTAAAAGTTGTTTTAAATTATATAGGTTGTCATAAATTTCTTTATCAGAACAAAAAGTTGCAGACTATACTCCTGGAAGAAAGAAAAATTAAAACCGAGGATATAATAAGAGTTCAAGACCATTATGCCTTATATAAGGAAGGTAACGACAGTTACAGAGTTCTTTTGTTCGACGAGCTCAAAAATATATCCAATGAATTTACGTTGACAGAACTTCCAAATGTTAATGAAGAAGCATGGGACGTTCTGTTTACAAATGACATTTTCCAATATGTACAGGAAAACGGCTATTCTTTCAGTAATTTCAGACAGGACAATGACTATATTGAATACTGGCAGAATATTGGATCAAAAAGCGTCTGTGTTATGAGATGCAAAATTTAAAAGCAAAAGAAAAGTCTGATATGGGGCAAAATCAGACTTTTTGCTTTTTGTACAACTGACTTTTATGCAACTTTCCAAAAAAGCTTTGTATCATTTCCACGAACGCTTTTTAGTGTACTCTTCGGCTCATTATAAAAACGATTTTTTAAAATGGTTTTCAGGATTAAAAATTAGTTTCTCAGACTGTTAAGAGGTGCCGGTATTCTTCCTCCTCTGTTGATAAAATCTCTGCTGCTGAAATTGCTGACTTTCATTACCGGACCCGAGCCCAAGAGACCTCCGAACTCAACAATATCTCCGACTTTTTTACCCGGTGCGGGAATTATCCTCACTGCAGTGGTCTTGTTATTGATTACTCCAATGGCAGCTTCATCGGCTATAATAGCTGAAATAGTCTCCTCGCTCGTGTCTCCGGGAACTACAATCATATCCAGACCTACGGAACACACACACGTCATTGCTTCAAGCTTTTCAATGCTAAGTGCACCCGCTTTGACAGCATCAATCATACCCGCATCTTCACTTACAGGAATAAAAGCACCACTCAGACCGCCAACGGAAGAGGAAGCCATCGTACCGCCTTTTTTGACGGCATCATTAAGCAATGCCAAAGCGGCAGTAGTTCCATGAGTCCCGCACTTTTCAAGCCCCATTTCCTCCAAAATATGAGCAACACTGTCCCCTATGGTCGGAGTAGGTGCAAGAGACAAGTCAACTATACCAAAGGCAACCCCAAGACGCCTTGAAGCTTCACGGGCAACCAGCTGACCCATCCTGGTTATTTTAAACGCAGTTTTTTTAATAGTCTCCGAAACGGTTTCAAAATCAGCTCCTCTTACTTTCTCAAGGGCGGATTTTACAACTCCCGGGCCGCTTACCCCCACATTTATAACACATTCCGGTTCTCCTACTCCGTGAAAAGCTCCCGCCATAAACGGATTGTCTTCGGGAACATTGGCAAAAACAACAAGCTTGGCACATGCCAAACCTCCACTGTCAGCGCTAAGTTCCGCAGCTTTTTTTATAACATGCCCCATCTCCCTGACCGCATCCATGTTAATTCCCGCTTTTGTACTGGCAACATTGACAGATGAACAAACCTTTTTCGTACTGCTCAAAGCTTCCGGTATCGATGCTATAAGTCTTCTGTCTCCAATAGTATAGCCTTTTTGAACCAGCGCAGAAAAGCCGCCTATAAAATTGACTCCGACGGCATCTGCGGCCTTGTCCAAAGTCTCGGCAAACTTTATATAATTTTCTTCGTCACTGCTTTCGGCCACAAGAGAAATCGGAGTAACGGAAATTCTCTTGTTTACTATGGGAATACCAAATTCCTTTTCTATATCCTCGCCAACCTTTACAAGATTTGCCGCAAGTCTGGTAATCTTATTATAGATTTTGTCCCTTGTCTCTTTTGAATTGGAACTGGCACAATCCCTTAAGGATATCCCCATCGTAATTGTTCTTATGTCAAGATTCTCCTCCTGGATCATCTTTATTGTTTCCATTATTTCAAAAGGCATTAACACCTGAATTTTCCCCCTTATATACGATGCATGGAATTAAAAATATCTTCGTGCTGAATCCTTACTGAAAGTCCCATTTCAACACCCTTTTTCTCAAGCCGGTCAGCCAACTCCGCAAACTGAACACATAGTTTGGATATATCTACAAGCATCACCATGGTAAAAACGTCCTGCATGATGGTCTGAGAAATGTCCAAAATGTTCACATTACAATCGGCAAGAATGTTGCTGATACCCGCAATGATACCTATTTTGTCCTTTCCAATAACAGTGATAACCGCTCTCATCCTTATTACCTCCCTCTTATAAAGAGTATTATACTATCGGGAGGTTATAATATCAATACCGTAAAATCAGTTGTCAACTTCCTCGCCGATGACAAAACATTTTTTATCTCTTAACATTTTTTCAATTTCCTCTGCCGGCAGCGGTTTGCTGAAAAGATATCCTTGAGCCTTGTCACACTTCTCCTTTTTAAGGAATAAAAGTTGTTCTTTTGTCTCAACACCTTCCGCCACAACAGTAAGGTCAAGCTTGTGAGCAAGGCTGATAACGGTTTTAGCAATAGCCTCTTCTTTTGAGTTGGCCCTTATGTCCTGAACAAAACTTTTATCTATTTTGAGAGTATCTATAGGAAGCTGTCTTAAATAATTCAGTGATGAATAACCGGTTCCAAAATCATCAAGGGACACCCTTATTCCCTTTTTCCTCAACTGATTCAAAACATCTATTGTAAAACTCAAGTCTTGCATCGCAGTGCTCTCCGTTATTTCCAGCTCCAAAAGCTCCGGTGCCAAACCGGTGCTACTGCGAATTCTGTCAATCACTTCAACAATGTTTGAACGTTGAAATTGTCTTGCAGACAAGTTTACCGAAATCAAATGCGGCTCCAATCCACACTCAATCCATTTTTTGTTCTGCCTGCACGCAGTTTCAAGAACCCATTCCCCAATAACCACTATAAGCCCTGAATCCTCTGCAACGGGTATAAATTCCATGGGAGGCATAAGCCCATAATCAGGGTGATACCATCTCAAAAGCGCTTCAAAACCGACAATCTTACCGGTTTTGATATCGATCTGTGGTTGATAAAACAGTACAAATTCTTCCTTCTCAATTGCTCTCCTTAAGCTATTTTCAATATCCAGCCTTTGAAGGACCTTTTGGTTCATCGACTCGGTATATAACTGATAATTATTCCTTCCCAGCTCTTTGGCTCTGTATAATGCCGTATCCGCATTTTTAAAAATAGTTTGCGGATCCTCTCCGTCATTGGGGTAAATGCCGATGCCCATACTGGCAGTTATATAATATTCCTTGCCTTCCAAGATCCACGGTTGCTGAAATTTTTTCAATATTCTGTCCGCTGCTCTGGTAGCATCGTTTATATCTTTTATTTGAGGCTGAATAATTATGAACTCATCTCCTCCTATTCTTGCAACGGTATCAACTTCCCTCAGATAACCCTTTATTTTTTCAGCCACCTGCTTTAAAAGCATATCTCCGACGGAGTGCCCCAGTGTATCATTAATTGCTTTAAAATTATCAAGATCCAATATAATCAGCGCACACATCTCATTATTGCGTTTCGACTGGGCAAGAGCCATTTTAAGGCGGTCGGAAAAAAGACTTCTGTTGGGAAGCCCTGTCAGCGGGTCATAATACTCCATGTTGTACAGGATTTCATCTTTCTTCTTTATTTCCGTAATGTCCTTTAATGCAACAACTGTCCCAATGATCACATCCGAATCATTTCTTATTGGTGCGACAGTGCCCTCCACAAGTCTTCTCCCCCCCGGAGTTACAAGACTCAAATCAGTCTCAAGTTTTATCATGCTACCCCGATTTACAACTTCTTCAATAGGAATTTTATAAACCTTTTCCCTTTTATCCACCAATCCCGAAAGCAGCTTGTCCAATTTCTTGCCTAGTATTTCTTCTTCAGAAAGGCCCAACATCTTTTGAATTTCATAATTGCTGAAAGTAACGGTTCCGTTTTCATCCGTTGTAATTACCGCCTCTCCAATGCTTGAGAGCGTTATTCTCAGCCATTCATGCTGTTTGCGAAGTTCACGGTATGCTTTTGATATCTTTTTCTTAAGGTGCCTTATATAAACTTGCAAAAGTGCCAAAAGGACAAGCAGTGCAAGCATTGCGGCAAAATTTCTGATTCTCTGTTTTCTTCTGTAGAAATCTGAAGGCCGCAGGAAATGCTTTCTATAAAGCTGTTCATATATACCGTTTTTTTTCACACTATCCAGTCGTTCATTAATATATTTGACAAGTTCGGGATTTCTTTTACTCACACCGTAAGCAACTTTGACGGGAAAAAGCTCCGTTTTGTGGGGAATTATTTTGCCGGTTAAACCTTTTTTAATCAAATAATGATTTACGACGTCCTGATTTTCAAAAATAACATCAATTTTTCCCTCATTTAAAGCATCTATCGCTTCTTCCACATCCACAAAGGTTGTGTAATTGCTAATGCCCACACTGTCTTTCAAAATATGCTCACTGTATTGCTCTTTTCCCACACCCACACGATATTTCTCAAGATCTTTTATTCCAATATTCTTATTTTTTTCCTTGGAATAAATGGAAATATAAATATTCATAACCGTATCGGAAAACAATATGTCTTTTTTCCTTTCTTCATTTACAACAAGAAGACCACAGGTATCAATTTCTCCGTTTTTTAGTTTTTCATAAACTTTTTCCCAGGTGTTGAACCTATAATCAAACCTGTATTCACTGCCTGAAAATATGTACTGGTTCAGTTCGATTTCAAACCCCGATATTTCACCGTCCTCTATGAACTTAAACGGAGGACCGTATAACTCTGTTTCATAAATAATCGTGTCAGTTTTAGCATAAACAACCTGACAAAATATCAGAAGTAGTGAAAAAACACAAAGATTTATTCCAAAACACTTGACTTTCATCTTCTTCCCCCGGATTAAAAATTGTAAAATGCAAAATTCACACGAAACAATGTTGGACCTGTAATGCTTGAATATAGAAGCGACACGTAAAACTCAACCAAATAACCCCAGCTTTTTGAGCTGTACATAATAAGGACTATATAATTATATTATATATAATTTTACATACTTTTTTCAACCTATTTTCAATAAATCTGGTCTAATTTGCATATAATATCCCGAACAAATGTTTGCTTTATTTTTTCCCTTGTGGTAAAATTTATTTAGCAACTTTCGGGAGGTGCATTTTAGTGGAGCTTCAAAAAAAGCTTGAAATATTATCCGCCGCCGCAAAATATGATGTTTCGTGTTCCTCCAGCGGCAGCAACAGAAAAAATACCAAAGGAGGCCTGGGAAACGCAGCATCTTTCGGTATATGCCATAGCTGGTCTGATGACGGAAGGTGTATTTCTCTTTTAAAAATCCTTCTTACCAATTACTGCGTGTATGATTGCGCCTACTGTGTCAACAGAGTAAGCAATGATATCCCAAGAGCTGCTTTTACACCCCAAGAAGTGGCAAATCTTACAATAAACTTTTACAGACGAAACTATATTGAAGGTTTGTTCCTAAGCTCTGCAGTGGTAAAAAATCCCAACCATACAATGGAGCTCCTTTATGAATCGCTAAGGATTTTAAGGAAAGAATACAGATTCAACGGCTACATACATGTCAAGGCTATCCCGGGTGCTGACCTTGGCCTCATTGAAGCTGTCGGAAAATTGGCTGACAGAATGAGTGTCAACATCGAGCTCCCTTCCGAAAACGGACTTAAGCTTCTGGCCCCTCAAAAAAATAAACAGGCGATACTTAAGCCAATGAATTTTATAGCATCCAAGATAACCGAAAAAAGGGATGAGAGAAAGGTATTTAAAAATGCACCTTTATTTGTTCCCGGAGGTCAGAGTACTCAACTTATCGTGGGAGCCACCCAGGACCACGATATCAACATTCTGAGGCTTTCTGAAAACCTGTACAAAAAATACAAACTTAAAAGAGTTTATTATTCGGCATATGTACCTGTATCCAAAAATCCGCTTCTGCCCGATTTAAAGACTCCTCCGCTTCTTAGAGAACACAGGCTTTATCAGGCTGACTGGCTTTTGAGATTTTACGGTTTTTCAGCGGACGAGCTCCTTGATGAGCGCAATCCCGACTTTGACCCCAAACTTGACCCAAAAACAAACTGGGCAATTAACAATATGTCCCTCTTTCCTGTTGAAATAAACCGCGCAGACTACGAAATGCTGCTTAGAGTTCCGGGCATCGGAGTTCGCTCTGCCAAAAAAATCATTATGGCAAGAAAAGTTAAATCATTATCCTTCGAAGACTTAAAAAAACTTGGTGTCGTTCTAAAACGTGCAAAATTCTTCATTACCTGTAATGGCAAGTATTTTTTCAACTGTAACTTGGATCAGAATTTAATAAGGCAAAACCTGATTAATGGTTTTGAAGATAATGAAAAAAGGCAGGAATGGGAGCAAATTTCGATTTTTTCTCTAATACCGGAAAAACCGACTCTTCAAGACCAAATAATGAGCATAACCGGAGAAATATAATTATACAGGAAATATATAGGTGATATGCAATGATACACTATTACTATGACGGAACTTTTGACGGACTTTTGACTTGTGTATACGAGTCATATTACGGTGTTGAACCTCCAGACCGGATTTTTCGCTCAAAAAACATGCAGCAAAGCATTTTGGATAAAAATATTGATATTGTCACTGACAGCGAAAAAGCCTCTAAAGTCTATGAAGCAATATGCGAAAAAATTTCATATGACGCCTTGAGAAATGTTTACCACGCTTACTTGTCAGAACTTGACAATATTGATACTTACATACTCAGATATTTAAGGATTGGCTTTAAAAAGGGAAAATCCGTGGACCTTTACCTTACTTCCGAAGAAGTGCTAAAGGTTCATTCCGCGGCTAAAAAAGTACGGACGGAAAGCCATCTTATGCTGGGTTTGCTGAGGTTTAAAAAGTTGAAAGGGGGCCTTTACTATGCCCCCTACAGCCCTGTCTACAATATTACCGTTTTAATATCCGACCATTTTGTACGGCGTCTGTCCGATCAATTTTGGATAATCCACGACACCAAAAGAAACTTTGCCGCCGTATACAATACGTCGAAATGTGTTTTTACAGACCTTCCCGCAGAGCTTCAATACCAATCCGCAAAGACAGACGACCAATTTGAAGAATTATGGAAGAATTATTTCAACAGCATCTGCATAAAGGACAGAGTCAATCCAAAACTGCAAAAGCAAAACATGCCCCAAAAGTATTGGAAATACCTGGTTGAAAAACAATAAATGCACGTTTATATTGTCATACTCTTTATATTGGTATTTTAAGCACTTTCCTCTTTAAGGCTATCATATCGGTAGAATTGATATTCCCGTCATCATTCATATCCGCCGCCTGTTTTCCGGAAGGTACAGGAAAATCCTCGACCAATTTTAGCAAAAATCTCCTAAGCCATACAACATCTGTTGAATTAACATTACCGTCACCGTTTACATCCCCCTTCTCTATTTCGAAAGAATGCGACGGTGTCGGTACGTCTGGAACAGTAGCAGTCGGTGACGGTTCCGGAATATAGCCGCCATAATATTCAGTTACGGTAATTCCATTTGAACCAAGAGGTATCTGATGGTCAAGGCCTATAAACTTTCCGTCCTCTGTCTGCCATAATGCAGGCTTCAGAAGAGCATATTTTTCTTCGTCCCAGGTAATAAAATCATAGTATACAAGTCCTCCGGTATCACCGGAATTTGCATTATAGCACCAAAAAGTGTGGGATATTTTATTCTCAATCATATAATCTCTCAGCGCTTTCATCCATTTCTCGTTGTCTCCGCGGTCCATGAAACCTCCCCATTCACCCACTATCAGAGGAGCGATGTTTTCCTCGTGTATGTATGCCCAGTTATCTCTCCAGCAATCATTATACAAAGTTTCTTTGTTAAAGCCTTCATAGAACCAAGGTTGTTTATGTACGAGGGGACCGTAATCGTGAGGTGAGTATACAAGCTGCTTCTGATGCTTGCCAAGGTCAATGGGATAATCCCTGACTCCTCTTAAATTTCCTCCCCACCAGTTATAGAAATATTTACTCTCTTTTCCCCATTCGTCCACTGCGGTATAATCATAGCCAGGCTTTGGATAAACTTCCACTCCTTCTACCACAATAAGAATATTCGGATTTATTGCAAGGATTCTCTTTGCGCATGTTTCAGCAGCATGCTTCCAGTTGTTCAAATCCGTGGAACCATCCCATTTGGCCATTAATTCGCTGCCCGGGGTGCCGTGAGGCTCATTTTTAAGGTCCAGTGCAAGAATTGTGTCATCATTTTTATATCTTTCCGTCAACCACTCCAAAGTTGAAATCCATATCTCTGTTGTAAATTGACCGTCATACCATAAAGGATACATATGCCCCATGGCATCTGTTGCCGGACTGTGTATATCCACCATTATCTTTATTCCGAATTCTTTGCAGCACTGAACGGCAAAGTCAAAAAGCTCAAGGCTGTTCTTTCCTTTCAGCTCCGGATTTACAAAATCATTAACATTTGCTTTGGGATATATTCCTTGAGACCATTGATACAGCAATTCTGTTGAAATAGGTATTCTCAAAAAATTTATTCCTCTGTCCGCCATACCCTTGAGGGCTTCTCTCATATTGCAGCTCCATACTCCGTCAAACACATTGGTACCGGTATTGAATCCAAACCAGTTGCAGCCGGTCAGCCAGACCTGATTACCGTACATGTCCACTATTTTGTTACCTTCAACATGCAGCCAGTCGTCATTGTTCGGATCGGCCGCAACAGTCGGTGACTTAAAGGACACTGTAGGTAACAAAGCTACAGCCAATACAATCAATCCCAACAACAAGGCCTTAACCTTTCTCAATTCTATTACCTCCTTTAGAAAATTTTGTTAACATATTTTAATAGTTAAATTTGTTGACATAAATAAGTTTCACTGGAACCAATCATGGTTCTCTTCCCCATTTTAAAATGCCGGAAATATACGCTGTAATTCTGTCCCAGTCTACATATTCGTAATAATGGGAATTAAATGAATAATCATCTGCTTTATTATACTGTGTATTGTCAGTTTTTGAAAAGCGCGCATTAAGTTCAACGCTTTCGCCCGGTTGAAGCATTCCAGCTTCTTTTGTAAATCCTATTTCAACATAAGTATCCGCTCCGTTTCGAGATGGATTTACCTTTCCGAAACTTCCCGTTACATTGTGAGCTCCAATGGACGACCAATCACAGTTGAATCTCTGTTCACTCTCACTGTCAATAGTGTAATAATATCTTAGTTTTAAATCCGAAAGGTCCAAAGGTGCATTTCCGGTGTTAATAACATTTATTCTCATGTAAATTACACCGGTTTCAGACAAAGTGTTATTGTTGTAGAACCTCACTTTGACACTCTGCTCACCATCCGGGGTCTTTACAGGAGTGTCTGATGGTTTGAGTGTCTTCGCAGGTGTTGCTGTAGCTTTTACAGGTGCCCTGGTTGCAGTTGCTGTGGCAGTGGCCGGTGATTTTGTCGGAGCATCCGTAGGTTTAACCGGTGTATTCACAGGCACTGTCGTAGCTCTTTCCGGTGTTTTTGCCGAGGTCACAGCCACAGCAGCCGGTGCCTTTGTTGGAACAGCTGTAGGCTTAGCCGGCGTATTTGCAGGCGTCATCACAACCTGTTCCGGTGTCTTTGTGGGAGTAATCTCGGCAGCCAGCGCCTTCGTCGGAGTAGCAGTAGATTTAACCGGTGTATTCACAGGTGTTTTCTCAGTTTCAATTACACCAAAGTCCTGACCCAAAAGTAAATTTTCCAATGTTTCTGACATAATTGACTCCAAAGTCAGTTTTTCACCTTGCCGTCTCGCCATTTCATAAATCATATACTTACCCATGGACACTTTGTTTTCCTGTGCCTTCTTCCTTTGCTCTTTTGAGGCAATGACAAACCTCATTTCAATATTTACATCCAAATTCTCAAGTTCCGGCATTAAATTGTCAACCAGCTTCTTTTCAAAGTCATTTCTTTGTTCCTGCTCATCACTGTTTAACGCTGCCGAAATCAATATGATATTCTTCCTATCATTATCTTCTATAAATCCGTACTTTCTCGACTTGTCAACCAGATCCAAAATCACATCTTCCAGCAAAGCATCTTTATATATCAACTCTTCCAGTACTTTTCTCCCATCATCATTAAGCGGTTCGGCATTTACAACAATACCGTCCCTGTTTACCGCAAATTCGACACTTGGATTTATATCCACGTCAACATATGCAAAAGTGCCATTAAAATTATGCAAGCCGAAATATGTAAACATGAATACAAAAACAGCAACCATTCCCGCTATAGCTGCAGAATATGCAAGACCAATGCCATTTCTGTTATTTTCAATAACATCTTGCTGATCAAATAAAATCTTTTGTCCCAAAAACATACCGTTTCTGGCATTTACAGCTTTAAATTCGCCGGTTTCCGTAACAATTATGGCCTTCTTCCTTTTTATTTTTATTACCACTCCAAGATTCATTATTTTTCCCTCCTTTCCTCAGATGCTCTGAAAAACTGCTTTATCTCATCAAGACCACTTCTTAAAATCAAACTCACTGCAATAATGAATTTCCTGTTCCTTTCCACGGTTTTCCGATGGACATTAACCAATCCCATTAATTCAGACAGGGGAATACATTTTTTTCGAATCATCTTCTCAAACAGCTTGTCATTTTCTGATAAAATTCTGGCTATGCTGATGCAAAGTTCCCTTGAGTCCTTGTGTTTCGGTGAGTTCATAACCAAGTCTTCAAGGGTTATCCCAAACTGTTTCAACTGCTGTTCAAATTGCAGAATTTCCTCTTTTACTTCTATGTTTTCATAAAGGTAATGGCTGTCGGAGACGAGATATTTTTCTTCGAAATCGTTTCTTTCTTCAAAATATGAGAAAGGTATGACATTGCTGTATTTCTTGTTTTTTCTTATATAATCAATAATTCTATGATTGACCACCATATTGCAGTAGTTCGTAAAATTGCCATTTATCTCAGGATTAAACCCATCTATAGCTTCATTGAAAGCCATAAGTCCTACGCTGTATTCCTCGCTCACCTCTGGATCAACATACCTTCCAAGGGTGCTGGATATAATTTTTAATAAATACGGTTTATACTTTTTTATAAATTTTTCCTTTAATTCGATATCTCCGTTTTTTATCTTTATAATAATGTGATTTATAGAGTCAGAGCGAGACTTTTTCTCCCTTTTTTTTACTCCATATATCAAGTTGGGTTCAAACAAATATACCACCTCTAAAAAAATTAATGCGGCGTGGCAGAAAATTTTCAGCTGGACGTTTAGCATTAAAAATTTGATATTATAATAAAATTCGATATTACAACTCAAAATCCCTTTAAAACGCCAATAATTAGTTTACCAGGCATAATGAAAAGGGAATATCCATTTGAAGGATACTCCCTTTTGACCGCTTTATAAAATTTAATCAGCTTTAAGTTAACACAACTAATTAATAAACAATATATCAGTCAACTGGAAGTCTACTACCAAGTCGACAAATTCCTTGGTTCTGAAATTATAAATATACAGAATCTTTTTATTGGTATATTTTGTCTTTGGTGCCTTCTCAATTCCGTACACAATATAGTAGTCACCTTTTGCCTTTACAACTTTGTCAACGTCAAAATAATCCCTTAAAAGCTCGCTGTTTCTGGAGTTTATGCAATGGAAGGAATCCACTTTGGTGTCGGTATCAACTCCTGATGTAAATATAAGATCGCCAATTTTTTCCCAGTAATTGACCTGGAAGTTGCTCAACAGCTCCTTAAACTCATTTGAATAAAGATAAACTTTGTTTCTCTTTATATCCGCTTCATTACCGCTTATAGCCAGACTTCCATTCAATTCGTCCCATGCTTTGGTCTCCATTCCAAGTACCAGGTTTCTGATTCTCAAATTAGGAGACGAAACATTCTGATCATATATCAACAAAGCCTGTCTCTTCTTCTCGGTTATTCTGTCAATATCCTCAACTGCTATAAATGTCCTCTGCCCAACCGTTATAATGTTGTTTATTTTGACTACGTCATGAGCCGTAGACACTTTGTCCTTGTCATATATATGAAGCAAATAGTCTTTGGTATCTTTGTTTTGCAAATGCATCAGCAAATTATCATCTTCAATTATAAAGTTTAAAAACGTCACACCGCTATGTATCGTTTCAACATCTGACAATACCAAACACCGAGTATTTGGATATGTAAACAAGTTTTCCCTTTTTATATACGACGGAACATCTGTGGTCCTGAATGACTTTGCCGTAATTATGCTTTTTGTCTGATTTACAGCTATAAAAATCTTACCGTTGTAATCTACAATACCATCAACTTTTACGGCCGACGGTTTCACACCGGCAGATTGAAATATGGAAGTCGGAGCAAAGAGATCATAAATTGTATACTCCGTCGGTTCTTTTATTGAATTCCTCAATACCAGAAAATAGCCTGTACTGCCTTTTTTAGCTACCGTCACTATGTTGTTTATACCGTCTTTATCCTTAAATTGCACAGTCTTCTTAAGATCAATATCAAGATCTTCAGATAAAACTTGAACTTTAGTGCCATCATAAGATATAAACGGCTTGGTATTTCCCACAGAGCTGTCTCCACTAATGAAAAGTACATTGTCCTCTATTAGCGTCTCCCTGATAATAAAACCATCCCTCAATACTTTCGGATTCCATGAAGATTTGTCAAAGACCAGCAAAGAATATCTTCTCAAATCATCATATTTGTTGATTACCAGTTTATCATTAAAGATGACGTAATGTCCCATTGCAAAATTATCTGCAATCAGATAAATATTTTTGCCGTCAAATCTGTAAAGACTGTCTTTCTTTTGTCTTCTGTCATAACCATGCAACAGAAGGTTTCCGTTGAACTCCACCTGTCCTTTTATCTCAAAATTGCTTATAAGAACTTCAAGTTTACCGTTTCTGTATGTAACAAGATTATTTGTATCATTTTCCACATCGAAAAGGGTTATAAGAAGACCACCGTTATAGGTAATGGCATTTTTGATTTCATTTCCCTTAAGGGATATGGAACTGATTGTCTGCCCGTCATAAACATATACCATAGGGTTCTTACCTTTTTGGTCATAGAAAAGAATAGTACCTGTATTAAATTTCCCGATTCTTTTTATGGAAATGGTTTTATCCTCCGGATTCCAGTCAACAAAAGAGCCGGAATTCTCAGCTACAAATCGAAGCGGAACAACAGTCCTGGAATTTACTATTGCAGGTGCAACATCCAAGGGAACTTCATAGCCGTTTACAACTGCTTTGTTAGCACCCACGGTAAGTTTTATTTCATTTCCTTTGTATTTTGCGGTAACGGTTTTGGTTGCGTCATTCCAATCAACAGTGTAACCAAGCTCTTCAAAAATTGTTCTGAAAGGAACCAGGGTTCTTCCATTGGATATAAAAGGAGCAACCTCAAGATCCTTTGAAACAGTTTTGGAAATGTAATTCTTTTTGTTAATAGTAAACTTCAAATCAATAAAGTCTGAAGTAACAACCGTTCTGGAATCAGTTTGAGCAGTGTCGGCTGCATAGCTGCAAAAGGCTCCAATTGAAATCACTGTTAAAAAAGCCAGAAAGGTGAGCACTCTTCCCATTGTTTTTGCCAAACAAGCTTTAAACATGCTTTTCCCTCCACATCAATAAAAATTAATAAAAAAACATCAAATTTATAATCTGTCGCAAGCTCAATACAAATTATATGCAAACACTGCATGTACCAACTTATAGAATAAATATTAACATACAATTATAACCAAGTCAACATAGATAATACAGAACAACAGGGTTAACCGCCCGCTTACCGACTCGGGCAGTTAACCCTGAAATTAACCGTATAACCGACCTTCAACCGTATTAATCTAAAATACTTTTACCGAATCAGGATATCTCTTCAGCTTTTTTCTTGAGCTCCTGTGACAAGTTAAGCAAATTGGTGGTCTGCTCCAATAATGATTCCTGACACTTTATCTGCTCGTTCATCGCTTTGCTTACATCAGAAATGTCTTGAATATTCGCCTCGGCACTTGCGCTTATATATTCTATCGTAGATACTATCTGATTGACAAAGTCGTCTATGTGCGTAAATACCTGTTTTATCCGAGAGACATTTGATGTTATCTCATTTAAAAATTCAATATTTTTATCCAGACTTTCTGTTACGTCCTTTACCGAATTTTCGGTATTCTCGGCCACTTTGTCCAACTTTAATACAACCTTGTTGGTATTGTTAATCTTTTCAATAAGATTTTGAATTATCTGGTCTATGCTGCCCGACAAATCTTTGGTTTTTGAAGCCAAGTTTCTGGTTTCTTCAGATAACAAATGGAATGTCTTTCCCTGGGCTCCCAATCGGGCTGACTCAATAGCTGAATTCAGAGCAATCAATTTTGTTTGTTCTGAAATCTCTTTGATCTGTCTTGTAAATTTTGTTATTTCCTTTGAAGTTGCAATAAGCTCTTTAGATTCCGCACCTATTTCATTCATAGCTGTTCTGATATTTTGAGACATTTCATGCAACAAGCTTACTGACATTCGATTATCTTCGCTGATTTCTTTTGACTTGGAAAGTATCGCATCTACATCTTTCATCGTGTCTTTTGCCTGATTGACTTCATCTTTTGTCAAGGCAACCTGTCGCTCACCTTCTTTTACAATCTTACCCTGTTGAAAACTCTTTTCCTTTATAACGTCCAAAATAGCATTTGTTTGTTGAATAGAAGCATACGTTTCCTGAATTTTTGCGGATACATTGGAAGATGCGTTAATTGTGACATCCGAAGCATGTTTAACACTCATAATCAATCCGTTCAAGTTGCTTATCATCTTTGCAAAACTGTTACTAAGCTTGCCTATCTCATCCTTTCTCTCCTCAACTTTAAACTCTATTGATAAATTACCGCTGCCTACTTTCTCCATTGTTTTTACCAGTTTCTTTATATTCTTCGTAATGTCTTTATTTATTAATTGAGATAACAGTATCCCCAGCGCCAAACAAATTAAACCGATAATTATTACCTGTGCCGAAACTCTGTTGACACTTTCCGTAATCTTATCTACTTCCGTAACGGTTACAAAAGTCCATCCCAAATCCGTAACATTGACTTTATCTATTGTTGAAAAAGTTATCAAAACATCTTTCCCATACAACTTTGTTGTAAAAGCACCGCTCGGTTCTGATTTAATTTTCTTGAATATCTCTTCGTCAATATAAAAATTCCGTTCTTTTTCTTCCTGGCTAACATCATTTATAGCCAGCGACATGTGTTCTTTTTTTGAAGGATTCATTACAATGTTATAGTCGTTTCCGACAACATACATAACCCCGTCATAAGGCAAATGCAAATCATTAAATATTCTGCCCAAATTTTCATAGTTGATATAGAAGAACAGCTGCCCCGGACTTTTTAGCTTTGTCCTTGAATAAACTTTTTTAGCCAAAGTAATTACTTTTCCGCCCAAACCGGTTGTGTCCTGATGAATTAAAACATCTTGCACGTAAGGATCATACCATTTTGAATATTTCGTACTTTCAACAAAAGATTTTATACTGTCAACTTCTTTTATATTTATCTGATGACGTATTATTTGCTGTCCGGAAATCGAATATAGGTAGTTATTGGAAACCGCCAGAATAGTGTAAAAATAGTTACTTTTTTCGTCCACATAATTAGTCAGCATCGTTCTTAACTGACTCGAGTATCTGCTTTGTAAAGTAGCATCATCAGTACTGTTCAACCTCGAAATAATATCCGCTATTTGTTCATTTCTGCTTAAAGCCGTTGCCTCCTGATCCATTGATTCAAGGAGCATTCGCATATTCGAATTGGTTTGCTTTGAAACCTGCAGCGTTCCGTCCTTTGCCTGCTCCACAAGGATATTCCTTACAATGCCAAAAGAGTACAAAATTACTACAGACAAAGATACTACAAGAACAATAGATACAATTACATTGAGTTTAATTCCTATACTTACATCTTTAAGCCTGAAGAAAGGCATAAAAATATTTTTTTCACTTGATTTTTTTTCGTTCAAACTTTTTAAAAAGCGCACTTTCGATGCAATCGCCTGTTTTAATCTTTTTATTTTTTTAAAGCCAGAAGTTTTGATTTTACTGAAAACCTCTCTTATATTAAACCTGTTTTTCATAAATTCTCCCTACCCCTTTTGGCGCAAGTAAATATATTTCTAGAAAATCATCGTCTATTTGTCGAATATACATTACAAGTTTTAAGTGAAATTAAAATGACAATTTTTGTCTGCCATTACGCAAAGCAAATATAAACACAGGACAGCTTGTAAAACTACAGGCAGGCACACATAAAAATTAGTCATAAAGCGGAAATGCCATGGTGTTTTTCAGGCACATATTACAGTAGAAAGCAATTTACATTATAAAAATGGAAAAATCTTGATGTCTTTGTCATAACTATTTTCCTTCTAATTTAAATTATAACATAGAAAATCTTTTTTGTTAATAACAATAACTTACAAGACATGATATTATTTATTAAATTTGCCAATTTATTTGCCAATTAATTTTTTATAAAAAAATTACATGTACTAGAAATATTATGTTTGTCAAAGCGAAAAAACATATTCAAACAGCCTGCTTTAAATTCGCCCACTGTTTGACACCTGTTTCTTTAACCTGTATAATTTAACTGTGAATGACAACTGTATTTTTTCTTTATGAAGCAGGCCTTTAAAAAGTTTTTACGAAAACAAGCAATGATTTAACATACGTTCCATTATTAGTTTTAAAGTTTTAAAGGAGGATATGTATGACCTCAGTAAAAGAATACAAATGTCCCAGCTGCGGTGCAGGATTGGATTTTGATCCACCTTCACAAAAATGGAAATGTAACTACTGCTTCAATGAATACGAAAAGGATCAATTTGACATATCCGACAATGAGGAACTTCTCAATGAGGAAATGCCGGAATTGGATTCATATATTTGCAACAGCTGTGGAGCCGAATTGATTGCTGACAATACCACCTCAGCCACCTTTTGTATTTACTGCAAAAGTCCCGCAGTCATCAAATCAAGATTTTCCGGGAGATTCAGACCCAGAAATGTAATTCCTTTCAGATTGACAAAGGAACAGGCAAAGGAAATCTATCAAAAGTGGATAAAAAAACGCATATTTGCTCCCAAAGAATTTAAATTAAAAGAGGAAGTTGATAAAATAACCGGAATATATGCTCCCTTCTGGCTCTTTGACTGCAAAGCGGACGGCTTTATCAGCGGAGAAGCCACCAGAGTCCATTCCTGGAGACAGGGCAACTACAAATACACTCAAACAAAGTATTACAGCATTCTAAGAAGGGGACACGCCCGCTATAAGAGAATTCCTGTGGATGCATCCAAAAAACTGGACGATAAATATATGCATATGATAGAACCTTTTGATTACAAAGATTTGAAAGACTTTTCCATGAAATATATGTCCGGTTTTATGGCCGAAAGATATGATGTCGAATCCGCCGAAGCCGTAACTATTCTTAAAGACAGAGTAAAAGACTATCTGTCGGAAAGACTAAGAGGCACTGTCAGCGGATATTCTTCCTGCAGTATAACAAGCAAAAACATAAATATATCCGAAATCGAGCAAAGTTATTCAATGCTGCCGGTTTATTTATTGGTAAACAAATACAAAGACAAAAGCCACATATTCATGATAAACGGACAAACCGGAAAAGTCGTCGGAGACACTCCGCTTTGTCTTCCGAAACAAATCCTTTTTGCAGTTGCAGTTTTCCTGCTCGTATGGATTATAGGTGTGTTTGGAGGTGCCTTATTTGCGTAAAAAGTCAAGTATTTCAGCTCTGATTTTGTTGTCTTTCTTTTTTATTTCATATATATCACAGGCTTTGGTTTTTGCCGAAAGCTCTAAAAATGTAAAAGACTACCTGAATTATCTTACCGCTGAGGAAATTGCAAGCCTTCAGTCCGACATTGACAGCATAAAAAAGAGTTACAAGCTTGATGTCGTCATCGTTATTACCGATAACACCCAGGGCAAGTCTTCCCGCGATTTTGCGGATGATTTTTACGATTACAACGGGTATGGCATAGGCACAAGAAAGTCCGGCCTGTTGATGCTTGTTAACATGCAAAACAGGGAAATCTGGATATCCACATGTGGCGATGCCATTGATATTTTCACAGACAACAGAATTTCCATAATGGAAGACAATGTAATCAGACATCTTTCCAACAATGATTACTACAGCGCTTGCAAAACCTTTATCAGGGATGTCAAAAACTATGCCTATGACGGTGTTCCATACGGGCAATACAGGTCTCAGTCCGACACAAATATAACGTACGCTGACAAAGTATCCCGAAGGATAAAATCAGTCTCCATATATATAACCGCTCTTGTTATATCTTTAGGAGCCACATTAATTCTGTCGTTGTCCAGCAAAGGAAAGATTACAATAAATTCCGGCACCTATGAAGAGCCCGGTTCCTTTGTGCTCACTGAAACAAGGGATGATTATATAAGGGAGTCCACAACAAGAACAAGAATCAGCGAAAGTTCCGGTTCAAGGGGAGGTAATGTAAGCAGTACCCATACCGGGAGCAGTGGAAGAACCCATGGCGGTGGTGGCAAAAAATTCTGATGTGCAATAAAACTGATATGCACTAAAATTCTGATATTACTATATAAAAAACCCGCGCAAAACAAAAGCCCTGCGAAAACTGCGCAATTTATCATCAGGCAGATATCTGACAGGGCTTTTAATTATTCTCAACCTATAATTACTCTATTACCACCGCAGTACCGGAAGCCGTTACCATAAGCATGTTTCCGCCTTGTCCAAGTACCTCATAGTCAATATCCACTCCTATTATTGCATTGGCACCCATCTGAATCGCTCTTTCTTTCATTTCACGAATTGCTCCCTCTCTGGCCTCAATCAATTCGCCTTCATATGATTTTGAACGGCCGCCGAAAAAATTCGTAAGGCCCGCTGCAAAATCCTTTATGAAGTCCACACCGGAAATTACCTCTCCGCAAACTATGCCCTTGTATTCAACAACTCTTTTGCCTTCTATCCCGTTTGTTGTGGTTATAATCATTATAAAAAACCTCCAATCTATTTTCTACTGCAATTACATTATATAATAGATATATTACATATTACCATATCCATATGAAATTACTTTCATTTTTCATTCTTTTATCATGGCTCACGCAATAACAAATTTGGATCATTGCGCAAATTGACTGTTATACAGATTGGCATAAAAACCTTTTTTCGAGAGCAACTCTTCATGGGTACCCTGCTCGATAATATCACCGTCTTTCATCACGAGAATAACGTCGGCTTCCCGTATTGTGGACAAGCGGTGCGCAACAACAAAACTTGTGCGGCCTTGCATAAGTCTTGCAAAGGCTTCCTGAATTTTGACCTCGGTACGGGTGTCAATGGAAGATGTTGCTTCATCCAAAATAAGCATCGGCGGCAAACAAAGCATAACGCGGGCAATACTGAGCAATTGCTTTTGTCCCTGTGAAAGACTTCCTCCTTCCTCGCTGATGACGGTATCATAGCCGTTTTCCAGCCGTTTGATAAAACTGTGGGCATGAGCGGCTTTTGCCGCAGCAATGATTTCCTCCTCCGTTGCGTCCGGTTTTCCCATTGTGATATTTTCGCGAATGGTACCGGATTTGAGCCACGTATCCTGCAATACCATGCCATAGTTTTCCCTCAGGCTTTGCCGGGTGATGTTTCGAATATCTATACCCTCCACTTTTATGCTGCCGGAATCAACATCATAAAAACGCATCAAAAGATTAATCACAGTAGTTTTGCCGGAACCGGTGGGCCCAACAATCGCCACACGCTGTCCGGGTTTTACTTCAAGGTTTAAATTTCGAATCAAAGGACGTTCAGGAACATAGGAAAAAGCCACATTGTCAAAAACAACATTGCCGCTGGCGTTTTTGAGCGTGACTGCATCATCAGCATCCGGAACCTGAGGTTTTTCTTCAATCAACTCAAAAACGCGTCCTGCACAGGCAAGGGCATTTTGCATCTCGGTTATCACACCGGAAATTTCATTGAAGGGTTTAGCATACTGGCTGGCATAACTTAAAAATATGGAAAGTCCGCCCACCGTCATGGTACTTCCCACATCACCGCTGATAACCGCTATTGCGCCCGCAAGGGCGACTGCCGCATAAACAAGGCTGTTGATAAAACGGGTTAAAGGATTGGTCAAAGACGAAAAGAAGACAGCACGAAGGGAGTATTTTTCAAGCCTTTCATTAATCTCGTCGAACTTCTTCAGTGCTTCTTCCTGATAGGAAAACGCCTGAACCACTTTTACGTTGCCTATCATCTCTTCAATAAGCGAAGTTTGCTCTCCGCGGGTTTCGGACTGCAACTTAAACATGGAATAGGTATGCTTTGCAATAAAATTTGCAACAAAAAGAGAAAGCGGTGTGAGGATAACTACAATAAAAGTAATCTTTATATTGATGGTGAGCATGAAAATCAACGTGGCAATAATCGTAACAACACCGGTGAAAAGCTGGGTAAAGCCCATCAGAAGACCTTCAGCAAACTGTTCAACATCAGCAATCACACGGCTTACAATTTCACCGTGGGGATGAGAATCTATATATGAAAGAGGTAAAATCTCAATTTTTCGAAAAGCTTTTTCACGAATATCCCGCACCACCTGGTAAGTAATATTATTGTTTATTGTGTACATAAACCATTCAAATATAGCAGTAATACCAACGGCAAAAGCAATTTGGACAAGAATTTTCGCTACGACTTCAAAATTTACATTACCCGGTCCTACGATATAATCAATGGCGTTACCGATAAGAATAGGCACATAGAGAGTTAAGGCTACTGTGGACGCAGCAAGAAGAATGGAAATGAATAAAAGAACACGATATTTTTTTATATATCTGAAAACCTTTCGGATAGTGTCCATTTGAATTTTTCTGCTTTTCATATCATTTTTCCTCCTTCTTGAATTGTGAGTCATAAATTTCGCGATATACCTCACAAGTTTCAAGCAGCTCGTCATGCTTACCGATACCAACAATTTCTCCGTCATCGAGAACTATAATCTTATCAGCATGTTGAATCGATGAAGTACGTTGCGAAACAATAAAAATTGTCGGATTCCACGGTAACTCACGAAGAGCCTTGCGAAGAGCTGCATCGGTCGCAAAGTCAAGAGCCGAAGCACTGTCATCAAGAATTAAGATTTCCGGCTTTTTAACAATGGCCCGTGCTATGGTAAAACGTTGACGCTGCCCTCCCGAAAGGTTTTTTCCTCCTTGTTCAATAAGAAAATCAAGCCCTTCCTTCTTTTGAGCCACAATTTCTCCTGCCTGGGCAATATTAATGGCTTCCATGATTTCTTCATCGGTTGCATTTTTATTTCCCCAACGCATATTTTCGCGGATACTGCCCTTAAATAGCACAGCTTTTTGCGGAACGACACCTATCTTGTCACGCAGCTTTTTCAAAGGATAATCCTTAACATTAATACCGTCTACAATAACCTCGCCTACCGTGGCATCGTAAAACCTCGGAATAAGATTTACCAAAGAAGTTTTACCGGAACCTGTACCGCCGATGATACCAACCACTTCACCGCGGCGGACTGAAAAATTAATATTTGTTAAAGCTTCAGCACCGGCATTTTTATACGTCAATCCTACATTGTGAAATTCAACGATAAATTCGGACCTGTCACCTTGCGGCTCAGACTCTTTCTCCACCAAACTGGATTCTACATCCAGCACCGCACTGATACGGTTGGCGCTGGCAACAGCTTTTGTAATGCTAATGATTAGGTTTGCGAATTTTATAAGCTCAGTAAGAATTTGGGACATATAATTATAGAGTGCCAAAACAGCTCCCTGCGTAAGCAGTCCCTTTGATACGCGGATTGCACCGATATGAATAAGCCAGATAATGGCAAGATTAATAATAACATAGGTCAAAGGATTCATCAGAGCTGAAATTCTGCCTACAAATATCTGTGTTGAGGTCAATTCTTCATTGCGTTTGTCAAATTCCGCTATTTCTTTTTCTTCAAGGCGAAAAGCCCTAATCACCCGGACACCTGTGAGATTTTCCCTTGTTGACTTTAACACTCTGTCAAGCCTTTGCTGTACCTTCCTGTAAAGAGGAATGGACAGCAGCATAATTGCAAAAACAACTATAAAAAGCGCAGGGATGGCTACAACAAAAGTAAAAGCCGCATTGGTATCCACAGTAAACGCCATAATCATGGCACCAAACACAATAAAAGGTGAACGCAGCAACAGACGCAATGTCAGGTTCATTCCGGTCTGTACCTGGTTTATATCACTCGTCATACGGGTAATCATACTGGATGTACCAAGGGTGTCAATTTCCGTATAAGACAATTGGCCAATATGTCTAAACAGTGCACGGCGAAGCTTTGTCACAAATCCCACTGAAGCTTTGGCGGAAAAATACTGGGCCGTTACCGAACATACCATTCCAACAACACCCAAAAGAATCAACAACAGGCACATTTTAATGATATATACTTTGTCAGCCCGCCCAATGCCGGTATCAACAATGGATTTGATAACAATAGGTACCAGTAATTCAAATGATGCTTCCAAAAGTTTGAGTAAGGGTCCAAGAATACTTTCCTTTATATATCCCTTTAAATAAACCGACAACTTTTTCATAAATGTCCTCCAGGATGCTATTTTTAACTCATGTATCCTACCATGATTTATAGTGTACTACACGCCTTTAAAAATAATTCAGTTGATTTTATCCGGTTCAATTTAATTTATTATAAGTGTAAAGTTGAACCTCTACTCATACTTTAAAATAATAAAACAATTAATAATTAATAGTATCGGCCTATGCAGCAAACGCAATAAAAGGAAGGGTTTTACATACCTTCCTCCAACAGCACCTTATAATCCTCTCTATTACAACAATGTTATTTTAGCATATTTAACCACAACTAACAAGAATAGCGGCTACAAATTTTCGTGTTGCGATTAATCACTGAAATCTGCAAAAAGCACCTGGGACATTCCCAAGTGCTTTCCGCATTAAATTTAGTATTTAATTAAAGCAAGTACACAAGTGCATCGAAAAACTCACTCCAAGTTTTCGCAGTACCAACGAGGACCTCCGGCACTTACAAGGATTATATTTGAATTTGCCGTAAAATCGCCGGTTCTAATTGCGAACTTAACCTCTTTTGTAAGAGTATCGCGCAAAGTAGAATGCTCTACAATTTCACAGGGTACGCTTTCATCAAACAAACTCAAATATTCTTTATACCTTGACGGACTTACATCAACTGTTGCCTGACTTAGAATGAGCTTTTCAACGCTGAAGTGCTTTAGCAGTACTTTTAATACATCCACGGTTGTGGGAAAATTTACGTCAAGAGAAACATCAATAACTTTGGTAGTATTGGGTATGGCAAGCCCTGCATCTGCAATAAGAACGCGGTCCGTATGCCCCAATTTGGCAAGTTCTGCAGCAATATCCCTATTCAAGATTCCTGTTTCAACCATATTCTCGTCCACCTCATTCTTTGCGCTCATAGCAATTCATCAGTAGCTCGTACATCTCATCAATCGTTGCTACACGAGGATTGTTGAGGTAATCACCTAAAACCTGACCATCATCTGCTATTTCACGAATTTGCTCTTTCGTAACATTCACATCTTTAAAACCAATCCACAAACCTATTTTCTTCAGGAAATCATCAATTGCCACACACGCTTCTTTTGCCGCTTCTTCATCGGAAAGTTCATTCAATGCAGGATTAAATATTCTTCCAACCTTGGCGAACTTTTCAATTGCCCAGGCGTATGTGTACCTTGTAAATTGAGGATATATTATCGCCAAAGCCTGTCCGTGGGATACATGGGGAGCATGGCCGCCGACTTGCATTCCCAACCCATGGGGCAGTGTTACTCCTGCGTTGGAATTGGTAAGTCCACCCAAAGTGTCAGCCAATGACATCTTTGACCGTGCCTCAATGTCGTTTGGATTCTCCAAAGCTTTTGGCAAATATTCCTTAATCATCTTTATTGCTTCTATTGCCATCATCTCAACTAACGGACTGGTTTTCACGGAAAGATATGCTTCAAAGTTATGGGCAAAAGCGTCAAAACCGGTCTGCGCAGTTACACTTTTGGGCATCGTGACTGTCACTTCGGGATCAACTATCGCAACTTTAGGGAAAATATTTTTGTGCCAAATTGCGGATTTATCCTTTTCACTTGTTTTTGTGATAACTGCACATTGTGTACACTGGCTGCCGGTTCCTGCTGTTGTTCCTATTGCGATAATAGGGAGGGTAGCAGATGTGGGGCCCGGAGTGTGGCAGTTATAATCCCAGGCAGTTCCCGGATGGGTTGCTTCAACTGCAATGGCTTTTGCAGTATCTATTGAGGAACCTCCTCCCAATCCAATAACTACATCAACCCCGGCAGCCTTTGCCATATTTGCTCCTTCAGTTACAACATCAGTGGTGGGATTTGGAATAACACCGTCAAAATGTACTACTTCCACACCATTTTCCCTAAGAGACTTCTTTACTTTTTCATAGAGCTCCTTTACTTCCGGAAATTCCGGTACAGTTACCAGCAAAGCTTTCTTTCCATATTGGGCAGTTATTGATCCAATTTCCTGAACTCTGCCGCATCCGAAAATAATTTCAGTAGGTGCATAATAGTTAAATGCTTTCATAAACTTACTTTCCTTTCATGCTGATTTTATTTTATTCTTATTTCTTTGGATAGTACTCATCAACATTATCTTTTGTTACTATTACAACACCTGTGTCAAGATTGCCCGGAAGAGCTTTGGACGAAAGACCGTTTGCCTCAGTATAGAGCATCATCAGGCTCCAATAACCCATGTTATACATTCCCTGTGCAACTGTACCATCAATTTCACCGCTCTTAACCTTGTCAAGAACTGTCACATCAACGTCAAATGCAAGAACTCTTAAATCTTTCTTTGATTCTGCAACTGCTGTCGGTCCTGCAGTACCTGCAACACCGTCTACACAGAATACACCAACAATATCATCATTTGCCTGTAATGCAGCCGCCAGGTTGTCCGCTGCGACAGTTGTATCGCCTGCATCATTAACTTTTACGAGGGAAACTTCGGGCGCATTTTGTTTACACCAGTCTTCAAAACCCTGAACACGGGATTCACTGTTTTCTGCACCAACTGTATACAATACTGCAATTTTACCTTTGTAGTTTACCAACGGTACCAGGAACTCAGCCGCCTTCTGACCTGCTGCATAGTTACCGGTTCCAAGATATGCGGAACGGTTTGAAGTAGGAGAGTCAGAGTCAAAGCATACAACTGAAATACCTTGTTCAATAGCTGAATTGATTGTATCCGCCAATGCTGTTGAATTAACCGCTGTTACTGCTATACCTTTTGGTTTTTGAGCAATGACCTGTTCAAGCACTGCAACCTGACCTGAAACATCAGTATCTGTCTGACCGGTATATTTTGCAGTTACGCCAATTGCTTTAGCTGCATCCTCAAAACCTTCAAAGCAGTACTTCCAGTAATCAATACCGGAAAGGAAAGTAACCATGTAGTATTCATCCGAAGGATCGCCTACATAGCCTTTTGCCTGTCCATTTCCTGAGCCTGAACCGGAATTGCATGCTGTAAATGTAAATATCAGCGAAATGGCAAGCAATAATACTAAAAATCTTTTCATGAAAAATTACCTCCTTACATTTTTAAGGATAAAATGTATTTTTATCTTTCAGTGCATAAAGCACCAAAATTCTTAAAAATTAAATTTGCCTGGAAGATTTGTCATCTAATTTTTTTGAAGCCAATTTGTCCAATCCGAAGAATTTCATTATAAAGCTTGGACCGCCGTTTTTACGGTGACTCAAATAGTCAATGGTAACAGCCAGTACAAGAATTGCTCCCTGAACAAACTCCTGCCAATAAACCGAAACGTTCATCATAACAAGTGCCGAATTAACTATCTTCAGTAAGAAAATACCCAAAACAGTTCCCAGTACGCCTCCGGAACCACCTGTCATCGATGTTCCGCCGATAACTGCCGCGGAAATTGCCGTTGTTTCAGCACCCTTGCTAAGTTCCGGGGTTGCCACGTTAAAGCGTGCCAGAGACAATAAGCCTGCTAATGTGGAGATTAACGCAATTGTCACATATACACCGATTTTTACCCTGTCTACATTTATACCGGAAAGTCTTGCAGCATTTTCATTGCTTCCGACGTAGTATATATTCCTGCATATCTTTGAATACTTCATAAAGATAAATGCAATCGCCGAAATTATTATAAATATGATAAAGAGAACGGGTATTCCAAAAACTGATCCTGTCGCAAAGAAGCGGAACGATTGAGGTAAATATCCTGAAACAGAAAGCGGTGAACCTGTTGTTATAATGTAAGCCATACCCCGCGCAAGATTTTCCATACCCAATGTAACAATGAAGGGCGGCAAACCTATTTTTGAAATCATAAAACCATTGAAAAGACCTACAACCAAGCCACTTGCAATACTTGCAATACAAGCAACCCAAATATTAACCCCCTGCAACGCCAGGTAACCGGTTATCACACATGTCATGGCAGCCACACTTCCGACACTCAGTTCTATTCCACCCAAAATCAACGCCATCGTAAGACCAATCGCAAACAAACCGTCAACTGAAACACTCAGTGCTATTGATCTCATGTTGTTTGAGTTCAGGAACTTAGGCTGAATAATCGAAGTAATTGCCACAACCAAAAGAATAATCAGAAATACAGTAACTTCGCGTTGAGAAAATATCTTTTTTATTATTCCTGTAATTTTGTCTTTCATTGCATTTCCTCCTATGATAAATTTGCTCCGGAAGCCAATTTCATTATGTTTTCCTCAGAAACTTGTTCTCCCTGTAAAAATCCTGCCAGCCTCCCTTCATGCATCACCGCAATTCTGTCAGCAACACCGATTATTTCAGGCAGTTCACTGGAGACAATTATCACACCAACGCCTTGCTCACTTAATGAACGCAACAGATTATGGATTTCACGTTTTGCCCCGACGTCAATGCCTCGTGTAGGTTCATCCATAATTATGACTTTGGGATTTGTTGAAAGCCATTTTCCGATCAGGCATTTCTGTTGGTTGCCGCCGGACAAATTACTGATAGGATATGACAAACCCGGAATCTTTATTGACAATGCCTTCACATATTTTTCAGACAAGCTGTACTCTCGTTTCTTTATAATCCAACCACGTTTTGAAACAGCTTCAAGGTTTGCACTGCTGATATTTTGGGCTATGCTCATGTGCAAAAACAAACCCGAATTTTTTCTGTCTTCTGTAAGATAGCAAATTCCTTTTTTTACTGCGTCCTTGTACCGTTTAAACTTTTGTTTTTCACCATTTAGATAAACCTCTCCACGTTTAACGGGATCTATTGCACACAATCCTCTCATGACCTCACTGCGACCTGCTCCTACCAAGCCTGCGAAACCTAAGATTTCTCCTTTTTTCAATGTAAAGCTTACATTTTCAAATCCATTTCCGCTTAAATTTTCAACCTTTAAAATATAGTTGTCTTCCTCAATTTTTGAAGATTTAGGCGGGTAAAGCTCGCCAAGGTCACGCCCTACCATCGCTCTTATTACATCTTCATGTGTAATTTCCGAAATATTCATACAGCAAACATACGAACCATCTTTTAGAACTGTAACCCGGTCACATATTTCGAACACTTCTTTCATACGGTGAGATATAAACAGTATGGATATACCTTTCTTCTTGAGGTCTCTGACCACTTGGAACAGTCTTGCTGTCTCTTTGTCAGTCAGGGAACTGGTAGGCTCATCTAAAATTAGGAGCTTACAATTAAGTGAAATAGATTTTGCTATTTCCACAAGTTGCTGTTCACTGACCGTTAAATTACTAACAAGAGTTTTGCTGCTGAAATTGGCATCTAAAGTTTTAAGTATCGCATCGGCATCTTCATAAAGCTTTTTAAAGTCAATTTTATCCCCTTTGCTTGGCAGCCTTCCAATAAAAATGTTTTCAGCTGCCGAAAGATGCGGACACAAACAAAGCTCTTGATGAACAAAACCTATTCCTGCATCCTGAGAGTCCTTAGGGTTTTTGGGATTGAAAATTTTGCCGTCGAATTTCATAATTCCTTCAGTTGCAGGAAAAACTCCACCTACAATGTTCATTAAAGTGCTTTTCCCTGCACCGTTTTCTCCGCACAAACCATGTACTTCACCTTTTCTTACTTCAAGGCTGACACGATTTAGTGCACGTGTTCCAGGGAATACTTTTGAAAGCCCTTTAACTTCCAGAAGTAAAGCATTATCCATTTACGCTCCTCCTTGCTTTACCAACTTTACTTTAGTTGCATCTATCAATCGGTGGGGTATATTAAGTACTGCAGGACTACAACCTTTGAATTGATACTTAATGATACTTTGATTGATACTAAATCTTTCGTACTACTAAGAAGAAAAAATTATGATTATTTTTAATAAACGATTACTTAGTTAACTTAACTAACTACAATTTTATTATATATCCTTTTTATATAGAAAGTCAATGTATTTTTTTTCAATTTTTAATATTTATAAATAAAAAACTGATTGGATAAAGCGAAAAATGAAATGCATTAACTAAAGAGTTCTTAGTTACTTGACAGAAAATCAATATTATTTGCAACAATCCATGCACCACCTATGGCAGTAGCATAGAGTCCACTTTTACCAACAACAATTTTAACATTTCCTCCGGCATAACGCATCTGATACTTGGATACCGCTTTTTTGATCATATCGATAAAAAAGTCGCCGCTTAACGTCAAACCACCACAAAGAATGATCTGCTCAGGGTCAAGCATGTTTATGGTGATTGCCAAACCCTTGCCTATATAGTCAGCCGCTTTTTCCACTATGGACTGGGCAAGGTGATCTCCTTCCTTTGCAGCATCAAAAACCATTTTGGCATCTATTTTCTTCAAATCCCCTTCACACTTTTCAAGAACGCTGCTTTGTATTTTATTCGCTATTGCAATACGGGCCTCGCGAGCTATCGCTTCTCCGCTTGCAATGGATTCAATACACCCATAATTGCCACACGAACAATATGAACCATGGTTTTCAACAATAATATGTCCAATTTCACCACTCGTTCCGCTTACCCCATAATACAAACCATTTGGTAAGACTATCGCCGATCCGATACCGTATCCAAGGTTAACCCCGACAATACATGAAGTAGGATTTGGCTGTGTATTTTTTATCTCTCCTATAACCAGGGCGCGATTTGCGTTTTCCACCAGTACATTGAAAGGAAGGTGCTTTTTAAGTTCGTCTTGTAAAGCAATATTGTTCCAGCCAAAATTCGGGCTAAAAATTACCCTGCCGGTGCCCCGCTCAATTAAGCCCGGCATTGCAACACCTATACCAACAACTCTGTCAAGGGGGAATTTTGATTCATTTATACTTTCCATAGTCATTTCGGTTATCTGATTTATTAATTCATCTGGTTCAACAGATTCCGTCGGCTTACTCACTTTGTAAACAACATCCCTGCAGTTGTTCATTACAACTACCCTTACAGATGTTCTTCCTACATCCACTCCGACAAAGAAAAACCTGTCCGGGACCACCGCAAGCAATTCGGGACGTTTCCCTCCACTGGATTTACCCTTGCCTATAACATAGATAATACCTTTCTGAATCAAATCATCGGTAATGGACATAACCGCAGGAATGCTCAGCCCTACTTTTTTGGCTATAACTGCTCTGTTTATTTCCTTTGCTTCAAGAATACAATTAAATATATTCATTCTATTGTTGCTTGTTATACTGTTTAAATCAAGTTTCGTAAACTTATCCACGCCAGCACCTCCCTTTCCGTCATTATATCTACTGTCAAATCATACTCTGCCTTTTTTACTTCTCTTCAAGAAACTGCCTCATAAAAGTATTTATCGTATCCAGGTCGGGCATTGCAGGAATTGCACCTTTTTTAGTAGCCACAATAGTACCTGCAGCATTTGAAAATGCCAGTAATTCTCCCCATTTTTGCTCACATATCTGAGATATTTCTTCCAAAGACATACCCCTAAGCTGCCATAGCATGGCTCCCACAAACGCATCTCCCGCCCCGGTAGTATCAACCACTTTTACGTCGTATCCACAGTGATTCGCCTTACAACTTCCGGTGAAAACATAAGAGCCTTTTTCACCACAAGTAACAAAGACAACCGACGGACCCATGGCAAGCAGTTTGTGCGCCCCTTTGGAAAAATCCTCACTTTCCGCCAAAAGCCAAAGTTCTTCTTCACTGACTTTAACCAAATCAGCATATTCAACTGCCTTTAACATGTATTTACGTGCTTCGTGTTCATTACTCCACAAAGCAGGCCGGTAATTCGGGTCATATGAAATTATTGCTCCTGCTTCTTTTGCAATTCTGGCGGCTTCCAAAGTCGCAGTACGACTCGGCTCATCAGTTAAAGAGACAGCCCCAAAATGCAGAAAATGGCATGTTCTGAGCAAATCTTTATCAAGTTCGCCGGCGTCCAAACTGACATCCGCACAATGCTTTCGATAAAAACTAAAAGATCTGTCACCCTTCTCATTCAGATGAACAAATGCCAAAGTTGTCATTTCGCTGGAACTCATCAACAGGTTGGATGTATCAATTCCGGCATTATCAAGCGTCGCCTTCAAAAACTGTCCAAACCCGTCTTTTCCGACTTTCCCGATAAAAGCAGTTTTGGCTCCCAGTTTGGACAGCATGGCAAGAACGTTGGCCGGAGCTCCGCCAGGGTTCGACGAAAAAAGAGGCATCCCATTTTCATTTGTACCAGCGGGCAAAAAATCTATTAACAACTCTCCAACCGCAACAACATCAAACATAGAATCTCACCTGATTATTTTATCAAATTTATCCCAATTAATCATCATCGTTATTAACATCAATGAGGACTTTCATAGTAATTTCACGATTATTGTCAATATACTCATAGGCTTTTTCCCAATCTCTAAAAGCAAAATGCTTGCTCATCAGAGGGGTTAATTTTACTTTACCCGCTTCAACAAGCTCAATGGCTTCCACATAGTCCTCATGCCGATACATCATTGTCGTATTCAAATCCAGTTCCTTATCGTTAAGAGTTGCAAGATCGACTGTTGCCATACCTTCAAATACTGCAACCAGAACAATTATGCTTCCCTTGCGGGAATGTTTTATGGCTTGTTCCATTGTTGTATTGTTGCCCGCACAATCATATATAACATCTGCTTTATCAGGTCCAAAACAGCGAAGCATCGCTTCTCCGAAATCTTCTTTTTTGGTATTGACTGCAAAATCAGCACCACACTTGAGCGCCAATTCCAAACGATAATCGCTTACATCCGTAACCATTACCTTGCGGGCACCTTTTGCTTTCAGGGTCTGAACCAGCAAAATTCCTATAGGACCCGCACCTATTACTACAATGTCCTTATCCTTCACATCACCGACTCTGTTTGCCGCATGAACGGTAACAGCCAAAGGCTCAATCATCGCGGCCTCGTCATAAGAAAGATGGTCAGGGACAGTCGTTACATTCTTCGCATCAACAGCAAAATATTCGCTGCCTGCGCCAACGGTCTGGAATCCCATAACTTTTAGTTCCTCACAGAGGTTATATTTTCCTGTACGGCACGGATGACATTTACCACATACAACCTGAGGCTCTATAGTCACTTTCTGGCCAACTTTCAGATGCTCCACATCTTCTGCAACTTCGACGATTTTTCCACTTACTTCATGTCCTTGAGTTACCGGATACTTTGTGAAAGGATGTTTTCCATGATTTACATGAATATCCGAACCACATATGCCAATTCTCATAATCTTTATTAGTACTTGTCCAGGTTTTAGTTCCGGTTTTTCCACCTCATGGAACTCAATCTTTCCAGGAGATACCATAACCGATTGTAACATAGACATGCCCCCTTACTTACTTAATTCACTTAATTAACTAACTTAAGTATAACTCCTTTTACCCCCTCTTGTCAATATGTTATTTTTCATTTTTATTCGTTATTATCTACAGTCATTTACATTCCTTTCGCCAATACGAAAAATCCACCTCTCAAAGAGCAGCGAGGTGGATTTTAAGGTTCACATTATGGAACTTGACATAAGGTATTTGCACGTTTCGCAACAAATATCTAACATCGTGATTATATGTTTGATAGTTTTTAAACTTAACAAAGTTTAAACTACAACCTTATCTCTAAAGCCATTACGGGACAGATCGCAAAGGGTCCTAACAGTATAAGATGAAATTTCGAATTCTTTGCTTTTTGATAAATTCTCTTCTATTTTGCCTTTTGAATTTTTTCCCATGTATTTCATTTTAAGATAACCCTTATCACACTCCTGACACCAATAAACAATTATTTCATAATGTTCATTTTTACCAACGTTCGTAGGTAAAAACAAATCCTTTATTTCATCAGAACTCAAATTGTCAATATCCTGAAACTTAATTGTTCTGTCTATGTCCGTAGCCAAAAACTTCAATATGGACTTTTTCTTCATATACCGTTTGCAATCATTGCAGTACTTTGCGTCACGCAAAACAAGCCAATATGCCATAACACTTCCGAATATAGAGCCAAGGCCATCAATAATAAAGAATATCCAATTTACGACAGCATTTCCTTTCACTTCACCAATAGTCCGACTACGATGATAGAAAGAAATAGTTCTTGATTCAACCATTAGCTTTGTAAATGAAATAAAATTGAGCGGTTCCTCCGAGTCTCCAATTGCATAATTACTAATATGCTCCCCTACCATTTTATAATTCAGATTCATATCTTCATCCAAATACGCTGTGACATAATAGCCGTATTGAACACCTTATATACGATAAAATAGGAATTAACAAACCAATCATAAATAGATTGGGAGAGACTTTTTTGTTGCTTGCAAACAAGCCCAAATAATAACCCAAACATGCGATTGTGCCAATACAAATCGAACCCATCGGAATAATATAAAAAACAGAAAATGACATAACATCAAAAGACGTAAAGCTGTGAATCGCTACTGCCAGCAACACTGACAGAATTAAAGTAATCGTTCCTAAAATTAAACCAAGCATAAAACCCAACCCTTTCTTCATGAAGTAATCTTTATTTTAACTGCGAAATCTCCAAAAGAGCTGTAAGTATGCTTAGTATATTCAAAAATGGAATTTCTGTATTTTGCTAAAGTTTCTATTTCATTTGTCAGAGTTTCGCAATTTTCTCCTAATCAGCCAATATAATACCGACTTTCTTCTGCCAAGAATTGTCAAAATTTTGTATAAAAAATGGAATTTAAAGTTATATTACGACATCTTTAGCCAAATTCCTCTTTTTTAAAATTAATTATTTCATTTTGTAATACAAAATTTTAGTTTTCATTATATTAGCTTTTAATCAATTTTTGCAAATTCATAAAAAATATTCTATCGAAAATATTCTCTTTAATTCTTTTGCCGGCTGCACTACTTACAATGTCAAGCACGCCAATTGCGGGAGCAAATAATTTGGAGAATGTAAACTCCGACGGCAAAGCAAATTCATCAGATTTATATCTACTAAAAAGTTATTTATTCAAACTTGTAAATGAAAGTTCAATAAACTCTGAAAATGCCGATTTGAATAATGACGGTCGCATACAAGAACCATGAAAGATATCCCGGTTGGAAAATAGAACAAATCGACGCCAGAATCAATGAATAGATGGATGCCGCAAAGTTGGATAATGTATCATTGCATATTGGTACAAACGATATTGCGTTTAATACAGTAAATCCCGCACACAAATTAAGTGTTTTAATTGACAAGATTTGTACCAAATCGTCTGAGTATCTGCATATACCCGTCAACATCAATTTAATTCCATCTCCACAAACAATAACCCCGAAAAAACAGGAAACTAACAAGTTTTTAACGGTTCATCCTGTAAACTCGAACTGTCACTTATTATCTTACCGTCTTCAATACGAATGTTTCTGATACAATAATTTGCAATGTTTGGATCGTGAGTTACTACCAAAATCGTTTTCCCCTCTTTATTTAAACCGGCAAGTATCTTCATAAGCTCGTTTCCTTTTTTCTGATCCAATGCTCCGGTAGGTTCATCCGCAAGGATAATGTTGGCTTCACTTGCCAGTGCCCTGGCAATAGCCACCCTTTGCTGTTGCCCCCCTGATAACTGAGACGGTTTTTTGTGCAAAATATCACCTATACCAAGTTTTTCGGCATAAAAAAGTATTTTTGCTTTTTTCTCTTTTCTTGACATTTTTCTATATAAAAGCGGCAGCTGAATGTTTTCATATGCCGTATAGTCTTTAAGAAGGGCAAACTGCTGGAATATAAAACTCACTTCGGTGCCTCTTAATTTGTGAAACTTGCCCCTGGCCATTTTGTTTACATCCTGCCCTTTAAGAAAATACTTACCGTCGGTCGGCGTATCTATGAAGCCGATTATATTCAGCAGCGTTGTTTTGCCGGAACCTGACGGCCCCATTATTGACACGAAATCCCCTTCGAAAATTTCTAAATTTATATCTTTTAAAGCAACTGTCTTATAATCGTCTTTTCCGTATATTTTACTGATATTCTCCAATCTTATAATTGCGTTTTTCATTACTCATAACCTCCAATCAAATCTCTAAGTGAAAACTTTTTAATTGTTATAATTGGAACAATACAGCTGAAAATAAAAATCAAAACGATAATGCCAAGAAGAACTCCCACACTTTGAATATTGAGACCATAGCTAAAGTTATAAAAATACTTTTTCATTTCGCTCTTGTTTATAATACTAATATTGTGAATCAAAAGAGTTATAAGAAGCGATATAACAAATAAAATAAATAATTCGCCGGAAAATATGAAAATGATACCCCTTTTGCTTGTACCAAAAGAAAGGCGGATGCCTATTTCTCTTCTTTTGGAAAGCAATTTCGCAGCAGATATGGACATTATGCCAAATACTGAAAGTATAATCATTATTAAAGATGTAAATATCCTGGCACTTTCACCTTCCATATATTCTGAATTTTTCGCGTCATTATATTCCTTTACTGTCATCTGACGGATACTCATTTTATACTCTTTAGCCAAATCGGATATTTTTCTTCTCACTGCATCCACATTGCTCAAATTACCGCCTACCACGTACAGCATTTTAGAATTTAAAGTCAGGACAAAAATATTGTTTTCATAAAGTTCCCTGGCCATAGGAGCTATACAAAATATGGAAATGTCTTCTATTTGATTATCCAATATATTGTAGTCGCTAAATCAATAACTTCCTTTATCAAGAATACCAATTACTTTATAAGTTCCTGCCATTCCCAGTGATTCGTCAGTAACGGTAAAGGTTTGCCCTATCTCAAAAATATCTTTATAGGCATATCCTACAACAAGAGGAATTTCATCGCTTTCTTCGAAATCTTCACTCTCAAAAAACCTTCCTTTGTATATCGGGGGTTCTAATATGTGAATCATTGCACTCTCGATATATAACGCATTTAACAGGGGTATATTTTCAAACTGATCAGTCTTTCCAATCGCAGAAAAAACTCTTTTTCTCAAATTAATATTTTCATCAAGCTCTTTGAAAGAAATGCTGCCATAACAAAAACTTCCTATATCTACTACCCCATCCATTTGCTTTATTTTTGAAATCAGCTCTAGATAGTTTTTATGATACTCTTTAGACTCACTTAAATTTTTTACAAACAACTGAACGACATTGTTGTAGTCATATTTTATTATAGACATAATATCTTTTTGCCTGTTACGGACATTTATGATAAATGCGGTATACTGCTTTTATTCTTCTGAATATATCGTGAACTGAAAAGCAAATTGACGGACTTTATTTACATCGCTCCAAAACAAAAACCCCGGCTGTATGTTTGTCTGCAACCGAGGATTTTTAAAATAATCCATTTATCCATTTTAATTTAACTCAACTATCTTACAACTGTTTTAGCCAAGTGATGTCCAACAGCTGTCAGCATGAATTTAATCCCATCTCCACAAATGTATAGACTCCCCTTTAAAGGATTTAAACTTTAAAATTGCACCTAATCGATAGTCAACAGTTACATCATTACTAGGTCCTCCACCTTCTGTTAACTCTCCTCCACTATAATAAGGATTCTTTTTACGTTTTAAGAACAACTTTTCAAGCTGTCTTACAATTGGCTCAACTTTTTCTGCATCTTCGGTAAAAAGCAATTCCTTGTACAAACAATATGTATTATAACATAAAGCTGAACGTTTCTTTTGTTTATATTGATCGATAATACTCGACCAGGCATCCTCATTATTGGCACCTCGGAGTGTCTTTGCCATTTCAAAGTCCAAAATAACCTCAAACGGAAGACCTGATGTATTCATATTCAAATTCTCATCTACATACAACGGTCTTTCAGCCAAATAAGAAGCAATTAATGCGGTATCAACAGGAAAATCTTTTAAAATATTTTTGGTTTCAAACTTCGAAAGTGTTGAAATAGCCTCATTAGCTATGTCAATAGCTTTAATAAGATATTCTTTTGGATTACCTATACCTATTCTCCAAGATATTAACGTTTGCATCAACCTACATTTGAATCCTTCATCATAATTTAGTGCTATAAGGTAATAATCCCCATTAGCTTTACCTTTTTCTAACCCTCTTTGAATACCTCCATTAACCTGACTGTCGCAAAACTCAATCATTTCAATAGGGGTCATCGCCATATTTCCTTATCCTCCTTTATCTTTGTCTTTTTGCCGGAATTTCAGGCCATCCTCTTGGCAATTCATATAGCTTTTTCCCTCTGTAAAATGAAGCAAAACTTTCAAGCTGGTCATTCATTGCCTCATTTAAAAGTGTATTTACTAAATCATCATAGGTTCCATCGCCATAATACAAATATTTTTTTAATCTATCAATATTATAACTCTGTGAACCTTGCCTTAATCCTCCATATGTTTTCAAATTGCCTAATCCCACACCGTGCTTTGCCTCTTACTATCGCAAATTTACCGTTTTTTAAAAACAGAAGATCAAATCCGTTGCTCCCGGAACAGTGAAGTATATGTATATTCTCAAAATCGAGTTATCCTCTCCATTTACACTTAATTTTTAATCCTCTTTCCCGATTCACCAAAAGCATGGCATATAACAGCATTTATACATCCCGATGCTACAATAACCAAAATATCCACAGGAGCAAGTACAATTCCCGGAAATTCCTCAAACAAAAATCCCGTTCCAAAACGGTACAAATGGCCGCTGAGCAGTACCATCTCACCGATATACATAACAATTGTAACAGCCGATGCCACAATCGACGGAAGCAATACCGCCAGTGTTTTCTTCTTTCCCACCAAAAATGAACCGGCATATACGCCCGACGTTAAACCAAACACGACAAAAAACAAACTCATAAGTATTGCCGAAACAGCAGACACCGTAATTTCTCCGTCCCTGAAAAATGCGGTAAAGCACGCAAAAATGCAAAGCCCAAGAAACAAAACAGTCAATAGTGCCTGAAAAATCAATGCCTTTAATCTACGCTTATCCTTTGTAACAATGATTTTTGCAAAACCGTAAAAGCAGTTTACAAGAGTAATTATTAAAACCACCGAAATAGCATAGAAGTGAATTTTAAATGCGGGACTATAATCTCCAATCAGCACATCAACCGGTTTCCATGTCCTTGTCCTAACACTCTCCGGCGGCACATAACACATAAACATTTGCCAGCTTTCAAGAGTTGTCGTAACATTGTCTGTAATAATAACCATATTTTCAAGCAACAGTTCCGACACAAAAAAGACCAGAAGGGATATTAAAGTTGCTGTTGCCAATGCATACTTTTTGGTATATCTCATTAAAACCGGTAATAACAAAACCGCAATTATGACTGCCAAACTAATCGGTGTATACGGTATTATGTACTTTGGGTAGTTTTCAGCCAAAACCACCCCATTCCGTACCATATCGTCAATAACTTTTAAACCCATAAATATGGGATAAAACGACGCTACAAGCACTCCCACCAAGGAAAATATACAAAACTTTTTAAATTGACTCATTTATATTCCTCCTTATAAACCAAATCCGTGTATATCACCCTATACGATATATAATCACCCAACCTGGAACTGAAGACACCGTGCATAATGTCGTCCCAAGTCACTTTATCATCATTTACCAACACATATCTTACAAACGAAGTGTAGGTTGCATCAGGAGTCTCTGCCTTTCCCTCGTACTTTACAAGATATTTGAATTCCGACTCATACAGTTCTTCCCCTTCGTAGTGGCTCACACGGAATATCTCTCCGTTATAAACAAGTTCCAGAATATACATCTTCGGATAATCATCTTTTATACTTTCATAATACTCTGGGTCGTAATTGGACGAATCACCGATTGGATAATAGTGAACAACCCGGATTTTACACGGTATTTTCTTGGAAGACAAATCAACAAAATTCTGCCATGCTTCTTGTCCGAAGGTAACATCCCCGTCCTCTATCACGACATAACCTTCACGCTTTGCATCCTCCAATGTAAAATTATCGGTAACATATTTCAGGTCATTTCCTTCACCATACGATGTTGCCGTTTTGCTACAGCCGGACAGAACAAAAATAAGCAACATCATCACACAACAAACATTAAAAATTTTCTTCACACTCTTCCCCCTTTTAAGAAGCATTCGTTAAAAGCACATACCCTATTGCAACAGCAAATGCCGTCAAACTTGCAATCGAAATAATTGACAGCTTCCTGTAAGACAAAATACGGTCAATACGCACCCGTATTTTTGCTCCACCGAACGGTGAGGCAAAAACACCCATGCTTTCCGCACAATCAACAAGAGCCATTGCATAAGCTTTCTTCTCATCTTCGCCACAATTCGCCAACACCTGCTCATCACAGGCAAGTTCCGTATCTTCCAAAAACTTTTTTAAAAACAACCAAATCAAAGGATTGAACCAATGAACAGAAGCAGAGATAACGGCAATGATACGCCACAGATTATCCTTGCGGTAAATATGGGCCGATTCATGGGCCACAATATAATGTAGATTTCGTAACTCATAACCTTTGGGAACAACAATCTTAGGACGGAAAACACCGTATGCAGCCGGTGAAGTTATTTTGTCTGAAACATAAATATTATCCCGTAAAAGAGAGGCATCTTTCAACTCAGATTTTGCAAGAACATAAAGTATTGCGAAAATCAATGACAGAGCAACAGCAACAATAATCCAAACTACCGATGCAATACTGAATAAGTTTTCAAGCATATCTTCCTTATAGGTAACAGGAAAGTAATTGTCTGCAGCCATAATATAGTTTGTAAAACTAAAATCCAAAGTTCCGTCATACAGAACTACACTTTTTGTAGTAAACTTTGAAATCAAAGTCATTAAACTGTATTTACTTCGAATCCCCACCGGAATCCACATTCTGATAAAAGGAATTACCCATAGTATATGTACCAGACGCCTCGGCAGCTTTTTTATTCTCCTTAAAAGCAGAACAACAATACCTGCAACAGACGCCGATATACTCATGTTAAAAAGCCAATAAAACATTTCCGAAAGCAAATATCATCACCTCTCTTCAATCATCCTTCGCAATTCGTCCAAATCCTCGGAAGAGAGTTTTTCATCCTGAAGTAAAGCAGAAAAAAGCGCCTTTTTCGAACCACCGAAAAACTTGTCTATAAGACTTTGGGTCTCGGCCCTGCACACATCTTCACGGGAAATCAGCGAAGTACAGATAAAACCCGGTTCTTCCCTTTTGATATACCCCTTGCTTTCAAGTTTTTTAATAACAGTATAGGTAGTGTTTTTGTTCCATCCAATTTGTTCAGCGGCAATAAGACTTATCTGCTTTGCGCTGATCGGTTCGTTTTCCCATATAATTTCCATAACTTTAATTTCGCTGTCATATAATTTTTGCATTTTATCAACACCCCTATCAGACTATCTCTATAGTCTAGACTATCATAATAGTCTAGAATTGTCAATAAGAGTAAATAAAAAGTAAGAGCAAAAATAAAAGCAGCGGACAAATTAAATATCTTGTCCCACTGCTTTTTTACCTGTAACATACAAATCCTTTAAGTACCCGCTACTCCCACTCAATGGTTGCCGGCGGCTTGGTTGTTATATCGTATACTATCCTGTTAATGTGCTTTACTTCATTTACAATTCTGTTCGATACCTTTTCAAGTACATCATACGGAATCTTTGCCCAGTCGGCAGTCATAAAGTCGATGGTAGTGACCGCTCTTAGGGCAAGGGTATAGTCATAAGTCCTTTCATCCCCCATGACTCCGACGCTTCTCATACCCGTGAGCACTGCAAAGTACTGGTTGATTTCCCTGTCCAGTCCTGCATTTTTTATTTCCTCTCTGAAAATATAATCAGCATCCCTCAGTATATCCAATTTTTCCTTTGTAACCTCGCCGATAACCCTGACAGCCAGTCCAGGTCCCGGGAACGGCTGCCTCATAACAATGTCTTCGGGTATTCCAAGCTCTATTCCCACTTTCCTTACCTCATCCTTAAAGAGGCTTCGGAGAGGTTCAATTATCTCTTTGAAATCAATATAGTCAGGAAGACCGCCCACATTGTGATGGCTCTTTATAACAGCGGCATCTCCCACTCCGCTTTCAATCACATCCGGATAAATGGTTCCCTGTACCAGAAAGTCAACTGTTCCGATTTTCTTTGCTTCCTCTTCAAACACCCGGATAAACTCTTCCCCGATAATTTTTCTCTTTCTTTCGGGGTCTGTCACTCCTTTAAGTTTTTCCAAAAATCTGTCTTCCGCATTAACCCTTATTAAACTAATGTCAAACTGCTTTTTGAACACTTCCTCAACCTGATCTCCTTCGTACTTTCTGAGAAGACCATGGTCAACAAAAATACATGTAAGCTGCTTTCCAACGGCTTTGTGCACCAGAACCGCCGCCACCGAAGAGTCAACGCCTCCGGAAAGAGCGCATAAAACCTTTTTATCTCCGACTTTTTCCCTGATACTGTTTATGGAATGCTCTATAAAGGAAGCCATCTTCCAGTCTCCGGAACATCCGCAGATTTTGTAGAGGAAGTTGTTTAGTATATCTCTTCCCTTGGGAGTATGAACCACTTCCGGATGGAATTGAACACCGTACAATTTCTTCTCCCTGTTTTCTATTGCCGCCACAGGACAATTGGGAGTATCCGCACATTTTACAAAACCTTCGGGAAGGTTATTGACATAATAGGTATGACTCATCCAGCAGGTTGATTCCTTTTCAATACCTTCAAAGAGCATGCTTGAGGTATCAAATGTAATATTTACCTTTCCGTACTCACGCTGCTCTGCTTTTTCCACAGTTCCCCCAAGCATATGGCTCATCAGCTGCATACCGTAGCAGATACCCAAAATGGGAATCCCCAGCTCAAAAACTTCCCTGTCACAGATTGGAGCTTTAGGATCCAGTACAGATGCAGGACCTCCCGTAAAAATAATCCCTTTCGGATTCTTTGATTTTATTTTATCAATAGAAGAGTTGTAGGGTAAAACCTCGCAATACACATTTGCCTCTCTGACTCTTCTTGCAATAAGCTGATTATACTGTCCTCCAAAGTCGAGAACGAGAATCAATTCATTATTCAAGCTAACATCTCCTTCAACTAAAACTATGATGTTTTATTATATCAAATTCAGCATATAATGCAAAACAAAAATTAATAAGAAAATAAAAAAATATGTAGAAATAAAAAAGAATATGCCAAAAAAATACGCAGAAGAAAAAAGGAGTCAGAGAAATGACCTCCGACTCCCGTATTTTCAATTTTATTTTTCCTTTTACAACTTACACTCCCTGTGCCATCATAGCATTTGCAACTTTCAGGAATCCTGCAATATTTGCACCCAAAACAAGATTGTCTTCCTGGCCGTATTCTTTTGCTACCGCTCTTACATTTCTGAATATGTTAACCATAATATCCTTCAACTTGGCGTCAACTTCTTCAAAAGACCAGGAATACCTCATGCTGTTCTGGCACATTTCAAGTCCGGAAGTTGCAACACCGCCGGCATTTGAAGCTTTTCCTGGAGCATAAAGAACGCCGTTCTTCATAAATATATCAATAGCTTCAGGCGTACACGGCATGTTTGCACCTTCTCCTACCGCATAACATCCGTTTTCAACAAGAGTCTTTGCCGCGTTTCCGTCAAGCTCGTTCTGAGTTGCACACGGAAGCGCAACATCACACTTGACTGACCATATTCCTGAACATCCTTCTGTATATTTTGCATTAGGATGATATTTTACATATTCACTGATTCTCTTTCTTTCTACCTCTTTTATTTGCTTAACCGTATCGAGTTTTATTCCGTCAGGATCATAAACATATCCGTTTGAATCGCTCAATGCAACTACTTTAGCACCAAGCTGCTGAGCTTTTTCCGTTGCATAAATGGCCACATTGCCCGAACCTGAGATAACAACTGTCGCACCTTCAAAAGATTTACCTTTTATTGTCTTCATTGCTTCTTCCATGAAGTAGCAGAGACCATAACCTGTAGCCTCAGTTCTTACAAGGCTTCCGCCCCATGTCAGTCCTTTTCCTGTCAAAACTCCGGTAAACTCGTTTCTTATTTTTCTGTACATGCCGAACATATAACCTATTTCACGGGCACCTACACCGATATCTCCCGCAGGAACGTCGGTATCCGGTCCGATATGTCTGTAAAGCTCGGTCATAAAGCTCTGACAGAACCTCATGATTTCTCCGTCGGATTTTCCTTTCGGATCAAAGTCGCTGCCGCCTTTTCCTCCCCCCATTGGAAGGCCGGTCAATGAATTCTTGAAAATCTGCTCGAAACCAAGGAATTTGATAATTCCCAAGTTAACCGAAGGATGGAATCTTATTCCGCCCTTGTAAGGACCAATTGCACTGTTGAACTGAACTCTAAAACCTCTGTTTACCTGTACCTTGCCATTGTCATCCACCCACGGTACTCTGAAAATAATCTGTCTTTCAGGTTCAACAATCCTTTCAAATATACCTGCTTTTAAGTACTCCGGATTTTTTTCGGCGACTATTTCCAGCGACTCCAACACTTCTCTTACCGCTTGATGAAACTCAGGTTCATTTGGATTTCTTTTAATGACTTGTTCCATTACACCAGCCAATAACTTCATTTAAAATTCCTCTCCCATCTTTTTTATTTATATAGAGATATTTGCATATAAGCAAATTACTCCCCGCAATAATGCTAGTTACCAATATACACCTTTGTACTGTATATGGTATACGCCATTGTATACCCTCAAATAAATGTTTGAGGAATTAACAAAATGACATTTTGAATTATAGCAAAACCGTAACCATATTGCAAGAGTTGGAACAAATAATTTCGAAATTTAATCTTGCCCTTGCTTTTATCTTTTCGTTCAAAGTGTGTATTTTTCTTTGATTAAACAATTTAACAATTTTTTCATTCGTTTTTTTATTCTCAATTTCTGCAAGAAACCATTCGGCAAACTTTCATTTTCTTTTGTTTACCATATTTTTATCCGTATATATCCCGTATTTGTAACATAATACCATATAGTTAATACAATCCCTATAATTTCGATTGACTTAAAGAACATCAAAAGTTAAAATTAGAATAACCTTACGATTGAGAAAAGGGAGGTCCTAAGCATGTTTAAAATAGTTAAAAAGAAGATTCTCAACCCACAGGTTAAGTTGATGGAAATATCGGCGCCGCACGTAGCTAAAAAAGCAGAGCCGGGACAGTTCATAATCCTGAGGGTAAATGAAAATGGTGAAAGAATTCCCCTCACAATAGCCGATTTTGACCGTGAAAAAGGTACGGTGACAATAATTTTTCAGGAAGTGGGAAAAACCACAAAACTACTGGGAACTTTGGAAGAAGGAGACGAATTGCTGGACTTTGTCGGACCTCTGGGCAAGGCATCCCACTTTGAGAACGTAAAAAAAGCGGCCGTCATTGGAGGAGGCTTGGGAACGGCAATAGCATATCCCCAGGCCAAAAAACTTCACTCCATGGGTGTTGAAGTCCATACGATAGCGGGTTTCAGAAACAAAGACCTGATAATTCTTGAAGATGAAATGAGAGCCGTAAGCAGCAAACTTTTTATAACCACCGATGACGGTTCCAACGGCAATAAAGGTTTCGTAAGCGACGTATTAAAGAAACTTATTGAAGAAGGAAACAAATATGATTTGGTTGTTGCCATTGGGCCGCTAATTATGATGAAAGTTATCAGCGAGCTCACAAGACCCTACGGCATTAAAACCATTGTAAGCATGAATCCGGTTATGATTGACGGTACCGGCATGTGCGGAGGCTGCAGGGTTACCGTTGGCGGTGAAATCAAGTTCGCATGTGTGGACGGACCTGATTTTGACGGGCATCTGGTTGATTTTGACGAAGCAATGAGAAGGCAGGCAATGTATAAAAAAGAAGAATCCTTGGCTTTGGAAAAACACAATTGCAAATTGGGGGTGGAGAAAAATGCCTAACATGTCACCGAAAAAAGTTCCCATGCCGGAGCAGGACCCAAACGTCAGAATCAAAAACTTTTTGGAGGTTGCTTTAGGATATACCGAGCAAATGGCAATGGAAGAAGCTCAAAGGTGTCTTAACTGCAAGCACAAACCTTGTGTTTCCGGCTGTCCCGTAAACGTAAAAATTCCTGAGTTTGTACAGCTTATCGCTCAGGGAAAATTTGAGGAAGCCTACAATAAAATAAGAGAAACCAACAACCTTCCGGCAATATGCGGCAGAGTCTGTCCGCAGGAAAACCAGTGTGAAAAGTTCTGTGTAAGGGGTATAAAAGGTGAACCTGTTGCCATAGGAAGGCTTGAAAGATTTGCGGCGGACTGGCACATGAAAAACGGCACCACTTCTTATGAAAAGCCTGAAAAAAACGGCAAAAGGGTGGCAGTAATAGGTTCGGGACCTGCAAGCCTTACCTGTGCAAGCGACCTGGCCAAACTCGGCTACGAAGTAACAATCTTCGAAGCCTTTCACGTGCCCGGCGGAGTGTTGATGTACGGTATTCCGGAATTCAGGCTTCCAAAGAAACTGGTTCAGGAGGAAATTGAAACCATAAAGCAGCTGGGTGTGGAAATTAAAACAAATATGGTTATAGGAAAGGTTTATTCCATTGACGAACTCAAAGCTGAAGGATATGATGCCATATTTATAGGCTCGGGTGCCGGATTGCCTTCATTTATGAAAATTCCCGGAGAAAACCTCAACGGAGTTTACTCGGCAAATGAGTTTCTCACAAGAATAAACCTCATGAAGGCTTATGAATTCCCCAACTGCGATACTCCCGTGAAAGTAGGAAAGAATGTCGCCGTTGTGGGCGGAGGAAATGTCGCAATGGACGCCGCAAGAAGCGCAAAAAGACTTGGCGCGGAAAACGTTTATATAGTATACAGGCGTTCGGAAGCGGAAATGCCCGCAAGACTTGAAGAAATTCATCACGCAAAGGAAGAAGGAATTTTGTTCAAATTCCTTACAAACCCCACAAGAATTCTTGGCACCGACGACGGCTGGGTCAAAGGCATGGAGTGCATAGAGATGGAGCTGGGCGAACCTGATGAATCCGGAAGAAGAAGACCCGTGCCAAAGCCGGGATCCGAACATGTAATTGATGTTGAAACGGTTATTATCGCCATCGGCCAAACTCCAAATCCGTTAATTGCCTCAACAACCCCGGGGCTGGCCACTCAAAAATGGGGCGGAATTATTGTCGATGAAAACACCGGCGCCACCAACATAGAAGGTGTATATGCCGGCGGAGATGCGGTAACCGGTGCCGCAACCGTCATTCTTGCAATGGGAGCAGGCAAAAAAGCCGCAAAGGCAATTGACGAATATCTTAAAAACAAAAAATAGTTTTATTGAATTGAATGATATAAAATTGGCTAAAAAATTCCCTATAAAATTCATGACATCCATGGTACAAATATAAAATCGTAACAAAAAATAATAATGAGATTGTAAAATATTTTATGTAAACTAATTGACTCCTTCTATGATAGAATAATAAAGTATAGGAGGAGTTTTTTATGGCAAGAAAAAGGATAATAACACCAGAAAAGAAAGAGCTTATCAGAAATCTCATTTCTGAGTACAACATTACTTCAGCAAAGGATTTGCAGGAAGCATTGAAGGATCTGCTCGGAGATACGATACAAAATATGTTGGAAGCAGAGCTGGATGAACATCTCGGATATGAAAAGTACGAATCAACTGAAGAAGCGAAATCAAATTACCGTAACGGGTACACATCAAAAACATTAAAGTCAAGTGTAGGGCAAGTGGAAATAGATATCCCGCGGGACCGGAATGCAGAATTCGAGCCGAAAATTGTTCCCAGGTATAAAAGGGACATTTCAGAAATTGAAAATAAAATAATAGCAATGTATGCGCGGGGGATGTCTACCAGAGAAATCAACGAGCAGATACAGGAAATCTACGGATTTGAAGTATCTGCCGAGATGGTAAGTAAGATCACTGATAAAATACTACCTGAGATAGAAGAGTGGCAGAAAAGGCCTCTGGGAGAGGTTTATCCGATAGTATTTATTGACGCAATTCATTTTTCAGTA
>ENA-OWPA01000044-OWPA01000044.1-bioreactor-metagenome-genome-assembly--contig:-NODE-44-length-215575-cov-8.659366_pt1 | contig 215575 bp, 224 predicted proteins | sample MGYA00238139_ERZ651803 | MGnify/ENA primary metagenome ERZ651803 (study PRJEB26909, sample SAMN07631231) | bioreactor metagenome | isolation source: Switchgrass digestor | place: USA: Dartmouth...
TATCTACTGCACCCTGTTTTAAATCCATGGCACTTTTAGCACCGGCTTTTTCTTCTATTATTATGATTTTACCCTCTCCACTTAATTTTTCAGCTACAGCTTTGGCTACTTTAGATGCTGCATCATAATTTTCAACAGCTACAAATGTTTCGGTTTGGCCACCACCTACTTTAGTATTAACATTGATAACAGGAATCCCGGCTTGATTAGCTTTTTCTACTGCCGGAATAATACCTTGAGAGTCTGATGGAATAAGAACTATGGCATCTGCTTGTTTTGTTATGGCGTCCTCGACCTGTCTTATCTGCTCCTCATTGTTATCAGCTTTTAGCGGAGCTAAAACTGTTAATTCCACGCCATACTTTTCGGCTGCATCTTCAGCACCTTCTTTTACAGCAAGCCACATTGGATTTACAAGATTTTTTAACACTAGCGTGACCTTATAAGTTCTTGTATCTTCTTGAGGTGTTTGTGTTGTCTCTTCATTTTGTGTTCCACCACAACCTGTCAGCATTACGATACAAAGCACTAAAACTAATGACAATAATTTTTTCACTTTTTTTCCTCCTCTCGTATAATATGTTTAGACACCCAATTTTCCGGGTAGTCTTACTCTTTCTAAAGAGATATCCTAATGCTAAAATAAAGTAACAGAATGATTAGCAAAGGATAATTCTTTTTCCTCCTGCAAAACCATTAGGTTATTGCCAAAATAGCGTGCTTCCTGACCCAGTCGTCACATCCTGCCAACTCAGATGCTGCATCCCTTTGATTAGGCCATCAGCAAGGTCAGTTTTCAAAGGTGAATGCTAATAGTGCGAGGTTGCAGTCAGCGGCCGGGATTAGGATATCTCTTTTACTAATTGTTCTTCTATCTCCTTTGGAAAGGTGGTGATTTAATTGAAGAACACTTTTCTATCAACTTTATTCGTTGGTATTGATGTTAGTTCTAAGACTAATGTCTTGTGTGCTCTTGACTTTCAGGGCAATAAACTTCTTAATGAAAAGGTCTTGAATAATCGGCCCGGTGCTATAGCTATTTTAGATAGCATCCTGGGGTGCTTGAGTTCTAATGACCTAAAATATGTTGTTATTGCTATGGAATCTACTTCTTTTTACAGCACTCACGTCGCCAATTTCTTGTCGTCCAGCGAAGAGCTTTTGCCTTTTAAGCCTCTTGTTTATTGCCTTAATCCTAAAACTGTCGCCAACTACAGAAAGTCTTTTGTAGATATGGATAAGACGGATCCTTTAGACGCTTATGTCATTGCTGACTTTGCCCGATGTGGCAGAATTACTTCGAGTCCTTGGCGTGGGGCTCAGTTTCTTGCACTTCAAAGGCTTACTCGGCATAGGCTTCATTTAGTGGAGTGTATCACCCGAGAGAAGGCCTATATGGTCTCTAATATTTATCTAAAATTTAGTGAGCTGGCGGTTTTGGATAAAGGGGATAAGCCCTTCTCTAATACTTACGGTGCTACCTCAGCTGCGGTTTTAACGGATTTTCTATCTCTAGATGATATTACATACGCTCCCATTGAGGATCTTGTAGCCTTTGTAAAGGAGAAGGGTAAAAACCGTTTTAGCAATCCTCATGAGACAGCTAGGATTCTCCAAAAGGCTGCAAGGGACTCATATCGATTGGATAAGGTGTTATATGAGCCTTTAAATGTGGCAATTGCTTCTTCTTTTAATGTGATTAAGGCTATGGAGAATGAAGTTAAGGCCGTGGACAAGGCTATTGAAAAAAACATTAAGGGTCTAAATACTGCTGAGTACCAGTCCCTAACCTCTATTCCAGGTATCGGCCCTGTACTGGCCAGTGGTATCCTAGCTGAAATTGGCACCATTATCTCATTTGGTTCTAATGATGCATTGGCTAAGTATGCCGGGCTCACTTGGAGGGTGAATCAGTCTGGCGATTATACCTCAGATAATACTAAAATGACCAAGACTGGCAACAGATATCTTAGATATTATTTGATTGAGGCTGCAAACAGTGTTAAAAACCACATACCTGAATACAAAGATTACTATTACAAGAAATATGGTGAAGTAACTACACACCAGCATAAAAGAGCACTCGCACTTACAGCACGTAAGTTAATAAGATTGATTTTTGGCTTGCTGACTAGAAATCAAATCTACTCCAGCGATAAGGTTGGAGAGATAAAATAGAATAGATATCAATCTACATCTAACCTGTTTTTTTTCTTGAAAAACCGAGGGTTTATTAAAGTTACCCTTTTTTATATATTTCTTTTGATTTTCCTAGAATTTTATCCTTGACATATTACCAGATTGCTAATATTTCAATAAATTAAGCCGCTCATAAAGCGGCTCTACTGACTGTTTTACAACTGGTTTTTGAAGTTTATTCATTAGTGAATTGGTCACTGCTCTTCTGCTGAATACAAAGCTGTCTTGTAGTGAACTCTCTCCTGGTTTGAACATAATGTCATCTGCAAAACCAAGCTCAACTGCCTTATTGGCGTTTAGCCAGGTTTCAGCATCCATCAGGTGCGACAACCTTGTTCTAGATAAGCCGGTTTTAAGCTCATATGCATTGATGATGCTCTCTTTCACTTCATCAAGCATTTGGATTGCTTTTTGCATCTCCTCACTATCGCCAATAGCTATGGTAAAGGGATTATGGATCATCATCAGTGAGGTAGGAGACATTAAGACTTCCGTCCCTGCCATAGCGATGACAGAAGCAGCTGATGCAGCAATACCGTCAATCTTTACAGTGACGTTCCCTTTATAATCCATCAGCATGTTGTATATCTGAGATGCTGCAATACAATCACCACCAGGAGAGTTGATCCAAACTACTATGTCACCTTCACCGCTCATTAGCTCTTCTCTAAAAGCAGCTGGAGTAACATCATCCTCAAACCAACTCTCCTCGGCAATTGCACCGTTTAGATAGAGAGTTCGTGTCGCTGTATCTGTGTCGCGAACCCAATTCCAAAATTTCTTCATTCAGAATTTCCCTCCAATCCTTCTTTGTTTGCGAAAATACCCGCATCTTCAAGTTTGGTCATATTGCCATTGATTAGATATAAATCTCCTCCAAGCTCTGGTGGGATTCGATCAAGGTTCTCAAGCTCCCTAATATCATTGGCACTCATCCAGCCGTTCTGTCTCGCGGTTGCATACCCATTCATTCGAGAAACATAATCACCTCGAAGCAGTCCATCTACATTGAACTTGGCAAAATAAAGTTTCTTTTCATCTGGCCTTAAAAGTGCTCGGCTGATGGTCTGCTCCCAACGAATCACCCAAGGATCTAATGTGTATTTCACAAACTCCAGTGACTGTTGCTCAATATTAGAAAAGCTCGATTTTTCCAAGTCTCCTACCATATGTGGAGGTACGCGGAAAATTCGAGCGATTTCATTAATCTGAAATTTTCTTGTTTCTAAGAACTGAGCTTGTTCTGGTGAGATACCAATAGGCTGATACTTCATTCCTTCTTCAAGCACCGCTACACGATGAGAGTTACTGCTTCCCTGATAGGCTGCATTCCAACTATCCCGTACTTTTTGAGGGTCTTTAATGGTACCTGGATGCTCAAGTACCCCTCCTGGAGCAGCTCCGTTAGCAAAGAATTTAGCTCCATATTCCTCACAAGCAATTGCCATACCTATAGCATTCTTAGCCATTGCAATCGGCGAATAGCCCACTAGTCCATCAAAGCCTAAGCCAGGTATATGAAATACATCACTTGGTCTAAGTGTGACAGTCACTCCATTCATCGTAGGTGCTTCATCAGAATACTTAGTATAAGTATAATAAAGAGCGCCACTGGAATCCCGATCCACCGACATTCGATTAGGCATTAACGGATATAGTGCTATGACTTCGCCTTTGCCATTTCGAATAATTTGTGCATAGGCATTACCCCATAATAAAAGATGAGTCATTAACGTTTCTCGGAAAACGAAAGAACTCATCTCTGGATTCGGCTCATCATGTAATAAAAAATACAGTGGATGAGAAAGTGCTTTCTCCTTACCACCGCTATCAGTGTATTTATATAGGTGTAGGGGGAGCCCTGCCACAGCCTCTGCAAGTATTCTTACGCATGAATAGACCGCTGTCATTTGCATTGCTGTATGTTCGTTTACAGGCTTACCGCTGGTTGTTCCACCAAAAAAGAAGCTGTAATTGCTTCCTGTGGTTCGATTTTGCGGCTTATCACGTGCTTTGAAAATATTAGAAAACAATCCCATCTGCATCACTCTCCTTTGCTACAAAATAAGAAGCCCTCGACCGTCATAAACAGAGTTACCTGTTCCACCTTTGCGGATTGCTCGGTCAAGAGCCATAATGGTAGCGACTGCTCCATCTATTCTTTCAGTTGATTTTTCTTTATCCGGCTTGATATTCCCAGCAGGATCAGTACGTATAAAGATGTTATCCATCATCCATCGCAAAACCGGATGTCCACCATGGGCCAGTTTCTCCTCTAAGGTAAGCTTCATTAATTCCTTTGTAGGTGGACTCATATCTTTAAAACCTTGACCGAAAGGAACTACTGTAAACCCAAGGTTCTCTAAGTTTTGTGTCATCTGTACAGCTCCCCACCGGTCAAAAGCAATTTCTCGAATGTTGTACTTTAAGCCCAGCTCTTCGATAAAGTTTTCGATGTAACCATAATGCACCACGTTTCCTTCAGTGGTGTGTAAGAACCCCTGCTTCTCCCATACGTCATAGGGAACATGATCACGCTTTACCCTTTGGTCCATGTTATCTTCTGGAATCCAGAAAAAAGGGAGGATGATATATTTATCTCCCTCATACTCAGGAGGGAATACAAGAACAAATGCTGTTATATCGGTTGTAGAGGATAAGTCCAAACCACCATAACACACACGCCCTGTAAGACTTTCTGGGTTTACAGTAAAAGCACATTTATCCCACTTTTCCATAGGCATCCAACGTATCGACTGTTTAACCCATTGATTCAAACGAAGCTGCCTGAATAGGTTCTCTTCGGCTGGGTTTTGCTTTGCGCTTTCACAAGCAATCTGTATCTTTTCAATGTCCACTGTAATACCCAGAGAGGGGTTGGCTTTCGCCCATACCTTTGGATCTGTCCAGTCATCATCTTCGTCAGCACCGTAAATGACAGGATAGAATGTAGGGTCAACCTTTCGCCCTTCCAGGATATCTTTGGCCTTTTGATGCACCTCGTAGCAAATGGAATGGGTGTCATTCCCAGCAGTTGTGATTAAGAAATACAGTGGTTGTTTTCTGGCATCACCGGAACCATGAGTCATGACATCGAAAAGCTGTCTATTTGGCTGAGCATGAAGTTCGTCAAATACCACACCATGCACATTTAGTCCATGCTTGGTATATGCCTCTGCAGATAAAACTTGATAGAAACTACCTAGAGGTTTATAAACAAGTCGTTTTTGCGATAGTACCGGTTTAATTCTTGCTTTCAGAGCTGGGCATTGTTCTACCATATCAACTGCTACATCAAAAACAATGGAAGCTTGCTGTCTGTCAGATGCACATCCATATACTTCACCACCATGCTCAAAATCACCACAAGTAAGGAGCAAGGCAACCGCTGCTGCAAGTTCAGATTTTCCTTGCTTTTTAGCAATTTCTATATAGGCAGTATTAAATTGACGGTAGCCATTCGGCTTTATAATCCCAAACACATCGCGGATAATCTGTTCCTGCCAGTCTATAAGTTCAAATGGCTGCCCATACCATTCTCCCTTCGTATGTTTTAAGCAATTAATAAAAGACACCGCAATGTCTGCAGCGTCCTTATCATATACCGAACCATCCGCCTTAAAGATGGTCGGCTTATATTTTTTTAGTTTACGTATGGACGCCACCTCCTTATGGATACGAAAAAAGGAACCCCCTAAGAGTTCCTTAATATTTTATATAGTTGATTAGGCTATTTTATTTTGTTTTGTCTTCCCCTGTCAGAATAAAATGGACATATGCTTCTTTATTCTTTTCAAGGTAATCTACTAGCTTACTATAGCCTTCTCTTAAAGCAATGCTAGTCACAATCGGGATATCAAACATATTTGTTTCACCTGAATCTCGAATGGCAAGTATTTGTTTTTTTATGGTTTGGTTCATTCATTATCCTCCTCAAAAGAATCCGCTACCGCCTTACGCAGAATCTCTACATCAAAACCTGCACTTTTATAGCCATCTAGAATGGTGCTATAATAATAACAGCTTGGCTGGCCTAATGGCCTTCCTTCATTCATGATGTAGACCATAGCCTGCACAGTTTTACCATTCAATCTCACTTTAATGGTTTCTTTACGATATAAAAATGGCCATCCTTCATAGCGGTCAAGAGCCGCTTCATCTGCCGGTGTGATATCCCAGACTAACACTGGAACGCTTTCGCCTTTGAAAGGCTCTATGGTTGCCACTGCTCCCGCATGTGATCCTCTAAAAAGCAGCCGATAACCTTTTATTTTACTTGCCCCAACTACCTTGGCTGTGGGGCATCTGTTTGCCATTTGCTCCAGATTAAGATTAGAACCATAGGCAAGATATAGTTTGTTACTCATTGTTTTCCTCCTTCCTAGCTTAGGACCTTAGGGCAGCTCAGGCCGCCCGAAACCGCCAAGCTGCAGAACCTGAAAGTGCTGCTGTTAAATGCTCTCTGCAGTTTTTGAACTCTTCTCCTATAAACCCAATACGGTTTAGGTAGGTTCTCATGGCAAACTTTTCATTTTCTACTTGAGGCTTCTTCGCAGAGGCAAATTTTTGCGTTAAAGCTTGGTTGTTTAAAGCTAAGGCAAGAACAATGTAGCTTCTGATCTTGCCTGCGTGCAGCTCGCTATTAAAGCCTCTAAGCTCAACCGTATGATTCCCAGTAAAAAAGCTATGTAGATTAAGGAAATGGTATCTACTATTGTGGTAATGTGTACCCCTGCTTTCGCTGTAGCCTTCGTACCAAATGTCCTCAATCTGCCTCATGGTCGTTGGCTTTTTGTGGTTCATCTTCTCAACTAAAATGCTATCCATCTTCTTGCAGTAGCGCATTCGCTCTGGTGCAATCTGTAGTGCTTTATAAAAAAGATCGTTTTTACTTGCAATAATATTTACAAAGTTTCGGATGCTTCTTGGTGTATGGTTGGAGCCATCTAAATGAATGTGAATTCCACAAGAAGTGTTTGTAAAGGCTCCAGCCTTTCGAAGCTTTCTTACTAGCTCCTGCAAAGTTTCAATGTCCTCACGATAGGTTAGGATTGGGCTAACCAGCTCAACGCTATAATCTCTACCTGCAGCTACTTTTCTTCCACCTTCTTTTCTTTGGCAGTTGATGCTCCCATCGTACACAAACTTCCACACGCGACCATCTGGAGTTTTTACCTTCTTGGTATCATAGTAAGTCCCGCCTTCACTGTAAATGCCTTGCAAAAACTCTGCGGCGACTCTAGCTGCCCTTTCCCTTGTAATCCCGGTAAATTCAATCTCAATCCCGAATTTTGCACTTAACATCGTGTCTCGCTCCTTTTAAAGTGTGTTTGTCCTTTCGGCATGTACATATATCACTCTAAAAGGCTTATATAGCAAGACAATTCTGCAATACAAATCTACATATTTACTGCCATATTGGGCTTAAAATGTGTATTTTTATTCTTCGATTTTCTTGCATAAATCCTCTCCAAAAACCACTCCAAGGGAACTGCCTGAATCCCAACTGACGTGGATAGTTCCCATATCATCAACACTAGTAACCGTACCTTTATCTCCTGGCTGAAGCTTGGTATAAGGGTCATTCATCTTAAGTAGCATAACACGAGTTCCTGGAGTGTAATAACTTCTAAGTTGCTTTAGCATTTCTGGATGAATGATATTCATTATTCACTCACCTCCTCATGCTTGGCACTTCCGCTTTTGAAGGCAGAGCTACCCGACAGTTTGGAGAGGAGAATTTTTCGTTCTGTTTTGTATTCTGGCCCGATAAATCCAAGTCTTAGAAGGAAACAACGGAAAGCGTACTTTTCATTCTCCACTGATTTCTCGGTCGAGTTGACGCGAGTCTGCTTCTTTGCCATTTCACAAAGTGCTGTTACAAAGTGGGTATAAGCCTTCACCTCCTCTGCGGAGCACTCACTCTGGAACCAAGGGAAGGTTATAAATTCCTCATTTATGATAATGGGAATAGAGTCAGTATCAAGTGCTTTCTTTATAAGGGTTTCTTTGCTTTCTACCAATCCTTTTAGGTTACCAAGTGCAGTTTCGCTAAAACCCTCCCTCGGTATTTGAATAATCAAACTAATAGCTTCTTCGGTTTCATTTGATTCGCTGTATACGGGAGGTTCTTCGTAATCACTATTTGGACTTACCCTACCCCCAAGAGCCGCTTCATTGGGAGCTTGAATATTTTCAAGAACAGGCTCTGCTGCTGGAAGTGGTGTGTCAAATTCTACTGTAACCGCCTTAGAGTCATGAAGGCCTAATAGATCATTAACCAGTTCAGAATTATCTGGTCCTCTGACTACCCCGTTTTTGTCAATGTTGTAGTCTGCCACTTCATATGCAAATGTAGGCGCTCCAAGATATCTTGCAGGAGCATTCAGTTTTTGGCTGATTGCATTGACTAGCTCTTTTCTTTTTGCTCCTGTGACATTATAGTTTATCTGCATTTTTTATACCGCCTTTCTATTTTCGGTACATACATATATCACTCTAAAGGCTGTTAATATCAAGTCATTTAGAGCATCTTTCTGTAGAAAATACTGTTCCATTAATCGGCGGTAGCAACGTCTGGCAGGTCACAATATCTTATTTTCGAACCATCTCTTAAAAGAAACACACCGTCTGAGTTTCCAACTTGCTCAATATACCTTTTCACAATAACATCACAGTACTTTTCATCCAGTTCAATGGTGTAACAGATTCTATCTGTCTGCTCACAGGCAATCAGTGTGCTTCCTGAACCACCAAAAGGATCAAGCACGATACAATTAGAAAGGCTTGAATTCAAAATAGGGTAGGCCACAAGTGCAACTGGCTTCATCGTAGGATGATCACTGTTTTTCTTCGGTTTCTCAAATTCCCAGATGGTGGTCTGCTTTCTATCGGAATACCAGTTATGCTTGCCTTTCTTTTTCCACCCAAAGAGAATAGGTTCATGCTGCCACTGATAAGGAGAGCGACCGAGAACAAGGGACTGCTTTTTCCATATACAAGTACCGGAAAGATAAAATCCTGCACCGGAGAATGCTCTTCTAAAATTGAGTCCTTCGGTATCCGCATGGAATACATAAATAGAAGCGTCCTTCGCCATTACTGCTTCGGTGTTCTGAAATGCTGCAAGCAGGAAATCGTAGAACGCTTCGTTAGCCATATTGTCATTTTTGATTTTTCCAGCAGTGCCTTCATAGTTAACATTATATGGAGGGTCCGTAACTACCAAATTAGCAGTTTTCCCATCCATCAAGACATTAAAGGTGTCTTTCTTTGTACTGTCTCCGCAGACTAATCGATGCTGCCCAAGTAGCCAAATATCCCCAAAATGCGAAACAGCGGGCTTTTTCAGCTCGCTGTCTACATCGAAATCATCTTCTTTTATATTATCCTTAAGGGAATCCTTGAAAAGATCCTCCAACTCTCCCGGGTCAAAACCTGTCAAAGACACATCAAAGTCTGAAGCATTTAAGTCCGTGATGAGAAGTGCTAATTTGTCTTTATCCCAATCACCACTTATTTTATTTAGTGCAATGTTCAGCGCCTTCTCCTTTTGCTCATCCATTTCAACAACTACGCATTCTATCTCATCCATGCCCATACTCAGCAGGATTTTCAAACGTTGATGGCCTCCAATGACTCTGCCTGTAGTCTTATTCCATATTACGGGTTCTACATATCCAAACTCCTCAAGGGAGCGTTTAAGTTTCTCATATTCCGGATCACCCGGTTTTAAATCCTTCCTTGGGTTATATTCAGCGGGGATGAGTTGTTTAGTTTTTATCTTCTCTATCAACATACTTTTCCACCGCCTTTCTAAATTCACTGTACTTATTTACATCCTCCCACGGGAATAGACAACTATTAAAGTGACCATAAACAGCTGTGTCAGAGTAAATCACATTCCTTAGACGCAACTTCTCTATGATTGCCGCAGGTCTTAAATTGAAAATCTCCTGTGCAGCAAGAGTTAATATTTCGTCAGAAACAATACCTGTGCCAAGGGTATTTACAGAAAAGGCTACAGGATTTGCCTTACCAATGGCATAGGATATACTAACTTCACATCTCTTTGCATAACCACACCAGACGATATGCTTTGCAATGTACCGAGCCATATAGGCACCACTTCGGTCAACCTTGGTGGGGTCTTTACCACTAAGTGCGCCACCTCCATGGGATGCAAGTCCTCCATAGGTATCAACCATAATTTTTCTACCAGTTAAGCCTGTATCGGCAGCGGGACCACCTTCGACAAATCTACCAGAGGGGTTAATGAGAATTTCTGTTTCATCATCAAATGGGAAGTCCTCAAAGCACTGCCATAGGACATTGTTAAGGATATCTGTCTTTAGTTCTTCCTGTGTTTTATTCTTATCATGCTGTACCGATATCACAATAGTCTTTATTCGCACTGGAGTGTCTCCTTCATATTCCACCGTCACCTGCGCTTTACCATCTGGGTGGATACCTTTTATCAGTTTCCCTTTTCGGCAATCATCCAGTCTCTTTACAATCCTGTGAGATAGTACAAGGGGTAGGGGAAGCATTTCTCCTGTTTCCTTTGTAGCATAGCCATACACAGTTCCTTGGTCTCCAGCACCTATCGAACCATACTGTTCGTTTATCCCATTTCTTACTTCCAGTGCAGTATCCACGCCAGTTGCAATATCTACACTTTGTTTGTGTACAAATACATAAATCAAGAATTTAAGAGGGTTGTATCCAATCTCTTTAAGGACATTCCTAACAATGTGTCGGATGTCTATTTTCTCGCTGCAGGAGATCTCGCCCGCCACGATAATTTTTCCTTTAGTAGCCATAACCTCACAAGCTATGCGTGATGCTTTATCTTTTCTAAGACATGCATCTAAAATATTGTCAGCAATAATATCGCACAGTTTATCAGGATGCCCTGCACATACACTTTCTGCTGTTAAATATCTCTTACTCATTACACATCTCCTAATCTTTATTTGCCTCTACGGGCAGTCAACAGTCGTTCCATCACATCATCCTGTGGATTTGCACCAGAATACTCTGTCGCACAGTTTTCACGAACAATCTGATATATTTCCATCCAGAGTCTGTTGGTTTGACTCATAAAATTATGGCTCATGGAAACGTATGGACTTTGGATAGCGTTGCCAGTAGTTGGATGCTTAGCAAGAAAACCAAACTCACTTATTGCTTCCTCACACTGTATCCACCTAGCAGCACTCATGGCATATCTTTCTAATAGCTGTGGTAGAACTAGATGTGCACACCCTCGCTCCTCAAGCCATTTCCACGTAAGCTCATAAATTTCGCTAGCTACTAAGGTTTTACCATCCTTTTGTACTGCTGAAAGCATAGCCCTTGGCTGTGGCATCTCCTGCCCTTGAAGTTCTGCGGTATTTTTAAATTCAATAACTTCCAGTTTTCTTTTTCCGGGATTTCCCTCAGCAATTTTATCTATAAGTGCTTTCTTTTTCTGACCAGATCCAATACGGGCACCACCTCGATTTGTACCATCTTTGGCCATTAACTCACCTCATTTCTTATTAAGGGGGTATTACCCCGTTTGAAACTGCGACTTTTTGCACGAATCCCCACGCCCGTTGCACATTTAAATAGCTGTGGAGATATGACTCCCCCTACCGGGTTCCCCAACGGTCTCCATCTCTTGCTGTGATAGCTGAGTGACAAGGAGTACAAAGAGCCATTAGGTTGCTTTCATCGTGTGTCCCACCTCGTGCCAAGGGAAGGATATGGTGCACTTCAGTTGCTGGTGTCAGCTTTCCTTGTCTTTTACACTCTTCACATAGTGGATGGGCTGTAATGTAACGGTCACGTATTCTTTTCCATGCACGACCGTAACGCTTCCTCGTTTCAGGATCTCTCTGATATTTTTCATAACGAGAAGCTTCTTTTTTTGTATGCTCCGGACAAAAGCGTCCATCTGTCAGTTCCGGACAACCAGGATAAGAACATGGTCTTTTTGGTTTCTTTGGCATTTCGCACCTCCTTTGGACATACAAAAAGCCCCCGCGGTATTTCCACGAAGGCTCTCTACAATTTTTCACAATACCATTGTATTATGGATTTCTAATAAAATCGTCCATGATATTACTCATTACTTTCCATAGAGTAGTAGCGCAAGATGCTGAAGCGCTCGATTCTTTTTGTTGTATGCAGAAGAACGTTCAATATTGAAGTGATCACAAATGTTATACACTGCATCAATCTGCTTTTGTTCATCATCCAAATAAAACTCCTTTAACACATACTGCTCATCTTCTGTTAAAGCATCCCATGCCGGTTGAAACCAGTCCATGTATTCCAGTGCTTGACGATAACGTTCTTTCAATACATCAATTTCATTGATGCAGGCAATGAGCCTTTTCTCTCCAGCTTTTGGATCATGGGTCGATGGCATGCCATTGATAACTGGAGAAGCTGGGGAACTCATTTCTTCGTTGAGGGTTGCAATGTCCTCATCGGTATGTTCTATGATGTACTTCATACTGCTGTAATCTTTTAGGGCGTTAATTGCCGCTGCTCTTTTATCTAAATATTGCCAGACAATGTTCATTTTATCAGACCTCCTTTAGTGTGGCTTTAACCGCATCTATCAGTGCGGATTGAGTATTGTTTTTATCATTTAGGGCTTTCATTACACGTTCATCAATGGTGCCTTTGGAAATCAAGTGATGAATCACTACCGTTTCTTTTTGTCCTTGCCGCCAAAGACGGGCGTTGGTTTGCTGATAAAGCTCTAGACTCCAAGTTAGACTAAACCATACAAGAGTTGAACCTCCAGCTTGCAAGTTCAGTCCATGTCCTGCTGATGCTGGATGGATGACTGCAATGGGGATTTCTCCATCATTCCACCTCTTAATAGAATCGCTAGTGGATAATACCTCAACCTCAAAGCGCTTTTGTATTCGAGATAAATCATGCTTAAACCAATAAGCAATTAGAACTGGCTTGCCATTAGCGGCTTCGATTAAGTCTTCCAGTGCATCCAGCTTGCGGTCATGTATATGAAGGACTGTACCTTGGTCATCATAGACCGCTCCGTTTGCCATCTGCAGGAGTTTTCCCGAAAGAGCTGCTGCATTGGCTGCAGTAATTTCCTCGCCTTTAACCGTTGTAATTAAATCCCGCTTCATAGTGTCGAGGGTTTTCATTTCTTTTTCAGAAAGCTTTACATCCACTTCGTTTATAACCAGCTCCGGCAGCTTCAGGTAGTCTGTCCCTTTCATGCTAATAGTGATGTCAGATATTAGCCTATAAATTGCTTCTTCTGCTCCCGGTTTTGGCTTGTAGGAGAAGATCACTTGTTGATTACGTTTATCTGGTACAAAGTAATCCTCTCGATATCTGCCAATAAACCTGCCTAATCGCTGCCCCATATCTAATAAGCGATACTGTGCCCACAAATCCATCAATCCATTGGAGGATGGGGTTCCAGTAAGTCCTACTATCCTATTTACCTTTGGCCTGACTTTCATTAAACTTTTAAATCTCTTGGCTTGATGAGATTTAAAAGAGGACAGCTCATCAATTACCACCATATCAAAATCAAAGGTAAGTCCACTTCTTGAAATTAGCCATTCCACATTTTCTCGATTGATAATGTAGACTTGAGCTCTTTTCATAAGGGCTGTTTTTCTCTGAACCTCCGAACCAACTGCTACGGTGTATTTAAGCCCCTTTAGGTGATCCCACTTTTCAATCTCTGCAGGCCATGTATCTCTCGCTACTCGAAGTGGTGCAATAACCAGAACCTTACGAACGAGAAAACTATCCAGTGTTAAATCAAAGATAGCAGTTAAGGTTATGACACTCTTACCTAATCCCATATCTAAGAGCACTGCTGCTATGGGATGATTGAGGATATACTCAGTGGCATAAACCTGATATTCATGAGGCTTGTATTTCACGAAGTATCCCTCCAATCTGTTCTATATGATCCAGGCAGAACACCAAAAAACCAAGTGCCTCTAACTGTCTTTTTCGCTTTTCTTGTAGGGGTCTTAAGGTTTTACCAGGTGCTTTAACCTCTACAAAAGCTAGCTTTCTATTAGGTAAAAGAATCAATCTGTCTGGCATTCCATCAAAACCTGGTGATGCAATTTTAAGTGCAATACCACCTATATCTTTCACTTCTTTTACCAGTTGCTGTTCAATCTTTTTTTCTCTCATATATCCTCCATGTTCCCTAAATCCAAAAAGTCTCTATACGCGCGTATATACGCGTTTGTAGGTAATTTCTTCTTTTTGTCTTTAGGATTATTTTTAATAATAATTATTGGAACAATGGAACAGAGGTTATAAAGTAGCCTACTTTACAAGGGGCTGCCGCCTGTTCCGATGAGGTGTACCAAATGACCATTTTTGTTTCACCGGAACAGGTAAAATTTGTTCCAGAGAAAAAATTGTTCCATGTGTTCCAAACTGAATTACTCTTTTGGAACATAAACCCACTGTGGTCCATAAAGCGGGATACGTTCTTTTTTAACGAGACCTGTCCAGCCTCCAATACTCGCCATAATAGCTGATATTTCATTACCATCTACTCTTCGAAGGTTGGCTCGATCCTTTCCAAAGCATTCACACCAAATTTCCATATTAGAAACAGATTTTCGTTTCCAAACACCAACCCTTTGGCTTTCACCAAACTCAGTCCCGTTGATATAGGCTCGACGTTCATATAGATCCATGGTGTCCCAATCCTCAGGTAAAAGCATATCAAGGTACTCTCTAACCAAACCTTCTCGCTCATCGGACTCCATAGCTTCTCGCTGTTCTTCTTTTGCAAGCTTTTCAAGGCTAGCATCAAGGTACAATTTCTCTCCAGCCTTTACATAGGTAAGAGCCTCGGCCCATATCTGCAGAATTTCATCCTGCTTTAGCTGCCAAGATTTTTTTGTGCCATTTCCCGGGGTCTTTACCGGCCAAAAACGACGGTTTCCTGTGGTATCCCGTAAATAGCCTTTTTCAGCATTAGTGGTGCCAAAAAAGACACATTGTCTTAAGTGAGGAGTAGCTCTCTTGCCAAAGCTAGCTCGATAAATATCATTCTGGCGAGATAAGAAGCTTCTAAGTGTTTCTACTTCTGCTTTTTTTAGTCCAGCCAGCTCTCCAATTTCTAAAATCCAGTAACCTTGTAACTTTTCTGCGGCGGTCTTATCCTTGGTATCTGACAAGCTCAAACTATCAGAAAACCAGTCTCCACCTAACTTGGCTATAAGAGTACTTTTTCCAACTCCCTGCGGGCCATTTAAAACCAACATGGAATCAAACTTGATGCCTGGAGTCAGTACACGAGAAATCGCTGCACATAAAGTTTTTCTTGTCACAGCTCGAACATATGGATTATCTGATGCACCTAGATAATCGATTAGCAAGGTATCTATTCTAGCTACCTTATCCCATTCAGGGAGTGCTTCAATAAACTCACGAATCGGATGATAAGACCTGTCGTCAGCGACCTTCGCTACCGCTACATCATAGTTTCTTGCAGAGAAGGTCCCGTAGTGGGTGTCAATGTAGCTGATTAGCTGGGCATCATCTGCATCTCTCCAGAACTTTGATGGATGTGGCCAAGGAACCTCACCTTTAATTTCAAGGCTATCTGATAGCTGGTTAAATACTATGCCTTTTAGATTGGGATCATTTTCAAGTATCAAAATCAAATTTCTAAGAGTATTTTTTACTGTTCCAGTCTTATCAATCTCCAATTGCTTTTCCCAATCTTCATCAACAAACTCTCTTTCAGCTTGAGCCTTTCTTTCCTCTGCAAACTGCTCTTTCACTCGTTCATCCTCCAAAGCCAAATCTGTCATGGCTTTAAAAGAGGGCAGTTTACTAGGCGGTGTATTTTCTGCTACCTTTTCATCTAAGTCCCTAAACTTATGCACTCGAACCAAATCAAAAGCATTAAGCAGCATTCCACAGGCTGGATCGGTGGCATGATGGCTATAAGCAAATTTACCATCATAGATTACCAAGCCTGCTGAAGAATCTGCTGGAATATAATCAAATCGTCCATTCATGGTACTAGGTTCATATACATCAGGTAGAAATTCTTCGATGGCTTCTTCAATGTTATAGGCTCTGCAAAATGCTCCTATAACCCCTTCTTTAATTAATGGATCTGCTTGTTTAGTTATTTTCCTTTGTACAACCTCAGATTGTCGACTTGAGACTGGCCACATTGAAGTGTCCCGCCAGTCTACATATTTTGATAGATAGATATCTGGGTCCAATAGTTCACCGTCTTTCTCTTTAAATACAAACTCTCCATCTGACGGTGTAGAAGGCCAATACATTAGTCTTGAAGGTTCATAAGTGGTGTCATCGAATAAATCAATCCCAATCTCCTTTGCAACCATCCGACCAAGGGCTGGGTATTCATCCTCTGTTACTTCTCTTTTAAGTGGAATAATAAGTCTTAATCTTGGTGCATCTGGTGTATGTTTATGGGTAGAATAGATGCAGCATTTGAAATCATGTAACGCTTCAATTTGCTCCCAAACCTCTGGTTTGGCATAATCCATATCTAAAGTCAGAAGGGAACGGGAGAGGACATAACCATTTCTGCGTTTTCCTTCACGAAGGGCTCCTCCCACAAATCCACCGACGTCTTTTATTGAGTCCTGTTGAGCGCGACTCATTTTTCGGAACTCAGATACAGTTTCTGTTGTTCGTATGGTAGATTTAACTCGTGAGATAAAGTCCTCCCATGTGATATCTTTGTTCTTCCACTTTTTATCCATTCGGCTGTTACCAACCGCTATCTTCATAGCTTCTGCACCTCCTCGCAGTTTTCAGAAAAATACCGGATAGGTATACGATGCTTCGATGCTTTATTTATCTCTGCTTGCATCCCTTTTGAGATATAGCGACCAAATACCCACAGCTCATCACACTTTCTAAGCCATACCATGCCAAAGTATAGTCCTAGTTTTCTTTGTTCAGGATCGCCATCATCTAGCACTTGAGGGTATAGCAGATGAGGAGCAAAAGGAATGGTTCCTTGCTTCACTGCAAACTTCAGGTATTCTCTAGCTTTATTCAGATTTTTTTCTATGTCTCCAGCAAAAGGAGAACAAATAAAAACGCAAGGTTTATAGTTTTTTGCTTTTTCTTCACGCATGATATTTTCCAAGGCTTCTGCTGCAGTTGGATCTGGATAGCCTTCTGCGTTATATCTATCCATAAGTTACATCTCCTCGAATTCGGACTCTTGTTCAATCAATGGTAAAATGCCATGATCCTTAAGAAGCTCATAAATGAACAAGCGTCCTTTCTGAGTCCAGTAAGTATGAACCTTTGAATGCATCGTCCCATCATTTCCAAGGTAAGTATGGGTTTTTGTCGTCGTATATCCATGTTGAGCATACTTTTGATATAGAAGCCAAATCTTCCCTTGACGGAATTGAACACCTAAATTATGCAGATACTCATTAAACCAGCGCCCTGACTTTCCATAGTCCTTGGCTATTGTTGTGATAGACACCGCATCCTTACAGTTAAGTACCACATCGTAATAACTTGCTTTAGGTTTCATTTCTGCAATTTGCTGTTCTTGAATGCTAATGGTAGTAGTTAACTCAGCATTTTTAGCTCTTTCCGCTTTAAGCTCCTGTAGTGCCTGAATCAAAAAGTCTGGATTAGCAAGTAACTCATCTGTAGCATAAAGGCCATGCCTTCTGATTGAAGGAAGCACCTCATGGGTTACCCAGCGCTTGAACTTTTTAGCTTCTGGCTTTCGAGAAACCAATATCACGCTATAAAGACCACTTTCATTGATAATAGATACTTCCTGTTTTCCTCCAGGGGTGTCGATAATATCGACTCCCTTTTCATCACTGTCCAAACGAGCCATAACATCACGACTGTTTCCAATCTCTAATACTGAACATACATCTTTTAGAACCCACCAAGGATTTCCATCCTTCATTACTGTTCTTACTGTGTTGCCTTCATAGTTGAATATAGTTAATTTGTTCATATTGAACCTCCTGCTTATAGTAGTAGAGCAATAAAACATGCCCTCAGCTATAAGCAAAAAATGAGGAGGTTTCGAACCCCCTCAAATTAATCTTTTTTATAGAAATTGCATTCGTATCCATCTGCACGAAGTAAAAGTCCTTGAGCCCAAGTTGGCGTCTGATTCATTAGAGTACATATATCAGTAACGGTTACTTCTAAAGGGACTTCTAAAACTACCTCATCATGGACATGCATTACAATATCAAAACCTTTTTCATCAAGCTTTCTCATGGCACAGCAAAGAATATCTCTTGAAATAGCTTGCACAATATTCTCGACAAACTTAGGACCATAACTTTCAATGCGCTCCCATTTCTTTGTGGCACCAACTCCTTCATAAGTCACTGCTTCACTGCCAAAGCTGTTAATACCCATTCTTGGTTTAACATAAGTAAGCTGTCTGCCAGAAGGAAGCCATATTAATAGCATCCCGCTACGATACTCAAAACGGATACGATGAGTTTCAGTTCTGCACCTTTCTGTTACAGCTTCTTTGACAGCACGATCAACATCCCACCAAAGTCGTACAATATTAGGATTTGCATTTCGCCATGCATAGACCAAAGGTTTTAACTCTTCTTCGGTAAGACCCATGTCAAGTGCACCCATTGCTTTTAATGCACCTACAGAACCACCATAACCTAAGGCCAGCTCCGCAATTTTTCCTTTTTGTCTGAGAGGACTACCTTTTGTAACTTCTTCTAAGGGGACTTTAAACATCTGGGAAGCAGATGCTTCATAAATCTTGCCATGAGTAGCAAACACTTCATTTCTCCATGTCTCGCCTGCAATCCAAGCAATAACTCTAGCCTCTATTGCACTAAAGTCAGCAACGATAAACTTATATCCTTTCTTTGGCACAAAAGCCGTTCGAATTAATTCAGACAAAACTCCCGGAATAGAGTCATACAATATTTCCAAGGCATCAAAATGGCCACCTCTAACCAAGCGACGTGCCTGTTCCAGATCCGACAAATGGTTCTGAGGGAGATTTTGAACTTGTATAAGCCTTCCTGCAAATCTACCGGTTCGATTAGCACCGTAGAATTGTAGTAGTCCCCGAGCTCTTCCGTCAGTGCATACAGCATTTTCCATAGCGGTGTATTTCTTTACACTGGATTTAGCTAGTAACTGTCTCAGTTCCAGTACTTCACTCAGATTATCTGGAGCTTCCTTTAATAGTGCCTTAACTGATGCCTTATCAAGACTGTCTGTTTCCAGACCTTTTTCCGATAGCCAGGACTTCATTTGAACAACTGAATTAGGATTATCAAGATCAGTTAGTTCTTTTAGTCTGCTTGTTAGCTCTTCTCTTACTTTTTCATCACATTGAATCGCTTTTTTTACCAATTCCAAATCTAACTGAATACCCCGATCATTGATTTGCTGATCTAGAATATAGTTATTCCATTCCTCTTCAGGCATAGGAAATTTTTGAAGCTTTTCCTGTATAGAAAGTTCAACTTCAACGTCTCGAAGATTATATGCTTTGAAGCTATTCCACTTCTCTGGAGCATGTTCAGGTAGATTTCGTGTACGACCACCATTAGTTACTGTTGGTTTGCATGGAACTGAAAAATATCGAATGAGTTCTTTACCTTTTGTTAGCTTTTTCTTGTCTGCTCCTGTTACGATTGCTGCCCCTTCCAAAGATAAAGGAAGCCCAAGGTACGCAGACCAAACCATTGTGCAACGCCAAGAATCAGGTGCAAGGTGTATACCAAAGTACTTCGATAAGCAAATCCGCTCAAACTGCGCATTAAACGCCCATTTGGTAACATTATTATCTAGAATCGCTTGCTGTATTTCTTTAGGTATTTTTTCGCCACAAGCGAAATCTACTACTTGAACCGGCCCAGCATCCACACTGTAACCGAAAAGTAAAATCTCAAAATCCGGTGCTTCAGCGTAACGATAGACCCCGCTTTTGGCGAGGTCTACGCTGCTAAATGTTTCTATATCTATACTGAGGGTTCTCATGATAAAAAGTCATCATCCACATCAGTGGCAAAATCATCAGCTGCATTAGTTCTGCCACCCAAAGGTTCACCATCACGGATTTTTTGAATATTTCCAAGTCCACAGGCTATACCTTTGTTTCCATTGGAGTTAAAGGCGTAGAAGTTGATACTCACTCTTGCATAGACACCAGAGTATACTTCAGAACGATCAATGATTGGATTGACGTTTCTATCTACAATTTGTGGAGCGGTATTGCTATTGGCATTGATAAAATAGCTATTTGCATAAGCTTCATCATCTGGACGATCAATATCTCCGTCACGTAGAGGAAGCTTTAACGCCGCTTTATTTGGAATCTTACCACCGAATTTACCTTTACCTTCTTCTATTGCAGCATTCACCGCTTCATTGATAGCACTTAAGGTTTTAGTATCACTCTTAGGAATAATCAGGCTCACACTGTATTTTTCAGCACCGCCATTGATAGATTTCGGTTCCCACACATTGGCATAAGAAAGTCTGACAACTCCTGTAACTACTTTTGTTGGATTTGTTCTTTTTGCTGTTTTTGACATAATTTTTATACCTCCATAAAATCATTTTTTGCTGATGATGTGTTCATTTCAGGACGCTTATCTGAAACTGGAACTAGCGTCGGTTTGCCTGGTGGCTTCATAACTAGCTCACCAAGGATTTCATTAAATTTTGACTTGCCCATCAATTTTTCCATTTCGGTAATGGTAATGAGACTTTGCTTGTATATATCTCGGTATCCTGCATTCTTTGCTGCTTCTGCGACTGCTTCTTCATCTTTATATTTACGGTTGGAGCGACCTTCGACTACTTTAAACCCTGGCCACTTCTTTCCATGATTAACTGCTGCATCCGTCGCATAGGCTATAATCTCATTTGCCCAGTTAGTGAGATCACCGATAGAAGATAAAATGTCAGCAATCTCTTCATCAGATAAAAGTGGTGGTAGCGCAAACTCAAACGTAGCCAGTTTCATTTTTGCTTCTGCTCTTGCTCTACATTTCACAGCTGCTCTGCAAAATTGACACCATTCACCGGGACAGTAGTTGCCGTCACCATTGAAGGCTAATTCAGCTTTAGGTTTTAAAACTTCTTCAGCCCACTGATACAAGTTTTCTTTTGAGACTGTGGATGTACTGACATTTTCTCGACGGGGTTGATAAATTGTCATTGAAACCATTTCGATATCATAAATGCCATCAAATAGATCCAGTGCACCAAGGGCATAAAGTTTCATTTGAGGATTGTCTTCTGCGCTGACTAAGACACCCTGACCATACTTAAAATCAATAATGTGAAGAGTTCCATCAGCAATAATTAAACAATCCCCCGTTCCAAATCCCTCAGGTACATACTTTGAAAAATCAAGCCGCTGTTCTATCAAGATTAAGGGATCGCTACAAATTTTCTTGGCTTGCTCAATCACTTCAAGTACAAATTCCACGTAACCATCGGTGTAATTGTCCATCTCATCTGAGTCGTATGGAGAGACCGGCTTTTTTGATCTCATCTTAAGTGCCTTTCGGAGTTTGTGTTCACTTAATGCATGAGCTGCTGTGCCTTCAGCTGCAGCCTCACCACTGTTGTCATCAAACTCCAGTTCTAGCCTTGCCGATGGTGTACAGTTCATCCAGCGATGAGCTCCTGACGCGGAGAGAATTGCATGTTTACTCATTTCAACTCCTCCGCATCAGCAAGAATTGCAGCATACTTACTTGGATCAATCTGACTAAGTTTTGATGCACCATACTTTTCTAGAAGACCTCTAACTTCAGCAGTAAATCCATCATGACTTTTCTCCGCGAGCACCGCTCTTACTTGTTCTAAGGTAATTTGCTTTTCTTCAGGCTGTTTTTCATATCTTGGCTGCTCTGACTTTGTATCCTCCTTTGGCTCATTACTTTCAATAGCATCAGCCACAGCCTGAACACTATCTGCTAATGCTCGAAGATCTAATACCACATCAAGAAGGAGCTTAATCTTACTCATGGCCTACACCTCCTTCCTTGATTTCTTTAATTTCTACCATCTCAACTGAGTCACCTGGAGTAATTACTAACAAACTGGCTTTCTTTCCAAATAGGAAATCAAGCATTCTAGTTCGGATAGTCTTACGAGTGCTTTGAATGACGGAGCTTTTTTCGCCATTAGGCTTTGCCACATTAATAGTGACTTTATGTTTTAGGCTCATATTCCCTCTCCTTTCCGGGGGCAATTTACCTACCCCTCACCGATAAGCGAAAAAGAGAGTTCTTTCGAACCCCCTTTCAGAAAAGATTTTTTATATAAAGGGTTCTTACGAACCCAATTAGGATAGAATTTTTCTTAGTCTTTCATGAAGCTTCTTAAGGCGGCCGCGAATGGCAGCTTCTGTCACGCCTTCTTCTGCTGCAATATCAGTGTTGGATCGTTTCTCAAGATATACTTTTTTGAAAAGTTCTTTTTGTTGTGGCAAAAGAGACTCCATTGCCTTTGTTAACTTGTCCAACATATCTTGATAATCGGCTTCATATTCAGCTTGTATGATTAGCTGTTCTGGATTCGCAGTATCATCTGCAAGATATTTATTGCGGTCATTGGCAGCTTCCTCTTCTCCGTCATAATAAGCATCCAGATGTGTTTTCACTCGATAATCATAGCGACGCTGCTCGTCCACTTCGTCATCATCCATAATGTGCAAAAGCTCGATGTCCGCTTCGGTGACCCCATTCTCACCCGGGGTAATCACAATCTTTGTTCCTTCAGCTGTGTAATAAATGTAGTTGGTTCTCTTCTTTTGGCTAGTTTTGTACGCTCTTTTCATAATTTGACTCCTTTGGTTTTCAAAATTTGGCTTTGAAATCCGCGGGAGCCGCTCATTATCCGTGAGACAAAAAAAGACGGCAGTGGAATACCTTTTCAGGTATTCCGCACTGCCGTCTAGCGGTCTCGCGGATTTAATGTTTACTTCATTAAAAAGCAGATAAACTAATTTTTAAGATTTACTACTTCTGTAGTGCCATCTGCATTTCTTTTGATTAATGTAATACAGTCTTTGATTTTGATTTCTACAGTACCAGTAGCTTCATCTACTCTACAAACAAGTTTTCCATCAAGGTTTCTCACTTCACTCATCTTCTTTTCATCCTTTCTCCTCTTCTGATAACAGGTATTTATGTGTATTTATGAGTATTTAATTTGATGTAAGCAGTTTAAATTTCTATTACAGGTAAAGGAATTGAATTATACTTATTTAAGTGATATAATTTATAAAATGTAGTTAGCAGAATCAATGGTTTACTAGGGTTGTTTTTTTGGGGGAATAACATAACTCAGAGACCATAATCACAAAATGAACAATCCCTTTCCTGTATTGCTTACAAGAAAAGGATACAAGCTTTAGACCTAAAAGTATTTCCCCTCGGTTTGACCTGTTTTTGACCCTTTTTTGACCTTATGGTTCTGCAGAAAGGGATGGTTGTTATGGGTAGGTTATGCTTTGGGACATATGCCAAAATTGTTCAAAAATCAATTAAAGAACCGAATGGTCAAAAACGTGTCGCTGAATTGTTGCTAGGGCTAATTACTGACAATGAGGATGTTACAAACCAAGAAGGTGAACCTTTTGTTGTCACTGACAAACTTGCCAGTGACTTATTTAACTGCAAAATTAATATGCGTAAAAAAATAAAGGAAGCATCTAGCTCCCAAACAATAATTAATGCAGCACATGACTACTTTGAGGATGTGGTCATGCCTGAAATTATGCCTGAAATGATACAAGACATGATTGCCGAATTAGCAGAACTCATATCCAGTGACGATACTGTTCCGCAAGATAAAAAAGATGAGTTCTTGCAATTTGCTAATCCGTCCTCTCTTCATGTTTTTTTGTCTGTCTTGTTTTTGTATGTAATAAAAAAGGAAAACAAACTTTCTAAGGAATCTCCAGCTCCCTTGAATAATAAAATGCCTTCTATTCTTAATGATGTAAAAAAACTAAAGGAGCTTATTGAAAAAATCCATCCAGAGCAGCCCGCTCTTATTACTCCACCCGGACAAATCGAATCACATGAGATGGTTTACGTCAGAGAATTATTAGCCGCTTATGCTGATGCGGAGGGCCTTGATGAGTTACCAAAGGAATCATTAGAAAGTTTTCCAAAGTACGCGAAAGATTTTAAGCGTAGAAGAAAAGACTACTATGCTGCTGAAAGTATTAGGCGCGGTGCTAGAGATGTATTTGGAGAAACAACCCCAGATCAGTTTAATGTATTAAAAGAAGAAACATACGACGGTATCATAGACGTTTATGAAAACGAGTATCCTCACGGCCTCGCTAGATTAAAAGGGGTTATGTCTCAAGCCGCTCTTATTCGAGTGGATAAATGCGTATATAGCCAAATTCCTAATTGGATTGGTGCTAGTGAAAAGAAAGGTGTTTGCCACATACTTGTAAATGACGGCAAACTTAGGGGGTGGGTTGATACCGATGAGTAAATTATATAATACACCATTTGAAGCATCCCTACGTATTTTGCTTATACTAGAGACTTCAAGAAATCAAAGTTTTAGTGCAGACATGCTTGCTGCAATAGATTTTATTTCAATTTACGGAAGAGAATTTGGTATTTCTGACGAAAACCTACATGGGGATAATAACTATAAATTCAGTGAGTTCACCTTACGTCGCGAACTCATAACAAAGGCAATTAAACAACTGGTGGTTGATGACCTTATAAAAGTAAACTCAACTGAAAAAGGTTTTACATATTGCGCTAACCAAAAAGGGTTGAATTATAGCGAATATTTATCAAGTGATTATGCGACCGCATACCGTCGAGCTGTGAGCTTGGCGCGGGAATTCATATCTAATAAAACCGAGCGTAAGATTTTAAATTTTATAAATAGACGCTCCATATATTCGCTACAGGAGGATTAATGAAATGCCTAACTTTTATATAAAAAAGCTGATTGTTTCCGGTAATGGCAATGAACCCTCAGTTTTAGAATTTGATGAAGGATTAAATATTATCTGCGGTCCATCAAATACCGGAAAAAGTTATATCTTAGAATGTATCGACTACTTATTTGGCAGTGATAATATTCGTTTTGATAGGAAGACAGGCTACAATAATATCAAAATAATTGTTGATACAGATAATGGTAGCATTACATTTGATCGCGAGATAGATTCTAATAAAATCAAAGTTCATAGTAACGATCACAGGATTGAGTCTGGAGACTATAGAACTAGCGGAAAAAAGAATATCAGTGATGTATGGTTAAGGCTTATAGGTATTGACGAGGAGCATTTTATTATCAAAAACTCAAGGTATGATAAACAGCGTCTTACCTGGAGAACTTTCTCACACATGTTTCTCATTAAGGAATCCGTTGTTTTTCAAGAGCCTTCTATACTGTTACCAAAGCAAAATACCGCACATACTGCTGCTCTTTCTGCCCTCTTCTTTTTGATTACCGGTCAAGATTTTGCTGACTCCGATCCAAAGGAAGAAAAAAAGATAAAAGAAGCTCGAAAAAAGGCTGTTGTTGATTACATTAACAAAAGATTATCTGATTTTGCTGAACGTAAAAATGAACTGAACAAACTTCCAGTCGGAGATGAAGAGTACCTTCAAGAGAAAGTAGAGAATGTACTTGCTGAAATCGCCGAAACAGAAGCAAAAATAACTGATTTTGTCAACCGAAGCAAACAACTTTTAAAAGAAATTTATGTTGTCAGCGAACAATTGGCTGAATGCAATACTCTGTATAACCGGTACCAAGCTTTGAAGAGTCAATATGCATCTGATATTAAAAGATTGACTTTTATTGTTGAGGGTGAGCTGCATAAAAGAAATATGCATCCAAATTCTAAATGCCCGTTCTGTGACAGCAGTATACCTTCTTTACAAAAAGAAGCTACTTATGCAGAGGCATCACACGCTGAGCTCCATAGGATTCAACTTCAATTAGATGATTTAGTGGAAGCTGAGCAAGATCTGATAAAGGAACGGTCAGTACTTGAATCTAAACTTGCTACGTTAAATAGTGAAAAATCAGATGTTGAATTACTTATAAAGGATGAATTAAAGCCAAAAATTGCTGCGCTTAAAGCAACTTTATATGATTATCGAAGAGCCATTGAAATACGTAATGAATCAGTGGTTATTAGTAAATATGAAACAACAATGAAATCTGAATTATTTGAAGCAATGATAGAAGAAGAATCAGAGGTAGAGTTCAAAATTAAGAACTACTTTAGTCGCGACATCATAGCTACATTGGACAGCTATCTAAACAGAGTACTTGAATCATGTAAATTTGATGCATATAGTTCAGCTTATTTAGATCCAAGTTCCTTTGACATTATTATTAATGGAACTCCTAAAAACACATATGGTAAAGGATATCGTGCTTTCTTAAATACGGTACTTGCTATTTCTCTTATGGAGTATCTATACGATAAGGGTAAATACGCACCCGAGCTATTGATTATCGACTCCCCTATTCTTTCTCTGAAAGAAAAAGGAGATGGTGTGGCATCTGACACAATGAAGGCTGCGTTATTTCAATACCTATTAGACAACCAAGCCCATGGGCAAGTAATTATTGTTGAAAATGATATTCCTGATTTAGATTATAGCGAAGCAAATGTGATTCGGTTTACTAAAGATGAATCATGTGGACGTTACGGATTCTTGAATGGCGTTCGCCAATAAGAAATGGAGGCTTGTTTAATGAGCAAAGATCAAAATATTGAAAAATGGTCTTCTATGGACACTATTACAGATTATCTGGGTGTAAGCCGTGAAACTGTATTGCAGTGGATAAACAATCGCAACATGCCTGCCCATAAGGTAGGACGGCTCTGGAAATTTAAAATTTCCGAAGTTGATGAATGGATTCGTTCAGGCGGCGCAGCTGAGAAAAATGATTCAGATGATGTTTAATAACATATATGACAAGTGAGGTTATTTACATGGCTAAAAAAAATACAAAACAAGAAATAAGTCTTGAAACAATATTAATGAACTGTCGAAACGCTCTCAGAGGGACTATAGGAAGTAATGAAAAAAATCGCGACGCTGTTATGGGGCTTGTTTTCTTAAAATTTGCTGGAGATAAATTTGAAAAAAGAAGAAAAGAAATCCAAGAAAAGTATGGAGATATCCCTGCATTCCTTGAGAAACCATCATTTTATCTTTCAGAAAATGTGTTTTATTTAAATGAGACGTCAAGATGGTCGTACATTGTTAAGAATGCAAGCTCCGATGAGATTGCAGTGATTTTAGACAAAGCAATGGCTGATATTGAAGAAGCAAACTCTTCTCTTAAAGGTGCTTTGCCTCAAAACTTTTATGCTACTTCTAATGTCAGAGGATCAGCTCTTAAAGGCTTAATAGATGAAATAAATAAAATTGATGAAAAAAAGTTTGAAGATAAGGACCTAATCGGTAGAGTCTATGAATATTTTCTACAACTATTCGCTATCGACTCTGGCACTGGTGCAGAAAAAGGAGAGTTTTACACCCCTGCTAGCATTGTAAAACTAATTGCAGAGCTTATAGAACCTTACAGTGGTCGCGTGTATGACCCCTGCTGCGGTTCAGGCGGTATGTTTGTTCAGTCCGTAAAGTTTGTTGAGAGACATAATGGAAATAGGTTGAAAATTTCAGTGATTGGTCAAGAATCAAACCCAGATACATGGCGATTGGCAAAAATGAACCTTGCCATCCGTGGAATCTCTTATGATCTAGGGGATATTGCAACTTCTACTTTTCTTGATGATCAGCATAAAGATGATAAAGTTGATTTCATAATGGCAAATCCCCCATTTAATCTAAAAAAATGGCGTGGAGCAAATGAGCTTACTGACGATTATCGATGGAAGGGTTACGGAGTTCCCCCTGTATCAAATGCAAACTATGCATGGATTTTACACATGCTCTCGAAGCTTGATACAACGAATGGTATTGCAGGATTTTTACTAGCCAACGGAGCTCTTAATGCTGATGGTGACGAATACAAAATTCGAAAACAGCTAATCGAAAATGATAAAGTGGAAGCTATTATTGTACTACCACGAGATATGTTTTATTCCACAGATATATCGGTCACTCTTTGGATTATCAACAATAATAAAAAAGCCCGAAGCTTAAATGGCCGTGAACTTAGAGATAGACAAAATGAAATATTATTTATGGATCTTCGCAGATGGAATCAAAATGTTTATGAAAAAAAATATGTAATGTTTAATGATGAGCAGATTTCGGAAATCAAACAAATTTATAATAACTGGCAGACAGGAGTGAATTACTCCGATGTTCCAGAACTTTGTAAATCAGCAACTGTTGAAGATATTCGTGCACAGGATTATTCTCTTGCCCCAAGTAAATATATTGAGTTTATTGACCATGATCTAGAAATAGATTATGAAAAAGAAATGGCACGCATTCAACAGGAAATGAAAGAGATTTTACAGGCAGGAAAAAAATCTCAAGCCATGATTGAAGCTGCCTTTAAGGGGATTGGTTATGCGATTGAATAAATTAGGTAATTATATTGAACTTTTAGATTTAAGAAACAAAGATAATGCTCTTGGTAAGGATGCTGTTGTTGGAATTTCTACACAAAAAGAGTTTATTCCCACAAAAGCAGATTTAGAAGGAGTTAATCTGGCATCATACAAAATAGTACCACCACATTGTTTTGCATTTGTTGCAGACACATCAAGAAGAGGCGATAAAATGTCTCTTGCTTATAATAAGACAAATAAAAACTTATTAGTTTCTTCAATTTCTACAATCTTTAGAGTATCTAATACTGAAGAACTACTTTCGGACTATCTTTATATGTATTTTAACCGTCCTGAATTTGACAGGTATGCAAGGTTTAATTCTTGGGGTTCCGCTCGTGAAACTTTCTCTTGGGATGATATGTGTGATATCGAAATTGATTTGCCGTCCATTGAGACACAGCAGAAATATGTAGATATATATAAATCCATGCAAGAAAATCAAAAGGTTTATGAAAAAGGGCTTGAGGACTTAAATAAACTTATTGTTATATCTTTGGAACAATTCAAGCATAAATGTAAGAGAGTTGCTGTTGGAAAATTGCTAGAAGATGTAGATATACGAAACAGCGATGGAAAAATCAGTAATGTTCAAGGTATAAATATTGAAAAAACATTTATACCATCAGTTGCTAATCTAAGTTCAACTGATCTGACAAAGTATAAAATCATTCAGAAAAATCAATTTGCATATAGTGCTATGCAGACAGGTAGAGATGAATGCATAAGAATTGCCTTATTCCACGAAGAAGAACCTGCTATTATCTCACCAGCCTATTCCGTTTTACAAACAAAAACAGATGATGTCTTAGCGGAGTATATAATGTTATGGTTTTCAAGATCCGAAAGTGATAGATATGGATGGTTTATCAGCGATAGTAGTATTCGAGCAAGTTTAGAATTAAGCAGATTCTATGAGATTGAAATACCATTACCAAGCCTTGAGGAGCAAGAAGCAGTGGTTAGCTTCTATAATTCAATATATTTGATTAAGAGTAATATCTCAAAATTAAGCGATTTGTCAAAAAATATATGCCCTATACTCATAAAAGGCTCTTTGGAGGAAGCAGCAAAAACCTAAAAGAACGGAGGTAAGAAAGATATGGATTTAAGCTTTTTAACCGGACAATTCACCGAAGAACAACTGGAAAAATCCATCATAGAGCTTTTTGTTGCGCAAGGTTATACCTATGTGCATGGCGATACCTTACACAGACGGTTTGAAGATGTTTTACTTGAAGACGATTTAAAGGCATATCTTAATAAAAAATATGCAAATGCATCATTAACTGAAAGTGAGATTGGGAAGATAATAAGCCACATTAAGCTAGTACCCTCCGAACCTTTGTATCAAGGAAATAGAGAGGCTTTTTGGCTTATTAATGAAGGTTTTGATCTTCAACGTGACGCCCCTACTAAAATAGCTCTTCATGTGAATTACATTGACTTTGAAAATACATCCAATAACAGCTATAAGGTTGTAAACCAGCTTTCCGTTCAAGGCAGCCGTTTACGTCGTCCTGATTTGCTATTATTTATAAACGGTATACCTATTGCAATTTTTGAGTTTAAGTCTGCAATAAAAGAAGATACAACTATCTATGATGCATGGGAGCAAATTCACAAAAGGTATTGTCGTGATATTCCTAAACTTATGAAATACTGCTTTTTATCAGTTATATCAGATGGTGCAAATAATAAACTTGCAAGTATTTTTACACCTTATGAATACTACTATTCATGGAATAAGGCAAACGATGACGAAAAAGTATCTAATGGTATTAGTTCATTGTTTACGATGATAAAAGGCGCTTTTGCTATTGATAGAGTTACAGCCATTTTACGTGATTTCGTTTATTACCCTGATGAGAGCAAGGGAGACCTTGCAATTATTTCCCGCTATCCTCAGTTCTTTGCTGCAAATAAAATGCTTGCAAATATTAAGAAACACCTTAGACCGCATGGTGACGGTAAAGGCGGCACATATTTCGGCGCAACAGGTTGTGGAAAAACTTACACTATGCTGTTCCTTTCCAGAATGTTGGCTTTAAGAGAGCGGGAGACATTTAAAAATCCTACAATTGTCATAATTACAGACCGTGAGGATTTAGACACTCAAACATCCGAATTATTCGAAGTATCAAAGCGCTATTTACACGATAAAAATGTTCGTAGCATTGAAAGCCGAAAAGATTTAAAGGAGGCTTTAGGCAGCGCTGTTAGCGGTGGTGTATATATAACAACCATTCAAAAGTTTTGTGAGTCAACGGGACTTATCTCCGATCGAAATAACATAATTTGTATTTCTGACGAAGCACACAGAACTCAGACTAACACTGGCTCAAAGCTAAAAATCACCGAAAAAGGTATTACCACAACATTTGGTTTTGCCAAGTACTTAAGGGATTCCTTCCCAAATGCAACCTATTGTGGTTTTACCGGAACTCCGATAGATGAGACTTTAGCAGTATTTGGTGATGTGGTCGATAGCTATACAATGAAAGAATCTAGCGATGACGGTATTACGGTACGCATCGCTTATGAGCCCCGCCTTGCAAGGGTAATTTTATCTGAAGAGCAAGCAAAAGAAATTCAAGCCTATTACGATAAATGTACTAATAATGGTGCTAATCCTGAGCAAGTTGAAGAAAGCAAACGAGCTATGAGCAAAATGCGTCAACTTCTTGGTCACCCGGATCGTTTAAAGAGATTAGCAGCAGATATAGTTAATCATTATGAGGCTTTGTGTAATGAGAAGCCTGCCATAGTTCAAAAAGCAATGATTGTTTGTGCTGATAGAAAGCTTGCATTCAGCCTATATAAAGAGATTATTGCCCTGCGTCCTGACTGGAATATTCCTAAAAAAGCAGAAGATGAATCGCTTTTAACCGAAGAAAAGCTTGATAAATTAATTCCGCTTGAAAAGATTAAACTTGTTGCGACACAAGGTGATAATGATGAAAAGGAACTATTTGACCTCTGTGGCAACAAAGAGTATAGAGCAAAGCTTGACAAGCAGTTTAAAAACAATGACTCAAACTTTAAGATTGCCATTGTCGTTGATATGTGGATTACCGGATTTGATGTTCCGTCACTTTCGGTGATGTACATTGATAAGCCCATTCAAAAACATACTTTGATCCAAACAATTTCTCGTGTAAATCGTGTGTTTGAAGGCAAAGATAAAGGCTTGGTAGTAGATTATATTGGCATTAAAGAAGATATGCTCGAGGCCATAAAAGTATATGGTGGCCCTCAAGAAAGCCCTGTCGATGAAATAAAGATATCGCTTTCCGTTTTCCGTAATCACTTATCCTTAATTGACGGTATTTTACATGGATTTAATGCTGATAAATTCTACTCTGGTACACCGCTTGAAAGACTGGTTTGTTTAAATGAAGCAGCAGAGTTTGTACAGTTAAGCAAAGAGCTTGAGACACGTTTTATGGATTTATCTCGCAAACTAAAGGCAGCCTATGAAATCTGTTTTCCGTCTGGTGAGTTAACCGATGAAGAAGTAACTAAGGCACAATTCTATCTTGCTATTCGTTCAATAATATACAAGCAAACAAAGGGCAATGCTCCCGACGCTGAAACTATGAATCGTGTAGTTGAAAAGATGGTGCAGGATGCAATTACCTGTACAGGTGTTGAAAATATTATCAATGCTAATAAGTCTATAGATATGTTTAGCGAAGAATTTCAAAAGCAGTTAGATGCTATTAATCTGCCAATTTCTAAGTTCAATGCATTACTAAAGCTTTTGAGAAAAGCCATATCAAGTTATGGAAAAACAAACAAAGTTAAGGCTATTGCATTTGATGAAAGACTGAAAAAAGTAGTTGAAAGTTATAACAATAGAGACAAACTCGTGTTTACGAGTGAGGTTGTTGAAGAATTTATCAATGGACTTTCTAATGAGCTCATTAGAATTTTACAAGATCTGCAGGATGATAAGTCTTCTTTTGAGAAACTTGGCATTTCTTTTGAAGAAAAGGCTTTCTTTGATATCTTAATTAAAGTACGAGATGAGCATCAGTTTAAGTATGAGGATGAAAAGTGCCTTATACTTGCTAAAAAAATTAAAGAGCTTGTAGATGATAAGGCCCAATATGCAGACTGGTCAACCCGAGATGATATTAAAAATCAGCTTAATATGGACTTAACCGTTCTTTTATACGAAAACGGTTATCCACCTGAGTGGGACGAAGAAGTTTTTGAGCAAGTAATGGAACAAGCAGAAAACTTTAAGAAATATGCTGATTAGCTTCAAACTTGAACGGAGGTGATAGCGTGGCTGCAAGAGGAAAAAGCATAAATTTGTTTTTAATGGATGGCACACCAAATGGAAGAATAAAGTGTACTTTGGCTAATTGGACTGGCGTTGCTTACAAGATACCTCGCACTGAACTAGATAAATGCAAAGGCCGAGACGATTTATCCCAGAGCGGCGTTTACTTTTTATTTGGCACATCAGATCAAACTGATGACAATGTGGTATATATTGGGCAAGCCGGTGTACGGAAAAACGGCGAGGGTCTTCTCTGTCGGTTAATAGAGCACAAACGAAATCCAGATAAGGATTATTGGACAGAGGCTGTTGTATTTACTACATCCAATAACTCCTTTGGTCCCACAGAGATAAGTTATCTTGAGAACCGCTTTTGTGGACTTGCAGTAGAGGCAAACCGGTATGTGGTTAAGAATGGAAACGACCCTACTCCAGGAAATATAACCGAGGAAAAAGAAAGTGAGCTTGAAGAGTTCATTGATTACGCTAAGATTATAATGGGCACTCTTGGACACAAATTATTCGAACCACTAACAGATAAACCAAAAGCAGCTATCACTGTAGAATCTCCCGAAGAAGAATTGCTTCTCTTTATGAAGCGAAAAAGTCGTAAGAGTGGACAAGTAATTGAGGCAAGCTGTAAGCAAACAAACGAGGGCTTTGTCGTCTTGCAAGGCAGTCGTATAGAAACTATAGATTCTGATAGCATTCCACCTGGAATTAAAGAACGCAGACAAAAAGCCAAAATAGATGAAAATGGAATACTTCAAGAAAACATCTTATTTCGTAGCCCATCATATGCTGCTGCTTTTGTCATTGGCGGGCACGTAAATGGACTGGTAGAATGGAAAACGAAAGACGGGGTATCATTGAAAGAAATAGAAAACAGTGAAGAAAATTAAGCAGAAATTTACATCCATCCTGTCTCCTCAACCCTGTTAATATATCTAACCTATCAACTCAACCCTATCACTTTCAAGGCAGTTGATATGTTACCGCAAACAATAAAAATAAGGGTTTCCTGACATTATCTCTTCCGGCAAAGTAACCGTGAGAAAAACCTAATGTCTGGAAACCCTTTATTTATCAGTGTTTTGAATACCCCTACTTCTCAACCCTTGACATCAATACCACGCACTCAACATGCACTGTTTGTGGGAATTGGTCCACTGGCTGTACTTCTTTTATTTCATAGCCATTGCTGGTCATATACTTCAAGTCTCTTGCCAGAGTTGAAGGGTTGCAGCTCACATACACCATGCGTTTTGGTGCCATCTTGACGATTACTTCCAGCAATTTCTCATCACAGCCTTTTCGTGGTGGATCCACAACCACCACATCTGCCTTTATACCTTCTTTGTAGAGCTTAGGTATTAATTCTTCAGACTCTCCAAGTATGAATTCGGCATTGGTTATGCCGTTTATATAAGCATTAACCTTTGCATCTTCTATTGCTTGTCCTACTACTTCCACTCCGTAAACCTTTTTAGCCCTTTTGCTTAAGAATAAGGATATGGTTCCTATACCACAATAGGCATCTATGATCGTTTCGTCTCCTGCGAGATTTGCATATTCCAACGCCTTATTATATAAAATCTTTGTCTGGACAGGGTTTACCTGAAAGAAGGACTGGGGCGATATTTTGAATTTAAAATCTCCTATGTAATCGAATATATATCCTTCTCCGTACAAAACTCTATTCTTATCTCCCAGTATTACATTGGTATTTTTCTTATTTATGTTCAAAACTACGGTTTTAAGGTTATCAATGTTCTGTTGAAGTTTTTCAACCAGTTCGGTTTCATGTGGTATTTGATCTCCGTTTATCACTATACATACCATGACTTCTCCGGTTTTGAATCCTTTTCTGGTCATTATATGTCTTATGAGGCCTTTCCCTGTATTCTCATCATATATGCTGATATAATGTTTAATTATAAAATCTCTTATTAATTCCAACACCTTATCGTTTATCCCGTCTTGTATAAGGCATGTATTAATATCTATAATATCATGACTTCTGGGAGCATAAAAACCTATGTTCACTTTTCCATCCTTTATTCCCACGGGAAACTGGGCCTTATTTCTATATTTCCAAGGATATTCCATGTCAATTGTGTCGTGGACTATAATATCCTTAAGTCCTCCAATGCGTTCCAAAGCATCTTTCACAATTCTGGTTTTATAATAAAGCTGTCCCTCATAACTCATATGCTGTATTTGACAGCCACCACATCTTTTTATTACAGGGCATGGGGGGTGAACCCTATAACAAGATGGCTCTAAAACATCCAAAAGCTTTCCATAGGAATAATTTTTCAATACTTTTACAACTCGAACTTTCACCTTTTCGCCCATCAATGCTCCATCTACAAAAACCGTATAGCCTTCTATCCTTCCTACTCCCATTCCTTCATTGGTTTCACTTGTTATATCTATTATATAATCTTGATTCTTCTCCACCGGTATTCTTTTCTCCATCTTTTTCTCTCCCTAATGCAATTTCTTGTCTAAGTGCTCCTATCAAGCCTATTAGATGCTCTAATTCATCTTCCAGTAGACGCTGCCGCTGTAATATATTATCTATTCTCATGTGTAAATCTTCAAGTATTATTTCAGATTTCATGTTTATCAGATACTCATTTTCTGCTCTCAACCTTTCTTTTTGAGCTTCTCTATTCTGACTCATCATGATTATTGGAGCCTGAATAGAAGAAATGCAAGCCAGTACCAGATTGAGAAAAACATAGGGATAAGGATCAAAAGGGTTTTCCAATATCCATTTTGTATTTATAATTCCCCATGAAAATACAAGTAGCATAAAAAAAATTATGAACTTCCAGCTTCCTGCAAATTCAGCCATTTTATCTGCTGCCTTCTGTCCCGTTGTAAGTCTTTTGCTCATCTCTATATTTATGTTCAAAGAGCGTCTGTCTCTTAACAGCTCATGAATTTTCTTTTCTCTTTCATTTTCATCGGAAATCAATATTTCAGCTAAATCTTTTTTTGGCAAGTCTTTCACCCCTGCAAGTTTTTATTTATATATTCTGCTCAACATGAAGTAGTGTTTATTCAAAAGCCGTAATTGCGAAAAAAAAAGCACCATATTGGTGCAACAATTAGAATCAGTTACATTTTGATTATTACCAAATGTTTCTTTTTTTAAACACTTCAAAACTATTATGTTTTCTATGATGTGCTATACATTTCCAATTTCAATATTAATGATTTTTAGTAGTCTTAAAACATCGAGCATAACTTTTTAATATGATATAAAATTAAACAATCTATCATATATGTCAGGATACTTCTTTTTCAGATTGATGGGTCTGCCTTCCTTATTGGTAAATGCGCTTGTGGTTTCTCCTTCAGCTAACAATACTCCATCTGTGGCTCTTATGAGCTGATAGCTGAAAGTTATCCTCGCTGCTGTCATATTCTTTACCATGGTTCGTACCACCAATTCATCATCATATTTTGCAGGTACTCTGTACTTGCAGTGGGTCTCTACTATGGGAAGCATTACTCCAGCCTCTTCCATATCCTTATAGGACATGCCTCCCTTTTCCCTCAAAAACTCAGTTCTTCCTATTTCAAAATAGATGTAATAATTTGGATGATATATTATACCCATCTGATCTGTTTCGCCATATCTTGTCCTCAAAGCTGTGTCATGAGTCATCCATTTCACTTCCCTTACAAAACTCTGGCTTTCCCTCTGTACACAAGACCTCTGCTTCCGTCAACGGTTACAGTCTGTCCATCTTCAAGTATCTCTGTGGCTCTATCCACTCCAACTATAACCGGCTTACCAAGTTCAATGCCTACTATGGCAGCATGGGAGGTAAGTCCTCCTTCTTCAATTATAAAGGCTCCTGCCTTCATCATCAAAGGCACCATATCATAGTCTGTTGCTTCAGCAACCAGTATATCTCCTTGGTTTATCTTATCCAGATCTTTTTCTCCATTTTTAATGATACATACCTTTCCTGTCACTGCTCTGTTTCCGATACCCATCCCCTTTGCGATTACTTCACCTACCACATGAACTTTTATAAGGTTTGTCGTTCCAGCTACACCTACGGGTATGCCTGCAGTAATAACCACAAGATCTCCGTTTTCTATGAGTTCACATTCCAATGCTTTATTTACAGATTGCTGTATCATTTCATCAGTACTGTCTGTAGTAGGAACTATTATTGGGGTTATGCCAAAGCTTAATGTCAACTTTCTGGCAACCTTTTCATCAGGAGTGGCAGCAATTATTGGAGCCTTAGGTCTGTATTTGGATACCATTCTGGCTGTTGATCCTGATTGGGTGGGGGTAATTATTGCAGAAGCGCCCAATTCCATTGCCGCAGCACTGCTGGCATAGCTTATGGCATTTGTTACTGTCACAGGCTCTTGACCGTAGGTCTTTATAAGTTTCTTCCTATAATCCAGAGCCATTTCAGTCCTCTCAGCCACTGCTGCCATAGTAGATACTGCTTCATAAGGATATTTTCCGGCTGCAGTTTCACCAGACAGCATCACCGCATCGGTGCCGTCAAATATTGCATTGGCTATATCGGTAACCTCGGCTCTAGTGGGTCTGGGATTTCGGATCATGGATTCCATCATCTGAGTAGCGGTTATAACCGGTTTTCCAATGGCATTGGCCATAGCTATCAGGTGCTTTTGCACAAGAGGTATTTCTTCCGTAGGAATCTCTACTCCCAAGTCTCCTCTTGCCACCATGAGTCCATCTGCGACTCTCAGTATTTCCTCGCAATTGTCAACTCCTTGCTGGTTCTCTATTTTTGCGATTATCTGTATATGATTTGCCTTTCTCTGTTCCAATACCCTTCTTATCTCATATATGTCCGATGCCTTCCTGATGAAAGAAGCAGCTATGAAATCTATATCATTATCTATACCAAAATTGATATCTTCAATATCCTTTTCCGTTACTGCAGGCAATTTTGACGTGGCTCCAGGTATGTTCACATTCTTTCTGTCGGTGACTACACCACCATTAACTACCTGACTCAATACATCTGTTTCATTTTTATCCAAAACCTTCAATTCTATCAAACCGTCTGCTATCAGTATCCTTGATCCGGCGCTTACTTCCTTGGGCAGATTTTTATAGCTTATGCTTACAATGGAGTCATCTCCTTCTATTTCCCTGATGGTAAGTGTAAAGCAATCGCCAGTTTTTAGTTCTGCGGAACCTGTTTTGAACTTGCCCAGCCTTACCTCTGGCCCTTTTGTATCCAACATTATAGCTATCGGTTTATTCAGATTTTGTCTTGCCTTCTTTATATTATCAATTCTTATCTTATGCTCCTCATGGGTACCATGGGAAAAATTCAATCGGGCTACATTCATACCAGCCATTATCAGCTTTTCTAGCATTTCAACGCTTTCACTGGCTGGTCCTATGGTACATACAATCTTGGTTCTTCTCATCTGTCTCACCCCGTTATATAGATAATATCTTTGCCAGTTTGTACATATCCATATTAAAGTTCTTTTTCATTTCAAGGGCTTTATCAATATCTTCATCTATTATCTTGTTATCTCTTATACCAACTACTCTTCCGGATTCTCCATCAAGCAATGCTTCCACAGCTTTTGAACCTAGCCTGCTGGCTAATATCCTGTCAAAAGCCGTTGGACTGCCTCCTCTTTGGAGGTATCCCAATATGGTAACCCTTACTTCCATACCAATTTTACTATGGATCTCTTCTGCCAATTCTGTTGCCTTTCCTACTCCTTCCGCCAGCAATATTATGCTGTGGAGTTTTCCTCTGTTTTTTCCCTGCAAAAGCTTTTTACATACATCATCGCAGGTATAATCCACCTCTGGAACAATGATGCTTTCTGCACCCCCTGCCAGACCTGCGTATAAGGCAATATCTCCTGAGTTTCGTCCCATGACTTCGATTATACTGATTCTTTCATGGGATGTTGTGGTATCTCTTATTTTATTTATGGCATCCAATACTGTGTTTACTGCTGTATCAAAGCCAATGGTATAATCTGTATAAGCTAAATCGTTATCTATGGTTCCTGGTATACCTATGCATCGCACACCTCTTTTGCACAGTTCCCTGGCCCCCTTGAAAGTTCCATCGCCGCCTATTACCACTATTCCGTCAAAATCAAATATATCTATGATATTAATAGCTTTTTGCAATCCGTCTTCTGTCTGAAACTCTTCGCATCTTGCAGTCCTTAAGATGGTCCCGCCCCTATGAATTATGTCAGCAACGGAAGAAAGGTTCATCTCCATTACATCACCATGAATGAGTCCATTGTATCCTCTTTTTATGCCATAAACATTAAGCCCATTATATATTGATGTTCTAACCACGGCTCTTATGGCTGCATTCATTCCAGGAGAATCTCCTCCGCTGGTCAATACAGCAATATTTTTCATCAGTTCTCCCCCTTATATTAATGTTTATAAATCTCACCATGCATTAGAAAAAGAGGTTGCTGCAAAACTCTTTTTTGTCATTTATTGCACAGCCAAAAATCTCCACGCATTGTCCTACAAGCTTCTTCAATGCCATGCTCTTCATAATGACAGTTTAAATGGGTTTTGCAACAACCCCCTTATAATCCAGCTTCATATATTATGTTTTGGGCATCCTCTGCTTCACCTTCAGGCACCAAAACCTCATAATAACCATCTTTTTTATCTGCACTTTTATTGATAGGCTGAATCTTTGCCAGCATACCTTCCTGTGCTAACAATTCTTGAGTTCTTTCAGCTGATTTTTTATTTTTGGCTATATATATCACTGTCCACATACATGATGCCTCCTTGGGTTCACGGACTTTCCTTAACCTTAGTTTAATCTACTATAGTTTTTATTTCAAGGCGACACATTTATCTCCGCATATTTTTTTTAGCTCTTCCACCAAAGAGTCATTGATATTGACCCATATGCTGCGAGATGCCTGCATAACCCTTGGTTTTCCTTCGCTTTTCTTTGCTTCATCAACTATATAAACCGGATGGTCTCCCTTGTTTTTTTTCAACACTTCTTTTATGTCTTCAAGAATCTGAGGATTTTCATCCGAATCAATTTTTATATAAAGTTTATTGCAGCCAGGTTTATTCTTTCCATCTCTCTTTAATGGAGCTATTTTTTCACAGATTATTTTTGCATTCTCTTCTTCTTTTATGCTTATCCTTCCTTCAATCAGAATTATGCTATCCGGCTTCAGCAAATCTCTATATTGCTCATAGGTTTTAGGAAATATTATCATTTCTATGGTCCCATACAGATCTTCCAACTGGGCAAAAGCCATCATGCTGTTGTTCTTTGTAGTCTTTGCTTTTATTGATTCTAATATGCCTCCCATGATGACCTTTTTATTATCCATTTGAATAATTAATGCCTCCATATCCATTTCATCTGACTGATCAATAATCAACTGAGATGTATTGATGCTTGTCTTGCTATCCAATTCCTCTTTATACTCCAGCAAAGGGTGACCGCTAATGTAAAGCCCCAGCATTTCTTTTTCCATGGCCAGCATCACATTTTTAGGGTATTCATCCAGTTCCGGATATACCTCCTCGCCTATTGACATATCACATGCTCCATTATCAAACAATGATAACTGACCATCTATATTATTCTTTCTCTGGTCATGAACACAATCCATGAACCTTTCGTAAACTGCCATAAGTTTGCTCCTGTAAATGCCAAGGCTATCAAAAGCACCGCATTTAATAAGGCTTTCCACAGTTCGCTTATTAACAACTCCTAAGTCAACTTTATTTACAAAGTCAAAGAGGCTTTCATATTTACCCTTTGATTCCCTGTTTTCTATTATGGAGTTTATGGCATTTATACCTACATTCTTCACGGCTGCCAAACCAAATCTTATCTTTTTATCTTTTACAGTAAAGTTTATATGGCTTTCATTAATATCCGGAGGCAGCACTTCTATACCCAATTTTCTGCTGTTTAATATATATTCCGCCACCTTGCTGCTGTTGTCCATGACACTAGTGATAAGGGCTGCAGTAAATTCTACAGGATAGTAATATTTAAGCCATGCTGTCTGATAGGCCACCACTGCATATGCAGCAGCATGTGATCTATTAAAACCATACTTGGCAAACTCAGCCATTTCATCGAATATTCTTTCTGCAGTATCCTTATCTATGCCATTTCTTATGCATCCTGGAACTATTATATTACCATTTTCGTCACAGATGCCGTTTATGAAATTTATCTTTTCCTGAGCCATCACATCTGCCTTCTTCTTTGACATGGCTCTTCTCACCAGGTCAGATCTGCCCATAGAGTATCCGGCTAGTTCTCTGAACACCTGCATTACCTGTTCCTGATATATGATGCATCCGTAAGTAACACTCAATATGGGTTCCAATTTTGGATGTAGGTATTTAACCATTTGGGGATTGTGTTTGTTTTTTATATATCTTGGTATCTGATCCATAGGGCCCGGCCTGTACAATGAAATTCCCGCTATTATGTCTTCAAGGCAGTTGGGTTTTAACTCTTTCATAAACTGGGTCATGCCAGCACTTTCAAGCTGAAACACTCCATAGGTTTCGCCCTCGCATATCATATTGTAAACCCTGCTGTCATTATAATCTATTTTTGATAGGTCCGGCACTTCCAGCCCTTGCTCTCTAATAATATTCAATGTATCTCGAATAACCGTCAAAGTACGGAGACCGAGAAAATCCATTTTCAGCAGTCCCAACTCCTCCAATGTGGTCATGGGAAATTGGGTTGTGATTACATCTTCGTTCATTTGCAATGGAACATAGTTGGTAACAGCCTCTTTTGCAATTACCACTCCTGCTGCATGGGTGGAAGCATGTCTTGGCATCCCCTCTAAAGCCTTGGACATATCGATAAGTTGTCTGATATCCTCATCATCTTCATATAGTTTCCTAAGCTCCGGGTTCACATTCAGTGCTTTATCTATGGTCATGCCCGGTTCCATAGGAATTTTTTTTGCTATATTGTCCACCTGTGCATATGGCATGTTCAGCGCTCTTCCCACATCTCTTATGGCAGCTCTGGCTGCCATGGTTCCAAATGTAATTATCTGCGCTACTCTTTCTTTACCGTATTTCTCAACTACATAATCGATGACTTCCTGTCTTCTCTCATAGCAGAAGTCAACGTCAAAATCCGGCATGCTTATTCTTTCAGGATTGAGGAACCTCTCGAATATAAGGTTGTACCTTATTGGGTCAATATCTGTAATACCTATGGCATAAGCCACAATACTTCCTGCTCCGGATCCCCTTCCCGGCCCTACCATTATGCCGTTATCCTTAGCAAATCTCACATAATCCCATACTATAAGGAAATAGTCTGCATAGCCCATTTTTTCGATGACACTGAGTTCGTAATCCATCCTCTCCCTCAGTTCATCTGTAATCTCTTTATACTTTTCATTCATGCCTTTTTCACAAAGATGTCTGAGATATGCATCTGAATTATAACCCTCAGGCACATCGAACTTGGGCAAATGTATATGGCCAAAGGTAAAATCCACATTGCACCTGTTTGCTATTTCCACAGTATTATCTAAAGCTTCCGGTACATATTTGAACAACTCATACATTTCTTCAGTAGATTTTATATAAAACTCATCGGTTTCAAATTTCATTCTGTTTTCATCAGCAATGGTCTTTCCTGTTTGGATGCACAAGAGCACATCGTGTACCTGAGCATCTTCCCTATCTACATAGTGAACATCATTGGTAGCCACCAAGGGTATTCCCGTTTCATGGGACATTCTTATCAATTCCTGATTGATCAATGCCTGCTCCCTTATTCCATGATCCTGAAGCTCCAGGTAGAAATTCCCCTCGCCAAAAATCTCCAGATATGTCAAAGCTTCTTCCTTGGCCCTTTCATAATTTCCATTCAGTATAAACTGCTGTATAGAACCTGCCAAACAGGCACTCAATGCAATAATCCCTTCTGAGTGTTTTCTCAAAAGTTCAAAATCCACTCTCGGCTTATAATAAAATCCTTTGATGAACCCTTGAGATACCAGATATGTGATATTCCTGTAGCCTGTCTCATTTTGGGCCAAAAGAACTAAGTGATATTGGTCGCTGTCATACTTTGGATCTCTGTCTTCCATTCCTCTTGTGGCTACATATACTTCACAGCCTATTATGGGCTTTATACCGTATTTTTTAGCTTGTTTATAAAAATCTACTACCCCATACATAACGCCATGATCCGTTATGGCTATGGAGGACATGCCTAATTTCTTAACCTTTTCCATGATCTTGTCCAGCCTTGAAGCGCCATCTAAAAGGCTGTATTGAGTATGGACATGAAGGTGTACAAAATCCCTCATAATATCTTATCCTTTCAAGTCTTCTATCTATCTAAAAGTTTGTGCATATTTTTCTTGTATAACTCTACTCCAGGCTGATCAAAGGGATTTACTCCCAGTAGATAGCCGCTCACAGCACATGCCTTTTCCATGAAGTATACCATATGTCCGAAACATTGCTCTTCTATAGCAGGTATTTCCAAGGAAATTACCGGTGTACCTCCCTCTTCATGAGCTTTCATAGCTCCTTTATAGGCAATGTTACTTATGTCATTAAAGGTCATATCCTTTAAATAGTTCAATCTTTCTATATCATCATCAAAGCATGGTATATTCATATCTTCTGGAGGGTTTTTTACTTTTATTATAGTTTCGAACACATTCTTGCTTCCTTCCTGAAGATACTGACCCATTGAATGCAAATCCGTAGAGAATTGAAGCACTGCAGGGAATATTCCTTTTCCTTCCTTGCCTTCGCTTTCTCCAAAAAGCTGCTGCCACCATTTTCCAAAGTATTCCATTGAAGGTTCATAGTTTATTAAGGTCTCTATGTGCTTTCCCTTTTTATACAATATATTTCTTAATACAGAATACCTATAGCAGTTATTGGACTGAAGCTTTGGATCATTATATGAACTATAGGCATCTCGAGCTCCTTTCATCACTTCCTCAATATTTATTCCTGCCACTGCCATGGTAAGCAAAGCTGCAGGAGTCAACACAGAGTATCTACCTCCTATGTTTGATGGTATTTCAAAGGTTTCATAACCTTCCTTATTGGCAATTTCTCTCAATGCTCCTTTATTTTTATCGGTAATGGCTATGATTCTATCTTTTGCTTCAGCTTTGCCATATCTTTTCTCCAGCATGTCTCTGAAAACTCTAAAGGCTATAGCTGTTTCCAATGTTGTACCTGACTTTGATATGACACAAATACTGAAGTCCTTGTCCTTCACTTTATTAACAATCTGTTGAATATATGTGCCGCTAAAGTTATTGCCGGAAAAGTATATCTCAGGGGAATCAGATTGCATCATCTCAACAGCAGCTCTGCTGCCTAGATAGGATCCGCCTATTCCGATTGAAATGAATGCCTGTGAATTGCTTCTTAGCCTATATGCAGTTTTCTTTATATTTTCTATTTCTTTTCCATCATATCTTTCAGGTAGATCAATCCAGCCCAGGGGCATCCTTTCATACTCATCCTTGCTATGAAGGCAATTATGGATTGAAAAAATATCACCCTCATATGAATCCAATTCTTCTTCTTTGATGATATCCTTTGAAAAGTTTAAATCTATCTTCAACAAGGGATAACCTCCTATTGATTTTTCTCCTTTAATTGATCGGCAAGCTCATCAAGCTTTCTTAGTCTATGATTAACTCCTGATTTTCCAACCGGAGGGTTTAACATTTCTCCTAGTTCCTTCAGGCTTGCATCCTGATGCAAAAGCCTTGCTTCTGCTATATCCCTGAGATTTTGTGGTAATTTGTCCAATCCCATATGCTCTTTTATATACTCTATATTATTTATCTGTCTCATAGCTGCATTTACTGTTTTGCTAAGATTGGCAGTCTCGCAATTCACCAACCTGTTGACATTGTTTCTCATTTCCTTATATATCCTTACATTCTCCAGATCTAACAGTGCACTATGAGCTCCAATAATATTTAGGAAATCAACAATATTCTCTCCTTCTTTAAGATAGACTACAAAGTTGTCTTTTCTTATAACAATTTTAGCATTAAGTCCAAAACTATTCATAAGATTCTTTATATCCTTTGCATATACTTCGTTGCTTGTTACCAATTCCAAATGGTAGGTCTTCTCAGGATCACTTATAGAACCCCCTCCAAGGAATACTCCTCTGAGATAAGCTCTTTTGCAGCAATCTTTCCTGATTATGCTGTTTGGGATTCTATTGTTTATTCTGGGTCCCTTTGATGTTTCATTTATTATATAAAGCTTCTTTAGAATATCTTCCGAAGCTGAATCCGAATCAACCAACAGTGTATAGCTATAATTTTTCTTCAACTGCTTATTCTTAGTCATAGCAACTTTTGTATGAAAATCAAAGTTGTTTTTTATCAAAGAAAAAATGTTTCTTGCAATGGCTGCATTTTCTGTTGTAAGCTTTATACCGATTCGGTTTTTCCCTAGTATCTGTATGGTTCCGTTCATTTTTATCAAGGCAGATAACTCTGCTATCTGACAGCAGGATCTTTCATCCTGCAATTTTGCTATCTCGTTTTTTACCTTTGATGAAAAGGACATTATAAATCACCCTTTATTTGATAGTACCAAACTTATTTAAAGGCCACAATCTGAACACGGCTTTACCCAATATGTTTTCCCTATCCACAAATCCCAATGAATCAGATCTGCTGTCACGGCTCTCGGGTCTGTTGTCTCCCAGCACAAAGTATTTATTTTCCGGTACCTGCGATTGTTGAAATTCATTAGCATAGGTAGGAACCTGAATATAGTCTTCTTTCAATAATTCTCCATCTATATATACATATCCATCTCTAATATCCACATTATCTCCAGGCAATCCGATTACTCTTTTTATCAAATCTTTATGTTCCAAATTGTCACTTAAAACAACTATATCTCCTCTGCTTGGTTCTCCAACTCTATAACTCAGCTTAGAGACAATCAATATCTGTCCTTCATATAACGTAGGCTCCATGGAAGGCCCTTTCACATATGCAATCTGAAAAATATAGGTTTTCAATAAGAAAGCAATAATAAAAGCTGTAGCAACCAATTTTATCCAGGATATTATTTCCTTCCTAATATTCTCACTCAAAGTCATCTCTCCCTTACTAAAAATATAGTCTTACCTTTCTTGGCTCAGTAAGGTGAATATGCATCTAGACAATTCATTATAATCATGTCTAACATACCCTTTATCAACTCTTACAAAATCGCCTTCCACAGTTTTGATGCCCTTTGCTCTCACATTCTCCCAATCGATCTCCACTGCATTTGCATATTCATCCATATATTTAATTGCCAGTTCTTCAGGTATGCTTCCTGTATTGACAATAGCATATTCTATTATATCATGTTTAGCATGTTCATTTATAGCATCGATATGATCACATAGTCTATATCCTATGGTCTCTCCCTTTTGGGTCATTATGTTACAAACATATATTTTCATAGCTTTGGATTCATATACTGTTTTTGCTACATCTGTCACCATAAAATTAGGTATTATACTGGTATAAAGGCTGCCAGGACCAATTATCACCGCATCGGCCTCTATGATGGCTTCCAATGCTTCCTCCATAGGCTTACAGTCTTCCGGCTCAAGAAAAACTCTCTTTATTCTCTTTCTGCTGCTTATCTGTATCTTTGGAATCTGGGATTCACCCTTTATTATAGTCCCATCATCCAATTCCGCATATAATGTCACATTATCAAGCGTTACCGGCATGACTTTCCCAGTTACTGCCAACACATTGCTTATCTCCTTAACTGCATTGTCAAAGCTGCCGCATATATCATTCAAAGCGGCTATAAACAGATTACCAAAGCTTTGACCTTTTAGACTGCCTTCCTTGAATCTATACTCCATCAGCCTCTCCATGATTGGCTCCGTATTTGCCAGAGCTAATATGCAGTTTCTTATATCACCGGGAGGTAACATTCCCAAATCATTTCTCAGTATTCCTGAACCTCCCCCATCATCTGCCATAGTCACTATGGCAGTTATATTCGATGTATAAGCTTTAAGTCCCCTCAATAAAGTAGATAGACCGGTTCCTCCCCCTATAGCAACCACCTTAGGTCCTCCAATAGCCCAACCATTGTTTTTGACCAGCTTCTTTGAACCATTTACTTCCAAAACCATCTTCCTCCATCATTATCAGTTTCCTTCTTCATATAAATCCCTATGCTCCAAAATTACCCTGTGTTCTTTCTCCTTTAATTTCTGATAAAGCATGTTTGCCATGGTTACAGATCGATGCCTTCCACCGGTACATCCTATGGCTATCACCAGTTGACTTTTACCTTCCTTTATATAATACGGTATAAGAAAATCTATCATGTCCAACAGTTTCTCCATGAACTCTTTTGCCTCAGGCCATTTCATCACATATTCCTTGACTTCATCATCATTGCCGCTAAGCTTTTTCATAGATTCAATATAGTAAGGGTTTGGTAAAAACCTGACATCGAACACCAAGTCACCATCCAGGGGTATGCCATATTTAAAGCCGAAGGAAATTATGTTTATAATCAGTTTTTCCGTCTTGCCACCTTCCACAAAAAGATGAATTATTTCCTGCTTAAGTTGTGATGTACTCATATTAGTTGTGTCTATTATATAATTGGCCTTCTCTTTTAATTCTTTCAATTTCATTCTTTCTGCTTTAATGCCCCTTATTATCCTGCCATCTCTCGCCAGGGGATGCATTCTTCTGCTGGTCTTGTATCTTTTAATCAATGTCTCATCGGAAGCTTCCAGGAATAATATTTCATAGTTTAAACCTCCTCGTTCCATTTCCTCCAGGCTTGATTGGAGTTGATCGAAAAATCTGCCACCTCTTATATCGGTGACTATTGCAACCTTTTCTACTCCTCCTCTGGTTTGGCAGCATATTTCTGCAAACTTCATTATCAGCGCCGGAGGCAAATTGTCTACACAGAAAAAGCCCAAATCCTCTAAAAATTTGATGGCTTGGCTTTTCCCTGCCCCTGAAAGTCCTGTAATAACTACAAATCTCATCATATCCCCTCCTATAGCAGAATTAAGGTTTCACTGCATTTATAATCTGTTCATATGTCAATCCAGCTGATTCCGCAAGTTCTATGGCATTTTCAAAGTTTCCTACATCCTCCGGTTTATGTGCATCACTGTTGATTACAAACTTGGCTCCATGTTTTGCAGCCGCCTTTAGATAATCAACAGTCATTATATTGCTCTTGGCATTTATCTCCAATGCTGTTCCTACCTTAGCTGCTACTTCCGCCAAGCGAACTGTATCCATTGACATTCTTGCTCCTGGATGAGTTATAATATCTATTTTATGCTTCCTTATTGCATTTATCATTATATCGGTATTATGCTGCCTAGTTTCCTCCGCCATGTACTTGCTTATGCCGGAAAGATAGTTTCTGCCATATATATGTATATAGCTTGGAATACCTTTCAATCGAACCATCATATGATAACCCAAGAGAACAATATCCATGTATTTCATGGTTTCATCATCCATGTCTATTTCTCCGTCTTTGCTTATAATATTACACTCCAAGCCTAAAAGAACCTTAAAATCATCAAACATCTCATTTATCTCATCTATTTCTTCCCGCATTCTTTTCAGCTTCTCCCTCTTAACTCCATAGGTGAAGTGTCTTAGACCATGATCTGTGATTGCTATCTCTTTTAAACCTTTCTGCCTTGCAACCATTACATTGTCCATTATGGTTCCTGTTCCATGGCTGTATATGGTATGTGTGTGGTAATCTGCAAAGAGTTTCATCATATGTTTCACCTCTTCATATTCAATCTTATTATATACTACTCTTATTATTATCAAAAGAATATTTTGGATTCCATTGAAATAGATAAGCCACAGAGACTTCTGCTGCCCTGTGGCTTTTTACTATTCAAATTTGCCTATTAGCTTTACTTCTGTTTCAAGTTCCACTCCAAATCTCTCATATATGGTTTTCTGGATATGCTTTATTAAATTATATATATCTCTCGCAGTGGCACCTCCTTTGTTTACAATGAAACCACAGTGTTTCTCTGATACCTGGGCACCTCCTATTGACATGCCCCTAAGACCTGCATCTTCAATGAGCTTTCCTGTATAATAACCTTCAGGTCTTTTGAAAACGCTTCCTGCACTGGGCATATCCAAGGGTTGCTTGCTTTGTCGCTCTTTCGTGTAATTATCCATGAGAGACACTATTTCTGATTTGCTTCCCTTTTTCAATTTAAATGTACTGCCTAGAACTATATAATTATTTTTCCACACTGCACTCTTCCTATATCCAAACTCCATTTCCTTGTTTTGCACCACTTTATATTCCAGATTTCCGTCCAGCACCTCAACTGTCTCTATGACATCCTTCATCTCATGACCATAGGCTCCTGCATTCATAGCTACCGCTCCACCTATGGAACCAGGTATGCCGCTTGCAAACTCAAGCCCTGACAAAGAGTTAGCCATAGCCACTTTGGCTACCTCAGGAAGTTTTGCGCCACATTGAGCTATGATTCTGTCTTCCACTACCTGTATAGACGATATTTTTTCCCCTAGCTTTATTACCGCCCCGCTGATTCCATAGTCAGATACCAACAGGTTTGTTCCGTTTCCAATTATATAATATGGTATATTATTATCTTTTGCATATCTTATAAACTCCGTCAATTCTCTTACATTTTCAGGCTCTATAAATATATCAGCATTTCCTCCAACTTTAAAAGAAGTATGATTTTTCATTGGTTCATTTAATTTAATGTTTGAAAATAAATCACTTAAATGCAATATATAATCCTCCTTTGATAAATCCCATTATGCTTCTATCCTTCTAATAATACCTATGGGGGTTTGCTCGGAGCATTGGCCTAGAGGATTGTCCCTAAGTATGCCTAAAAGACTCTTCCTGTCCATAGTTTCTTCGGACGTTCCCAATATGTTTCCTCCTAAATCGTTTATATCAACTATGGCAACTTGGGCTTTTATACTTTGACTTATCTCCTTGGCAACTTTATCGGGATTTTCAGGTCCCAATACCACATACCTGTTATAAGGTGGAAGCGTATTAGGCGTCGGACCGTCAATGGAGGAAGCCTTGTATCCAGCTATTCTGTAGAAGTCTCCCCTTCTGCCTATGAGCTTTCCAAAGAAGCTTACAGCTGCAGCAAATAGTATCCTAATAACTCCGCATTCCCTTAAAGCCATTTCCATAGTTTCGGGTATGCCTAATCCTATACCGGCAGGTGTTTTCGTTACAAATCTGGATAAAAACTTAGCCAATGGTCTAGGCTTTATTTCTTCCAATGGGTATGCCCTACCCTGGGTTATGGCTACAGCTTTCTCGCTTATGAATACTATATCATCTTCCGTAAGAATCTCTTGGGTATATTTTTTCACTACGTCCACAATGTTATCATCTTTGACTATAACATGAGTCTTAACCGGTATTCTTAAATATTTCTTATTATTATATTCTATGATCGGTTGTTTTTCTTTTTTCTTTTTATCTTCCGACATTTTATCTCCTCCGATTACCTAATACAATCATTACTTAATTATACAACATTATGTTATATGGTATCTATATAATTATTTGACAAAATTATATAGATTAATCACTTAGATAAGGAAAATACTTACTCACATGCCTGTTTATATCTTCCATTACTTCTTGTGGAGATTTTTCATATACTAGCATTTCTCTTATATTATATTGTATAATTGCGTTAATTTCCTGCCAATTTTTGTTCTTAGGTAATATTTGGGCATAGCTCAAATTCTCGTTTACTCTGTTCATTTCCTCATCTTCAACATATATCAGATTTCCTGATTTTCTTGGGGAAAAGTATCCGAATCTTGCTAAATCCTCAGTAAAGCTTTTATCTGTAATGTATTTGATAAACTTGGCGCACATGTTTCTCTTTCCGGCATCCTCTTGCTTAAATATTCCATAGCTGTAGTATACCTCGTTCATGTATATGGGTATTTCCGCCTCACCGGTTGGATAACTTGCAACAGTGAATTCCAAATTATACTTACCCGCCATATTTCTTATGTATGGAATCATCCAGGCATCTGCCATCAACACGGCACACTTTCCCTGAAGAAAAGTTAAAAATGCTTGATTCTTGCTCATCTCTCCAAACTGTGGATCAGCAACTTTATGAGTATGTTTCAGATCATATAGTTTCTGTAGACCACTTAAAGCCTCAGGACTGTTAAATGCATATTTGCCCATATCATCTGTGAAATGGGCTCCGTCAGACATCAAAATACCTGTAACATTATAGCTGCCAATATCAATATACCCATTTATGCCATATATGTTCTCCGAACCTCTTCTGCTCCCTTTGAATGTAAGTTTTTTCAATGATTCCAGAAACTCAGAATATGTCCACTGTCCATCTTGGGGAAGTTGAACATTCCTTTCCTGAAAAATCTTTTTATTCAACAGTAAAGTATAGCCTCGGCAAGCCCATGGCAAACCATACATTTTACCTTCATAACTTACGGCCTCTAATGCTCCTTCCTTATAATCATTCCTATCCTCTTCTTCAATATATTCATCCAGAGGCTCCAGTAACCCTGATGATATAAAGTACCAGTCGCTGCCTATAGGCGCTATATCAGGCATGGCCCCTATTTTTGCGGCAGCCATCAATGTAGTTTTGCCATCCTCAGGGGATAAAGACCTAAATTCTATGTACACTCCCGGATTGTTCTTCTCAAACTCCCTGATTCTCTTTTCTATCCATCCGAGTTTGCTTCCGTTGGTGGTATCCAGGTTTGGATAATCCCAGAAACTTATTATTCCCTTCCACTCTGCTTCCACTGTCTTTGGTTTATTTATGTTCTTGTAATCAACTGTATATTTCCTGAATAATGCAGGACCAGTGATGATATATGCCACTATCATAATACATAAAAAAAGAGTTACAGCCCTTTTGACTGCCACTGAGACACCTCCTTGATTGAACTAAGAGCTATGAACTATGAGCTATAAACTGAGATTTAAGTTCTTATGATTTTTATTAAATTTATATTCCTTTTTATTAATAAATAGCACAATTAATAACTATAGCAAAAAACAAAACAGCAGGTATTGCTACCTGCCTATTCTTCATCCTTTTCCACCCTATAGTTTACATTAGAATATTGATCATTGTAGTTGCTTCTATCCATGGGTTCTTCCGGCATTATTAATGCAGCTATAAGGTATGCCATGAAAACTGGAAAACCTGCACTTAAAAAGAAGAAAGCAATCCATATCAATCTCACGATGGTCACGTCAATATCGAAATACTCAGCCAAGCCTCCGCATACACCGGCTAGGGTCTTATTATGCCTTGATTTATACAATTTTTTATTCATATCGTTTACCTCCATTACTACTTCTACACTTCTGTAACAATATACGATATTTGATGAGAAAAGTCTTATTTATTGAAAAAATTATAAATATTTTCTGCTGCTTTTTTGTTCATACCTTTTACCTTTAACAGTTCTTCAATGCTTGCTTCCTTGATGGCTTCAATATTTTTAAAATGCTTAAACAATGCTTTTTTCCTTTCCGGTCCTATTCCTTCAATTTCATCCAGCATTGATTTTTCAAGCTTTTTCTCTCTCAAGCTTCTATGATATTCAATGGCAAATCTATGGGCTTCATCTTGAATGGAGGCCATAAGCTTGAAGGCCTGGCTTCTTACAGGTATGTTTATTTCTCTATCCTCAAAAATAAGCCCCCTTGTCCTGTGCCTGTCGTCCTTCACCATTCCGCATATTGGTATGGTCAGATTTAGCTCTTTCAAAACTTCAGAAGCAGCATTTACATGCCCTTTACCGCCATCTACCATTATTAGATCGGGGAACTCAGAAAACTTCCCTCTGGCATAGTCTCCATCTTCTTCATCAATTTTCTTTCTTTCCTCTATTCCGTGGGTAAATCTTCTCCATAATATCTCTCTCATGCTGCCGTAATCGTCCTGACCTTCGAATCCCTTTATCCTGAATCTTCTATAATTTTTCTTTGCAGGCTTGCCATTTTCAAATACAATCATGGAAGCAACATTATCCACACCTTGAATGTTTGATATGTCAAAGGCTTCAATTCTGTTAATGTCCCTATGGTATAATTCCATATAACCTGCCAGTTCTTTGCAAGCTTCAGAAATCTTCTTCTCCTTTTCTTCCTTTTCCAACTCTAATCTTATGTTCTCCTCTGCATTATTTCGCGCCATTTCCACCAGCTTTCGCCTATCCCCTCTCTGTGGAACTGTTATGGAAACCTTTGACCCTTTTTTACTGCCCAACCATTCCTCAATAAGCTCTTTCTCATCAAAATCATGAGAAACTAATATGGTCTTGGGTACATAAAGAGCCTTATTGTAAAATTGTTTCATAAAACTACTTATTATTTCTCCTCCATCGCTATTAGCCACATCAGACAAAAAGAAGGTTTCACGACCAATGAGCTTTCCTCCTCTCACAAAGAAAGCTTGGACACATATCAGCTCTCCAGATCCAGCATAGGCTATCACATCTTGGTCTTCCATTCTTGAGGAAATTATTATCTGCTTTTCGTTTATCTTCTTTACAGCCTCAATCTGATCTCTAAGCTCCGCAGCCTTCTCAAATTCCAGATTCTCTGCATACTTCTCCATTTTTTCTTCCAGCTCTGAAAGCAATTGCTGCTGCTTACCTTCGAGAAAAAGCAATACAGAATCCACCAGTTTATTGTACTCTTCCTTGCTCACTTTGCCGGTACATGGCGCTATGCATTGATTTATATGGGCGTTGAGACATGGTCTCTCCTTACCGGCAATTTTTTCGATGTTTTTATTACAACTCCTGATGGGGAATATTTTTGATATTAATTGGATGGTCTGATTGACAGCCTTTGTGTCGGTATAGGGCCCAAAATATTTGGCTCCATCCTTTTTTATCTCCCTTACTTTAAGGACTCGAGGGAAACCTTCGTTAGTAGTTACTTTTATATATGGATAATGCTTGTCATCTTTAAGCATAACATTGTATCTTGGCCTATGCTTTTTTATTAGATTGCATTCAAGTATAAGAGCTTCCAGTTCATTTGCTGTAATTATATACTCAAAGTCCCTTACGTTTTCCACCATGGCATGTACCTTTGCTGACTTATTGGCAGATGCCTGGAAGTATTGTCTTACTCTGTTTTTCAGGTTTATTGCCTTTCCCACGTAAATTATGTGGTTATTCTCATTTTTCATTATATATACGCCGGGTTTATCAGGCAGATTTTTCAGTTTTTCTTCTAAGTTCAGCATTTTTTTACCTCATCTCTATCAGGTTAATCTTTGTTTGATTTAGCAAATAATATTATATATAATAAAAATTACGCAATGATATATGCTTCTGATCACTGGCCTCTAGCATCATGTGAACAGTATGACTGTTGAACACATTTTTAATCCAGAGACAAATAGCCAGCGACTTGAGGCTAAAATCCTTCGTATTTCAAAATTATACATAAAATTGAGAGGTGTAAATATGTCTAGTTCAATGAAGCTCATCACATTTATATTTTCTTTGTTTGTGTTTCTGATAGCTTCCGTTATTTTTAATACCATATTTGCGTTTTTTCCCGCAGCTCAGAGTGAAACAGGTTTAATACCTGTTATAGCCGGTTACTTAAACATCATGTTCAGCACCATGCTCATGATTCTTTCGCAAGGCTTCTTTCGCACTTTTTATATTCGCAGGGTTATGAATAAGCTAGGCACCTATAATATTATAGGAGAATATCCAGTGACTCCCTTCCGACTCGTTGACCGAATAATCATATATATATTCCCTTCACTGCCGGTGATATTGCCCTTTTTCAAAGGTGAAACCTTGAACCAGTATACACTCTGGGGTATAGCTTTGCTTGTTTTATTTATAATTATAACAGAATTATTGTTTAAATTCTTCAATAAAACCATGAAGATAATAGTTATTGATAAAGGAATCCAAATCACAGGATTCGATATGCGCCTTGAACTGCCCATAAGCGCAAATTATCCCAACGGATTTGGTTTCTATCCCTTTGAAAGAATTGAAGGCTTCAGATATATGAAGAAAAAGCTAGTGCTGTACCACACATATGATTTGGGTCCCATAACCATAGATGCTTCAGAAGATGATATAAAAAGAATAAAAGGTTTACTACTGCAAAACAATATACTTGAAAGTAGAATAGACAAATAAAATTATATCGTATTCAAAATTTAATTTCATAGCCTATTTATTTTGTATTCATAATGTATTATAATATTACTACATTTTGTTAATGAATTATCAACATTTGGAGGAGATAGGGTTATGAAACTAGAAGGTAAAGTTGCAGTAGTGACAGGTGCAAGTGCTGGTATGGGTAAAGATATCGCCTATACTTTTGCAAAAGAAGGCGCTACAGTTTATGCAGTAGCAAGAAGAGTAGAAAGGCTGGAGGAATTAGCAAAAAGCGCTGAGGGACTAAATGGCAAGATAATTCCTGTTGGCGCAGATTTGACAAAGAAAGAGGATGCTGAGAAAATCATTGATTTTGCATATAATGATTCCGGCAAATTGGACATCTTGGTCAATAATGCGGGTATAATGGACGATTTCAGTCCTGTTGGCGATGTGACAGATGAGATGCTGGAAAAGGTGTTCAACTTAAATGTATATGCACCTTTCTACAGTATAAGAAAGGCAGTAAACATCTTCTTGAAACAAGGCAGAGGCAATATCATCAATGTTGCATCCATAGGCGGTTTATTTGGAGCCAAAGCAGGAGCTGCTTATACTGCTTCCAAGCATGCTGTTGTAGGTTTGACAAAGAACACAGGATATATGTATGCTAAGAAAAACATCAGATGCAATGCCATCTGCCCCGGTGCTGTGGAAACAGAAATAGGCACTGGAGATTTCATGAAAAATATTAATATGGAAGGCATGAACACAATAAAACCCAACATGGCTGGAAACCCAAGAAGCGCAAAACCTTCAGAAATTGCAACAGTGGCATTATTCCTTGCTTCAGATGATTCCAGCTTCGTAAATGGCCAATGCATAGTTGCTGATGGCGGTTGGACTGCAAACTAAAATATAATAATCTATAAGAAAAGAAGGCATAACAGAAACTTTTATGTATGCCTTCTTTTTTTACATTCTGGAAAGCTCATCATTTACACACATCTACCCAAGTACCTTTTGTCACTTTAGCCAGATAATCCACTGATATTTTCACAGCTGTATTGGCTCCTCCTCCAGCGGGAAAAACATAATCAAATACCTTCAGGGATTCATCAAGGTATATGTCAAGGGGTTTAGTCAATCCAAAGGGACATACGCCTCCTACTGGATGGCCTGTAGCTTCTTCCACTTCTTCCGGACTTATGAATCTTGCCTTTTCTTTGAAATAATCCTTGAACTTTCTGTTGTCAACCTTTACATCGCCTTTTGTCAATAATAGAATATCCCTGTCTTTAAGCCTGAAAGCCATGGTCTTTGCTATCCTTGCCGGTTCTACTCCCAATGCTGCTGCAGCCAGCTCAACAGTGGCAGTGCTACAATCAAACTCTATTACTTCTAATGGAAGTCCCTCTTCTTTAAAATGTTTTTTCACACTTTCTATACTCATTTCTTTTTCCTCCGTTACGAATATTGACATCCTTTGTTTTGAATATTATACAATACTTATGACTATTTATCCATCCTTTATACCCATTGAAAAACCTCTTCTTATTTACATAAGAAAACTAATGACTTATAATATTACTGTCTGGCTATTAACTCTTGAGTAAGACACAAAATTTAAGATGAAAAGGGATGATATGTTGAATAAGAAAATAAAAATTACTACACTATTGGTCTTTTCTATACTGGCAGCATCATTATTATCAGGATGCAGTTCTGTAAACACAGAATCCATAGACACTTCCAATATTGTAGTAGCAAAAGTAAACAATATTGAGATAAAAAAGGACTATTTTGATGAGGTATTCAATGTAGTCAAGGTTCAGCAGGAAGAAATCAACGGTCCTGAAATATGGGAACAAGAATATGATGGCAAGAAATTTATAGATTATACAAAGGAAACACTGCTGAGCAATATCATTAATGAAACCATTTTGCTCAAGAATGCAGCAGACCTAGGAGTAACTGCTTCAGAGGATCAAGTAGATATGCAGATTGAATATATAAAGAACAATTTCGAGTCAGAGGCAAAATACAATGAATATATCCAATCTCTAAATTTAACGGAAAAATATATAAGAGATAGCATCAGAAAATCATTGATAATAAATAATTTGTATCAGGAATTGACCAGTTCTGTAACTGTTCCTGAGGAAGATTTGCTAGCCACCTATAATGCGATAAAGGACAGCATGTATAGTGTGAGAGCAAGCCATATATTGATGGATGACTATGAAGAAGCCATAAAGATATTGGAAAGGGCAAAAGCCGGTGAAGATTTTAATAAGCTGGCAGTGGCATATTCCATAGATCCAAGCGCTAAGGAAAATCGTGGTGATTTAGGATATTTCACCTCCGGTGACATGGTTGCAGAATTTGAAATAGCAGCCTTCGCTTTAGAACCAGGTGAAATAAGCGATGTAGTAAAAACTGATTATGGATATCATATAATCAAGTTAGAAGATAAAAGAGTTATCACATATGAAGAAGTTAAATCTCAGTTGGAACAACAATTGCTGCCTCAATATCAGAATCAATATTTATCAACATACTTCCAAGAACTTATGGAAAAGAGTGATGTTGTTACTTATACGGAAAACCTCTAAAAGGTTTTCCGTTTTATATTTCTATTTCAGAAATACCCATGGGCAAAACTTTTTCTCCAATAAATCCATAAGCCTGAGAAGCAATAATCCTAATAAACTTAAGGCCAGTATTCCTGAAAACATGTCCAGATAATCTACCATAACCCAAGCATTCATAATATAGTAACCAATACCATAGGTGGTAGCAAAGTTCTCTGCAAAGAATAAAGTGGATATGCTTATGCCTAGGCTTAGCCTTAAGGCTGAAAAAAGTCTGGGCAATATTGCAGGCATTATCAGATGTCTATACATACCTGCTTTCGATACTCCCATAGATATTACAGAGTAATACAATTCTTTAGGGATTTCCTTTATGCCGTCTCTTACGCCTATTAATATCTGAAATATGATTATAGTAACTATTAAAGTTATTTTAGCTGTATTTCCTATACCTAACAATATCATGAAAATCGGCAAAAAAGCTATCTTAGGTAAAGGATATAATATGTATACGACAGGAGATATTATGCTGTCTGCCTTTTTACTCATGCCTATCCAAAGCCCAAAAGGTACACCAATGATTATGGATATTCCAACGGCTGTCATTATCCTTACCAAGCTTGCCAGAAGATGTATAGACAATACTTTGGGGAACAGATGAAAAAATCTCTTAAAAGTATTGTAAGGGCTTGGAATTACATTTGATTCTACTGATATATGCAGAAGATACCAAATTATGATGACTATAATAATTCCATGGAGGGTTTTGTTTTTCAACATTTTATCAAGGAGTTTCATGGTTTTTACCTTCCTCAAGCCATCTTCTTACTTCAAGACATATGTTGTAATAATCAATTCTGGAGCGTATTTCTACATCGCCAAAATAAGGGTTATCAATAATCTTTTTTATCTTCGCCTTATCCATTATCACTATTTTCTGTCCTAAAAAAACTGCCTCTTCTATGCTATGGGTGACAAAGACAATTGTTACAGGCCGTTTCTTGTAAATGTTCAGAATCAAATTTTGTATATTTTCCTTTGTCATGGCATCCAAAGCAGAGGTAAACTCATCTAAAAGCAGCAAATCCGGTTTTATAACCAGAGTTCTTGCGATGGTAACCCTCTGTTTCTGGCCTCCGCTTAACTGTGAAGGATACTTGTTCTTCAGTTCTTGTATATCCAGTTCCCGAAGTATCTCGCTCACCTCTTTATTGAGCTGTTCCCTTTCCATTCCCCGCACCTTTAATCCCAGAGCTATGTTATTCCAAACAGTTTTCCAGGGAAGCAGACCATAATCCTGGAGGATAACCCCTGTTTCCCTTCTGCTTCCCCTCACCTTCTCATTTTTTATATATATTTCACCATCAGTATAATCAATAAGACCTGCCAGCAAATACAACAATGTGGTCTTGCCGCAGCCTGAAGGTCCTATTATTGCACAGGTAGTATTTTCTTCAATGCTAAGATTTATATTGCTCAGTACCAAATCTGAACCATAAGAATAGTTCAGATTTCTAACTCGAATCATTATTCAACGAACTTCCTTTCGACAAGCTGCTCCGGCCGAATATTCATATCCTTTTTTAGCACATTTTCCACCCATGATATTATTTTCTCCAAATAAGCATTATCGGGCAGATAAGTTTTTGTGTACTCTGGAAGAATCATAGAATCCTTTATTTCAGGCTTCAATGACAGTTTTTCTATTAATATTTCCCGAGCAATTGATTCATCCTTATTTATATCCTCAACGGCTTTATCATAAGCTTCATGGAACAGCTTAATGGCTTCTGCCTTTTCAGACAGCGCTTTTGCTGTAAAGCCTAAAACATCGGGGCAATAACCATCTTCAGGGTCATATATCCTCTTTTCCAATCCATCCAAAGCTCCCATGGAAGCCATGGGCTCAGGGAATAGTCCCATATCTACATTGCCGCTTTTTATCATTTCCAGGCGAGCTGGTATTTCGTTTATAAATACCTTTTCTATATTGTAGTCATTGCCTAGCCACTCATCTATCAAGAAATTGGTAACGCTCACTTCCATCATAGCTACCTTTATATCTTTTTTCTCTGCAAAGCCTTCCTTCACCAATACAGGAAACATGCCCGATGTTATGGTTGTAGCCTTTATATCGAATCCACCGTTTACATTGGTTGCAACAGCTATTAAATCCGTCATGGCTCCATCTATTGAATTTGTCTGTAGGGCACTTTGTCTATCCTGGGCATTGTTAAACACAATGAGTTCTATGTCCAAGCCCAGTTCTTTGAAATAGCCATTTTTCTCTGCAATAAGCATAGGAGCAGCATCTACTGCAGGCATTAGTCCAACCTTCAGAGAAAGATTTTTTGGCTCTTTTGTGTCAACTTCCTGTTTTGGAGCCTTGCTGCCGACACAGCCTACATTAAACACCATTGCTATTATCAGCAAAGCTGTCAAAGCTATTTTAGTTTTTATATTCATTGTATGTGCAACCTCCCAGCGTATAAATTTTGTGCTAATAGTATTTTACTGCTAATACTCTTTTTCTTCTAGTATTATTTTTTATTCTTCATCAATAATATTCCATTAATGCCAAAATTATTTATTCACTAAAGCTTATTATTATTTGTCTGATAAGTTATAATATGATATAGCATTATATACATAGGCAGGTGTACATATGGATAGATATTATATTAAATCATCCATTGAATTACATGATTGGAAAAAGAAGATGAGAAAGAAACCATCCATCATAGATAAAGCATCAAAAGGTATCCAGAACAAAATAAACAATATGTTGCCTCAAAAATATCATGAAATAGTAACTTCAGTCATCAAAAACATGGTGAAAGTCGTCCTTATAGGTTCGGAATATACGAGTAAAAAAGCTGGTGTGCTTATGCCTTTTGAAGAAAGGGAAATATTAGTAAGAGAAAAGATAGATTTTTATAAAAAAGCCGCCATGCTGGAAGGTGCAGGCACCGGTTCAGGGGGCTTACTGTTGGGGCTTGCCGATTTACCTTTGCTCATCGGCATCAAGATTAAATTTTTATACGATGCGGCATCTATTTACGGCTTTGATGTCAAAGATTATAAGGAAAGATTATATATATTGAAAATCTTCCAGCTTGCCTTTTCAAGTCAAGCTTCAGTAAATAAAGTGTTTAATGAGATGGAAAATTGGGAGGAGTATTCAAAAATCCTTCCCAGCAGCCTTGAAAATTTTGATTGGAGAGAATTTCAACAGGAATACAGAGATTACATAGATATTGCCAAAATTCTTCAATTGCTGCCAGGTATCGGTGCAATAGTAGGAGCTTACGCCAACTCCAAGCTTATGGATAAGCTTGGAGTTACTGCCATGAATGCATACAGGATGAGGATTTTGCATTAATTAGTTTTTATCCTTACCAGGCTATCATATCCATCAAAAATTTCAATATAATCCTTTTTCCATGTGATTATATTTCCTATAGTCGTACCTTCATTTTCACTAGCCCTTATTTTTTGCATAATTCTAGATGATCTATTTTTTATATCATATGATTTTAACTCAACATACTCATCATCTGTAGGAAATGCAGGAATATAAGCTAATACATTATCATCATCATATTTCCATGAAACAGATACCATAGGTATCTTTTCATTTGTATCTTCATCATATTCTTCCAACATAACGGCAGTTTCATTTATTGAATCAATCAAAATCGATTCATTACAATCTCCTGCACCTAACTCCAACACAATATACTTTCCATTAGGGGAAGCCTTAATACGCTCTACACCGCCAGCAGTTGCAAACTCACTCAAATCTATATGATGTACTTTACCCTTATAAGTATAATTCAGAACTATAGTAGTTTTATAACCTTCATCTGTTATCTTAACAACATCAGTTCCATATTCGACATAAATAAGCTGATCTATCATTGCAGATATGTTATCATCTTGATAAGTTAATATACGGGGTATATTACGAGCAAGCTTTGGTACTTCTTTATCAGAAGAACTCTCTATATTACTGTCTTTATGGCTGTCATACTCTTCTTCCTTCTGATTTACTACATTATCCAAATCAGCATATCTGTCGCATCCCATTAAACCCCACGTAAGAACTGCAATGGCAATAAAAATAACTACCTTTCTCACAGAATCTTCCTTCCTTTTTATGTATATTATTAATTTTTCGGGCATCAGCTCTATACCAGTATTATATCAAAAACAGTAAGTTTATGTAAATAAATATAATTCATGGTAACCACTGCTATGAAATATGATGCCGGTCAATCAGCGAATTAAATATTGTTAAAATATTTAACGCAATTCCTCCACTCGACAGAAAACTGTATCAACTCCTTCCCATTCTTATAAATTAAACTTTCATGTTAACATGGTTTACAATTATTCATTAAAAATGTCTTTCATTGATGTAGGAAAAGTAACTGGCCAGAAAACCATTTCTTACATCAATAAAAATATAAAGGGAGATGATCATATGACAACTTTGGAAATATAGAAAATAATAATTGCATTGCCTAAAAATAGAGACAATAATGGAACCTTAAAATTATATCAGTGTTATGATTACAATGATACTGAAAAGTGGATACAAAAACATTCCTGCCCATGTAAAGGAAAAGGTTCATACAAAACAGACAGCCCGGATAGTTGGAAGTATGAGAATGGGAATACCCCTTTAGGGGGTCTCTTATTGCTATATCTCTTTCCATATGCAATTACTCCTTCATTTGTCCTCTACTTATATAACGAAGCAAAACAGTATTTTGGGACAATCATTTTAAAATTTTATTTAATTGTTTTGACCGTTTATTTTTTTAATATAAAGACGTTTTTATACAATGAAAAATTAATCAAAGGATCCTTTGAGCAATTAAAAAATAAAATATAAAGGAGGATATTATTATGGGACACAGAACAGTAAATCTTAATTATCCTATTGACAGGATTCAGCAAAAACCCGGTGGCTGTGGTATAGCTTCTGCTGCTATGGATATCAACTATGTTACAAATAAAAAATATAGTTATGATGATATTTTTGAAGCAAATGATAAAAGTGTATATGTAGATTGGGCAAAAATCATTAAAAACTTAGAAAAGAAAGGAGAAAAAGGGTTAAAATATACAAGAATTCCATCAGGTTCAACAAAGTCTACTTTTGCTAAGCTAAAAACAGACTTATTTAATCAACTCTACTATAATAAGAGACCTGTTATTGCTTATATAGAAAATAACAGTGGAGGAACACACTTTGTCGTTGTAAATGGTTTCCACGGTACTCTATCATTTTTGCCAGATGATAATGGAAATGAGTATCCTTCCCCAGCAGAAGCAAAAGCAGATATGTTTAAAATTGTAGATCCTGGTTATGAAAATCATTACACATTAGCTGATGTAATGAATTATTATAAAGGAGAGTTAAAATCTCTTCATTTCTACTATAAGTAGAATTAGAGGGGTGCTCTACCCCTCTAATTCACCAATCTCTACTGGGCTATCCTTAAAAACATCCATGTCTTCAAGATTGTTTAGATCAATATTAATAAATTTTAAATTTTTATATTTCTTAAGCGGCGATATCCTTTTTATAAAAGTTTTCCTTAAATTTATAGTTTCTATATTGCTCACTCCTGACAGTTTATTTAAATCAGTGATTTTTGTATTATACAAATCCAAATCTTTTAGTTTCGGAATTCTGTCAGGCAAGATGTTGACCTCAGTCAATGGATTATTTCCTAATGTTAAAGACTCAAGGTTTTTCATTTTAGGAAAAACATTAAGGGATGTTATTTCATTGTCGTAGAGGGAAAGGGATTCTATTGAATCCATGTCAGGAAAAGTGTTTATATCTTTTTCAGTTAATCCACTGCTTGTCAAATTTATCTGCTTAACATTTATCAAATGCTTTAGAGGTTTATAATCATGAACATTCGGTACATTCTCTAGTCCTAAATATATCAACTGTTGCATATCCCTTAGGAACTCAATACTTGTTAAATCCTTACTGTCATGAATATCTAGCTCTTTTAATGAGGTTATGCCTGCTATATCTTTAACATCTTCATTATTTACATTGCAAACAAGTAAATCATTCAGTTTACTCAATTTCTTTAGCGGCTGATAATCATGAAAGTTTGGTACATTATGAAAACTTAAGTCCGTTAACTGTTGCATGTTGCTTAGAAACTCACCACTTGTTAAATCCTTACTGTTATAAACATTTAGTTGCTCTAATGAAGTTAATCCAGCCAAATTCTTAACGTCATCATTAGTTACATTGCTAATATAAAGTACTTCCAACTTTTTTAAATTCTTCAACACGGAGTAATCCTCCAATTTTATATTTCCATCGAAGTTTATATTAAGGTATCTTAAATTGGGCGTTTCCAAAAGAATGGAAAAATCATATTCTTTGCCATCTTCAAAAGCTCCATCTTTAAAATATAAATATGTTACTTTCCTTAAATCATTTTTTGTAATTTCTTTATAGTATTTATTTATATCATAACTTTCAATTGCCATTAATACAGGTTCCGGATATTTGCCATATAATAATTCATTACCGTCATCTGTAGTTGAAGCATTGTGTGCGTTTTTATACGGATTACTATTGCAGCCAATAATAAAAAGGGTGCATATTAAAATTAATAATGACATCTTTAAAAATTTCATTTCAGTTTCCTCCTTGATAAGCTTTTCTATCCATTATTTGTACATATTTCATAATCCCCTTCCTGACATCCCTCCAATTGCTAATGCTCATCTGATTATCATTCAGTTTATCTTCTAGTAAATATAACGAAACAAACACAGTGTTTTGGGACAGTTGTATAAAAAATTTTTATTCAATTTTCCCCTTTCTTTTTCGCCTTTTTCTAACATCTATAAATCTTTCTCGGATCACTCTGCCAATTCCATTGTACTTTCACTGTCAAGTTATTGCTCACGTTAAGCGCATAAAAATAGAATCCTATTTGCATTAAATGATTCTTTCAGATTTAAACTTATTCCGGCTCCACTGCTTAAGATTCTTAAAAATCTGATCCTTAATCTGCTTCATATCACTTCTTATGACTTCCAATATATTGAATTTCTCTGAGATCCTTGTCATAATCTCTTGATATCTCTTTTCCTTTTCTTCCTGTATCATGTACCGTTTTTCCTGAACTTTTAAAATATAAAATATTAACATAATGCCTAAAACAGCTCATATACCTTGTGATAATACAAGTTTTAATATTTCATTTTCCATATGCGCTATCTCCCATCATATATAAGTTCTCTAAGATTGTTTAGTACTTTGTTTTTTATTCCGTTTACAGCTTGTCTTGCGATATTAAGCCTGTTCCCTATTTCCTTATAAGAATATCCTGCTTTTATATCTCATATCCGTTTCATCATATATTAAATCCATATTTATCTCTAAAGAATCCTGCGTATTTGTAACATGTTTTCTAAACAAATTTATTTTTTTGTGTTTAAGAGATCCGACAGTATAGCTCACGATGAGGCCACCATTTTTCACAGCAAATAAATTTAAGTTGATATTTTTTATTATTTCTATATAGACGATTATTAAGTAAGTTTCTGCCTCTTCATAATTTAATTTCTTAGTATATATCTTAATAAGCGGCTCAAACATTAATATCAAGCTCATAAGTGCTTCCTTATCACTGTTCTTTGACTTTTCAATGAGATCCCATATAACATTACCTCCATATATAAACCTACTCGTAATTGATATTGTTTAACAATTAAAGACAGAGGATGGAGATATATATAAATTATATGCATTAATTAATTTTTTGCTTTTTTGATATTTTTTGTAATGAATTTTCGAAACAAAGAACAATTCTGCAATCAGAATGCTTTTATTAGCAATTATGCTGTGGAGAACAAAATCATCAAGTTAGGAACATTATGTTTCTTTTGTTAGAAATAAGATGTAATCTCTGACTCCCTTACCTTTCGATAGGTTTGCCGTTATCATATAGCGTTAAATTTATATTATTGTTCAATTTAAAATTTAATTTTTAGGTTTATACTTATCATAACCAAATCATCCTTCAGATTTAATAAAATTATTATTGGTCTTTTATTATTTGCTTCTTGATTTCTTTATTACTTTTACTTTGATTTATTATCAAATTCTTTCAAGCCGTAACAACATTCTTATACCAGCTTTAATATAGAAGCATCAGAGTGTGAACTGAAATATAGAAATCCACACTCTGATTGCATTGCAGTATAATTAACCTGAATAGACCCATCCTTCGGGTGTATGGTAAGCTGTAGCTCTTGCAGACTGATAAATTCGAACAGTACCGTTAGTTTCTTTTACTTCAAGTATTGCCGTATCAAACTTTACTCTATCATATCCATATCTATACATTGTATAAGCAATATCCTTTAGGTCATATAATCCATTTTCTATTAAACTTCTTGTATTACTAAAGCCTTCATAAGTATCAAGAAACAACTCAGCTATTAATGAACTTACAGCTACCCAAGTTGGAGCAACAACCCATAAGCTAATTCCTGCTACTAAAACTTTAGAAACAAGTAAAACAATGGAACTTTCGTCAGTTTGCTCATATAATAACTCTATCCCGTCAATTACATTATTGAGTTGATTTATAGAATATTCTTTTTGAGTAACATATTCCTTAGTCATACATACTCCTCTCCTTTTCATTATAATATTAATAGCAATAACCGGTTAATTGCTTTCACCTTATATAGACATTTCTTTTTGAAAAATGTAAATGTCATTTTTTACTAACGAAGCAAGTAAAGCATATTTTTGAATGTATACCATAAACATCCAAAGTTTTACAGACTAGAAGGATTTTGATTTCTACAATTGAAAACATAAAATATTTTCATAAAGTTTACTATAGATTAATTGACATCTTACTTTTATTTAGTTTAATAATATATAATAGAACTAAACAGCGTTTACGCATAAAAAAATTTATACCATAAAATCTTGTAAAATATATGGAACTGCATGAATGGAAAAGATAAAAAAGAAATCGCCAATAAAGAACACAACTGATCTACTAATCAAAACAATAATGTTCTAACTCATGAACTTAATTTCCTGTTTAAAACTGATTATGCATAACCGGTAATGCAAATGTCATATTTGGAATAATATAATCGATAATATACACGTGTTAATTTATGGCATAATATAATTTTAGAGAATGTTATAGGAGTGATTTTATTGTATTTAAGTAAATGGCTCATAATAATCTTCTTTTTTCCATTAATAATAATTCCATTAGTATATGGAATTATAAACCCAAAAAACAGCTTCTTATTAGGCAGAAGGTGGCAATTTAAAAACGAAGTGGAACCAACCGAATTTGTATTAGATATGCACAAGCTATTTTGTATCGCCATGCTGATAGTAGTAATAATAATATTGTTTTTATTGATAATTTCTTAATTTCTATTGAAAATACAACTTTTGCAATTTGTTTTAATTCTATTACCCTCCATTTTCATTATTTTCCTATCATTACTTTGAACCCGCCTTTTATATTGATTTAAACTTTTTATAAATATCACGAATAAATCCTCTCTCAATTGTAAAAGCCATGGCGCTATATGCGTCATGGTCGATCAAGTCACGCTCTTAGGCAGCCGACTATCATAGTGTTTCGACCTTAAATTCGTGGCTTTGTCTCCCTATTCCTCGATATGCTTGTTAATATCATATACATCAGCTTTTATAATCACTGTATATAAACTCCAATGTCATTCTATACAAAATTTCCTTTAGTTTTTTCTACTAATATAACGAAGCAAAAGCAGCCCTTTGGGACAGTTGTATAAAAAATTTTTATTCAATTTCCCCCTTTCTTTTTTGCCCTTTTTCTAACATCTATAAATCTTTCTCGGATCACTCTGCCAATTCCAATGTACTTTCACTGTCAAGTTATTGCCCACGTTAAGCACATAAAAATAGAATCCTATTTGCATTAAAGGATTCTTTCGGATTTAAACTTATTCCGGCTCTACTGCTTAACATTCTTAAAGAATCTGATCCTTAATCTGTTTCATATCACTTCCTGTGACTTCCAATACATTGAATTTCTCCGACATCCTAGTCATAATCTCTTGATATCTCTTTTCCTTTTCTTTCTGTATCATGTACCGTTTATCCTGAGCTTTTGAAATATAAAATATTAGCATAATGACTAAAACAGCTCATATATCTTGTGATAATGCAAGTTTTAATATTTCATTTTCCATATGCGCTATCCCCCATCATATATAAGTTCAAGGAGGTAGATAGAATAATCACCTACCTCCTTGAACTTATATTGGATAGATTGGTTGATGTTAATGAAAGTTTGTAAATGTAGATTATAACAAATTAGGTGCTATGATTCTGCTATAACATGTATATGTCCGTTTGAACAAGATCCGTCAGCTTCACAGTCATAAATTTCTGGTGTGAAATCTTCTAGAGAAAAGATTACGCTTTCATTATTTTTTTCATAATTTGGCATTTTTTTCACCTCCATTTCTCTTCATTTCTAATAACTAATAATATAATATTAACGATTGTAAGTCAATTCTAAAATAAGAAAAATAATAAATATTATAAAATTTAAAACAATTATGGTATTGTTTGGATTCCAAAATAATGCTATAATATACAGAAATTAGAGCTTATAAAAATATAAATTAATAAAAAATGGAGGGTTGTCTCAAATTATGTATAATAATCTAGCTTTAAAAAAAGTTAATGCCTTTTATAGAGAATTTACAACAAAAGAAGGGAAAGAGTTAGTGATAATTGAGCCAGGATATATAGTTAACAAACCGACATTTATGATTTGGTCTATGTTGGAGAAAGAAATGAGTTATGAATCTCTTATAAATGAATTACTTAAAATAATTAGAGATTCGACTGCTGAAGAAATAATGAAAAAAGTGAATCCAATATTAAAAAGCTTATCAGAGCGAAACCTTATAATGATTAATAATACATTAGAAGAAATTCCCTTCAATGAGGAAAAAAAAATAAAAATGGAAACTGATTTGGAAAGCGATTATAAAACCATTGCAATTACACAAGTAGATTTAGTAGTTACTACAGCTTGTAATTTTCGTTGTAGACATTGTTATATCAATGAACAGAATTTAAGCAATACAACAGGACTTGATGTTGAAAAATGGAAATATGCAATTGATACGCTATGTGAACAAGGTTTAATTTCATTGGTAGTTACTGGCGGTGAACCTTTAGTTTACAAAGATTTGCTTGAATTACTTGATTATGCTAATGAAAAAGGATTAAAAATACAAATACTTACAAATGGGTATCTTATAGATGAAAAATTTATTGATAGAATCAAATGTTATAGAAATCTCATAGTGCAAGTAAGTCTGGATGGTAGCAACTCTATGACAAATAATATACAAAGAAGCAAAAATGATGCATTTAATAGAACCATAGAAAACATTAAACTTTTACGAAAAAATAATATCCAAGTAATTGTAGCCATGGTTCTTAATAGATATAATGTTGGGGATATTTATGACGGCAGTATGTTTAAACTCTGCGAAGATTTAGATGTCAATGTACTTGCAATAACACCAACAGTTATTGGTGTTGGGAATGCAAAAAAGAATTCGGATGATTTTCTTTCACCTTTTGAGATTGATAAAGTAATTAATTATATTAATGATTTTAATAAAACATATAGTAAAAATCTTATTATTAATGTTAGTGCGCCACCTTCTGTTACACGCGAAACTTCAGTATATAAGAAAAAACGACCACGTTGTAGACGGGGCACTAATTCGTTCAGTATTCGGCCTAATGGTGATGTTTTTGTTTGCTCTGACTTTATGGAAGTTGGCTATAACACATATGAGTTAGGTAATATACTAATAGATGATATTTCGGATATAAAAAGTAAGTTGAGTAAAATAAAACAAGAAAAAATGGAAATATTCAGTAAAATAAAAGGCGTTTGTTCAATATGCAAGGAATTGGAATACTGTGGAGGTGCATGTCGTGCCGATGCATATGCCACGTATCATGACATTAATGCTCCATATCCCCTCTGCCAAAAACTATATGAAAATGGGCTATTTCCACAAGAGAAAATTAACAAAGAAGTAACATATAGAGATTTTTAATATGGTGTTCTTTAAGTTCCACCATGTTTATAAAAATGAGTGTAAATATAGATGTAATGGAGCGAATATGCGTATGATACAAGATAACAAAAATATACTTACAATTAAAAATTTAAGTAAAACTTATAAATCAAACGGCATAAGAGCTAATATTGATATTAACTTAGATGTAAGAAAAGGTGAGATTTTAGGATTATTGGGCCCAAATGGAGCTGGTAAGACTACCATGGTAAGACAGATCTGCGGCTTGATTAAACCTGATAAAGGAGAAATATTATATGGTGACATTGATCTTGTAAAAAACCCAAAGCTAGTTCCCATAATATTATCATCATTAAGCCAGGTTATGTATGCACATCGGGCTCTCAAGGTAAAAGAATTTATACTTTTCACTGGGATTTACAGAGGAATGAAAAAACAACAGGCAATTGAGCAGATGGATTATTTTATTGATTATTTCAATATTAAAAACAAGTGCAATCAACTAATGTCGGAGCTAAGTGGCGGTGAAACCAGACTAGTTGGTTTTATTGCGGCCTTAATGGGGCTAAAGAAATTGATTATTCTTGATGAACCAACGAATGATATGGATCCCGAAAAAAGAATATTGCTATGGAATTTAGTTCGGAAATTAAATGATGAATATGGAATTTCTTTTATTTTGGTTACACATAACATCCATGAAGCACAAGACGTGGTAGATAGGGTATCAATTATAAAAGATGGAAGGATACTGATTACGGACAAGCCTGAAAACATTATAAAAAAATTTAGCGATAATGTGAAAATCAAATTTTCACTACCATACAACGTGAATTTTAATGCTTCTATAAAAGAAGATATTAATGTACTACAAGTTGACAAGGAACATTACTTGATTGATACCACCTATAAAAATCTAAATGATTGTATGCATAAGTTGTTTTTATGGGAAAAGCATTACCTGATTAAAAACATTGAAATTATAACACCTTCATTAAGTGATGCATACATGCTGACAGTTGAAAACAAAGAGGTGCATGATAATGAATCCTAATAATATTAATGAGGAATATGCAAATTCATACAAATCAGCTATAATGAAACAAGTTTACTTGATTCGGGCAGAATTACTTTCTTTCAGATTGAATTGGAAATGGTCATTAATTATTGTTTTAATTACACCGATTAGCATGCTGTTTTTCTTGTGGTTTTTATTTAAAGACAAGCCAGAATATTTACTACATGTTGTTACAGGCAATATGGTTTTATCGCTTGTTACCGGGACTATGTTAACTTTAGGACAGGAATTAGGTGTCCTAAAACAGTTGCGCGGGTTTGACTATTATGCCACTCTGCCAATCAGAAAAATAAACCTTATAATAGCATACCTGATACGAGCAACATTGCAAACATTGCCTTCCATGATAGTAATATTGTTGCTGGGTAGATTTGTATTACATATACCAATATCTATACATTATACATTTATATTGGTTGTACTATTATCCGGTTTGTCCTTATCTGCCGCCGGTGCATTCATAGGTATATACAGCAAAGATGCAGGACATGCAAGTATTCTAACACAAGTTTTGCAACCCTTGGTTGTATATTTGGCACCTGTATTTATACCAGTTGAGCATATGCCCAAATTATTAAATATAGTTTCGTATGCGATCCCAACGCGATATGTAGCTAATGCTTTGCGTGCCAGTTGTTCAGGTACGTATGATTTATATTCGTTAAATACTTTACTAATTTTTTCTATTATATCAATTATATTAATAGAAAATAAAATGGAATGGAGAATGAAATAACTCAAGAATATAACGATACAAGACTTCATATATGAATTTCAATTACTTAATGATGTTAATATGTACTAAAAAATCAGACAAAAAATCTCTCTGAAAATCTAAATAAATAAAAAATATTTTTAATGCATATTCGGCGAATTATTCAAAAGGTAGTGGTGTGTAATATGGGATTTGTGCAATGTAGAAATATTAAACATTTTATAATTGATGATGGGTGCTTAAAATTGATATCAACTCCCGTAAATATTATTGGAAAAGATGACGAATATCATATTTCTGGTGGTACCTTGAAGCCATTAAGTACTTTTGAACTTAAGAGATTAGAAGCTGATATAAATAAGGAAACTGAAAAAGAAATAAAAAATTTAAGAGTTCTCTCTAATTATTCTGATAAAGATTTTAATTTTACTGTTAGTTTGCATTATGATTATTGTGAAATTGAAGGTAAGGAATTAAAAAAGGTATATTCACTAGTAGAAGTATTTTACAATGGAGTTTCTATTGATTATTTAATATTTAATTCCAATACAATACAATATATCAAAGAATTAAAAGAACATCTCCAGGAAAAATATTTATGTTTTAATGACACTGTGGATTATAAAGGGGAATTACCTCTATTATTTACAGATCAAGCTGCAGTAGTTTTGGCTCATGAATTTTTAGGGCATATGCTTGAAATAGATAATTTTTATTTTTTTAAATATAATGAACTAATTAATGACGTTGAATCATTAAAGCTAACAGTTTGGGATGATCCATTGATTCCCAATTCAAGTGCATATTATAAATATGATGATGCTGGGATAGCAGCAAAAGTGACTAATATTATAGATAAAGGCAATTTTACAGGCAACCTTATCGGAGGAAAAATAAATGAAATGGTTGTGAAATCAAGCTTAAGACGAGATTATTATTCAAATAAACTATTACCAAGAATGTCCAATTTTATGGTTCAAGCCAACTGTTCTGCGAAGAAACCAAAGCGGTATATTGAGATAAGTAAATTATCGAGATGCTTTATTAATCATAATAATAAGGTATTGGAACTCAATGTTGGATTAGCCTTATTAATGGATAATTCAACAAGATTAAAACGTGTAAATCCATTTTATTTAAAATTAACAATTAAGGAATTATTAGAAAAAATACATCCTATACAAAGTCATAACTTTTTACGTCCTTTAAAATGTTATAAAAGGGGACAAGTGATACAATGTGGAGGTACTTCTTGTGATTGGTTGTTATTAAATTGATTATAAACGAAATTACATTTTAAATGTTCAAATACTAGTGTTAAGATTTATGATAAGCAAGAATAAATTCTAAGTTTACTTTTATTTATTCTCATTAGGAGTGTTATTATATGTATTTTACTTCCAAATTAGTGGAAAATAAATTGCTAGAGAGAATTAAAAAAGATTTAAGTTTTGTAGATAATTCAATTTTAGAGTTTAGAGTTTTGTCTGAACTTGGATATATTATTTCTTCTCAACTACAAGCTATGAAAACCGCTAAATATCAAATAAATGAAGAAGTTGTTGAGGTTATTACCAAACGATATTCAGAGTTTTATTTACCAGAATTGACTCATTTAACTAAGAATGAATATAATATAGAGTTTATTCAGTATTATAAGTTTTACTTAGATTATTTTAATTCTATAAATAAGCCGGTCTCAATATTAGAGGTAGGAGGTGGGATAGGAAATTTAGCTTACTTTTTAACATCTTCTATAAACTCTATTCGATCATATACTATATATGAAAATAATTCGGATTTAATTTCACTTGGCAATTATATATATCCAGAATTAAAAGCAAGATATATAAATTGTGATGTAAAAGATATAAATGTTGATATGATTTATGATTGTGTAATTATTGAAAATACTATAAAATATATGGATATAGTTGATACAATTATACTATTTGAAAAAATATTTGAAAAGAATTATGAGGCAGAGATTATTGTTTTAGATAATGATAAAACTATCAGTAAAATATATAATTGTCATTTAAAGCTAAATATAAGACAGATTAGCGATAATCGCGTAATTATTAAAAAGTCTGCAAATTAAATCTAAAAGTTTTCAGATGAACTTTACAAACTGCATGACATAGGGATCAGTGCTAAATGGACAACCAGCTTGGAAATACATCATTGAAGTTTAGCATGAATTGATAAACAATACTCGTAACTTAAACCTGTATAAGGGGAGTATGCCATGAAAAATAAAAATGAACTACATGTAAGTACAAATTTAAATAAAGTAATAAATAATTTAACTAATTTAAGTGAAACTATAAAAAAAGGGCAACTAATTGCTGAAAAGATATCTTCTTTAAAGTTTGATGATATAAATAAATTACTGCAGAATAGGAATAATATTATTAATACCAACTTATCAATTAATAAGACTGCTTTTTTGACTCCACATTTAGATATAGGCGGTTCTGGGGAGGCAATTATATATAAAATCTCAAAGAACAAATTAACAATAATTGATCTTGACATAGATAGGAAAATTGACAGCAAACGAGTAGAAATGCATAGAATGGATGCGCGTAATTTGAAATTTGAAGATAATAAATTTTTAACAATAACGAGTTTTTATACATTAATGTACGTTTGTTGTAATGATATACTCCGTATTTTTCATGAGTGCTATAGAGTATTGCAAAATGGAGGAGTTTTTAAAATTTGGGATGTTAATATTGATCAAATACCTTCAGGATTTACAAATGTATCACTTGATATATCATGTGGAAATAAAGTCTATCATGCTGAATATTCATCAAATGCTATACAAGAGATACGTGATCAAGAATTCTATAGAACATTACTAGAAGATTCAGGTTTTAAAGATGTAAATATAAATACTCAGAATAATTGCATTATAATCGAGGCATATAAAGGAACAACTTTGGACTTAGGCTATTCTCGCTTAGATTGATTTGAACATAGCATATGTATTGTCGTATACCACTTTCGTTAGTTTTGCTTATTGCAGATAATCAACCGATAATACACATATACTGACATCCTCTTTACCAATATATATCTGTTGCACAACGTTAATAACTGTCTTCCGTTATAGCTGACGCTATAGCACTTCTAACTATGGTTCAGGCAGTTTAGCTTTTATCCTTATATATAATCTCATTTTGCCATTTAGTCGATGTATGACAGTTAATAGACTTGTGGCTTTTACTGCATGTTATTTTCATCCTTCAATTTTCCTAATAATTTATCAGGATAATGATAAACTGTTTGTATGAGATCCATTGTTCTGCTATTGACACATTTCAAATCAGCCCTTGTGTTTTGATTCAGCACTTACAAGCGCACACAGACTTCGTCAATAAAAACTATAGGATATACTTGTGAAAGAGGGCTGCTCTGCCACTCATCCATGTGTGGAAGCAGCCTGTCAATGATGTATGAAACCACGCCTTCGCTGACTTCAAAAACATAGATTCACTCTATTTGATCGTTGATTTTTCTTGTAGACATTCCTCACGCATACATGGCTGTTATTTATTTCCCATTTCCGAGATATCTATTTTATGCTTGGGAACAACTTTCAGTTCGAATTCAGCATTCCAATCCCGGATGACATCTATTTCTATAGTTCATATTGTATTGTGTCCCCCAGCCGATCTTTACTTTCAATCATGCTGGGTGCACCCGAAAAAGAGAATCCATTTTAACTTCAAGGATTCTCTTTCTATATACTTCATTTTAAACTTGCACTGCAATACTATACAATTATAGTCAATTTTGATATTTCAACTGAGTTTATCCTCTTCTTGATCTCTAATAATTGCGACCATATACGAACTTTCTGACATAATGATCATATATCTTAATATAACTTGTATCAGTTCCCGGATCATATACTCTTTCATATACAGTAGCAATTTCTACTTTCATAGCACCAATTCCACCATATGCTTTCATTTGATCAAGCATTTCCTTATACTTATCTGCTTCAATACCATCAATTATCTTTTCTATAAGGTCAATAACATTTAAAACTACACCCAATGCTGAAATTATACTACCTATAGCTTTATTAGCAATACACTTACTTAATTGAGATATCATTGCGTCATTTATTTGACCTGCTGTTATCCACTCAAGAAACTCCATTGTATCCATAGAATATTTTTCATGAGCCTCTTTTATCTGATCAATATTTAAATATACAGTATCATACCTAACTGCCATTTAATTATCCCCCTTTTTTCGATTCTTTAAATTTAATAATCTTTTTAAGTTTGTCTTCTACTAGTAAAATCATGAAACTTAGAATTTTAATGCTTAAATAATTTGTAAAACCTTAGACGATTAATATTATGTCATATATCTGCCATTATTAATTGCCTCATGATCCAACGTCCTTATACATTTTAATCCCCCTTTCAATAATTTGATAATCTATTAATTAATGACAATGGATTCTTGAAAATGTAAACCTTATTCCTATCCTATTTCTGAGGATTTTTGTTAAAGATGTACTCCTTAATTTGCTTCATATCACTTCTTATATCCTCCAATAAGTTAAATTTCTCCGACAGCTTTGATATTATCTCCTGATATTTCTTTTCTCTCTTCCTGGCTAATATCTCGTTTTTCCTGAGCTTTTAGAATATAAAAGATCAGTACAATGCTTAAAGCAGCCCATATACCTTGTGATAATGCAAGTTTTACAATCTCATTTTCCATATTCATTATCCTCCACCATCATATACGCTTTCTAAGATTGTTTAGCGCTCTGTTTTTTATTCCATTTACAGCTTGTCTAGTTATATTAAGCCTGTCCGCTATTTCTTTATAAGAATATCCTAATAAAAATCTCTCTTTAATAACTCTTCTTTGCAATCTTGGTAAACAGCTTATCAAGTCTTCAAAAATTATCCTGCTTTTATGACTCGTGTCTGATTCATCACATATCAATTCCATATTTATTTCTAAAGATTCTTGCATGTTTGTAACATATCTCCTATAGAGATTAATTTTTTTGTGATTAAGAGATCTAACTATATAGTTCACAACCAATCCATCATTTTTCACTGGGAAAATGCTTAAGTTGATATCTTTTAATATTTCTATAAAGCTGATTATTAAGTCAGTTTCTGCTTCTTCATAATTTAACTCTTTTGTGTACTTTTTAATTAGCGGTTCAAATTTTTTTATAAGTTTCATAAGAGCTTCCTTATCCCCATTTTTTGACTGTTCAACAAGTTCCCATAGCATTACTTCCATATTTTAACCTCCCTTGCAATTGATGATGTTTACCAATTAAAAACGGAGGGCCGAGGCATATGTAAATGTTAAACAATATTTTATTTTTTTTGATTTTTTGTAATTATTTTGAAATTTACGACTAAACATATCCATCTTTGCATTTGGAATGCATTTGTTAGCAATAATAGAGGGAAGTAAAAAAATTTGAAAATGATAATTATCATATTTATTTATTAAGAAGTGTCATCATCTTTACGATGGCATTAGCAGGGTTGTGGAAGCAGTTCAATAATTAACTGTAACAAATAGATAGAAGTGATTATAATTAGATAATATGAAATTTACTATTAATAATATTGAACTTTATAAGAAAACCATTTTGGAAAGTTTATATTGATGTGGAATTGTACTCTTCCATGGCTTATAAAAATATAGCCATAGCGCTATATGCGCCATGGCTATATTTTTTAACGCTTCTTGGCAACCCGACTATCATAGTGTTTCCACCTTAGACTCGTGGCTTTGCGTCCCTACCTTTCGATAGGTTTGCCATTATCATATAGCGAAGCAATTTATTTTATTGTTCAAGTGATCATTTAACTACTTAGGTTTATACATATGCGTAACTTAAATCTTCTTCAGAACTTCAACAAAATTCATTTTGCATAAGAGAATATTATTTTTGCCAAATTCCCCCTTTATATAACTTATAAGTTTTACTATTTGCATTTATAAAAACGTTTAATGATATCGACTCACAAATTAATCTATAACTACATTATTAAATGTAACAATCCATACTTGGCTATTCAATTTATATAAACATTATTTCTTATAAAATGTAAATATTATTTTTTCCTTAATACAACGGTTAAGTGCCTTTAATAAAGCATGTACTAAAAATTCTTAAAATAACATCAGTTTTATTTAAATCTTACTTTTGTCAAGATCCATTTGATTTAGTAGAATGAAGTTATACTTCTGCATTGGCGAGTATCTATGATGTGTAAATGTTGCATAAATGCATATATAGAATTGCATAATTTGAAACAGCAAATAACAATGAAATCATCAATCATAAATAAAGCGTCAAAGATACATGAAGTAAAATAATGACAATTTTGTGATAGAAATTTCAAGCCCCTGCAATATGCCAGCAGGGGCTATTTATGTAACACCAGTTAGCTAAAAAATCAATTGAGTTTAGTAAATTAATGCTACTTACAAAGCTTGTCAGGCATCTTGGGTTGATAAAGCACCCAATAACAGCACGTTCCTATGGAAGTCTTTGCTACAAATAAAGCCAAGCATGCTGCCATGCTTAACAGATTACGTCTGAACTTCATAGTAGCCACCTCCTTTATTCTTTATCTGAAATATAACATATTAGCGCTTTATTTAAAACCTATTATGCATAAATGGTAATGCAAATGTCATATTTGTTATCATAATTTTAATAAATTTATAGTCATTTTCATTATTTGACAATATTCGCCTGTAAATTTATGGTATAATAAGAATCAATAAATATTCTAGGAGTGATTTGATTGATTTTTACTAAATTGCTTTTAATAACCTTTGTTTTCCTACCTATTATAATTGCGTTGCTGCATGGAATAATAAATCCCAAAAGCAGCTTTTTATTAGGTAAAATATGGAAAATTAAAAATGAAATAGAGCCAACCGATTTTGTGTTAGATTTACATAAAATATTTTGCATTGCAATGTTGATAATAGTAATAATAATGTTGTTTATAATGATAATTTCTTAGTCCTTTATACATGCTTTTATCACACTATTATCCCACATGTATTTAATCAAGTCACTTTTTGATGCATTATAAAATGAAAGGGCGGGAGGACATGCATTTAAATGTTTTTTTATGCGATGATGACCATGTACAGCTCAATACACTAAGCTCTTTTATAAACTCTTTATGTTCTGATCATGATGTTAATGTTATCCACACCACATGCGGTGAAGAGTTATTAAAAAAAGTACACACAGTTAAACCGGACATAGTATTTTTGGACATTGAAATGGAAGGCATAAACGGCATTGAAACCGGAATTAAGCTGAGAGAACATTTTAATGATGTTATCATAGTGTATATTACCGGATACTCTAATTATGCTTTGGATGCTTTTAGAGTAAAATCTTTTGACTATCTCATTAAGCCAGTTACATTAAATCGCTTTGAAGTTTTAATGAAGGACATTTTTGTCCGCCTTGAGGAAATAAGAACCTACAAAGAAAAAAATGGGATATTTCATGTTAACAATAAAGATGCATATGTAGCTATAAAATATGATGATATAATATGCTTTGAAAAAGTATTCAGGAAAATTAAGGTATATACTAAAGATACTTCCTATGAGTTTTATGGTACTTTGGCAGACCTAATTAAAAAACTTGATTTGAACATCTTTGCTCAATGCCATCAGGGATATATAGTAAATATTAATAAAATTAAGGAGCTCAAAATTGATAAAATATCATTTCATGAATCAAGCTTAGAAGTACCCGTAAGTCGCAAGTATAAGTCCTCTATAAAAAAGATCTTTGAGGAAAGATTATTTTCATAATTGATATATTTTCCATGAGCAGTCCAGTAGCACTTTATCCTTCATATTTCTAGCGGACTCTTTTATCCAATTTTCTATATAACAGCTGATGCCAATAATAAACTATTGCCAGAATGATTGAATTTGTTGAAAAGCGTGTAATCCAACAATTCTGGCATATATATTAAAATAGAATTCTATTAATAATTATTTTTCTTTCTTATCTCTATTTAGACATAAGATCCTTCAGTTGTTTCATATCACGCCTTACTTCTTCCAGCAGATTAATCTTTTCTGATAGGTTTGATATTATTTCCTGGTATCTCTTCTCCCTTTCTTCCTGTGTGGTATCACGTTTTTCCTGGGCTTTTAGAATATAAAATATAAGTACAATACTTAAAGCAGCCCAGATACCTTGTGATAGAGCAACCTTTGCAATTTCATTTTCCATTTAAATGCCCTCCATTCTTTTAATACCTCCATAATTTTAATTTTTAACTACTTGCAGTAATTTAATCTATATTACCAGTAAAAACGAAACCAGTCCTTATTTTCAGCTTGTTTAATAATCAAAAACCATGACACTATATGCGTCATGGCTAACTAAAGCCCCGCTCTTTGGCAACCCGACTATCATAGTGTTTACACCTTAGACTCGTGGCTTTGCGTCTCTATCTTTCGATAGATTTGCTATTATCATATAGCGTTGCATCATTCATTATTCAATTAAATGGTTATTTGATTGAAGTTTCTGAAAAACTCACTAAGTTATTGATATATCAAGATAAAAATAGATAATGTAAGCCTCATGCAACATGCAAGTTTACGGCTCCATTAAAATTGATAGCCTTCATATCCATGGAATATACTGACTTGTACTTATAAAACCATCACTAGTATTTAGATGTGCAATGCTATATAATACATCATTTAAATAAATCAATGGCAAAATGATGAGTCAGTTTAACATTAACAAGCATATTACTCTAAAACATTTTATATGCTGTCATAAGCACTAAATTATAAAAATAAGCAAACATAAGAATTGAAATCAAATGGAATAGCTTCTAAAAATCAAGACAAACAAAGACATAAGCAGATAATAATCTTCTAGATAAATTTCTATAAATTGGCTTATTACCTTTTCCACACCGGCAACAAAGTTATTCCTTCAAACAGAATAGATAAGGATGCGATGCACATATACTTATACAGTTCTGTTTTTATAAAACATACAAGAATTATTGTAATTGCGAAGAAATACATAATGTACAAACTTCTAACCCTAAACTTTTTATATTCCTTTCCATTTAAGGGCCTATTGGGATTATCAACTGGCGCATACAACAGAATAAATAAGGCAGTCATTGCTAAACAGCAGATTATGATGTATGGAGCTATTGATAAAGGTATCATATTTCCTATCCATATGCATAGCATCATAAATGCGGATGTAACTACAAAACATTTAAAGTATGTGTCTAGATGGAATCCTCCCGCATTGATTCTTAGAAGTCCGAAAGCACCTATAAATATCAAGGCTTCTACTACCTTATCGAATAACAAAGCTATTATCAAAAGCCCCATGCCTTTAACTATGGTTGAAACTATCAGCTGAAGGCCATAGTAGTAAATGTCTTTATCTTCTATGGATATAATAGATGCATCAAGCATTTTCTGAGAAATAGTTTTTGATATGCTGTCGATAAACATAACATCACCTTCTCCTTAGTAATAACCAAAATAGAATATATCTTCATCAACATTACATTCACTTAAAGGCATCCCCCCTTTTTTATACTTATAGCATATTTTTTCATTGATTTTAACTTATTTTGCACAAGTGGTAAGTATAATGATATATTTGGCATTGTCCTAACTATATCTATCATTTCCTTATAATATAATCAATGGTATAATATAGAAAAGTGTGCAAGTTATATTATGTGAGGTGTTTATGAAATGACTATATGGGTAATAACAGAATTCCTTATAAATATTATTGATGTATCCATACTACTATACTTTGCCCATAACATATTAAGTCAGAGTAAGGCATCTCATAAAAAAGCAACTATAGCCGTTATTGTGCAATCAGCCATAAACACAATCCTAAACCATTATTATGGTATTGGCAGTTTCATCGGTTTTCTGCTTATGTACCTAAGTACCGGAATAGTATATCATATAATTTGGGGATGGAATCTAGTAAAAACTTATATAGTTTCAATAGTAGGATTGTTGATCATGTTTATTGGTGAGATAGCCTCAATGGCATTAATGCTGCTTTCTAATAAATCTTCTCCTTATATATATTTCCATTTTAACGCCATCAGAATTATTGCCGCAGTATTTGCAAAGATATTGAGCTTTGCATTATTCTATGCCAACAGAAAAAGATTTAAATTCATTGATAAAATTAGTGAAACACGATTGTATCAAATTGGATTCATAATAGGATTTAATGTTATAATAAGCTTCACAACTTTCTGGTTCTACAAAAACATATCTATCGTTAAAGATCATAAAGCTGATTTTATATTTATCACTTCTTTAACATCCATCATATTTAGCTTATCAGTAGTAGAAGTAATCAATAGAATTTCCATCCAGATTGAAAGAGAAGCCAAATGGAAAGTAAGAGAAAAGGAATACCTGGCACAAAAAATTTATATTTCAGGGATTGAAGACATGCTTAAACAACTTAGAGCACAAAGACATGATTTTAACCATCATATTGGATGCATATACGGCTTGCTATGTATGGGAAAAACAGAAGAAGCCAAAATTTATATAAGCAAACTGGCCGGAGAATTATCCAGCTTCAACAACATTATTAGTGTAGATAATCCTATAATTACTTCCGTATTGAATGTTAAATTAAGAAAAGCCCATGACGAACATATAAAAACCAGTTTAGACATATCATTACAGAAAAAAATATGCTGTGACCCTCTATATTTATCCATCATACTCGGCAATCTTTTAGATAATGCAATAGAGGCTTGCAGCAAAATACCAGAAGAAGAAAGAAAATTATCAATAAAAATGTTCACAAAACAAGGAAATTTAATAATAAAGATAGTCAACAGCAGAGACAAAACTTTGCACATTTCTAAAGCAAAATTATATGAAAATTACACATCAAAAGAAGATAAGGCCAACCATGGTTTGGGCTTGTATAATATAAGAAAAGTTGTTGAAGGGTTAAACGGCTTTATGAAAATTCAAGTTAAAGAAACCGAATTTGAAGTAGATATTGCAATACCTTTAGATGATTCCAAATCTGCTCCTATGATATATAAGAATTTTATAGCAGGATAGTACTGCAGATTTTTTTATCCATACACTGCCGTGACAAATCCAAAATTGTCCTATTTATAGGTTTCCGTTTTATATACTCTACTTTAATATTTCCAATTACACTGTGAAAATCTTTTGCATCTTATTGCATTTTTTTAATTTTCACATCAATACTTTCAAGGTAGCTTTGAAATCTCCTCTCTTGCTTATCAGTGGCTTTATTTTCATGGGGTTTATCATAAAGGATTCATAAATTCTTGTGTTGTAACATTATTCTCGTCAAATTGATCTGTATATACTATCTTAACCAAACTTACAATCCGAATATCTCATTTCTCATAACATCTTGACTGCAATTATAGCATTATCAAATAAAAAATATTGATAATCATTATGAAACAACTATCAGGTTCATTATAAATTCTCATTTCAATAGTAGAGGCGGATTGATGATCAATCCGCCTCTACAACAGCTTTTTCCAATACCATTTTCAAATACTGCCCTGTATAGGATTCAGGGTTCTTAGCAATCTCTTCCGGTGTACCTGTAGCCACTATAGTGCCTCCCCTGTCTCCTCCTTCTGGCCCCAAATCGATTATATAATCCGCCCGCTTTATAACATCCAGATTATGTTCAATAACAATAACTGTATTGCCGCCCTCCACAAGGCGATGAAGTATCTTCAATAGCTTGTGAATATCTGCAATATGAAGTCCTGTGGTGGGTTCATCCAGTATATAGACCGTCTTTCCTGTGCTGCGCTTGGAAAGCTCATAGGCCAGCTTAATTCTCTGAGCCTCTCCCCCTGATAACTGGGTAGAGGGCTGACCTAGCTTTATATAGCCAAGTCCCACATCATATAGAGTCTGTATCTTCCTATGAATCCTTGGTATATTTTCAAAAAATACTAAGGCTTCTTCCACAGTCATATCCAACACATCGGATATGTTTTTACCTTTATATCTGACTTCTAATGTCTCCCTGTTATATCTCTTGCCTTTGCATACTTCACAGGGTACATAGACATCAGGAAGAAACTGCATCTCAATTCTTATTATTCCGTCACCCTTGCAGGCCTCACATCGTCCGCCTTTCACATTGAAGCTGAAGCGTCCATTGCTATAGCCTTTCATTTTTGCTTCAGGAGTAGATGCAAACACTTCTCTTATCATGTCAAATACTCCTGTATAGGTGGCAGGATTTGATCTGGGTGTCCTTCCTATAGGGGACTGATCTATATCTACTACCTTGTCCACATTCTCCAATCCTAGTATCTCATCATGTTCTCCAGGTTTTACTCTTGATTTGTATACTTTATGAGCCAATGCCTTATATAATATTTCATTCACAAGGGTACTTTTACCCGAACCGGATACTCCGGTTACACAGGTAAATACTCCCATAGGGAATTTTACATCCAAATTCTTCAGATTATTTTCTCTGGCTCCCTTTATGGTGATCCAGTTGCCATTAGGTTTCTTCCTTTCTGCAGGCACAGGTATATACTTTTTCCCGCTGAGATACTGACCTGTTATGGATCTTTCACATGCCATTATATCATTGATGGTGCCTTGAGCCACTATTTCTCCCCCATGGGATCCTGCTCCAGGACCTACATCTATTATGTGGTCTGCTGCATACATGGTATCTTCATCATGCTCCACCACAAGCAGTGTATTACCTAAATCCGTAAGATCCCTCAAAGCCTTCAGCAGCTTCCCATTGTCCCTCTGGTGAAGTCCAATGCTGGGCTCGTCAAGTATATATAATACCCCTACCAGGCTTGAACCAATTTGAGTAGCAAGCCTGATTCTCTGAGCTTCGCCACCGGATAGTGTGCCTGCCATTCTGGATAATGTTAGATAATCCAGCCCTACATTTACCAAGAAACCTAGTCTGGCTTTTATTTCCTTGAGCACCTGCCTTGATATGATCTCTTCTTTCGGTGTAAGCTTAAGATTATTCATAAAATCAAGTATCTCATATATGGGTTTGTTGCATAACTCTGCAATGGAGATTCCTCCCACATATACTGAAAGGCTTTCTTTCTTCAATCTGGCACCCTTGCACAGAGGGCAGAGAGATGACGACATGTATGCTTCAATTTCTTCTCTCATGGCATCTGACTTGGTCTCTCTATATCTTCTCTCAAGATTGTTTACTACACCTTCGAGAGACATCATGGCTTCTCCCTTTCCAAAACCTCTATCATAAACTACTTTAAACTTTTCTCCGTTGTTTCCATAAAGAATCATATTGATTACATCATCATCCAGTTCTCCAATTGGGACATCCAAGCTAAAACCATAATGCTTTGCGGCAGCGGCTACTACACCATAGTACCAAGTATCGCTTTTGGCGTCCCCAATGGGTATAATGCCTCCTTCAGCAATGGATAAGGTTTTGTCTATGACTAAATCCGGGTCTATCTTTGTTAGTACTCCCAATCCATCACAGCTAGGACATTTCCCAAAGGGACTGTTGAAAGAAAACATTCTTGGAGACAGCTCTTCTATGGCTATTTCACAATCAGGACAAGCATAGTTTTGACTAAAGAGTTTCTCTTCTACACCTATTATATCAATCAATGCAAGTCCATCAGAAAGATTCAGCACTGTTTCCAATGAGTCTGCAACCCTTCTCTCTATACCTTCCTTTACTATAATTCTGTCAACAACCACTTCTATGGAGTGTTTCTTATTCTTATCCAGCTTAATTTCATCATTTATATCCATGACCTCTCCATCGACTCTTATTCTGACGAAGCCGGATTTCTTCATGTCTTCTATGAGCTTTTTATGCTCCCCTTTTTTTCCTCTCACAATGGGAGCAAGTATCTGAATCTTTGTGCCGTTTTCTAAAGATGTAACATAATCCACCATCTGATCAATGGTTTGCTGTGTAATTTCCTTGCCGCATTTTGGGCAATGGGGTATGCCTATTCGGGCATAAAGAAGTCTCAAATAGTCATACACTTCCGTTATTGTACCTACAGTAGATCTGGGGTTCTTGCTTGTTGTTTTCTGATCAATAGAAATAGCAGGGGACAAACCCTCTATATAGTCCAGATCTGGTTTTTCCATTTGACCCAAAAACATGCGGGCATAAGAAGATAAGGATTCCACATATCTCCTCTGCCCTTCCGCATATATGGTATCAAAGGCTAGGGAAGACTTGCCTGAGCCTGATAATCCGGTTATGACCACAAACTTTTCTCTTGGTATCTCAGCATTTATGTTTTTTAAATTATGTTCTCTGGCACCTCTTATAATAATCTTATCTTTTGACATATTACACCTCGTTATAGAATACAATAGATAATATTACACATTATTCTTATATTTTATCCTTCAATTCCTTTATTCTGTCCCTTATCTCTGCGGCCTTCTCAAATTGAAGATTCTTGGCATATTCTTTCATTTCCTGTTCAAGTGCTTCTATTATACTCTTTATTTCTTCCTTGTTTATCTTTTCTTTTGGCTTAGCATTATATTTTTCTATCTCCTCACCGGTCTTTGTTGCTTCGATAACCTCTCTTACAGCTTTATAGATGGTTTTAGGCGTGATTCCGTGTTCCTCATTATATTCGCTTTGAATTTTTCTTCTCCTGTTGGTTTCGTTTATGGCCCTTCTCATGGAATCGGTAATACTGTCCGCATACATGATGACCTTGCCATCCACATTTCTCGCTGCTCTTCCTATAGTCTGTATCAAAGAGGTTTCAGACCTTAAAAAGCCTTCCTTATCTGCATCCAGAATTGCCACCATAGATACCTCCGGCAGGTCTAAGCCTTCTCTTAGAAGGTTTATACCCACAAGCACATGAAACTCGCCTAGTCTAAGATCTCTTATTATTTCCATCCTCTCCAGAGTATCCACATCTGAATGAAGATAGCGGACTTTTATGTCCAATTCCTTCAAATATGAAGTCAAATCTTCTGCCATCTTCTTTGTAAGGGTCGTAACCAATACTCTCTGGTTTTTGTCAATCCTCTGCTTTATCTCGCCGATCAAATCGTCAATCTGGCCTTTGACAGGCTTCACCACTATTTCCGGGTCCAACAAACCTGTAGGTCTGATTATTTGTTCAACTATCCTGCTGCTTTTCTCCTTCTCATAATCTGCCGGGGTAGCACTTACGAAAATGACTTGATTCAATTTCTTCTCAAACTCCTCGAAGTTAAGAGGTCTGTTATCGTAAGCAGAAGGAAGCCTGAATCCATATTCCACCAGTGTATCCTTTCTTGATTTATCTCCAAAATACATACCTCTCACTTGAGGAATAGTAACATGGGATTCATCTATTATCATCAAGTAATCCTTAGGAAAAAAGTCCAGCAGTGTATATGGAGCGCTTCCAGGTTTTCTGCCGCTAATATGCCTTGAATAATTCTCAATACCAGAACAATAACCTAATTCCTGCATCATTTCAATGTCAAAATTTGTTCTTTGAAGCAACCTCTGAGCTTCAAGAATCTTATCCTGTTCTCTCAATTCCTTTACCCTTTGCTGCAACTCCTCTTCAATGGCTTTTATGGCTCTTTGGAGTTTCTCGCCGGTAGTCGCATAATGGGAAGCAGGGTATACGAAAACATGCTGCCTCTCACCAACTACATTGCCTGTCAATGAATCAAATTCCAATATTCTTTCTATCTCATCCCCAAAGAAGTCTACTCTTATGGCTTTATCGGAAGAAGCAGCCGGAAATATTTCCAGCACGTCTCCCCTAACTCTGAAAGTTCCTCTTACGAAATTGATGTCATTTCTCATATATTGAATATCTACCAGCTTCCTTATAACTTCATCTCTGTCTTTTATCATACCTTTTCTAAGTGATAGAACCAGATCCCTGTAATCCTCTGGATCTCCTAATCCATAAATACAGGATACGGAAGCTACTATGATTACATCCTTTCTCTCAAAAAGGGCTGCCGTAGCAGAGTGCCTAAGCTTATCTATCTCCTCGTTTATCTGAGCATCCTTCTCTATATATGTGTCAGTATGTGGTACATAAGCTTCAGGCTGATAATAGTCATAATAACTTACAAAATACTCGACACAATTATGAGGAAAAAACTCCTTGAATTCACTGCAAAGCTGAGCAGCTAAAGTTTTGTTGTGGGCAAGCACCAGAGTAGGTTTTTGCACTCTTTCGATGACATTTGCCATAGTAAAGGTCTTTCCTGAACCAGTAACACCCTTCAAAGTAAGAAATTTCTCGCCTTTCTTTATACCGTCAACTAACTGGTCAATAGCCTGTGGCTGATCACCAGTAGGTTTAAAATCTGATACCAATACAAATTTATCCATGGAAAAACCTCCATCTCCTAGAACAAGTGTTCGTATCAATTATATTACTTTACCCTTATGCTGTCAATATTTAAAGAATGATTATATATACAGGCTATTATGAAATAGTAAAATCTTCCTTCGAAATTTTTATAACAATCAGCAAAACATTTATTGTTACGTATTCAACAGAAAATACATACTGAAGTAAATTAAAATCAAAAAATTTTACATTAGTTATAGATTTCAAGCAAAAAACCTTGCATAAATTTTAATTTTGATGTAATATTATAAATAATTTATGATATAATATTAGTAAAATTATTTAGATTGAGGGGTATAATTATGGAAAAAAACCTTAATTCCAATTTCAAACAACCAAAAAGCAGCAATGATAAATTTTACGAGATATATAGATATTTTGAAAGCATGAGCCACAAGGAAAGTTCTGCTTTTCAGGAACTATTGGATTATACCATGAAAAACAACAATCATAAGAGAAAAAAGTAGTAAATAAAAAAAGGCTATAGCCTTTTTTTATTTACTACTTTTTTTAATGCTTTAATAGCACTTAATAGCCTTGCCTTGGTATTAACCTCCAGATACATACTGGGAGTTTTTGGGACTATGAGAAGTCCAAGACTTGAAATACCTTTCTGATAATCCCTATAATCCAAAGTTATCTTTTCTCCGCTTGCCTTAACTACTTCTAACCATATATATGATGGATTTGATTTAAGAAAGTTTGATAAATCTTCATCCCTATCTGTTCTTACATTATTTATACTCATGATAATATCTCCTGGCTCCAGCTTCATATTTAATCCAGGATAACCTTTTCTACAGAACAAAACTTTTAGACCTCTTTCAGGAGCATTAAAAAATGCTTTGCCTTCTTGTTCCTCTCTTTGTCCGTAAAGAATCAATATTTCATGGGCTATTGGAGCAAAAACTGCCGCTATATATGCAAAAATGTGGATCTTAGACGCTATTACAGACAACAAAATCAACACTATACTGTAGATAAAAAGTCTAAATGCAGAATCTTTGCATTTTTTTTCAGGCGACTTGGTAATAGCCATATCTCCATAGCCTAACATCACGGGTATGGGTTGCAATATATACATCAAATTACCCATATTCAAATCTAGACCAGGTTGCCTTATAATAGGCCACCAATCCGGCATAGGCACAGATTCCCCGACGCCTACTGTAATCATAACTACAGACAGTATCATCATAGGTAGAGGCCATACCCTATTCATGATATAGCCTCCTACAACACTGCCGTCCTTTCGCTTTACTAATGCAGGAACTGCATCGGAGTAGCCATCAAGCCAAATGAGCATGCTTTCCATTAAATGAAGGATTCCTACGAGACCCATAATACCTACAGGATTTATATTGGGAAATCCAAATATGAGATTCATTATGGCTACAATGCCTCCTGCATAGGAAAAGCAAAGATATCTTACATCTATAAGTGAGAGGAGTAACGCAATTATCCATAGATACAAAATACCAGAACTCAAATAGCCCGATCCTCGAGAATACTGTTCAATAGTAATCCCTAAAAATACAGCCATACCGCTTCCCATTATTCCAGCCATCAATCCTGCCAATACAGAATTTTTCACTTTCACCCACGGAGATATCTTATATCCTATTATCCTCGTCTCCAAATTGGAATTCTTGCTGTACATAAAGTATGTAATGCCAATTACAATCCAGAATAATGGGTTAAAAAGCAATGAACCTATAGATGCTATAACCAACTCAGATACTTTAATAAAAGTAACCATTAAACACCTCTTCTACTTTATTAACTTTCGTATTTCCTCAATAGCCCTTTCCAACTGTACATCCTTTACATCTTCAGGATTTTGCCCTTCAGCAATTTCCATAGCCTTTACTTCTATATCAGGTTCTATACCAACCTTATTTATATCGATGCCATTGGGTGTATAATACTTCTGTATAGTAAGTTTAAAGCCGCTTCCGTCATTGAGTTTCTCAACAGACTGTACCAATCCCTTTCCAAAAGTTTTAGTTCCTATAAGAAGACCTGCTTTTCTGTCTTTTACAGCACCGGATACTATTTCTGAAGCGCTGGCACTTCCTTCGTCAACCAATATTACAAAAGGAATATCAATCTTTCCGTCTTTGGAATGAGTTACAACCTGATTTTTATCCTTATCCTCGGTGTAGAAAATGACGCCTTTATCCAACAGCTCATCAGCCACCTCTACACATTGAGTTACATATCCTCCTGGATTCTGCCTCAAATCAATTATCAATCCTTTAGCATTCTTGGTCTTGATTTCTGACAATGCTTTTTTAAATTCCTTGCCTGTGTCTTCATCAAACATGCTGATTCTTATATAAGCAACATCATCATCCAGCATTTCAGCCTTTACGGTTTTAAGCACTATATCTTCACGCTTTATTTCCATTATCAATGGTTCAGTCCTGTTTTCTCTTATTACAGTCAGCACTACCTTTGTGCCTTTCTTTCCTTTCATCAGGGACGTTGCCTTTTCAAGACCTATTCCTGTAACATCTATATCATCTACTTTAATTATCTTATCTCCAGTTTTTAATCCAGCTTTTTCACCGGGAGTATCCTCGATAGGAGCTACAACTGTTACATAGCCATCTTTATCTGTCACTATGACTCCGATACCGCCATAGGAACCTGAAGTAGATTCATTGAACTCCTTAAACTCCTTTTCATTCATGTAAACTGAATAAGGATCCCCCAAGGCCTCAAACATTCCTTTTGCAGCACCTTCCATCAGTTTCTCCGTATCAACAGGCTCTAAATAGTACTTATCGATATACTTCTTTAGTGTTAAAAGCTTCTGGGTTTCTTTTACCAACTTATAATCTTCTTTGGATAATATGACTCTGTCTCCAAGACTTAAGGAAACCGTATTAGTAATTGCAAAAGTCAATACTGCAGTTATTATTACGGATATAATAACAGCAAAAAATAGTTGTTTTCTTTTAACCATAAATACACCTCGCAACATTTTTGGGTCCATACATACATTTTATGTGTTATTAATATTCTATTAAGTAATTATACCATTAATACTATTTATGTGGAGTAATTTTGTATGATTTTAATTTATTTCTTATCTTTGCATTTACTGCATATACCATATATCTCAAACTTATGCTCTACTGGCTCAAAATCAAGATCTTCAAGTTTTGTATTTCTCAGTAATTCATCGAAGGGGCAAATGTCTATCTCTCTTATTTCACCACATTTATTGCATATTATGTGATGATGGTGATTCTCGCCTGTTAACTTAAAATGGCAGTAACCATCAGCTATATTGAGCTTTTCAACTATGCCCAATCTTACTAAAAGTTCTAGATTTCTATAGATGGTTGAAAAATTGATTCCGGAATACTTATCACTTACCAGAGATAATATCTCATTTGCAGTGTATGGACCTCCACTGTTTCTCAACACTTCAATTATTGCTCTTCTTTGCTGCGTAAGCTTATATCCGCTGTTTTTCAGTACTTCTTCAGGATTCATTCTAATATTCAAACCCATCACCACCGAACAATTATTTTCTCTTTCTAAGGGCTTTTATAAACAGAACTCCTACCAGTATTCCTACAGAGAGCAGTACAATGGTACCACCGGGAGCAATATCAAAATAATAAGATAAAACAAGACCAAATATTACAGATATCAATGCAAAAATCACAGATATGGCAGTGGTTTTAATAAAGCCTTGACCCGTCTGTATGGCTGCTGCTACAGGAACAACCAACATAGATGACACCATGAATATTCCTACAATTCTCATGGAAACCACCACAGTAAGCCCAGTGAGTATTGTTAAGTACATATTGAGAAAATTAACTGATACACCGGAAACCTGGGCTCCTTCTTCATCAAAGGCTATATAAAACAGCTTCTTATGCAAAACTATTACTGATAAAATTATTATAACACTAAGAATACCCATGATATATATATCCTTGGAGCTGACTGCAGCAATGCTTCCGAACATATATCCCATCAAATCCGTATTAAAACCCTTGGCTAATCCTATCATTACTACTGCAATACCAATTCCCGCAGACAGTATTATTGAATTGGATATCTCCGCATATTTTGAGAATGTTTTTCTTAGCTTTTCAATGGCTACGGCTCCTATTAAAGTAAAAATCAAGGCCCCCCAAAACGGATAAAATCCCCATAGCATCCCTGCCGCAATACCTGCCAAGGATGCGTGGGACAGGGTATCACCAATCATGGATAACCTTTTCAATACTATAAAAATACCTATAAGAGGACATGTGATAGCTACCATAATCCCTGCTATAAAAGCTCTCTGCATGAACTCATATTGAAGTATTTCCATCATTTCTTATCTCCATCCTCATCTTTATGTATTTTGTCTGATATGCCGCCATCACTTATTTGAATTACTCTGTTAACCATAGACTTTATATCCGTATAGTCATGGGTTACCATGACTATGGTTATTCCATCATCTTTGTTCAGCTTATATATCAGCTTGTAGAAATCTTCCTCTGTCTTATTGTCTATCCCTGTTGTTGGCTCATCTAAAAACAAAAGTTGAGGTGAGCTTACCAAAGCCTTCGCAATGAAAATTCTCTGCTGTTGTCCTGCAGAAAGCCTTCCTATGAGCCTGTTTCTATATTGGGACATGCCCACAGCTTCAAGGGATTTATCAGTTAGATTCTTTTTTTCATTTTTGGTCAGATTCTTAAGCTTCTTAGAAGTGTGCAAAGGTGCACTTACTACTTCCTCAACTGTAGCCGGAAATCCAAGATTCAAATTCATTATTCTTTGTGGCACATAACCTATCTTATCCCATTCCTCAAACTTGTCTATAGAATTCTCAAACAGCCATATATTGCCCTGATCTGGTTTCAGCAAACCAAGGCATATCTTAAGAAGGGTGCTCTTTCCCGCCCCATTAGATCCTACTACAGCTGCAAAATCCCTATTTCCCACAGAAAAGCTGCAATCTTTAAGCACCTTTACACCATCATAGGAGAAGGATATTTTCTCTCCCCTCAATACAATATTTTCCATATATTTCAATTCTATTCACCTCAGATTATGTCTTTGCAAATCATTTGCAATATCATTTTATATTATTCCCTTTGTTTATGCAACATAAACAGAACTATAGATAAAACAGTCACTTTTCATCCCAAAATAACCGCCTTGGATGTTTTCATCCACCATCACATGATAAACTGCACTTAAGACACAATAAAATATGAGCTGTGACCTAGCACAGCTTCTATTTTTTGCTTTTAGTTATATACGGTAAAGGATCCTTTGGCTCACCGTTTATCCTCACCTCAAAATGGAGATGAGGACCTGTTGATACACCAGTGCTACCTGATTTAGCTATAACCTGACCTCTTGTAACTGTATCCCCTTCCTTAACCAACAGCTTGGAGTTATGAGCATATAATGTGGAAATCTTGCCACCATGGTCTATAATTACCGTATTGCCGTATCCCCCGTAATACTTTGCCAAAATCACCTTGCCAGCATTAGCAGCAACAACGCTGCTGCCTGATGGAACTTTCAGGTCAACACCGGAATGGAACTTTTTTGTCTTTGTTATGGGATGAATCCTGTAACCATAATAATCTGAGAACTCTGTATACCCAGGGGCTGGCCAAGCCATTTCCCCTCCTATATAATCACCCAAAGATTGAGATTGGATTATCAGTTTTTGAATCTTTTGAGAGTCCTCCTCCAATTTGTCAAGTTGCTTGTCCAATTCTTTTATGTCTATTTTTAATTCATCCAACAGTTTTTCTTTTTCTTTTTTAATTACCTCAACCTCATTTTTCTTTTTGCTTAGATTGCTTTTTAATGCTTCTTTCTGTTGTTGTTCATATTCAAGCTGTTGCTTTTTCTCATCAATGTTGTCTCTTATTGTCTTTCTCTCTTTTAAGAGGTTTACATCATAATTTATTATTTTTCTCATCAAATCCAATCTTGATATGAAATCACTGAAGCTTGTGGCATTTAGTATTACAGCCAAATAGCTTGTGCTGCCGTTTTGATACATTATTCTTACCCTTTTGTTCAATAGCTCTTTCTGAGCTTGTGCTTCTTCCGTAGCCCTGTCCAATTCTCTCTGGGTTATGGCTATTTTCCCTTCCAGGTCAGATAGTTGACCTTCCACTATCTCAAGATTTTTCTCTGCCTCTTCCAATTTCCTATCCAATTCCACAATTTGATTGGATATGTTCTTGCTTTCTTTTTGCTTAGCTGCTTGCTGTGCTTTAATGATTTGTATTTGCTTATTTGTTTTATCCAATTGTTTTTGCAGTTCTTTCACATCATCATAATACTTCTGTCCAAATACAGGTCCAACTGATAGGGAAATTGCTAAAATCAAAATATAAGCAACTATTTTATAAGTTTTCATGTTTTACCCCCCTAGTTAACCTTATCAATAACATAATCAATATATAGAAAAGCTGTGTTTTTGCACAGCTTTTACTTTTTGCTCTTAGTTATATATGGCATAGGATCAGTGTGATTACCATTCACTCTAACTTCAAAATGTAGATGTGGTCCCGTAGACAAGCCGGTGCTACCGGATTTGGCTATAACCTGACCTCTTGTAACCTTATCTCCTTCCTTAACCAGTAGCTTGGAGTTATGAGCATATAATGTGGAAATCTTGCCACCATGGTCTATAATTACTGTGTTGCCGTATCCTCCGTAATACTCTGCCAAAATCACCTTGCCATCAGCCACTGCTACAACGTTGCTGCCTGATGGAACCCCTATATCCACTCCTGTATGCATCCTTTTGGTTTTCAAAATAGGATGTACTCTATATCCATAGGGTGAAGTTATCTTCGTATACCCAGGAGCAGGCCAAGCCATTTCCCCACCTTCATATTTTCCTGAACTCTGCTTTTGCAGTATTTCCTTTGTTAATGCAGCAGATTCCTCCAGGAGCTTGTCCTCCAATTTCTCAAGCTCCTTCAGGTCTTGATATACTTCTTTAAGGGCCTGTTCCCTCTCTGCTTTAACTGCTTCTACTTTTTCCCTCTTGCTGTTCAGTTCATTCTTTAATGCTTCTTTCTGTTGTTGTTCATATTCAAGCTGTTGCTTTTTCTCATCAATGTTGTCTCTTATTGTCTTTCTCTCTTTTAAGAGGTTTACATCATAATTTATTATTTTTCTCATCAAATCCAATCTTGATATGAAATCACTGAAGCTTGTGGCATTTAGTATTACAGCCAAATAGCTTGTGCTGCCGTTTTGATACATTATTCTTACCCTTTTGTTCAATAGCTCTTTCTGAGCTTGTGCTTCTTCCGTAGCCCTGTCCAATTCTCTCTGGGTTATGGCTATTTTCCCTTCCAGGTCAGATAGTTGACCTTCCACTATCTCAAGATTTTTCTCTGCCTCTTCCAATTTCCTATCCAATTCCACAATTTGATTGGATATGTTCTTGCTTTCTTTTTGCTTGGCAGTCTTTTGAGTCTTTGTCAATTCAATCTTTTTTCTGGTTTCCTCCAGCTTTTTTTGAAGCTCTTTTACATCGTCGTAATACCTTTGCCCATAAACAGGCGAAGCTGAAAGGGAGAATATTATCGCCATCAATAAAGCTATACACCTTATATGCTTCATCTTATAACCCTCCAAATTAAACCTTAAGGAATTTTCTTATGGATATCATGCTTCCGAGAGAACCTATTACTACTCCGAATGCCAAGAGAGAAACCGTCAGGCTCTTAAGAACCTCTTGGAAAGGCATAAGGGATATCACCAAAAGGCCGAACATTTGCTGTTCAACATATCGAGCTATATAATAATATCCTGTGGCTAGCAAGCCAATGGAAATAATGCTTCCTATCAAGCCTAACAAAACTCCTTCCAAGAAGAAAGGTCCTCTAACAAACCAATCGGTAGCACCAATATACTTCATTATCCCTATCTCTCTGCGTCTGGCATATACTGTAAGTTTTATAGTATTTGATATTATGAACACTGATATCAACAACAATATTGCCACTATGACAAGGCTCCCTACTCTTAGGAAATATGTAACGTCCAGCAGCTTTTCCAACTCTTCCTTGCCATAAACCACATTCTCAATGTTGGACATGGCTTTTATAGCCAAAGTTACCTGTGGAGCAAGCCTAGGATCCTCAAGAGTAACCACAAAGGAATCTGATAATGGGTTGTCCCCTTCAAGTCCTTCAAGAAGGTAGGAATTTTCTCCTAGAGATTCACTGAAATCCTTCAAGGCTTTATCCTTCGATACAAACACACAATCCTTCACCCCTGAAAGACCTTTAATTTCCTTCCTTATTTCACCTATTATTGTGTCACTCAGCCCATCTACAAGATGTACCTTTATCTCTACCTGAGACTCCAGCTTCGCCGCCAGATAATCTACATTCAATACCAGAATCAGAAAAATACCTATAACCAGCAATGCCGCCATGACAGAGCCTATGGAAGCCAAGCTCATAACCTTGTTCCTCCATATGCTCTTTACAGATTGCTTTGCGAAATATTTACATGTTCTTATCTTCATATTCCATACCCGCCTTTCTTGTCATCACGGGCTATGGTTCCATTTTCTATAGCTATAACCCTTTTTCTCATAGCATCTACAATATCCTTGGCATGAGTAGCCATTAGTACTGTAGTACCTCTATGATTAATCTCGTTAAGGCTCTTCATGACCTCCCAGGCTGTATCTGGATCCAGATTTCCCGTAGGCTCGTCCGCAATTAGTATGGATGGACCGTTTACTATAGCTCTGGCAAGAGATACCCTTTGCTGCTCTCCTCCGGAAAGCTGACTAGGGTATAGGTTGGATTTCTTGCTAAGCCCTACAAGACTTAAAATTATAGGAACTTGTCTTCTTATCTCCTTAGGTGACGCTTCAACTACTTCCATGGCAAAGGCCACATTCTCATATACAGTCTTCTCCTGAAGCAATCGGAAATCTTGGAACACAACACCTATGTTTCTTCTCAGATAAGGTATCTCTCTCCTTTTGAGCTTTGTCACATCCTTGCCGTTTATAATTATGTTGCCTTGATCTGGATCTATCTCCTTAAGTAATAGCTTTATTAAAGTGGATTTGCCTGCACCACTGGGCCCTACCAGAAATACAAACTCACCATTATCTATCTTAATATTTATATTTTTTAAAGCTTTATGACCATCACTAAAAGTTTTGCTTACATTGACCAGTTCTATCATTCGACCACAACCTTTCGCGCATATTTCTATATCTTCTACATAAAACCATAAATTCCTTTATGATTTTGTATAAAAAGGCATAAAAAAATAAGTCCTACTATAAATTAGGACTTTTTTCTTAATCATTCTACTCTGACTCATCTTCTTTTACAATAATTTCATTATTATCTGTAGGCTGGCTTTGGTATTGATTATGGGGATTATGTTGATTATGGGAAGCATTCTTCCTATTATCATTCTTTGTCAAAATCAGTATTCCCAATACTATGAGAAAAGCAGGAGCTAAGTACTTCCTATTGAGTATATATACCGTATCAGTCAGAAATATGATTCCAAGGCCGCCTAAAATAGCAATAGGAACCAGCAATGCATTATCTCTGCTGCCAAAAATGTATAGCTCCAGTAAACCAATGGATATGCCTATCAAAAACACAGGCCAAAGATCCGCCATCAATCCCCATCCAAAGAAAACATTTGCATAAAAAAGCAAACCATATGTGGTTAATATTCCTGCCGGTACCAAAATTCCCGGATTCTTATCCAAACCTGTAAAAAAGGAAAAATGGAGATATACACCAGGAGCTAAAAGAGCAAGAGGCCATATATAACTCCATGAAAAGTTAATGTAACCTAAATTGGACAACAGAAATAAAGTTCCGACTATTATAAACGAAATACCGATAAAAATGTTTTGATTTTTTTTCATATATAAAACCTCCATCGCTATTTATGTCATCTATTTATACGATTAATTGATAAAAAAGTCTGATATTTATGGGCACATAATGATATAAAAGTCTGATAGTAATAATAGTTATTTTGCTATAGAATATATATAAGATTGCTATTATTAGGTCATAGTTATAAAGGAACCATAACATATTAGTTATTAGTGAGGTGATTGAATGAAAAGTGAACTAAGGAAGAAAATCTTAGCTATGAGAGATTCACTTACTATTGAAGAAATTGCAGAAAAAAGCCTGCAGATTAAAGACAGGCTAATCAATACTTCCATGTATGATGAAGCTAATCATGTATTTACTTTCTTAAGCTTTAATAATGAAGTTATGACCAGACCCATTATAGATGACTGCATTGCCAAAAATAAACATTTGTATGTTCCTCTTTGCAATACTCAAATTAAGGAAATTGTGCTATGTAAGTTTCAGGGCTGGGATAAACTTAAACCTAGCAAGGCTGGTATTCTGGAGCCCGTTAAGAATCATATAAGAATAGTCAACAGGAGTATTCTAGATATTGCCATAGTACCGGGAGCAGTTTTTGATAGAAACGGTAACAGGATAGGTTATGGAGCCGGATACTATGATAGATTTTTCAACACACTCTCAAAAAATATATTGAAAATTGCCTTATGTTATTCTTTTCAAGTTGTAGATAGCATAACACCTTCTAAGTTTGATGTACCTATGGATTACATAATTACAGAAAACGAAGTCATAGAATGCAGGTAGTAGGGACAACGGGCGACCGCCAGCGCCGCCCCGATCTATTCCCCGTCAAACTCCTCCACAAGCCTGGCATATTTTTCAATCTTCTTTTGAACCAGATTGTAGAGAGTTCCCTCCGGATATCTTCCCTCTCCATCCATTGAACCGGCAGGCATATCTGTAAGAATCTCAATTCCTTCTTCTATGGTGGTTACAGGATATATATGGAACAAACCTTTTTCCACCGCTTCTATGATTTCATCATTGAGCATAAGATTGACAACATTCTGATGAGGTATCATGACTCCCTCTTTTCCTGTAAGTCCTCTATGTTTGCATGTCTCAAAGAAGCCTTCAATCTTTTCGTTTACTCCACCTATAGGCTGGATAATTCCCTTCTGGTTTACTGAACCGGTTACTGCAATATACTGCTTAATAGGTACTCCCGAAAGACTTGAAAGCAATGCATAGAGTTCTGTAGATGAAGCACTGTCACCCTCAACTCCATCATAAAGCTGTTCAAAACATATATGAGCCGATAAAGTAAGAGGAAACTCCTGAGCGAATTTTTCTCCAAGATATCCTGAGAGAATCAATACACCCTTGTCATGTATGCTTCCGCTCATTTCCACTTCTCTTTCTATATTGGTAATACCTTTATCTCCTGCAAAGGTGGTAGCAGTAACTCTGCTAGGCTTACCAAAGGCATAATCGCCCATATCCATGACAGATAACCCGTTAACCTGACCAACTACCCTTTCATCCGTCGATATGAGTATTACCCCTGCGTCTATCAATTCCTGAAGCTTTTCTTCTATCTTGTTGGATCTATATCTTTTTTGTTCTATGGCCTTCTTTACATGGATACCTCTTACAATGTCCGATGAATCTATTCTGGCCCATGCATCTGCTTCATACAGTATTTCCACAATATCATTAAAACGGGTTGACAACTTGTGTTTATGCTCTGCCAATCTCCTACTATAGTCTATTACCGCGGCCACTGCTTCACAATCAAAATGAAGCAAATCCTTTTCTCTGCAATGAGAGCTTATGAATCTGGCATATTTATTTATGTTTGCAGCATCCGATGGCATCTCCATATCAAAGTCTGCCTTTATTTTGAATAGTTTTCTAAAGTCTTCATCATAACTGTACAACATCTGATAGAGATTGTTATTTCCTAAAAGTATAACCTTGACGTTGAGGGGTATGGGTTCCGGCTTTAACCCACCTGAAACAAGTCCGGCATTGGAATGTATGTTTTCTATGGCTATACTGTTGTTTTTAAGGGCTCTCTTTAATCCATCCCAACTTTCCGGACTCTTGGCAATATCAGACATATTAATTATTAAATATCCTCCATTGGCAGCATGAATGGAACCAGGCTTTATTTTGGTAAAATCAGTGGTAACCACTCCCATATTGCTTTCATAGTCGATTCTGCCCAATAAATTGTAATATCTTGGATTTGACTCTACAATTACAGGAGCTCCCTTAGTATCCCTGTTGTCTATTATCAGATTAACCTTATACTTTATCGTATAATCTTTAACATTTATTTTTTCAAGCAGTTCAATATCTTCTGCTTTTTCCTTATCCAGCTTCCTGAAATCTTCAATGTTCTGTATTATGTCTTTCTGAACAGCTGAAAGATAATTCAATACGTTTTTATTATCAGCATACTTTTCCATTAGCTCACGTATGGGCTGCTCCACCGTAATCAACGCAATTCTGGCTTCCAGTTCTTCTATCTTGTTTCTTGCGTTTTTTTCAATATCTTTCATCTGTTTCATGTATTCCATTAGCTTTTTTTGAATTATATATGATTTTTCTTCCAGTTCTTTTCTCTTGGAGGTTTCAAGCTTCATGAAGTCTCCTTCTTCCAATGGTTTACCATCAACCATAGGAATTGTCAAAAGACCCTGCTCGCTTCTTTTCAGTATAAAGCCTTGCTCATTTACATACCTGTTAAAGGCATCCATAATGTCTGAACTTTTGTTCTGATAATCTTCAAGAATTTCTCTCTTTTGCTTTTCGTATTCTTCACTTTCAAAGGCCTTTGGTATGTTGAGCTTAAGCATCTTGACCAGTTTTCTCATATCCTTGACAAAAATGTGCCCATGTCCGGTGGGCAGGTTAATGGCTTTTGGTCTGTCGGGATTTTTAAAATTATATACATAACACCAGTCATCAGGAGTCTTCTCCGTAGCAGCTATCTTCTTGCATATGGATTTTGTATAGCTGCTCCTGCCTGTTCCGGTCAACCCTGCCACAAATATGTTGTAACCGTTCCTTTTTATGGTAAGTCCAAATTCCATGGATGATACGGCTCTTTCCTGACCAATTATTCCATCCAAAGGCTCCAACTCAGCTGTTGTCTGGAAGCCTAATTCTTCACGGCTGCATTTGTTAGCTAGTTCATTGGCAGACAATTCATTGTATTTACTCATGAAAACCCCCCTATTAGAAAAATAGGTTTCCTATTTTCAAGAAACCAGATAATTTCCTTTATTGTTGGCCATAGCAGCCTATTTCTTTGCTATGGCCTTTTTTGCTGCTTCTGTAACATCCTTAGTACTGATGCCGTATAGTTCTACCAACTCCATAGGTTTTCCAGATTGACCGAATACATCCTTTATTCCAACTCTAACCATTGGAACAGGATATTCTTCACATAGAACCTCGGCTACAGCGCCACCCAGACCTCCTATTATATTATGTTCTTCAGCGGTAACAATTGCCCCTGTTCTTTTCGCAGAACTGATTATAAGTTCCCTATCAATTGGTTTTATGGTGTGCACATCTATTACCTCTGCTGATATGCCTTCCCTCTTTAGCATTTCCGAAGCTTCAATTGCAATGTGAACCATAAAACCTGTGGCTATTATAGTCACATCCTTACCTTCCTGAAGAAGTATTCCTTTCCCTATCTGAAAATCCATATCATTTTTATATACTTCAGGCACTCCCAGTCTTCCAAGTCTGATATACATGGGCCCTTTATGAAGAATGGCCGCTTCTATAGTTTTCCTTGTTGATAACGCATCGGCAGGGTTAATTATGGTCATATTGGGTACAGCTCTCATTAAAGCTATATCTTCTATGGCTTGATGAGAAGCACCGTCTTCTCCCAATGTTATTCCAGCGTGTGTGGCAGCGATCTTCACATTTAGCTTTGGATAGGCAATGGAATTTCGTATCTGTTCAAAGGCTCTTCCTGTAGCAAACATGGCAAAGGTACTGGCAAAGGGAATCTTCCCACAAGTGGCTAAACCTGCTGCTGTACCCATCATATCCTGTTCCGATATTCCCATATTAAAAAATCTCTCTGGATATTTTTTCTTAAAATCATTGGTTTTTGTGGATTTTGAAAGGTCTGCATCCAAAACCACCACATCTTTATATTTTTCCCCTAGTTCTGCCAAAGCTGCTCCATAGGCTTCTCTTGTCGCAATATTAGCCATTATATCAAAACCTCCAATTCCTTTAGGGCTTTCTCTTTCTCCTCTTCATTAGGTGCCACACCGTGCCAGCCTACTTGATTTTCCATAAAGGACACGCCTTTGCCCTTCACAGTCTTTGCTATTATGGCAGTAGGTTTTCCCTTAGTATTTTTTGCTTCTTCCACAGCCTTTTCTATTTGCAGCAAATCATGCCCGTCTATGGTTATAACATGCCATCCGAAAACCTTCCATTTATCCTCTATGGGATTAACATTTTTTACTTCTTCATTGGTCCCGTCTATCTGTAGTCCGTTATTATCAATGAATATAGTCAGGTTATCCAGTTTATAATGAGCAGATGTCATGGCTGCCTCCCAAACCTGACCTTCCTGCAGTTCACCGTCGCCAAGCAATGCATAAACCCTGTAGTTTTTATCGTCCAGCTTTCCTGCCAATGCCATGCCATTTGCTGCTGAAAGCCCCTGTCCCAATGAACCTGTGGACATGTCAACCCCAGGAGTACCCTTCATATCAGGATGCCCTTGCAACATAGCTCCAGTTTTTCTCAGTTTCAACAACTCTTCTTTTGGGAAATATCCCTTTTGCGCCAAAGTACTATACAACACAGGAGCACCATGTCCTTTTGAAAGTATGAATCTGTCTCTGTCCTGCCATTGCGGATTGCTGGAATCCACTTTCATCTCTTTGAAATAAAGATAGGTGAGAATTTCAACAGCAGAAAGGGACCCTCCAGGATGTCCTGATTTGGCCTCTGCAAGCATTTCAATTATGTCTTTTCTTATGGCATTGGCTTTTTCTTTTAATTGCTCCAATACTTTATTATCCATATTTGCCTCCTTCAATCATTGGATTACTATTGTATTTAGTCAATTTAGCTATATCTTTCACAAGATATGGCATAATAGACTTATCTTGTTTTTGCATCATAGAAAGCCAGTAATATGAATTTCGGCAGCTTAAGCATTCTGAAAAATCTCTTTGGCTCCTTCAGCAATCTGTATAGCCATTCCAATCCTGCTTTCTGATAAAACTCAGGAGCTCTTTTTGCTCTGCCAGCTAGAATATCAAGACTGCCGCCAACTCCTATAGCTATTTTGGCACCTAGCACATCTCTATGTTTATATATCCATTTTTCCTGTCTAGGTGCACCCATGGCTACAAATATGATATCCGGCTTTTTACTTATTATTTCTTGGATTATCTCTTTTTCTTCATCTTCATCGAAATATCCATGATGATATCCTGCGATATTTATTCCAGGATACTTTTCACTTAGCTTCTGTGCTGCTTCCTCAGCTACTCCTTCTTTACCTCCCAGAAAGTATACGCTCCTTTCCTGGGTATAAGCTATTTCAAGCAAGCTGTTCATAAGCTCGCATCCTGCTACCTTCTCCTTCAATGGTGTACCATAAAATCTGGAAGCTATGACTACTCCAATACCATCAGGTATTATCAGGTCACCACTGTTCAATACATGGGAGAAGCTTGGATCTTTTACTGCATCTACAAGTAATTCGCTGTTTGGAGTAAATATCATTTTTAATTTATCCTGTTGCAAATACTCCTTACATATGTTTTCAGCTTCTTGAAACGTTATATTATCTATGTTAACTCCAACTATCTCAACAGTATCTCGCATGTTTACACCTCTCAGCTCTTCATTAGCTGGCATGCCAAAGCTACATTTTCCTTGGCCTTATTCTTCATAGCCATCATAGTATTTTCAAGCTTTCTTTTATTATCTTCATAATTCTCCATAATATGGCGTGCTCCCGTGATAATCACTTCACTCTTTATGTTTTCAACACTTCCTGCTGCCTCTTGACCGATATAATCCAAATATCCCTTTATTTTAGGATCATATATGAGGCCTAACATAGGAGTGGCAGTTATGGAGGAATATATGAGAGTATGAAGCCTCATGGCAATTACAAACTCCATTCGCCCCATAATGCCTATAAGTTCTTCCGGCTCATAGGTCTTTGACAATATTCTATGTGGAATGGTCATCATTTCCGAAGTCTTCATCATGACTTCCGTATCAGATTGATACATAGGTATAAATACAGGCATAAGGTTATATGTATTGTATATAAACTCTAAGGAATTTGCCAATTGTGATTCCAAATCCCTTGACAGCTTCCACTTACGAATATTTACACCAACGAGCTTGCTGTCTTTAGGTATGCCCTCTTTATCAAATATTACATCTACTTTTTCTTTTTCAATGGGCATAGTAGTCAGAACCGGATCTGCCGTAACAATGATTCTGGGTTTTTGAACTCCCATTTTCTTTAATGTGCTAAATGATTCTTCCTCCCTTAAGGTTATGAGGTCAACTTTGTCTATAACCCTTTTCACCCTTTTAGCATTTACCGAGGAATTTATGGGACCAATGCCATTAGCATACAACATTATTTTTTTATTGAACATTAAACCAATCTTTATTATACTCAAATAATACAGCAGGGATCTGGTGCTGGTCATATCCTGCAACAGGCTTCCACCACCGCTTATCAATAAATCGCAATCCTTAATGACCTTTGCAATGCTCATTACGTTTAATCGATTAACTGCATCTATTCCATATTCAGAACTTGTTTTTGCAGGATTATTGGATAAGGCTGTTATTTTAATACTAGGGTCTGCTTCTTTGAAGTCCCTCACTATTGATTTTAATATGGCCTCATCACCGCTGTTTCCAAATCCATAATATCCTGAAATCACTATCTTCTTCATATAAAGCTCCCCAATCTATTGCAATTGTTGGATATTGGTACCCAGATTCCTTGCAGCAGAGATAAATGCTGCAAACATCCAAAAGAGTATTACAGATTTTGGCATATACAAAATATGCTCTGCAACTCCGTGTACCATTATTGATAAAAATCCGCACAACAGCCCTATGGAAACATAACTGAAATATCTATCCTTAGTCTTCTTTGAAAATTTAATTGTTGTCACAAATATGGAAAGAACCACCCATGCAAAAGTGAGTATACCGAATATGCCCATCTCTGCCATAATCTCAAGATACATATTATGACTGTGCCATGCTTTGCTTCCCTTAATTCCGTATTCCAAGAATGTATTTTTGAAAGCCCAATACCCGTAGCCTACACCTGTGACCCAAAAATCTTTTATCATATTTATAGTTCCTTCCCAAATATAAGTTCTATAGGCATTGGATGTATCCTGAACATTTCCTATAGTGCTTATCCTCTGGATTACTACTTGAGGTAAAAGAGGTATCGCAGCTATACTGCCTGCGATAAAGAGCGGAATATATTTTGCCATTTTGAGAATTACGAACAACATTGCAGCACATGCAAAACCCAGCCATGCACCTCTGGAAAAAGTCATCAAAAGGCATATAAACATAGTTCCTGCTATTAACGACATAGTTATTTTATTCATCCATTTTCTATAGACAAATACCAAGGTTATGGCGACGGGTAGTATATGCTCCAAATATTCTGCAAAAACATTAGGATTTCCGAAGGTTCCTACTACCCTTGTTTTTACATCGGGATTCAGATTCATATCAACCCAGGCTTTGCTTGTGGTACCTAAGGTAAAATACTGTATTATGCCATAGATTGATAGTATGAATGCGGTAATAATAAAAAACTTGATAGCTCTGTCAAAATCCTCTTTGGATTTAAGAGTGTTTACTATTACAAAGTACAATGCTATACTGACAAGGCTTACCAAAAGGTTTTGAGCACTCAATAAAGGTTCAACAGATATAATTGTAGTTATAATCTGCACCAAAGCAAAGGCTATCAAAGGCATTGCTATGGGATCCTTGGCAAAGTCTCTTTCTTTATTGGTCATAATCTTTATGACATAGGAAAACACCACCACTGCAGCAAAAATCAAAGCAGCCTCATTAGGCAGAAATGGAAGTGATATTATCAAAGCATAGAATCCCAACAGAGGATTATTGAGGGTTAATCCGGAGATACCTATACCACCAAGCAGTTTTAAAGCAGTTTCCATAGATACACCCCCTAGTCCACGTTATTCCAGAATTCATAGATATGTCTAATAATAAAACTATCCTTTAAAATAGCCCTCACTCTATTTTCATCCTCTTCAATTTTATTTTCCCTGGGTCTGGAATAGTTGATTAAAGCAAAGTATTTGCTCTCAGAAATTCCTTGTTCCAGGCTGAGTATGCGGCTTATAAAGCCCAGTGAAGCCATGATGGATCTGCTTGTCACCTTATAGGCTGTAGAATTTCTGTGAGCTTCTATATTAAACATGCTATCTACAATCTGTCCGAAAAAGCTGTCTCTCCAAGAATTTCTTATAAATCCAACAAAGTTCTTAATCAGCTTGCAGAAAAAACTATGTCTGCCTGCTTTAGCCATCATGTCTTCAAAACCTATAACAAAAGATATTATCTTGCTATCCTGATACATGATTAATCCCCTTACTCGTTAAAGATTATGTCGTAGACAAAACCCCTAACTGCAAATTTTTTACCTTTTATACCTCCTAATGGAGATCCGATTCTTACTTCCTGATTTCCCATGTATACTCCTGTATTGCTAATTACTCCATCTCCTTCGATATATATTTTAACATCATACCTTCCGGGTACTTCGGCTTCTATAACTCTTCCATCATCTGTATTCACCAGTCTGGTTGCAGGTATGGCCTCTTTCTTAACTATTTTTCCATATACGGAATTCTTATCGTAATCCTTGGCTATCTCTCCTTCTTCGATGGCATTATATGTTACGTCTCTTACTTCCTGAAACATATATACCATAGTAATCTTCTCAGTATTTACAGCTACCGTTGGATTTACTTTAAATATCTTATAGGCTCCGAATCCTATAAGGACTATAAGAATTACTGTTATGAACAAATCAATAATGTTTACCAATCCGAAAAGTCTGCCTCTTTTATCTATTATCTTCATATGTACTCCTCACTTTCTTGTTATTAAGCATTTTATTGTATATATTTATATGATCCATGGCAAGATTCTTCAGGGAAAAGTTTTCACTGGCCTTTATATATAATGCCTTTCCCATTGATCTGCTTTTATCTTCATCTTGGATCATCATCCTCAATTTTTTACTTAATTCTTTATCTTCGCCTGCTTTAAAAAGATATCCGTTGACTCCGTCGTCTATAAGCATAGGTATTCCACCTACCGCAGAAGCTATGGTAGGCTTCTCCAGTCTTGCCCCTTCCAGCAAAACGTAGGGAAAACTTTCACTATAGGAAGTCAATACATTGATATCAATGGCATTGAGAAAATCATATGGGTTATCAACAAACCCTACAAAATGAACATTTTTATCTATACCCAGTTGCTTTATCTGGCTATCCAGAGAAGGCAGTTCTCCCCCATTACCTGTAATAAGGAAGTGTATATCCTTATAATCAATCATTACATCTGCCGCTGCCTTAACAAATACTTCATGTCCTTTTACGGGATGAAGCCTTGCCAATATGCCAATAAGCTTTTTATCCTTAAGGTGTGCTAAACCTCTTTCATTCAAAAACTCATCCCTGCTCTTATAGTTAATGTCCTCCTGAAAATCCATACCGTTATATACAACAAAAATTCTATCATCCGGGAACCCTCTGCTGACAAGCATATCTTTAAAGCTCTGTGATACAGCAATAAAATAATCGAACTTCTTCAAAGCAAAAATGTTCAAGTTTGTATATATTATATGCTTGTACAGATTCCCCTTAAAGTCCAGCATAAAATCACTATGTATTGTTGTAACACATGGTATGGATAGTTTTTTCTTGATGAATCTTGTAATAAAATTCGCTCTTGCTCCATGAGAATGAATTATTGTAAAGCCTTCATCCTTAATAATACCCGTCAATGTATCAACAACTTTTAAATCATATCTTTTGCTCTGAGGCAATACCATAATATCTATGCCCATTTCTCTTGCTTCCTGGGCAAAGGGACCTTCCATGAAACATATTATTTTGACGACCAGGTTCTTCTGCAGTTCCTTAACCAATGTCAACACATGGGTTTTGGCACCGCCTACGTCACCCCCACTAATTAAGTGCAGTACCTTTTCCACTTTTATCTTTCCTCCTAACCGGGGCAGCCCCTGGATATTGATATAAAGCTACTTCTCTTTTTATACTTAAGCCTTTAAAGTATGCCGGTATCATATAGTATATGCTGTACATCTGCCTAAAACATGAGGAAATTCTATTGTCCTTGTTATATCTATTATAGGCGTTTTCATAAGATTGCAATTCTACTTTCTTAAATAATTCCGCTCCTTCATCTGTTCCAGCTATGATCCTGTTTAGTCTGTTCATCTGAAATATGGACTCAAAACTCATGGTTTGAGATCTATAGAATTCTAAGGCATCTCTTTTCGCTTTAAAATATCCTGTACAGTCAACATAGTGGGTTACACCATAAACGCTGATTGGTGAATTTACTTCATAACAATATGTTTCAAATTCCTTATGCTTTTGCAGCAGCTTTACTGAAGCTATCAATATGCCGCTTACAGCTGTATGATCCTTATGTCCGTCTAAGAAGTAAGGTACAAATACCATATCAGGTTTATAATCCTCTATAACATGAGCCACTTTTTTAACTACCTCGTCATCATTAGGTTCCAGAGAACCATCGGGACAATCAAGAAAAACAGGCTCCTCCATACCCATATTTTTTGCAAGTTCTATAGCCTCAACTTTTCTCAACTCAGCCAATGCTTGTGGCGTAAGCTCATGGCTCAGGCTTTGAGAACCATCAGTCATGAAAATGCATTTAACCACACCCTTGTCTTCCAAAGCTTTTTTTATCAAACATCCACAACCAAGTATCTCATCATCTTGGTGGGGAGATAGTATAAGTATCCTCTTTTGCTTTACATCTATTGTTTTAATATCCTTTGCTTTTCCTTTTACCAGACGTAAATATATTCCCAATACAATATTGTTTATAACTTTTATTGGTCTTGCAGTCACTTTCTTTATAACATTTTTCATAGAACCATTGTTCACCCCCGGTTTTACCTTTAAATATAATCCGAATCACCTATAGTCACATACCAATTTCTGTGATCATATAAAGCATCACCTGCTGCCTTGGCCAATTCACCTACAGGCAGCGCCGCCAGCACCGAAGGAGACCTTAACTGCAAGAAACCTGCCCTCGACAATATTTGTGAATAAAACCATTCCTTTATCATCCAGCAGGATATGGCACATACTCCAGCCTCTTTTAACTTTTTTTCTGCTTCCCTTATGAGCTCATAAGCTCCAGCTTTGTGTTCTTTATAACATATAAAATCTGCTATATGACCTAAAAGTAGATTTTCCCCTCCTTTGCCCGTCTTAGATTCTATAGCAGTTACCATGTATCCTACCAGCTCATTATTTTTATACGCTCCATAGATCTTATATTCTTCAGGACTGTCCACATATCTCCAGTTAAGATATTTGGAACTGCGTTCCACTGCTATAGGATAATCATTTTTAATATTATTCCAGAGTTCATCAAATTTGTAGTCAAATCTTTTAATCTCAACTATAGAGTAACCTGATGTCTTTTTCATGCATACATTTTTTATATTTTTATAAAGATCCAGAACCAAACCTCCGCAAGACTTAATCAACTTATTGGTAGTAAACATGCTTGAAGCTTCTTTTCCCTTCAATATCTTTATGTACTGAGGAATATCACAGACTTTTTTTATATTTATTCTCCCTATGGATGCCTTGTAAGCAGCTTCATTTGGAAAATTAAAACGAAGCTGAAATCCTGCATTTTTCATATCATCTAAAGCAGCCATTGCCAGGTTTTCAAATATACCTTTTTTGCGATGTTCTCTATGAACCATGGCATCAACAGACTGTCCCGCAATTATTTTCTTTCCCATGAATTCCATGCTAAACATCCAAATTGAAGAAAGTCCTATTACTTCATCTTCTTTCAAAGCCAGCTTAATTATCGATTTCCCTTGTGGATTATTTATATTTTTCCATTGGAAATGTTTTTGGTCCATATCCTTTCCAAAAACATCTTTAAATAATCTGAAAACACCTGGCAAATGCTTATCTTCATAATCTTTAATGTTATAATCCGGGTTCAATGAACCTCACCCCTGCTATTCTTGTTTTATATTTTATTATTATAGCATATGTGTCAATTAAAGGACATAAAAATGGACATGAAAAAAGCCCTTTAATAGGGCATTAATGCAAACTATTCTGTCATAAACAGCACTCCAAGGGTGTTAGGTCCGCAATGAGACGATACGGTACAGCCTGCTTGGGTTATTAGTATTTCTTTAAATTCAGCCGTTTCCTCTATTGTTCTTCTTACAATATTTATCATTTCCTCAGAAATACCCGAGTGGGTAATAAAGACTCTGTCAAGTTTCAGATTATCATGCTCAGTGAGTTTATCTACAGTGTATTTTTTAAGAACTTTATTGAGAGGACCTCTATATTTCTTGCCAACTTTCATCATACCGCTTGTATTGTCCACTTCAATACATGGTTTAATGTTCAAAATGTTTGCACCTAAAGCTGCCAATGCAGAGCATCTACCTCCTGCGTACAGAAATTCAAGAGTATCCAGCACAAAGCTGGCATGAACCTTGGTTCTTTTATTTTCTATTTCTGATACGATATCCTCCGGTTCCATTCCCCTTTCTATCATCTCAGCAGCTTCCAATATGAGCAGCCCTATTCCTGTAGAAAGGTTACAGGAATCAACTGGATAAACATTTCCCAGCTCCTTTGCAGCAATACAGCAATTTTGATAGGATGAAGAAAGGCTGGCAGCTATATTGAAATGTATAACGCTATAGCCTTGATCCACCCAATCCTTGAAATAGTCCAAGTACTCATTAACATTGATTGCTGAGGTCTTAGGCAAAATATTATGCTTTTCATATGCAGAATAAATATCTAACGCTGAGATGTCCACTCCATCTTTATATTCTTTCTCTCCTAGAATTACATGAAGTGGATATGTATTTACACCATATTTTTGCTTCAAACTTTCACTTAAATCACAGGTACTATCTGCGCTTAGTATGATTTTCCTCACAATGTTCACCCCAAACACTAATTTTAATATTACTTGACTAATCCATTTCTACATTACTTATATATTCCATTTTAGATATTTATGCATAACTAACAACAGCAGGATTGCTCCATACCTACCTCTTTTACAGATATAGGGTGGATTATCCCGCTTTTCTTTACTTTTAGATTAGCATGTTATAATATTATAATGAACCCATACAGATTATTTTGTGTGTAGTTTTTACACACATATATGAATGTGTGGTATTTTAGGAGTGATTATAATGGCAAAGCCAGAGCTCACAAAACTTCTGATTGCAGAAACTCTGAAAATGCTTGTAGAACACATGCCCTTAGATAAGATAACAGTACAGGATATTGTAAAGACGTGCGGTATTAACAGAAAAACATTTTACTATCATTTTCATGACAAACAAGCATTGATTTGCTGGATTTTTGATTATGAAATTGCTAACCTGACCCGTTCAAGTCAGGATAATATGATAATCAATAATCTGGCAGAACATCTCTACGAAAATAAAAATTTTTATATTGCAGCTCTTACTTCAAATGTACAGAATAACCTGAGAGATCATATGTTCAAGATAGCCTATGATATTATAATGAATAAAATCTCTGGAATATTGGGATCCAGAGAAATGTCTTCCAATAGTATGAAAATGATAGCCAACTATTTTACCAATGCAACCATAGGATGTATAACCCAGTGGGCAAGCGAAGGTATGAAAACTCCTTTGGATGAGTACAACTTCATATTCTACCCCATGACTCAGGATTGTTTGGAGTTTATTGTTGAAAAATACTGCAGTATAAATGAAAAGAGTACGGTGGATCATGATAAAAGAGTTAAATAACTGCATCATATGTCCAAGGAAATGCGGCATAAACAGAAATATAACATGCGGATATTGCAGAGTTAAAAATCAAATAAAGCTGGCTAAAGCGTGCCTTCATTTCTGGGAGGAACCATGTATATCAGGCTCAAGAGGATCAGGAACTGTATTTTTTAGCAACTGCAATATGAGATGTGTATTTTGCCAGAACTATGATATAAGCCATGAAGGCTTTGGAAAAGAAGTATCTATTGAAAAACTGGCCGAAATAATGTTATATCTAGAGGAAAAAGGAGCTCATAATATCAACCTTGTGAGCCCCACGCCCTATATATTTCATATTAGAGAAGCTGTAAAAACAGCACGGAATAAAGGATTAACCTTACCTATCTTATATAATACCAATGGATATGAAAATGCAGAAATTCTGAAATCCCTTGAAGGCATTATTGATATATATCTTCCGGATTTAAAGTACTATGATGATAAATACAGCATAAGATATTCTAAAACTCCCGCATATTTTGAGCATGCCACGGCTGCCATACTTGAAATGTATCGGCAAGTTGGAAACCCTGTTTTTAATGATGACGGAATACTTATAAAGGGTTTGATGATAAGACACATGATGTTGCCTGGGCTTTTATTTGATTCAAAGAAGGTTGTTGATTGGGTATTGGATAATCTTCCCCCCCAAGTATTTCTCAATATCATGTGCCAATATACTCCCATGTACAAAGCAAAGTATTTTGATGAAATAAACAGGAAACTAAACCCTAAGCATTATGAAAGTCTCATAGATTACGCCCTATCTAAAGGACTTGAAAACGGATTCACACAAGATCATGGTAGCGCAACAGAAGAGTATACTCCTATTTTTGATTTAAGCGGGATAGAATAAAGTTTTGCACATATGTAACAAATATAATAAAATATTAGTTAAAAATGCAAATTTGCTGATTCTTGAAAGGATACAGTATGGAGAATACTATAAGAGAGCTTTATGAATACGGAAAAAAGATAATGAACACGGACTATAACAAAGCCCTTGAAATCTTTATTAAAGTCCGTGATGAAGCTATGGAGACTAATAACTTAAGGTTATTAGGTGAAGTTTTGCTGGACATGTGCATGGTGTATAGAAATACATCAGATTCTGTCAACGGTTTTAAGACGTGTGGCCAGGCCTTAAAATGTTTTCAAGATTTAAATGATGTAGAAAACCAGGCACGAGTTAACAACTTTCTAGGCATATTTTATTTTTATTCAGGTCTTTTTCAGAAGGCACTGAGATGTTTTATGACTGCCAAAACCATGGTAAAAGATAAGGATTGCCCAAGGCTCTATCTATCAATATTATCCAACATAGGTGAAGTATACAAGGAAGCATCCAATTACGACTATGCACTAGCGTATTATGAAAAAGCGGAAGAATTAGCAAGTATCAATCATATAAATGACTATCAGGCAATGGTTTTGTTAAATAGAGGAGATGTATATGTTATAAAAGACAATCTGGCAAAAGCCCTCGAATGCTACACCTCAGCCTTTTCCCTTATTAACCATGATAGCAATATGTTATATTCAGGAACACTACTAAATAAAATCGGTGTAGTTCATATGAAGAATATGGACTTAGATATTGCAAAGGATTATTTCCTTAAAGCTAAGGAAGCATATGAGAAAATAGACAACAAATTTTACCTCATAGAAACTCTGATTAATTTATACGATTTGGAAATATTATTGGGAAATAATGAAGCTATTCATATATTGGAGCAAGCACGTTCATTAGCTACCTTTAGCGGTGCAGATAAAAAACTTGCTGAAATTGAAAAACGTCTCCATGATTATTATTTTTTAATAAACGATTACAAAAAGGCTTTAGAACATTTTTACAACTACCATTATCTTGAAAACAAAACCGATTCTTTTAATTTGATCCGTAAGCTGGAGATATTAAAGCTTGAAAATGAAGAAATGAAAAATATGCCTTCAGATTCAACATTAGATGAGATTATTGAATGCCAGTATAATGAAAGCAAAAAGATAATTGAAACTTTGGAAAAGCAGAATTTAATACTGGAAAAACAAGCCTATTATGATACATTGACTGATTTGCCCAATAGAAGAAGTATTGACAGGAAGCTTCAATCCCTGATGAACCCGGAAAAAGGCAAATATCACGCTTTAATGATTATTGATATAGATCACTTCAAATGGGTAAATGACGGCATGGGCCATGCTTTTGGCGATGTTTGCCTGAAAAAAATATCTAAGATTTTATCACAAGAAGTCACAGAAGCAAATGGCTTTGTAGGTCGCTATGGAGGAGAAGAGTTTCTCTGTATACTAGAGAACATAGACCTGCCATCTATATCTTCCATCGCTGAACAGCTTCGATATAGAATAGAAGAGGCTAATATTAAATACACTTACAAAGGGAAAAAATTACATGTGACTATAAGCATCGGCTATACTATCATTTCAGATCTTTCAGCCAAATCAGTGGATCAATACATAGAAATGGCTGATGGTGCCCTTTATGAAGCAAAAAGCTCGGGCAGGAATGCTGTAATGAAAAGATAAGCTAAAATAATGAAAAACAATGGGGATGATTCTAAAAGAAACATCTCCATTGCTTTTTCTATTTCTACTTTAAAGTATAACTGCCTTTTATTAATAAATATACTTCTGATGCTGCCTTTATACCTCTTCCATCATTCCTTGAAGATATAAGCATATGGTTATTAGCAATAGCCTCCCCTTCCTGTAGGTCTTTTGCCGATGTAATATCACACAATCCACCATTGGCGCCGTACAATGCTGTTGACTGGCCTGATCTGATTATTATCTCGGCTCCTTCTCCTGGAATCAGTGACTGTCCTTTTTTAAGCTGAACAACTTTAAATGTAAGGGCATCTTCTACTGTCTTTTTTAACTCTGCTATTTCTGTATCTTTTTGATTAAGCTGTTCCTGATATTTTGCAAGGGTACTTGCGAAGTTCGTTATTTCACCGCTATATCCCTGGGTTATTGAATCTATATAATATTTTATTTGCTCAATTTTCTTATCAACAAAGCTAAGCGTTACCAGAGGATCTTGCTCTGATCCGGGAGTAGCACCATCCGCCGATACTATAAAGCCAAAGATTGATAAAATAATTGCTGTTGTTATTATTGCTATCTTTGTTCTTGTAATTGTAAAACTAACTTTCATCAAATTTCCTCCTATTTCCCCTTTTTTCTATCTCAACTACTATTCGCCATATAAATAGAAATTCCTGTATATTTTACAGAAATGTAATATTGGAAAAAATAGTAAGAATCTGATAAAATAAAGTGAGACACGGAGAACTTCAAACCATCTCCAATGTCCCAAAAATTAAAATGAGACACCGAGAACCGTCCCCAATGTCTCATACTGTATAGTCAGTTAATCCAAAACTTATTTCTATACATTCATCAACTTTTTTCATAAGTTCATCAGAAAGATGTCCTACTCTTTCTTTCAATCTTTTTTTATCTATAGTTCTTATTTGTTCTAACAATATGACGGAATCTTTGGTAAGACCATATTCTTCCGCGCTGATTTCAATATGAGTGGGAAGCTTGGCCTTATTGATCTGTGAAGTTATTGCCGCAATGATAATGGTAGGACTATATTTATTGCCTATATCATTTTGAATAACTAGAACAGGTCTAATGCCTCCCTGCTCGGAACCAACAACGGGGCTTAAATCTGCATAAAAAATATCGCCTCTTTTTACAACCACTTCATTCACACTCCGCAAGCCTTGATTCATACCTGCAAATAGTCTCATATTCAGCAGTAAGCCCAACTTCTGCTAGTGCAAGATTTATTTCAGTCATCTCTTGATAACCTTTTTTCATGCTTTCGATAAAATTAATCCTTTTAATTTCACTAATATAGAATTTCATTGCTTTTCTCACAAACTCACTTCTATTACAATGTTCTAAACATACTGCGTTGTCAACTTCCTTCAAAAGGCTATCAGGCAAACTGACCACTATTCTTTTACATTCAGCCACACTAGCACCTCCAGGTTTATCTATTGTCTTATCCAATATGTATGAATAAAAACCTCAAAATATTCGTCCTCAAGACAACAGGGTTCTGAATTTATGCTAACCATATATAGACTATTATATACCAGCTTTTGCATTTACGCTATATATAAAAATTCCCATTATGCCTTTTTTCCAGGATTAATCTTCATAGGGGGAAATTAAATTTACGATTTCAACAATTTTTCCTTCTTTTACGTATACTCTAGGAATTCTTTTTCCAATCATACATACAACTTCATAATTTATTGTACCCAGTTTTTGTGCAATTTCATCTATTGATATGAAAGAGCCTTTTTGTTCTCCAAAGAGAACCACTTCATCCCCTACTTTCACATTTTCAATGCCTGTAACATCTATCATACATTGATCCATACATATCCTGCCCACCACAGGAACTCTGATGCCATTTACCAACGCTTCAGCCTTCCCTGATAGCATCCTGGTATAACCGTCTGCGTATCCTATAGGCAATGATGCTATCTTAGATTTTCTTGATGCAATAAATTTTCTTCCATAGCTGACGCTTTCGCCTGTATTTATTTCCTTTACATGGCTTATTCTTACTTTCAGCGACATTACCTGTTTAAGATTTAATTTATCCAACTCTACATCCTGGGAAGGTGCCAGACCATATAGTATTATCCCGGCTCTTACCATATCCAGATGCATTTTTGGTAAGTCGATTATGGTTGCACTATTTCCGCAATGCTTCAACTTTATCTTTATACCTTCCTCTTCCAACCTGTTTGCAACCCACATAAACTTTTTGAACTGGTCTTCTGTATATGTCTTATCTTTTTCATCTGCAACTGCAAAATGAGTAAATAGTCCCTCTATAATAACGTTGGGCAGCTTGTATATTTCCTTGATACAGTCTATGGCATCATCGTCACATCTAAAACCTATTCTTCCCATGCCTGTATCCAACTTAATATGAATTTTCACTTTCTTATTCTGCTTTACTGCCTCTTCTGACAACGCTTTTGCTAATTCATAGGAATATACTGCCTGTTCGATATCATTTCCAACGATGGCCTTAGCTCTCTCAGGCTGTGTATAACCTAATATCAATATTGGCACTTTAATACCATATCGCCTCAACTCCAAAGCTTCATCCAATATAGCTACGGCAAATCTATCTGCACCGTTTTCCAATAGAGTTTGAGCAATATATTTCGCTCCATGTCCATAACCATCTGCTTTTATTACAGCAGTTACTTGAGCATTCTTATCGGTAATTCTTCTGATCTCCCTCATATTGCTTGCCAGATTATCTAAATCTATTTCTGCCCATGCATGTCTTACTAGATTCATATCGTACATCATAAAACCTCCTTTGCTTTTCAATTACATTATAGCACTTGTATGTGTTTAATATCATTATTTATATGATTTTACTCCATATTAAACAATGAATCATCAATGGTAACATTATATTGAAAGTCCCTATACTCCACCCTCATGGTTTTGGAATTATCTTCTCCTAATATATATAAAAACCTAGGCACAGCATTTTTCATCAAAACAAATAACAGGGCTGTGTTAAAATATTCATTCCCATCGCTGATTTTGCACTGGAAAACAAAGTATTCTTCATCTTCTATCTTCTCTTTAGTCCATCTGGCTTCTGCATCCTTTTTATAGTTTTCCAAGAATACGGAAACAAACGAGTTATGCTCTTTTGTATCTGTAAAATTCTGAGCCTTAAAGGGTTTTTCTATTTGTGTATGATATATACCGCATTGTCCATTGTTATATATCATTGTTTGCTTCAGCTCACCATAATCATCATAAAACTCTATCCTGAACTTTTCCGGTTGCATATAATATTGTTTTAAATTATAGTAAAATACGCTTTTGTTGTTTTTTACAGCCATTTTAGCTTCACAACTGTAACTTTTTGCCGCTTCTATTTTTTCTAAAACTTCTTCTGCTGTAGGATACGAAACTGAACATCCGGATATTACCACTAATATAACGATAATTATGGATAAGGCTTTTTGCAGCATTAGAGACCTCCTCTATATTCCCCCTATATCCATAATTGTATGCGGTATATATTTTATTATGTCAGAAGCAACCATTCCCCATTGTCCGTATTTTTTAGTAGCCTTGTCACCTGCTGCTCCATGTACGTACACTCCTCCAACTGCTGCTTCCATGAGGCTCATGCCCTGGGCTAGAAAGGCGGCTATCACTCCTCCCAATACATCTCCGGATCCTGCAGTAGCCATACCAGGATTGCCTGTAGGATTAATCCATGTTTCCCCCCAGGGTGATGCAATTATGGTTCTATAGCCTTTTAGTACAACAATAACCTTGTATTTTTGAGAAAAACTCTCTGCTACTTCCAAACGATTCTGTTGAACCTCATTGGTGCTGATGTTCATAAGTCTAGCCATCTCTCCTGGATGTGGCGTTATAATTGTAGCTTCTTTTCTTTTTATCAAAATCTCAGGCTCATTGGATATGACATTTAATGCATCTGCATCCAGCACAATAGGCTTGTTGCAGTTTATAAGCGTATAAACCACTGCTTCCTTCACCTGGTGTGTATTCCTTAATCCAGGTCCCAAGAGCAATACAGAAGCTGATTCAGAACCAGTAAGTATTTCTTTGCCGCTGTTAAACGCAAGGCAACCTTCTCCATCATCAGACAAGCCTCTTGTTATTACAACAGGTATTACGCCTCTAACAGCTTCCAAGGCTCTTGAAGGCACTGCCAGCTCTACAATACCTGCGCCGCTTCTTAAGGCAGCCTTGGCAGCCAAAAGACCTGCACCCTCCATCCCTATGGAACCTGCTACAATTAATATCCTTCCATAAGTTCCTTTATGTCCATTGAGCTTCCTTGGTTTTACAAGCCTTCCCACATCATCCTTCTCTGTAATGAACCTTTTGATACCTACCATGTCGTAAACCTGTTCTGGTATGGATAAACCACATACAGACAGTTCCCCGCAGTAATAGGGTCCATCATTAATGACAAGCCCTGTCTTGGGTAAGCCTAATGTAACCGTCTTATCTGCTTTTATGCAACTTCCTTCTGCGAATCCTGTGTCGCAGTTTAAACCTGTAGGATTATCTATGGAAAGAACGTATTTATGATGTTTGTTTATTCTTTCTACTGCAAACTCATATATGCCTCCCAGATTTCCTTTAAATCCAGTTCCTAATAATGCATCCACAATGAGATGACTTCTTCCAAGTGATTTATCAAATGTTTCAGCCTCAGTATTCTCTATTTTAAAAATTGGAATGTTCATTTTCTTTATTATAGCTAGATTTGTTAGAGCATCATCCTTGATTTTTTTCTCATCGCCGCAGATGAAAACATTAACAGACCAGCCCATGGATGCCAGATGTCTAGCCACTGCAAACCCATCACCTCCGTTGTTCCCTGTTCCACATACAATAGAAGCTTCCCCATTGCTAGGGAGCTTTTTCATCAACATATCTTTTTTAATCTCTTCTATTATACCTAAAGCAGCATTCTCCATAAGGACAATACCCGGTATCTTAAACTCTTTAATTGATACTTCGTCTGATCTCCGCATTTGCTCCGACAAGCATACTCTCAAGATCCATCCACCTCTTTTCAATGGAAACTTCAGCTACTGCAGTAGCTGTTGCGAACTCTCTGCTGTGAGAAATGCTTATATGAATATCCCCAATATAGTTGGTATCTGCATAATCCTTGGCCTTTCCATTTAACCGGACAAATGGTCTACCTTTCATATCCCTTACTATCTCAATTTCCTTCCACTTGAAGTTACGAAGCCCGGTTCCCATGGACTTAAGCACCGCTTCTTTAGCAGAAAATCCACCCGCCACATGTTGTGGTTTTAGTGCTTTGCTCTCTAAATATGCTAACTCTTCAGCGCTGAACAATCTCTCTACAAACTTTGGAAAGCGTTCCATTGCCTTTCTTATCCTATCTATTTCAATGATATCAGTTCCAACTCCATAAATAATCATATTAACCCTCCGTTGCCACATAATACTAAAAATATTATTCTACAGAGCCATTGATAATCCTCTAAAAATTATTGTTTCATATTTTGGTTTCTCCCTTTTGACGATCGTTTTCGTCATTGATAAAAATGCATATTTCCATTAATAAATATAGCTGGTGTTAAAGACAACACCAGCTAATTAAAACTATTTTATTACTATATTGATCAATCTTCCTTTTACAACTATTACTTTTACAATCTGCTTTCCTTCGATAAATTCCTTCACTTCTTCATTATTAAGCACAACGTTCTCTATTTCCTTATCATCTGCAGAAGAAGGAACCATCAATCTGGTTTTTACCTTTCCGTTTAGCTGGACTGCTATCTCCACTTCATCCTTTACTAAAGCTTTCGGATCCCATTTGGGCCAAGATTGATTGAAGATGGAATATTCATAACCAAGCTGCTCCCATATCTCTTCTGTGAAGTGAGGTGCAAATGGAGATAATATCCTCAATAAATCTGCAAAAACATCTTCAAAGAACTCTACATTCTTATTTTCAACTTCCTGTTCATATTTATATAAAGCATTTAACAGTTCCATCATCCTGGCTATTGCCGTATTGAAATGGAATTCCTCAGTATCTGTTTCCACTTCTTTTATTGCTCTGTTTCTTTCATAGTTCAATTCCTTCTCAGCTGACGACATTTGCTTGCTGCTCTTTGTATTTCTAAGCTCAATTACTCTTTCGGCAATTCTTTCGATCCTGCTTAGAAATCTGGCAACAGCTTTTATTCCTCCGTCGCTCCAAGGTCCTCCCTCTTCATAGGCAAACCCGAACATAAGATATAATCTAAAAACATCAGAACCATATTCGCTAATATAGCTATCAGGAGAGATGACATTTCCCTTGGATTTGCTCATCTTGTTGCCATCAGGTCCTAATATTACGCCCTGATGTCTCAAGGATAAAAATGGCTCATCAAAATTGAGATACCCTAAATCTCTGAGGGCTTTTGTAAAGAATCTGGCATATAGCAAATGCATAGCTGCATGTTCTGCACCACCTACATACTTATCTACAGGAAGCATCTTGTTTATCCATTCCCTATTAAAGGGTTCCTCGGAATTTTTATTGTCCGGATACCTTAAATAGTACCAGGATGAGCATACGAATGTATCCAAAGTATCCGCATCTCTCTTTGCAGGTCTTCCGCATATAGGACACGTTGTATTGACAAATTCTTCGCATTTCTTCAGTGGTGACTCTCCATCGGGAGTAAACTCAACATTATAGGGAAGCAGTACAGGCAAATCCTTTTCAGGAACCGGCACTGTACCACAGTGGTCACAATATATGATGGGTATAGGAGCGCCCCAATATCTCTGCCTTGATACCAACCAGTCCCTCAATCTATAGTTTACTTTTATTTCTCCCTTGCCTTCCTTGGCTAGTTCTTCAACAATCTTAATCCTGGCTTCCTCTGACTTCATACCGCTGTATTTGCCGCTGTTTACCAAAATTCCATAATCAGTGTATGGCAATGAAGCCTCACTGCCATCTGCTGAATCTATAACCCTTACAATTGGTAGATTAAATTTCATTGCAAACTCATAATCTCTTTCATCATGTCCAGGAACTGCCATTACACATCCTGTACCATAGGTTGCCAATACATAATCAGCGATCCAGATAGGCACCCTTTCTCCTGTTATGGGATGTATTGCATAGGCTCCGGTGAAAACTCCTGTTTTTTCTCTGGTTGTTGATAATCTGTCTATTTCGGTCTGCTTCTTTGCCCATTCTTTATATTTTTCCACAGAGTTTCTGTATTCATCAGTTGTTATCTTATCCACTATTTCATTTTCCGGTGCCAATACCACATAGGTCACGCCACATAATGTATCAGCCCTGGTAGTGAACACCTTAAAGGCAATATCTGAATTCTCTACTTTGAATTCTATTTCTGCACCTTCTGACTTGCCTATCCAGTTCTTCTGTATTTTCTTGGTCTTTTCAGGCCAATCCAGCACATCCAGCTTTTCCAAAAGTTCTTCTGCATAAGCAGTTATTTTAAAGAACCATTGTGTCAAATTCTTCTTGGTTACCTCAGATTCACATCTTTCGCAATGACCTTCAATTACCTGCTCATTGGCCAAAACAGTCTGACAGCTGGGACACCAGTTTACAGGAGCTTCCTTCCTGTAGGCTAATCCTGCGCGATAAAGCTGCAGAAACATCCATTGAGTCCATTTATAGTATTCAGGTAGGCATGTTATTACTTCATAATCCCAATCAAACATGGCTCCCATTTCTTTCAGCTGTTTTTCCATGGTCTCAATATTTTTCATGGTAGAATCATGAGGGTGTATGCCTGTTTTTATGGCATAGTTTTCTGCTGGTAGACCGAAAGCATCAAATCCCATAGGCTGAAATACTTCATAGCCTTGAAGCCTCTTGAATCTAGCCCAGGAGTCAGTGGGACCGAAATTATACCAGTGTCCTACATGAAGCTTTGCGCCGGAAGGGTAAGAAAACATTTCAAGACAATACAATTTTTTATCTAATCTATCACGGTTGAACTTGTATAGTTTGGTTTCTTCCCATCTTTTTTGCCACTTTCTATCTACTTCAATATTATACATTTCCATCACTCCATTCCTGTTATAGTATTAATAATTTAAGTAAAATTATAAAACCCGTCTCTTAATATAAGAGACGGGATATCCGCGGTACCACTCTAATTGATTATTTAAAATAATCCACTCAAACCCTATAACGGCGGGGACCGTCTTACCCTACTTCATTCAGGCAGCAGCTCCTGGGTGAGTTCAAAGATTTAAAGCTGCCATTTTCCACCACTCATGGCTCTCTATAAGCTTCAATATCTTCTACTACTCCCATTCTTCACTTTTGTAATATTGTATGTGATTTTAGCGCAAAATTTCATTCTTGTCAATATTATTTGCTTCTAACATTTCTTCATCCATTACTTCCATTTCATCTCCACCTACTATATCATGCAAATAAGAATAAAGTCTCTTTACTCTCTCTTCCATATCCACCTTTTTCTGAATAAGCTCCATGATGGTCTCTCTCAATCTGTTAATCTCTCGCTGGACACTTTCTAAACCTTGTTCATTTTCATTGATAAGCTCATAGGTTCTTTTAACAGTTTCCTTAAGCAATATGGCGTTTAGCTGATCTATGTCTTCATATAAAGTATGTAGTTCATCTAAAATCTGTGGCAGTCTCTCATTAATCTGTAGAATTTCATTCTGCGCTTCTTCTAAAGGCCCAACGAATGCTTGGTTTTTGCTCTCGTTAAGTTCATTTGATATATGCAATATTTTGTTTATGAGTACTTTTTTTCTTCTTTCCAAGTCCTTTTGCTCCTGCTCCAAGCTTTTTTGCTTGGATAAAAGTCCTTCCAGTTTACTGACTGTCTTCTCCATGCTTCTCGATTTAAAATTGGAAAAAAGCTGTATCCATTCAGGAGTATATATTAAAATGGGTATTCTATTTTTTCGAATAAAATCACTATCTATATGTATATCTTTCAACTCCATCACCTTATCATCATAAACTTGTCCAAAAAATATTCCATTAATATCATATCACAGAAAATCAATACAAGTATATAGTAGAATATACTCAAAAAGGTTGTTGGAGAACTCTTCAGATTCCAACAACCTTATCTATTTCTGTTATTTAATAAACTACTTTCTGCCGAATACTGTCCCTACTGCATAAAGAGACTTATGGAGATCTTCCCTATAATCTTCATCTTCCGGATTCAAGCTATTTATAACCACTCTACCGGAACTTCCGGTAGAATGAATGTACTTTCCGTCTCCAATGTACATAGCAATGTGTCCTGGGAAATATAAAGCATCGCCGGGTTTTACTTCTTCAATGGAAATGGATTTCATATACTCTTCTTTTAATCTTGCATCTCTATATATGATTATTCCATTGAGCATATATGCCATTGAAACAAAGCCTGAACAGTCAATGCCCATGGTACTTTTACCACCCCATCTGTATTGAGTTCCCATATATAAAAATGCGATATCCAGGAGACTCTTCCTGACTACATCTTCTTCTTTGTCTAAATCAAACTTAGGCATCTTCTTGCAAAATTCTTTTTGCACCCATCCCTTTGTTTTGTCTATAAGTTCTACTTCACACCATCTGCCTTCTTCTTTTCCTGTCAGGTGAATAAAATCTCCCCTTACCAGAGTTATTAGCTGGTAGCTTTGATATTTAGGTTCTGCCATTACATCAGCTATATTGTGAATTATATAATGTTCTGCCATTTTGGACCACTCTAATGCTCTTTCATCATCTATGAGCATATCATTTTCATGTACAAAGCCTTCATAATCATAATGGGTTTTTACTTTATACCAGCCGTCTGTCAGTTTTTCTTCCAGTTGAAGCACCATCCCATACAGGCTTTCATCTGCTACCTCACTATCAAAAGAAGGATTTAATTTCAAAGGTATTACATTTTTCTTTGTTATAGCCAGTTTATTGCACATCACCAGCACCTCCATAAATTATTTGATCTATAACTATTTCAAGCTGCTCATTTTATTAGAAAAATAATCATATACGGTCTTTGATACCTTTCCAATGATATGCTTAGCGCCAATATTGCTTTCCGCATCTGTTACAAATACGCCAAGCAAGTAATCTGTATAGGGATGATAGAATATGCCTATATCATGGTTGAGATTTTGCAAATCGCCGGTTTTATTGGCTACTACTATGTCATCGGCAATGTATCTTGTCAGAAGATCCTTATGCTGTTGTCTCTTCAATATGTCTAGAGCTACTTGGCACATGGATTCATCAAGTATTGTACCCTTGTACAATGCTTCCATCATAACGGCCATATCCCATGCTGTGGTAACATTTTGCTTCCCCTGCTTTGCAGCTTCAAAATCCATCATCTTGCGTCTGAGTACAGTTCCTTCAAGCTTCAAGTCTTCTGCCATCTTATTTATGTTTCCATACCCCAAAATATCAATCAATATATTTGTAGCTGTGTTATCACTTGTTATAATCATCAAAGTTATAAGATCTTTAATGGAATAGTGTTTTACATTTAATTCGGTAATGATGCTAAAATCAACTTTGTCTTCATCCTTAACTTCCACCAATTCATCAAAGGAAAGCCTTTGCTCCATAATCTGTCTTAAGGCTTCAATCATAATGAGAATTTTTATTGTACTTGCAGAGGCCACTACCCTATGAGGATCCAATTGAAACATTAAAGCATCATTTTTTAAATCCTTTAAAACAATGGAAACATTGCCCACATCATTTTGAAAGCTTTTCATTATATCCTGATCTAACATCCGGCTCCCTCCTTTATTCTTATAAGCAAAAAATTCGGTAGAAAAAGTATAATATCAACTTTCTCTGCCGAACTTCATTTACGGAAAATAAATGCTGCGACATATCAATGATTTCGATAATTTATTGGTAAAATACCAGTAAGGCTATCAAAATCTAAATTTTATATTCTATATATTTTGAAAAATTCCTCTTTAATATATGCTATATTGCCACTATTATTGAACAGAAATATTTTTTATGCTAATTTATTCTATGAGGAGGAGATAATTTTGAAATACACAACCAATACCACTTACATTGTAGGAAATTCTAAGTCTCAGCAGAACAATCCAATTACACATGTATATGGAGCATTTTTTATTGCCTTTGTTATTGATAATGACACTGAAGAAATAATTGATGTTGAATGCAACTCCATACTGCCTCTGACAAATGACTTTATAAAAACCATATTTATCGGGAAAAGCATCAGATATGACTTTGATCATTTAAAGGCTGAAGTTGAGAAAAGATATCTGGGCTCATCCCAGAAGGCCATATTGGTAGCCTTCAAGGATGCACAGAAAAAATATACCGATGTAAAATCAGGGAAGGATATTCAGTTATAAGCTGAATTTCTTCCCTTGCCATGTATCTCTTTCAATTAATCTATCATCTATGGAATTTAGTACTTCCCACTTATTGAGACTCCATCTTGGGCCTATCAGAGTGGCTCTCGGACCGTCACCAGTAAGCCTATGGATGACCATATGCGATGGAATCCTTTCTAGGCAATCCACTATCAAATCAACATACTCATCTTTTTCCATGAACCTAAGCTTTCCTTCTTCATAGAGTTCTACCATGGGAGTATCCTTCATCAGATGCAGCAAATGAAGCTTAATACCCTGGGTTTTTGTATGAGCTACAAAGTCCACAGTTCGGATCATATCTTCTTTAGTTTCTCCTGGCAATCCCAAAATACAATGAGTGACAATATTTATATTTCTCTTTTTCAATTCTTCCACTGCTTTAACATATGTCTCCAAAGGATAACCTCTGTTGACAAGCTTAGCAGTTTCTTCTTTTATGGTTTGCAACCCCAGTTCCACCCATAAGTATGTTTTATCATTCAGTTCCTCCAACAGTTCCAGCACATCATCAGGCAGACAATCAGGTCTTGTGGCAACAGCTAATCCTACCACATTCTCTTTATTCAATATTGTATAATATTTTTCTCTTAGAACTTCAACAGGAGCATAGGTATTTGTATAGGCCTGAAAATATCCGATGTATTTTCCGTTTTTCCACTTTTTATTCATCATAGCCTTAGCCTCGTCAAACTGCTTTGACAAATCATCTGCTTCCATTGTAAAATCACCAGAACCTCTTGGACTGCAAAATATGCAACCGCCCTTTGACCTGGTACCATCCCTGTTAGGGCAGGTAAAACCGGCATCAAGAGATATTTTCATCACCTTTTCACCGAATTTTTGTCTTAAAAAATAGTTTAAATTATAATATCTTTTGTTATCCCATTTCATAACCATTTTCAATTCTCCCCGATAAGTAGTTCAAATAAGCTCTATATTTACAATATTATAATATATTTTTATAATCATTGCTCAATAATATATTTGCATGAATCTTTTTCAAACATGGATTTTCTTCAGTATAAAGCATAAACCAAAGATTCAAAAGGGCTGATTTTACTTAATTAAAATGCTTCAATCAAGGCTTTTAATGCTATATAATGATCTTATCTTATATAGAAAGGAAGTTTTGCATGAACAACAACCCAATAGTCACCATTGAAATGGAAAACGGTAAAGAGATAAAAGTGGAGCTTTACCCAGATGTGGCTCCAAATACCGTCAGAAATTTTATATCTCTGATAAACAAAGGATTCTACGATGGATTGATATTCCATAGAGTTATCCCAGGTTTCATGATACAGGGAGGATGTCCTCAAGGTATAGGAATAGGGGGACCAGGTTATTCAATCAAGGGAGAGTTTTCATCCAATGGCTTCAAGAATCATCTGAAGCATGACAGAGGAGTTATATCCATGGCTCGTGCTATGAATCCTGATTCTGCGGGTTCTCAGTTTTTTATAATGGTAGAAGCAGCTCCTCATCTTGATGGAGATTATGCTGCTTTTGGAAAGGTAATTGAAGGAATGGAAGTTGCAGATGAAATAGTGAATACGCCTACGGATTTCAGAGATAAGCCTCTCAATGACCAAAAGATGAGAAAGGTTACAGTTGAGACTTTCGGCATTGAGTACGAAGAACCAGAGGTTATATAGTATGCACTGACTAGGGTATTCTTCTTGGGCCCTGACGCGTGACACGAGTTACGAGAGCTGGGGTATTCATTATAGGTCTTTTTGATGAACAGTGATTTGCACAGCGATATCCACGGATTACCACGGCGGGTTTTTTTGAGAACACTAGAAGACACTAAAATATCACAAAAAGCCACTAAAGGATACTCCTATAATACTATAGCAAACTATAATAATCATATGTGCAGTTCACAAGGTTATTGATTTTGGAAATACTAACACCAGAATCTGGAGACTTACGACACATATCTTATTGCTGGTCTTCAGTTACTGGTGTTATACTAATTACTCTAAATATTTTCTTGCACTATTTCATAGTTCCATAAAGTTTATAATACCCTTTAGTGTATTGTAGGGCAATTTAGTGTCTTTTAGTGTTCTAATAAATTCCGCTGTTTAAATCCGTATTCCACTTAAAAACTCAAAAGGAATGCCCTAGCACCAGAGACCAGTGGCCAGCTACCAGCCACCGACCTATAAGGAATACGTTAGGCTTGCTTACAGTAGCGCTATTCCGTTGGCTTCGCATAGATCAATCATTTCCTTTGGCCATACGGAAGCCTGTATTTCTCCGATATGTGCTTTGCGGAGGAAGTACATGCATATTCTGGACTGGCCGATGCCTCCACCTATAGTTAAAGGTAGCTTATCTTCCATAAGCATTCTGTGATATTCAAGTTCTAACCTCTCTTCACATCCAGCCAGCTTCAATTGCTTCTGCAATGAGTTCTTATCTACCCTGATTCCCATGGAAGATAACTCCAATGCCATATCCAAAACAGGATACCAGAATAGTATATCTCCGTTTAAATCCCAATCATCATAGTCAGGAGATCTACCATCATGCCTTTTCCCTGATTTAAGTTTACCTCCAATGCCTATTACGAATACGGCGCCTTTCTCTTTAGCTATGGCATTCTCTCTTTCCTTAGGATTTTTATCTGGATACATATCCTCCAACTCCTGTGAAGTTATAAAGGAAATTTCATCGGGAAGCATGATTTCATAATCCGAATATAGCCCTTTCATAAAGATTTCTGTATCCTTAAAAACCTTATAGATGCTTCTTACTGTTTCCTTTAAAAATTCAATATTTCTGTCATCTGCTGTGATGACTTTTTCCCAATCCCATTGGTCTACATAGATGGAATGGATATTATCCAAATCTTCATCCCTTCTTATGGCATTCATATCTGTGTATAAACCTTCATAAGGTTTAAAGCCATATCTCTTCAGAGCCATCCTTTTCCACTTAGCAAGTGATTGAACTATTTCAACTTTTTTACCTTCTATAGCCTTTATATCAAAGGATACGGGTCTTTCTACTCCGTTTAAGTTATCATTTATTCCCCTATCAGCTTCAACAAACAAAGGTGCAGAAACTCTTGTAAGATTCAACTCAGCTGCAAGTCTCTTTTCAAAATAATCTTTTAGTTTCTTTATTGCTACTTGTGTACCTCTAATGTCTTTCTTAGATTGATAATTTTTTGCTTCGAATAAAGTAACTTTACCCATTTACTATCCCTCCATAATTTTCAATTAAAATAAAAAATCCTTTCATCCCTAATACAAGGGACGAAAGGAATACTTCCGCGGTACCACCCAAATTAACACCTGGTTCACTCTGCCGATACGGAATATCAATCAATATAATATTCGATATCGCCCAACTTTAACGCTTTGGCTGCGTCTAAGTCTACTCTCCATCAGGATTTCGGTTAGAAACTCCGGGATGTTCTTCAATTAGGCTATCGTATCGGACTCCCACCGTCTCCGACTCGCTTAAACTACCTTCCTAATCTACTCTTCCCATCATAATCTTTCTCGCAAATGAATTAATGTATATTATAAAACAGTATTTTTTGATTGTCAACCTAAATTTTCTGATTATTTTTCGAAAGCAATTTGAATTAAAAAAGCCTTTAAACATGTAAGCAAGCATAAAATAAATGTGGTGTTTTCCACCACATTTATAAATCTGCCCAATTAGCAGGATATGTAACATATATAAACTTCACATAATCTGGTGTAGAAAACTCAATAGAACTGTTCACAGGTATAAATATTACATCTCCTGCATTTCCTCTTATCTTATTCCCATTGATTATGATTTCCAATGTTCCTTCTATTATATAATCTATCTCATCGTATTTAAGGGTCCAAGGGAAGCTGCTGTTTTTCATTTCCATAAAACCACATCCTAGTCTTGGACTTTCATCCAAAGACAAAATATCCTTAAGATAAACCTTATCTCCTTCTTTGCCTGTATCAAAGGTTTCACATTTCACCGTTGATCCTTTTATGCTGATTACACCGCTTCTGTCCACTTCTTTTATTATTTTGATCTCATGCTGCTGAAGCTTCTCTAATACAAGTTTTGCTATGATTTCCACTAACTCTTTGTTATCAATATTATTCAAGTTTCATACCTCCCCAATCATGCAGAGAGGTCCTGCTTCTTTTCTTGATCTATGCTGCTCTTAGGTGCTATGAAAGAGGCCAAAGCAACGGCAGTTATACCGGCAACAAGCTTGCCTACTATCATGGGGAATATCATATCTCGATTGACTCCGGCTGTGAAGCCTAGGTGATCGCCAAATACAAAGGCTGCGCTTACTGCAAATGCAACATTGAGAACCTTGCCTCTGTCATCCATATCCTTCATTAGTCCGAACATTGGAATGTTATTGGCCAAAGTTGCCACCATACCTGCTGCAGCCACATCTCCCATACCTAAAAGTCTGCCCATGCTCATCAAAGGTTTCTTAAAGACTTTTGTTATAAAGTGCACCATAGGAAAAGCTCCGGCCAGCATTATTGCAATGCTACCTACTATTTGTATTCCTTCTGTTATGGGAGCCATTCCGGGAATTACAACTATTCCGGTCAAAGTTTCTATAATGATTGCAGCAGTACCTATGGTTATGACAACCACAACACCCTTTCCGAATACAGTAAACCCTTTTATCATTTTTTGAGGTATCTTCCATAGTCCGAGGGCAATGAGCAATGCTACTATAACTATAGGTATAAGATTTCTCAAAATCATGCCAATTTCAAATCCTGCAACAAGGCCGCCGGCCAAGCATCCTATAGGAATGGTTATAATGCCGGCCAATATACCCATGGCTAAGAATTTTTGGTCTTCCTTTTCAATTATTCCCAGAGCTACAGGTATTGTAAACACTATTGTAGGCCCCATCATGGATCCAAGAATAAGCCCTGCAAATTGCCCCGCTTCAGGAGATTGGGCCAACTCTATTGCAAGAGGATAACCTCCCATATCACAGGCTAGAAGTGTCGTTGCAAACATGGAAGGATCAGCACCCAGAGCAGTATATAAAGGAACTATCACTGGTTTTAACACATTGGCCAGCACAGGTGCCAACGATACTACTCCCACCATGGCTATGGCTAAGGAACCCATGGCCATAAAGCCTTCATCGAACTTCTCACCTAATCCATATTTGTTTCCGATTATCTTGTCAATAGCTCCCAGCACCATAAAGGCTACCATTATATATACAATAATCTCATTAATGCTCATTCAACTTCCCCCTTTTCATTGATTGAATTTTATAACAGGCTCACGAATAAATCCTCAGATGGATTCGATATAACTGCTTTATTGATTAAAGTCCCCGCTTCCTTGGCTGCAACTGTGGCAGCTTCTACAGCTTCATTCACTGCACTGACATCACCTGTAAGCACTACATAGGATTTGCCTCCTATGCTTATTCCAAGCCTTATATCCAGCAATTTGACTTGAGCTGATTTTACAGCTTTATCAGCTGCAATAATTGAAGATGCAATATTGAAAAACTCCATGACACCAATGGCATTAACTCTCTCTACGGGATTTGCCCCGTTAAATGCATTTAATACCTGAGGGTTAACATTGGGTATAATGAAATTTTCCACCGCAAATTGACCTGCTTTTTCCAAACCTGCAGCTACTGAGGATTTAACCGCGCCTACATCTCCCGCTATCATAATGATATACTTTCCTGGACATACAGGTTTAGAAAAAATCAAATCCACATCTCCTGCCTTCACCATGGTATCAGCGGTTTCAACTGCTCTTGCAATGCTGTTTAATTCTATCATTCCTATGGACTTCAGCATGACATCACCCCACTGTTTTTCCTCTCAATGACTATTGCGTCATGAATTTCCACAACAACACCATCGATGCTTCCATGTATATTGGCTCCTAAATCTCCATAATTGACAGAAGCTATAAGCTGTCCTAAAGCAACATTATCCCCAACTTTAACTAAGGGGTTAGCAGCAACTCCAATATGCTGTCTAAGTGGTATAGATACTCTGTCTGTCTTTATTGCTTTGATTTTCAGAGGTTCTTTTACATCATACTTATGCATATGTATTCTCGTAAGCAATCTTTCCACGGGAACTTTCCTATGTTCTCTTATACCTATTTCACTGGGACCGCTTTTGTCATCTTTGAATGTTATCTTCTTTTCTCTCAGCTTATTTTTCACGTATATGTTCACCAATCTAGGTGATATCCCCATAGGACAGGCATATAATTCGCAAATGCCACATTCACAGCAAATAAGTGAATCCATGAAGCTTTCATCTATTTCTTCGCTATACCCTATCTTTCTCATTATCTTGTGAGGTCTAATAGGATGACCTATCAGATATCTTGGACACATATCTGTACAGTAGCTGCACTGTATGCAGGCTGATTTGGTTTGATTTATCATGTGCTGCAGATTAAGCTTGTTCTTATAAACCAGATAGTGATCTGAAGGAATAACTATTACTCCTCCTGTTGTTTTAGTTACGACCCTGCTGTCAATATCTTCAGAGGATATTAGCATTCCCATCATAGGTCCACCAAGGATTATATGAAAACCATCCAGTTTGCTGCCTCCGGCTGCTTCTATACATTCTCTTATGCTTATTCCTATTGGCACATCCAACAGCAGAGGATTGTTTACCTCTCCCATCACTGATACAAGCTTTCTTATTACGGGTTTCCCTTCCATGGCATGATAAACATTCAACATAGTTCCTACATTGCTGACCACTGTTCCAACTTGCAAGGGTATCCCTCCGGGAGGAACTGTTCGTCCTGTCACTTCATAAACAAGAACTTGCTCATCTCCGGCAGGATATATGCTATTCATGAGAAAAAAATCCAGATCAATTCCAAACTTCTCCTGAGCTTTCTTTAGACTTTCTATCTCGTATTGGTATTTTTTCTTCAAAGCAAAGACTACTTTTTCAGCCTTGATGATTTCCGCAACTTTCTTTACCCCCAGCAGCACTTCTTCAGACCTTTCTCTCATTATATATTTATCAGTCTGGAGTAATGGTTCACATTCTGCCCCATTTATTATGAAATATTCCACCTTGGCGTTTAGTTTTTTATAGGTGGGAAAACCGGCTCCACCAGCACCTACTACACCTGCATCGTATATCTTTATCAAATCTTCCATCCTATCACCTCACCACCTACACCAAATAGGCTTTCTCAACTTCTACCATATCAATGATACCAATGATAGCAGCATCAATTGGCGCTTCATCCTTATCCAACACCTTTCTTGCAGAGCTTCCCTTAGTCACCAGCACCGTTTCCCCAACTCCCGCTCCTACCACATCAGCTGCAATGAAAGTGGGAGCATCGCTTTCTCTCCCATAATCCAATGGCTTAACCACAAGAAACTTGAGTCCGTTCAATGACTCCTCCTTCCTTGTAGCCCAAACATTGCCTATTACCTTTGCCATTATCATCTGCTTGTCAACTCCTTTATATAGGCTTATTCTTTGAACAAGCATATATTGTTTATTTTTATATAGTCCTTTGCCAAAGGAGTGATGATGCTTTTATTTCCTATTCTTATCTTCCTGTGGCCTTTTTGAACTAACTTCCTCAAGTCCTGCTCAGTTATTAGCTTTTTGTCCAATAGGAAGCATTCTTCCTCCCGACACTTTTTTTCTAAGTTTCTTTCATCAACTGCAATTATGTTTTCACAACTACCTATAATAACCTTGATAATATCCTGAGTATTAAAAAATTGGACTCCATAACCGGCTATAGTTTTTTCATAGAATTCAAACTTCTCTTTTAAGCCTTTATCAATGGTTACCTCATATTTCTTGTATTCCAGGCTGCTCTTTTCCACATATACTTTCTTGCCTGTAAGCCTACCTTTCAGAATGAGCTTGGAAATATCTGTACCAGGAACCAATAGAGCAGATGTTACCAAGTGATAATTAGACATACCATCGATAATTATATGCTCATAATTATCCAGATCCAATTCATCAGAATAACCACTATAATGATCATAGAGTATACCCGCTTTATCCAGCTCACCCTTCAGCGATTCTCCTTGTCCGATGAGCAGCACCTTTGCAGAGCAATTTTCAATTCTTTTCAAGACTTCCTCAGCTATTCTATCCACTAAAGCGCTAATATCCTCCATATTATCACCCCTTTATAAACTGCAACTAAGAGCAATTCCCACAGGTGTAACCAACAATGGATTGTATGGCTTAACTGCATTAATTCCCGTTTCCGTTTTTATAATGTCTTCTATACCTGTCAGGCAGGATGTTCCTCCTACCAGATATATGTCATTTACTTTAAAACCTCTAATATGGTTGTTTATGATGGAGGCTATTTTTTGAACAACAGGCAATATTAACGGTCTTATTTCCTTGTGTCTTGACTTATCTTTCTTGATTTTGTCCGCTTCTTCGAAGGGAATTTTATAATTACCGGCTATAACCAACGACAGATGAGTTCCTCCTGTTGGCTCATCAGCCGTATATACTACATTTCCGTCTTCAAAAATTGAAAGGCCTGTAGTTCCTGCTCCTATATCAACAACCACTCCGTCCTTAATACCCAAAACCATGTTTGCCGCTGTAGGTTCATCTACAATTGAAACTACTTCTATTCCGGCTCCTTCCACCACATATCTATGGGTATCGCTATCCCTCTTGCCCGTACCGGGTGGTATGGCAATAGCAGTTGCAGCAAGTTCAACTCCAACTCTATCTTCTATGTTCATCTTCAACCTTTTTACTATACTTTGGGCTCCCATATAGTCTACAACCAGACCATCCCGCACAACCCTGGCTTCCTCCATGGCACATGCAACGGGTTTCCCAAATCTATCCAGAACCGTTATTGATATATGGGATGTACCTAAATCCACTCCCACTTTCAGTTTCAGATTTTTCTCTACATCCTTATTGTTAGTCAAGGTCTCTTCTACTTCCATTATCAAGGAATCAGCCTTGCAGAAATCAACCATGGCAATCCTCCTAAACTTCCATTATTTCTCCTACAACGCCTTCAAAAAAACCGCAGGCATTGGCTTCATCATGGTCTATATGCATTGAAAGCCTGCTCCTGTTGCTAATCCTTATTACTACATCCTCAAATATTACAGGTCTTGGGCTTCCAATTCGGACCTTGACAATTTGCTTGTCTTCAACACCAAAACGCCTTCCATCCTCTGGGGTCATATGGATATGCCTTTTGGCCACTATGGTGCTGCTTGGCACCTCAATAATCTTCCCATTGCACCTGATATACAAAGTTTCACTATCCTTCAAATCCCCTGAAAGCCTAAGGGGAGCATTGATACCCAATGATATGCTGTCTGTCCTTGAAATCTCTATCTGGGTGTCTTCTCTTACAGGTCCTAAAATTGCAACATTTCTAATAATATTTTTGGGCCCTATTATATCCACCCTTTCCTTGCAGACATATTGTCCCGGTTGAGATAACTCCCTGACCATCTCCAGTTCATAACCTTCACCAAATAGAATATCCACATGTCCCTTAGATAGATGCACATGTCTCGCAGAGGTCTCCACAGGAATATGTTTGCTCTCTTCAATTTTTTTCAGTACCTTTTCTACAATAAGTTCCAATCTATCCATTCCTGTTACCTCTCTTCTTTGTAGTATCCTGTCAACTGCCTTAACAGCATGATATAAAGACAACTGCTTAACCTATTCAAAGCTTTTATTATGTCAATCCTGTTTACTCCATCCTCTGTCTTGAAAGCTTTAATGGCTGCAATTTCCGTTTCTCGTATGGTGCTTCTTATGCTGTTTAACAACACAGCCAACTCGCCCATCTCCCAAGATGGAAGCATATGCTTTGTATTGAAATATTTTTGTGGGTTATGGGACATTTCCCTCAATTCCTTTTCTCCCAGCTCCAAAACTTTTATATCTTCCAAAGGTTCATTCAGAACCTCAGCCCTCATAATATTCCTGCACAGTATCAGCACTTCATCCAAATCCTTTACAAGTGCCATACTTTTATGTTTTGAGGCAGCTAATTGAACTTCCATTATCTTACTTTGTAGGCTATCCAGCTTTCCTCTGAGCACAATATGTGGATGATCTTTAAATACCAGCTTGTTTCCATACAACTGGGTCATGTATTCGGGTTTATCAGCAAAATATCCCCCGCCGTAGGCTGCATAATATTTAGGCTTTAGGCATTCCCTTTCATCAACTTTAATCTCATCTTTTTTTGGAACTTCCTCTGTTTTTTCATCCTTATCTTTTATAATCAGTTCTATATCTCTTTCCTTCAAATATTGCCGGGCGGATGGTGTTACCTTGATATCAGGGCCCACAATGTATTGGCTTATCTTTTTGTTTTTCAATTCAGCCCTCAGTGAAGCTTCCGTTAATACGCTCATATCTTCACACCCTTTTTTGAATAAAATAAGGGAATAAAGCACCTGGGCGGGGATAAGCTTCCGCCCTTATGGTGCCATTATCTTTATCCTTCCAACTTGGGCAATATCATTTCAACTTCACTATGAGGTCTTGGAATTACATGCACAGATATGAGTTCCCCAACTCTTTCGGCAGCGGCTGCTCCAGCATCCGTTGCAGCCTTAACAGCCCCTACATCGCCCCTAACCATCACTGTTACCAAACCTCCGCCAACTAGAACTTTTCCTATGAGTGTTACATTTGCAGCCTTTACCATGGCATCTGCTGCTTCAATAGCTCCAACCAAACCTTTAGTTTCAATCATTCCCAATGCATTTGTATTAGACATTTATATTCCTCCTTTAAATATTATTTTATTGTTTTAATCTTTCCAACACCAACTTGACAATCTTATCAATGTCTATATCTTCCTTTTTGACTTCCTGTTTTTTATCATGCAGATCCTCAGCCTCTAAAACTCCATAGGCCAATCTTCTGATATTTATAAGGTTCATTGGGCCCACATTATCTGATGTAGCGCTTCCTCCTATGGCACCGCAGCCCAGAGTGAGGGAAGGGAACAGATTGGTGGTGGCTCCAATGGCTCCTTGAGAAGAAGAAGTATTGACCAACATTCTGGATACAGGTTTTTTCAATGCAAATTCTCTTATTACATTTTCATCTCGTGAATGTATTACCAGGGTATGACCCAATCCACCATTCTTCAAAAGCTCTATACATCTCTCGCAGGCTCTTTGCCAATCTTCTTCCGAATAGAATGCCAATATAGGAGATAGCTTTTCTATTGAAAATGGATAATCCTTTCCAACCCCGGCTTGTTCGCATACTATTACCCTAGTTCCCGGAGGCACTGTGATTCCTGCCATGGCAGCAATTTTTTCTGCCGACTGACCTACAATTTTGGGATTAAGATGACCATCTGGTTTTACCACGAGACGTGCCAACTTTTCCATGTCATGGCCATATACAAAATAGGCACCTTGCCTTACCAGTTCTTTCTGCACTTCTTTCTTAATACAATTTTCTGTGACTATGGCCTGTTCTGAGGCACATATGGTTCCATTGTCAAAGGTCTTGCTGTCCAGTATCCGCTTTACCGCCAATGGTATATCTGCACTTCTTTCAATGAATGCAGGCACGTTTCCCGGTCCAACTCCAAGTGCAGGAGTTCCTGAGCTATATGCCGCCTTTACCATGGCGGAACCTCCTGTTGCCAGTATCAAAGAGGATAACTTCATTAATTCTGCTGTACCTTCAGCAGTGGGAAAAGACATGCAGCTTATGATTCCTTCCGGTGCACCTAGTTTCTCAGCCACGTCCTTCATAATCTTTGTTGCTTCCATAATACATCCCTTTGCAGATGGGTGTGGACTCAAGATTATTGCGTTTCCCGACTTTACAGATATCAAAATCTTATATATGGTCGTTGAGGTTGGATTGGTGGAAGGTACCAGTCCTGCTATGACTCCCACTGGGGTACCGATTTCTATAATCTTCTTCTCCTTATCCTCATTTATTATTCCTATAGTTTTCATGGCTTTAATGCTCTCATATAGTCTCTTGCTTGCAAATTTATTTTTTATAACTTTATCCTCGTATTTGCCAAATCCAGTTTCATTTACTGCAAGATCTGCAAGATATTCTGCATTGGAATAAGCTATTTCTGCCATGCATCTGACTATTTCATCAATTTCAGCCTGACTGAAGGTTGAAAACTCCTTCTGGGCTTCTTTGGCTCTTTGCACCAACATTCTAACTTCCTGAATTGACATCAAGTCAGAATCAACTATCTTCATCCGCTATCTCCCCCCTTTTCAAAGCATCAAGTATTGCTTCTATGAGTTGTTGCTTCTTTCCAAAATTAATTTGATTTTTGTCCAATGATATATTTTTCAACGATCTTGCAATGGCTCTCAACTTAGCTACATTCATCTTGGATAATTGCTCAGCATCAAGATTAAGAGTTGATGCATCTACTTTCTTTTGGTCTCTTTGAGTAACTTGTTTTTTATTTTTTTTCTTCCCTTGACCATCTTTTTTGCTTTGAAGCTCATCTATTTCCTGCTTGCTTTCTACAGGTACATCCATGGAATCGCTTTTTCCATCATGGGGGAACATGAGTTTCCGAACATCTTCTGAAGGTCTTGGAATCACATGGGTAACTACCTTTAAGCCAAGCCTTTCCACTGCTGCTTCTGCGGCACTCAATGCTGCCTTTACAGCTCCCACATCTCCTACGATCATTACATGCATATATCCCCCTTTGACTTTTTCAGATCTTACTAATCTGACATTAGCAGCTTTTAAACATTGATCTACAGCTTCTATATGAGCTATGTATCCGTATGTTTCTAGCATGCCAAGAGCAGTTTGATCATTATACCTTGTCATAGCACATCACATTATTAGTACTTGGTGGGGTTATCCGCTACATACTGCACCGCTGCTGCAAAAGCTTCACAAGCTGCTTTGCAGGCTGACTGGCTGCCCGTCAACAATCCACCGCCAAAGTTGGTCTCTGATGGCGGGCCATAGAAAGCTGCCAATTTTACATCTGCTGCTTTCAATGCTGCATCCAGGGCATACATGGCTTCCAAGGGAGGTGCTATAAGATATGCTAAAGATGCTCCCTCCTCCACGCCTGCTACTTTGGATAGATAGGAACCTGTTCTGGATATGCAGTGGGCATAATATGGTATTGTATTGTCATCATTGGCACTATAGAAACATGCATCGTTTTCTATAAAATCAATGGCTGCATTTAATCCACTTCTCACTTCCGCAGGGTTTGGACCGGCTATAATACCTATGAATTCTCCTGCCAACTTTGTGCTGGCATTGGCAGAACCGGCATACATGGACCTGGCATATACTACCTCAACATCTGCCTTTTTTGTTGCCTCGTCCAATGCAGTATATGACACATCATCAATGTCTGTAGTGAGTATTCCTATACTGCGCTGATGGGGTTTCAAATTCAACTGAGCTGCCATATCAGGATCCACATTGGGTATGATTTTCACACTGAGAACCGTCGCTCTAATAGGATCATTTTTCATTTATCATCCCTCCTACTTAATACATGAAACCAATTACGCCTTCAAATCCAGCCCACTGGCTTTCTTCTCCAGCATCAGTTTTATGAGATCAACTATATGAGCTCCAGCCTCTACTGCCGGAGTGCCACCTTTATGGATATTGGAAACCACATTTCTCTTTGCCTCAGGCATACCAACTTTGGCTTTATATGCTATATAGGCACTCATGCTTTCAGCAGTAACAAGACCCGGTCTCTCTCCTATCAAAACACATGTTACTTCTGCCTCCAGAACTTCTGAAACGTGATCCATAGCCGGCACTCTTCCATATTTCAGGAAGAAAGGTGTACCCACTGTAACTCCGGAACTCTTCAATCCTTGTATTATTACAGGCAATATTTCCGGTGCGTTTGCTTCTATTGCAGTGGAGCTTAATCCGTCAGAAACATATATCTGAACCTTTGGAGACTTAATACATTTTGTCTTCAATATTTCTACCGCTTCATCATCAAGTATTCTTCCTAAATCCGGGCGTGTTAGATATTGATCCTTATCTGTGCATTTAGTTTTTACAGAGAATAGATTCATCTTCTTGATGATTTCTTCTGAAACATCGGTAAATACAGCGTCTTGGGCGGCAGCATGATCCGCTCTGAATCTCAGCATGGTTTCTGTCTTATATCTGGGACCGGCTCTCCATACTCCTATTCTGGCAGGTGTGTTTTCCTTCATTTTTAGTAAACCTTGAAGATTTTCAGGTTGTGTTACAAGTATCTGTTTCTTCAAATCTATGGTTGTTATATCCTGAATATCCTCATCTACATCCTTTGAAGAACCTTCTACAGTGCAACAGTTATCCGCATCGCTTTTTAATTCCGTTTTGCTTGCCGAAACTCCCATCTCTGAAATAACCTGTTCTATTATCTTCTTCAATTCCATTTCTGATATCATTCACTTCACCCCTCTCTCTATTTTAAAAAGATTGATGCGTCACCGGCTCTGGATGTCAGCTTTCCATCCTCCCATAAGCCCATGGATTCCATCCATGCTTCAAATTCTTTAGAGGGTCTTAACTTAAGCAGTTGCCTCAATGAAGCGGCATCATGATATCCAGTACATTGGTAGTTGAGCATCACATCATCTCCGTGAGGTATTCCCATGAAGTAGTTGCAGCCTGCAGTAGTTAACAAAACAGCCAGGTTTTCTATATCATTCTGGTCAGCCTTCATGTGATTCGTGTAGCAAGCATCAACTCCCATAGAAATTCCTGTCAACTTACCCATGAAATGATCCTCAAGACCAGCTCTTATGACTTCCTTGCTGTTGTATAGATATTCCGGACCAATAAATCCCACAACGGTGTTCAACATAAATGGATTATATCTTCTTGCCAAACCATAGCATCTGGCTTCCATGGTTACCTGATCGGCTCCGTGATGTGCATCCGATGAAAGTTCGGAACCTTGACCTGTTTCAAAATACATAACATTGGGACCGGTAGCCGTGCCATACTTGGTTATCATTTCATAGGCTTCATCAAGAAGTTCCACAGATATGCCAAAGGCTTCATTACCTTTTTGAGATCCGGCTATGCTCTGGAAGAACAAATCACTTGGAGCTCCTCTTCTCACTGCTTCCATTTGTGTCGTTACATGGGCTAATACACAACATTGGGTAGGTATCCCCCATTTTTCTTTTATTTCTGCAAAAAGATTGAGCACTGAAATTACATTGTCCACAGTATCTTCCACAGGGTTCAGACCTATTACCGCATCTCCCACACCATAACTTAATCCTTCATATACAGATAACTCTATGCCTTTCAGATTATCTGTTGGATGATTTGGCTGAAGTCTGAAGGACAATGTTCCAGGCAATCCTATAGATGTATTGCAGTGGGCTGTCACCCTTATTTTGCTGGCACCATATATCAGGTCAAGATTGCTCATTATTTTGGCTACGGCAGCCACCATTTCACTGGTCAAGCCTCTACTTATCCTTCTTATATCCTCGGAAGTAGTTTCATTTGAGAGTATCCATTCTCTTAACTCGGATACAGACCAATTCTTGATCTCATTGTATATCCTCTCATTGACCGAATCCTGAATTACCCTTGTCACCTCATCTTCTTCATATGGAACAACAGGATTGTTTCTTAAATCTGCCAGTGTTAGATTGCTCAGAACTTCTTTTGCTGCAATTCTTTCAGCCATGCTTTCAGCACATACACCTGCCAATCTGTCTCCTGATCTTTCTTCATTGGCTTTTCCCAATACTTCCTTTACATCTTTGAACTGATAAACATGTCCGAAGAGCTTTGTTTTTAGTCTCATCTAATCACCTCTTTGCTAAAAATTAAAAATAAGGGTTTTAATAACTACAGGCACTACTCTTCCATCTCCTAAAGGCTTTCCTATATCGATGTAATCTCCGTTTCCCACACTGATTCCATCGATGGAAACAACATCTTTTTCCCTATGGAGCATCTGATACAATGTCTGTCCCAATGCTTTTGCAATGTCATTCTCCACCACCACTATCAGATACTCTTGAGTTTTTAGATATTCTCCTATGCCCCGGACTATACTTTCTGCAATTGCTACAAGCTGTGAGTATTTCGGATTCTTCACCCCCTTTAAGGCCAATGCCATTTGCTGTCCGCCGGATTGCAAATTGTATAGTTCAATGATGCTTCTTATGTTCTCTGCAAGACTTTCTATATCTTCTGGTTCATTGTGAACTTTAAGTATTGGTATGTTCTTTAACGGGAAGCAATTTTTTGTATAGGTTATTGTGCTACCGCTTATCTCCACTGTGTGGGCTCCGGCTCCTACCACTGTGGCTCTTATGGTTTCATTGAGCTTCTTCATTTTTAATCTTCTTGTTATATCTGATTGGCTAATGGCCTTCCCGAGAAGTATGCCGATATCATTGAATCTGAAAACATTGTTGTCAGTAGAGTTATATATGAAATCAGCCACTCCGCCGGAAAAGGTAACATAATCAATGCTATAGTTTCGCTTTAAGTCCTTGCCTGTCAGCATCATTTCCAGCAGCTCAGATTTAGGTCTTAGCCCCAACACTTCTTCCAGAGCTTTGGTCATCTCCTTGCATATGATTTCAGCTTTTCCCACGGTCAGCCTTTCACCTTTCCGAATATCTATGCTCATTCTTTCAGTCAATCTCTTAACCTTTGGTGCTATATACTCTATCCCGGAATTATCCTTAGCCAATCTAATCAACCTGCCTCCTATGTCCAGGCAGGCGGTATCAATCACCTGACCATTCTTGAAAACAGCTATATTGGTAGTACCTCCGCCTATATCCAAATTGACGGCTGTACATTCTTCATCTCTGGAGAAACGCTCTGTACCTGCTCCCTTCCCGGCAATTATGGACTCCAGATCCGGTCCTGCTGTAGCAACCACAAATTCTCCTGCCAATCCAGACAGGCTTTCAAGCACCAGTGAAGCATTTTCCTTTCTGGCAGTTTCACCAGTAATTATTACTGCTCCTGTAGAAACTTCCTCGGGAGAAAATCCCGCCTTTTTGTACTCAGCCTCTATTATCTCCCTTATTTTCTGACCGTCTATGGTCTCCTGATCAATGAGCGGAGTGAAGTAGATAGGGCTTCTGTAGATGACCCTTTTTTCTTTCACTTCAATTCTGGGCACAGAAAACTGTGAAGCTATATTCTCAATCAGTATACTGCTGAAAACCAATTGTGTTGTTGATGTACCTATGTCGATACCTACACTCAATATAGATTCCCTCAACTTATTTCCCCCTTTGAAACAAAGAAGCCAAAAGGATATATAAATGCACATATCCCTTTGGCTTCTTTGCCTCTCCCAGAGTACTTCATTGTACTCCTATTCATTTTTGAAATCAAATTCTACCCTTGTACCAAGCGATGAAGATTCGATACTTAAGGTTCCATTCAACTTATCTCTCACAATGTTTTTTACTATGTTAAGTCCAAGGCTCCCTGGCTTATTCGAATCAACATTGAAACCCACTCCATCATCGACAATGGAAATATTTGAATACATTATGCCTTTTTGAATATTAACCCTAATTTCCCCTTTATCTCTTCCTATAAATGCATATTGCAATGAGTTCTGCAAAAGCTCATTTACCACCAAAGCAATTGAAGTAGCCTTATCTGAGTCTATTATTATGGTATCACCTTTTATCTCAAGGCTTATATCTTTATTGGGTACCATGCCGTAGCTTAAAATATATTCCTTCAGCCTTTCCAAAATGGTCTTTATATCAACATCATCAACCCCATTTTGAGCAAGTATCTCATGAGTAACGGCAATGCTTAAAATTCTGTTTATGCTTTCACTGAAATACTTCTTTGCCTGCTCATTGTCTATTCGCCTTGACTGAAGTCTCAAAATGCTGGCAATGGTCTGCAGATTGTTTTTTACCCTGTGATGTATTTCTCTTATGGCAAAGGATTTTAGAATCAATTCCTTTTCCTTCTCTTTTACTTCCGTAATATCCTTTATAAGCATTGTAAGCCCCTTAATCTTGTCTTTGCTGGTTATAACTGCATACTTCACCTGCAAAGCTAATTTCCCTACATTTATGTCAAATATATTGCAACTTCTGTCACATATGACAGACTCATAGGTACTGCCATCCAAAACAAGATTGTTAAAATGCATTCCTATTATGTTATCTTTATATCCAAGCTTCTTATACAGTTCAATTGCTACAGGATTTGCATATGTAGCAAAACCATTTTCATCAAATATGACTATGGCATCATTTAGATGTTTTGTTATGCTGTTTTCAACATCTGCCTCCTTAAAGGAAAGCAGCGTCTCAGCAAGCTGTTGCGCTGTTTCGGACAATATTTCCATATGCCTGTCGTGGTTCAGGTCTTCGGTAATATCTTGCTCCATGATGAGAACTGCTATGGTTTTTCCTTCATCATTCTTTATAGGAACCACATTTTGCTTAACCGTAGCATTTTCCTGGGTTATGGCCTTTAGATCCCTTGTAATCATACCCGTCTCAAGGGTTCTCAAGGCCGCAGGTTCATTCTCCCTCAAAGCCAATTCTCCAACAACAGTATACTTATACATGGATGGGTACATGGAAGGCTTGGCTTCTGCCACTACTATGGCCTCATTTGGGTCCCTTGTAAGGCAATCTATGAAGACATCGGCTTTTACAAGATCAGCAATAATAGGAAGTATATCTGCTATTCTTTCAAGCTTTTCTATGTCATCGTCTTTTAGATCTGTATGTACTAGGCATAACTCCCTTAACTTCTCTTTGTCCATCATTTACAAGGCTTCCTTTTCATTGATAAGTATTGTCTCTGCAATCTTTTTCATCGGACAACGCTTATCCATACTTAGCTTTCTTATATGTCTGTATGCCTCGTCTTCATTAAAACCATATTTTTTCATCATCAATCCTTTAGCAATTTCTATGACTTTTCTATTTTCCAGATTTTCTTTCATTTTGATATAATCCTGTTTTATCCTTTTTAGTTCTTCTCCTTTTGATATTGCTATCTCTATGGAGGTAATGAGAGTCTTTTCATCCACAGGTTTGACCAAGTAACCCATAACCCCTGCCTCCTTGGCCTGTTCTATGAATTCATTGCCGCTGTAAGCTGATAGCAATACCACAGAGAGGGCAAGATTTTCATTTGATATCACCTTGGCTGCCTTCAGTCCATCCAGAAAAGGCATCTTAACATCCATCAAAACTAAATCGGGATTGCTTTTTCTGCACATTTCAACTGCATCAAAACCATCAGAGGCTTCGCCTACAATTGCATAACCATGATCCTGCAACATCTCACATAAGTCCATCCTAGTAATAGGCTCATCATCGGCTATTACTATTCTTTTCATCATGCTACCCCCTTCACATACTGGTTTAACTTGCACCATTGCAAAACAACCATTATATATTTCTTCTTTTTGTCCTTTTTCTGAAATTTATATATATAACGCATCACAAATATTCCAGAAAATTTCTTAAATCATCCAGTCCTTCTCCTGTATATGAACTTATCTTGTATATTTTTTCTGCTCCTGCATTTTGTAGGCACCTGATTGCTGATTCTATATTCTCTATACCCGTATCAGTTTTAGTTACGACTCCTATGGCAGGTTTATTGAACATATACGCAAATCCTGGAGGAAAATAGCACTCTGCATCATTGACATCTTTAATCAATAATATGGCATCTGCGTCTAATGATGTAACCAGCAAAGCTTTATAATATCTTTTATTCTCAAGATACTCACCAGGAGTATCTATTATGTTGTTGCAATACTCTATGGACTGGGTCTTTTTGTAATCTGATGACATGTTCAATAGCTTTCTGGTGAGAGTAGTCTTACCTGAACCGCTCCTACCTATAAGAATTATCTTTTTCATTTCTATCTCCTAGGATTTTGTTATATTAGCTGTACTGAAGGATAGAACTCCCTGAAACACCTCGATTATGCTATTCATGGCAGCTTCCACATCTGCAACACTGCCGCTTATAACCAGAGATCCGCTGAATCTATCCAAAAATCCGATTTCTACATCTGCAGCCTTAGTAGCTATGTCAGCAGCTATTATGGCTGCTTCGCTGGGGGTAATGGTAAGAATGCCCAAAGCTGTTTGTTTATCCTCACTGATTCCCAGCTTCCTGTAAACAGCATGCTGTGGGCTGGCAATAATATGGGCAAGTGTTATCTGTTTCCCTGGCACATATTCCTGTATCACCCTATTTATATGCTCTACCCCAATGTTAATCCTCTCCTCATTATAAATAAAAGCTTCCATGACAAGACAAGGTCTCTCTAAGGAAGCTTCATCGCTTTATATTGTACGCCGTTGTACAATATACTTTATTCACTTTTCAGAATATTTATTATTTTAATTTACTTTCACATCAATGTCAATAAAGAATCGATAATGATAATATTTAAATTATTGGGGAAATATACTAATTAATCCATAATACATGAAACATATGATTGTATTAACTTTTTTCTCATGCTATACTTTGTATAACATATGTATTGGAGGATGTGCTTATGAATCTGATCGAATTTTTGAAAAAACAGAATATTATTGATGAAAAGAAATCCGAAAAGTTCATCAAAATATTAGAACATTACTCTGAAAATGATGTACTTTATCCGTACGTGATTAAGGACCTTGATCTTACTATAAATGAATATGAACAACTGTTTAATGAACTGGAGAAAAGGGACTATGTGTCCACATTATACATCATTCAGTGTCCTTATTGCAATGAGCTGGGGAACTCCTATGTGGATGAAGACGACATACCATTTTTAGATCATTGCAGATTCTGTGAAGCTGAATTCAACCATCAGGAAAATTATATAACGGCCTATAGATTATACTTTAATTATGCTGAAGAAGTAGATGTAATTGAGGAATTAAATGCAAAGATTGCCGCTAACCAGGAAAGAATTATGGAAATAACAGAGGAAATCCATAACCTTGAAAATGCTCGTAAAACCCTTCAACTTGAGAATATAAACTTCATAACCACAAAAAATGAGCTGATGAAAAACAGAAATGAAAGCAAAGCCTATTCAAAAATGATAACCAGAGGTTCTAATGTTAAATTCCTAGGAAAATATCTGGATAACAAAAAACTTGGCCTGAAATGCTTCCGATGCGGTGAAGATATGGAGTTTTTCGATGTAAACGGCAAAATAATGGGAGCCTGCCCTGGATGCGATGCTGAAGTCCAGATGGAATTTGACAAATAACGAATTAAGAAAGGCTTCCTTTGGAAGCATTTTAACAATAAAGGAAGCCTTAACTATCTAATTTATCTATTACATATTATTGGGAGTAAATGTTGCACAGTCTGTATCTTGTGTGTTTTTAGCATTCCTTGGCTGTATTTCTATAGCCTGAGCATTGCAATGATCATGTTGATCATGATATACACAAGTGTTAACCACACATTTCACTCCTGGAATGGGGTTGTGAGTATTGTTTACTCTGCCTTGCATCATATCTACCTCCATTAATTTTTTCAGTAATATTATCTTTCTCTAAAACCCATGTTATGCTGGAATTTTTTCTTTTACAACCCTATTACTGTAATCGGATCAGATATGATTATCTCATCTTTCTTCACAACAGCGTCATAAGCCATAACTTTTACACCCAAGGATGCAGATTTTCTCAATTCTTCTGAGAACTCTGGGTCCATAGCAAAATTTGGTGAGAAGGCTTTAACCCCTTTCATTTGTATCAAAAAAATGATGTATCCTTCATAACCATTGGCTACTGCATCAGCCATTTCCTCCATATGCTTCCTGCCTCTTTCTGTAGGCGCATCAGGAAACATGGCCAACCCATTTTCTTCCAAAGTCACGCCTTTAACTTCTATAAAACCTTTGGAATCTTCTCTTTCAAAATATATGTCAAATCGAGAGTCTCCATAGGTTACTTCTCTTTTTATGTTCTCCACATTTAATATTTCAGATATTTTGTTATTTTTTATTCCTTCAAATACAACCGCATTGGGTATCTGCGAATCAATATTGATAAGGGTATTGCCCTTGTAAGCTGCTATTAAGGAGTATGCAGTCTTTCTGTTTGGATTTTTGGATTTCTCAAGTATTACCTTTGTTCCTTCAATAAGAATCTCTCGACATCTTCCGGTGTTTCTAACATGAACAATTTCCTCTTTCCCATCTACCAAAACATGAGCAAGAAATCTGTTTGGCCTTTTTATGAATTGTGCTTCTATTACTTCTTTATACTTCATATTTCAATATTTTCTCCAATGCCTCTATAGCATAATGTATTTCCTTCTCAGTATTGAAGTGACTAAAAGAAAATCTAACTGTTCCCTGAGGGAAAGTTTCAAGAGTCTTATGGGCTGAAGGTGCACAATGCAATCCGCATCTGGTGGCAATACCAAAATCCTTATCCAGTAAATATGATATCTCTGCATTATCCCTATCCCTGCAATCTAATGATACCACTGCGGTTCTTCCTTCAGTTCCTTCTAATCCAACCAGTCTCACATTTTTCAAAGCTTTCACACCCTCTATGAAAGATCTGGTCAATTCCATTTCCTTTCTTCTTATATTCTCTATTTTTTCTTTTTCGATATATTTTAATGCTTCATTCAAGCCAAAAATACCCGGAATATTTATTGTACCGCATTCAAATTTATCCGGCATAAAAGACGGAATCTCCTCGGAATCCGACATGCTTCCGGTACCTCCTGAAACCAAAGGTTCCATCATTTCCGCCATTTCATCAGTAATTATGAAGCCTCCGACTCCCTGTGGCCCCAGTAAACCTTTGTGTCCTGTAAATGCAAGGCCATCAATATTCATTTTTTTCATGTCTATATCAATAGCTCCTGCTGTTTGAGCACAATCCACGATAAACTTGACATTATGCTCCTCGCATATCTTACCCACTTCATATGCAGGCATTATAGTTCCGCAAACATTGGAAGCATGAGTTATAATGACAGCTTTTGTGTTATTCTTTATATGCTTTTCTATATCCTTAGGATCTAGTTTTCCTTCTATATCGCATTTTACTCTTGTGAATTCTACACCTTTTTTATGCATTTGCATCAAAGGTCTCATAACAGCGTTATGCTCCATGGATGTAACAATGCAATGGTCTCCCGGCTTTAACAGGCCTTTAATTATGAAATTCAAACTATATGTGATGTTTGGGGTAAATATAACATTATTGCTGCTAGAAAAGTTAAACAACCTTGCCAATCTTTCCCTGGTATCTAAAACCACTTCTGCAGCAGAGTAAGCGCTTTTATATCCTCCTCTGTTGATATTAGTTCCTATATTCTCTATATAATCTATCATTGCTTTAGCTACACCCGGCGCTTTAGGATAGGATGTAGCTCCATTATCCAAATACACTCGCTCCACAATAATCCCTCCAATGATTTAATAGTACTACAAAAAAGAATCCTAAGCCATAAATAAATTATAGATAGTTTCTATTGAGTTATATTTCTCTATAGATAAATCAAATGCTAAAACATTGATAATTATATTATACTTAACTTGCGTAGTAAATATAGGGAGGTATGGAAAATGAAAGAAAAAAGAGGAATCATTCTGACCGGAATTATAGTCGGCATTATAGCTGTCCTGCTTACAAAACTAGGTAACCCCGGCAATATGGGTTTTTGTATAGCTTGCTTCATAAGGGATACAGCTGGAGCATTAGGTCTTCATAGTGCAGGAGTGGTTCAATATGCTCGTCCTGAAATAATTGGCCTTGTCTTAGGAGCTTTCCTTATGTCAATTGCAGGAAAAGAGTTTTATGCTCGTGGCGGATCTGCTCCTTTCTCAAGATTTATTCTAGGCTTCACAGTAATGATAGGTGCTTTAATGTTCCTAGGATGCCCACTTAGAATGATGTTAAGAATCGCAGGTGGAGACTTAAATGCAATAATAGGCCTCGTAGGTTTTGCTGTAGGAATATACCTAGGTATCATATTCCTTAACAAAGGCTTTAGCCTGAAAAGAACATACAACCTTCCTAAGTTTGAAGGCTATCTTTTCCCAATTGTCATAATTGCTCTTCTTGTAGTATTTTTAGCTACCCCATCGCTTCTAATCTTCAGCCAGGAAGGACCCGGTTCTTTACATGCGCCTGTGCTCATATCATTGGCTGCAGGACTTATTGTCGGAGCATTGGCTCAAAAAACAAGACTTTGCACCGTTGGAGGCATAAGGGACTTAATACTATTCAAGGACTGGCATTTGATCTCCGGCTTCATAGCAATAATCGCAACAGCTTTAATTGGAAACATCCTTCTTGGTCAGTTTAAGGCCGGATTTACAGGTCAGCCTGTTGCTCATACCGATGGTTTATGGAACTTCCTTGGTATGGCTCTCGCCGGTTTCGGATCAGTATTACTGGGAGGATGTCCTTTAAGACAATTAATATTAGCCTCTGAGGGAAATATTGATTCTGTTATTACAGTATTAGGCTTAACCTTTGGAGCAGCCTTTGCCCATAATTTTAAACTGGCTTCATCAGCTAATGGACCAACCACCAGAGGACAAATAGCTGTAATAATTGGCTTTATTGTAGTGTTAGCCATTGCTTACTTCAATACAGAAAAATCTGCGGATATCAAAATAAAGGAGGATGTTGAAATTGAAGCTTAATTCCATAGATGCAAGAGGAAGATCCTGCCCTGAGCCTGCACTTATAACAAAAAAAGCTCTTCAGGGCAATCCTGAAGCATTAGAAGTTCTTGTAGATAATATGACAGCAAGAGAAAATGTGACCCGCTTTGCCAAAAATTCAGGTTACAATGTAGAAGTTATTCAAAAGGGTAGCGACTACATTTTAAACCTAAAAAAATAAATGGCTATGGATTATATCGCAACTTTCTTTTCACACATTGGAGCCATAAAATACAGTAAGTTTTTATCAAGCAGGAACATATCCTCAGAAACAATGCCAGTACCTAGAAAACTAAGCTCAAGCTGCGGTGTTTGTGTTAAATTTAAAACCGGCGAAAATATAAAAAACATGATAAGTGAAGATATTGACAAAGTATATGTGTTAGAAGGCTCTGATGTAAAGCTTATATATGAAAATAAATAGGAATCCATGAAAAATGGGTTCCTATTTATTTACCTTAGCTTCCAATTCTGACAACATGACAAGATATTTATATTGTACTTCTGCACCTTCCGCCTTCTTTTCAAAGTTGGCACTTTCATCATCAATCAACTTCAGCGTATCTTTCTTCAAATTGTTTTCGGCAAACTTATATATTACATTATCTTCCTTATCGATATGTCTCTTTAATAGATTCACATATCCCATGGCACTGGCAATGATGTCAAGTTTCGCATCTTCATCTCCACTTTCCAGTTTTTTCAATGCTTCTTCCAATTCACTCATATACAGCCTTCCTAGATCATGCTCTACCAACATTCCATGCCTTACAAGTTTATCCGCAAGAGAACCAAGCTCATCCATCATCCTGTTAAACAGCAGCGTTTCTTCTTTGCCATGATGATGTTTATCAGCATAGTTCCTCACAAAATCTATTATCTTATAAAAATCTTTATAATCCACCGGCTCATGTTTCAATACTCTAAGACAATACCTTCTAACTACTTCCAGCATCCTGAGAATATTCTGATGTTCCATTTTCATTATATCTATACTGTTCAATGCATCAACCTCCACCCATATATAATTCAGGGTAAAGAGCATAATAACCACCCTTTACCCCCGAATTTATTCATTAACAGCTTCTTTTAACCTTTTAATCAATACATCCACATCAAAACCATGAACTGCTGCAGCCTCTTCCAGAGTCTCTGCCTGAGATGCCGGGCAGCCCACACAACCCATGCCAAAACTCATGAGTATCTCAATGCACTCGGGATATTGTCTTATTATTTCACCAATGGTCATGTCTTTGTTAATAGCCATTTTCACACCTCCTAAATCTTTCTTAAAGTTATTATCCCTCATATCTCTTAAATAAAATATTATTTTCAAGATGTATATGAAGGAAAATATCTCTCTCCATTTCCTGAAGCTTTGTATATGTCAAATCAAAAGTTCTGCATGCATCATCAGGCACAACATAATCATGAGTTGTCTTTTTTAACTCCTTCAATATATTACCTGCTGCTTCATGCTCACCTCGAAGGCTTCTTATACATTCCAGCACATCGTCCTTTTCCCTTTCTTCTTTTTCCTCTTCGAATGCCTTAATCAAGGGGAATATTACATCTTCTTCTTTTTTAAGATGATCCTCCAATTCATTCCTTAAATCTTCATAAAGATTCTTGACTTTACTTAATTCCGGATGCCTATCTCCATGGGCAGCAAGAATTCTTTGGGTAAGTTTAGACAATGTAGGCATCTCTTCCCATAAAAATTTATGGTGGGTATTGACAATATGGTCCATAAGGCCTATGGAAGAATATTTAGCATAATCTTCATATTCCTGCTTTTGTTGTGCAAAGTCTTCATATCTACTGTTAATTTCATTCAAAATCTTTTCTGCTTCAACATTGCTCTCTTGGGCTGCAATATTTAACGGTTTGTTGCCTCCACAGCAAAAATCAATATTATAATCCATAAATATATCGGCTGCTGCAGAATACATTGCTACTATATCTCCCACCCTATCGTTTACATTGAACTTTCCCATATTATAAAGCCCTCCTTCATATCCTTTGCTTAGTTATATTTTAACCTTAAATCAATATTTGTGTTGTAACAATTATCACAAAAATTAGTTATTCTTAAATAATATTCTGTGTTATTGAAAATAATTATTACATATGACGATATTTATCATAATCTACATAAACCTTAAAAAAATAAGGAGTGATAAAATGGCATTCAAAGTAACAGATAAAGTAATCTGGGTAGGAAAAATAGATTGGGGACTTCGCAGATTCCATGGTGATGAATATTCTACCCACAGAGGTTCATCATATAACGCCTATCTGATTAGGGATAAGAAAAATGTGCTTATCGACACAGTATGGCTTCCCTTTGCAAAAGAGTTTGTAGATGAACTGAGAAAAGAAATCAATTTGAAAGATATAGACTATATAGTAATGAATCACGGTGAAATAGACCACAGCGGCGCCTTATCAGAGCTTATGAAACATATACCTGATACACCAATTTACTGTACTGCAAATGCTGTAAAATCTCTGAAGGGACATTATCATCAGGATTGGAACTTTGTAACTGTCAAAACCGGCGATGTGCTGGACATTGGAGAAAGCAAATTGACATTTATAGAGGCAAGGATGCTCCATTGGCCGGATACCATGTTCACCTACATGTCGGGAGAAAACATACTTTTCAGCAATGATGCCTTCGGTCATCATCTTGCTGCAGACCCCATGTTCAACGATTCAGTTGATCAGGCAGAACTGTATTATGAATCTATGAAATATTACGCCAACATATTAACACCCTTTAGCTATCTTATATCCGATAAGATTGAAGAGGTTTTGAGTTTCCATCTTCCTTTGGATATGATTTGCCCCAGCCATGGTGTCATTTGGAGAGAAAATCCTGAACAGATAATTCGTAAATATTTGGAATGGGCTAATGATTATCAAGAAAACCAGATAACCATAATATATGACACCATGTGGAACGGTACTAGAAGAATGGCTGAATATATTTGCAAAGGCATAAGAGAAGCAGATGGGGATGTAACAATAAAACTGCTCAATGTAGCTGATACAGACAAAAATGACTTGATTGTAGAAGTATTCAAATCAAAAGCCATACTTGTAGGATGCCCCACCATAAATAAAGCCATATCTTTTGCAACAATGGGAATATTGGAAATGATAAGAGGTTTGTCTTTCAAGAATAAAAAGGGAGCTGCATTCGGCACTTATGGTTGGAGCGGAGAATCGCCAAAAATTATCAATGAAGAGCTTTCAAAAGCGGGATTCGAAATTGTCAGTCAGCCGCTGAAAGAAATTTGGCATCCTGGTGAAGAGGCATTAAACAGATGCAAAGAATTTGGAAGGAAATTTGTTGAGAATATTATGTAACTAAAAAAGAGTAATGGCCAATCCATTACTCTTTTGCTTTCTTGCCTGTCATATGCTCAATTTCTATTTTAACTATATTTGCCTTTTTGGAATCATTTGCTATGTACTTTTCTCCACTTTCTATATAATCAGGTGAGTACTTTTTAATTATTTCCCTCAATGCTTCTCTCTTCTCATTGTCATCTTCCACTATACTTGCTTTTCCAAACGCTATAACACTCTCGTACTTGGTGCTGAACTTACTGGGTATGAGTTCCGTATTTCCTACAATGCAAAATGAAGCCTTGGGGTTTTCCATAATATTGTCCAGCTTGTGCCCCTCTGTTGCACAATGAAAATATATAACATTATCTTTATAGGCATAGTTTACCGGTACTCCATAAGGATATCCATCGCTTCCTACAGTGGATACAACTCCATACTCGCACCTTTTCAGCAATTCCAAAGCTGTTCCTTCATCCATGGCCTTGTCAATTCTTCTCATTTTTCTAAACATAATGCCACCCCTTACATTTATTATATTTTAAAATCTTTCATTACATTTGGCACTTAGCCATTTATTCAACGCTATTGTCAATAGGGTTTCTTTGTTATTTAACTCGGGATTCTTTATAACCATATTCAATAACTCGTTGAGTGCTTTTCCCATATCTATACCTGGCTTTAATCCGGATTTCATCAAATCCTCTCCATTGATAGCCAGATCTTGTAAACATAAAGGCTCATTATTGCTTATAATCTCCTTCACTGTCTTCTCCATATTGTGAGCATTATCGATCAGTCCTTCTTTATTTTTACACATGGCATCTGCTTTTTGAAGGCTCAATAAGTCAAATATGTTATCCTTTCCTACTTCACAAATTAGCTTCTTTATTTCATATCTTTCATTGCTATTGTAATATCTCATATGATGCTCCACTAATATAGAAACCTTCCTGATTAGCTTGTTTGGGCTTTTTAGCCGTTTCAAAATTTGCTCTGCAATTTGAACGCTCTTTTTATTATGACCATAAAAATGCCCTATACCTTCTTCGTCCTCCGTATAACAATAAGGTTTTCCGATATCATGAAAAAGAGCAGCAAGACGAATGTGCAAAACAGGAGGGGTCTTTTCCAATACACATAAAGTGTGGTGAAAAACATCCATGTCATGATAAGGATTGTTTTGCTGAAAGCCGATGGTAATGAGCAGCTCTGGCAGAATAAAATCCATAAGCCTTGTATCCAGTAGTAAATTAAGTCCATATTTGGGATTGGTTCCGACAATAATCTTGAAAAATTCTTCTCTAATCCTCTCCATGCTTATATTCTTAATAGAGGCTGCCATATACTTTATAGCCTCCAGGGTTTCATCAACTATGGTAAAATTAAGATTTGAAGCAAATCTAACGGCTCTCATCATTCTAAGCCCATCCTCAGAAAATCGATGCAACGGATTTCCTACAGTCCTAATTGTCCCCTTTGCAATATCTTCTTCTCCACCAAAAGGATCAACTATACCTTTTATAGGATTCCACGCCATTGAGTTAACAGTAAAATCTCTCCTTCTCAAATCATCTTCTATATTGTTTCCAAAACTCACCCAATCAGGATGACGTCCATCGCTATAATCTCCTTCCTTTCTAAATGTTGTAACTTCAACTTTGCCATCCCCATTTATTACTGTTACTGTCCCATACTTTTCTCCGGTATTCACAACTGTCTTATCATTGAAAATTTTGATAACTTCCTCAGGCAAGGCTGAAGTTGTCACATCCCAATCCTCAGGATGTTTTTTCAACAATATATCCCTTATACAACCTCCAACAATATAAGCCTCATATCCATTATCTATCAACCTGTCCAATATACCTCTTACATAATGAGGAATATCAATTTTCATGCGTCCAGCTCCTTATACTCATAATGACAAACAGGTAAAAAATTTGCTCAATTTCCCAGGAAATATGTCATATAGTTATGTATGGAAAAGGCAGCAGACTTAAAGCCAACTGCCTGTTTTGATAATCGCTTATCTTGTAAATATTTTACCATAGTATGATGATTAATCAAATATTGTTATAGTTTTAACCTTAATAATTATTTCAAGTTTTCATTCGCTTGGTTCCTATAATTTTTCACTTCTTCTGTCATCTTATATCCATTTTTTTTGATTAGTTCATAATACTCCTTTATAACTTTGGAAACTTGACTATCCTTTGTTATAGCTTTTTCATAGGCTGCCTTAGCCTCATCATCCAACCTGTTGTCGCTTCGACCAAATAATGGAGTATTATCTAGCCCATGTAGTGCCAAGAATATATATTTCCCATACAACTCGTTAATTTTTTCGAACTTTACTGATTCCTTATGCTCATTTAAAAATCTTTCCTGTTTCGATATTCTTTCCAAAAGCTCTCCCCAGCTTATAGCAAGGGCAGCATCCTTTGCAGGAGCTTTACCTGATTCTACAGCCATGATACTAATATAGTCTTTCACGTCTTCAGTAACATAAGCGGAATACTTTTCATAAAACCCATAATCTATCACAGGAAAGAATGAACCTTCTGCCATCTCAACCTTGTAGCCCAGTTCTTCAGTTTCTTTTAGAAGTTCCTTTATTTCTTCATCTTCAATATTCTTGTATTTGAGTTTTTCTAAATCCAATCCAAATTTAAAGGCTTCAAATAATATAGTTTGATTTTCAGTTGTATTATATTTATCCTCCAACTGACCAATATATATTTCTTGTAATTCTTCCAACTTTGCAATAAGTTTCGATGCATTTTCTGGAGACAATTTTTCAATATTCTTGTCCACAAATGAAATAAACTGAGAAATGTTAGTTTCATTATTTATCATATTCTCATATTCCTTTACAATATCATTGTCTCTAGGTTCACTCACATTTGATTCAACACTTGGATTATCTTCCATATCTCGCTTATTTTGCGAAACACAACCGGTACCGAAAGATATAGTCAACACCAGTACAGCTGCTACTAATATTTTTTTATTTATCACTTTGTGTCCTCCTTTTGCATTAACCAACATTTATACCATTAGACGCGCAAAGATGCCTTTTTTCTTTACTTTTTACAATGAATTATTTGACAAAGTTTTTTCTGAAAAGAAAAATCATAACTGCAAATAATAAATTAGACAATATTAATAATTGTGAAAGGTGGAATACCTTCATATGAATAATCAAATAAAAAAAGTTGCCTTGATTTTGGCAATAAGCATTCCAATAGTTCTTATCGCTTGCAGCAGAATTAATATGAGCAAATTAAGCAGCAATGTTATTGAATCCAACAATCAGGAAACAGATGAGGGTATAATTACTAATGATAATAAAGCTGTTGATGAAAACAAAGATATTAATTCCATTGATGAAAACAACAAAGAAACTATTGAAGAAAATTCCCCCAGTGAAAGCATAAATTATGAAGTAAGTACGGAACCGAGTATTACAAATAAAAATTTGCTTATCATCGGCATCGATGCCAGAAAGAATGAACCTGCCAGAGCAGATGCCATAATTCTCATCAATATGAGAAATGATAAGGTAAATTTCATATCTATACCAAGAGATACTCTTATAAAACTTGACAAAAGAGGCAATCAAAAGATCAACGCTTCCTATGCCTATGGAGGCATCGATCTATGTATAGACTCTGTGGAGAAATTGCTTGATACAAAAATTGACAACTACCTTGTATTCAATTTCAAGGCTATACAAAAAGGAGTAGATGCTTTAGGGGGATTTACGGTAACAATACCAAAAACCATAAAAATCAAGGATCCGGAACTAAAAAAATGTTTTACGTTAAGACAAGGAAGCATTAAACTAAACGGCATTCAAACTTTGGAATACTTAAGATACAGGAGTGACGGACGAGGTGATATAGGCAGGATATATAGGCAGCAGGAGTTTATAAAGGATTTACAGCAAAGCTTTTTGAAATTAGAAAATGTACCTCTCATTCCAAAAGCATACTTAGCGGTAAAGGATGAGATTAAAACCGATTTAAGCGCCTCCAATATGGCATCATATTTTATAAGCGCTTATAGGTTGAGAAATAATTTTGAATATTACACTTTGGAAGGATATAGCAAAATGATTGATAAGATTTCCTATTATGTGCTATATAAAGATAGTTTAAATAAAATACGAGGGGTACTGAAATAGGATATAACAAGATAATCTGAAACTTTACCTACAGCAATTGGTGAACTGTTTTTGCATAGCTATTGAGGGGTGTGCTCCAAGCCAATGTGCACTCTCCCTCAATAAAATTCCTTGGATAATAACATATATGTCATATTTAGCATCAAACATTCTTCTATAGTAGTTAGGCTCCATTTCTTTTTCTTCTTTCTATCAGTTCCTTTCTTATGTCTTTCACGGAAATATTTTCATTGACCATCAACACCAAAAGATGATATACAAGGTCGCTTATTTCATAAACTAATTCTTCCTTGTCCTTATTTTTGGCTCCAATAATGACTTCACTGGTTTCTTCTCCTACCTTTTTGAGTATCTTGTCCAAACCTTCATCAAATAAATAATTGGTATAAGACCCTTCTTTAGGAGTTCTCTTTCTTTCTTTTAAAAGAATATACAGTTCTTCTAATACATCTGTTCCTTCATTTTCTGCCGGTATTGCTTCATTGAAAAAGCAAGAGAACTCACCTGTGTGACAAGCGGCCCCTGTTTGTTCCACTTCTAAAAGAATGCTGTCCTTGTCACAATCATAATAAAACCCCTTAAGCTTCTGGGTGTTACCTGATGTTGCCCCTTTTATCCACAGTTCCTTCCTGCTTCTGCTATAGTAGCAAACTTTCTTTCCCTCCAGGGTTTTTCTTATGGATTCTGCATTCATGTACGCAAGCATCAATACTTTTTTGGTATCTACATCTTGTACCACTGCAGGCACCAATCCTCTATCGTCAAAATTTATCTCTTCTATTATTTTATCTATGTTCATATTCTAACTTCTATCCCTCTTTCTTTTAGATACTTTTTCAGATCTTGTATTTTAATTTCTCCATAGTGGAAAACAGAAGCTGCCAGTACTGCATCAGCACCGCCATACTTTATGCCATCATAAAAGTCTTCCAGTCTTCCTGCCCCTCCCGACGCTACAACGGGCACATTTACAGATTGTGTTATCCTCTTCAATAATTCTATATCATACCCTTCTTTCATTCCGTCTTCATCAATGCTGTTTACTACTATTTCTCCGGCTCCCAGCCTCACACCCATTACAGCCCATTCTACGGCATCCAGATCCGTTTTTTCTCTCCCGCCTTTTATGTAGACACTCCAAGAGCCTTTCTCATTTTTCTTGGCATCTATGGATAAAACCACACATTGGGCTCCATATTTCATTGAGGCTTGCCTCAGAAGCCACGGGTTTTCTACAGCTGCTGTATTAACTGATACCTTATCAGCTCCTCTGCGCAGTATATCAGTAAAGTCATCAACACTTGATACTCCGCCACCTACACAGAAGGGTATATTAATATTGGCTGCTACCTTTTCCACAAATTCCAGAGATGTTTTTCTTTCCTCATTTGAAGCTGTAATGTCGTAGAACACCAACTCATCTGCCCCACAGTTGCTATAATATTCTGCCAACACTTCAGGACTATCTACATCCACTATGTTTTGAAACTTTTTTCCCTTTACTACTCTTCCATGTCTCACATCAAGACATGGGATTATTCTTTTTGCAAGCATTCCATTACCTCCGTAAAATCCAGCAAATTATCATAAAATGCTTTTCCTATTATTGCTCCATACATGTTCAGAGAGTCAAGCTTTTCAATGTCTTCCATAGAGCATATGCCTCCGGAAGCTATGATGTTCAAACTGGTCTCTTTCACCAGAGTTTCATATATTTGAAAATTAGGACCTTCCAGCATACCATCTTTGGCTATATCTGTATATACTATGGTTTTTACGCCAATTGCTTCAATTTCTTTACACAACTCCAAGGAATCAATGCTACTTATTACCTTCCAACCCCTTGTAGCTACTTTTCCATCCTTTGCATCTATGGATACCAGGATTCTTTCCTTATATTTTGATACCAGTTTTTTCAGCAGATCCCTATTCTCTATTGCCATGGTACCTACTATAACCCTTTTCACCCCAAGGTTTAGAAGTTCCTCAACATGTCTTTCACTTCTAATACCTCCACCCACCTGAACAGGAATATGAAGCATTTTTACAATTTGCTCTATGGATTTTTTGTTTATAATTTCCTCACTCTTTGCACCATCCAGATTCACCAGGTGCAAAAAGTTGGCTCCTTGTTCCTGCCATTTAAGAGCCATGTCAACAGGATTGTCAGAATATACTTTTACCTTGTCAAAATCACCCTGTGTAAGCCTCACACATTTATTATCCTTTATATCAAGAGCCGGAAATATTATCATCTTATCATCTCCCTGTATGCCTTTATCAAATTTGCTCCAACTTCACCGCTTTTCTCAGGATGGAACTGAAAGCCCAAAACATTTCCTTTCCTCACTATGGCAGGAACCCTCACTTCATATTCTCCATAAGCTATCAATTCACTGTTGGATGATTTTATATAATAGGAATGCACGAAATAAACGTAATTACCTTCATTTATATATTTCAATATTGGGTCTTGCTTATTAAAACTTATACTGTTCCATCCCATGTGAGGTACTTTTAAATTTACATCCAACTTTTCCACAGTTCCTTCTATGAGGCCAAGGCCTTCGTGTTCCCCATTCTCATAGCTTTTTTCGTATAAAAGCTGCATGCCGAGACAAATTCCCAATAGATATTTCCCTCTATCCACATGTTCCTTTATAACAGGTATGAGCTTCATTTCTTCCAGGGAACTCATGGCATATTGGAAGGCCCCAACCCCAGGCAATATTAAAGAATCTGCATTTCTTATCTCTTCTACATCTCTGGAAATCTTGCATTCTATACCTTCTCTTTCAAAGGCCCTTGACACTGATGCCAGATTTCCTAATCCATAATCTATTATGATGTTCACTATAAGACCCCCTTTGATGATGAAACACTGTCACAGGTAATCTGTATAGCTTCTCTCAATGCTCTTCCAAAGGCCTTAAACGCTGCTTCTATCTTATGGTGATCATTTTCACCGTACAATACTTCTAAGTGAAGCGTAATCCTTGCCTCATTTGCAAAGGCTCTGAAAAACTCCTTGAAGTCTTGAGAGTTCATATCTCCTATCCTTTCACTCTTAAAATCTGCATTGAAGACCAGATAAGAGCGATTGCTTATATCCAACACTGCTCTTGCTAAAGCTTCATCCATGGGTATATAACAATTTCCATATCTGTTTATACCTCTCTTATCCCCCAATGCTTTATTAAAAGCCTGTCCTAAAGCTATTCCTATGTCCTCAGCGGTGTGATGTCCGTCTACCTTAATATCTCCATTGCACTTTATGTTCAAATCAAAGGAACCATGAAAGGCCAAAAGATTGAGCATGTGATCCAAAAATCCTATGCCTGTATCTATACAGCTATTTCCACTTCCATCCATATTTATTTCCACCATTACATCCGTTTCCAAAGTTTTTCTTTCTACCTTAAACTTTCTCATCTTTAACTATCTCCTTCAGTGACTTTAAAAGCTCCTGGTTTTCACTCCTGTTTCCTACAGCTATTCTATAGTACTGCCTCATATCCCCGGAAAAGCTTCGAATAAGTATTCCCTGTGCTGCCAGCTTCTCTCCCAAATCTTCGATATCGGATTTAATAAGTATAAAATTCCCATAAGACTTATACACTGTAAATGGAAGCTTCCTCAGTTCATCATACAAAAATGCCCTCTCCCTTTTTACTTCCTCTACATAGTCATAGATTCTATCCTTGTTTTTTAGGGCTAAAACACCTACATATTGAGTTATGGCATTGAGGTTATAGGGTGCTCTTACACAGTTTATAACTTTGATGATGTCTTCACAGGCTATCATATATCCAAGCCTTATTGCTGCTAAGCCTAATGCCTTAGACAATGTTCTCAATACTATAAGATTTCTATATTTGGAGACCTCTTGAACCATGGATCCCTCAGCAAACTCCATATAGGCTTCATCCACCACTACTATTGAATCAGTCTCCTCTAACAGCTTTTTGACATCTTTTTGTTCTATCAAATGTCCAGTAGGGTTGTTGGGATTGCATATCAATATGAGCTTAGGATTCATTTGCTTCGCTCGTTTTATCAAAAGGTCTATGTCAACGGTAAAATCTTCATTGCTCTCCACTCCTATGAATCTGGCAGAATGTATCTGACTGAATATCTGATACATGCTGAAGCTGGGTAAAAAGCCCATTATCACCTCACCTTTATCCACATAGGTCTTTATAACCAATTCGATAAGCTCGCTTGAACCATTGCCTACTAATATATTTCTAGGATTCACACCAACATAGTTTCCTAGTTCTTCTCTAAGCCTTACTGCATCATTATCCGGATAATAATTGATGTAGAAATCCTCTTCAAACTTAAGACCTTCCGAAGTTATATCCTTGAATAATATGTTCTTGCCTTCGTTGGCATCCAGCTTGATTCTGAATGATCCTTGATTTGCACTATAAGCCTTTAATCCTTTTATGCTTTCTTTTACTAATTGCATTACAACTCTACCTCCCCAAATCTAACCCTTATGGAATTGGCATGACCTGTCAAGCCTTCTTCCTCTGCTATCCTCACAATTGAATTCTTTGATCTTTCCAGGGCGGTTTTGCTGTAGTAAATCAAAGATGTCTTCTTAATAAAATCGTCTACACCCAATGGTGAAGAAAATCTTGATGTGGAGCTGGTAGGCAATGTATGGTTTGGCCCTGCGAAATAATCTCCTACAGCTTCAGGAGAATATTCACCTAAAAATATTGCTCCAGCATTTTTTACTCCTTTATATACTTCAAAGGGATCTCTCGTAAGTATCTCCAGGTGCTCTGGTCCAATCGCATTTACCACATCCATCGACTCAGCCATGCAGCTGGTAACAATTATTGCACCATAGTTTTCAAGAGACTTCTTTACTATTTCTTTTCTATCAATGGTTTGTAGCTGAACCTCTATTTCCTCCATGACCTTATATGCCATAGGTTCCCAATCTGTCACCAATATGGCTGCTGCCATTTCATCATGTTCTGCCTGAGAGATTAAATCTGCAGCTATATACTTGGGATTTGCCCATTTATCTGCTATGATCAAAATTTCACTGGGTCCTGCTATCATGTCAATTCCTACATAGCCGCTGACCTTTTTCTTTGCCATGGCTACGTAGATATTGCCGGGACCTGTTATTTTATCCACCTTTGGTATGCTTTCGGTGCCGAAAGCCAGAGCAGCTATACCCTGAGCTCCTCCCACTTTATATATCTTATCAACCCCTGCAATGGAAGCCGCTGCAAGTATGGAAGGCTTAATACTGCCATCGGGGCAAGGAGGAGTTATCATGACTATTTCCTTCACTCCTGCTATTTTGGCAGGTATAGCATTCATCAACACTGTTGATGGATATGCGGCTTTTCCACCTGGGATATATATCCCCACTCTTTCCAACGGTCTTATCAACTGACTCAGTATTATATCTTCCTCTTCATAAAGTGAGTAGGAATTTCTTAGTTGCTTCTTGTGGAACTTCATTATGTTTTCCTTAGCTTTAGTCAAATCCTCCAATAGATCTCTGCTTGTATTTTTTATAGCCTCCTCCATCTCTTCCTTGGATACCAATAAATTCTCCAACATTAAACCATCATATTCTTTTGTATACTCCTTTAGAGCTTTGTCCCCATTCTGCTTCACATCCCATATGATTTTATCTACTTTTTTATTAACCTCATCCATTTCCAATTTACTTCTGTCAAAAAGCTTATTTAAGAAATCCTTCTCCTTAGAGATATCAATTATCCTCATAATACATCCCCTCCCACTCTTTTATACTCTCTATCAATTTACTGATCCTGTCATATTTGAATCTATAGCTGACTCTGTTGCATATAAGCTTGGCAGTAATGCCAAACATATCCTCAAAAACCTCAAGTCCGTTAGCTTTCAAGGTATTCCCAGTCTCAACCAGATCCACTATTACATCCGAAAGTCCAACCAACGGTGCCAGCTCCACTGAACCATTAAGCTTTATAATCTTGATTTTTTGACCTTTTTCATCAAAATATTTTTTTGCTATTGTGGGATATTTGGTAGCTACCCTAAGCACCTCATCCTTTTTATAGGTTTTCTTTCCCTTTATCCCTGCTACTGCAAACTTGCATTTTCCAAATCCAAGGTCAAGTATTTCATATACATCGTTATCACTTTCAAGGATGACATCCTTGCCTACAATTCCAAGATCTGCGACACCGTTTTGCACATATGTAACCACATCCGATGGTTTTACATATACAAAGCTGATCTTCCGCTCTTCATCCTTAAATATGAGCTTCCGAGATTCAGGTACTATTGATTCTCCTAAACCTATAGCTTTCAAAAGTTTGTATGCTTCATCACCAAGTCTTCCCTTTGCAAGGGCTATATTTATATAATCCAACTTTGCTATCCCTCCTCATAATTAATTTCTGTCAACTCATCCATATCTATTGAAAATCCTATAGCTGGAACCTCCTTACCAAATATTCCTGTAAAGGAGTCATATCTTCCTCCGCTGATTATGGATTTATAGGATTGTGGGAGATATCCTTTAAAAATCAAGCCATCATAGTAATCCAACTCAGTGATCAAGGACATATCCACCTGCACATTGCTCTTATATCCTTTTTCTTCTATGAGCTTACTAATGGCTTTGATTTCATCTAAAGCTTCCATCATCTCATCATTCAAATAATATAGCTTTGCTTTTACCTCCACTGTTTCAATTTTGCCTTGCAAATCTGTAATACTTGCTAATGTATCATAAATGCTTTTTGGCACATTTAAAATCCCCATGTAACTTACCAGCTCTTGCCTATTCTTGCGGTATATCAAATCTTTTATATGTCTCTTATGATTTTCCTCAATATCCATTTCCTTTAGTAATCCATTGATATACTTGCTATTTGACATTTCTAAAATGAATCTGCTATCAAAGCTGTCTAGTATTTTTAATGCGAGGAGAACAACCTCTTTATCCGCTTTCAATGAATCCTCTCCTAGGTATTCTATTCCCATCTGCCGTACTTCCCTTATATTTACAATCTCCTGATTCCTGTAGATAGATGAATTGTAAAATAATTTCAATTTAAAACCCTCTTGCCATCTTGGTATCAGGTTCCTTATTATATTGGTTGTTATGTCAGGTCTAAGAATTAATACATCAGAGCTACCTCCTATTACCTTAACCATAGATTCCTTCTTAAGCCATTTATTCACATGTTCAAATATATCAAAGTCTTCAAATATGGAAGGTTCAATCTGAACATAACCTTCATTCAAAAACATATCTTCTATCTTTTTTTTGATTTCATATCTTTTTTTTAAATAGCCTATTTCATCTTCAATCCTTAAAAATTGCATTTACTTTTCCTGCCTCCTGCCATTAATTGCTGCATAAGAAAGGCTTCTATTTAAAATATATTAATAACAAGGAAGCCTTTCTTGAAACCCATTACAAAAAGTCTATATTAAGGTATAATTATACTTTCCTATGGTTTTTTAAAAAAAGAAGCCATATAGGTATACCTATATGGCTTCTTTTTTTTATATCTTAACCATCATAGGTACAACCCCAAAATTCAAAACAGAATCAGGGATTGTACCTATGCATAATTATATGCCTAGAATACAAACCCTGTCACTATGATGGTGATGATGCTTCTTATTAGAATTCAATATAAATACAGTAAACATAGTTGACTTCCTTTCTGTAACTAAAATCCATAATTATTATACTTAGTATGCTATTGTAGTATAGTATACTACTACAATTGTATTATTGCAATATTTTTGCATAATTATTTATATCAATTAAAATACCGGGGCTTATCCCCGGCTAAATTTATTGTTGTTTTCTCTTACAGCCTTCATGTCTATGATGAGGAAGTAATTTTCTGATTTCATCTGCTTGTTCTTTTGTGATTATCTTATCATCAACCATCTTTTCCCACAAATCTACTTTGTCCTTTCTATAATTTCTTATGAACTCCTTTCTTTGTTCTTCAGTCATGTTTTTCATCTGTTCAAACATTTTTCTCTTTTCTTCTCTTTCAATCTTCAAATAATTATTTATCTTTTCCACATCTTCAGGTTTGAGTACACCTTTTTCAACCAATTGCTCTAATGACTTAGTAATCCTTTCTTCCTTTGGGAATGGCTTCTTATCTTCACTTGGTGCTTCAGCTAAATTCACAGAGCCAATGGAAAATATGAAGGAAAGTATCAGAACAGTTGTCATGAGATTAATGAGTTTTCTGTTTTTTCCCATTTTATCTCTCCTTTCCAAACATAATTGTCATATTTCATGACAATTATATTATTAGCATTTTTATATATGTTTTTGTGTTGTATGATTTGGATATTTTCCATGTTGACAAAATTTGCATTTGAGTTTACTATTCTTAATAATAACTATAATAAAATTAGGAAAGAAGGTTAAAAAATGAATAAAGATAAACCTACAAGAGCTGAAGCCTTCGAGCTCCTAAAAAAATATAACAAAAGCGAAAGCTTAGTTAAACACGCACTAGCTGTAGAAGCGGTAATGAAGCATTTTGCGGAATTATTAGATGAACCAGATAAGGAAAAATGGGCTATCATAGGTTTACTTCACGATTTGGACTATGAGATGTACCCTGAACAACACTGTTCTAAAGTCAGGGAAATACTTGAGGAGGAAGGCTATCCTGAAGATTACATACATGCTATAGTCAGCCACGGCTGGGGAATATGCACAGATGTTGAACCTATCCACCAAATGGAAAAAATTCTTTATGCAACTGATGAATTGACAGGTCTCATCACTGCAACAGCACTTTTGCGACCAAGCAAAAGCATACTGGATCTTGAAGTAAAATCTGTAAAAAAGAAATGGGGTCAGAAAGGCTTTGCTGCAGGTGTTGACAGATCAATAATTGAAAAAGGTGTAGAAATGCTAGGTATGGACATTAATTACATAATAGATGAAACCATCAAAGGCATGAGAAAGGTAGCTGATGAAATAGGGCTTAAAGGTAACATGGAGGGATAGAATTCATCCCTCTATGTTCTATATTTTGGCACCTAAATATGCTTCTTTTATCACAGGATTCTCAGCAATTTCTTTAGCCGATCCTTCCATTTTGATTCTTCCTTGTTCAAGCACATAAGCTCTATCAGCAATAGACAATGCCTTGTATGCGTTTTGCTCTACCAATAATATGGTTTTGTCCATTTTTCTTATATCCAGTATAATATCAAATACTGTTTGAACCAATAGTGGTGCAAGACCTAATGAAGGTTCATCCAATAGCATAATTTCAGGATCACTCATCAATCCTCTGCCCATAGCCAGCATCTGTTGCTCTCCTCCGCTTAGGGTACCTGCCATTTGCTTTTGTCTTTCCTTTAACCTTGGGAAAAGAGTATATACCTTCTCTAAATCTTCCTTGATCTTTTTGGCATCCTTTCTCAGATAAGCTCCCAGCATGAGATTGTCTTCAACAGTGAGATTCGCAAATACCAATCTTCCTTCAGGAACATGACAAATTCCCATCTTAACAACCTTATTAGGGTTTATGGGCAGCTTTTCTCCTTTGTAACTTATTGACCCTTCTTTATACTTCAAAAATCCTGATATAGCATTTAATAAAGTTGACTTGCCCGCTCCATTAGAGCCTATTATAGTTACAATTTCACCCTTGTTTATATTCAAGCTGACTCCTTTTAATGCGTGAATTCCACCATAATATACGTTTAATTTTTCAACATTCAACATACTCTACCCCTCCACTCCTAGATATGCTTCAATAACCTTAGGATTGTTCTGAATTTCCTGAGGGGTCCCTTCAGCAAGCTTGCAACCGAAATTAAGTACCATTATCTTTTCACATATTCCCATTATCAAATCCATATGATGATCAATTATAAGAACACTTAAATTAAACTTAGATCGTATGTCTGCGATGAGAGTCATCAACTGAACTGTTTCATCTGGATTCATGCCTGCCGCAGGCTCATCAAGGAGCAGCAATTCAGGATTTAATGCCAATGCTCTCGCAATTTCCAATCTTCTTTGGAGTCCATAGGGAAGATTGTTTGCGATAAGGTCTCTTCTATCATAAAGCCCCATAATATCAAGAAGATCATTGGCCTTTTCTTCCAGTTCTTTTTCCTGTTTCCTGCATTTTGGTGTCCTCACCACGGCTTCAAAAAGGCCATAATTGGCATTGGCGTGGCAGGCAGTCAAGACATTTTCATACACCGTCAGCTTCTTAAAAAGCCTTATGTTCTGAAAAGTTCTTGTAATGCCGCTTCCTGCGATCTTATATGGATCCATATTGGTTATATCTTTGCCTTTGAATATTATTCTTCCATCAGTAACCTTGTAGACTCCTGTTATAAGATTGAATATGGTTGTCTTTCCTGCTCCGTTTGGTCCTATCAACCCGCTTATACCATCATTTGGTACTTCAAAGTCCACATTGCCGACAGCAGTAAGACCGCCAAAGGTTTTTGTGAGATTTTTCAATTCAAGAATGTTCATATGGTCTTTCCTCCTTCCATTTGGTTTGGAAGGCCTTTATTCTTATTCTTCATCCTCGTATAAAGCGTCTTCATGCTTGAAGGAGTTAATTCATATCCACCCATCAATCCACTAGGTCTGGTTATCATTATTATGACAACAGCTAATCCATAAATTACTAAACGCCAATTGGAAAAAGCCCTCAATATTTCAGGCAATGACGTCAGCACCAACGCTCCAAGGACGCTGCCGGATATACTGCCTAAGCCTCCAAAAATTACTATTATTGTCAACTCTGTAGACTTAGTCAAACTGAACATCTTCGGCTGAAGGAAGGTCATGTAATGGGCCATAAGACCTCCTGCAATACCGGCATATGCAGCGCTTATCATCAAAGAAATAAGCTTATATCTAAATACATTTATACCTACTATTTGAGAAGCAAGTTCTTCTTCTCTTACAGCAATCATGTTTCTTCCATGCTTTGATCTTACTATGTTGGCCAGAATAAAGATTGCCACTATATTAATAATGACTACATTAAGCAAATTGGTATGATGCGGTATTCCGGGCCAACCTCTGGCCCCTCCAAAGTACTGGACATTATCTAAAATCAATCTGATAGCCTCTCCGAATCCCAGTGTAGCTATACAGAAATAATCTCCCTTCAGGTTTAAAGTGAGTTTTCCTATAACAGAGCTTACCAAGGCTGCTACCAATCCTCCTATGAGAAGGGCAGGTATAAAAGGCAAGCCAAATTTGACTGTCATCATAGCTGATGTATAACCACCTATGGCCATGAATCCTGCATGCCCAAAGGAAAACATTCCTGTAAACCCTGTTAAAAGCGATAACCCCAGTACCGCCATCAGGTTTATTCCCGCAAGAGTCAATATACCCGTAATATAGTTCAGATCCATGATTCCGCCTCCCTTCTATGCCTTATCCTCTGTTACCTTGCCCATCAATCCTCTAGGTCTGAAGACTAGGACAGCGATGAGAAGAACAAAGGCAATTAAATCTCTATACTGGGAGGAAAGATATCCTGATGTTATGGTCTCTATTACACCCAGCAAAATTGAGCCTATAACAGCACCCGGTAAGCTTCCTAAACCTCCGAATACTGCTGCTATAAAAGATTTATTGGTTATTACTCCAATCTGAGGATAAACAGTATATTTCATTCCGAATAAAACTCCTGCTATTCCTGCAAAAAATCCTCCAAGAGCAAATACAACTATTATTACTAAATCCGTATTAATGCCCATCAATGCACTGGCTTTTATATTATAGGCTGTTGCTTGTATAGCTTTACCCATCTTAGTATGATCAATGAAAAATACCAACAATGCTAAACATATGGCAGAAATGATGAACATAGCCAAGTCCAATCTTCCTATAGAAACACTCCCCAGTTGTATAGGAGTCCTGGATAATACCTCAGGATAGGTTCTAAAGGTAGGACCAATAGTAGCTATTACTATGTTCTCTAAAAATATGGAGGTACCCATGGCAGAAATGATGAAATATAAAAACGGAGCCTTTCTCTCTCTTAAGGGTTTATATGCTCCTCTTTCTATGATCACTGCAAGCACACAGGTAGTCAAAGCTGATGCAATGAATGCTATAGGGAATGGTAAACCTACTGAGGTCAAATAATAATAACCAAAATAAGCTCCCAACATTATAACGCCACCATGAGCAAAGTTACTGAAGTTCATAATGCTATAAACCAGAGAATAACCAACTGCCATAAGTGCATAAACGCTACCTATAGAGAGACCATTGATTAATTGCTGTAATAACTGTGACATTTCTTCACCCCTTACTATTCAAATTTGCATAAAAGGAGATATAATCCCCTTTTATGCAAACTGCAAATTTAATTCTAGTCAAGTTTAGCAGAGTATTTCTGCTGGAATACGTACTTGTCCCCTTCTATCTTAACTATTGCTGCTTCCTTTCCTTCTGGATTATGCGTGTCTTTTCCTATCTTTATCCTGCCTGTAACACCTTTTACATCTGCAGTTTCAAGAGCTTCGGTTATCTTTACAGAATCGGCTGATCCAGCCCTTTCTATAGCATCTACCAATAAAACAACTGCATCATGAGCCAAGTATCCATTTAGCTCTAACTCTTTTCCATATTTATTTTTATATCTGCTCTTTAGATCTTGAACCTCTGGATCATCATAATCTACATGGTTTACTATATAAGTACCCTGTACTGCATCCTTAGCCATTGTAAATAGTTGTTCAGAAGGTAAACCGTCTCCACCCATAAGGGGTGCTGTTATGCCAAGTTCTCTCGCCTGATTTGCTATAAGTGCTGCTTCTTTAAAGAATACAGGGAGGAACAGCACTTCTGGATTTGCATCTTTTATTTTGCTTAGCTGAGGTCTGAAATCAACATCACCGAATTTGAATGCTTCTTTGGCAACTATAGTTCCACCTTTAGTTGTAAAGAACTCTTCAAAGAATTCAGTTAGCCCTTGAGAATAATCATCGGCCACATCATATAAAATTGCAGCTTTTCTAAAACCGAGCACATCATAACCATATCCTGCAGCAACGGCTCCCTGGTATGGATCAATGAAGCATACTCTGAAGTTATAGGGTTTTACCTTGCCATCCAATACAGTAACCTTTGGATTTGTAGCAACTGTTGCAATATCAGGCACCTTTGCCTCTTCCAAAACAGGAGCTATTGGTATAGCACTGCCACTGGCATTAGGTCCTAGGATAGCAACAACCTTGTCCTGTCCTGTAAGTCTTTTGGCAACGTTAACTGCTTCCTGTGGATCACCTTTAGTATCATAACCTATTACTTCGAGTTTTTTGCCGCCCAAAACTCCACCTTTTGCATTGATCTCTTCAAAGAGCATCTTTATGGTATCTAACTCGCACTGTCCCCAAACTGCCTGGTCTCCTGTCAATGATCCCATCCAACCTACTTTGATAACATCTCCTGCTGAGGCATCTGCTCCTCCTGCCTGAGAACCTGTCTCTGTAGCTGGTTTTGAACATCCTGATAAAGCCAATGTAACAATCATCAAACTAACCAATAATAATGCAAGAGTTTTTTTGAACATCAATATCCCTCCCTTAATTTATGAAGCCAGATGGCTTTTATAAATTATATGATGGAATATTCAAAAAACTTCAAAAAAACTCATAATGCTTCAAAAAAATATTTAATATTCTTTTTCAGACAACAAAATCAAACCTTCAAAAAACTTCCCCATATTAACTTTTCCGCCATTATTTCTCTTCCCTCGTATAAAGTCCATTTCAGCCTTGACACTTTCAAAATCAAAAAGCATATTGGCATATCTTTGGAAGTATTCATTTCCATAATCTTCAAGGCCCGTATTAGCAAGATTTTTTAAACCTTCTTTCATTGCTCGTCTCATTCTTTGCCTAACAGTTTTCGAGTTTTCTTTCAAATATTTGCATATTTCATCCATTGAGCATTCATTAAAAGATTTCTTCATATTGATCAGATATGTGCATGTGTTTATTATGTCATTTGTCCCTTTTTCCCCCAGCATACCCAGCATACTGAGGATATATCTTATTTCCTTTGTTCTATCCCGCTTATCTATATTCTCCAACCTTCTATCCACATTGCTGAACACTTTTCGTATATTGTTCAGCATTTCCTCCAGTTTGATTTTTTCTGCAACCTTGTTGACTACTTTTTCTACTTCAATTTTATTCAATGGCTTACTTATAAAGAACTCAATACCTGACTTATAAGATTCAGTTATAAGCTGACTATCTGAAACTTGAGAAACCATTACAAAATTAATACTGGTTCTCAGTTGTTTTACCTCTCTAACTAAAGTATTGCCATCCAGCTTAGGCATCAGAAGATCTACCAAAACAATATCGGGATTAGTAGCAAGAATCTCCTTATATGCCGTTTCTCCATCATAACTGTATCCCACTACATCACCCAGGTTATTATCTTCTATAATATTACTGAGAATTTTTACAATGTTTATATCATCATCCACAATATAATACTTCATCATTCTCTCCCCTAAACACATTTTTTGGAATAGTTATGGTAAAGCTTGTCCCTTTATCGACTTCGGATTGAACGGTTATACTTCCATAAAAAATACTGTTTGTTAAATCCTTTACCAATGCAAGACCTAAGCCTCTTCCGATATTCCCAGTACTTTCATCAAACTTTGTAGAAAAACCAGGATTAAAAATATAATCAATGTTCCCTGGCTTAATCCCTTCACCATTATCTGAAACTATAAAAATGTAATCTTCTCCACTCTCACATACATTAAGCTTTATAAAACCCCTTTCTCTTCTTTCTAAAGCTTCTATAGAATTATTTATCAGATTTTTCAGTATAGACATGAGATAGTAATGCTCTTCTACATAAAAATCAACCTTTGTATTGAAATATATTTGAATATCTAATTTGTTTAACCTAATAAAATCCTTTGTGTCTATTTCCAAAATCCTTATTATATCTCTGATACTCATGCTTGTTTCATCTGTTTTATCCTTTGATATCTCTTCCAAACCGCTAATTATCCTCAGATATCCTTTCTTGATTTCATGGACATCCTTTGATATATCCAATGCCAAATGCTTCAACTCTTCCGGATAATCATTTTCAGATATTAGTTTATATGCATAGTAAGATTTTTTCATAACATCTTCTATTTCTTTTATGTTCTTGCTCATGAAATAAATTTCGCTTTTAAAGCTGGATGTGAGTAAAACCAGTCTTCTGTATCTCTCTTCATGCTCTACCCTGTCAAGAAATGCCCTATAGTGCTTTATGGATATTACAACCCCTACTGAAATGAAAGCTCTAACTAAAGCTATTGCCATCAAATTCCTTATTATTTCAAAACTCATGCTACTTATATTTATCCTGATGCTCATCTCGACTATATTAGATAAAAAATCGCAAAAGAAGGCAGTTGTAAAGAATCTTGTCAGATCTTCTTTTACTTCCTTGTAATATAAAAAATAGTAAAAGATGCCATAGGAAAAATAGAAAAAAACATCTGGAGCTACCATAACCCACGTAGTTACAGCATCTTTTATCTCCAAATATTCAATAATTCCCCTGAAAAGGGGTGATACTATACCTGTTGTAAAGCAGACTACTATGGGATTAAGCTCCACATAATTATATAAAAAAATTGGCAGTAATATTACTGAAAGTGTAATTATAAAACCTGGAACGAAACATTTAAAATTAAACTGAGATGCTAGAGCTACACATGCTGCAATAAGAAAGGTATGTTTTGCTTTATTCATAAGTTCACCTTTATTAAATATCCAAAATAATGATATATTATGAATAAGGTTATATATGAATAATATAGCATATTAAACAATAGAATTGAAGTAATTTGCTACAATATTCCCAATCTTCACTTTTATCTTCATGTTCCTACTCTCGCAAAGTTGCCTTTAATCTATCAGAATTTAACAAAATATCAATGGCATCTTTTATAGAATGTACTACCACATCTGCATGGGCCAGCAATTTTCCGCTGCATCCTTCTCTTGAAACAACAGCTATTGACAACCTTGAAACTTTAAACATCTCAATGTCATTGAAACCATTACCTATACAGATTGTCTTATCTGCTCCAAGATCTACAACCACCTCTTTCTTGTATTCAGAAGCTTTCCCTGTGGGAAATGTCTTAATCATAACACCTAGATGACTGCATTTTTCTCTTACAGTTCCATAGGTATCTGCAGTGAGTATATATACATTGCTGTATTCCTTCAACTCTGTTAAAAGTTCACCAACATCTTCTATAAGCTCGCCATCCTCTGCAATGGTGCCGTTATAATCGAAAACAACATTTTCAATATATATTTCTCCTAAACCTGGTATATCATATTTCAACATCAGTAATCACTCCTATTTAACCATAAATTCCTTCTATATATTCCTTTGTCCTATTATCTTGAGGAGAAGTGAATATCCTATGAGTTTCATCATATTCGATGAGTTCTCCATCAAGCATGAATGCAGTATAATCTGATATTCTTTTTGCCTGAGAAAGATTGTGGGTTACTATTACTATAGTGTAATCCTGAACCAAGTTCATTAACATTTTTTCTATATTAGCCGTATTCTTCACATCAAGTGCAGAACAAGGCTCATCTAACAGCAAAACATCAGGCTCCACCGTCAAGGCTCTTGCTATGCAAAGCCTTTGTTGCTGTCCACCTGATAGTTTAAGAGCAGATCCATGAATTTCATCTTTTACTTCTTCATAAAGGCCTGATATTTTTAGTTTCTCCACAACAATTCCATCAAGCCTTTTCTTATCTTTTACTCCATAATATATGGGAGCGTAAGTAAGATTTTTATATATGGAGAATGGAAATGGCGTTGGTTTCTGAAAAACTATTCCTATTCTTCTTCTAACCTCTTCTTTTGATATAGAATGTACATCCTTACCATTAAACAAAATCTGGCCTTCTGTTCTTCCTTCGGCTTCCTCTAACATTGTGTTTAAGGACATCAATAAAGTTGACTTACCGCAACCTGATGGTCCTATTATTGCAGTTATCTTATTCTTTTTGATTGCCATATTCAGATTATTAATTACCCTTTTACTCCCATAATAAGCTCTAAAGTCCTTTAATTCCAGTACATTCATCTCTTAACTTCCTTTCTCCATAAGGTTAAGGTCATAGCAAATATATTTATTATTATCAACAAGGCTATAAGTACCAGTGCAGTAGCATAGGCCTTTTCCATTGATATGCCTTCATTAGCCAGTATATATAGATGAAGAGGTAATGCCATAACAGGCGAAGATAATGATTTTGGCACTGGAGCGAATATAACTGCTCCTGTAAGCATGATTGGCGCTGCTGCACCCATGGCAAAACCCCCAGCCAAGGTTATGGAAGATACTATATCTCTTCTGCATTGGGGCAACACCAGCTTAAAGATAGTATAAACCTTGCTCACTCCCAACGAATAGGAAGCATTTATGGCAGATCTGCTGAATTCCTGAAAAGCCTTTTCTACTCTTACCTGTATAAAAGGAAATATCATTAGACCCAAAGTCAAGCCTGCAGATAATAAAGATCTGCCCATATTAAAAGTAACAACCATAACCGAATATCCAAAAAGCCCAAGCACTATAGATGGAACTCCTGCCATGCATTGTATAATGGCATCGGCAATGTTTTCCAATCTTTGTGATCTACAGTAAAACACTATATAAACAGCTGTGGCAATAGCCAAAATTGATGCAAAAACAATGGCAATAAGCATGAGAAGTATGCTTCCAATTATAGCAGGAAAAACACCACCTTCTGTTCCGATAGGTATCCCGCCAGGATTTGACAGCAAGAATTCCAAGTCTACTGATTTAAAGCCTTTTATAAAAATATATAATATGACGAATGATCCTGATGCAATGGTTAAGATAAAGCTTAAACATATCCATAATGCAAACATTACGGATTTTATCCTTTTCATCATCTGTCCAGGCTCCTTTTCACATAGTATAGAGCTATATTTAAGATAAGCAAAATAGCCATTAATACGAAACCGGCTGCAAAAAGAGCATGATAATGCAAGCTGCCTACCTCCGCCATCCCCATCTCAAGAGCAATAAGAGATGGTATGGTTTGACATTTGCCTAGCAATTTTGGCATTATTGGTGCATTTCCTATAACCATCATAACAGCCATAGTCTCACCCATGGCTCTGCCAAAAGCCAAAACTGCAGCAGCTGCAATACCTCTCAGACTTTGTGGCAAAACGATAGTCCGTAAGATATAGATTTTTGAAATACCCATCGCTTGAGCAACCGGAGAATAAGCTCTATATAACTTATCCATTGTTTCATCACAAGTTGATATTATATATGGCAAAACCATTATCGCCAGAAGTATGCCTCCAGCTAACACTGACTCACCTGAAGCGAAACCAAAAGCTTTTTCAAAAAATTTCACCAATACCATTAAACCTATAAATCCAAAAATTACAGAAGGTATGCCGGCTATTATATCAATGAATCCTCTTATTATCAATCTTGGCCTTTCTTTCACATATCCTGATAATAATAGTGCACATCCTATGCCAATGGGCAATGCAATGACTATGGCAACAATAGAAACATACAATGTTCCTAAGATAATATTGAAAATAGACAATTTCTTTGGATCCCCCGTAGGATTCCATGTCGTGCCTGTTATAAACTTGAGTATGGGAACTTCTTTAAAAAATGTATAACCTTCTTTAAAGATAAAAATAATTATAAAAGAAAGAAGCAACAATGAAAAAAGAGTCAAAACCTTAACCAAAAATACTGAAACTTTATCAAATGCTGTTTTCATACTATCACCCTAAAAAAATTCAGGGGATAAATCCCCTGATAAATTACTATTTTACAGGTACAAAACCCATTTCTTCTATTACTTCCGCTCCTTTTTCTGACATTACAACATCCATGAATGCTTTCTGGGGAGCAGTCAATTCTCCTCTTTTTACAACTATAAGTGGTCTTGATATTTTATAAGAACCATCTACTATAGTTTGCTCTGTCGGTTCAACTCCATCTACTTTTAATGGCATTAATTTGCCTTTATTCTGATTAACCATACCATAAGAAGCATATCCAATTGCATCTTTGTTCTCTATTATCTTAGTAACCAAAGCTCCCATTGAAGGAGACTGGATAGCATCCGGTCTTATTTGAGTATCACCCATGACGCTTTTCTGGAATACTTCATGAGCTCCACCGCTTAAATCTCTAATTACAACAACAATTTCTCTATGAGGTAAGCTACTGTCAAGCTCATCCCAATACTTGTATTCTCCTGCAAAAATCTTCTTAACTTCTTCCGTTGTCAGATTATCTCTAAGTTGAGCCAGTGGATTCTCTGGATTGATGGAAATAGTCAATGCATCTACTCCAAGTTTATATACTTTTGCATCTCCTATTTTTTCTAATTCCTCACTCTTAACTTCTCTAGCCAACATACCAAAATCTGCAGTTCCTTCTATAACTGCCTTTACGCCGGCTCCTGAACCGCCGGCAGACACATAAATTGATATATACTTATCAGGGAAACTTGAATCAACTTTATCCCAAGTGGTATTTTCTTCTATAAACTCTGTAGCTATAGCAGTTATAACCGGCGCCAATGTAGAAGAACCATTGAATGTCATTTCAGCTTTAAACTCATTATTAGTTTCGTTTTCTTTATTGCTATTGGTCTGAACATCAGCACCCTGGCTTGTACAGCCTGTTAAAACCATGGCAAAAATCAACGACAAACATATTATGATACTCCAAACCCTTTTCATAAATTTCCTCCTCTATTCCTCATTTAGCATCATGTATCATGCACATAGTGATTCTAATATGTTTGCAATATTATTACCAATAGTTTTTATCTATAATCTCTTTATTTATTATAGATTTTATCAATAAATAATCCAAATTACCTCCGCTTATGACTATGGCTACATTTCTGTTTCTAAAGACTTCCGGATTAGCCATAAATGCTGCTACGCCAACAGCTCCAGCAGGCTCAGCTATTATCTTTTCCTTTTGAATAAGGAACAAAAGAGCTTCCTTTATTTTTTCTTCTTCCACAATAATTATATCATCTATACACTTTCGAGACATTTTATAGGGTATCTCCCCCACTCCACCGACCAGTGCATCACATATGGATGGTTCCGAAGGAAAGTCTTCATAGAAGACTTGATCCTCCATGGCTCTTTTCATGGCAGGACAAGCAACTGTCTGAACTCCAATAACATTTATAGATGGTTTAATGTGTTTTGCAGCTACAGATATACCTGTTATTAGACCTCCGCCACCTATTGGAACTATTATTGTATCTATATCGGGGTTCGCTTTCAATATTTCAGTGGCAATAGTTCCCTGTCCTGCAATAACATCTACATCTGAACATGGATCTACAAATGTAAGCTTCTCTTCCTCCAATGCTTTCAAAGCTGCTGCATGGGCTTCATCATAATTCTTACCCACTGCGACTACATCTGCTCCATAGTATTTAATTTTATCAAGCTTTGATGCTGGAATAGTCTCTGGAACATATATTTTAGCTTTTATTCCTCCCAGAACATGAGCCGCATAACTTACACCTGCACCATGGTTGCCGGAGGACACAGCCAGAACTCCTTTGGCTTTCTCTTCTTCTGTCAGATTGGTCAATTTACTCAATGCCCCTCTTATTTTAAAGCCCCTCAGTTTTTGCTGACACTCAAGCTTCAAAAAAACAGAAGTGTTTGTTTTACTACTACTCAAATATATTGAATAATCCAGCGGAGTATTGTATATGTACTCATCTATTCTCTCCACGGATTTTACAACATCATCAAAATGTATCATCATTTCAGCTCCTCACAACTTTTATGTCATAGTTTAATTATATCACTATGTCTCATTGATTTGTTTATTATTATAAAAATAAATGTATAAATTTTAATTATTTTCTAAAATGGTTCATTTGAAACTTCCATAAAAATATAGTATATTGATTATTGATTCAACTTTCTAGAGGGTGCATCATATGACTAACATTATATTAACCTTTTTAATTGGATTATTATGCGGATATGTATTTTATAAAATCAAGATCCCCGGAGGTATGATGGTAGGCGCAATTTTTGGAGTTGCACTATTGAATATTTCATTGGATATGGCTTATATGCCCATTTATGGCAAATATGCAGCACAAATATTAGCAGGAGCATTTATAGGCTGTTCAGTGCAAAAAGAAGATATAAGAAAAATTAAAAAGATCATAAAACCCTCATTGGTTCTGATGTTGGGTATGTTAATGACAAATATCTTAACAGGTTTTATAGTATACTTCATAAGCCCTATGGATCTTATAACATCTCTTATGAGCTGTGTGCCAGGTGGGATGACGGAAATTCCGATTATAAGCGCCGATATGGGAGCTGATATGGCTAAGGTAGCAGTTCTTCAATTTATCAGAATGGTTGCATGTATAGGATTGTTGCCAAGTATAATTTCTCAAATTGGTTCTAGAAATGATAATGTGGAAAACAATGCTGTTGTTTCATCAAAGAGAAAAAATGAAAATGCTAATACAGTAAATTTCATACACACAACAATCATAGCTACATTGGGAGGAATAATCGGTAAGCTATTGAACATTCCTGCAGGCATATTATTGTTTTCCATGATAGGCACAATATGTGTGAACTTATTCTTAAACAAAGCTTATATGCCTTTAAAGGCAAGAAGGCTGGCTCAGGTATTATCAGGTTCTTTTATAGGTTGCAGCATAGATTACAGAAGTCTAAATGAATTGAAATATATCGTTATACCTTCTGTAATCATAATGCTTGGATATTTTTTGAACTGCTTTGTAGTTGGTAAAATCCTGAATAAAACATTCAAAATACCTATAAAGGAAGCCATGTTGGCAGCTACACCTGCAGGGGCCACAGACATGGCCCTTATATCATCGGATATTGGAGCCTATAGCACAGACCTTGTTGTCATGCAGATAATTCGTCTCATAACAGTTATATCAATTTTCCCTCAGGTTATACACTTAATATCCATGGTCTTTAAATGATATGGGTGTATTATGCAAAGTCTTATGAAAAAATAACCCTTCAGAGTCCATTACAGACAATGAAGGGTTTTAAATTGTTGTGCTATCTATGTATTTTATTATAAAGCAGCTTTTCTTCGTCATGTGGTTCTTTTTGCTCATCAGGATATCCAAGGGCAATTATGCACTCAACCTTTATGTTCTCAGGAATGTTTAAAACACCTTTTACATATTCCTCCGTTGATGTGCTGTCATTATACTGTCTTCCTCTTACATGTACCCAGCAAGAACCAAGTCCCAATGAGTGAGCAGTAAGCTGCATTATTACGGCTGCAATAGCTGCATCCTCAATCCATACCTCATAGGGATCTCCGCCAACTCCCACTACAATTGCTGCAGCTGCATCCTCCAAAAATTGAGAACCGCTTTCTCTGCATTTAGATAACTTAGCCAACCTTTCCTTATCATCAACAATGTAAAACTCCCATTGCCTCCTATTTCTCGATGTAGGCGCCATTAAAGCTGCTTTTAATATTAAATTCATCTTTTCTTTCTCAATGCTCTTGTCCAAGTATTTTCTTATGCTCCTTCTTGTCTTCAACAATTCTAACATCACAACTTCCTCCTTCATTCTTTATATTATATCATATTCTAATATATGGCTATTATAGTGTCCAGTTGAATATATAAACTCAAACCAACAAAGTAATAGACAAGTGTATTACTATAACATACAAACAATAATAATCTTTTAAATTGCATCTTGTCATTAAAACTCTGCCATTCATCATACATTTGTGGACTTTTAAGTTCTAACACTATACGTTATATATAGTATGATAAGCAAAATTTCAATTACATTTGCATCTTACAGCTTCATATATCTATTCTCTACATAAATTAAGTTATCTAACAACTATCTTTTTATCCATATCAATAATTATCCTTCTATTTTACACGCTTAAAGTTGCTCAACTTCCTATGTTTACAAAAATATAAATGATCATGAAAATTATATCTCATTATGGAAATCCTAGCCACACTAAAAGATGATCATACCGGAGTTGATTTGTATGATTCTACTTATCTGCATTAGATTTTAAATTTAAATGGATAGGTAATGGAAACAATGCTTTAAAAAATGTGACAAAATTATTATGATAGGAAACATGGCACCTGAACAAATCTTATCAAACATGAAAAATATTATCCCTGCTTTATTACACCTTCAATGAAGCAAATAGTATTGAAGTTTTTTACTTAAATTTTGCATATATAATTTTGAGTATATAATAAAAGTAAAGATTGTTATGATTTTCTCTATAAAATTCCTCATGATGATCAATCCACTTTATATTACGGTAAAATTTACATATTAACATCAAAAGAAACATTTAGTTCAGCACATTCTTTTGCAGGTGTCATAAAAAATAAAAATGCACCACATCTGTAAGATGTGGTGCATTTTTAGGCTAAAATTCTCTTCTATTATAAAACCATGCGGATAACAAGAAAGATAAAAGCATATACACTGCAATTATTATTAATAAAACCAGTGAAATTGTGATATCACTTTGTGTATTGAAAAAGTTAATGATACCATTAACCAATAGGCTGTCATGATTTGAATTTAAAAAATGTGTCATATAGGACGAACCAAAGAAAAACAGGAAGAACAATACGAAGTTGGCTACTCTCATTTTCATATATCCAAATTTAAAGTATATGGGAAAGTATATTCCCGTCATGGAACATACCGCTACCAAACCGCCTATAAACATCTCTAATGATAAAGGAAAGGTCTTCAATGGTATATTTAGTATGTTGATTATTATAACCATTGCCTCATATAACGCTGTCACCATTAAAGTATATACGAACACTGAAAGATATTTGGAAGCTACTATGCTTTCTCTTTTAATGGGCAAGCTATTAAGCAGCAAATCCGACCTGTTTTTTTCCTCATATGCACAGGCTGTCATAGACAACATATATGCCATTGCCACCAACCCCATAGGAAACATAGCTTCACCCATTCCCTGAAATGTCACTAGAATAAAAACTAAATATACCAAACTGAATATGAGTTGTTTCTTTTGTATCAAGATATCCTTAATGACAAGATTAAACATTTTGACACCTCCTGGTATAATATAGCATTATATCCTCTAAGCTGGGCTTTTCTATGATTATCTTATCTTTATAAGCCTTTTGGGCCTGATTTTTATCTTTAACCAATGCCTCAAAACCAAACTGGTTTTCCTTAATACCGATAAAGTCCTTTGTGTTCAGATTATAAAGCAATTCTTTGCCTCCCCTTACTAAACCGTAGTTGTTCATAAGCTCATCTTTATCTGAGCATAATACAATTTCACCGTCATTTATTAGGGTTATATAATCTGCAATCTTTTCAAGATCTGTAGTTATATGGGTAGAGAAGAATACCGCCTTGTTTTCATCCTGGATAATCTGAGAAAGTATCTCCAAAAGCTCCCTTCTTACCAAAGGATCCAATCCGGAAGTAGGTTCATCCATTATCAGCAATTGTGCATTATGGGATAAGGCTACTGTCAGAGAAAATTTCATCTTCATTCCCTTTGACAAATCCTTTATCTTCTTCTTTAGAGGTAATCTAAACTCTCCAATGTACTTATTAAAAGCATTATCATCCCATGTTTTATAAAATGGTGCCACAACCCTTTTCATCTCTAAAATTGTAAGCTCTTCATAATAATTGTTTTCATCATATACAAATCCTATCTTTTGCTTTATATCTAATTCATGCTTAACATTATCCAGACCAAATATTTTGATGACACCTTCATCCTTTTTCATAAGATTCATAATGAGCTTTATTGTAGTAGTCTTACCTGCACCATTTGGTCCAACAAATCCCATTATATAGCCTTTTTCTATGGTGATATCTATACCCTTGAGACTAAAATCCTTGAAACTTTTTTTCAATCCTTTAATTTCTAATATGGTCTCCATTCTCTATACCTCCTCATACAAAAGCCTCAGTATTTCTTGAAGTTCTTCTAAGGACATATCTATAGTTTTTGCTGCTGATACAGCTTCAGCCATCTTGTCTTCCACAATTCGTATTCTGGCTTCCTTAAGCAGTTCTTTGTTCTGAGGTCTTACAAAGGAGCCTTTACCGGGTACGCTTACTATATATCCTTCCCTTTCTAACTCTTCATAGGCTCTTTTTGTCGTTATGACACTTATCTGCAATTCCTTAGCCAGATTTCGTATGGAAGGCAGCAGCTCGGATTCTGATAATTCGCCATTTATTATGAGATTTTTCATCTGATCAGCTATTTGTTCATAAATTGGTTTATCGCTCTGGTTGGATATTATAATGTTCACATTGCTTACCTCCATTATTCGCATAAAGGCTATACTGTTTATATAGTTTATATACAGTATAAGCTTTTATATCATCAGTTGTCAACTACTTTTGAAAAAAAAAAGCACCACTAAATGTCATGTTTATCTGACATTCAGGGTGCATATACTAAAGTTTTATTGACTTTTCTATATTTTTAATAGAGAGTCAATTCTATATTGATCAAAACCCACTATTATATTACCATCAATATCTACTACTGGCACTCCCGTTTGGCCAGACTTTTTAATCATCTCCATGGCAGCAGCCCTATCTTCTGCTACATTTACATCCTTGTATTCAATACCTTTGCTCTGCAAATACTCTTTTACCCTGTGACACCATGGGCATGTAGGAGTTGAATAAACTGTAATACTCATTTTTATACCTCCCTATAAACAATATCCTTATACCCCGTATAGGTATATTATAATATATTTTTTCTGTTCATTCAATAGTTTATGTCAATAACTTAATTATTTTTTAGTAATTTCTGGTTATAAGAAAAACATTACGGAAAGTTTATATTAAGGTGGAATTATTTCTTCTATGGTTCACAAGAAAGGCTTTTAACGGAAAGTATAACTTTTAATTTATACTTTCCTAGCAAAATAATAAAATCTCCTCAACAATCTAATTCGTTGTTGAGGAGATTTTGTTATTTTGCTCTTTCATATTGTACTGGCCAAGTTATTTCATCTCTTACTTTTTTTGCAGCATTTAGTGGGAAATATGGATTTCTTAGAAGCTCCCTTCCAATATATACCATATCAGCTCTTTCATTCTGGATTATTTCTTCCGCCATAACAGCTTCCGTAATCAGTCCTCCTGCTATGACAGGCAATCCGGTAATTTTTTTGATGGTTTCTGCAAATTTTATCTGATATCCAGGATATGCTTTAATATTGGCGGGTACTACAGCACCTGAGCTTACATTGACTATATCAACCCCTTCAGATTTAACCATATTGATAATTTCTGCCAAGTCTGTATCATGGTTTCCCCCTTCAGCATAATCTTCTGCAGAAACTCTGACACCAAGGGGCATAATTTCAGGCCATACTTCTCTTACTGCATGTATAACTTCTTTAAGAAATCTGGCTCTGTTCTCTGGGGATCCTCCATATTCATCGGTTCTCCTGTTGGATAAAGGTGATAGGAACTGATTTATCAGGTAACCATGGGCTCCGTGAATCTCAATCATGTCAAATCCTGCTTTATATGCTCTTAAGGCCGCATTTCTAAATAAATTTACAGTGTTTTTAATGTCATCCTTGGTCATTTCAACTGGTGTTTTATAGTTTTCATCAAAGGCAATGGCACTTGGAGCTATTATTGATTTCTCGTTGGCACCGCATTTTCTTCCTGCATGGTTGATCTGTATTCCAATTTTGGCTCCGTACTTTTTTACTTCTTCAACAATTTTAGACAACCCTTCAATATGTGAATCATCCCATATACCCAAGTCTCTGTCTGATAGCCTTCCTTTAGGCTCAACAGCGGTGGCTTCAACTATGATAAGTCCAACACCGCCTATTGATCTTGTGACATAATGCACGAAATGCCATGAATTTGCTTTGCCTTCAATATCAGAGCTATACATGCACATAGGAGGCATAACGATTCTGTTTCTTACCTCCATATTCTTTATCTTAAAGCTGGAAAAAAGCTTGGACATGATTCTCACACCTTTCACCATCTATTTCTTATAAACATCGTAAATGTCAGTTCTCCTATGTTTCAACAAAGGCAGTTCTCTCCTCACTTTTTCCACCACATCCAAATCCAATTCACCATAAAGGATGCATTCTTTCTCTTCTGCTTCTTTAATTATCTCTCCCCATGGGCTTACTATGCATGAGTGGCCATAGGCATGATAGGTGAAATCCAGATCTCTTGAAGGTGAAGCTGCAATGAAATACACCTGATTATCCAATGCTCTTGCTCTAACTGTAATATGCCAATGAGCCGGACCGGTGGTCATGTTGAAAGCTGCCGGAACTATGATAATCTCAGCACCCGCCAATGCCATAAGCCTCATGAGCTCAGGAAAGCGCATGTCATAACATATGGCAACACCTACTTTACAAAACTCTGTATCAAATACAGTTACATTATTTCCATATTCCAATGTATCCGATTCTTTGAACCTTATTCCACCTTCTACATCAATATCAAACAGGTGCATCTTTCTATGCTTGCCTATGAGTTTGCCACCTCTATCGAAGGAGTATGAAGTATTATATATCGATCCGTTGTCTTCTTCCGGAATGGAACCGCCTATAATATATATTCCCAGCTCCTTTGCCAGATTGGACAACATGCGGGTAGTCTCTCCTGAATAGGTTTCTGCAAATATGGGAAAATACTTGTTTTCATAGGGGCAGTTGAACATTTCGGGCAAAACAACAAAATCGCTTCCATTAGCGGCAGCCTCTCTTATCATGTTGTCAGCTTTCTTCAAATTGCTGCTTTTATCCAGATCCACACGCATTTGGCATATGCCAACTCTTATCTTCCCCATAACACCACTCCTTCAAATATTCTAATTAGGTATATTATACCAAACATTCATATTAATAGGTTACTGTTGTTTAATTAGACCTAGTACTTTTGAATCTCCAATAAGTCTTCCAGCTTTTCCGAGAAATATTTATAGGAATCATAGACACCTTGATTATAGAATTCAGGAGCTAATTTTTCTATGAAAAAATCCAGAATCAGCATGGCAGCCAAATCTCCCAATTCCTCATCTCTTTCTTTTTTGAAGTAATTTTTAATCAGCAATATCATATGTCCATGTTTTTCTTTGCTCAATTCTATTTTTTTACTCATAACTCTTCTCCTTCAAATTAGCATCTGATATAATCATATCCCTTATTTATATATTTGAAAATATCTTACGAATACATTAACCATCCATTTTTGTGGAACCGTATTTTAAGACACCATAATATTATCGGAGAAGTTTATATGAATAGAGATGCAGAAATTGTCAATCGCATAAAAAAGGAACTTGAGGAAAAAATGCAGCTCAGTGCAATGGACATAAACATTGACTGTCGTGAAGGCAACGTGATTATATCTGGAGTTGCAGATGTATTGGCAGAAAAAATTTTTGCAGAAGAAATAGCAAAGAAAATTGATGGAGTCTTATCTGTAGAAAACGACATAACCATTAGCATGGACAGCAGCAATATTACAGACAGCCACATTAAATATGAAATCGAAAACAAGCTATACAAAAGTGAAAAACAAGAAGGCTTATCCAATGTGGAAGTAGATGTAAAAGGCGGCACTGCTGTATTGATGGGGCATGTTGAAGATGATATGTATAAGAAAAAGGCCACGGAACTGGCTTCTTCAGCCAGAGGCGTGACAAAAATTGTGGATAATATTAAAACAGAGGAACAGTAACAAAAACTCCTTTCCTAGCGAAGATTGCACAGGAAAGGAGTTTTAATACCTTTTAAAGCTATTCGATAATATTTATATGAAAATGTCGAGCATCAATATAACAACTTTGGTATCATGTAAATATGAAAGGTGGGAGACAATGCTTAAAGAATTAAATCATGTGATGGATTATATTGAAGAACATTTAACTGATGATATATCATCTGAAATTATATCTGAGTATACTGGGGTTTCTGATTATCACTTCAGAAAAATATTTTATTATCTTTCTGGATTAAGTCTAAATGAGTATATAAAATACAGAAGGTTATCAGAAGCAAATATGGATTTATTGCATGGAGAAAAAGTAACGGATGTGGCTTTTAAATACGGATATCAGTCTATTGACGGCTTTACCAGAGCATTTAAGAAATGGAGCGGATTTCTGCCATCAGATGTGATGAAGAAAGGCGTAAGCAAGTGCTTCCCTAAACTTTCATTTATAATAACCGTTAAAGGAGGAATCAGCATGGAATTCAGGATTGAAGAGAAACCAGCCTTTAATTTGGTAGGTGTAAGCAAGCGTGTTCCCCTGCAATTTGAAGGTGTTAATAATGAGATTGTAAAGCTTGCCCAAAGCATAACAGAAGAGCAAAGAAAAGAAATGCACGCTCTTCAAAACATAGAACCTTATGAGGTCGTAAATGCGTCTTATGATTCTGATACGAATTTCTTAAAAGAAGAAGGATATTTAACTCATTTAATTGGTGTTCTGACCACAGAAAATAATATCAGTGATAAATTAGACAAGGTGCCCATTGAAGCTTGCACTTGGGCAGTATTTCCTAATGAAGGACCATTCCCATCTACATTGCAACAGACAATGGCTAGAATATATTCTGAATGGCTCCCTTCTTCCAACTACGAAGTGATAAATGCTCCTTCCTTTTCTTTTACAAAGATGGATCCAGATAAAAAGGATTACGGGTATAGTGAGGTTTGGATTCCTGTTCGTAAGAAATAATAAAAGCACCGGTTCGTGTTGAAAAGCTCTGCACTTTATCAGAAAAAGCGGCTTTCAAATTTTGAAAGCCGCTTTTTCTGCAAATCATCATATGCTAAAATATCTTTCAGTTTGTATTATCTGCCTCATTGAAATATCCTTCACAATGAGGTGATATGAAAATTGTTTTTACATTATCGTCTTTATCATGGAAAACTATCAAATAGCTGTCTACATAATTTTGATCATTATCCTCAAGTTCATCATACCATACAGGTCTAAGAATTAATGCATAAGGAGTAGTACCATCAACAGTTTCATACTTTCTTATTTCTTTGACATTGCAATCATAACCAAATTCATAATAACTTATTGTTACTGCACATATATTATCCTCCGGCATAAAGAAAAATGTGGGTTTGTATCTTGATACAGAATACTTATAATCTACATCTTCCCTTGTATATTCGTCTATAATAGTACCATTTGCTTTAATATCACGGTCTTTAAACATGCTATCAAAGTCTTTTAAGGATATATTCATATACTTCCCTGCCAAATACTTGCCGATTAAATCTTTCATCAATTTCCTTTCTTCTAATATTTGAATAAACTCTTCTCTTTCTTCCGGAGCGAAACCATCTACACTTATATTTTCAAGCAAATCAACAGGGAATTCATCATTAGCGCTCTTTTCCGTTTTATTAGACACATTCTCTGATACATTTGCTTTATCTTTATATGAAATTACATCACCAATGTTTTGGTTGAACATAGATATTTTTGACTCATCAAGCCCTATTGTCTCTACCTTTTTTACTTTAAGATTATAATCATCCATATTTAATGTTTTCGCTAATAATTCAAAAACTTCTCCTCTTTTTAATGGATCATTTGGCGCCACTTCATGCGAAAGAGACAATTTGAACTTTTCCTTTATTTCACTTGCTGCAGTTGCATAATTTATGCCATCAAGATTTGCATTTAAACTTCTTATCAAAAATATAGATGCCTGATTATATGTAATGGGCTGTCCTAATCCAAAGTAACCATTTCCTACACCTGTAGTAATATTGTTCTTAAGTGCAAATTCTATATTCTTATAAGCCCAATGAGAAACAGGTACATCTTTAAATGACGGAGTTTTGGGAGGAACATAAGATTCAAAATCTATATATTTATCCGATATTTTAATCAAAACCGTTACCATTTCTTCTCTTGTTATTTGGCCGTTTTCATTAATGTTTCCATCGGAGCCTGATATCACACCTATGTCGTAAAGCAATTCTCCATAAGTTTTAAAATTTTCATCAGCAGATACAAAGATAGTAGAGGATAAAATAAATGTTAGTGTTAATAGAATACTTACCGCTTTTTTCATTTTAATCCCATCCTTCTTTTGTTTTATGTTTTATAATTTTCGACAATATTTGTCATATTTCTTATTATACTGAAAATAGAAAATTTTTCAACTAACTAACTTTATTTTTTGAAAATCATCACAGCAACTAAAGAATTGTAACATGAAAAACCCAATATCCCTTGTTGTAGAAGGCCTGGCTAAAAAGACTCTGTTCATACGCCTTTTCATTGACACCATGGGTTTATATTAAAAAAACATGGATTATTCCATCCATGTTTTTTATAGTTCCCTCAAGATAACATGAGCAAGTCCTTTGCTATCTTTATAAAGTCAATCTTATTCCTAGCCTTTATTTCTTCTATCCAGCTTTCTTTAAGATACTTGGTTCCGCTGTAGGCTCCGCAGATTCCTCCTGTTATGGAGGCATTGGTATCTGCATCATTTCCTACATTTACAGCAGCAATAATACCTTTTCCTGCATCACCTTGGGCTGCATAGAATATACCTAATGACAATGGTATGGATTCATAGCTTTTCATATCAGAACCGATGTATCTATAAAGTTCATAGCATATGTCTTCCAGACTTTTGCTTCTATTCTTATCTACTATATCCATGGCCAATTGAATTCTGGCAGCTACAGATGGAGCCGGTATATCAAAACCTGCTTCTTCTCCTCTTCGAGCTGCATATAAGGCCTTTTCCATTACTTCCTTAACTGTATAGCCTCCTTCTACACCTGCTGCTACTGCGGCTGCCACTGCACAGGTGGAAGCTACACCAGGCTTGCTACCGTGGGAGGGTAATGCGGATTGTATTGCATCTTCAACGGCCTTGTCTATATTTCCATGATTGAATATGCCAATTGGCATAGCTCTCATAGCTCCACCGTTTGTATCCCCCTTTTTGCCTACTTCCTTATAATCTTTTCCGCTGATTATGGCTTCCAAGAACCTTCGTGTGCTAGGGCCAATAACCGTTGATTCCAGCATTTTTCTTTCTATAGCCCAATTTCGCATCTTTTTTATAAAAAGATCTACATCAAATCTTTTTGCTTCTATTAATACGGAGGAGATTATCAAGGATTCCTCTGTATCATCTGTTATTTCACCCTGTTTCAAAGACCCATGGGCAATCTGTTCTTCTGCGGGCTTTAAAAAATCTGTGATTTTCCCATATATTCTATTTATTTCTTCCGGCGACATAAATGAAGCCGGCATGCCCATGGCATCTCCAATAGCTGCTCCAAGTAAACTTCCATATGCTCTATCTATCATAAAACTCCTCCCTGCTTACTCTGATAAGCTTCATAACATCTTCTACTTCGAACTTTCCATGAGGTCCTTTAAAGGTTGTGGCAATAGCACCACAAGCGCTGGCAAACCTTACAGCCTCATAAATTGATAGATCTTTCCACAAACCATATATAAGACCTGCAGCAAAGCTATCCCCTGCACCTGTTGTATCTATTACCTCCACATTAAAGGGAGGCATATAAAATCCCATATTACGACTCCAAACTTTTACCCCTCTACTTCCTGACTTTAGCAGGACAAGATCAATGTTCATTTCTCCAGCCCAATCTTCCGGTTCTGTATTCAATGAGAGCAGTTCTTTAATTTTTTTTGCTTCTGATTCATTGGGAGTTATTATATCAGCCTTAGACAGAACTGATAGTATAGTCTCCTTCTTTACATGATGTATCATAGGCCCCGGATCAAATAATATGCGGCTTCCTTTATCTTTAAGTTTACCAATGGTACTCAGAATGTCTTTACTATATCTTTCATCCAGCAGATAATAACCGGTAATGTAAACATAAGATGTATCTTTTATCAAAACATCTGGTATCATTTCCGTGGAAAAAAAGGACTCACATCCTTTGTATGTAAGGAAAGTTCTCTCTCCCCCATCTTCCAATATTGTAGCGCAATAACCTGTATTTTCTTTTTCAAACTGTTTGATGCAATCTGTATAAAACTTTTCATCACTTAGATATTTCATTATCATATTTCCCCTTGCGTCTCCACCAACAGCAGAGACCACATAAGGATTCATGCCCATATTCTTAAGAGTTTGAGCAACATTTATTGAACATCCTCCAACTCTATCAAAACTGTCATGAATAAAAACATCTTGTCCTCTTATAGGATAATCTTCTACTGCCATGTAACTGTCTATAATAATTCCCCCGAATACTAGAACGTTGCCTTTATTCAATTATTCTTCACCATCCCAGTCCAGAACCAGATTGTTTTCCGGCTTCCAGTTCAAATATACTGTATCACCTATATTGAACTTCTCATCATTTCCGCTGTTCTGCTTTTTGGCCAGTACTTCTTGTCCCATGGATTCAATCCTATATACCGTTGTATCCCCTACATAAGTTACAAACAAAACTTTTCCTTTTATGCTTAACTCATTTTCTACTCTGCTTACTCCGGTTTTTTCCGGTCTTATTGTTAACGCTACTAATTGACCTATCTTCCAATCCTTATGGGATTTAAACTTCAACACGTTGCCATTTCTAAGCTTCAAAGTATATATGTCTCCAGATTTTTCTTCTATACTTCCTTTAAAGAAGTTTGCCTGACCCAAGAAGCTGGCGACAAAAATATTTCTGGGAGTTTCATATATTTCTTCAGAAGTTCCCATCTGCATAATCCTTCCTGCTTTCATAACAGCAATCTTATCTGATAAAGTCAAAGCCTCCTCCTGATCATGGGTAACAAATATTGTGGTTATACCTACCTTTTTTTGTATCTGTCTTAACTCTACCTGCATTTCAACCCTTAATTTCTTGTCCAATGCGCTAAGGCTCTCGTCCAGTAACAGCAAATCCGGCTTTATGACCAAGGCTCTGGCTAAAGCTACCCTTTGCTGTTGTCCTCCTGACATTTGCTTAGGTTTTCTTTTTTCCAAGCCTGTGAGTTTTACCATTTCTATGGCTTTCGCTACTTCTTCTTTTATCTCCTTTTTACTCATTTTTCTCTGCTCAAGACCATAGGCTATATTTTCTTCAACCGTCATATGAGGGAAAAGAGCATAACTTTGAAAAACCATACCAAAATTTCTATTATAGACGGGTATATCATTGATTATTTTACCGTTTACCTCTATAGTTCCTCCATCGCATTTCTCAAAGCCTGCCAGCAGTCTTAAAGTTGTTGTCTTACCACAACCGGAAGGTCCCAGAAGTGATAAAAAACTTCCCTTTTCTATATCAAGACTTATATTATCTAGAACCGTCACACCATCATATTTTTTTGTTAGATTCCTAATGGAAAGAAAAGACATTATACTCCTCCTATCTTATAAGGTTCTTCAATGATGAACCCATTATTGCAGCAATTATACCTATTATTGCTAGTGACAAAACAAGAATTATAGTTGATATTGCATTTATTTCAGGAGTAAAGCCAAACTTTATGGATGAATATATCTCAATAGGCAAAGTAGTAGTTCCTGTAGGTATTAGGAAGTAGGACAGTACAAAATTGTCAAAGGAAATCATAAAAGCCATGAATCCACCTGCTAACATGGCAGGAGATATCATAGGAAAAATGACTCTGCGGAATGTAGTCCATTCATTGGCTCCCAGACTATAAGAGGCTTCTTCTATGGATTTATCCATATCTTGCATTCTGGCACTTAGTATTAAAACTGCATAGGGTAAGGATATTACCACATGACCTATGAGCAACATGACAAAATTTTTATCCAGACCTAAAGCTCTCAAAAGCAGCAGCAAGGATAACCCCATGATAAGCCATGGAATAGTAAGAGGCAACATTACTACAGAGTTTACTAAAGCCTTTATCTTAGAACTTGTGTCACGACTCCCTAACATCAATGCGGTAGCCAGTATTACACATATGACTCCTGTGATTGCTGCCAGATAAATGCTGTTCTTGGTTGCATCAATGAGCCTTGTATTTTGAGATAAAGCTTCAAACCATCTCATGCTGAACTTAAAAGGCAACGCATTGTATTGAGATTCATTAAATGCCATTGCCATGAGAACCGCTATAGGAGCATATAAGAATATAAACACCACAGCAGTATAAAACCAACTCAATATCTTCTTCAACATCTTACTTCTCCTTATTAAGTAGTAATGACATGCCACCCATGGATAATAAAACCATGGCCAGCAATATGAAGGCTATAGCTGAACCAAAATTCCATCCAAATATCTCAAAGAATTGATCCTCGATAACTGTACCTATTACAGAACCATTTACTCCACCCAATATCCTTGGTTCAACAAAGCTACCCAGACATGGGACAAAAACCAAAATAGCTCCTGTTATTATACCTGGCCTGCTTAAGGGCAGTATTATTCTTCTAAAAGTTTCTATAGGTTTAGCCCCAAGGCTTTTTGAAGCCTCTATAACTGAATTGTCCAGCTTCTCCAAGGCCATATATATGGTTATAACCATATATGGGAAGAATATATGTACCAGTGCAATTATAGCAGCTTTGCTTGTAAACAATATGCCCATATCTGTGGTTGCTATCAGACCAATCTTATTCAAGAACTGAGCCAAAACTCCTCCATCTCTGAGAAACACCAACCAGGAGTAGGCTCTTACAAGCTGGCTGGTCCAGAAGGGTATTATTATCAAAAGCAAAATCAGGTTTTTACCCTTTTCTATAACCTTAGCCATAATATAAGCCATGGGATAGGCTATTACTATGCATATCAAGGTAACAATAATGCTCATTTTTATGGTTTTCCAAGTAAGCTTCAAATAAAAACCTTTGCTAAAAAAGTTAATGTAATTTTCCAGAGTAAACTTTGCCACCGCACTATCGCTCAAAAAACTATAGTAAAGCATGATGAATAGGGGTACAATTGCAAAAGCAAACAGTATAAACATTGCCGGGCTCATTAAGAGCACTTTCTTCTTCAAGGATTTACCTCCTTTGCGTCTATGAATTTATAAGTAATGTTTCCATTGGAAGCATTACTTATGGCAAGGTAGCCTTTCCTAAGCATTATATTGAAACCAAACTCCAAAAGAATTAAGATTCAATACAAACCCTATAAGCAATTCGATAATTCGTAGGGCCCTTTGGCTTCCCTTCATCTAGAATTGCTGAAAGCAATTACAGAAAGTTTATATATAGGTAGATTTATACTTTCCCATGAACTATGAGAAAGGCTGCTTGTCCAAGCAGCCCTAAGATTGCTACTGAGCCTTAACTTCCTGCCAAAGCTCATTCCATTGTTTCTTTACATCTTCACCATGATATTCTATGAAGTAAAGTTTGTTCAAGCTATCTTCTCCAATATTCATTTCATTTATTGTCTCTTTGTCAAGAGCATTAACAGCTTCTGAATTTACCGGAGCAGGACCTCCAGATACTGTCCATTGTAACTGGAGTTCCTTACTGATCATGTAGTCTATAAATTTGTATGCCATATCTTTATTTGGGGCATCTTTTACTACTCCCCAATAATCAACCCATCCTATGGCGCCTTCCTTTGGTACTACAAATGTTACTGGTTCTCCAGCCTTCTTCATGGTGGCTGCCTGACCGCTCCACATCATACCAACAGCAATCTGCTTATTAGCAAATAGTTTTGACCATTCATCCCCTGTTTTCCAATAGGTTCTGTTCAATGGTTTCTGCTCAATGAGTTTCTGTTTTATAGCATTTAGATCAGACGGGTTGCTTGGGTCCTGACCTAAGGCTATGGCTGCTGTCATAATTGCATCATTGAAGTCATCTCTGAATGCTATCATACCTTTGTATTTTTCATCCCAAAGAACATTTATGGAATCTATTTCTTCATCAACTAACTCGTTGTTATAGGCAATAGCAGTAGAGCCCCATACCCACGGCACTGCATATATCTTGCCATCCTTTTTATTTTCAGGCAGTGTACTGAATTTATCGAATATGTACTGATAGTTTTCAAGCTTTGATGTATCAACTTCTTCAAAAAGACCTTCATCTATTGCAACAGGCAATATTGAAGCATTGGGCAATACCACATCATATTTGCCTAAGCCACCGGTTCTTAACTTAGTTAAAAGTTCCTCTTCTGAAGCCATGTACTCATGGACTATTTCACAATTGTATTGTTGTTCAAAATATTTGATAACTCTTGGATCATCAGAACCATAGTCTTTCCAGTTAACTACCACAAGTTTTGTTTTTTCTCCTTCAGAGGTATTGTTTTCTTGGTTACTTCCTTGTTCTTTACCTCCGCCGCAAGCTGTCAATGCCATCATCATGCTTAACACAAGAATTGCAGCTATGATACGCTTTAAAGTCTTACCAATACTCAATTTTACGCTCCTCCATTCATAGTATATTTGTCACAATTATGGCCTATATGTTTCCATATTGGCTACAATATTAAAATCCATTTTAGGTCCATAAACAACTTTTACTTTTTCAATCTCTATATTATTAAGATCGTAAACGCTACCCTGGGCCATTAGTAGAGGTATAGATCTATCCAAGTTAAAAAATTCCTTGGCAGTTTTATCGCTTTCAACTGCTGACATCTTGAGAACTGCTCGTTTAGGATATATATCATATTTAGTCCTCATGATATTATATAAAGATTCTACTTGGAAATCATAACTGTCTATATCTGGAAACAATTTCATCGGAATCAAAGAGGTATCTATGGTAAGGAACAGAGGTTTATCATTATCCTTCTTAACCCCTCTGGCTCTTTTAATCTCTATGTACTCATTGTCATCAGCGAGCACTTTATTCATGCTTATCAGCTTTGATACCGGAACTTCATTTTTACTTTTCAGATAGTCTGTAAAGCCCCCAAAGTTCCATAGGTTGTATTTCATCTGCTTAAAGCACACAAAGGTACCTTTTCCATGAACCTGGTGCAGATATCCTTCATTGGCCAGCATAGATATGGCCTTTCGCACAGTTGTCCTTGTTATACCATATTTTGAAGAAAGCTGGGTTTCAGATGGTATCATCTGCCCTTCTTCATACTTACCTTGAAGTATTTCCTCTTTGATTATTCTCTGCAACTGTATATACAAAGGCACAGGGTCACTCTTATTTAACAATCTTTCACCTCCTCTTGTATACATGTCTATACAAGTTGCCATCATATATATTAGACATAAAAATGTAAAATCCTTCTTGTATGTCGAATAATTTATAATTTGGCATGCGAAAAGTGAAATTGGCCATTATATCACCCTATCTATGGTTTTCAGTGTATTTAAGAATAAGTTTGGATAATTATTAAACAATAAGTTTGAAAAAACTAAATCAGAGGAGAATATTATTATGGATGACAGATATGCAAATTTCAATGAGAAACGCATGCATATATTCAGTGAACTTGTAAAGAGGTATTGGAATGGGACATTGAACAATGAAGACGACTTAAATGATTTAGCCTATGATGTCAAAAATAAGTATGGATTCAGAAATGATGAAATGATTTTCATAAAGGATCACATAAGAATCGCAATGGGATTAGATCCTAACGGGGAAAATGAGTTTAAAGATGAGCTGAGCAAGATAAAAATTCATAAAGAAATCAATCTTCCTGTCATTGCAAATATTGAAGGCCCTTGCGAATATTGCAAAGAAAATCCTTGCCAATGTTCCATATTTGAAAAGTATGAGGCTCCCATATATAACAGATCAAATGATCCCATCATCGTTAATAATAAATGCATCAACTGCGGTTATTGTGCTTCAAGATGCGATTTTGGAGCCATATCCGACAAGATAGAATTCATTCCTCTCATAGATTTGCTGAAAAATGACGACATTCCAGTTTTTGCTGCAGTGGCACCCGCAATAGTAGGTCAATTTGGTGAGAACATCACCATGGGACAACTCAGAACCGCCCTAAAGATGATAGGATTCAAGGATATGGTTGAAGTAGCTCTCTTTGCAGACATTCTCACAATAAAAGAGGCTCTTGAGTTCAATCATTTGGTTAAGACAGAAGAGGATTTCTTTTTGACAAGCTGTTGCTGCCCTGTATGGTTCAACATGATTAAAAATAACTACCCTTACATCTATAAACACCTCTCTCCTTCTGTATCTCCAATGATTGCTTCAGGTAGAATACTGAAAAAATTATATAGCAATGCAAAGGTAGTATTCATTGCTCCCTGCATAGCAAAAAAAGCAGAAGCTAAAGAAGCAGATCTAAAGGGAGCCATTGATTATGTACTGAATTTCAGGGAGTTAAATGAAATATTCAATGCTCTTGATATTAATCTGGAAAATCTGCCATCAGACGAAAAGGATCAGGCCTCTTTTGGAGGAAGGGTTTATGGAAGAACCGGAGGTGTCAGTTTTTCAGTAAAAACTGTTGTAAACAGGCTAGAGCCAACGAGAGTCATCAAACTTAAAGCCAAAAAAGTTGATGGAGTAAGTGGGTGTAAGCATATTCTGGATGCTCTGCGCAATGGAGTAAAAATTAGCTCAAACTTTATAGAGGGTATGGGCTGCTCTGGTGGCTGTGTAGGCGGCCCCAGGACTAATATAGATGCAGAAAAGGCTGTTAGGCTAATAAATGAATTTGGAGAAGATTCATTTATTTTGACTCCCTTTGATAATTTGAACGTCATGAAAATTCTAAAGCAATTAGGCATCAGTAATATAGAAGAGATTATGGAAAATAACGAAATAAAAAAACTTCTATCAAGAGAATAGTTGCTGTATTATTTGAAAAAATTTCTTTATAATCATCCATCTCCATAATATCAACACATTTTTTTATATACTTACAATAAATATAATATACTTTTAAAAATAATGCCTTCCTATGTAAACATTTATAACAGGGGGTGTGGGCTACAAGCATTATAAAAGGAAAAATCAAAGTTTATTATATGACTTGCACATCATGTTTATCATTTCCAAAAAGATATATTTGTCAGATGGATAATGGATGAACAACAAATTAATTCATGCAATAATGCCATCGTAGCACGAGAATTGAACCTTGAATGGAAGCTGACCAAAGGAAAAAATATTGTTGAATTTACTCCAGAAGATAAAGATATAAACTCCAGCTGCTTGATAGGCATGATAAGAAGAATCATAAAGGTTGCGGACAAATGATACAGTTGATACATCAGAATCTAATCCTTTGTTTCTACCACCAACCACGGTTCCAAGCCGCTGCATGTAAATAAAGAAAGGCTTAATCAATAAGCCTTTCTTTATTTCATCATCTTTTCTATGGTTTTGAGAAGCTCATCCACCACTTCCATTTCTCCTGCCTGTATCCTGCTTATAAGACAACTTTTCATATGGCTTTCCAGCAACAACTTGCTTACAGAATTCATTGCGGCTTGAGCCGAAGCAATCTGATTGAAAATATCATCACAGTAGGCATCCTTCTCTATCATCCCCTTAATGCCCCTTATCTGGCCTTCGATCCTGTTAAGCCTTGATATAAGTGATGACTTCATCTTATCTGGCCTTATTGTCTTCCTTTGATTGCAACTGTCATCACAGCAGCTCCCGCAATCAGCTATTTTGCAGTCATCATTCATTCCATAACCCCCAGGTTTATATATTTTATAAGTCACTTATACCTGTTACATCGTAACCTGCATCTTCTACCGCTTCTTTCAGCTTAAAATCCTCAATATCACCATTTAGTTCCACAATTGCATATTTCCCTTCCAAACTAACTTCCACTTTTGCAACTCCACTGATTTCCTTCAGAGCTTCCTCGACATGTTTTACACAATGTCCGCAGCTCATTCCCTCGATATTCATTTTCTTTTTCATTTCATTTCCTCCATTCATATCATATTCTATCTTAATCACCTTCAGGCTACGCCTTAAGGATATCATCTTTCGTTTTATCCTCTTGTTGGTTTGAAATTTCTCAATCTGAGAGCGTTGGTAAGAACAGATACGGAGCTTAGCGACATGGCTGCCGCCGCAAACACCGGGTTTAGCAAAGGTCCACCGAATAAGTGAAGCACACCGGCTGCCAATGGTATTCCAGCAGTATTATATCCAAAGGCCCAAAACAGATTTTGCTTGATGTTTCTTATGGTGCTCTTGCTCAACTCTATTGCAGCAGGCACATCCATAAGATCGCTCCTCATGAGCACTATATCTGCTGATTCCATAGCCACATCCGTACCGGAACCTATGGCTATTCCTATGTCCGCCTGGGCCAGAGCCGGTGCATCATTTATACCATCTCCCACCATGGCAACCTTTTTCCCCTCATCCTGGAGTTTCTTAACTTCATCAGCCTTGTCCTGAGGCAATACCTCTGCAAGAACTCTATCAATACCAACCTGTCTTGCTATAGCCTCAGCGGTCCTCTTATTGTCTCCTGTTATCATGACAACCTGGATACCCATATGATGAAGCCTTTCAATGGCCTTGGCGCTGCTTTGCTTCACCACATCAGCCACGGCTATTATACCTGCCAGCTTATTGTCCACTGCCACATACATAGGAGTCTTACCCTCAGAAGCAAGCCTGTCAGATTCTGCCTCCAACTCCTTAAGCTCTATATTTCTGTCTATCATAAGCTTTTTGTTTCCCAGAAGCACATTTGCCCCTTCAATATTAACCTCTATTCCATGACCTGGTATTGCAGAAAACTTATCAACCTTTAGAAAATCAACATTTTCACTTTCTGCTTTTCTCACTATGGCTTCTCCAAGAGGATGCTCAGAGCCTTTCTCTGCCGATGCGGCAATCTGAAGAAGCTTGTTTCCTTGATTTCCATCAGTTGTTATAATATCCGTCACTTCTGGTTTACCTTCAGTTATTGTGCCTGTCTTATCAAATACTATTGTGTCAATTTTATGAGTAGTTTCTAATGCTTCTCCACTCCTAATCAATATACCGTATTCAGCACCCTTTCCCGTACCCACCATTATGGCTGTAGGTGTTGCAAGGCCTAATGCACAAGGGCAAGCTATAACTAAAACAGATATAAATATGGTCAATGAAAATACTGCTGACTCTCCGCTGAGATACCAGGCAATTGATGCCGCTATAGCTATGGCAAAGACTATGGGAACGAAGTAACCTGAGACTATATCAGCCAATTGGGCTATGGGAGCCTTGGAACCCTGAGCATCTTCGACAAGCTTTATTATCTGGGCAAGAGCAGTATCGCTACCTACTTTTGTGGCTTTGAATTTGATAGAACCATTCTTGTTTATGCTGGCTCCTATAACCTTGTCTCCAATATGCTTTTCCACAGGAATACTTTCCCCTGTCAACATGGATTCATCAACGGAGGTATATCCTTCTATGACTTCACCGTCTACAGGTATTTTCTCACCAGGCTTAACTAATATTATATCTCCCACTTCTACCTCTTCTATGGGCAACTGGATCTCCTTGCCGTCCTGAATAACCGTTGCAGTTTTAGGTGCCAAGCCCATGAGCTTTTTTATTGCTTCAGAGGTCTTTCCCTTTGATACGGCTTCAAGGGATTTCCCAAGCAATATAAGCGTTATAATCACTCCTGCAGATTCAAAATACAAGTTCATAACACTGTGATGGTCTCCCATGTATATTCTGTATGTTGAATACAAGCTGTATATAATAGCCGCAGAAGTACCCATGGCAATTAAGGAATCCATATTGGGGCTTCTTCTCATGATGGCTTTAAAGCCTACTGTATAAAATCTGTTTCCTGCAGTGACCACAGGAGTAACCAGCGCTATCTGAATCAAAGCGAATCTTAAAGGATTTGCCATTGGGTCTAAAAAAGCAGGCAACGATTTATTCAAACCAGGTATCATATGTGCCATTGCAAATATGAGCAAAGGTGTAGCAAATATGGCTGACAGGACGAATTTAGTCCATAATGTCTTTATCTCCTTTTCTTTCCTTGCCTTATCCTCATCGACTCTGTTTTTGCTTTCAATTTCCAAGGCCTTATATCCTGCTTTGTCAATAGCCTGTTTTATCTGCGAAAGCCTTAGTTGCTTGGGATCATATTTTACATTTGCCTTTTCCGTTGCAAAATTTACTGATACGCTTTCAACACCTTGAAGCTTTCCCACTGCTCTTTCAACGGCTTTTGCACAAGCTGCGCAGGTCATGCCTTCAATAGGTATGGATATTTCCTTTGCTTTAACATCTTCAACAGCTTCATACCCAGCCTTTTTAATTGCTTCTTTAATCTTGTCCAGATCCACTTTGCTTTCATCATATTCAATATGCATCTTCTCCGTAGCAAAATTCACATTTGCTTCAATTACACCATCAAGCTTTTTAACAGCCCTTTCAGATGCCTTTGCACAAGCTGCACAGGTCATGCCTTTTATATTCAAAGATTGGGTCTTCATACCTTTCATCCCTTCTCATCACACTTTACATAGGATACTCCCCTACCCTATACTTACATAGTACATTATTTCCTTTTTAGTGTCAATATAAGTGAAAAATATATTCATATCCTTTGATTTCATCTTCATCACCCTTATTTGTCCTTGTTGGGTTTGTCAAGCTTGCAGCAGTTCAATCTATTGTTGCCAAATTCCTCTTGGCTCGACTTGGCCAATTTCCTTAAAAACCTTGCTATAGCTACTTTTATTTTCTTAAACATAATCTCACCCCAACTATGATATATGAAACCCTTCACTATAAGCCTTTTATATATTATGTAACGCTGTTAGTATATTAATTATCAAGAAGCAAAAGAGGCTGTTAACAGCCTCTTTTGCTTCTACATTTTATACAAATAATTCAGTGGACAAATATCTTTCGCCAGTGTCAGGCAAAATAACAACAATAGTTTTCCCTTTGTTTTCCCGTCTCTTTGCTATTTCAGTAGCTGCATAAAGTGCAGCACCTGCTGATATACCCACAAGCAGTCCTTCACTCTTAGCAAGCTTTCTTGATGTTTCAAATGCGCTTTCATTCTCCACCTTGAAAATTTCGTCTATTATTTCCCTGTTCAATATCTTTGGCACGAAACCAGCACCTATTCCCTGTATTTTGTGAGATCCCTTCTGTCCTCCGGATAATACAGGAGAATCTGCAGGTTCTACAGCAACTACCTTTATACCAGGATTTTTTTTCTTTAATACTTCCCCAATTCCTGTTATTGTGCCTCCGGTTCCTACTCCTGCTACAACAATATCAACTTTCCCGTCTGTATCTCTCCATATTTCTTCTGCTGTTGTCTTCTTGTGAAACTCTGGGTTGGCAGGGTTTTCAAACTGCTGCGGGATAAACGAATTCTCAATTTCTGAGGCCAGTTCCTGTGCTTTCTTTATGGCTCCAGGCATTCCTTCTGTTCCTGGAGTAAGCACAATTTCAGCTCCAAGTGCTGCCATGAGCTTCCTTCTCTCTACGCTGAAGGTCTCAGGCATGGTGATTATAAGCTTGTAACCCCTTGAAGCAGCTACCAAGGCCAAGCCTATACCGGTATTTCCACTAGTCGGCTCGATTATAGTGGTATTTGAGTTAATCAAACCTTTTTCTTCAGCATCCTTTATCATGGCATATGCTATCCTGTCTTTTACACTGCCTCCTGGATTAAAATACTCAAGCTTGGAAATGATAGTTGCCTCTACTTCATTTGCTTTGTTATAGTTGGAAAGTTCTAGAAGTGGAGTATTTCCAATTAAATCCGTAAGACTCTTTGCAATTTTTGACATATTACAACCTCCATATTAATATTAATTTATATATATCCTATATGTTTAATAGGTTTTTATCTAAAAAAATTACTTTAATTCTATATATAATACATATCTGTTTCTTCATTCACCATTTTCTTATATTCAAAAACCAGATCTTCCAATGTAATATCATCCACTATAGAATTAATGCACTGATCTATTTTTTTCCAAACATAAAACTTTATGCACCTTTCTATAGGATTATCACCATCAGTGTTTGTATTATCGTCTACTATGGATAAGTCTCCCTCTAGGACTCTTAACACTGCCCCAACAGTAATGTTTGATGGATCATCAGCTAAGATATATCCGCCTTGAGGTCCCTTTATGCTTTTTACCAGCCCTGCTTTTTTTAAGGTTGAAAAAACATGCTCCAAATAACCCTCAGAAATATTCTGACTTTCTGCTATGCTCTTCAATGGCACATGATCGGAAACAGATTTATGGGCTAAATCAACCATAGCCCTAAGCCCATATCTTCCCTTGGTAGAAATCTTCATAAATAACACCTCTCTGCTGTCAGGGAGACATTTATAATGTACGTATACTATATATCCTATATGTTTAGTATGTTATTATTATATGCTTGCTTTTTTATTTTGTCAATAATTTAGTTGCCTTTTCTATTGCAACATAAAGCTCATCTCTCTCAGGAGGTATGATGGAACTAGAACCATACTTTGATATCAATATTTTATCTTTCTTTGTAACCTTCCCAACTATTGTTGCTCTTATACCTTTGGATTCTAGAGCTTCTACCACTTCCTTGCCCTTTGGAGTACAAATCAGCATGGAACCGCTTGAAATAAGTCCAAGAGGGTTGATTTGAAAGTACTGGCACATGGCTTTTGTTTCATCATAAATTGGGAGCTTTTCTTCATATATTTCCATTCCTACTCCCGAAGCTTCTGCAACTTCATATGCCGCTCCCAATAGTCCTCCCTCAGTTATATCATGCATGGCAGAAACTCCTACTTTGGCAGCAGTAATTCCTTCTTCCACCACTCCTATGTTTTCTATAAAAGCCTTTGCTTTTGATACTGATTCATTTCCCAATTTTTCTTTCAATATATCCTCATAATCTGCTGCCAGGATGGCTGTTCCTTCAAGTCCGAGAGCTTTGGTCACTATAACATCATCCCCTACTTTGGCTCCGGAAGAAGTAACATACTCATCCTTCGCAGCAACTCCCAATGCTGTTACAGATATTATGGGCTTCACAACCCCATCAGTGATTTCACTGTGTCCACCCAGAACTTCTATTCCGAGAGCATTGGCACCTTTATGGATTCCTTCCATTATATCCTTCAGCATGGTTTCATCAGCACCTACAGGCAAGAGAAGTGTTACCATTATACCTATGGGCTTTGCACCGCAAGCTGCAATGTCATTGGTGGATATATGAACCCCAATATATCCGCTGTTTTTATCTGCGCCTGTAATCGGATCTGTGGATACAACAGCTACATTTTCTCCATAATCTATTATGCTGCAATCCTCACCTAAAGTTGAATGAACTAAGACCTCTTGTCTTCTCTTTCCAAGAAAGGGATATACGGAACTCTTAAGCACCTCGGGTGGCACTTTCCCTATTTTAAAAATATTGTGTTTCAACATTTTATCACCGCCCTATGATGTGTTTTTCTAGTCTATTGTGGAGCAATAATGCAATTATTCCACCTACTGATACCTGCACAAAATCACCTGCCAGTTCTACAGGCACAGCACCGGTACCATATAATAATCCTGCTGCTGTTGCATATCCCAAAATCATAAATGTTGCGCCAGACATTACAGCAAGATAAGGTTTTACTTTCTTTGACAAAATACCAACTATAAATCCTTCAGTACCTTTTATCAATAACGTTATAGGAGCCCATACAGGATATCCGCCTAAGACATCCGCTAAACCAGAGCCTACTCCACCTACTACAGCACCGGCAGGTCCACCAAACATAAGTGCTACCAAGTATATTATTCCTTCTCCCAAGTTAAAATAGAGATTAAAGTTTGGCACGGGAAAACGGAATACTGTGGTAGCCACGATAAGCAGAGCCATAAAAAGTCCCAAAAAAGCTACTTTCTTTATCTTTGCATCCATAAAGACCCCCCATTTACTTTTATGGTTATCAATGGAAGCTTCATTGACAATATAAATTTGATATACCATAATGACATGTAATAGGTTTTAACATAACTTTCTTACATAAATGGATTATATAATAATCTTTTGATGCATGAAAATAATGAAACAGGCATATAACAAAAGGAGAGGAAATTTATTGAGAAGTGTATCGATACATTGTACAAGTTGCGGACAAAAAATTGAATCAAAGGAGGCTGTTTTTCGCTGCAATATCTGCAACGAACCCGTTGAATTTGAAATAGAAGGACTGAAAGAAGCTAAAATAAATGATGGAAATCTCTTGACACAGACCATATGGGAACGATATGCAGACTTTTTGCCTTTCTTTGATAAGGAATCTGAGTTATCACTGGGAGAAGGATTTACACCGCTGACAAATTTAAAGAAACTATCAGAAAGCATAGGAATTGGGGATTTGTACATAAAAAATGAAAGTCAGAATCCTACCTGGTCCTTTAAAGACAGAGGCACAGCATATGGTATAATGCACGCCAGAAAACTAGGATATAAAAAGATAGGAACCGTATCCACAGGAAATATGGCCACATCTGTTGCTGCCTATGGTGCCGCCGCAAAAATGGAAACCTTTGTGCTAGTAAGCAAGAATATATCACCGGAGAAAATCAATCCCATTGCCATATACAATCCTCATCTCATAAAAGTTGAAGGTAACTACGGGGATCTTTATTTTGAAAGCCTTGAGATAGGGAAGGATAAGGACATATATTTCATCAATTCAGATGTACCCATGAGAGTAGAAGGTTCCAAAACCATTGCCTTTGAGATATGCGAGCAACTTAATTTCAAAATGCCTGACTATGTAATTGTCCCCACCAGTGCAGGAGGTAATATAAGAGGTATTGAGAAAGGCTTCAGAGAGTTTAAGGTCTGTGGTTTGATAGATTATGTTCCAAAATTCATATGCGCTCAGGCTTCAGGCTGCTCTCCAATATACAATGCATTCATGGATGGCAGCAATGCCATAACCAGAGTTGATAATCCTCATACCATAGCCCATGCCATAGAAAACCCCTACCCTCCAAGCGGTAATCAAGTATTAAGAATGTTGCGAAACAATGGTGGCATAGCCACAGCGGTATCCGATTATGAGATATTAAAAGCACAAGCATTGATGGCAGAACAAGGCATATTTGGTCAGCCTGCTTCAGCGGTGCCATTAGCTGCTGTAATCAAGCTAAAAGCTGAAGGATTCTTAAAAGGAAATGAAAATATAGTATGCATAGCGACTGGAAGTGGTCTGAAATATACTGCTGCTCTTGATATGCAAAAGCTTTATTCAGTTGAATGCAAAATTGAAAAATTAATAGATTTCATATCAAAAAATTATTGATAAAATAAAAAGCAGAAAATCTTCTAATTTTAAGATTTTCTGCTTTTTATTTTGCGTTTTTTATCTAAACTTACTGTTGCACTTTCACATTTAAGGATTCCAATATTCCTAATACATCTTCTTTTCCTAATTTTACTTCATCACATAAAAATAGCAAATCCTCTTCAGTTATTTCATAGATATCTTTTTGAACTGTTATATTTCTAATATAATCTCTTCTTAATTTCATCATATCAAAGTCTTTTAAGTAAATCTGGTCTATGCCATGTGGAATTACAATATTCTTGCCAGGTATATTTTCCTTTGAATCTCCTCTTCTTACTTCTATTCCATTTGATTTTGCGAATGTCAATTGAGGCATTGGGTGTTTGCCTGCTCCTGTGTATTCAGTTTCTTGTACTACTATTATCTGGTCTTGATCCATTTCTGAAGCAATTGCTATTGCTGCCGCCAATGATGTATTTCCAGCCGGTCCTCTTTCCAATCCTTCCAATTGAGCTAATAACTCTGTTACATAAAATACATCACCTTGCGTAATTGTAACATATCTATCCATATATCTTAATACTCTCGCAGCATTTCTCGGTACATCTGACCTATCAGGAGTGGTTGTAAAGGGAACTCCAAAACCTGTATGTCCTGTTGTAAAGGATTTTCTATTGAAGTCTTTGTCGCTAGCCATATGAAGACCAGTCAAGTCTACAGATGCTCCAATAACTTTAGCATCTCTTGCTCCAGATTTTATCAAGCCCCTTGCAGTTCCTGTCAGATTTCCTCCTCCTGCATTCGTTACTACTACAGCATCCGGATATTTACCTTCCCTTTTAAGAACTTGATTTGCTAATTCATATCCCAAAGATTCAATTCCTGCAATAGAAGTTGGAGTATATAATGACGCATTATAATATCCTGTTTCCTCCAATAATCTTAAAAACATATAGAATAGTTCAGGACCTACAGTTAATTGCACTACCTCTGCTCCATAGGCTTCACATTTTCTAGCCTTCTCCAAAATCTCTGGTTGTCCCACTTTTCTGGAATCATATACTTCTTGTACTACTATACATCTAAGACCTCTCATTGCAGCTTGGCTAGCTACAGCTGCACCATAGTTACCACTGGTTGCAGCTATTACTCCTTTATATCCCCTTTTCTGAGCTTCATAAACTGAAATAGCAGCTCTTCTTGCTTTGAAAGAGCCTGATGCATTTGCAGCTTCATCTTTTATAAATATTCTTGCTCCTTTTCCTGCTGGAGAATGTTTTCTAACTAAATTTGTAATATTTTTCAATTCAAATAATGGAGTATTTCCCACCTTTGTTTCTCTTTGTATATCTTGAATTTTGTCTATTGGATAGGAATTTTCTCTCAACATTCTTTCATAATCAAATGCAATCTTACCGTATTCATAGATCTGATAGTCTATTCCAAGAGCATTTTTCATAATTTCATTTTTTCTTGCCATTACGGCATCATATGATAAATCTCTCATAATATCCCCCCTATTTATTCTCTTTAAGTTCCATGCCTATTTCCAGCAATTCATGAACGGGATTACCGAAATCGTGAACATGCCTTGGATTAATGTCTACAAGTCTTCCTTTTACAATTCTTCCACTTAAGGTTTTAACTGAAACTTCATCTCCTATATCAGCTTCATCATCCATGAGGAAACCCTTAATCCACATCATAAGGGGCGTAGCCTTTGTATCTTCAGGTAAGTGTGATGCTCTTTCATTTGGTTTTAAAACTAGGTTTTCGATTTCAACCCAATAATTCTTTTTGGCTTTAATCATATTTATCCCTCCTAGTATTTTTTCTTTAACATTACTGCAATTTTTGTGCCAAAAAAGAAATGAACCTAATGGTCCATTTCTTGTCGTAAATTATATTCGTTTATTTTATTTATAAGCTGCCTTCTGCTGATTCCTATTGCATCAGCAGTTTTAGTTACATTGAAGTCATGTTGTTTTAAAGCACTATAAAAATATTCCTTCTCAAATTCTTCTTTGGCTTTTTCATAGGGAGCAACTTTTTGACTCCTATTACTCTCTTTTACCGGAAAACTTATGGCTCCAAGATTGTCCATCTTTAATATGCCATTTTTAGATAATACCACAAGCCTTTCAATCATGTTCTTTAACTCTCTTATGTTCCCAGGATAGTCATAATTCAATAAAAACTTTAATGTATTATTATCAACTTCCTTGATATCCTTTTTTAATTCCTCTTTATACATATCCATAAAAAAATATATCATATCTTCTATGTCTTCTCTTCTTTTCCTTAATGGGGGTATTTCTATAGTGATTGTATTAATTCTATAAAATAAATCCTCTCTGAAATTATAATTCTTAACTTCTTTTATCAAATCTCTATTAGTGGCACAAATTAATCTAAAGTCTACAGGAATTTGCTTATTAGAGCCTAACCTTTCAATTGTTCTATTTTCTAATACTCTTAGAAATTTAACTTGAATTTCATTAGAAATTTCTCCTATTTCATCAAGAAAAACAGTGCCTCCATTGGCTTCTTCAAATCTGCCTATGCGCTTTTCATTGGCTCCGGTAAAGGCTCCCTTTTCATGTCCAAACAGCTCAGATTCTAATAAGTTAGATGAAAAATACTGACAATTAATTGCTACAAAAGGCATTTTGGCCCTATCGCTCATATCGTGTATTTTCTGTGCAATTACTTCTTTCCCTACACCCGATTCTCCTAATAAAAGTACATTTGCATTGGTATTCGCTACATCTTCCAATATTGATAAAATTTCCTTCATTTTTTGATTTTTGGTTCGATATAGATATCTCTTCTCATTTTTCTTAGCAATCAAGCTATGTTTTTTACCAAGACTTAATAATTTTTTAGCTTTCTCTATTTCAAGAAGCAGCTCATCCGGATTGTTGCCTTTAATGAAATATCCAAATGCACCCAGCTTCATGGCTTCTACAGCAGACTCTACATCACCGTATCCTGTAAATATTATCACTTCAATACTTTCACCATATAATTGCTTTATCCTCTTTAATACTTCAAGTCCATTTATTCCGGGCATTATATAATCACATAAAACCAAAGGATAAAATTCACCTTCCAATAAATCCAATGCTTCACCGCCCGAACTGGCCTCTCCTACCATAAATCCTTTGCTTTCCAATATTATTTTTATAGCCTCTCTTTGCTCAGCTTCATCATCTACAATTAGAATTTTAAATTGCTTAGTCATCTTATGCCACCTCTTTGCTTAACGGAATAAGAATCTTAAATGCAGTTCCCTCACCTTGTTTGCTATCTACAGTAATATCTCCATTTAATTTTTTTACTTCATTATATACTATATATAATCCGAGTCCAGTTCCCTTTCCAGGTTCTTTTGTAGTATAAAATGGGTTAAAAATCTTTTCCAAATTTTCTTTTGCTATTCCTACTCCAGTATCTATGCATTCTAACACTAAGTTATTTGAGTCTTCATATGCCTTAAAGGCTATTTTACCGCCATTATCCATGGCATCTATTGCATTGCTTATTAGATTGATCAGAATGTGTTTAAGTGATTCTTGATTTGTTATAACCATTAATCTTTCATCGCAGATTAATTCATATTCTATGTTGTTCTTTTGCAATATTTTATTTTGAAGTTCAAATATATTTTTCACAAAATTAAACATATAGGTTTTTTCCATGCTATCTCCAGAAATTCTTGAAAAGTTTAATAGGTTGTCAATTATTTTGCTAGCCCTAGCCACTGCAGAATCAATAAACCCTAATGATTTTTTCACCAGTTCCCAGTCACTTGCCGAATTTCTTATAATATAACTATGGTTTCTTATTATTCCTAATGGATTTCTTATTTCATGAGCTATACCGGCTGCCAGCTCTCCTATAGCAGACATCTTATTAGCTTGCAGCAACTTATTAGCGCTGATTTTTTCATTTGTAACATCAAATAAAAAAATTAAAATATATTTTTCCCCGAAATTTGAACTGTTCAATATGTTCAAACTTACCTGATATATATAGTTATTTATTTGTAGTTCCTCTGTTATATAAACGCCTTCTTCTATAGCCTTATCAATAAGTTGTTCAAATTCCTTCGTAGAAAAAACACCAAGAGATTCTTTATAATTGGCTCCCAATACTTGATCTTTATTCTTATCTAGCTTTTTTAAAAATCCTCTATTGATATTCTTTATGTTCTTATTTTCATCTAAAACCAACATATATTCTGTCATACCGTCAAATACTGCTTGCAACTCATTGCGGCTATCTTCCAATTCTTTTGTACGCAGTTTAATTTGACTTTTAAGTGAGTAGTTCCAAATTGCCATTAGACCTAGAATTGCAATTACAATTATAATGAATATTAATATATAACCTTTTATGCTATCCAAATCTCTATATTTTACAATTGGAGTGGATATGCCAAACCATTTCTGCTGTATCTTCTCCAATACATTTTTTTCATTCATTGAACTAATACCTTTGTTCAGAATATATACAAGCTTTGGCTTTGACTTTGGAATTGCAAAAACAACTTGATTTTCATAAATAGCTTTTTCAATTATAGTTACTTTATTATGTAGATTATGCTTATCAATTTGATAAGTCATCACAGGTTCATCACCAAGTGTTGCATCAGCTTTTCCTTCAGCAACCAAAACGAGGGCTTCTTCCAGATCTGCTACAAAATATTGCTTTATTTCCGGATAGTATTTGGATAGATATTCACTGGCATAGTCTTCTTTCTGTATAGCCATGGTTCTCCCTTTTAAGTCTTTTAAGCTTTTAATCTCATCAGTCAAATTTGAATTGATGGCAAGTATCCCTCTTAGATTATATATTGGCTTAGAAAAAAGAAACTTCTTTTGCCTCTCTTCACTGGAAAACATATCACACATATCAGCATTTCCGCTGGATAATTCTAACATAACATCTTCCCATAGCAATGGCGTGACCTCAATTTTAGTTCCTAACTCTATTGATAAATAATGTACATAATCAATCAAAACCCCTTTATATTGACCATCCTTATCATCTAGATACCTTAAAGGAGGTGCATTTTTGTCTGAAGCATAAATTAAAGCCCCGTTATTTTTAAGCCATTCTATTTCCTCATCTGTGAGGTCAGTGGTTTTTCTTATACTTAACCCAAAATATTTTGTTATAAAAGTCAAGGAAATAAATACAACCAGCGAAAGTAAAAAAACTCTAAAAATATTTCTGCTAATGTTAAGCTTCAATATTTCGCCTCCAAAACCATTAATATTTTCATTTTATCACAATTCCGATTTTTAAAATAGCCTACCAATGTTAAAACAAGCAATACCGTATTCCTTAAGTGGAGAATCAAATTAGTTAGAATTTGGTTTACTACTTGGAGATATTTTCTATGTGAAAATTACCAGAGTATAGCAGATAAGTATAATTAAATCCTGTAGCGATTATGAAAAAAATCATACAGAAATTTTCAATTATTATAAGAAATTTGAGAAAATTTTTTCTCACAGTGAAATTTTTTTCTCACTATTTTTGCACACATTATATTAATAATCTTCTGAAATCCAAATTTTTTATGGCATGAATCTTGCGTTTTAATATATGCACATCATTCTCTAAAAATAAGGAGGTAGACTTATGGAAAAAAGCTCAAAAAAACTAGAATTTTACGGTGGTGAGTGGGTATCATTTTTACCTTTCCTAATTTTTATCGCGCTAATCATCGTAACCACTTTTGCATGGGGTTCCATTTCTGATGGCGCTCTATGGGTTCCAGCTTTTAGTGCACTCATAATTGCCTTTTTCTTTGCCAAAGATAAAAAATTATATGCAAATACCATAATAAAAGGTATGGCAAGTGAAGAAGCTATTATCCCAATAGTTTGTTGGATATTTGCCGGAGTTTTTGCAACAATTCTTAAATCTTCAGGTTTGGCCAATGGTATTGCGGGTGTTGCTGCTTCAATGGGAATCAAAGGAACGTTTTTCATTATAATATCATTTTTAGCTTGCTGCTTGTTTGCTACTGCTACCGGTACAGGCTTCGGTACCATCGCTATGGGTATGGGTGTTCTATATCCTGCTGGCATAGCCTTAGGCGCACATCCTGGACTATTGGCCGGTGCTATTATATCCGGAGGTGCTTTTGGTGATAACTTAGCGCCAGTATCCGATACAACTATTTGCTCTGCAACAAGCCAAGGCGTAGATGTTCCCGGAGTTGTAAGGTCAAGACTTAAATATGCCCTTGCAGCTGGAGCAATAGTTATTATAGGTATTCTCATAATAGGTTCTGGATACGATACAACTACAGTATCTGAAGTAACTATTGATTATAATCCATTAACTCTTGTCATGTTAATTCCGGTTGCTATAACTGTATGGATTGCAATAAAAGTAGGAGATATAATAATAGCTACAACTTTAGGTTCAGTTCTAGCAGGTGCTACTGCTGTAATAACTGGATTAATTGATTTTGCACAAATAGACCCCGCTCAAAATGTAGTAAAAAATGCTCTAATTAGAGTTCATGGAAGTGGCCTTGATAGAACTGTGGATGGTGTTCTTTATTCAGGTATTAATGGGATGATACAAGTCATTATGTTAGCACTGTTGTTATTTGGTTCCATCGAAATAATGAGAGCAGGTCATGGAGATAAAAGGTTATTGGAGGTATTGGGTAAAATTGCAAAATCTCCACGTGGAGCTGAATTTGTAATCAGCGTTATGATTATAATACTTTCAGGACTAATGGGATTAAATGCACCAGCAATTTTAACAGTAGGTGCTTCATTTGCTAAACCTCTTAGTCAAAAATATGGAATCAGCCCTTATAGAACTGCTAACTTATTAGATGCTCAATCAAATACACTTGTTTACTCAATGCCATGGACTCCAGCCATTATCTATACTATAAGCTTTGCAAGAGATAGCGCTATTCCTCTAACGGCAACTCAAGTTACGCCATATGTATTATATGCATATGCAATGTTGGCAGTAATGTTTGTGTCTATAATATTGGGTATTGGCAGATATGATAACATGAAAAAAGCAAATAACGCAGAAACATTATAATATAAAACATCTGTTATGTAAAAATTCACTACCATAGCCATGAAAAACCTCAGGAGATTTTCAAGAAAAAATTCTCCTGAGGTTTATGTTGTCTATTGTTGCTACTGAATATTTATCCTTTTTCTTCTGTCATCACCTTTCTCCAACTTTGGCAAAGTAACTTTCAATACGCCATCATTAAAAGAAGCACTTATATTGTTTTCGTCAACATTTTTTATATATAAGCTCCTCTTAAGCTCGCCGTAATGCCTTTCTCTCCTTACATAGTTTTCCTTCTTATCTTCTAAAACCTCATCTCTCTTGGCACTGATGGTCAAATTGCCATTATCATATTCTATATCAATATTTTCTTTTTTCACTCCAGGCAGGTCTGCTTCCACAAGATACTTGTCTTCTGTTTCTTTTAAATCCACTTTAAAATTTCCCTTCATGGGGCTTGTCAAAGAAAAATCATCATCAAAAAAGTACATAGGAAACGATGAGAAAGCATCTCTTGGCATTAAAAAATGATTTTTGCCATAAGGAAATAAATCTACCATTTATCATCCCTCCCTATTTTAAAACCTCCTTATTTAGTATTTTGATTATGATTTTAAAAAATAAACTGTAATATTAACGGCATTTTTGTCATTAATTAATATGCTTTTACCTAATGAAGCTTATTTTGCATAAACAAAAGCTTCAAGCAAATAATAACAGTTGGGAGGTGATATATTGAAAACGTTATTATATATTACCGTAAATTCAAAGCCTGAGAATCTTTCTATCAGCAAAACAGTTGGAAGACAATTTGTTAATCGTTTCATAACTAAAAATACTGATTATGCGGTTGAAGAGCTGGATCTTTACAATGAGTATATCCCAGAAGTAAATCATGTCATATTCAAAAAAAGGGCAGAACCCGTATCAGGAGCTGATTATGAAGCATTATCAGATAATGATAAAAAAGCAGTGGACAGGATAAATGCATTATGCGACCAATTTCTAAGAGCCGATACCTATGTAATTGCTACTCCCATGTGGAATATAAGCTTTCCTTCTATATTGAAAAGATACATAGATTGCATCATAATTAATGGCAGGGTCATCAAAGCAACGCCTGAAGAAGTAACCGGTCTTCTCAATGATAAGGAAAGAAACATGATTTATATTCAGTCATCAGGGGGTAAGTATCCAAAAATACTTTCGGGAAAATTCTATCATGGTATAGACTATTTCGAGGATACATTTAAATTTTTAGGAATAAAAAGATTTGAAAAAATATTGGTTGAAGGAATAGACATGCCGGAAATAGGCAGAGAAAAGGCCATTGAAAAAGCCTGCTTGGAAATTGAAAACGTCATCGAAAAGCTTTCGTAATCTTATCGAGTAGGAGGTAGGTGATTATTTCACCTACCGACCTCTCACACCACCGTACGTACCGTTCGGTATACGGCGGTT